>Ga0209212_1000018_pt1 | contig 378967 bp, 364 predicted proteins | sample RifGroC2_FD_183996 | JGI IMG/M metagenome (GOLD analysis project Ga0209212, IMG submission 183996) | Groundwater microbial communities from Rifle, Colorado, USA - Groundwater C2 (SPAdes) (version 2) | ecosystem: Environmental > Aquatic > Deep subsurface > Groundwater | place: Rifle, Colorado...
AAGATAACGGACGACCAGATCGCCAGAATCGAGTTCTTAATCAACAACAGACCCAGAAAATGCCTGGGCTTCAAAAAACCAATCGAAGTAGCTGCTCCCTTCGTTGCACTTCGAGGTTGAATTCGGGAGGAGATAAATAATGGACTTTTCTAAAGAACAGCAGGCGACGATTGACGCCATGATAAACAAGCGGGTTGGCGAGATAAAGGCCAAGCACGAAAAAGAACTTGCCGAAGCCGTTGTACAGGCCGAGGCAAAAGCCCAGGGCGAGATTGAAACGCTCCGGGCGGGTAACGATACTCTCCAAAAGGAGAGGGACGGACAGAACGAGCGTATCAGGAAGGCCCTTCTACAAGCGGAAGTGGCCTCGACTGGCGCGGTAAACGGAATACAGGTTGCGAAGCTAATCAATGAAAATATCGCAATCGGAGAAGATGGTGTACTCGAGGTAGTTGACGAAAAAGGCGTTGTCCGTCTCGATGAGGCTGGCAGTCCTTTGTCCGTCAAAACATATCTTGAGGGGTTTTTGACCGATAACCCGCACCTTGCGAAAGCCGCACCCACAGCGGGCGCGGGCACCTTCATGCGCCACAATGCGGGGGAGACTAAAACCATGCGTCGGGCCGATTTTGACAGGCTCGACGCTCCACGAAAAACCACATTTGTCCGCTCCGGCGGGCAGCTAAAAGAATAGGAGCTTCAAATGTCAAACACACTCACAAACCTTGTGCCTATTTTGTACCAGGCCCTTGACACTGTTTCACGCGAACTTACCGGATTCATTCCGTCCGTCACCCGCGACAGCGGAGTTGAACGCGCGGCCCTTAACCAGTCCGTCCGCTCGATAGTGGCCCCGGCTGCTACCGTTTCCGATGTTACTCCGGCCTCGACGGTCCCGGACGACGGCGATCAGACCATCGGCAACGTCGAAGTTACCATAAGCAAGTCCAGGAGAGCGCCCTTCAGGTGGACGGGCGAAGAAGAGGTCGGAGTAAACCACGGCCCCGGCGCTGGTACGATTCAGTCCGCGCAGATAGAACAGGCCATGAGGGCTATCGTTAACGAGATAGAAGCCGACATTGCGAGTCTGTATGTTGCAGCTTCGAGGGCTACTGGTACGGCAGGAACAACGCCTTTTGCTACGACTCTCGCGGACACGGCGGCCCTCCGTAAGATTCTCAGTAATAACGGCAGTCCGTTATCTGACCTGCACCTGGTTATCAACACGGACGCAGGAACGGCCCTGAGGACGCTGACGCAGTTGACAAACGCGAACCAGGCGGGCGGCGATGCGACTCTCAGACAGGGCGAGCTTCTCTCCCTTCACGGCTTCGGCGTGCAGGAGTCCGCGCAGGTCAAGAGCCACACCAAAGGCACGGGCACGTCCTACACCACGACGAACGCGGGGTTTGCTATCGGGACTACTTCCATCCCGATAATCACCGGCTCCGGGACCGTCCTGGCGGGGGACACAGTTACATTTGCCGGAGACTCAAATAAGTATATCGTTACGACCGGGGTTACGGAACCGGGGACGATAGTTATAGCGGCTCCTGGGCTCCGGCAAGCTATTCCGGGGAGCGCCACGGCTATGACCATCGGGGCGAATTCGGTCAACAATCTGGCCTTTGCCCGTTCCGCGATAGTCCTTGCAACGAGGCTGCCCGCGCTTCCTTCTGGCGGGGACCTGGCTTCGGATAGGCTGGCTATCTCGGACGCGAGGACTGGCCTGGCTTTTGAAGTGGCAATGTATCCCGGCTACCGCCAGATGCACTACGAAGTTTCGGCGGCATGGGGCTACAAAATGGTGAAACCCGAGCACGCAGCAATACTGCTCGGATAGCAAGCTGAAGGGGCCCGTTGCCATGCGGGTCCCTTCTCTGCCCTCCGCTCCGGCAATCTCCTCCGGGGCGGGGGGCTCCTAATAAATGGATGAGGTGCTAATATGAGTGAGATTGAAACTATAAGGATAGTAAGGCCGGAATGTCCGGGCGGGTATTGCGTAATCAACAAAGAGGATTTAAAGCCCACGGACGTTCTTTACGGACAGGAAGGAAAGAAGCCTACAAAGAAGGTGAAACGGGTATGACTCCCAGAAAAGCCATTGAGGTTCAATGCCGCTACTGCAAGTCCGGGCAGCGGTTTGATTGTGAGAGCACTTCCTGTAATCTGAATGACCGCCGGTTGTCTCCGCTGAAGAGGATAAGGGGCCATTGCCACGATTGCGTGGGCAGCCGCGCCGAGGTTGTTTCCTGCCAGGGTAACATCCTGAATCCGTCTCCCCATAAATGCAGCTTATGGGACTACAGGTTAGGCACGAATCCGGCCTTGAGAGGAAGAAAGGGCAATGTTGACCATTTGCGCCCATTTATGAAGAAGGTTGCGCCCTCTGATTCTGGTTTTCTTCCGTGAGAGAATGCCCTTTAATCGGTCTATTTTCAACGGAAGCTCCAGAGGCGTACATGGACAGGCTCAAAGCTCTATGGGCAGAGGAAAAGAGGCTCGACCGGGCTTCCGTCCAGGCACACCTTAGAGACGATAAGGCGGCAATGGCAAGGCTCCGGGCGGCGTACTTCAGGACCGTCAATAAGCTGATACAGCTGGTTATTCTACCGGAGCGCCGGAACACACCCGGAATGAAAGGACGGAAACGATGAACGTGTATATCTGTTCGGCTTGCGGCTCTACATTCGACTTTATGACCATCGAGGCAGATCGCCTTTGCGGTAAATGCGCCGGGCCTCTTGAGCATAGAGGCTTTGAGGAATCACCCTGGGGCGAGCACCCGAGGCGCGAACTCGACGCGATAGCATTAGGAGCTTGATACAGGCTGCCCTCTCGATGTATCGGCATTGAGGGGCACACTGGGAGCGGGCGTCCGGGACCATGACGGATACTGGTTATCCGGCCCGGCGTCCGGCTCCCTATAATAACTTTCCTCACACCCGCCACATAACCCCAGGCACCCATGCCGGAAGGCCGCTCCCTGAAAAGGGGGGCGGTCTTTTTTATTAGGTTGGACAGGGGTTGGACAAATACCTTGCTAAAGAAAAAGGGCTACAGGTAGAATTCCTTAAAAACCCTGTAAGCCCTTGATTTTATTGGTGCCGGAGGAGGGAATCGAACCCTCACGGGATTGCTCCCACGGGATTTTGAGTCCCGCGCGTCTGCCTGTTTCACCACTCCGGCTTTCTTCGGTTGGGATGCGGGGAAAGAAAAGAAAAAATTAACACAGCGTCCATTCGCTGTCAACGCAAATGTCCCAGCGAAAACCGGCTTTACCGGTTTTATGACCTCTTTAAAACTAAATTTTCTTTTCGTTTCCCCCGGTGGTGACGGGCTCAACGTCACCTATTGACTTCAAAACCTGTTTTGATATATTGGCGAGGATGAAAATCGCCGCGATAATCCCTGCCAGGTACGCCTCGACCCGTCTGGAAGGAAAGCCCCTTGCCGACCTCAACGGAAAGCCGATGGTCTGGCGCGTATATGAGAGGGCCAGGGCCGCAAGCCTCATCCAGGGGGTGATAGTAGCCACGGACGACGAAAGGATACTCAATTCGGTTATCTTCCACGGCGGCAAGGCCGTAATGACCTCCGTGAGCCACAGGTCTGGCACGGACAGGGTGGCTGAGGCGGCTCTGTCTGTCGACGCCGAAATAATCGTGAACCTTCAGGGCGACGAACCCCTCATCGAGCCGTGGCTCATAGACGCTGCCGTGAAGCCGCTCATCGACGACCCGTCCATCCAGGTATGCACCCTCAAGACAAGGATAACCGAAGAGGACGAGTATTATGACCCCAACGCGGTAAAGGTGGTGACCGGCAGGGACGGGAACGCGCTTTATTTCTCAAGAAGCCCGATTCCCTTCGCCCGCGTGCCATTCGGTGAGCTTGCGCCGCCGCCCTTCAAGCACATAGGGCTTTACGTCTACAGGCGCGACTTCCTCTTTGAGTTCACGAAGCTCAAGCCTGCGCCCCTTGAAGTCGCGGAGAGCCTTGAACAGCTCCGCGCCCTTGAAAACGGCCACAGGATAAAGGTCGTCGAGGTGGACTATAACCCGGTATCTGTAGATACCCCTGAAGACCTTGAAAAGGTGAGGCGGATAATAAAAGAGAGGGGGCTATAATCCCCCTCAGTCCCCCTTTAGAAAAGGGGGAGGTGATTATGCTGTCCCCGGAGGGAGGGGGAAAGAGACTGTGATGGTGATAATAAAAGAGAGGGGGCTTTAAAAAGTATTTCAAATCGATGGCGGTTTCAGGTTATATTAGAACCTTAATCAAAAATCCAAAACATTCCCGGCCTTCATATGAGCGAACCTAAAAAACAATCAAAGACAAAGTACATATTCGTAACCGGGGGTGTCGTCTCCTCCCTGGGCAAGGGGCTTGCGAGCGCCGCTATAGGCGCCCTGCTTGAATCAAGGGGGCTTTCGATAACCCTCCAGAAGCTCGACCCGTATATAAACGTTGACCCAGGCACCATGAGCCCCTTTCAGCACGGAGAGGTCTTCGTCACCGACGACGGGGCTGAGACCGACCTCGACCTCGGCCACTACGAGAGGTTTACTACCGCCCGGCTCACCAGGCGTAACAACTTCACCACGGGCCAGGTATACGACTCGATAATACAGAAGGAGAGGCGGGGAGACTACCTCGGATGCACGGTCCAGGTCGTTCCCCATGTGACCGACGAGATAAAGGGCAAGATACTCGCGATAGGCAACGGGGTAGATATCGCCATCATAGAGATAGGCGGCACCGTCGGCGACATAGAATCTCTCCCGTTCCTCGAGGCCATAAGGCAGCTCAGGTTCGACCTCGGCAGGGAGAACGTCCTCTATGTGCATCTTACCCTTCTTCCTTATATAGCCACCGCCCACGAGGTCAAGACAAAGCCCACTCAGCACAGCGTAAACAAATTGAGGGAGATCGGTATACAGCCCGACATACTCCTTTGCCGCTCGGACAGGGCCATAGCGCCGGAGCTTAAGGGGAAGATAGCCCTTTTCTGCAACGTCGACAAGGACGCCGTCATATCCGCCCAGGACGTGAAATGCATCTACGAAGTCCCGATGGTCTTCCACAACCAGGGGCTTGACGAGAAGATAGTGAAGCTCCTTAATATCTGGACCCGCTCGCCAAAGCTCGAAAACTGGGAAGCGCTCGCGAAGAGGGTCAACAGCCTCAAAAACGAGATAACCATCGGCATAGTGGGCAAGTACGTCAACCTGCAGGACTCGTACAAGAGCCTGCATGAGGCGCTCATCCACGCCGGCATCGCGAGCAACACCAGCGTGAACCTCCAGTACATAGACTCTGAGGATATAGAGAAGAAGGGGGCGCAGGCCTTGTTGAAAGGCATCGACGGCCTCCTCATACCCGGCGGCTTCGGCGGCAGGGGCGTGGAAGGCAAGATCGCGTCGATCAGGCACGCCAGAGAGAGCAGGATGCCTTTCTTCGGCATCTGCCTCGGCATGCAGGTGGCGATAATAGAGATAGCCCGCGACCTCTGCTCGATGAAGTTCGCCAACTCATCCGAATTCGACCCGGAGTCCCCGTACCCGGTCGTCCATATAATGGAATCCCAGAGGTCGGTCAACTCAAAGGGCGGCACGATGAGGCTCGGCGCTTACCCCTGCGTCCTCAAAAAAGGCACAAAGGCGCATTCTGTCTACGGGACAACCGAGATAAGCGAGAGGCACAGGCACCGCTTCGAGGTCAACAACGCCTACAGGGGAGAGCTTGAGAAGGCGGGGGTCGATTTCAGCGGCCTCTCGCCTGACGGCTCCCTTGTAGAGATAATGGAGTACAAGAACCACCCGTGGTTCGTGGCCTGCCAGTTCCACCCGGAGTTCAAGAGCAGGCCGATGGAGCCGCACCCGCTCTTCAAGGGCTTCGTAAGAGCGGTGCTTTCGCACAAGCTCAACGCCGTGAAGGGGCAAAAGAGCAAGCCCGGAAAAAAGAAGACGGCCACACGTGCCGCCGTACGCGCGAGGAAGCAGGTCCATCTGAATGAAGCGGATAGGTCTTAAGGACTTCTCCATAGGCTCCGGGCTCATCTTCATCCTCGGCCCATGCGTCATCGAAAGCGAGGGGGCGACCCTCTCAACCCTCGAGGCATTGAAGCGCGTCACGGCAGACCTCGGGGTCCCGTTCATATTCAAATCATCCTACGACAAGGCAAACAGGACCTCCGTATCCTCTTTCCGCGGCCCCGGCATGAAGGAGGGGCTCCGTATATTAAAGAAGGCGAAGGAGGCCTTCGGCGTGCCTGTTCTTACCGACATCCACTGTAAAGATGAGGTGGCATCCGTTGCCGAGGTCGCTGACATCATCCAGATACCGGCCTTCCTTTGCAGGCAGACCGACCTGATTGTTGAGGCCGCCAGGACGGGTCGCATCATCAATATAAAGAAGGGGCAGTTCATGGCCCCTCAAGACATGCTCAATTCGGTCAGGAAGGCCGGGAGCGCCGGGAACGAGAGCGTATTCTTGACCGAGAGGGGGTCGAGCTTCGGCTACAACAACCTCGTGGTCGACTTCAGGTCTATACCCATAATGAGGGGCTTCGGCTGCCCCGTGGTCTTTGACGCCACGCACAGCGTGCAGGCCCCAGGCGGCATGGGGAGTTGCTCTGGCGGCGACAGGGCTATGGCGAGGGTGCTTGCCCGGGCAGCGGCTGCTGTTGGCGTGGACGGCTTTTTCCTGGAGGTGCACCCTGACCCGGACAAGGCCCTTTGCGACGGGCCCAATTCGATCGCTCTCAAGGACCTCCCGTCGATACTGAAAGAGATAATCGATATAGACGGGGTAGTTAAAGCAGTTACCCCTCTTTTTTAAAGAGGGGAAGGGGAGATTATCTTATGGCATTTATTGTAATCCCCCTCAGTCCCCTTTTATAAAAGGGGGAAGTAAATACGGTCACCGCGAGCGAAGCGTGGCGTGCGGCGATCTCATCCCTGAAAAGATTCGGCTCATCATAAGTATGCAAACGGACTTGAACGATGATAACAAAAGACGCGATCGATACCGCTAAAAGGGTGCTTACGATAGAGGCCGAGGCAATAAAGGCCCTTGTCGAGAAGCTCGACGGAGGGTTTACCAGGGCCGTTGACATCATATGCGCGGCAACCGGCAAGGTGGTCGTCTGCGGCATGGGAAAATCAGGCATCATCGGGCAGAAGATAGCCTCAACGCTCGCCTCCACAGGCACGCCTGCGTTCTTTCTCCACCCGGCCGAGGGCGTACACGGCGATATCGGTATGCTCATGAAAAACGACGTGCTCTTAGCCATCTCGAACTCAGGGGAGACAGAGGAGCTTATAAAGATAATACCCATCGTAAAGAGGATGGGTATAAAGATGATAGCCATGACGGGGCGCAAGGACTCCTCGCTCGCGCGCTACGGCGACGTGCTCCTTGACGTAGGGGTCGCGGAAGAGGCATGCCCGCTTGGGCTCGCGCCTACCGCCTCTACTACCGCCACCCTTGCCATGGGAGACGCCCTCGCGGTGGCGCTCATCGAGAAGAAGGGCTTCATGGAAGCTGACTTTGCCGGGCTTCATCCGGCCGGGAGCCTGGGTAGGAGGCTCATGAAGGTCTCGGAGCTGATGCACTCCGGGGATTCGATACCGGGGATAGGGCCGGACACCTTGATGCGCGACGCGATACTCGTGATGACGGCGAAGAGGATGGGCTTGACCGGCGTATTCGATAAGGGCGCGCTCGTCGGCATCATAACCGACGGAGACTTGAGAAGGGCCCTTGAAAAGGGTGCCGACATATTCGGCAGAAGGGCCGCGGAGGTGATGACAAAAAATCCGTTGACCATTTCAGGCGAAGAGCTCGCGGAGAGCGCCTTGAGGATGATGGAAGAGCGCTCGATAACGTCTCTCTTTGTTACAGGCGAGGGGATGAAGGCCATAGGGGTGGTGCACATGCACGACCTGCTTAAGGCAGGAGTTGTTTGATGAACGCCTGCATTAGTTCTCTTTGTTACGTTTTGATTATTTTTTTAGTATATTTTAGCTAAAAAGCTTGACACCAAAATATATGTAAGGTATAAGGGTGCAAAATTAAGAAGTAAAAGTCAGACGAAGTACCTGTTGAATCCATCTCTTTATCCCGTACAAGAAAGGGTATCGACGCAAGAACGGTGATGACGCAAATTGTCTGAAGGTGTTTTGCAGATAGCATCCGAAGAGACCAAATTGTCCATCAATAGTTCCTGGCGCCATTCCCGACCTGAGTCTCAAGCGTAGTCAAAGAAGACTGCGCTTATTGCAGCAGTGCAGTACTAACTCACACAGAAAGAAGGAGGAAGAGACGGATGAAGAGAATCTTGTTATCGGTTTTTGCGGCAGCGGTGACCGCTGCGTGGGCGGTGCCCGCGAGCGCCACTGATGTGTCATTTAGCGGCCAGTACAGGGTCAGGGGCGAGTTCAGGGACAACGCCGATTATAACGATGACGCCAGCGACGCCAAGGCGTTCATCGGCCAGAGGGTCAGGCTCAACGTCAATGCCGAGGCCACTGACGACACCTCTGTAAAGCTCACGCTTCAGGATTCAAGGATACTCGGCGGCTCCGACTCTCTCATCACCGACACCACCGAGAGCCCGGACCTCCATGAGGCCTACCTCAACGTCAATGGCATCTTCGGCACCCCTGTGAACTTCAGGATAGGCCGCCAGGAGCTCAACTATGGCGATGAGAGGCTCATCGGCTCCTTCGGCTGGTCGAACTATGGCAGGGCCTTCGATGGCGTGAAGTTCGGCTATGTGCGTGACGGCATAAACGTCGACCTCTTCAGGATGACCGTCTCAGAGGCCACCGGCGTTGCGACCAGCTCCTCGACCGGCGCGACTACCCTGACCGGCACCACCCATGACACGACCCTGACCGGCGTTTACGCCACACTCGGCAAGGTCATCCCGAACAACAGCCTTGATGTATATGTCCTCCACCAGACCGACGCGGTTGACCTCACAAGGTACACCATCGGCGCGAGGGTGAAGGGCGCGGTCGCGGGCGTTGACTACACCGTTGAGCTCCCCTATCAGACCGGCGAGACCTCAGGTACCGTTGATATCAGCGCGTGGGCCTTTGCCGCCAAGGCCGGCTACACTCTCCCGACCCCGATGAAGATCAGGGTAGGCGCCGAGTATGACTTCGCCAGCGGCGATGAGGCCGATTCAGCCGATGAGAACGAGACGTTCAACAACCTCTATCCGACCAACCACAACCACTTCGGTATCGGCGACGTGGCTGTAGCCAACAGCTGGTCGAATATCCAGGCCTGGAGCCTCAACGTCTCCGCTGACGTAAACGAGAAGCTCAGGCTCTATGCGGCCTACTGGGATTACACGACGGACGAAGCCGCCTCAGGCGCAAGCGATGACATCGGCAATGAGATCGACCTAGTAGCCTCCTACAAGTACAGCAACAACGTTTCCATCGAAGCTGGCGCCGCGCGCTTCACCCCTGGTGAGGCGACAGCGACCACTCCTGATGATGCTCAGGACTGGGCCTATCTTCAGATCACCGCAAACTTCTAATCCTTCGGGACCGGAAGATCAGTCGGGGCAGGCTAAAAAGCCTGCCCCGATTTTTTTTGCCTGCGTCATTGCGAGCCGAAGGCGAAGGGAAGCCGAGAGTTACCCCTCTTTTCTAAAGAGGGGCATGTATTGTCATTGCGAGCGTAGCGAAGCAATCTCAGGTCTTTGGTAAAAGGATGAGATTGCTTCGCCGCTAAAGCTCCTCGCAATGACGACATTGGAGATGTAGGGTGCGCCGTGCGCACCAAAAAAATAATCCCCCACGTTCCCCCTTTATAAAAGGGGGAAGTAAGTATTGTCATTGCGAGCGTAGCGAAGCAATCTCAGGTCTTTGGTAAAAGGATGAGATTGCTTCGCCGCTAAAGCTCCTCGCAATGACGACATTGGAGATGTAGGGTGCGCCGTGCGCACCAAAAAAATAATCCCCCACGTTCCCCCTTTATAAAAGGGGGAAGTAAGTATGGTCATTGGGAGCGATAGCGTAGCAATCTACGGTCTTTGTCAATAAGATGAGATTGCTTCGCCGCTACGCTCCTCGCAATGACCAGAGGAAATGGTGAAGGGGGCTTTGATTTTTAAACAAGCCGGGCATATTTATATGGACCAGGCCCTTCCATGTCCCGATTTTTTATGGGTTTTTTGCCGTTCCGTGGCAGGAGCCACACTTTTATTGACAAACCTACGGAATTGGTATAGATTTTCACTATCCAGCAAAAGCTTTTCGCCCTGTTCAAGGGTTTTTAGTCTCATCTAAATGCATCTCTCGCGCTTTCAGTGCAAGTAAATTAAATTAGAATCCGAAAATATTGATAAAAGTCATTTATCACTGGCGGAGTAGTTTATATTATTACCTTGCAAATCAACAAAATGGCACAAACGTACCTTCAGGGGAGACGTACAAATAAAAGGAGGCATAGTAATGGCTAACAGAGCGGAGGGGCCGCTGCCGGCCTGGCAGGTTTTTTTCGATAACATGTGGTTGCTGTTGATACTTGGCGTTGTCGTGCCTACACTGGTCTACACGGTCTGGGGGCTTATAGAGGTCATGAGCGTACCCCAGCTGCCCGTGGCCCCTTAAGGAGGGATAGAGATGGCAATATACGAACCCGAAAGAGTCTGGTGGAACCCATTATCCAAGGACGAAAGGATCTGGGTGGCGCTCGCCCTTATCTGGATGCTCGTCTCGTTCTTTTTCATGCCGATCTATCACCTCGTCGGCGCTCAGAACCCGCCGTCAGAGACGTATAAGGTAAGCGCTGAAGACTTCGACAAGCTCGTCGAGGGCATGGTTACAAAGTACAAGGTCGGCGAGGAGCAGGGCTTCCCTGTCGTCCATCCCAGCCCTGACGAGCCGGTCTACATCAGGGCTTCCATGTGGCAGTGGTACCCGATAGTCGAGCTTGAGAAGGGCAAGACCTACAAGGTGCACCTCTCGTCCATGGATATACAGCACGGCTTCTCGGTGCTGCCAATAAACATGAACTTCATGGTGCTGCCCGGCTATGACTACGTGCTTACGCTCACGCCGACGACCAGCGGCGAGTTCCATGTCGTCTGCAACGAGTTCTGCGGCGTAGGACATCATATGATGGTCGGCAAGATGTACGTCAAGGAAGCCATCTAAAGAAGCGAGAGGACCTGGAAGGAGGGTCAAAAAATGCCGAAGCTGGACCACAAGGATATTATAGAAGCGCCGGGCGTATTAGTGCTCGCCCTTATTTTCCTTGCTGTTTTCGTTGTTATCTGGTTCGCGCACCTCAAGTGGCTGATGGACGTCTGGGGAGTGAAGTAATCCCCGGGCTGGTGGACTCGAAGCTGTTGGTGAATTCATAACGGGAGGTGTTTACAATTCATGGCTATTTTCAGGACAGACCCCTTGTCAGGTCTAAAGATAGAGAAGTCCACAGAGAACCTTGTACGGTGGAACCTTATCGCGGCGTTCGCCACCCTGGCGGTCGGCGGACTGCTGGGCCTTCTGGTGGTCCTTACCAGGTGGCCGAGCGTGCATCTGCTGCCGCTCGACTACTATTACAGGTTCCTTACGCTCCACGGCATTGACGCGCTCCTCGCCTGGATAATCTTTTTCGAGATAGCGCTGGTGCACTTTACATCAGCCGCTATCCTCGGCGTGCGCTCATACGCGCCGTGGCTCGGGTGGCTCGCCTTCGCCCTTATGCTCGCGGGCGGAGCGGTCATAAACGTCATCGTCCTCATGGGCGGCGCCGACATAATGTTCACCTCGTACGTGCCCCTGAAGGGAAGCCCGATGTATTACCTCGGCGTCATACTCTTCGCCGTAGGCGCTCTACTGGGCTTCATCGTATTCTTCATAAACATAGCGATGGCCAAGAGGGACGGCGGCTTCAAGAGGACCCTGCCGCTCGGCTCATTCGGCATGCTGGCCGCGAGCATCATAGCCGTATTGACCCTCGCGCACGGCGCGGCCATAATGGTCCCGACCTGGCTCTGGTCGATGGACATCCTGGGCTCCATAGACCCGGCAGCCTACAGGCTCGTCTTCTGGGGGCTCGGACATCCGTCCCAGCAGATAAACGTCTCGGCGATGGTAGCCGTGTGGTACATGACCTCGGCCTTCGTGGTCGGCGGCAAGCCCGTTAACGAGAAGCTGTCGAGGACGGCCTTCGTACTTTATATCCTCTTCATAAACGTGGCCTCCGAGCACCATCTGCTCGTCGACCCGGTCCTTTCGACCTGGCACAAGATCGTGAACACCAGCTACATGATGCACCTCGCGGTGCTGGCCAGCATGATCCACGCCTTTGCCATACCGGCTTCCATCGAGGTCGCCCTGAGGAAGCAGGGGCATACCAGGGGCCTTTTCGAGTGGCTTAAAAAAGCGCCCTGGGGCAACCCCGCCTTCTCCGGCACCGCCATATCGATACTCCTCTTCGGCTTCCTCGGCGGCACCACAGGGGTCATATTCGGCACCGAGCAGTTCAACATCATCCGCCATAACACGATTGCCATAACCGGCCATTTCCACTCTACCGTCGTTGCCGGTACGACACTCGCCTTCATGGGCTTCACCTATCTCCTGATACCTTTTATCTTCAGGAGAGAGATCATCTGGAAGGGTTTCGCGACCATCCAGCCATGGATCTACGGCGTTGGTGTCGCGCTCCTGTCGATAGGCATGATGTCCGCAGGGTCTTTTGGCGTGCCAAGGAGGCACTACGACATAACCTTCTCAGGGGCGCCGTTCTCCTTCACCTTCGATCCTTCCATCGACCTCTTCCTGTCGATGATGGGCGTGGGCGGTCTTCTTGCCGTAGCCGGCGGCGTCCTCTATATCTGCCTTGCCTTCGGCTCGATAATCTGGGGCAAGAAGATAGAGCAGTAAAAGTTTTTCAGGACCTCACCTCAAGCCGGGCCGCCAAAAGGCGGCCCGGCTTTTTTTCAGCCTGCGCGAATATTCCCGCTACGCTCCCGGAATGAGGTTACCCATCTTTTTTAAAGAGGGGTAAGGGGAGCTTGTCTTGAGAACTCTATTTTAATCCACCTCAGTCCCCCTTTATGAAATGGGGAAGCAGATATGGCGGTTTGTATTCCCTATCCCTGAAATGTTATAATTAAAACTCAGCCCGGCCCTGGCCGGGCCTTCTTAGGACGGCATAGATTCAGGATTTCGAAACTATAGTAGTCTTTGATGATAAAAATCATACCGAGACCACTTCCGGGTTGATATCATTTTGATAATGAGGATAAAAAAGATGCCTGTAAATATCTTTAGAGCGTTGCTCCTCTCTTTTTCCTTCATCCTGGGCTACGCGCCGCTATCCGGCGCTGCCCAGGGCCTTGACCCTGTGGTGCTCAAGAACGCCGTGGACAATTCGATAGCGGCAGAGGGGAAAAAACCCGGCGACTACAAGCTCGTCGACCAGGACGGGGTCAGCTTCTCTTTAAGCGAGTATTTCAAGGACGGCAAGCCCCTTGTCCTGAGCTACATCTATACGAGCTGTCCCCAGGTCTGCCCGACGATAACGATGGAGCTTAAAAAGGCGGTCGACGGGGCGCGTTCGAAGTTCGGTGACAGGTTCGAGGTCTTGACCATCGGCTTTGACCCGGTAAACGACACGCCTGAGGCGATGAAGGAGTACGGCTTGAGGTTCACGAAGAGCTTCAAGGGATTCAGGTTCGCCGCCGGAGACATGGAGACTATCGAGAGGCTCTTGAGCGACACGGGTTTTTTCCACGTAAAGCAGGATGACGGGAGCTTCGACCATATGGACATGACGACCGTCGTGAGGCCCGACGGGACGATATACAGGCAGATATACAGCTTGCGGACCCAGCCGCAGAACCTCGGCTTGAGGCTCGATGAGCTTATAACAGGAAAGGCTGAAGGCGGCAATACCCTTTCCATGGTCGATAAGATCAAGTTCTTCTGCTACAGGTACGACCCATATACCGGAAAATATGTGCTCGATTATCCGGTCTTCGTAAGCATCTTCATACAGGCGCTTATCATAGGCATAATCGTCTACGCGGTCTGGGGCCGGAGGATAGGGAAACGGTTTTCAAAAAAAAGGAAGGTGTGAATGGCTGGTATTTCCCCTGTGGAAGGGGGCTTGAAAGAGCGTAGCGCCGGGCCAGCGCGCGGTTTTGCCGGGCCCGGTCTTCTTGAGGCTTCGTGGCTCAAGATGGAGGCCCTGGTCAACAGGCTCACCACCGCAGAGTACAACCCATTATATTTCCTCGGCGCAATCGGCATATTCCTCCTCTGGGTCATCCTGGTCTCTGGCATCTATCTCTTCCTCTTCTACAGCATCAGCGCCAAGGGCGCGTATTTTTCCGTCCAGAAGCTCACAGTGAACCAGTGGTATCTCGGCGGGGTGATGAGGAGCCTCCACAGGTACGCCTCTGACGGCCTGGTCGTAACGATGCTCTTCCATGCGATGCGCTGCTTCGCGCTCGGGCGGCACACCCACTGGAGGTGGCTGGCCTGGGTCTCCGGGATAGCCATAGCGTGGGCCATATGGGCCGGAGGCATCTTCGGGTACTGGATGGTATGGGATGAGCGGGCCAAGCTCATCGCGACGCTTTCGGCCCACATGCTCGAGAACCTGCCGATATTCGGCCTCCCGCTGAGCCTCAATTTCGCAAGGGTGGAGAACCTCACGGACCAGCTCTTCTACATCATCCTCTTTATCCATTTCTCCACCATATTCTTTATATTCTTACTCATACTCATCCACCTCGTCAGGGTGACGAAGGCCGTCATAAACCCGCCGAGGGTGCTTGCATACGCGCTTATGGTCGCTCTCCTCGCGCTCTCATTCATAAAGCCAGCCACAAGCGCGCCTCAGGCCGAGCTTGGAAGGCTTGCCGGGAGCGTGCCTTTCGACTGGTTCTACATGTTCATCTTCCCCCTGTTGAGGTTCATGAGCGCGCACCAGCTATGGGTCTTTATCGTTGCCATGACCCTGGCCGTTGCCGCGGCGCCATGGCTTACGAGGCGGAAGAGGAACCCACACGTACGCCTTACCCTCGAGAACTGCACCGGTTGCGAGCTATGTATGGAGGACTGCCCGTACCAGGCCATATCCATGAGGAAGAGGACGGATGATCTGCCGTACCCGGTGGAGGCGGTGATATCTCCGGCAAGATGCGCGAGCTGCGGCATATGCATGGGCTCTTGCGACTACAAGGCCCTTGACCTGCCTGATATTACCGAAGACGCCGTCAAGGGGATGATACGCTCGCACGCAAGCGCCTTGAGGGATTCCGGAGGCGTTATAAAGGTCATCGTCTTCGCCTGCGCCAAAGGGGCGCGCCTTCCCGGTGTGTTAGACGGGAATGGGGTGGTAGAGGGCATAGAGTGGGCGCGGGTCATAACGCTGCCTTGCATCGGTATGCTTCAGCCCTCGATGCTCTCCATACCTTTTGAGAAATCTCTTGGAATGGACGGTGTCTATGTGTCGGCCTGCCGCCATGGCGACTGCCATTACAGGAAGGGGAATGAGTGGTTCATGGGCAGGCTTCTCGGTTACAGGCCGCCTTTGGTGAGAAAGTCCCTGGACAGGTCGAGGATCAAGGCCGTATACCTCTCGTCCGCCGAGGGTAAAGAGTTCTTTAAAGGCCTTGAGGAGTTCGCAGAGGCGCTTAAACGGAGGCGCTAAGATATGGTCATAATACTGATAACGTTCCTCGCCTTCCTTATACCTGTCGCGATAGTATTGTGGATGGAATGGAAGAAAAAGAGGGAAAGTGAAGCGAGGGAAGGCAGGGCTCCTGGTAAGAAAGAGAGTGTCTCCGCGGCGCTGGTGGCAAGGGCCTCTTTGCTCCTCCTTGCAGTGGCCGTGCCGGTCTATCTCGGCTCTGAGGCCCCTTACTCGTTCTTCGCCCCGGATGACGCTCTTTTAAAGATAGCCTTCAAGCACACGGGCGCGAAGGTCTATGACTGCGACGAGGCAGGGCTTGTAAGGCAGGAAGGCGAAAGGTACAGGCAGGAGCTGAAGGAAACCAGGCAGGTCAAGATGAACATCGAAAGGATCGCGAACTGCCCCCGTGAGAGGCACCCCGTGGACGTTGAGCTATTCATCGACGGGCAGAAGGTATTGGACAGGTCCTATGCGCCTACGGGGATCAAGAAGGACATGGCTTCGTATGTCTACGACGAGGTATTCGTCAAGCCCGGCTCTCATCGCGTAAGGGTCCTTCTGTACGACGCCGGGGGCAGGGAGAAGGCCTCTTATGTCCTTGACGCGGCTTTCATCGTAAAGCCGGCAGACGTGAAGGCCGTCTGGTTCGATCAGAAGGCGGGTGGCCTCGTGCTGGGCTGAAATAAGTCTTGAGGCCGGTTTTATCAGGGAGGGGATCGACGCGATCCCCTCCCTGATTTATTTCAGGAAACCGGGTGTCTGTCCGATAAGTAGATGTTGAGAAAAACCTTGTAAAAGGGCACTTTAAGATTTAATATTCAGGTAGTTACGCAGCGGTCCGGGGCTTAAAACATAATCTGAAACCTGTCTAAAAGGGAACTAATGAGAATCGGTATCAGGGTCAAGCTCCTCATCTTCGCAGCCCTTGCCTGGGCCATGATCTTCGGCGCATACAGCGTATATATCTATAAGGAAAGGATCGCCCAGACCCGGAGGATGGCGCTTACGACGGCGAGCTTTCTCTCCAGGGAGATAAACGCCACCCGCCAGTATTATACGTCCACTGTCGTAAAAAGGGCGCTGGACGCCGGGCTTACCGTATCGAGCACCTACCATGACCAGGAACGGGCGATACCGCTCCATTTCACCTTTATAAAGGAGGCATCCCAGACCACCGGGGTAGAGGGCGCTATAAATATGGACCTCGTGAGCCTTTACCCGGTCAATACGGCAAACCTGCCCAAGGACGATTTCCAGAGAGAGGCCCTGAAGCAGTTTGTAAATGGAGCCGATACCGAGTTCTACAGGTTTGAGGAGTACAAGGGCAAGAAATCGGTCAGGTACATGATACCCGACATGGCTACGTCCCAGACCTGTGTGGACTGCCATAACTCGCAGCCGTCAAGCCCGAGGAGGGATTACAAGATCGGCGACGTAGCCGGAGGGCTTGAGATAATAATACCAATAGAGAGCGAATTGGCCGCGGCCATGGGCGATGTCTGGCGCTCTATCGCCTTCGGGTTCGCCGTGGTCCTGGCCATGGGCCTGGCGGGGCTCGCCTTCATAAGGAAGGTCGTCACAATGCCCATAATGGCCCTGGTCGATACGACCCGGCACCTCGCCTCAGGGGACTTGACCGGCAAGGCCGAGGTGACCTCGAATGACGAATTGGGAGACCTTGGGGCGCAGATGAACGATGTGGTAAAGAACCTCCACAGGATGATAGAGGACATCAGGAGGACCTCGGACGAGGCCGCCGGCATCTCACATCGTGTTCGCGAGATGAGCGCTCACGTGCTCGAAGGTTCCAACGTCCAGGGCTCTGCCCTGGACTCCATCGGGTCGAGCATGGAGGGCATAAACGCATCGGTTTCAGGCATAGCCAACTACACTGAGCTTTTGGCCAAGTCCCTGGAGAAGGGCTCGTTATCGGTTCTTGAGCTGGGGGCTGGCATAAACGAGGTCGTCGACAGCATGGAGTCCCTTTCGGTGAGCGTGGATGAGACGTCGACATCGACCAGGGACATGTCCTTCTCGATGAAAGAGATATCCGAGAACATCGAGAGCCTTTCTTCGGCAGCCACCCAGGTCTCTTCGTCGATGATGCATATAAACGCGAAGATAAAGGAGGTCGAGGCCAACGCGGCGGAGGCGTCAAAATTTGCCGAAGAGGTCATAAAAGACGCCAGGGCGGGGGCCGACACCGTTGACTCGACCATAGACGGGATATTGAAGACAAAGGAGATAACCCGGGAGTCCACGCAGATAATAAATAGCCTCTCTGAAAAGATTAAAGAAATCGGCAAAATACTCGATGTGATACAGGAGGTGGCCGAGGAGACGAACCTCCTGGCCATGAACGCGGCCATAATAGCCGCCCAGACGGGCGAGCACGGAAAGAGCTTCTCGGTCGTGGCAAACGAGATAAAGGACCTGGCCGAGAGGACCTCGACCTCGGCCAAGGAGGTCTCCGATATAATCGACTCGGTCGAGATAGAGTCCGAGAGGGCCGTAAAGTCGATGGAGAGGGGTTACCTGAGCGTCGAGGAAGGGGTGCGCCTTTCCATGAAGGCCGGCGAGGGCTTGAGAAAGATAACCGGGAGCGCGCAGAGGTCCACTACGAGCGTCCGGCAGATAGCGGCAGCCTCCGAGCTTCAGGCCAGGGAGAGCAGGATGGTGGCCGAAGCAACGGAAAAGGTCGCCGAGATGACAAGAAGGATCATGAACGCGACCCAGGAGCATACAAGGGGCAGCGAGCTTATAAATAAAGCGACCGAGCGCATGTCCGATATAACATACAGGGTCAAGGGCACGACAAAGTCTCAGGCCGAGGCCACGCGCCAGATAACATCCACCATTGAGGACGTCAACAGGATGGTGGTCTATATAAATGATGTGATAAAGGAGCAGATAAAGAACACGACAAAGGTCCTGGAGGCCCTCGAAGCGGTCAACAGGGTCTCTGTTGAGAATATCGAAAAGGCGGTCGAGACGGACAGGGCCGTCGAGGAGCTTACAAGGCTCGACAGGCAGATGACCGAGGGCGTTAAGAGGTTTAAGCTCAAATAGACTAGTTTTTTACGATTAAAGCGCGGTTTTGACGTTTAAAGGCATAAAAAGCCCCTGAAAACCTGTGAAATTCGCTTAAGGACGCTAAGCGGCCTTAAAAATCTTGCGCATGGGGGATTAATACCATATAATATTCTACGTTTGAGCAAAAACGCCGCTTTTGCGTTGACAAGCCTTCTTAAGGCGAGGATCCTCCGGCCTTGACAATACCCGCCTTGCTCAGTAGAAGCTCTTAAAAACTGGCGGAATTAGATTTTAAATCTGGAACCAGGGTAGTTCGTCCAGTTGTTCGCGGCTCGAAGGCCAGGACACCCTTGCGAGAGTGGCGGAACTGGCAGACGCGCCAGACTTAGGATCTGGTGGGCAACCGTGGGGGTTCAACTCCCCCCTCTCGCACCAATAAAAGCCGCAAAATACAGGTCTCAAAGAATATCATACAAGAATAGGGAAAAAAGCATGCAGAACATCAGAGTCGAACTTGAAGATCTAAGCGCGGTAAAGAAAAAGCTGGATATCTCGGTCCCTGCCGAGACGGTCAGGAAGGAGATAAGCGCGGCCTACCAGTCGCTCCGGTCCAACGCGTCCATTGCCGGCTTCAGGAAGGGCGCGGCGCCTCTTAATATCCTTAAGGCCAGATTCGGAAGCGATATCCAGGAGGACGTTACCAAAAGGCTTATAGAATCGACCTATCCGCAGGCACTCGGCGAAAAGAAGCTGATACCTGTAGAGGCCCCCAAGGTCGAGCTCAAGGCTGACAAGGCCCGCGAGGACCAGGACTTCTCCTATTCGGTCACTTTCGAGGTCCAGCCCAGGGTCGAGATCGACGGCTACATGGGGATGGAGCTTAAAAAGGAAGACGTAACCGTAACAGACCAGGACATAGACACCGGCATAGAGAACCTTCGCCAGGCCTCGGCCCAGTTTAAAGACGTTGAAAGGCCGGCAAAGGAAGGCGACCTGGTCGTGGTCGATTTTGAGGCGTTTATTGGCGGTGAGCCCATAAAGAACGGCAAGGGCGCCGATTATCCATGTATAATAGGCGAGAGGACTATGCTGCCCGGGTTTGACGAGGCGTTGAAGGGAGCCACAAAGGGCCCCAAGGAGATCGACCTCAACTTCCCTGAGAACTACAGCGAAGCCACTATCGCCGGCAAGACAGGCCATTTCAAGCTGACTGTCAAGGCCGTAAAGGAAAAGTCGGTCCCTGATCTCACTGAAGATTTCGCGAAGGACGTAGGTTGCGAAAACCTTGATGCCCTCCGGGCAAAGGTAAAGGAAGAGATAGAGAGGCACAAGAGCAACGAGGCGAAGGAGCGTCTTAAGAACGATATCCTCACAATGCTCATCGACAAGCACCAGTTTGAGGTGCCGCAGGCCCTGGTAAACAGGTACATGGGCATAATCCTCAACAGGATAATCGACAATATGAGGATGGGTAGCTTCGCTCCCGAGGACAAGGGGCTCAACGTGGACCAGCTCAAGGAGAAGTATACGCCTGCCGCCGTGAGGTCGGTGAAGGAGGATATAGTGCTCGACTATATCGCCGCCAAAGAAAAGGTCGACGCGAGCGAGCAGGACGTTGAGAGCGCCGTAAGGAACATAGCGGCCCAGAGGCAGGTATCATATGAGTCCCTCATGGCCAGGATAGAGAAGGAAGGCGCCCTTGAGGTCATCAAGGACGGACTTAAGCACGAGAAAGTATTTGATATCATTATAGGTTCAAGCAAGACAGCGGCCTGATGGCCCAAATAAAAACAGGGGAGGGGATATGAATCTGGTCCCTATGGTAGTTGAGCAGTCAGGCAGGGGAGAAAGGGCCTACGACATCTTCTCGAGGCTTCTGAAGGACAGGATCATATTCCTTGGCAGCGGTGTCGACGATGTTGTCGCCAACCTCATAGTAGCTCAGCTTCTGTTCCTTGAATCAGAGGACCATGACAAGGATATCTACCTTTACATCAACTCGCCGGGAGGCCTTGTCACCGCCGGGCTTGCCATCTACGACACCATGCAGTACGTGAAGCCTGACGTCTCCACCATCTGCATCGGCCAGGCCGCCTCCATGGGCGCGCTCCTTCTTTGCGGCGGGTCGCCTGGCAAAAGATACGCTCTTCCGCATTCAAGGGTACTGATACATCAGCCGCTCGGCGGCGCACAGGGGCAGGCAACCGACATAGATATCCAGGCAAAGGAGATCTTGAGGGTGCGCGAGGAGCTAACCGCCATCATGTCCAGGCATTCCGGCCAGACGCTCGAGAAGATCCACAAGGACACGGAGCGGGACTTTTTTATGACTGGGCAGCAGGCAGCCGAGTATGGTATAATTGACAAGGTTATTGAGAAAAGAATGGTCATCGAGGCGAAGCCGAAATAGTAATCCAAACGCATGGTTCGGCTGAAGTAACGGTCGGAGGACAAGATGTCGATTAATAAAAAGGGTGGTAGCTACCTTACGTGCTCGTTTTGCAGCAAGGGGCAAGACGAGGTCAAAAAGCTCGTCGCCGGGCCGATGGTCTATATCTGCGACGAGTGCATTGAGCTCTGCAACGATATCATCGCCGATGAGTACGAAAAGGAGGAGTTCAAGAAGCGGGAGCACGCCATCCCCAAGCCCTCCGAGATAAAGAAGACACTCGATGAGTATGTCATCGGGCAGGAGCACGCCAAGAAGGTCCTCTCGGTGGCGGTCCACAACCACTACAAGAGGATAGAGTCGAAGATCGCCCTCGGGAACGTCGAGCTGCAAAAATCCAATATCCTCCTCGTGGGACCGACCGGCTCCGGCAAGACGCTCCTTGCCCAGACGCTGGCCAGGATACTTAACGTGCCATTCACCATCGCCGACGCCACCACGCTTACGGAGGCCGGCTACGTCGGAGAGGACGTCGAGAACATCATCCTGAGCTTGCTTCAGAACGCCGAGTACGACATAGAGAGGTGCCAGAAGGGCATCGTCTATATCGACGAGATCGACAAGATATCAAGGAAGAGCGACAGCCCGTCCATCACAAGGGACGTATCCGGCGAAGGCGTGCAGCAGGCCCTTTTGAAGATAATCGAAGGGACCGTCGCGAACGTCCCCCCAAAGGGCGGCAGGAAGCACCCCCAGCAGGAGTTTTTGCAGGTGGACACCACCAACATACTCTTTGTCTGCGGCGGGGCCTTCTCCGGTCTTGAGTCGATCGTGGCCCAGAGGGTCGGAAAAAGGTCTGTCGGCTTCAGCACCGAGGACAGCAAGGTAAAGGATATAGACACGAGCTACACCAAGCTCATGCACCAGGTGGAGCCCGGGGACTTCCTGAGGTACGGGCTCATACCTGAGTTCATGGGAAGGCTCCCCGTGACGGCGGTCCTGGACGAGCTAAACGAGCATGACCTTGTCAGGATACTCATGGAGCCAAAGAACGCCATAATAAAGCAGTACCAGAAGCTCTTCGAGTTCGAGAGCGTGAAGCTCAAGTTCACGGACGGGGCGCTCGCGGCTGTGGCGAAGGAGTCGATGAGGAGGAAGGCCGGGGCAAGGGGACTTCGCGCGATCCTCGAGAACGTGATGCTCGACACCATGTACGAGCTGCCTTCTCAGACGAACATAAAAGAGTGCATAATCAACGAGGACGTCATCCTCGAGAACGCAAAGCCCATTATCGTGTACGGTAACAGGGCAGAGACAGCCTGATCCGCTCAAGCGGACAGATAATAGTTGCCTAATATTCCCCGCTTTTAAAGCGGGGTCTTCAGCGGGTGAGGAGATGCTGTCCTTTTTAAAGGGAGGAAGGGATTTGAAGAGAGACAGAATGGTAGTCCCGTTAATTCCGTTAAGAGACATAATCATATTTCCATACATGGTCGTGCCCCTTTTTGTGGGAAGGGAGAAGTCCATCAAGGCCCTTGAGCTCGCGATGGGCTCGGACAAGTCAATACTGCTTGCCGCCCAGAAAAAGGCGAAGACAGAGGAGCCTGACCAGGACGATATTTATGAGATAGGCACGCTCGGCACCATACTCCAGCTCCTGAGGCTTCCGGACGGTACCGTAAAGGTGCTTGTCGAGGGCAAGAAGAGGGCGAAGATAAAGGAGTACGTCTCAGAGGCCGATTGCTTCATGGTCGCGGTCGAGGAGGTCGAGGAGGCCATAGACGAGACGGTGGAGACAGAGGCCCTCACCAGGTCGGCTGTCAAGTCGTTCGAGACATACGTCAAGTTCAACAAGCGCGTCCCGCCCGAGATGATAATGAGCGTTTCCTCAATAGAGGATCCGGGCAGGCTTGCCGACACCATCTGCTCGCACCTGACCATCAAGATCGAGGACAAGCAGGCGCTCCTGGCGATAGCGAGCCCCACCAAGAGGCTCGAGAGGCTCTACTCCATAATGGAGAGCGAGATAGAGATACTCGAGGTAGAGCAGAAGATACGCCAGAGGGTCAAGCGCCAGATGGAGAAGACCCAGAAGGAGTACTATCTCTCCGAGCAGATGAAGGCCATCCAGAAGGAGCTTGGCGAGAAGGACGACTTCAAGAACGAGATACAGGAGTTCGAGGAAAAGCTCAAGACCAGGAAGCTCTCCAAGGAGGCGACAAAGAAGGCCAAGCAGGAGATAAAAAAGCTCCGCCTCATGTCGCCCATGTCCGCAGAGGCGACCGTATCGAGGAACTATATCGATTGGCTCGTGAACCTGCCATGGGACCAGTTAACCGACGAGAAGAAGGACATAACGGAGGCCGAGAAGGTCCTGGACGAGGACCACTACGGGCTCAAGGCCGTTAAAGAGAGGATAATAGAGTACCTCGCGGTAAGGGGGCTCGTTGAAGAGATGAAGGGGCCCATCCTCTGCCTGGTCGGCCCTCCGGGCGTAGGTAAGACCTCGCTTGCGAAATCGATCGCCAGGTCTACGGGAAGGAACTTCGTAAGGCTTTCGCTCGGCGGCGTAAAGGACGAGGCCGAGATAAGGGGGCACAGGAGGACCTATATAGGCTCCATGCCGGGCAAGATTATACAGTCGCTAAAGAAGGCCGGCTCCAATAACCCTGTCTTCCTCCTCGACGAGGTAGACAAGATGAGCCACGACTTCAGAGGCGACCCGGCTTCAGCCCTCCTCGAGGTCCTGGACCCTGAGCAGAACCATACCTTCAACGACCATTATCTCGACTGCGACTACGATCTCTCGAAGATAATGTTCCTGACAACCGCCAACTCGCTGCAGGGCATACCTTATCCGCTGCTGGACAGGATGGAGCTTATAAGGATACCCGGCTATACAGAGCTCGAAAAGCTGCATATAGCGGAGAGGTTCCTGCTGCCCAAGCAGCTCAAGATGCACGGCCTGACCGAAGCGAACCTCGATATGGGCAAGTCGACGATCCTTATGCTCATCAGGAAGTATACCAAAGAGGCCGGCGTAAGGAACCTTGAGCGCCAGTTGGCCGCCATCTGCAGGAAGACCGCAAAGGAGATACTCAAGAAGGGTATCGAGACAAAGGTGGCCGTAACCGCCAGGTCGCTCTCCAAGTACCTTGGCGTGCCGCCTTATCGCTACGGCACTGTAGACAAGACCAATGAGATCGGGGTCGCAACCGGACTTGCCTGGACAGAGGTGGGAGGAGAGCTCCTCGAGATAGAGGTGGCCCTCGTCCCCGGCAAGGGCAAGCTCATCATAACCGGAAAGCTCGGCGAGGTGATGCAGGAGTCGGCGCAGGCGGCAATGACCTACATCAGGAGCCGCGCTACCGAGCTCGGTCTTGAGAAAGACTTCTATCAGAAGCTCGACATACATATTCACGTCCCCGAGGGGGCCATACCAAAGGACGGCCCTTCGGCAGGCATCACCATAGCGACCGCTATCGCCTCGGCCCTCTCCAGGATCCCGGTGCGAAAAGATGTCGCCATGACAGGCGAGATTACGCTACGTGGCAAGGTCCTGCCCATTGGGGGCTTGAAGGAAAAGCTCCTCGCGGCGCACAGGGCCGGCATCCCCAAGGTGCTCGTCCCGAAAGAGAACGAGAAGGACCTGAAGGAGATACCTCAGCAGATAACGAAGAAGGTGAAGACCGTGCTCGTGGAGCATATGGACGATGTCCTCACCCAGGCACTTGACGCGAAGACGAGGGAAGAGATATTCAAGGCCAAGGCTGAAGAAAAAGAGCTTGGGCCGGTGCCTGCAAGCCCCGCGCCGCAGGCGGTGCCTGGAGATCTCATCAGGCACTGAGCCTGGTCTTCAAACTTCGCTTGACACCGGAAAGTAAAACTGGTACATAATTAAATCCCCCGTCGTACTCGGCGGGGGATTCATCTTCAAGCGGGCGGATAGCTCAGTTGGTAGAGCACAGCCCTTACAAGGCTGGGGTCACAGGTTCGATCCCTGTTCCGCCTACCATTATTCAAAAATGTAAGGCGGTCTCTAAAAATAACAATTTTTAGAGACCGCCACAAAACGGGGCCGTAGTTAAGTCGGTTATAACGCTGGCCTGTCAAGCCAGAGGGCGCGGGTTCGAGTCCCGTCGGCCCCGCCAGACACGAAGGGCTGATTTCATTATGAAATCAGCCCTTTTTATTTTATGATATTCAGATGTTCCTGCCGACTACAAAAAAAGAGATGGACTCCCTTGGCTGGGACCGTCTTGACGTTATCCTCGTAACAGGCGATAGCTATATAGACTCTCCCTTTGTCGGAGTAGCCATTGTCGGCAAGCTTCTTCTTGCGGAAGGTTTTAGGGTCGGCGTCATAGGCCAGCCTGATATCTCAGGCGCTGATATAACCCGCCTCGGCGAGCCAAGGCTCTTCTGGGGCGTCTCCGGCGGCTGTATCGACTCGATGGTGGCCAACCGGACCGCAACGGGCCGCCCGCGTAAGAGCGACGACTATACCCCCGGCGGTGTAAATAACCGGCGCCCCGACCGGGCCTCTCTCGCGTACGCCAACCTCATTAGACGTTTTTTCAAGAATACCCGCCCGATAGTACTCGGTGGCGTAGAAGCGAGCCTCCGCCGTGTCGCCCATTACGATTTCTGGACCAATAGCGTTAGAAGGTCTATCCTCTTTGACGCCAAGGCCGACTACCTCCTTTACGGCATGGCTGAGCGTTCAATAGTCGAGCTTGCCGGATGCCTTAAGGATGGAGGCGACCCACGGGGCATCCGCGGACTCTGCTACATATCAAAAGAGCTTCCAGATGATTGTATCGAGCTTCCGTCTTATGAGGACTCGGCTAAAGACAAGGATGCTTTTACGAGGGCGTTCCAGATATTCTACAACAACAACGATCCCGCCACAGCCAGGAGGCTCTCACAGAGGCACGACGTCCGCTATCTCGTCCAGAACCCCCCGGCCCTGTACCTGTCCCGGGAAGAGCTTGACCGGGTATACGGCCTCAGGTACGAGCGCGACCTCCACCCGTACCACCGCAAAGACGGCGAGGTAAAGGCCCTGGAGACTATCCGTTTCTCCATTTCCACTCACCGGGGATGCTACGGCGAATGCTCCTTTTGCGCCATCGCCGTGCATGAAGGGAGAAGGGTGAGGAGCAGGAGCAGGGCATCTGTCATCGCCGAGGCGAAGGAGATCGTCAGGCACCCGTTGTTCAAGGGCAGGATACATGACGTGGGCGGGCCGTCTGCGAATATGTACGCCTCCGGCTGCGAGAGGATGGAAAAACAGGGCTGCTGCCCGAAGAAGAGCTGTATCTCGCCAAAGGTCTGCCCGCTCCTTCATCCCGGCCACGCGGAGCAGGTGTCGCTTTTGAGGGAGCTTCGCTCGATCGACGGTGTCAAGAAGGTGGTCGTGGCATCTGGCATCAGGCACGATATGGTGCTCGCTGATAAAAAAGACGGCGAGAGATATTTGAAGGAGCTTGTATGCAACCACGTCTCCGGGCAGATGAAGATAGCTCCGGAGCATTCGGAGGCGGGAGTACTTCAAAAGATGGGGAAGCAGGGCTCTAATAGCGCCGCCCTTATAAAGTTCAAGGAGCTTTTTTACAGGTTTACGAAAGAGGCCGGGATGAAGCAGTTCCTTTCATACTACCTTATGGCAGCCCACCCAGGCTGCACCGACGGCGATATGAAAAAATTGAGGGAGTTCGCGTTGAAAGAGCTTGGTACGGTCCCTGAGCAGGTACAGGTGTTTACGCCCACACCGTCGACCTATTCGACCCTTATGTACTGGACAGGGCGCGACCCGTCTACAGGCGATACCTGTTTTGTGGAAAAGAGCGACAAGGGCAGGGAGAGGCAGAAGTCGATACTTACAGGCCCGGATATAATGAAACGGAACGATAAGCGACATACACAAAAGAGATGGCGTTAAAGGGGTATGGCATCCGGCGGCGATAAAATGAAAGCCCCAAACCCTGCCTGCTTTGTAGACCCTCCATTGACTATGGCACTACCTCGATAGTGCCTTCCATTCCGTGTTCCCTGTGGCTTTTAAGCAAGAAGAATTTCTTGTCGCAGTAGAAGGTGAGCTGTCCGCTTTTGGCGGGGGTGAAGCGCAAAGTCGTGGGCTCCCTTTCAAGCCTCACCGATATATCTATTCCAGCTTCAGGCGACTTTAAGACGAAGTTGTGCGGTATGATGGCCGATTCGCTCTTTAAGACAAGCTCAACAGGCACGCCTGCTTTCACTACTATGCGGCCGGGCCTGAAAAAATAGCTTCCGCCGGTTATCTCCACCCGTTGTACGCCGGTAGCCCCAATCCTGGAGATGTATGTCTCGACCTCCTTTGAGAGGAGCAGGGCCGGCAGGCCTATGAAGAGCAGCAAGAAAGGAAGCGCGCGCCGCATGGGTCCCTCCCCCTGTACTTAGACATTATTCCAAGTATAGCAGAAGGGAGCGGAGGCTATTTTTTAAAAGCCGATATTACCCTTAGTAGCGCCTCTTCGAGGACCTTCCTCGGGCATGCGAGGTTCATCCTGTAGAAGCCCTCTCCGCCAGGGCCGAATATGCGGCCAGGGGTCATGGCGACCCTGGCCTTTGCAAGAAGCGTATCTTCGAGCATGGCGTCTGTAAGTTCTAATCCGTTGAAGTCGAGCCAGCCGAGATAGGTGCCCTCCATATCAGCTGCCTTCACCGCTGGGAGCTTCTCAGTAACGAGTTCCCGCATCAATAGATAGTTGCCGTGCAGGTACGGGATAAGCTCCTCGACCCATTCGTCGCCATTTGTGTATGCGGCCTCCGCGGCTACCATGCCCAGGATATTGGGCTTGTTTATTCCCGCCTTCGTAAGGGCAAGGTCAAATCTTGAATAGAGCTCCTCGTTCTGGATTATCACGTTCGCCACATGAAGCTCCGCGATGTTGAAGGTCTTGCTCGGGGAGGTGCATGTTATAGTTATCTTCGCAAGCTCATCCGAGATGCTCGCGGTAGGCGTGTGTGTGAAGCCGGGCATGATGAGGTCCGAATGGATCTCATCTGATACGATGAGGATATCGTTTTCAAGGCAGATATTGCCAAGGGCCTCAAGCTCTTCTTTTCTCCAGACCCTGCCAACAGGGTTATGCGGGCTGGAAAGTATCAGCATCCTTGTCTGCCTGTCTATGAGTTTTTTGAGCCCTTCAAGGTCCATGGCGTATTGGCCGTCAACGCATTTCAAGAGGTTGTTCGCGACCACTCGAGCGTTGTTGGCCACGACAGCCCTGAAAGGGTGATAGACGGGGGGCTGTATGACGACCTTATCCCCCGGCTCGGTGAAGGCCTGGACCGCGAAGTTAAGGGCAGGTATGACGCCGGGGGAAAACCTCATCCACTCCCTTTTGACCTGCCAGCCGAACCTCCTGCCGAGCCATCCGGCAAGGCAAGCGTAATAGCTTTCAGGCACGACAGTATAGCCGAAGATGCCGTGTCCTGCCCTTTTGATTATGGCATCCGTTATGAACCCCGGGGCCATGAAGTCCATGTCGGCTATCGACATGGACTTCATGGCCCTGACTTCATCCTTCATGTCATAGTGGTCCCACTTGACGCAGTCGGTGCCTGTACGGACTATCAATTTGTCGAAATCGTATCTCACTTCTTTCTCCTGACCCCTTTGGTCGCCTCGGCCTGAGTGGGGTCGTCAGGCCAGTAGTGTTTGGGGTATCGCCCCTTAAGCTCTTTTTTTACCATTTGGTAGCTCCTGGCCCAGAAGCCGGCGAGGTCGTTCGTTACCTGCACAGGCCTCCCGGCTGGCGACAGGAGGTGCAGGAGAACCGGATGCCCGGCAACAGCCGGGGTCCTGTCCAGCCCGAATAGCTCCTGCAGCTTGACCTTCAGCACGGGGCGCTCGCCTGAATAGTCTATCGCGATCCGCGACCCGCTCGGGACGATGATATGCATAGGTGCAAGCCTCTCAATCGTTTCGCGCTCTTCCCATGTGAGGATGCTCAGGATAATCGCCTTCATGTCGAGTTTTTTAAGGTGCTCAAGGCGCGTCATCCCGTCTATCCAGGGCCCAAGCCATTCTTTTATATCGGCTAAAAGACGCCCCTCCGAGAGGTCCGGGAATTTTTTGCCCGTTTCACCGCTTATCCGGTTTAAGAAACCAACCCTTTCCCGGAGCGCCTGTGAAGCCCTCTCCCACGGGAGCGCGTTAAGTCCATTAAGCTTGACCCCGTTGATAAAGGCGTCGAGCACCTTTCCCGTGTCAGGGGCTTGAAGTTGACTGTCTGATAACAGAAGCTCCCAGAAGTGTTTCTGCCTTCGCGCGCTAACGCACCTCTGGGCCTGGTCCCATTCGACGATATCCCGCTCCTCGATATCTTCTTTGAAGTATTCTTCGAGGTCTGACAATGACAGAGGCGCGGCAAGGTAGACGCGGGATTCCCTTTCACCTCCGTCAAGGCTCGCGGCAACTATGTACTCTTGACGGAGTGCGGAGGCAGGAAGCAGCGCGCCCCTGCCGTTGGCAAGCAGATAGCGACCCTCAGTCTCTCCTCGTCTTTTGGCTATCCTGTCCGGATAGGCGAATGCGAGGAGAAGCCCCGCCTTGTCGGAGTCCTCATCTTTTTCTCTGATGCCAAGCTGTCTTCTTATCTGAGCTGCCGCTGCCCGCACCCTTTTTAACGCTGACCTGTCTATGTCGACTCTACCTTGACTGTCATCGCCAGACAGCACTTCCAGCCGGTGCCGTATATCCTGGTTACGGTCAGCTAACCCTGTCTTTACGAAGTCACGCTCGGTCAGGAAGGCGGCGATGGAAGAGGCGATGCTTCCAAGGCCAAGCTCGCGCCCCTTTATGACCATGTGGGCCAGCCGGGGATGGAGCGCAAGGCGCGCAAGCTCCCTTCCGTGCGCTGTGGCAGCGCCTGTCTTATCGATAGCGCCAAGATGATAGAGAAGTTCTTTAGCCTGCGACATGGCCCCCGCCGGGGGAGGGTCAAGCCAATTTAGTTTTTCAGGGGCCGCCCCCCAGACAGAGAGCTCAAGGGCGAGTGGGGCAAGGTCGGCCTCCATTATCTCCGGCGTGCTCTTGTCCTTGAGGCCGGAGTTTTCAGTCTCCTGCCAGAGGCGTACGCATAGGCCGGGCCCAAGCCTTCCGGCCCTGCCGCACCGCTGTTCAGCCGAGTCTTTAGTTACGCGCACCGTCTCAAGGCTGCTCATCCCGATAGAGGGGGAGAAGCGGGGCACGCGCTTTAATCCGCCGTCTATTACAACCCTTACGCCGTCAATGGTTATGCTCGTCTCGGCTATCGATGTAGCAAGGACCACCTTCCTTTTACCTTCGGGCGAGGGCCTTATGGCCTGGTCCTGCGCCTCCTTTGACAGCTCGCCGTAAAGCGGGATTATAACGGTATCGGCGGGGATCTCTCTTTCCATCAAGGCCGCGGCTACGCGTTTTATCTCGCCGCTTCCGGGAAGGAAGACGAGGATGCTTCCCGTTCCTTCCATCAAGGCCTTCCATACGGCCCCAGCCACCCTTGATATGAAATCCGGGCCTGTCGATGTGTACGCTCGTCCGCTCCCCACAGTTTTAGACATGTAACGCACCTCGACCGGGTATGCCTTGCCCATGCTCTTTACCACAGGCGCGCCGCCGAGCAGAGCCGAGACCTCTTCCCCGTCGAGTGTGGCGGACATGATGAGGATGCGAATGTCATCCCTCAGGAGCGACTGCGACTCAAGGGAGAGGGCCAGGCCAAGATCGGCGTTGATGCTCCTTTCATGAAACTCGTCGAATATCAGGAGCCCTATGCCTTCAAGGGCCTGGTCGCTCTGCAAAAACCTCGTGAGTATGCCTTCGGTGACGACCTCTATCCTTGTCGATGGCCCGATAGAGCTATCGAGCCTTGTGCGGTATCCGATGGTCGCGCCGACATCTTCTCCGATGAGCTCTGCCATCCTTATTGCCGCCGCCCTTGCCGCCAGCCTCCTCGGCTCAAGCATGATGATGCGCCTGCCGTCGAGCCACGGCTCATCAAGGAGCGTCAGGGGGATTAGCGTTGTCTTGCCGGCGCCAGGCGCGGCCTCTACTACCGCGTTCCTCCCTTTACAGAGCGCCATGCGTATATCAGCTATCGACCCTTTTATCGGGAGGTCGATGCTATCAAGGATCGATTTCAGTCCGTTCATATGAAATTTTTATCACAAAAGCGGGACGGCCAGAATTGAAATTTAAAAAGACGGGTTTTAATCCATTCCGGCATATTGGGGGAGCAAGGGTGTGTTGTGTCGCGTAGTAACGTACAAGATAAGAACCTTTTTTCCCGCTGCCAGGCCAAAACCCTTGACAGGAGCGAGGCCGAATTGGGATAATATCCAGGGCTTTTTCTACTAAATACTTTATAAATCAAGCTTTTTCAGGGATTCCAGCCCTCAGAGGGTCTTTATTATGATACAGATGTTCCATGTGTCGAAGAGTTATGAAGGCTCTACCCCAGCGCTCTCCGATGTTACCCTTAAGATAGGCAAAGGCGAGTTCCTCTTTATAACCGGGCCGAGCGGCGCCGGCAAATCAACACTGCTTAAGTTGATGTGCGGCTCGGAGGCGCCCACCCAGGGGCAGATAATCCTGGACGGCAGGAACTACGTTAGAATACCTCAGGCCGAGCTCCCTTCTTTAAGGAGGAGGATCGGTTTCGTATTCCAGGACTTCAAGCTCCTCCCAAACAAGACCGTATTTGATAACGTAGCGCTGGCGTTGAAGGTCATGGGTGTGGCCCCAGCGGATGTAAGGAGGCGGGTGGCGAGGATGCTTACCTATGTGAAGCTCCAGCACAGGGCGAACTTCAAGCCCCTGCAGCTCTCCGGCGGGGAACAGCAGAGGGTCGCCATCGCGAGGGCGTTGGTAAAGGACCCGGCCATAATACTCGCTGACGAGCCCACTGGAAACCTTGACCCTGAGCTATCGGTACAGATAATAGAGCTCTTCAAGGAAGTCAACAGCCGCGGCACTACGGTTGTCGTGGCTACTCATGACAAGGGGCTCATCGAGAGGTACGCGAGGCGCACCGTCGCCCTTGAATCCGGGAGGCTGGTATAATGTCCAAGGCAGGCTCCGCGGATATCCTCTATATCGTGACCGACGCCATAGGCTCCTTGAAAGAGAACAAGGTCACGACAGCCCTTACATCTCTGACCCTTGCTTTTTCTCTCGCCATATTCTCGCTCTTCGTCTTCATCATCACTAACCTGAACGGCGTCATAGAGGGCTGGGGAGAGAAGACCCAGGTCATCGCCTATGTAAAGGACGCCGGGACCGTTGCTCCCGATGTCCTTCGGAACAGGATACTCGAGATACCCGGCGTAAGCGTGGTCGAGTTCGTATCGAAGGAAAAGGCGCTCGACGAGATAAGGGCGGAGCTAAAAGGATATGAGGGTATCCTTGAAGGCGTTGACTCCAATCCGCTGCCCGCTTCTTTCGAAATAAAAGTAAAGGACGAGTTCAACGACCCCGCCAGGCTCGCCTCGGTGGTAGGCGTTTTGAAGGCCCAGGAATGGGTAGACGAGGTCCAGTACAGCAGTGAATGGGTCGAGAAGCTCGCGTCGCTGGTCAGGTTTGTAAAGATGGCGGCGGTCATAATCGGGGCCTTCATAGCCCTGGCTACCCTCTTTATCATCTCCAATACGATAAGGCTTGCCGTATACGCGCGGAGCGCCGAAATAGAGATAATGAAACTCGTTGGCGCGTCCGATATGTATGTGAAGGCGCCTTTTGTCATAGAAGGCATGCTGCAGGGCCTTTTGGGGGGTCTGCTGGCCATGGGCGCGCTCGCGGCCGGCAGGGCGGTGCTTATAGGCCACGTCCCTGCCTACCTGAGGTTCGCTCTCGAGATGCCATTCCCGGCCCCTCTTTTTCTCCTTGCCCTCGTCCTCTCGGGCATGGCCATGGGGGTGGCTGGAAGCCTCGTCTCCATGAACAGGTTCCTCAAGGTATGAAGCTGCTCGTCGCCTCCTGCCTCGCGTTCTTATTTCTTCTCACCCCGGCCTTCGCCGAAAAGAGCCCGAGACAGGAGCTTTTAAAGAAAGAGAAGAGCCTCGAGGACGTAAAACGCCAGATACGGGAAGAAAAAAAGAGCATAAAGGAGATAGCTGCCAGGGAGACAGGCATCCTCGACGACCTTGAGGGGCTCAACCGGGAACTGACGATAAAACGGGAAGAGCTCAAGGGCGTGAAGGAGACCCTCAGCGGGATAAAAAAGGAATTCGACCGGGTGAGCGTCGAGATATCAAGGCTCGAGGCGAGGAAAAAAAAGCTCGCCGAGAGGCTTTCCGCGCGCTTAAGGGCCATGTACAAGGTCAACAGGGGCGAGGCGATGGAAGTGCTCTTCTCCTCTGACGCGTCGAATCTCGGCAGGAGGCATAAGTACCTGACCATGTTAATGGACATGGACGCAGAACTTATAGAGGGGTATTCGAATACCATCACGAGCCTCGCTGGTGAGAAAGAGAAGAAGACGTCGCTTGTAGCGGGGCTTGAGTCAGCCAGGGCCGAGGCCGCCTCCAGGGAGAAGGAGACGGAGGCTGTTCAAAAGAAAAAACTCGCCATCCTCAACGATGTAAAGCAGGAGAAGAGCAGGAGGGAGCGGGTAGTAAAAGAGCTTGAGCAGGCCGCTGCCGACCTTTCCAGGCTGGTCGACAAGCTCCGGTCCGCCGGGGAAGAGGCCCCGCCTCCCGCAGGGACCGGCTTCGCCTCGATGAAAGGCAGGCTCCCCATGCCGGTCGCAGGCAAGGTCGTCTCTTTCTACGGAAAGGTAAGACACCCCAAGTTCCAGACAGTGACCTTCAATAACGGAATAACCATAGAGGCGCCGCTGGGAGAGACGATAAAGAGCGTCTACGACGGCAAGGTCATCTATGTCGGGTGGCTCAAGGGGTACGGCCAGGTGATGATAATAGACCACAAGGGCGGCTATTATACCCTTTTCGCCCACCTCGGAAGGGCGCTCATGGAAACCGGCCAGGAGGCGGCAAAGGGGGCGGATGTCGGCCTCGTCGGGGACTCTGGCCCGGAGGGCAAGGCCGGGCTTTACTTCGAGATACGCCAGAAGGGGGTCCCCAGGGACCCTATGGGCTGGCTTTCCGCAAGATGATTATTTTTTGTTTTAAGACCCGATTAATTTGATATAATTAAAAAGCTGCGTCTCAGAACGTCTTTTTTTATCTGCGGCAAAAAAAAGGAGGGCTTTAATGACGAAGATCTTCAACCCCAAGCTCCTTGGAGGGGCTTTAGCCATAATAGCAGTCCTTTCGTTCTCTTCATGGGGCATATCCCAAAAGGCTGTCCCGGTCCCTGGCAACACCTACGAAAGCTTGAAGATTTATACCGACGTGCTGGGGATAGTGCAGGATAACTATACCGAGGAGGTAGACTCCAAGGAGGTCATCTACAATTCTCTCAAGGGCATGGTCAAGAGCCTCGACCCGCATTCAAGCTTCCTTACCCCCGATGAGTACAAGGAGATGCAGGTAGACACAAAGGGCGTCTTCGGAGGGATCGGCATAGAGCTGGGGTTGAAGGAGAACGTCCTTACGGTCGTCGCCCCCATCGAGGATACCCCTGCCCACAAGGCGGGCCTGCTCGCCGGGGACAGGATAGTTAAGATAGGGGACAAGAGCACCAGGGACATGCCCCTTTCCGAGGCCGTGAACCTCATGAGGGGGCCAAAGGACACCCCCATTACCATATCTATCATGAGGGAAGATTTCGATTCCCCAAGGCCCTTCACCCTGACGAGGGCGATAATCAAGGTCAAGAGCATCAAGTCCAAGATGCTCGACGAAGGATTCGGGTATGTGAAGATAACCCAGTTCCAGGAGCGCACCACCGAGGAGCTCGACAAGGCATTAAGGGAGCTCGCTTCCAAGACCGACGGCGGAAGGCTCAAGGGATTGATACTCGACCTGCGGAACAACCCTGGCGGACTCCTGCAGGAGGCGGTATCGGTGTCGAACGAGTTCCTCGACTCCGGGCTCATCGTCTATACGAAGGGCAGGGTGGCGGGGCAGAACATGACCTTTAGCGCCGACACATCGAAGACGCAGCCAGATTACCCGATGATAGTGCTCGTGAACAACGGAAGCGCTTCAGCCTCTGAGATAGTCGCGGGCGCCCTCCAGGACCAGAAGAGGGCGATGATACTCGGCGTTACGACCTTCGGCAAGGGCTCTGTCCAGACCATAATACCGCTTGCCGACGGCTCGGCGGTGCGCCTGACCACCTCCAAGTACTACACCCCTTCCGGCAGGTCCATCCAGGCGAAGGGCATAGAGCCGGACATAGTGGTCGGGCAGGCGCCAAAGGGACACCTCAAGGAGGCGGACCTTGAAGGCCACCTGGCCGCAGAGGGGCCTGAGGTAAAGACAGAGGTAAAGAAGGACGAGAAGAAGGAAGTGGAAAAGATAAACGCGGCACCCACGGATACCCCCAAGTCCGGCGCAGTTGAAGACATCCAGCTTAACAGGGCCGTAGAGTACCTCAAGAGCTGGTACATATTCAGGGGCACCATGCAGAAGGTAAGCTGAGGAAACGTAAAAAAATAAACAAGAGCGAGGCCCCGGAAGGGGCCTTTGCTTATGAGGGATAGAATATCTTTATGGGAAAGAAGAGGAAGAAGGTAAAAGGCTGGTGGATGCTCGCAGCGGGCTTTGTGGCAGGAGCGGCCCTCGTTCTTGTCGCGCTCAAGTTCATGGGCGGCCTTGAAAGCCCGGAGCCTGAGGCTCCCAGGGTAAGCCTTCCCAAGCCGGTTGAGGTTGCCCCTCCAGAGATAGTAACCGTGCCTCCGGCCGAGGCGCCTCCTGAGATGCCTGTCCCGTCCATAGTCGCGCCAAAGCCAAAGCTTGCCATCGTCATAGACGACATGGGGCCTGATATGAAGAAGCTCAGGGATATTATCGCTGTCGGAGAACCGATCTCCATAGCCGTTATGCCGGATACCAGGTTCTCGAAGGAGGTCTCGAACGAGGCCGGTTCAAAAGGCCTCGACGTCCTTGTCCATATGCCAATGGAGCCAAAGGACCCGGCAGGCCACGACCCTGGGGTAGCCGCGCTTCTTGTCGAGATGACCCCCGAGGAGATAGCCATAAGGGTTGAGGCCGGCCTTAAGGCCGTGCCTGGAGCCATAGGCCTCAATAACCACATGGGCTCCAGGTTCACCGAGGACGAAGTGAAGATGAGGGCTGTCCTCAAACTGATGAAGCAGAAGGGGCTCATATTCCTCGACAGCCGCACCACCTCCGCTACCGTCGGCGGCAGGCTTGCGAGGGAGCTTAAGGTAAAAAGCGCCGAGAGGAACATATTCCTTGATAATAAAAGGGAGGTGGCCTATATCAAGGGGCAGCTCATGAAAGCGGCCCGGATAGCCAGGAAGCGCGGAAAGGCAGTGGCGATAGGCCACCCTTACCCGGAGACCATCGAGGCGCTGAAGGAGGCTCTCCCTGGGCTTCAAGGGGTCGAGATAGTGAGGGTATCAGAGGTGGCCGAGTAGGAGCTACTTACAAGCCATGGATAGTATTTTCCTGGCGAAATAGCGGAAAACGGCCCTGGAAATTAAAAGAATTGTTTCTTATAAAAAAGCTTGACACGTATTATTTAAGCTGGTAGTATGGCGGCAAATTCTACAAAGGGATTCTTATTTGCAGTATGTGGGCTGTGTTATTGTCAGTCAGGGCCGTGGAGAGTGACGCAGTAACTCGCCACGGCTTTTTATATGCTGCAAGAGAGTACCAGAAAACAAGGAGGCACGGTAAAAAATGGCAAGAGGCAGAGTGAAGTGGTTCAATGACACCAAGGGTTTCGGGTTCATCCAGCAGGAGTCGGGTGAGGACGTATTCGTCCATTACACGGCCATCGGCGGAGAGGGTTTCAAGACCCTCAAGGAAGGCGAGGAAGTCGAGTTCGAGATAACCCAGGGCCCCAAGGGGCCTCAGGCCTCAAACGTGGTGAAGGTGGCCTAAGCCACCTTTCCCAGAGGCCTGGAGAAATCCAGGGCTTTGTTCCTGAATACCCCCTCCTGCCATGTGCAGGAGGGGGTTTTTAAACGCCCGGAATACCCTATGGCATCCTTGTATTTAAAATTTTGTTCTGATAATATATTATATTAGCTTTGTATTCTTGATCGGCTGTCTCAGGGCTTAAATACCGGCCCGGGAGCCGGTAGCGAGGCCTATTTGAACCTAAACAGGTATCTTTCAGAGAAGGTAGAGGTCATAAACAGAGGTCTCAAGGAGCTTTTGCCGAGGGAGGATGACTACCCTCAGACGCTCCACAGGGCCATGCACTACAGCCTCTTCGCCGGAGGCAAAAGGATAAGGCCGGTCCTGGTGCTCGCCGCCTCTGAGGCTGTTGGCGCCGACCCGGCTGCCGCGCTTAATTGCGCCTGCGCCTTCGAGTGCATACACACCTATTCGCTTATTCATGACGACCTGCCAGCCATAGACAATGACGACCTCCGAAGGGGCAGGCCCACCTGCCATCGCGCCTTCGGCGAGGCGGCTGCGATCCTTGCCGGAGATGCCCTCCTTACGGTGGCCTTCGATATGATCGCGAGGACCGAGACCAGGAATAGGGGCGCTATCGTAAAGGTCATCCAGGAGCTCGCCAAGGCCGCGGGGTCGACCGGCATGATAGGCGGGCAGATGGTAGACATCGAGTCAGAGGACAGTGATATACCTTTCCCTGTCCTCGAGTACATACATATACATAAGACAGGGGAGCTCATACTCGCGGCCATAAGGTGCGGGGCGATACTCGGAGGCGCGTCCAAAAAAGAACTTGGCGCGCTCTCCAGGTTCGGGAAATCCATAGGCCTTGCCTTTCAGATAGCCGACGACATCCTCGATGTCGAGGGGTCGTCAGATGAGATGGGCAAAAATACCGGCGGGGACGAGAAAAAGGGCAAGGCCACTTACCCCTCCCTCATAGGGCTTGACGAGTCCAGGAAAAGGGCCTCTGAGCTGGTCGAGATGGCCCTTGGTTCGCTTGCCGATTTCGACGGGAAGGCCGACCCTCTAAGGGCCATAGCACGCTACATCATAGCGAGAAGAAAGTAGGTAGACAGGGTGAAAAAACTCCTGGACAGGATAGAGGCGCCCAAGGACATGAAGGCCCTGGCCCCCGAGGAGCTCGTAGAGCTCGCCGCGGAACTTAGAGAGCTTATAATAGAGACCGTATCGGACAAGGGCGGCCATCTGGCTTCAAGCCTGGGGGCCGTGGAGATAGCAATCGCCCTTCATTACGCCCTCGATACGCCTGAGGACAAGATAATATGGGACGTAGGCCACCAGGCATATGCCCATAAGATATTGACAGGCAGGAAGCGCGAGTTCACTACACTCAGGCAGTACGGAGGCATAAGCGGCTTCCCCAAGCCATCTGAAAGCCCCTTCGACGCCTTTATAGCCGGACATTCCTCTACATCCATTTCCGCCGCTCTCGGCATTGCCTCGGCCCGCGACCTCGGCGGCGCGGACTATAAGGTAGTCGCCGTAATAGGCGACGGCTCTCTTACGGCCGGGCTCGCCTTCGAGGGGCTCAACCAGGCCGGACATCTCAAGAAGAACCTCATCGTCATCTTGAACGACAACGAGATGTCGATATCCAAGAACGTCGGCGCCCTCTCCCAGTTCCTGAGCCGCAAGCTCACGGGCAGGTTCGCCACAAACCTCAAGAAAGACGTGGAGAGGTTCATAAAGTCGATCCCCCGGATAGGCGGCAGGCTCTTTGAGATAGCAAGGAGAGCGGATGACTCGATCATAACGCTCCTTACCCCTGGCATGCTCTTCGAGGGGCTCGGCTTCCATTACATAGGCCCCATCGACGGACATGATATAAACGCCCTCGTCGCCTCGCTGAACGACGTATCGACTATCCAGGGACCGGTGCTCCTGCATGTGCTTACACGGAAGGGAAAGGGCTATCTCCCGGCTGAGGCCGACCCGGCCGCCTTCCACGGCGTCGGGCCGTTTGTAAGGGAGACCGGAAAGTCGAAGAAGGCCTCGAAGCCTTCCTATACCAATGTCTTCAGCTCCGCATTGCTTGAGATCGCCGAAAAGGACAGGCGCGTTGTTGCGATAACCGCGGCGATGCCTGAGGGCACGGGCCTTTCGACCTTTGCAGAGAGGCACCCTGAGAGGTTCTTCGACGTAGGGATCGCCGAGCAGCACGCGCTCACCTTCGCGGGGGGTCTTGCCAAGGAAGGGTTTGTACCTGTGACGGCCATATACTCCACCTTCCTGCAGAGGGCCTATGACGAGGTCGTCCATGACGTCTGCATTCAGAAGTTGCCGGTGGTGATAGCCATTGACAGGGCCGGTATAGTAGGGCAGGACGGGCCGACGCACCACGGCATCTTCGATATCTCGTACCTGAGGCACATCCCGAATATGACAGTATCGGCCCCAAAGGACGAGGACGAACTCAGGCACCTTCTTTATTCTTCGGTCCAGTACGGCACTCCGGCGTCGATAAGATACCCGAGGGGCGCGTGCCTGGGGGTCGATACCTCCGGCCCCATGAGGCTGATACCTGCCGGAGAGGCCGAGGTATTAAGGACGGGCAAGGACGCCACCATCATCGCGCTTGGCACGATGGTCGGGCCCGCCATGGAGGCAGCGCTCAGCCTTGAGAAGGCAGGGATTCATGCAGGCGTAATAAACGCGCGCTTCGTGAAGCCGCTTGACGCGGGTTGCATATTGAAGGCGGCCGCTTCTACAGGCTGCCTCGTAACGGTCGAAGAAGGCGCGCTCCAGGGCGGCTTCGGGGCCGCGGTGCTTGAACTGCTTGAAGAGCGCATGGTCACCATACCGGTCAAGAGGCTGGGCGTGCCGGATGAGTTCATAGAGCACGGCACTCAGGAAGAGCTCCGGGAAAGGCTGGGGCTTACCGCCGGGGGCATCGAGGCCGCGGTACGTATCTTTGCCGCAGGTAAAAAGAGCGTAAAGATGGCTTTTTGAGGTGGAGATAAAGACAGGGAAAAAAAATAAAAAGCTCAGGATAGACAGCCTGCTTGTTGAAAAGGGGCTGGTCTCAAGCCGCGAGAGGGCGCAGGCACTCATAATGGCCGGCAAGGTCCTTGTAGCCGGTCTGATTGTCGATAAACCGGGCAAGGAGGTCGACCCGGAAGCTCTATTGTCATTGAAAGAGGACCTTCCGTTCGTAGGGAGAGGCGGGGTAAAACTCGAAGGCTTTTTGAAGAGCACAGGCATTGATGTCACTGGCCTGGTCGCAATCGATGTCGGGGCCTCGACCGGCGGCTTCACCGACTGCCTCCTTAAGCGAGGGGCCAAAAAGGTCTACGCGATAGATGTTGGGAAGGGCCTCATAGACTCCAGGCTCAGGGCAGACCCAAGGGTCACGGTCCTTGAGGAGAAGAACTTCAGATATCTCGATCCCTCCGAGGTCGGCGAACCGGTTGACCTGGCTGTAATAGACGTCTCGTTCATATCCCTTGAAAAGATATTGCCCAAGACTATTGAATTCCTGAAGGAAAAAGCTACTGTGCTCGCCCTCATCAAGCCTCAGTTCGAGGTCGGCAAAGGGCAGGTCGGCAAGGGTGGGATAGTGAGGGACACGGCAAAGCACGCCGAGGTGATTGAAAAGATAGCGAGGTTCTCGGAGGACCTTGGTTTCAAGGTTGTCGAAATAGGGGATTCGCCCATCTCAGGCACAAAGGGCAACAAGGAGTTCTGGATAAGGCTTGAGACCTCGACCGACTGAAATTATCGCAAGACACTCCTCTGGTATCATCCTCCTGCTCAAACCTGAGAACCCCTGAAACTCCAAGGAGTCAAATCATGTTCGTTATAATGGAAAAGAAAGAGCTGGCGCACACGGTCTACCAGTTCAAGATAAAGGCCCCTTCCATAGCCAGAAAAAGGAAGGCCGGGCAGTTCGTCATCTTGAGGCTCAATGAGACTGGCGAGAGGTTCCCTCTTACCATACTCGATTCCGACACTAATAGCGGCACCATCGACATCATAATCCAGGAGGTCGGCAAGTCTTCAGCCATGCTCGGCAACATGGGCGTGGGCGATTCCATCCTTGACGTGGTCGGCCCGCTCGGCAAGCCAACCCGCATAGAGAACTTCGGTATAGCGGTCTGCGTTGGCGGAGGCATAGGGACCGCCCCGGTCTACCCGATAGCGAAGGCCATGAGAGAGGCCGGGAACAGGGTGGTCTCGATCATCGGCGCGAGGAATAAATCGCTACTCATACTCGAAAAGGAGATGAGGGAGGTGAGCGACGAGCTTCATGTCGCCACAGACGACGGCAGCTACGGCCACCATGGCTTTGTCACCCAGGTGCTACAGAACCTCATAGACGGCGGCATGAAGATGGGCTGCGTAGTTGGCATAGGCCCGGTGCCCATGATGAGGGCCGTTAGCAACGTTACCAGGCCGTACAATATACCGACGGTCGTGAGCCTCAATCCCATAATGGTCGACGGCACCGGCATGTGCGGCTCCTGCAGGGTGACCGTCGGCGGCAAGACACAGTTCGTCTGCGTCGACGGCCCGGAGTTCGATGGCCACCAGGTCGATTACGCCGAGCTTATCCTTCGTAACAGGAGCTATCTTAAAGAGGAAAAGCTCGCTATGGAAGAATTGACCTGCCACGAAGGCGTAAAGTGTTACGATAGGAAGTAGGCTGGGAGCATTGCGGGGGTCTGGGGAAAACCTCTTGTAACCCTTTCAGTATGCTTCTTCTACGATGATAAAAGGTGAGTTTCAGATGGATATGGACCCGAAAGAGATCAAAGAACGGATGAAGATCCCAAGGCAGCCCATGGCTGAGCAGGACCCGGCCGTGAGGGTGACCAATTTCCATGAGGTGCCGTTCGGCTACACCCCTGAGCAGGCGATGGAAGAGGCCAGGAGGTGCATCCAGTGCAAGAAGCCTCTTTGCGTCGGCGGCTGTCCGGTGAATATAGACATACCGTGGTTCTTAAGGCTCATCGCCGAGGGCAAGTTCCTGGAGGCGGCGAGGAAGATAAAGGAGACTAACGGGTTGCCGGCGGTCTGCGGCAGGGTCTGTCCGCAGGAGGACCAGTGCGAGAAGGTCTGCGTCATCGGCAAGAAGAACGACCCGGTTTCAATAGGCAGGCTTGAGAGGTTTGTGGCGGACTATGAAAGGGAGCATAGTGAAGTCTCGATTCCTGAGATCCCAAGGTGGACCGGCAAGAAGGTGGCTGTTGTCGGCGCAGGCCCCGCCGGGTTGACTGTCGCAGGCGACCTCGTAAAGAAGGGGCACAAGGTCACTATCTTCGAGGCGTTGCATATCGCCGGCGGGGTGCTCATGTATGGCATACCCGAGTTCAGGCTCCCCAAGAAGATAGTCCAGTCAGAGGTAGAGTACCTGAAGCGCATGGGCGTTGAGATCGTCCTCAATGCCGTAGTTGGAAAGCTCGATACCGTGGACGAGCTATTTTCCTCGGGATATGACGCCGTATTCATCGGCTCCGGCGCGGGACTACCAAACTTCATGAACATCCCCGGAGAGAACCTCATAGGGGTATATTCCGCGAACGAATTCCTTACAAGGGTGAACCTCATGAAGGCGTACCTGTTCCCCGAATATGACACGCCGATCATCCGCGGAAAGAGGGTGGTCGTCATAGGCGCGGGCAATACCGCTATGGACGCGGCGAGGACAGCCCTGAGGCTCCGTCCGGATGAGGTATCTATCGTCTACAGGCGTTCGAGGGAGGAGATGCCGGCCAGGATCGAGGAGATACACCACGGCGAGGAGGAAGGGCTTGAATTGAAGCTCCTTACCCATCCCAGGAGGTTCATAGGCGACGACGACGGCAGGCTCAAGGCAATAGAGTGCGTGAGGATGGAGCTTGGCCCTCCGGACGAATCGGGCAGGAGGCGCCCTGTCGAGGTCCCTGGCTCAGAGTTCACAATAGAGGCCGATGTAGCGATAATATCGATCGGCAACGGCGCGAACCCGCTTATACCCCAGACTACGCCCGATATAAAGGTGAACAGGTGGGGCAATATTTCGGCTGACGCTGATACCGGAAGGACGAGCAAGAAGGGCGTTTTCTCCGGCGGAGACATCGTAAGGGGAGGCGCCACAGTCATCCTCGCCATGGGGGACGCCAGGAGGGCGGCAAACTCCATAGACGAGTACCTTACGACAGGCGTCTGGTAACAGTGATGTGTCTTATGGAGGAGCGGCAAGAACGCCTTCCCCCTTGCCTTACGGTATGCCTCCCTGATTGTTATTGCCTCTGCAATCTTTCATGTGTTAAGAATGACTGATATACAGATCAAGGACGTGTGATGGCAACGAAGATACTTTTTGTCTGCGTCGGGAATACGTGCAGGAGCCAGATGGCCGAAGGCTTCGCCAGGCGCTACGGCCAGGGCAGTGTCGAGGTGCGTAGCGCAGGCACATCCGCGGCGGGGTACGTGAACAGGAGCACCATCGAGGCGATGAACGAGGTGGGCATAGACATCTCCGGGCAGGCCTCGACCCAGGTCACGGACGAGCTTATCGAGTGGGCTGACGTGGTAGTAACGATGGGCTGCTGTCCGGCAGCGGAGTTGTGCCCCAAGGGCTGCAGCGCAAAGAAGTACGACTGGAAGATAGAGGACCCGCTCGGCAGGCCATGGGAAGTGATGCGGCGAGTAAGGGATGAAATAGAAAAGAAGGTCAGGGAGCTTATACTTGCAGAAGGCGAACCAGTCCAGGATCCTCGTCGTTGACGACGAGCACGACATTCTGAACCTTCTTGAGTACAACCTGAAGAAGGCAGGGTTTCAGGTCCTCCTGGCCAGGGACGGCCCGGAGGCGATAGAGTCGGCCAGGGCCAACATGCCGGAGCTTGTGCTCCTCGACATAATGCTCCCTGACATGGAGGGGACCGAGGTCCTCAAAAGGCTCAAGTCCAACGATACCACCCGTTCCATCCCCGTAATAATGCTCACAGCCAAGGGCGAGGAGATCGACAAGATAATCGGATTCGAGCTCGGAGCTGAGGACTATATCACAAAGCCCTTCAGCCCCAGGGAGCTTATCCTGAGGGTCAAGGCGGTCTTGAAGCGCACATCTGAAAGACCTCAGGACGAAGAAGGAAATCGTCTCATATCATTCAAGGACATTTCCATTGACCTCTCAAGGCACAAGGTGCACTCGGGAGGCAAGTTGATAGAGCTATCCTCTACAGAGTTCAATCTATTGAGAGAGCTTATGCAGGCCAGGGGCAGGGTCTTGAGCAGGGACGCCATCCTGGACAGGGCATGGGGGCAGGACTGCTACGTGATACCCAGGACGGTCGACACGCATGTAAGAAGGCTACGCTCGAAGCTCGGCAAGGCCGGAGATTATATCGAGACCGTAAGGGGCGTGGGCTACAGGTTCAGGGAGGAATAGGAGAGCGGTATATGGCAAAGACCCTGATACTCGAGACCATAGCCCGTGAGATGCGCACAGGCATCATCGTCCTTGGCAAAAAAGGCGCCGCGCTTTACGCGAACCCGTCTTTTACCAAGTTCTTTCCCGTAGAGGGCGGCGTAGAAGGCAGAGCTGTTGCGGAGATCATCAGGAACGAGCCGCTCCTCAAGGCGATAGGCGGCTTTCTTGAGAGGCGCCGCGGAAGCACCGAGAATATCGAGATAACCGAAGGGCAGAGGTTCTTCAGCGTCCGTCTTGTCCCCTTGAAGGAGAGGGCCGCGTTCAGCCTGCTCATCTTCCTCCAGGATATAACCGAAGAAAAAAGGGTAGAGACGATAAAAAAGGACTTCGTCGCGAACGTCTCGCATGAGCTCCGCACCCCGTTGGCCTCTATCAAGGGCTATTCCGAGACCCTCCTTGACGGTGGCATGGACGACAGGGAGACGCTCCGCGAGTTCCTCCGCATAATAGACAGGCACGCAACGAGGATGTCGAGGCTCATAGACGACCTGCTGACGCTCTCCAGGCTCGAATCCCATCAGATGACCATAGTCTCCGCCCCTGTCGACATGAAGGAGCTTGTGCATACCATAATACCCGGTTTTGAGAAGCAGGCCAGGGACAAGGGCATTGCGATCTCTTCGGCCATCCCTGAAAAGCTCCCCAAGGCCCTCGGCGACCACGACAGGATCGAGCAGGTGCTCGTGAACCTCCTTGATAACGCGATAAAGTACACACATTCGGGCGGAGCAGTAAGCGTTTCCGCCGAGAGCGACAACGGCAGTGTCAGGATCGAAGTCAAGGATACCGGCATAGGCATCCCTGCGGCGGATATCCCGCGGATATTCGAGCGTTTTTACAGGGTGGACAAGGCCCGGAGCAGGGAGCTTGGCGGCACCGGCCTCGGTCTTGCCATCGTAAAGCACATCATACAGGGGCATAACGGCAAGCTCCATGTCGAGAGCAGGCCAGGCAAGGGTTCCACCTTCAGCTTCTCCATCAAGGCCTGCAAGTAAGCCACTTTCAGCAACCTGCTAATTATCCGGAATATACCCTTTTCCTTGAATTATGTTATAATCCGCCGGTTACCTTTTTCTTTATCAGGCTGTTGAAAAACAGCCTGATAAAGCAATCCATGGATGGATTGCCAAATTGCGAGACTTGAAAAGCCGGGCAATTTGTAAGATTTGGACTGATTCACTCAGGCCAAATCGTAGTTGAAAAAGTCCTGGATGGACTTTTTCAACATCCTGTTAGACTATGGCGATAATACAAGTAGAAGACCTCGTCAAGAGATATAACGGCACCGAAGCGGTCAAGGGTGTTTCCTTCAATGTGAAGGAGGGGGAGACCTTCGGCTTTCTGGGGCCCAACGGCGCCGGGAAGACCACGACCATCAATATCCTCTGCACCCTCCTTGGCTTCGATTCAGGGTCGGCCATCGTAAACGGCTACGACTGCAGGCGGCAGGCCCATCAGGTGCGCTCATCGATCGGGCTGGTCTTTCAGGAGGTAACCCTCGACAACGAGCTTACGGCCTACGAGAACCTCAAGTTCCACTGCTACATGTACAACATGGAGACGAGGCTCACCGAGGAGAGGATAGGCGAGATACTTGAGGTCGTTGGCCTCGCCGACAGGCGCGACGACCTGGTGAAGAAGTTCTCGGGCGGCATGAAAAGGCGCCTTGAGATAGCAAGGGGGCTTCTCCACAGGCCCAGGGTTTTATTTCTGGACGAGCCGACCCTCGGCCTCGACCCCCAGACAAGGGTAAACGTATGGGAGTTCATAAGGAGCCTTAAGAAGGCCGAGGGCAATACCGTCTTCATGACGACCCATTACATGGACGAGGCAGACGTCTGCGACAGGATAGCCATCATAGACAGGGGGCAGATAATCGCCTGCGACAGCCCGGACGGTCTTAAAAGCGCCCTGCGGGGCGATACCATCTACCTTAAGACCATCGATAACGACCGGGCGGCATCAGAGATAGAGGTTAAGCTCGGTTTAAAGCCCAAGAGGATAGAGGGGGGGCTCGCCTTAATGGTAGAGGCCGGAGAAAAGTTCATCCCCAGGCTCTTCGAGAGGCTCGAGGTGGGGATAATCTCCGTGAACCTCAAACGCCCCAGCCTCGAGGACGTCTTCATCAACCTTACGGGCAGGGAGATCAGGGAGTATGCCCCCCAGCAGAGGTTCAGGGGCTAGGGCTTAGGGCGATAGAGAAGACAAGGTTGAAATTTTTAAGGACTATGCAAGCGGAATGAAAATACTATCATATAAAGCTATTTACGTAATAACCTTAAGGGAGTTTAAGAGGTTTTTCAGGCAGAAGGGAAGGCTCGTCGTCACTGCCGCGCGCCCCCTTATCTGGCTCTTTATCGTTGGTTCCGGCTTTACCAGATTGATAGATACGACCGACGGGGTCCAGTATATCCAGTTCATACTCCCCGGCATCGTGGGGATGACCATACTCTTCAGCTCCATCTTTTCGACCATCTCTGTCGTCTGGGACCGCGAGTTCGGATTTCTGCGCGAGATGCTCGTCGCCCCGGTATCAAGGGTCACGATAGTATTCGGCAAGCTCCTCTCAGGCACCGCGCTTTCGGTATTCCAGGGGGCGGTCCTCCTCATCGTGGCGCCGTTTCTGAGCCTGGACGTCGGCGCCCTTGATTTCATCCTGATGCTGCTCCTTATGTCGCTGGTCGCTTTCGCCATAACGGCCTTCGGCTTGTTCATTGCCTCTTTCCTCGCTTCCCTCGAGGGCTTCAACGTGATAATGAACTTCATAGTGCTTCCGATGTTCTTCTTGAGCGGCGCCCTTTACCCGGTCGGGTCGCTGCCGGAGTATATAAAGGTATTCGCCTTCATAAACCCGCTCTGCTATGGGGTCGATTCCTTCAAGCACATACTCCTGCCTGGGCAGGGGAGGCTTATGGCAGAGTTCCCCATAGCCATCGACATAGCCTTCGTGGCGGTCTTCGCTCTTATCTTTACCTTTGCCTCGGCTTTCATGTTCGAGAGGAGGAAATGAGCAAAGGAAAGCTTTTCGTTGTCGCTACTCCCATCGGGAACCTTGAGGACGTTACACTGCGCGCCCTGAGGGTCCTGAAAGAGGCGGGGCTCATAGCGGCTGAGGACACAAGGCACACCAGGCGGCTCCTGGACCATTACGGGATAGATACCCCTCTTACGAGCTACCATGAGCACAACGAGAGGGAAAAATCCGGTTATCTTGTCGGGAAGCTCATGGAGGGCACGGATATAGCGCTTGTTTCGGACGCGGGCACGCCGGGGATATCAGACCCTGGCTACAGGCTTATTAAGTCGGCTGCCGAAAGCTCGGTAGATGTAGTAGCCATACCCGGCCCTTCGGCTATCATCTCGCTTGTGAGTGTGGCTGGCCTCCCGACGGACGAGTTCACCTTCGCCGGCTTCCTCCCGGAGAAGGAAGCCGCGCTAAAGGAGTATCTGTCCGGCATTTCCGGACGGGCCCGCACATTTGTCTTTTATGAATCCCCAAGGAGGCTCAAGGCAACTCTTGAGGCCATGCTGGCAATACTGGGAGATATCCAGGCGGCCGTTGGGCGGGAGCTTACGAAGGTGCACGAAGAGGTGCTGAGGGGGAGGATAAGCGAGATACTGGCAGAGCTTGGAGATAAAGAGGTAAGGGGAGAGATAACGCTCGCCGTCCGTACGGAGGATGCGGCAAAGGGGGACTTCAGGCCCGCGCTTGAATCGCTTCTCGCGACGGGAGCAAAATTGAACGACGCGGTAAAGGCGATAGCAAAGGACTTCAGCGCTCCAAGGGCAGAGGTCTATAAAGAGGCTCTATCAATCAGGGAGAAGACAAGAAAAGGATAAGGCGATGATGAGATTCCTGTTTGGTTTGATAATCGGGGTGCTGGCGCTCGCGGCCTTCCTCTACTTCGGCGGCCCAGAGTATCTTAAGGCCTTCGGCAGCAAGACCGAGCAGGCCGGTACGAAACTTGAGAAGTACGAGAAAGAGATAAAGAGCACCGCTAAAGAGGCCAAAGAGGTCGTTGGCGATACAGCCGAGACTGTGAAGGAAAAGGCCGGAGACGCCAAGGAGTCTATCGGCGCCGCCATAAACAAGGCCAAAAAGGCGGTGGCAGGCGCGAACGAGAATACGGATGAAAAGCAGAGGGAAGCGGAAAAGGATTAGCATCAGTGAAAAAATATTTTGCGGTCATTGCGAGCAAAGCGAAGCGATCTTGTCTCTGTAATGGCTTAGTGATTGCTTCGCAAAAAATGCTCATCGCTATGACAGTCACGGACTTTTTGCGGCAGCCTGTCAGGCCTCAGGCTTGAAGTAGAACGGGAATGTAAGCCTTATCGGCTCTGTGCCGACATAGAGGTCGTCTATCTGCAGATTGATCTTCTTAACGTTCTTTGAAAGGGCCCTGAATATAAGCAGCTTCGCTGTCCGCTGGCCGGGCCTGAGCGTCACATCAAGGTCGTAGAACCTGCCCTTTATCTCTTCCAGCCCTTCCATGTCATCGAGTGAGTACAGGTCGGTATAGTCGAGAGGCCTCAGGAAATCAAAGGCGTCATTGGTGAGTACCGTCAGGTTCGGCTTGTATATTACCGTCTTGCCGGAAGTGTTCTCTATCGAGAGGGCTATGAGTATGTAGCCCTTCTCAACGAGCGCAGAGAGGAGCTTCGAGGTCTCTTCCCCTTTTTTCACCTGCCGCGCTGACATCCTTATGAAGCTCGTGTCTATAACGCCGGATCCCGCGTCGACCTGATAGCCCTTCGGCCCGATGGCCTCAGGCGCAAGGTAGCCTACCCTGGGTTTTGGCTGGCAACCAGCTGCCATAATGACGGCAAGGAGCATGATTAAAAATCTCAGTCTCATAAGCCTCAATATATGCTGTACCGCGTGAGGGCGGTAAAGTCGTCAAATTCGTTCTTGAAGGGCTCCCAGCTGACGTTCACCCTTTCGACACGCGCGAGCGGCGGCCCTTTTCTGCACCAGTCTATGAGCTTCTCGACCATGGCCTTGTCCCCCTCTATAATCGCCTCGACGTTGCCGTCCGGGTTGTTCTTTACCCATCCCGAAACACCGTGCTGCCTCGCCGTCTCTACCGTCGCAGCGCGGTAGGAGACACCCTGCACAAGACCTTCGATTATAAGGTGCGCGCGCACTGGCCCATCCATTCTCAAAACCTATCATAAAAAGGGCTGTGGCGCAAGGAGAGGGCGGGCGCATTTATGGTTGAAGCTTTATGCTTGAAGCGCGGGGCCCCTGAGTTTAAAATGTCCGTTGGAGAAGAGCATGAGCGAAAAGAAGATAATCATAGTGGGCGGCGGGCTTGCCGGGGCTGAAGCGGCCTGGCAGGCAGTAAGGCGCGGCGGCAGGGCGGTAGTATTCGAGATGAAGCCGGAGAGCTACTCTCCGGCGCACAGTCTCGCTACCCTTGCGGAGCTTGTCTGCAGCAACTCTCTTAAGTCCGAAAGCATCGAGAACGCCTCCGGCATATTAAAGGAAGAGATGCGCCTCCTTGATTCTATAATCATAAAGGCCGCGGACCAGACCAGGGTGCCTGCCGGGAAGACGCTCGCTGTGGACAGGAGCGCGTTTTCCGCCTTTGTGACAGGGGAGCTTGAGCGCGCGGGTGTCGAGATAAGAAGGGGAGAGGTGCAGGCGTTGCCTGCTGAGCGCCCTGTTATTGTCGCCACAGGGCCTTTGACCTCTGACGGTCTTGCCAATGCGATAGAAGGGCTTGTCGGGAAGAATCTGAATTTCTATGACGCTGTAGCGCCTATCGTCTATGCCGAATCTATCGACATGCGAAGCGCCTTCAGCGCCTCCCGCTACGGGAAGGGCGGGGATGATTACATAAACTGCCCGCTCTCGAAAGACGAGTACGATGCCTTCTACGCCGAGCTTATAAAAGCCGACACCGCCCGGAAGCACGAGTTCGAGGATATGGCGAGCTTCGAGGGCTGCATGCCGATAGAGGTAATGGCCCAGCGCGGCGCACAGACCCTGCTCTTCGGCCCCATGCGCCCTGTCGGCCTTACCGACCCCGCCACAGGCAAGCGCCCCTTTGCCGTTGTACAGTTGAGAAGAGAAAATCTGGAAGGGACTTTATATAACCTCGTAGGATTTCAGACGAGGCTCAAGTTCCCTGAGCAGAAAAGGATTTTCAGGATGATCCCGGCGTTGGCGAATGCCGAGTTCGCCAGACTTGGAAAGCTCCACAGGAACAGCTACATCAACTCTCCCCGCCTTCTCACCGAGGCGCAGGAGCTTAAGTCCTCTCCTGGCATATTCTTTGCCGGGCAGATAACCGGGGTCGAGGGCTACTGCGAATCTGCCATGTCAGGGGCGCTCGCCGGGATAAACGCGTTAAGGGCCGCATTGGGGCTTGAAGCCGTCTGCCCGCCTGAGACTACGATATCCGGGGCTTTGATGAGGTACATTTCTGGCAAGGATGGAGAGTTCTCACCGATGAACGCGAACATGGGCCTTCTGCCTCCGCTTACCGGAAAGGACAGGCGCGAGAAGCAGGCGAGAAGGGCGATAGACGAGTTCGCGAAATGGAGGGACGTTGCCCTTGCAACTTGAGCCCTCTTCTGATATAGATTATCGCATGGACAAGAGGAAAGAAGCACTGCTCGCGGCGTTGAAGGACGCGGACGAAGATGTCAGGAAGGCGGCAGCCGAAGCCCTTGAAAAGCTTGAGGCGCGCGACAGGCTTGAGATGCTCTCCAGGAAGGTAGGGTCCGGCGAGATGCTCGAGAAGGTGCGGGTCATCTACGCGCTCTCCGAGCTTAAGGGGGCGAAGATAGCCGAGCTCTTGTCGGCTGCGCTAAATGACCAGGCCGAAGACGTGAGGGCCGCCGCCGCGAGGGCGCTTGGCGCCCTCGGCGACCCGTCGACCTTACCCGCCCTTGTCGAGGCGTTGAAAGACCAGAGCCCGATAGTGGTGAGGGCGGTGGTAGAATCCATGACATTATTCAAGGACTCGAGGCTTCTGGGACCGCTGGTGCAGGCGATGAAGCACCAGGACAGCGGCGTGGTCGAGCGCGCCCTTGAGGCGGTTTCAAAGATAGGTGACAAGCGGGCGGAAGAGGCCTTGCTCTATTTCGCCACAAAGGGCAACCCCAGGATGAGGAGCTTAGCCTTGAGGGGCCTTGGAGTGATGGACCGCTGAGGAGAAGATGGGTGGATGTGTTGAGGGGATGGGATAAAAATCGAAAGGCAAGCCGGATGGCTTGCCTTTTTCAATTCAGGGAGCAATTGGACAGAATAAGGTAGAGTGAGAATGGGCGCGCAGCGCACCCGGCATCCTGGCTAATAATTGTTTGGCCACTAAAGAAGAGGAATACAGACGCATGAAACATGATGTCGTTATCAGGAGCGAGACAAACGCCGACATCGGCGCCATAACCGATGTGACAGTTGCCGCATTCGAGACCATGGAGATCAGCAATCATACGGAACAGTTTATCATTACGGCGCTGCGCGCAGCCAAAGCCCTCACGGTATCGCTCGTCGCGGAAGTGGATGGCCGGGTGATAGGGCATATTGCCTTCTCTCCCGTCAGCATCTCCGACGGCACCCGGAACTGGTACGGCCTTGGGCCTGTTTCGGTTTTGCCGGCGTACCAGCGGCATGGCATCGGCAAAGCCCTGATACGGGAAGGATTGTCACGACTGAAAGATCTTGATGCGCAAGGTTGCTGCCTCGTGGGGTATCCGGATTATTACAGAAAGTTCGGGTTCAAGAACATGCCGGGACTTGTGCATGATGGAGTGCCTCAGGAATTCTTCCTCGCTCTGTCTTTTGCTGGACAGGCTCCGCAGGGTACCGTCACCTTCCACGAAGGCTTCAAGGCGAGCGGCTGACAAGAGGTGTACGCGAAGCTTTATCGTCATTCAAGGTGCGCTCTGCACGCCTTGAATAGTCTCTTCGGATCTTTCTGACATCCCTCCGTCCTTCATACCTGAAATCCTGGTATAAAATTAATGTCTCACAATGGGACCTGAAATCCCTCGCCTTCCAGGCGAAGACTTCCAGTCCTGTAGGGTGCGCCGTGCGCACCAAAAATAATCCCCCTCTCTCCCCCTTTGGAAAAGGGGGAGATTTCAGCCGACTGTTTTTTGAACCTGCCGCCTTCCAGGCGGTAGTGGTTCAGTTTTAGCCACAACAGGTTCAGTCAGGAGGTGAAAGTCATGCCCGCGAGGGTAAGGAAGATAACGAAGGGAAAAAAGTAGAAAGGAAGTAAAAAAAAGGCAGGCCAATCGGCCTGCCTTTTTGCTATTGATAAACTCTTTTTACTCAGCCGCCTCTTTTTCGAAGAACGCGGCCAGGTCTGTAGAGGTCGTGGCCGGGTTTACGTTCGTGACGATCTCCCTTGTCGCGTCGTTTGAAAGGTCGACCTCTAAAAAGGTATCCAGCTCTATCCCGTCAGCGCCGTAAATAACCTTCACCACGGGCCTCGCGGGTATTTCGCTATTGAGCTTCGTGACCACCCCGACCTCGTTAGTCGAAAGCCTGACCATCGTGCCCACCGGGTACATGCCCATCATGTTCGTGAAGGCCTTGAGGATATCGGGGCTGAAGTGCCTGCCAGAGAAGCTGTTCAATACCTTGACCGCGTCGACAGGGTCGTGTGGCTTCTGGTATACCCTTAAAGTAGTGAGCGCGTCATAGGCGTCGCTGACCGTGACTATCTGGCTCAAGGGATGGAGTTTTGACGTCGTCTGCGGGTAGCCGGTGTGGTCGTACTTTATATGGTGCTCGAAGATGACCCTGCCGACCGCGTCGCTCATCCCGTCCATCCTCTTTATTATATTCGACCCAAGAAGAGGGTGCTCCTTTATCTTCTCCCACTCCTCGGAGCTTAATCCCCCCGGCTTCCTTATTATCTGCTCGGATACCCCGGTCTTGCCTATGTCGTGGAGGAGCGCGCCGACGCCCACGTCGTGTATTTCTTCGTCGGAAAGGCCCATGGACTTGGCAAGCGAAAGCGAAAGTATCGAGACGTTCACCGAATGGTTGTAGAGGTAGTTGTCGTAGTTCTTTATCATCGTGAGGCCTATGATGGCGTTCGGGTCGGAGAAGACCGTCTCCGCCATCTCGTTTACGATGTTGTCGATGGGCTCGGATTCGGGTATCTTCCCCATCCTTATCTCGCCCATTACGTTCTTTACGACCTCTACCGCGCCATTGTATACCTCAAGGATGTTCTTCCTGCCCATGGGCACGGACTTGAGGGTGATGTGGGTTATGCCCTTCGAGTGCATCTCCTTTTGCAATTGCTGCCCCTGGAGGCTGGAACCGGAGAGCACGTCGAAAAGAGATGATATCTCCTTTTGCGAGAGGCCCTTCTCGAAGATGATGGCGTCCACATTCCTCGCGCCCATGTTCTGGATGATGTCGGCGTAGAGCTTCTCGGCGTCAGGCACGAGGTCGTCCTCGTAGATGAGCGCATCGTTCACGATGGCCACGGCTATGTTGTTGTTCATCTTGAGCTCGTCCATGAGAAGCGCGTAGACCTTGTTCACCGGGGCCGCTATGGACGGGTGGCCCGGCGGGTAGAGCTTCTTGCTCTTGAGCCCGGCGTTTATGTTCTTGAGTATGCCGTCCCTGTTATCTCCGTTCATGAGGTCCTTTCTCTCCCGTCGAGCACCCTCTTGCAGGCCATGTGCAGCTCGCCGGTCGATTCCGCGTAAACGGCGTCTACCGCGTCCAGGGCCTCAGTGGTGCCGATCAACCCAAGGGAATATGCCGCGAGCGACCTTACTTCATCGTTGGCCTTCTTCCCGAACCAGACCGTCCTGAAAAGTATCTTCTCAAGATGCGGGACGGCCCTTGTGTCGCCTATTATGCCGAGGGCCTTTACAGCTTCCTTGCTGGTCTCGGAGGCATCTGAGAAGGCCTCTCTTTTGAAGGCAAGCTCGGCGAGCGGTTCGACCGCCGACGGGTCTTTGATTATGCCAAGCGATATTATGGCCTGCGCAACGAGCGACTGGTTTTCCTCACCAAGCGCTTTCAGAAGGAACTCGGTCACCCTCGGGGTGCGTATCTTTACCATGCTCTTCAGTACCTCTTTTTTGACCCTCAGCTCCGGGTTTTTATAAGCGGTCTCAAGGGCGTCCATGGCCTCCGGGCCGCCTATGGCCCCCAAAAGGGCGGCCATCTGACGGACCACGTACCATTCAGGATGATCGAGCCGTGCCTCGATAAGCGGCCTGATACGACCGCCAAAGATGACAAGGGCGTTAAAGATGTATCTGCGCGCCATGGCATCCTGAGCTTCGATGATGGCGTCGAGGAGCGCCTGCGCCCCTTCGTCTCCGGCGTATACGAGGATGTTCTGCGCCGCGGCGCGGTTGTGCTCCTGTTTAGCGCCTATTCTTGACGCGAGGAATTTAAGCATCTCCCTCGTAAGCAGGCCTTTAATACCTTCAAGGGCGGTCTTCTTTATGAAGTCGCTCCGCCCGGAGGCCGGGAGTGTATGCTCGTAGAAGACGATGAGACATGGATAGACGCTTTCCGCCTTCCCCTGGGTAAGCAGCTCTGTTATCCTGGCGGAGAGGTCTTTGTACCTCAAGTCGTCTTTTTCTCCGCGTATCTTGCTTATAAGCGTCTCAAGAGAGTCTTGTTTTACCTCTTCTTTCGGCTTTTCTTCCTGCTCCTCCTGGGCCTTTTCAGACTCTCCGGCTGGCTGCTCCTGTTTTTCTTCAGCGGCTGCCTTCTCCGCTTCTTTTTTTGCCTCGAGCTCGTTTTTGAGCTTCTTTATGTCCTCGTAGCGCTGCTCGTTCAGGAGGATGCCGTTTATGTCAAGAGAGGCGAAGAACGCCTCTACGCCGCCTTTAGCCTGTATCTCCTCGGGCTCGGCGTTTACCGCCGATAGGAATACCTTTATGTCGTTCATGTCCAGTTGAGCAAGGAAGGTGATCTCTTTTATGCGCCTGAAGAAGAGTTTTTTGGCAAGCCCGGCTATCTCGGCGTTCCCCGGCGCAAGCGGCAACTTCTCGAAGTAGAAGCCGCGCTGGTCTATGCGCCACTTGAACTCCCCGGCTGTGTCGATGCTTTTTTTGAGGGCGAGATAAGATTTTTCGATGATGGACTCGAGCTGCGGATGCCCCTGCGGGTAGAAATTGTGCATCTTGACAGCCTTAACGAGTTCAATTAGTATGGTGGCGTAATTTGAAATTTCTACAGACATTTCCTTGGTTTCCGTGTTTAATTGGAAATATGATAACAAAACTGCCATCTTTGTCAATCAGTAAGCCTCTTGTAGTTTTATCGGATTTCATGCTCCGCGGTTGAGAAGAAAACATGGCCAAGACAAAGACGATATATTCCTGCCAGGGGTGCGGCAATAGCTCTTACAAGTGGCTCGGCAAATGCCCTGACTGCGGCGGATGGAACACATTCCTCGAAGAGAAGGCAGCGCCGGAAAAAAAGGCTCTTTCTCACCGCTCAGACTTCTCCGGGACGCCCCAGCCTATAACCTCCCTCGTCATAACCGAAGAGGACAGGACAAGGACCGGCATAACCGAGTTTGACAGGGTCCTTGGCGGAGGCATCGTGCCGGGCTCGGCGATACTCATAGGCGGCGATCCCGGCATAGGAAAATCGACCCTCCTTCTGCAGGCGATGGGCGCCCTTGCCTCCGTTGGGCACAAGGTCCTCTATGTTACAGGCGAAGAGTCCTCAAGGCAGATAAGGCTCCGTGGCGAGCGACTCGGCGCGGTAAGCGAAAACCTGCTGGTCTATCCGGAGACCTCCCTTGAAAGCATCCTCCAGTCTGTAAAGGAATTGAAGCCCGGCATCATAGTAATAGACTCCGTGCAGACGATCTTCTCGGAGGCGCTTGAGTCCTCTCCCGGGAGCGTAAGCCAGGTAAGGGAGACCGCCTCCCGGCTCACGGGCCTTGCGAAGTCGATGGAGGTCCCGGTCTTCCTTGTGGGGCACGTTACAAAGGAAGGGGCGATAGCAGGGCCAAAGGTACTGGAGCACATGGTGGATACCGTCCTTTATTTCGAGGGCGAGCGCTCCCATGCCTTCAGGATACTCCGGGCAGTCAAGAACAGGTTCGGCTCTATCATGGAGATAGGGGTATTCGAGATGCAGGAGGGTGGGCTCCGCGAAGTAGCAAACCCCTCTGAGGTATTCCTCGCCGAAAGACCGGAGGGGGCCTCAGGGTCGGCGGTGGTCTCAAGTCTCGAGGGCACAAGGACGATACTGGTAGAAGTGCAATCGCTCGTATGCCCGACCCTTTTCGGCGTGCCGAGGAGGACTGTCGTAGGGGTAGACTACAACAAGGTAATGCTCCTTGCCGCCGTACTCGAGAAAAAGGCCGGGATGCAGCTCGCGAACCACGATATCTTTATAAAGGTCGCCGGTGGGCTAAAGCTCGAAGAGCCAGCGGTGGACCTTGGTGTGCTGGCGGCGATAACATCGAACTATCTTGACAGGCCCATAGAGCCAAGCACGGTGATATTCGGCGAGGTAGGCCTTGCCGGTGAGGTGAGGGCGATAAGCCAGGTCGAGCCAAGGATAAGGGAGGCGGCGAAGCTTGGCTTCAAAAGGTGCATAATGCCAAAGGACAATCTTAAAGGGCTGAAGGGGGCTGGCGGCATCTCTACCGTCGGTATCTCTACCGTCAAAGAGGCGATAGAGAAGTTCTTCTGAGTTAGCTGTAGCCCGGTTTAAGCCGTTTTGATATAATAGTTTTCTATCTTAGGAGCTTTTTCTTGAAAGATATCAAACGCGCTCAGATAAGGCCGGCAGCAGTTGCCTTGCTGATCCTTTTGCTCCTTGCATGGACGAGGGTGGCTGGCGCCGCAACAAGGGCCCCGTATTTCACGGACCTCGGCCAGTTCAATTACGCCAGGTTCCTGATGGACGAGGGGGACTATCAGACCGCCGCGCGTGAGTTCGGCAGGTTCATCGATTGCTTTCCCGGAAGCCCGCTCATCTCTGAAGCCCAGTTCAGGATGGCCGAGGCCTATCTGTACTCTGGCAGGTACAGCGAGGCAGAGGGGCAGTTCCGCCTTTTCATATCAAACTTCGTCGACAGCCCCTTCGCCATAGTGGCCGAGATAAAGATGCAGGAGGCCAGGGACAAGCTTAAGAAGGCCGCCCCTCAGCCGCTGCCTGAAATATACAGGGAGAAGCGGCCGTATCTAAGGGCGGTGCAGGTGATGCTCTTTGAGGGCAGGACCTATGCCGAGGTCGAAAGCGAACTTGAAAGCCTTGCCGGCGCCGGTGTCGATACCATAATAGTCAGGGCCTTCCACAACCAGGGCGATAGGTTCTATCCGGCGGCAAAGCCCTCAAATAAGCGCGGGGTCTACTTCAAAACGTCATACGCCCCTGTCGTAGACGACTTTCTCCCCAGGGTCATAGAGATGGCCCATTCAAAAGGGCTTAAGGTCTTCGCGTGGATGACCACCCGGTACGCCGATTATGGGGCAGAGGACGACGAAGGGCTTGCCTGCGTATCTTATGATATTCAGAAGATGGGTTACGGCAGGTGCAAGGGGCTCGACCTCTTCAATGAAAGGGCGGTCCAGAGGCTTGAGGGCATATACTCGGATCTCGCTTCCCACGAAATAGACGGCGTCCTTTTTCAGGACGACCTTGTGATGAGGCACAACGAGGGGTTTGGCGAGGCGGCTGCCGCCCTTTTTGAGAAAGAGACCGGGACAGGGCTTGACCCAGAGGCGCTTTACATACGGGAGCCGGAAGGCGGCCCGGTGCATTATACCGGGCTTTTCTGGAGGTGGGCCTCCTGGAAGAACAGGCACCTGGTGCGGGTGGCCGACAGGCTCAAGGCCGTTGTAAAGTACAAGCGCCCACAGGCCATGTTCGCGATCAACCTCATGTACGAGAGCATAGTAAACCCTCCATACGCCCTTGCCTGGCTTTCACAGGACCTGAACGAAGCCCTTATGTCGGACTTCGACTATTTTTCCATCATGGCCTACCACAGGCAGATGGGGGAGGAGCTTGAGAAGAGCGCCCCGGAGATCAGGGACATGATAGTTAAGATGGTCGGGGACGCGTCGAGGGCCGTAGGAGACCCGGCGAGGGTCCTAATAAAGGTCCAGACCGTTGACTGGAGGACAGGGAAGCCGCTTGCGGACCAGGAGGTAGTCGATCTTATAAGGGAGATAAAGGGCGCGCGCGGCGTAAGCCTCGCCGTCGTGCCGTACAGGGGCGGCTTTCCGTTCGGCGAGCTTTCGGGCGGAGGGCTCGCGAGCATAGAGGGGATGAGATGACGACAGAAGTAGACAAAGAGTCGGTCTGTTCGCTTTGCAGGTGCCACATAAAGGAGAATGCCCTTTTTACCGGACTGAATATCGCGCAGCTCGAGGCTTTCAAGGAGGCGGTGATAATAAACCGCTACAAGAAGCGCGAGGTGGTCTTCATGGAAGGGGACGACTGCAACGGCATCTATATAGTCAGGGCCGGAAGGATCAAGGTGGTGAGGTCTTCCTCGACCGGTAAGGAGCAGATAATAAGCATACTGGACCCAGGGGACCTCCTGGGCTTCGAGGTCTTCTATAACGCGCGCACCTACAAGAATACCGCCGTGGCCATGGATGAGTGCGACCTCTGCTACATAGACAGGCACGCTTTCTTCAAGATACTCGAGGAGGAGCCGTCTATCGCCAAGAAGCTCATCATCTCGATGGGCAAGGAGCTGAATGCCGCCTACGAGAGGATAGGCCACCTTGGGCTCCTTAACGCCAGGGAGAAGCTCGCCCATCTCCTTTACACGCTCGCCGGGGAGTACGGCGTCAAGTCCGACGGCGCGGTAAAGCTCAACCTTACCCTCTCCAGGCTTGAGATAGCGGAGCTCCTTGGGATAACCCAGGAGACTTCCATAAGGCTCCTTAAGAGCTTCAAGGAAGACGGGATCCTTGATATAAAGAGGAAGGAGATCATCATAAAGTCCCTTTCGAAGCTCAAGGAGATAAGCCAGTAACTGCGCGGCCCCCCATGAGCTTAAAAACGGACCCCTCCCTTGAACCGGGACGGATGGGAAGACCCTCATGAACTTTTCAATACGCACAAGGCTTACCTTCTGGTACACCTCCCTTCTCTTCGTAAGCCTCATCGCCTTCGGAGCCGCCTTTTCTTATTCGCTTTCCAAGATAATCATCTACCGGACGGACAACCAGATAAGCTCGGTCGCCAACATGATGGTCCATACCATCATAAGGCCTTCGGGAGAGCTCTTCCTGCCCAGGAACTTTGACATAATACTTGAGCGGTTTTTTGGGATCAGGACAGCCGGCAATTACATACAGGTCCTTGACGCGCACGGGCAGATAGTCGCAAGGTCGTCCAACCTCCAGGGCTTCGGGATGTCTCTCACCAAGGGGACATATCACGCGGCAATCGGCGGGGCTACCACCTTCGAGATAGTAAAGAACATGGGCAGGTATCCCGTGCGGGTCGTGACAAAGCCCATAGCCTTCAAGGACAAGGGGTTGGTCGCGATCGTCCAGGTCGGCTCGTCTCTCGAGGGCATGGACGAGATATTGCATTCTCTCGCGTATATACTCGTCTCGGCCATACTCGCCTCTGTCTTCGTGGCTGGCGCTCTCGGGTGGTTCCTGGCCAAAAAGGCGTTGAAGCCGGTTGCCGACATAACCGAGGCCGCCAGGAGGATAGAGGCCGAAAACCTCAACGAGCGCATACAGATAACAGGGCCGCAGGACGAGATCGGCAGGCTCGCATCCACTATAAATGAGATGATAGAAAGGCTCGAGAAGTCTTTCAAACAGATAAGCCAGTTCACGGCCGACGCCTCCCATGAGCTTAAGACCCCGCTTACGATATTGAAAGGCGAGATGGAGATAGCCCTCAGGTCCAAGAGCGACCCTGAGTACATGAAAGAGGTCCTCTCATCAGGGCTCGAAGAGATAGACAGGATGAGCTACATAGTAAGGAACCTCCTCGACCTCGCGAAGATGGACGTTGAAAAGGGGGCCACTGCCCGGGAGCGGGTCGACCTCGACAGGGTGGTGCAGGAGAGGATCGATCAGCTCAGGAGGCGGGCCCTTGACAGCGCTGTTCAGTTGGATATCCTTGAGAATAAGCCCGCCGTCGTGAACGGGGACCTTGTGAGGATAGGACAGCTCGTCTTTAACCTCATCGATAACGCCATTAAATACACGCCCAGTGGCGGGCGGGTGGAGCTTCGTCTGGGTGAAGAGGCGGGAAAGGCGGTCCTGAGCGTCCGCGACACCGGGGCTGGCATATCGGCTGAGGACCTTCCATATATATTCGACAGGTTCTACAGGGTGGACAAGGCCCGCACAAGCACGGTCGGCGGGGCTGGGCTGGGGCTATCTATCTGCAAGGAGATAGCCCAGGCCCATGGGGGCACGATAAATGTTGAAAGCGTCCTTGGCAAGGGTTCTGTCTTTACGGTACGCCTGCCCATGGCCGCCGCGCACTTGAGCGCGCCGGCGGGAAAGGCTACAGTCCAGTAGATGTCATTGTGATATTTTCCATATCCTGACAAGAGGGGGGAGTAGATGAATATCGGGATATTGACCGGCGGCGGAGACTGCCCGGGGCTCAACGCGGTAATAAGGGCGGTAGTGAAAAGAGGGCTTCAGCTCGGCCACGAGTTCACCGGCATACGGGAGGGCTGGCGGGGGCTCGTCGAGGCAAAGACCGTCAAGCTCACAAGGCAGTCGGTCTCAGGGCTGCTGCCTCTCGGAGGCACGGTCCTCGGCACCTCGCGCACCAACCCGCTTAAGAAGCCCGAGGACGCCGAGAAGCTTTTCAGGAACCTCAACGAGCTCAAGATAGACGCCCTCGTATGCATAGGCGGGGACGATACCTTGAGTGTTGCGGCAAAGCTCCACGAAAAGGGCATAAAGACCGTTGGCGTTCCGAAGACGATAGATAACGACCTCTCCGGAACCGACTTCACCTTCGGTTTCGACACGGCCGTGAGCATAGTCACCTGGGCCCTTGACAGGCTCCATTCGACTACGGAGGCGCACCAGAGGGTCATGGTGGTCGAGGTCATGGGCAGGCACGCCGGCTGGATAGCCGTCTACGGCGGGCTTGCCGGAGGGGCGGACGTAATACTCATCCCCGAAGAGCCTTTTGACGTCGAAAAGGTATGCGACCTCATAAAGAAGCGCAGGGAGGCAGGCAAGTACTTCAGCCTCGTCGTCACCGCAGAGGGGGCCTATCCAAAGGAAGCCGGCGGCATGATAACGAAGGACAAGACCCTTGACTCGTTCGGCCACGTGAAGCTTGGGGGGGTAGGCGAGTTCCTCGCCACCGAAATCGAAAAGAGGCTTGGAGTTGAGTCCAGGTTTGTCGTGCTGGGCCATCTTCAAAGGGGCGGCACGCCTACTGCCTATGACAGGGTGCTCGCTACCCGTTTCGGCGTAAAGGCAATTGAAATGCTGAACGAGGGCAAGTACGGCAGGATGGTGGCGCTCAAGGGTAACAACATAGTGGACGTATCCCTTCAGGAGGCGACGGAAAAGCTCAAGACGGTAGACCCTGAGATGCTGAGGACGGCGCAGATTTTTTTTGGTTAGCCGTCATTGCGAGGAGCCGAAGGCGACGAAGCAATCTCATTATTGCGCTAAAATGACTGAGATTGCTTCGCTCCGCTCGCAATGACATTTTTTTTAAGGCCGTCGTAATGACGGCCTTTTTTATGGCCAGATATGATGGAGGGGAGCGTAACGAAATTCTTCGCCGACGCCATGCTTGGCAAGCTTGCCAGGTGGATGAGGACGCTCGGCTATGATGTGGAGTACGACACGCATATAGAGGACACCGAGCTTATAAAGAGGGCTACGGCAGAACAGAGGCTCATACTTACGAGGGACACGCGGCTCATCGAGAGGAGAGGCGCGCGCAAAAGGGTTTTTTTTATAAAAAGCGATCTTGTCGGGGAGCAGCTCAGGCAGGTCGCAGGAGAGTTTCCCCCAGACGACAGCCTCCTCCTTACAAGGTGCCTCCGCTGCAACGCCCTGTTGAAAGATGTCCCGAAGGAGTCGGTTAAAGCCAAGGTCCCGCCCTACGTATTCCAGACCCAGGCAGAGTTCTCCGTATGCCCTGTCTGCCAGAGGACTTACTGGGGGGCAACCCACAGGGAGAGAATGTTAGAGGATTTGAGGAAGTTCCTTGAATAAAGAATGTAAGCGCTAATCATTTTCGCGCATTGATTTATCCTACCAAAGATGTTAGTTTCTTCTTACCTTTTGGGCTTTAAAGGAGACCTTCCGTGGACGGGTATATAGTCGTTTTCATGACAGCCCCCAACCCTGACGCCGCCGTACAGATAGCTGACGCTATAGTAGGTGAAGAGCTTGCTGCCTGCTGCAGCATACTCCCCGGGCTCCGGTCTATCTACATGTGGAAAGGCGAGATGTACGATGAGCATGAGGTGCTCTGTATCATCAAGACCAGGGCAGAGCTTTTTGAGGGGCTTAAAAAACGCATACTTGAGATGCACAGCTACGAGGTGCCGGAAATAATAGCTGTCGACATAAAGGCCGGCCACGGCGATTATCTCAAGTGGATAGACCAGGTCACGGGACGCTGAAAGAGATTTTTGGCAGCCTGAGCGTGATCTTGATTTTTTCAACGGCTGACAGGGCCCCCGGAAAACGCGCCGGGGGTTTTCTTTTGACAAAGAAGCCGCTATTATTTACAATATTATGTTACCGCGCTTCTTTATAAAAAGGACAAGGGTGTCGATTTGACTAATATCGCAACCATACGCAACTTCTCCATAATCGCGCATATAGACCATGGCAAGTCGACCCTCTCGGACAGGCTCCTGGAGTATACCGGGACCATAACGAAGAGGGAGATGGTCGACCAGTTCCTCGACAAGATGGAACTTGAGCGCGAGCGTGGCATCACCATAAAGGCCCAGACCGCGAGGCTTTCCTACAAGGCCGATGACGGGCAGACTTACATACTTAACCTCATTGACACGCCTGGGCACGTGGACTTCAGCTACGAGGTATCGAGGTCGCTATCGGCCTGCGAGGGCGCGATACTCATCGTTGACGCCTCTCAGGGGGTTGAGGCTCAGACCGTCGCCCACCTCTACACCGCCGTCGACGTCGGCCTTGAGATATTCCCGGTATTGAACAAGATTGACCTCCCCTCCGCCGAGCCCGAGAGGATCAAGGCTGAGATAGAAGAGGTATGCGGCATCGACGCCTCTGAAGCGGTCCTCACGAGCGCCAAGGAGGGAGTCGGCATAAAGGACGTCCTTGAGGCCATCGTAAAGCGGATACCGCCCCCTGGCGGGGACGCGGCTAAGCCGCTAAAGGCCCTTGTCTTTGACAGCTGGTACGATATCTACCAGGGGGTCGTAGTACAGGTCAGGGTATTTGAGGGGACCGTAAAGAGGGGCACCAGGATCCGCTTCATGGCCAACGGCAAGGAGTTCGATGTCGACAAGGTCGGTGTATTCTCGCCCACCCCGAAAGAGATTGGCGAGCTCGGCCCCGGAGAGGTCGGCTTTGTGATAGCAGGCATAAAAGAGGTGAGGGACACCAGCGTCGGCGACACCATCACCGATGCCGCCAACCCTACGCCAGAGGCTCTCGCCGGGTACAAGCCCGCCAAGTCCATGGTCTTCAGCGGCCTCTACCCGGTAGATTCAGTACAGTACGAGGAGCTTAAGGAAGCGGTCATGAAGCTCCGGCTCAACGACTCGTCCTTTACATTCGAGCCTGAGACCTCCCTTGCCCTTGGCTTCGGCTTCAGGTGCGGGTTCCTGGGCCTCTTTCATATGGAAATAATACAGGAGAGGCTTGAAAGGGAGTACGGCCTTGAGCTCATAACAACCGCTCCGACGGTCGTCTACAGGGTCACCAAGACCGACGGGAGCGTGATGATGGTGGAAAACCCATCGAACCTGCCCCAGCCGCAGCACATCGAGATGATAGAGGAGCCCTATATACTCGCTACCATCCACCTGCCTTCAGAGTTCCTCGGCGCCATACTGGGCCTTTGCGAGGCTAAAAGGGGGATGCAGAAGGAGATAAGGTATTTAAGCACCTCCAGGGTGGTCGTCGTATACGAGATACCCCTTAACGAGATAGTCCTCGATTTCTACGACAAGCTCAAGACCCTTACCAAGGGCTACGCGTCGATGGACTACGAGTACCTCGATTTCAGGAGATCCGACCTCGTGAAGCTCGACATACTCATAAATGGCGAGCCGGTGGACGCGCTTTCTCTTATCGTGCCGAGAGAAAGGTCTTATCAGAGGGGCAAGGAACTGACGGAGAAGATGAGGGAGCTCATCCCCAGGCAGATGTTCGAGATAGCCATACAGGCATCTATCGGGAACAAGGTGATAGCGAGAGAGACGGTCAAGGCCATGAGGAAGAACGTAACCGCCAAGTGCTACGGCGGAGACATATCAAGAAAAAGGAAGCTCCTCGAGAAGCAGAAGGAAGGAAAGAAGAGGATGAAGCAGGTGGGCCGCGTGGAACTGCCGCAGGAGGCCTTCCTCGCCGTTCTCAAGGTGAGCTGATGGGAGTAGAGATGGCTGAAAAGGAAAAAGAGCGGACCGGGACCGCGGAGAAGCGCAAAAAGGGGCATGCAAGGGAGATAGCCGAGGCCGTAGTAATAGCCCTTATACTGGCGCTCATCATAAGGACCTTTCTCATACAGGCCTTCAAGATACCATCCGGGTCGATGGAGGATACCCTCCTTGTCGGCGACCATATAATAGTGAGCAAGCTCTCCTACGGGCTGCAGGTGCCAAAGCCCGCGATGATCAAGATACTCGGCACTACTGTGCCGTTTTTCGAGACCAGGCTCTCGCGGACATGGGGCGGGGTTGAAAGGGGAGACGTGGTGGTCTTCCGTTTCCCCGGCGACAGGTCAAAGGACTATATAAAGAGGGTAGTCGGCCTGCCGGGCGACAGGGTAGAGCTCCGCGACAGGAAGATATACATAAACGGCGAGAGGTGGGATGAGCGCTTCGGGGTCAACAAGGGCGGGGCATACGGCGAGGAGGCTGAAAAAAGCGTCTCGTTCGGGCCGTACACCGTGCCGGATGGGGCGGTCTTTGCCATGGGAGACAACCGGGACAGGAGCTATGATTCGAGGTACTGGGGGCCGGTGCCCATAGAGGACATCAAGGGCAAGGCGCTCATCATATACTGGTCCTGGGACAGGGACAGCCGTTGGGTGCGCTTTGGGAGGATCGGGGATATAATAAAATAACCGCGAGGCTTCCGCGGTAACGCTTCAAAAATGATTGCAGCTTTCAGGTTTTGGTGCTATAAGCATTTTTTGATAACCCGGTCTGGTTTTACGGCTTTCTGCCGTGATCATCCCTGAGGCGCTTGAGACTTTCAAGCGGCTCGGACAGGACAAGAGATGCCCGGGAATACAGAGACTGGACCGCAGGGCCTACGGCGGCTTATCGACGAATTCGTAAGCTATCTGGCCGTTGAGAGGAACTCATCCCCTCATACCCGACTGGGGTATCTGAGGGACTTAACGCAGTTTCACCGCTTTCTTGCAGGGGAGGGCGGGCTGGAGCCTCAAGTTTCCGGTATCGACGAGAGGGCGGTGACCTCTTACGTCTACAGCCTCCACCGGGGGTGCAGGAAGGTAACTGTTGCCAGGAAGCTGTCTTCAATAAGGTCTTTTTTCAGATTCCTGATAAGGAAGGGGCTGGCGGCGGCTAACCCGGCTGAGAACGTGCCTACCCCGAAGATAGAGAAGTATCTCCCGGCAGTTCTCACGGTCGAAGAGGCCAGTTGCCTTGTAGAGGCCCCGGCAAATTCAAAGGATAATAAGACCGCGTTAAGGGACCTTGCCATACTGGAGGTCCTTTATTCGTCCGGCATAAGGGTAAGCGAGCTTACGGGCCTTGATCTTAAGGACGTAGACCTCTCATCAGGGACTGTAAGGGTCCTTGGCAAAGGCTCCAAGGAGCGCATAGCCTATATCGGGTCGAGCGCAAAGGCCTCTATTGAGGCATACTTGTTGGTAAGTGGGGCGTCCGCAGGAGCGCTTTTCACCGGAAAGGGCGGCGCGAGGCTCACCCCGAGGACGGTCCAGAGGCTTGTTAAAAGGTACGTCCTTGAAAGCGGCATCTCAAAAGACCCGACCCCGCACGCGCTGAGGCATTCTTTCGCCACCCATCTCCTTGACGCGGGGGTCGACTTGAGGGCGATCCAGGAGATGCTGGGGCATGCGAAACTATCGACCACCCAGAGGTATACGAAGGTCGGTATGTCTACCCTCATGGAGGCCTATGACAAGGCCCACCCGAGGGCCAGAAAGACAGGTTAGGAGGCTCGGTTGTCAGGCACGACTTTTCACGGCACTACGATAATAGCGATAAGGCAGAACGGCAAGGTGGCAATAGCCGGCGACGGCCAGGTCACGCTCGGGAGCACGGTCATGAAAAAAGGGGCCGTCAAGGTGAGGCGCATGCTCGAAGGCAAGGTGATAGCCGGGTTCGCCGGGTCTACCGCCGACGCCATGACGCTCTTTGACAAGTTCGAGAGCAAGCTCGAAAGCACCAGGGGCAATATCACCAAGGCGGTCATAGAGCTTGCCAAGGACTGGCGCACAGACAGGATACTCCGTAAACTGGAGGCGCTCCTTATCGTGGCCGACAGGGAGCATACCTTTATCATCTCCGGGACAGGTGACGTCATAGAGCCGGAGGAGGGCATAGCTGCCATAGGCTCCGGCGGAGCGTACGCGCTGGCGGCGGCGAAGATGCTGGTGAGGCACACCTCTTTAGACGCCAGGACCATAGCGGAAGAGGCCTTGAAGGCCGCCGCAGAGATATGCATATACACCAATAACAATATAACAGTGGAAGAGCTTTCATTATGAAAAGCTTTACGCCAAGGGAAATAGTATCCGAGCTGGATAAGTATATCATCGGACAGAAGCAGGCCAAGAGGGCCGTGGCCATAGCTCTTCGCAACAGATGGAGGCGCCAGCAGGTGGAGGCGGAGCTTCGCGAGGAGATATACCCGAAGAACATAATCATGATAGGGCCGACGGGGGTCGGCAAGACCGAGATATCGAGGAGGCTCGCGAAGCTCGCGCAGGCGCCGTTCATCAAGGTGGAGGCCAGCAAATTCACTGAAGTCGGCTACGTGGGCCGCGACGTCGAGAGCATTATCCGCGACCTTACGGAGCTATCGGTCAAGATGGTAAAGGACGAGGAGCGGGTAAAGGTCAGGGTAAGAGCAAAGGACCTCGCTGAAGAGCGTGTACTCGATCTCCTTCTCCCGCCTGTCACATCCGCGCCCTATCAGGCGGCTGACCAGGAGAGGATCGCCAAGGAACGGGAGCTTCAGAAGTCGACCCGTGATAAGCTCAGGGCCCTTTTCAGGGAAGGCAAGCTCGACGACAAGGAGATAGAGGTAGAGACGAGCGAGCAGCAGAAGATGCCTTCTATCGAGATACTCACCTCCTCCGGCGGCATGGAGGAGATGGACATGAACTTCAAGGACATGTTCTCGAACCTCTTCCCCAAAAAGACCAGGCGTCGGAAGGTCAAGGTCCCGGAGGCTTACAGCCTCCTTATACTGGAAGAGAGCCAGCGCCTCATAGACATGGAAAAGGTGCAGAAAGAGGCGGTCGAAAGAGTAGAGCAGTCGGGCATAGTCTTCATAGACGAGATAGACAAGATCGCGGGACGCCAGACCGCACAGACCCCGGACGTATCCAGGGAAGGCGTACAGAGGGACCTCCTGCCGATAGTCGAGGGCTCTACCGTCAGCACGAAGTACGGCATGGTAAAGACCGACCATATACTCTTCATAGCCTCAGGCGCTTTTCATGTGGCGAAGCCGTCTGATCTGATACCGGAGTTCCAGGGCAGGTTCCCGATAAGGGTCGAGCTGGGCCCGCTGGGAGAAGATGACTTCATAAGGATACTTACCGAGCCTGAGAACGCCCTCCTGAAGCAGTATAAGGCCCTCCTTGCCACCGAGGGCATGGAGGTTACTTACACGGACGACGGCGTGCGCGAGATCGCTTCCATTGCCACCATCGTGAACGAGAGGATGGAGAATATCGGCGCCCGCAGGCTCCATACGGTAATGGAGAGGGTCTTCGACGAGATATCCTTCGACGCGCCGGACATGGCGGACAAGCAGGTCACGATCGACATGGAGTACGTCCGGAAGAGGCTTGCGGACATAGTAAAAGACGAGGATCTTTCAAGGTATATCCTTTAGTACTTTAGACCGTGATAGCGGGGTACGGCGGGACGTTTCTGCCCCGGCATCACGGTTATTTTTTTTATGGAGCGCGCCGGTGCAGAAGAATATTGAGAAGATAAGGACGCTATTCGAATCTCTCCCGTACATCCGGAAGTTCTTCGACAAGACGATCGTCATAAAGTACGGCGGCCACGCGATGGTCGACGAGGGGCTCAAGAAGAGTTTCGCCAGGGACGTCGTCCTCATGAAGTATGTCGGGATAAACCCCGTTATAGTCCACGGCGGGGGGCCGCAGATAGGCGGACTTCTCACCAGGCTCGGCAAGGAATCGAGGTTCGTAAAGGGCATACGTGTAACCGACGACGAGACCATGGACGTGGTAGAGATGGTCCTCATGGGCAAGATTAATAAAGAGATAGTCGGCCTCATAAACCACTTCGGCGGAAAGGCCGTGGGCCTCGGCGGCAAGGACGGCGGGTTGATCAAGGCCAAGAGGCTCAAGATAAAGGGCGAGGAGATGGGCTTTGTGGGTGACGTGGAGTCGATAGATGCAAGCGTCATAAGCGTCCTCGAGGAGAGCGATTTTATCCCCGTCATCGCCCCTGTCGGCGGTGACGAGGAGGGCGAGAGCTTCAATATAAACGCCGACACGGTAGCAGGGAAGATCGCAGCCGCTCTTAAGGCCGAAAAGCTCATACTCCTCACAGACGTCGCGGGTGTACTCGATAAGGAGAAGAAGCTCATCTCGGCGCTAACGCTCTCAGAGGCCCGTTCGCTAATCACGAAGAAGGTCGCGGTAGGAGGCATGATACCCAAGCTCCGGTGTTGCATGGACGCTGTCGCCTCCGGCGTCGGGAGGGCCCATATAATCGATGGCAGGGTCGAGCACGCGGTCCTTCTTGAGGTCTTTACCGACGCTGGTGTCGGAACTGCAATAGGGCTTAAGAAATAGAAAAGAGAGGTCTAAGTTGTCGAACGCTCAAATAATCGGCCTTACCGCAAAGCACGTCGCCAATACCTATGGCAGATTTCCGATATCAATCGTCAGGGGCAAGGGCACCAGGGTCTGGGACGCTGACGGGAAAGAGTACCTCGACTTCGTATCAGGCCTCGCCGTCTGTAACCTCGGCCATTGCCATCCGAACGTCGTCGCGGCCATAAAGGCGCAGGCCGAGAAGCTCATACACGTATCAAACCTCTATCACATAGAGACACAGTCAGAGCTTGCGAAGATACTCACGGAGAATTCGTTCGCTGACAGGGTCTTTTTCTGCAACTCGGGGGCAGAGGCCAACGAGGCGGCCCTGAAGCTCGCGAGAAAGTACTTTAGCGACAAGGGGCAGAGGAGGCACCAGATACTCACCATGGAGCAGTCCTTCCACGGCCGCACCTTCGCGGCGCTCGCGGCGACCGGGCAGAAGAAGTATCAGGCAGGCTTCGAGCCCCTCCTTGAGAGGTTCATTTACGTGCCATTTAACGACATAGAGGCCGCGAAGAGGGCCATAAATGACACGACCGCCGCTATTATGGTCGAGCCGATACAGGGCGAGGGCGGGGTGAACGTGCCCTCTGATAATTACTTCAGGGAATTGAAAGAGCTCTGCAAAAGGGCTGGGGCGCTCCTCATATTCGACGAGGTGCAGGTGGGCGTTGGCCGCACAGGGACGTTATTTGCCTATGAGAACTATGGGGCCTCCCCCGATATCATGACTCTTGCCAAGGGGCTTGCGGGCGGAGTAGCCATAGGCGCGATGCTCGCTATAGATGATGTCATGTCTGCGTTCGTCCCAGGCACCCACGCCTCGACCTTCGGAGGAAACCCGCTGGCGACGGCGGCTGGGATCGCGGCCTTAAGGACTACCATCAACGATGGCGTCCTCGATAACTGCAAAAGGGTGGGTGCGTATCTGACCGGCAAGTTAAATGGCCTCAAGGACAAGTACGGCTTCATAAAAGAGGTCAGGGGCAAGGGGCTCATAATAGGCATGGAACTGGCCGAGGGCATAAAGGGCGGCGATATAGTGAAGGAATGCCTTGCCAAGGGCCTTCTCATAAACTGCGTGGGCGATAAAGTGCTCCGCTTCATCCCGGCCCTCATCGTGACCGAGAAGGAAGTCGACGAGATGCTCGGAATACTGGAGCCGTTGCTCGCTCAGGCTGGAGGGCAGGCAAAGGTTTAAGGGAGATTCCACCCTCCCCTCAGTCCCCTCCCATCAAGGGAGGGGAGGAAAAGCAGGGGCGAGAAATAAGCTTTGTAGCTTGGGAATGGGTTCTAAACACCCTCTCCCTTGACGGGAGAGGGCAGGGGTGAGGGTGAAAGAGGGAATTTTAACCGCACTCGCCAGGAATCTGAGAAAAAAAGCGACAGATGCTGAAACCATGTTATGGAGGCATCTAAGGTCTAAGCAGATTAATGGACTGAAATTCAGAAGACAGGCGCGGATTGGAAGTTATATCGTTGATCTTGTCTGTTTCGAGAGAAAGCTTGTCATTGAAATAGACGGCGGGCAGCACGCCTCGAATTCAAAAGATAAGGAAAGAGAACGCTGGCTTGCAAGCAGAGGCTTCAAGGTTATCCGTTTCTGGAATAACGAGGTCCTTAAAGATACCGAGAATGTTTTGAGATCTATCTGGGAGGAAATATCCAGGTCACCCTCCCCTCAGTCCCCTCCCGTCAAGGGAGGGGAGAAATAAACGAAAAGGAATTAGAATGCACCTCCTTAACATATCCGACCTCAAGAAAGAGGACATAGACCATCTCCTTGATATGGCCGCGACCCTTAAGGCGCGTCATAAGAAGGGGATACCGCACAATCCGCTGCGCGGCAGGACGCTCGGCCTCATATTCGAGAAGTCTTCTACCCGGACGCGCGTCTCATTCGAGACCGCGATGTGCCAGCTTGGCGGCAACGCCATATTCATTAGCCAACGGGATTCGCAGATAGGGCGCGGGGAGCCTATTAAGGACACGGCGCGCGTCATGTCAAGGTACGTCGACGCCGTAGTCATAAGGACCTTCGGCCACGATGTAATAGAGGAGTTCGCGCGGTACTCGACTATCCCTGTCATAAACGGCCTTACTGATCTGAGCCATCCATGCCAGGTGCTCGCCGACATACTCACGGTGGTCGAGAAGAAGGGCGGCTATAAAGGCATAAAGGCCTGCTGGATAGGCGACGGCAACAACATGGCAAACTCATGGATAGAGGCTGCCATGAGGCTCGGTTTCGAGCTTACGCTTGCCTGCCCGAAGGGATACCAGCCGGATGATGGGATATTCAAGAAGGCGGTAGCTCTGAACCCGAAGATAAGATTCACTGAAAGCGTCCTTGAGGCCGCCAAAGGCGCGGATGTTCTCAACACCGACGTCTGGGCGAGCATGGGGCAGGAAGAAGAAGCCGAGAAGAGAAGGAAGGCATTTAAAGGCTTTCAGATAAACTCAGAGGTATTGGGTGTTGCGAAGAAGGACGCCATGGTATTGCACTGTCTCCCCGCGCACAGGGAGGAAGAGATAACCGAAGAGGTCCTTGAAGGGCCTAACTCCGCTGTCTGGGACCAGGCTGAGAACAGGCTTCACATCCAGAAGGCCATCCTCGAATGGCTTCTGGTTGAGGGCGCGAGATAAGTGAATAAGGAGAAGAAGATGGCAAAAGGTGTAAAAAGGGTAGTTCTCGCCTATTCCGGGGGGCTTGATACCTCGGTCATAATGAAATGGCTCATCGAAACCTATGGGTGCGAGGTCATCGCCTTCTCCGCCGATATCGGACAGGGAGAGGTCGAGATAGACGGCATAAGGAAAAAGGCCTTTGCCACTGGAGCGAAGAAGGTCCATATAAAAGACCTCCGCGAGGAGTTCGTATCCGACTTCGTATTCCCGATGCTCAGGGCATCATCTGTCTATGAGGGGACCTACTTGCTCGGCACATCTATAGCGAGGCCCCTTATAGCCAAGGTGCAGATGGAGATAGCGGCAAAGGAGAAGGCCGACGCGGTCTCACACGGCGCTACCGGCAAGGGCAACGACCAGGTCAGGTTCGAGCTGACTTATTATTCGATGAACCCTCATATCAAGGTCGTCGCCCCGTGGAGGGAGTGGGATATGAAGGGCAGGGCCGACCTCATCGCCTACGCCAGGAAGCACGGCATCCCTGTCCCTGTCACCAAGAAGAAGCCGTACAGCTCTGACAGGAACCTCTTCCATATAAGCTTTGAGGGCGGCATACTCGAAGACCCATGGGCAGAGCCTCCGGAGAACATGTATACTTTAAGCGTTTCGCCTGAGAAGGCGCCCGGCAGGGCTACCTACGTCGAGATAGGCTTCCAGAACGGCAACCCTGTATCCGTCAACGCCAAAAAGCTCTCGCCAGCGCGCCTCCTTGCGCTTTTAAACGAGATGGGCGGGGCGAATGGCGTCGGCAGGATGGACATGGTCGAGAACCGCTACGTGGGCATGAAGTCCAGGGGCGTCTACGAGACCCCCGGCGGCACGATACTCCACGGCGCGAGAAGAGCGGTAGAATCTGTCGCCATGGACAGGGAACTGCTGCACCTTCGCGACAGCCTTTCGCAGAAGTACGCCTCTTTGGTCTATAACGGCTATTGGTTCTCGCCGGAGAGGAAGGCCCTGCAGTCTCTTATAGATGAAGCGACTTCAGGGGTTACAGGGGTAGCGAGGATGAAGCTGTACAAGGGTAATGCCATAGTGGTCGGCAGGAAGGCGGAGAGGTCGCTCTATCACCCCGACTTCGCTACCTTCGAGGAGGACACCGTCTATAACCAGAAGGACGCCGAAGGGTTCATCAAGATAAACGCCTTGAGGCTCAAGATAAAGTCGATGGTCGACAGGGCCGCTGTAAGCCCTAAACAGGCGAAAAAGGCCAAAAAAACGGTTAAGGCGGCCCGTGTAGCCAAGGCCGCGGCAATATCCTCCAAAGGAGCGAGGCGTTGAAGCTTTGCAGGTTCCAGGCATCTGAAAGGATCGGGTTTGGCGTTATCGAGGGCGACTCTTTATTTGAGATCGACAAAGACCCTGTTTCAGCGGGTTTAAGCGGGTCTGTAAACAAGATCAGGCAGATGGACCTCAAGGATGTAAAACTCATTGCCCCTGTCGCGCCTTCGAAGATAATCGCCATAGGGCTAAACTACAAGGCCCATGCCGCGGAGTTCGGCAAACCCCTGCCTGAAGAGCCGATGATCTTCATGAAGCCCTCTACCGCGGTCATCGGCCATGAGGATAAGGTCATCTACCCTGTCCACATGTCGCACAGGGTAGACTACGAGGGCGAGCTTGGGGTCGTCATCGGAAAAGTCGCGAAAGAGGTCTCGTCCAGGGACGCCAGAGATTATATCCTCGGTTACACCTGCGTGAATGACGTGACCGCCAGGGACCTCCAGGGCAAGGATATTCAGTACACGAGGGCAAAGGGCTTCGATACATTCGCCCCCATGGGGCCGTGCGTTTCTACAGACATAGACCCGCTGGACCTTACCATACAGACCTATCTTAACGGCGAACTGAGGCAGAATACCTCCACAAAGGACATGATATTCAATGTCTATGAGCTGGTAAGCTTCGTCTCCCACGTCATGACGCTCCTTCCGGGGGATGTCATAACTACCGGGACCCCTTCAGGGGTGGGGAAGATGAGGCCGGGGGACGTGGTAGAGGTAAAAATAGATGGTATAGGCACCCTGAGGAACGTAATTTCAGAGGGAAAGGCCTTCAGGAAGGTCTGGTCAGATTCTTGAGCCTTGCGCCGGACGGCGTTTTGTTTTAATATACGAATTCTGTTCAGTCAGGAGCAAGGAGGATGCAAGTAAAGATGTCTGAGGATTTTATACAGGGACTTTTCGCGGAGCGCATAGGCGGCAAGCTCTTTGGAAAGAGCCAGAAGACCTACAAATTCGAGAAGATAAAGAGGGCAAAGGCCGAGGCCAGGAAAAATAGCCCCAATACCGAGCTTCTTGATTTTGGCGTTGGAGAGCCGGATGAGATGGCATTCCCGCCTGTCGTCGAGGCGCTGAAGCTCGAGTGCGCCAAGCCGGAGAACAGGGGGTACTCGGATAACGGCATAGCCGAGCTTAAAGAGGCCGCCGCGAGGTACCTTGAGAAGGTATACGGTGTCGCGGGCATAGACCCGGTAAAGGAGATAATCCATTCGATTGGCTCCAAGCCCGCGCTCGCCATGCTGCCGGACGCCTTCATAAACACGGGCGACGGCGTGCTCATGACCGTTCCCGGCTACCCGATACTCGCGACACACACCGAGTGGAACGGCGGCAAGGTAACAAAGCTCCCTCTTAAAGAGGAGAACGGCTATCTGCCCGACCTTGGCGCCCTGTCGGAGGCCGACCTTAAGGGTGTAAAGCTCCTTTACCTCAACTACCCCAACAACCCCACCGGGGCGGCCGCAACCCCGGAGTTCTTCGCCAGGGTAGTCGAGTTCGCAAAGCAGCACAGGATCATCGTGGTGCACGACGCCGCGTACGCAGCCCTCTCGTTCGATTCCAAGCCCCTGAGCTTCCTTTCGGTCGAAGGGGCAAAGGACGTGGGCGTGGAGATACACTCCTTCTCAAAGGCCTTCAACATGACAGGCTGGAGGCTCGCCTTTGTCGCAGGCAATGAAAAGGTCGTGGCGGCTTACGGGCACGTAAAGGACAACTATGACTCCGGCCAGTTCATAGCGATACAGAAGGCCGGTATCTACGCACTCGACCACCCGGAGATAACCGAGAAGATATCGGACAAGTACAAAAGAAGGCTCAAGCTCATGGTCGACGCCTTAAGCTCATGCGGCTTCTCTGCCGTAATGCCAAAGGGCTCCTTCTACCTGTACGTTGGCGCGCCGAAGATGGCCAAGAAGACGAATACCGCCTTTTCATCGGCAGAGGACGTCTCCGAGTACCTCATAAAAGAGGCGCATATCTCGACCGTGCCATGGGACGACGTGGGCCAGTACTTGAGGTTCTCCGCGACCTTCATCGCCAAGAACAAGGATGACGAGTACAGGGTAATAGAAGAGATGAAAAAAAGGCTCAAAGGCCTGGAATTGGTCTTTTAGCCGCTGAAGCCCCCTTCCGGGGGAACCTTTCTGTAGAAAGTTCCTCTTAAATAATTTCACCCGCTTAAACGGGTATAGAGGCTTACCGGGCCTGAATACGCGAAGAGCGGTTCAGGCCTTTTTTATTTATGGAAGAGAGGATATTCATAGCCATAGGCACCAACCTTGGGGACAGGGCAGCTAACGTCCGCGAGGCGCTTCGGATCGCTGAAGCGGACGGGGGGCTTAAGGTCGTCAAGGCAAGCTCCCTGTACGAGTCCGAGCCATGGGGTGTGGCAGACCAGCCCATGTTCGTGAACGCTGTCGTCGAGGCGCGTACCAATCTTTCTCCAAAAGAGCTTCTTCTATTCCTTAAGGGTATAGAGTCCAGGATGGGCAGAAGGCCGTCAGAGCGCTGGGGGCCGCGTTTAATAGACCTGGATATCGTATTTTACGGGGAGCGTCTCCTGGAGGGTGAGGGGCTTGTGGTGCCGCACCCGGACGCCCATGAGCGGGCCTTTGTGATGACGCCTTTGGCTGAGATAGCGCCAGAGTTCGTCCACCCGGTATTTAAGTTGACGGTGCGAGCCCTGGCGGATAAGCTCGGGGGCAAGGGGCTGCGGAGGATAGAGGGTTGAAAAGCGTACTGATATTACTGGTCGTCTTTTTCCTTGTAAGGGCGTTGAAGAAAAGCCTGGAGGCTAAAAGCGCTCGGGTAAATATGCCAGGGCAGCCAGGGACGGAGAGGACGACCGTATCTACCGTTCATAGGGAGAGCGAGGAGATGGTCCTCGACCAGATATGCGGAAGCTATGTGCCTGTGAGCGCGGCCATAATGTCGGATGCTGGCGGAAAGAGGTCATATTACTGCTCTGAGGAGTGCAGGTCGAAGGCAGAACAGGGAAGATAGCAATTTTTAAAGGCAGCCTAAATTCAGTTGACGCAGACGAAGTTGCTTGTTATGCTGACTTTTTGAAAACCTTCTGATAGATTTCCAGAACTACTTGTTTTAAAAAGGTTTTTGGGGTTGCCGTAAACGTTCGATAAAATCCTTTTTTTGAGGAGGGCAGATATGGATTGGGGTATGAAAAACCGTCTCATGAGGATAATACGCCCGGAGACCGGAAGGACAGTGATGCTTGCCGTTGACCACGGCTATTTTCTCGGGCCTACAAGCGGCCTTGAGGAGCCTGCCAAGACAATAGCCCCACTCGTAGAGCACGCCGACTGCCTGATGCTCACCAGGGGAGTGCTGAGGAACTGCGTGACAGCCGACGTTAACGTGCCGATAATGTTAAGGGTCTCCGGGGGCGCGAGCATACTCGGGAACCTCGCTGACGAGGGCACGACGGTTTCCATGAGGGACGCGCTCAGGATGAACGTCTCTGGCGTGGCGCTCTCCATATTTGTCGGCTCCGAGCTTGAAAGAAAGACGCTCCTTGCCCTCGCCGACCTCATAAACGAGGCCGAGGAATACGGGGTGCCGGTGCTCGCGGTCACTGCCGTCGGCAAGGAGATGACCAGGGACGCGAGATACCTGGGGCTGGCCTGCAGGATAGCAGCCGAGCTCGGGGCGCACATAGTCAAGACCTACTACTGCGACGATTTCGAGAAGGTCGTAAGCTCCTGTCCGGTGCCCGTAGTAATAGCCGGGGGCAAGAAGATCCCGGAGAGGGAGGCCATCGACCTCGCGTATAACGCGATCACAAGGGGCGCCGCCGGGGTTGACATGGGGAGGAACATCTTCCAGTCAGAGCACCCGGTGCCGATGATAAAGACCGTGAGGGAGATAGTCCACAGGGACCTGACTCCTTCCAAGGCATGGGACCTTTTCAATACGCTAGCCAACGAAAAAAAGCCCGCCTACGCGAAGCAGTCCTGAGGAGGGCGTTTTTTTGAGGGCGGCTGTTTACTACAATAACAGGGACGTAAGGATCGAAGAGAGGCCCGTGCCAACGGTGCTTGCCGGGGAGGCGCTCGTCAGGATAGAGGCGAGCGGCATCTGCGGAAGCGACGTCATGGAGTGGTACAGGATAAAGAAGGCCCCGCTGGTCCTCGGCCACGAGATAGCAGGCACGATAGTAGAGACAGGCGCGGGGGTAGAAAGGTTCAAGGCAGGTGACAGGGTGACGGTAGCGCACCATGTGCCATGCAACAGCTGCAGGTACTGCCTTGCCGGGAACCATTCGGTCTGCGATACTTTACGTTCTACAAACTTCGACCCGGGCGGCTTCTGCGAGTTCGTGAGGGTCCCGGCGATAAACCTGGACAGGGGCACATTCATCCTGCCAGACTCGGTGAGTTTCGGCGAGGGCACGTTCGCAGAACCACTGGGATGCGTGGTGCGGGCGTTCAGGATGGCGAGGTTTACCCCCGGCATGAACGTGCTCGTAATAGGGAGCGGCATGTCGGGCCTTCTTCATATAAAGCTCGCGAAGGCCCTCGGCGCGGGTAAGATAATATCGACCGACATAAACGATTTCAGGCTCAAGGCCGCAAGGGGCGCAGGGGCCGACCTCGCCTTACGGGCTGATGCGGACGTGCCAGGGGCGGTAAGGGGGGCGCTCGGCACACTTGCCGATCTCGTCATAATCTGCGCGGCGAGCGATCCCGCCATAACGCAGGGGCTCGGAAGCGTTGACCGTGGCGGCACCGTCATCTTTTTTGCCCCCAAGGAGCCGGGTGGCACCTATCCGCTCCCCCTTTTCGATCTCTGGAGGGACAACATAACGATAATCAATTCCTACGCCTCTCCGCCGTATGACACCGAGGTCGCGCTCGGGCTCATAGCCGCCAAAAGGGTGGATGTAAGCGACATGATAACCCACAGGCTCGGCCTTGCGGAAGCCCCCGACGGCTTCAGGCTCGCGGCAGAGGCCAGGGAATCGATAAAGGTCATCATAGAGCCGCAGAGGTGAAGCGCAAATCATAATTCCCCGGAGGTTTTTTGAAGAGGATAGGCCTCATAGTAAAGGTCAGTAACCCCGAGGCGGTAAGGCTCGCCGGCAGCATAGCCGACTGGGCCGCCGAAAGGGGAGGCAAGGTCATAACCGATGACGGCCTTGCCCTGATGATAAAGAACGCCCAGCCCACGAAGATAAAGGATATTCCTGAAAATATAGATATCATGGTAGTCCTCGGCGGGGACGGGACCATGCTCCACGCCGCCAGGCTCTTGAACGGCAGGGACATACCCATACTCGGGGTAAACCTCGGAAGCCTTGGCTTCCTCACGGCCATAACGGTGAAAGAGGTCTTTCCGTTACTGGAAAAGATAAGCAAAGGCGACTTCGTAAAGGAAGAGCGCATGCTCCTCCAGGTCGAGCACACAAGGGGCGGGGAGAGCCTTGCCGTCAATAACGTCCTGAACGACGCGGTCATCAAGGGCGCGAGCGCAAGGCTTGTGAGGCTGGAAACACGCATCAACAAAGAGTACGTCAATACATACAGGGCCGACGGCCTCATCATAGCCACACCCACAGGCTCTACGGCCTATTCGCTCTCCGCGAACGGCCCGATACTCTACCCGACCATACACTCCATAATCGTCGCGCCTATCTGCCCCTTTAACCTTACCAACAGGCCGGTAGTCATACCTGACTGGATGACCGTGGACATAACGGTCGCCCCTGAGCAGGAGAATAGCGAGCTCATCCTCGACGGCCAGGTCAATATACCGCTCGTAAGAGGCGACGTCATCAAGGTAAAGAGGGCGGAGGTGAGCGTTTATCTGATAAAATACGAGGGCAAGAGCTATTTCGATATATTGAGGGAGAGGCTCATGTGGGAGGTAAAGGCGGTAAGGAATTGAGCGCCTTGCGGTAAAAACTGTATATGCTTTTAGAGCTGCGCATAAAGGACTTCGCGATAATCGAGTCTCTGGCTATTCACTTCGGGCCGGGCCTCAATATATTTACGGGTGAGACCGGCGCCGGTAAAAGCATTATCCTTGACGCCCTGGCCCTCATATTGGGCGACAGGGCATCTAACGACCTTATAAGGGAGGGGCGTGAAGAGGCGCAGGTCGAGGCCCTGTTTGATATATCCGCGTTGAAAGGCAGGGGCATCGACTCCTTCCTGGCCGAGGCCGGAATAGAGGCGGCGCCCGAGCTTATCATAAAAAGGGTCGTACAGAGGGCAGGGAGGAACAGGATATACATAAATGGCAGCCTCGCGACCCTTGTAACCCTTACAGAGATTGGCCGCAGGCTCATAGACATATACGGGCAGAGCGAGCATACCTCCCTTACCCGGCCTGAGGAGCACGTTGAGGTGCTTGACGCCTTCGGCGGCTTCCAGAAGATGCGCTCGCAGATGGCTGCCGCTTACAGGGAGTACGGGGCTGCAAAAAAAGAGCTCGACACCCTCGTCCATGCCGCGAAGGGGGCTGGCGAGAAGAAAGATTTTCTCTCGTTTCAGATAAACGAGCTTGCTGCCGCCAACTTGAGGCCCGGCGAGGAAGACGAGCTTAAAAGAGATAAGGAGAGGCTCCAGAGCGCCGGGAAGCTTAAGTCCGTTGCTGAACAGGCTCAGGCGGCCATATACTCCGAGGCCGGGTCCATAACCGAAAAACTCGGCTCTATCGCAAGGTCCCTTAAAGACCTCTCCGCCATAGACACGAGGCTTAAAGAGGTGGCCGGGAGGATAGAGGCGAGCCTTTTTGAGCTGGAGGACGCCGGCGGCTTTCTCCGGGATTATGCGTCGTCGATCGAGTCAGACCCTGCCGCGCTGGAAGATGCTGACGACAGGCTTGACCTCATAGGCAGGCTCAAGAAGAAGTACGGGTGCGGCGTAGAGGATATACTCGCCAAAAAGGAAGCGATGGAAGATGAGCTTCGGCTTGCCGAGGGGCTCGATTTCAAGTTGGGCGAGCTTACCGCCAGGCTCAAGGGCGCGGCAGAGAAGGCCTCCGGGGCTGCCGCCTCTTTAAGCGAGGCGCGAAAGAAGGCCACCGGAGAGCTTGAGGCAAAGATCGCTGGCGAGCTTGCCGCCCTCGGTATGAAGGGGGCGGCCTTCGAGGTCGCGATAGAGGCTGAATCGACTCCGGAGCACGGCGTAAGGCTCACGGAGAAGGGCTCTGACAGGGTAAGCTTCCTTATAGCCACGAACAAGGGCGAGGGCTTGAAGCCTCTGGCCCGCATAGCCTCAGGCGGGGAGCTTTCGAGGGTCATGCTCGCCATGAAAAGCGTCATAGCCTCGGGCAGGGTCCCGACCATGATATTCGACGAGATAGACACCGGCGTAAGCGGGGCCATCGCGCAGGCCGTGGGCCTCAAGCTCAAGGAGGTCTCGAAGACGAACCAGGTGCTCTGCATAACCCACCTGCCGCAGGTCGCCGCTTTCGCCGACAGCCATTATTCGGTCTCTAAGGAACCGGCTGGCGGCAGGACGGTCACCAGGGTCGCCGAGGTAACCGGAGAAGAAAGGGTAGAGCGTATATCGGCGATGCTCGGAGGGCTTAAGGTCACGGAGACTACAAGGAAGCACGCCAGCGAACTTATAGAGGCGGCTGGAAGCCTCTCAAGAAAGAAAGCGCCGTTAAAAAAGCAGGGCGCCCAGGAGGGCAAAGGGTAGAGTTGGTAAGGAAGGCACATCTGACGGATGTTCAGGCGATCCATGAAATAGTGGAGGCGTTTGCAAAAAGAGGCGAGATGCTTCACAGGTCAGCCTCTGATATCTGCGACACGTTGAGGGACTTTTTTGTATACGAGGATAACGGGAAGATAGTCGGGACCTGCGCCATGCACATCTGCTCCCCTGAGATGGGCGAGGTGAGGTCGCTCGCGGTAAGGAGCGGGCACACCGGGCGGGGCATAGGGACAGAGCTCGTGACAGCATGCCTCGAAGAGGCCGTATCCATCGGGTTGAAAAGGGTCTTTGCCCTTACGTACAAGCCGGGTTTTTTCAAGAAGCTCAACTTCAAGGTAATAAGCAAGGAAGTCCTGCCGCACAAGATCTGGGGCGACTGCATAAAATGCGTCAAGTTCCCCAACTGCGACGAGAACGCCGTTATAATAGAATTTTCAGGAGCGGGGCAATCGAAAGGGGGGCGGCATGAAAGGGCTATTTGAGCGCGCTGGCGCGGACGAGGCGGTACAGAGGCTTAGGAAGCTTCTTGCCGGCAAGGCCGATTCGTACGAGATATATTTTTCCATGCAGAAAGGCTTCGGTGCCGAGGCAAAGGACGGCGCGGTAGATTCACTGAAGGCGCGCTCGAGCGCGGGGGTGGGCCTCCGGACGGTTAAGGGTAAAAGGCTCGGCTTCGCCTACTCGAGCGTCCTTGCGGCAGATGCCCTCGCCGAGCTTGTGGATAAGGCAATAGCCGGGAGCAGGGAAGCGGCGGTAGATGAGTTTCTGGGCCTTCCGGGCCCGCAGCAGGGCATACCTGAAGGCAGCCTCGATATATTCGATAAGTCCTTCGGCACTGTGGCTGAGGAGAAGATGATAAACGCCGCCATAGAGATAGAGGCGGCGGCCCGGTCGTTCGACCCCAGGGTCAAGAGGGTCAGGAAGGCCTCTTATTCTGAATCACTCGCCGCTGACAGGGTCGTAAACTCCAACGGTGTGGATATCGTCCACTCCGCCACATACTATAGCGGAAGCGTCACTGCCGTAGCTGAATCGGACGGGGAGTCCCAGATGGGCTGGGAGATTGGCATGGGCCACAGAAGGGGGTCCGTAGAGAGCGCGGCAATCGGCAGGAAGGCCGCCGGGAACGCGGTCAGGCAGCTTGGGGCGAGGACCATTAAAACAGTCAAGTGCGGGGCGCTCATCGAGAATATAGTCGCCTGCGAACTACTTGAGGCGCTCGCGGGCTCTTTCCTTGGCGACAACGTCTTGAAGGGCAAGTCGATGCTCATCGGCAAGAAAGGCGTGAAGATCGCGTCCCCGGTGCTTAATATCCGGGATGATGGTATAATGAAGGCCGGCTGGGCGACCTCTTCCTACGACGCCGAGGGCACGGCATCGAGGAGGACGCCGCTTGTGCTCGGAGGCGTCTGCCAGGGCTATCTGTACGACAGCTACTGGTCGGCAAGGGCCGGTGGCGAATCCACCGGGAACGCCTCGAGGGGCGGGTTCAAGTCTACCCCGGGCGTAGGCATAACGAACCTCTATATCGACAAGGGCGCAAAGGGGTTCGACGAACTGCTTAAGGAGCTTGGAAGCGGGCTATTTATAACCGAGCTCCTGGGCGTACATACAATAAATACAGTGAGCGGTGACTTCTCACTCGGGGCCGCGGGCTTCAGGGTGGAAGCGGGCGAGATAGCCTACCCGGTAAGGGGCATGGCGATCGCCGGGAACCTGCTCGGGCTTTTCTCCGGGGTGGCTGAGTGCGGGGCAGACCTGAGGTTCATCGGGTCTATTGGGGCGCCGAGCCTCCTCGTCAATGAAATCGAGGCGAGCGGAACATGAAGGAGACTGCAAAGGAAGATACCATGAAGATAGAGGAGGGGCTTGCCAAAAACCCCCTCTTCAACGGGCTTGACGATTTCTACCTCAAGGACATCATCGCGAGGGCGGAGGTCAGGTCCTGGCCAGACGGCATTCATATAATCACCGAGGGCGAGGCCGGGGACGCCGTTTACTTCATCCTCTCAGGCAGGGTAAAGGTGACGCTTTACGGGGAGGAAGGGCGGGAGATTGTGCTGGCGGTCCTTAACGAAGGGGACATGTTCGGCGAGATGTCCATCATGGACGACAAGCCGAGGTCGGCCAACGTAGAGGCCGTTTCTGCACTTCAGTGCCTGGTCGTGAGCAAGACGGCCTTTCTGGAGTACCTTTCAAGGCACCACAAGGTATACATGAGGTTTTTCGCCTATCTTACCGGAAGGCTCAGGGAGGCTACCCGGAAGATCGGGGGGCTCGCGCTCCTCGATGTATGCGGGCGCATCGCCCATACCCTCATCGGCATGGCCAGGGCGGATGAGGGCTCTAAAGAGAAGGTCATCGCCATAGAGCGCCCGACACATGAGGAATTGGCGGCCATGATAGGCTCTTCCAGGGAGGTCGTGAGCAGGGCTTTGAAGAAGATGACCCAGGAAGGTTACATCAAGATAGAGAAGAACAGGATACTGCTTTATCTCTCCGAGTGACTCCTGTCACTGTCTTAAACACACCCATGCAATATACTCCTGCCATGGTCGCGACGGCTGGCTAATTAACTTGACATGGGGCCGATTGGTATGCTAATCAATCAGAACCCAGAAAAAAGCCTGTCGCAGGCTGTTCTCCCGAAAGAACGACCTTTTTTTCAAGTTTTCCCCTGCCGCTCCGATAATATGGGACGGCGAAAAACCCAGCGTCAAGAAGTCTCACCATGAACGGCCTGTGATGGCCGAAGCGTCGAAGGGGCAGGCAAGCAAAAAGGCCCGGACGCGGCCGATACGCGTTACAGCTCAAGCAGAATCTCTGAAGGGAGGGACTTCATTTTGGATAAGCGATTTCTTACCCTTTTTGTCCTTACGAACGACGTTTCAAAACCGAGGCAGCTCAAGGTCCCATTCAAGATCCTTAAGATCGCTGGCGCGGTCTCGGTAGTATTCGCGCTGGTATTCGGTTTCATAATCTTCGATTACGCCCGCATGAAGATGGGCCATTCATCTCTGGCCGGCAGCGACCAGCTTGCGTTGCAGGGCTTCGCCTCGAAGATAAAGGAGCTTGAAGGACAGATCGCCAAGCTCAATCTTTTCGACAAGAAGCTGAGGATCATATCCAACATAGAAAAGGACCCCAAGCCCGCAGGCGGGCATGAGCAGGTGCTCGGCATGGGCGGTGATTCGGTCGTGGACGAGGAGGCCCTTGCCACCCCAGGCGCCAAGGTCGACGAGCTTGTGGAGAAGATGAAGAGCGACCTTGTGAACCTCGAGCACCAGGCCACGACCCAGGAGTCGAGCTTCGAGGCCCTTAGCGAATACCTGGTAAACAAATCCGTGATGCTCGCCTCCACGCCCTCGATATGGCCCGCGAAGGGCTGGGTGACCTCGGACTTCGGGAGCAGGATATCCCCGTTTACCGGAAGGCCGCAGCAGCATTCCGGGATGGACATCGCGAACCGCGTAGGCACGCCGGTCTCTGCCTCAGCAGACGGGATAGTTGTAAAGGTTGGCAGGGATACGAGCCTCGGCAAGTTCGTGGAGATATCCCACGGCTACGGCATAAAGACGGTCTATGGACATCTTTCCGAGACCTTCGTGAGGGTGGGGCAGAGGACGAAAAGGGGTGAGAAGATCGCTGCCATGGGCAACACAGGGCGCTCTACAGGGCCGCACGTCCATTATGCGGTCTCTGTGAACGGACTGAACGTAGACCCTGAAAGATACATACTTGACTGAGAAGCCCTGATTCCCAAAAGATGGACCGGGCCCCCCGGAAAGTTCCGAGGGGCCCTTTTTATTTTGTCAGGTTGCTGAAAAAGGCCGATCTGCTGTGTCGTCTTCAAAGCGGCAAGAGCGGCGAACCATCCAAGTACGCCGCATTCCTCATTTTTGAAGATTCCCCGCGGAAGACCCATGGAATCTTCTATATGTAATGGAAAAGACAACCATTGCATTTCGCTCGCTTGACCTCGCGGTAAACTGCGAGGATTGCTCGCGGGCATGTTCGACTCCTTGCGTCTTGACCTCATTTGAATCCTGAATGTGTGTTTGAGTTCTTCGGCGACTATCAAAAAGTTTAAACAGCGGCAGGTTTTTAAAAAGCTTTGCCCGGCATGGAAATATCTGTATAATTGTGCTAATATAAAAGTTTGCAATCCATGGCATAGTTGCGCCATCGGGCCTATAAACCCCATGAAAGGACTTCTTTTTCGAGACAGTCGAATATGATAAATAGCCTGCTTAAAAAGGTCTTCGGCTCAAAGAACGACCGCGAAGTAAAGCGGATAATGCCGGTAGTAGAAGAGATAAACTCTTTTGAGCCCCAGATGAAGGCCCTCTCTGACGAGGACTTTCTGGGGCTTACGCTTAAGCTCAAAGAGGAGCTTGCCGGGGGCAAAACGCTCGACGACATACTGCCAAGGGCCTTCGCCGCCGCAAGGGAGGTCGCCTGGAGGCGCCTTAAGATGCGCCACTTCGACGTCCAGCTCATAGGTGGATACGTCCTTAACGCGGGCACGATCTCCGAGATGAAGACCGGCGAGGGCAAAACGCTTGTCGCCACCCTCCCGCTTTACCTAAACGCCCTCACAGGCAAGGGCGCCCATCTTGTCACCGTAAACGATTACCTGGCGAGAAGGGACGGCCATTGGATGGGCGCGGTCTACCACGCCCTGGGCCTTACCCTGAGCGTCATCCAGCACGAGGCGAGCTTTCTTTACGACCCATCCTACACGGAAGGTTCCGGCAGCTTCATACACTTCCGCCCCATCAGCAGGAAAGAGGCCTACAACGCCGATATAACCTACGGCACCAATAACGAGTACGGCTTCGATTACCTCAGAGACAACATGAAGTTCTCCCTCGAGGAGTACGTCCAGAGGGAGCACCACTTCGCCATAGTGGACGAGGTCGACTCCATCCTCATAGACGAGGCAAGGACCCCGCTTATCATATCGGGGCCCACGGAGGACTCGACCGACAAATATTACACCATAGACCGCATAATGCCTGGCCTCAGGAAAGACGACCACTTCACCGTGGACGAGAAGGCCAAGCAGGTGCTGCTTACGGACGAGGGTGTAGACAAGGTCGAGGAGCTTCTTAAGATCGACAACCTCTACGACCCGGCCAACATAGAAACGCTCCATCACGTCAACCAGGCCCTGAGGGCGCACGCCCTCTTCCACAGGGACGTAGAATACGTGGTCAAGGACGGCCAGGTCATCATAGTGGACGAGTTCACGGGCCGCCTCATGCCGGGCAGGCGCTGGAGCGACGGGCTTCACCAGGCTGTAGAGGCCAAGGAGAAGGTCAAGATAGAGAACGAGAACCAGACGCTTGCGACAGTGACCTTCCAGAACTACTTCAGGATGTACGAGAAGCTCGCGGGCATGACCGGCACCGCCGATACCGAGGCCGCCGAGTTCCGAAATATCTACAGCCTCGACGTCATGGTCATCCCCACGAACAAGCCGCTGGCGAGGGCCGACAACACCGACCTCGTCTACAAGACAAAGAAAGAGAAGTTCAAGGCCGTAATAAAGGACATAGAAGAGTGCCACAGGCTGGGCAGGCCGGTGCTCGTCGGCACCATCTCTATCGACGACTCGGAGCGCCTCTCCAAGATGCTCTCCACGCACAATGTCCCGCACCATGTCCTTAACGCCAAACAGCATGAGCGCGAGGCCGAGATAGTCGCGCAGGCGGGAAGGCTCCGGGCGGTGACCATCTCCACCAACATGGCGGGAAGGGGAACCGACATACTGCTCGGAGGAAACCCCGAGTACCTCGCCGCGGCGAGAGCCGGCAAGGACGATTCGAGCGAGCCCTATCACACGGCCCTTGAGAAGGCCAGGGTGCTCTGCGAGGAGGAAAAGCAAAAGGTCCTCGCCCTCGGCGGACTATATATCCTCGGCACCGAACGGCACGAGTCCAGGCGAATAGACAACCAGCTCCGTGGCCGCGCGGGACGTCAGGGCGACCCTGGTATTTCCAGGTTCTATCTCTCGCTCGAGGACGACCTCCTTCGTATATTCGGCTCCGACAGGATAGCCTCCGTCATGGAAAGGATCGGCATGGAAGAGGACGTGCCCATCGAGCACGGCCTGGTATCCAGGGCCATTGAGAACGCGCAGAAGAAGGTCGAAGGGCATAACTTCGAGATAAGGAAGCACCTGCTTGAGTATGACGACGTGATGAACCAGCAGAGGTCGGTCGTCTACGGGTACAGGAAGCAGATACTCTCCCAGGCGGGCCTTCGCGATATGGTGAAGGAGTTCTCCGAAGAGGCATCCAGGGAGATAGTCTCCACCCATATAAGCGAGAGGAGCCACCCTGAGGACTGGGACCTCAAGGCCGTAAACGACGCGGCGATGACGCAGTTCGGCGTTAGCTTCGGAACAGAGGACATGCAAGGCGTGAACAGCCGCGAGGCCCTGGCCGAGGCGTTAGCCGAGAAGGCCTGGAAGTCGTACCAGGAGAAGGTCGGCCTTGTGGGAGACGAGCCGTTCCTTCAGTTCGAGAAGGTGATAATGCTCCACACGCTCGACACCATCTGGAAAGACCACCTCCTTTCCATGGACCATCTGAAGGGCGGCATCGGCTTGAGGGGCTATGGACAGAAAAACCCCCTGCAGGAGTACAAGAAGGAGGGCTTTGAGCTATTCGCCGCCCTCATCGGCAGGCTCCGGAGCGAGGTGTGTGAAAGGCTCTTCAAGGTACAGATAAAGAGAAATGACGAAGAGGCTCCGGCTGAGAGCGTGCCTGAGCCGGCCAGGCGGCCGCCACAGAAGGTCAGGTACTCACGGGGCGAGGAAGACGAGCCGGAAAAAGAGCAGCCAGTCACAAGGGCAGGCGAGAAGATCGGAAGGAACGACCTCTGCCCTTGCGGCAGCGGCCTTAAGTACAAGAGGTGCTGCGGCATGAAAGCCGTCAGATAAAATTCACGGGGAACGGAAAGACAAGAGATGGCATCTGATTTTTTAAGGTCCGGCAAGATCTTCGACTTGAGGGTGCCGGGCTTCAGGGCCGCCGGGGTATCCTGCGGCATCAAAAAGAACGGCAGGAAGGATCTCGCCGTCATAGTAAGCGACAGCCCGGCCAGGGTCGCGGGTGTATTTACCACCAATAGCGTAAAGGCCGCCCCGGTCCTTCTCGACATGAAGAGGGTAAGGAAGGGGACCGCGAGCGGCATCATAGTCAACAGCGGCAACGCCAACGCCTGCACCGGCAGGGAGGGCTTGAAGAACTCCGAAGCCATGGCTGCCATAGCCGAGAAGGCCCTGGGGCTCAGGAAGGGCAGCATGCTGGTGGCCTCGACCGGGGTGATAGGCGTGCCTCTGCCCATCAAAAAGATAGAGTCCGGGATGCCGACGGTCGCGAAGATGATCGGGTACGACGGCCTTCATTCAGCTGTCGAGGCGATGATGACTACAGACGCCTTCCCCAAAAAGACGGTCGGCAAGGCGAAGATAGGCGGGTCCGGGGTCACTGTAGCCGGCATCGCCAAGGGCGCCGGCATGATATGCCCGAACATGGCTACCATGCTCGCATTCTTCATGACCGACGCGAATATCAAAAGCCCGGCCCTTTCCAGGGCATTGAAGGCCGCGGTAGACCGGTCGTTCAACAGCATAATAGTAGACAACGACACTTCGACCAACGATACTGTGCTGATATTCGCCAACGGCTCGGACGGCAATGAGATAAAGGACGGCACCAGGGAGTTTGCCGCCTTCACAGACCTCCTTACATCTTTGGCTGTGGAGCTATCCCATATGATAGTCAGGGACGGCGAAGGGGCAACAAGGTTCGTGGAGATAGAGGTGGCGGGGGCCGCTACCGACGAGGACGCAAGGCTTGCTGCGCGGACAGTGGCAGAGTCGATGCTCTGCAAGACCGCCTTCTTTGGCGGAGACCCGAACTGGGGGCGCATTATCGCGGCCATAGGCAGGTCGGGGGCGAAGATGAAAGAGGAGAGGACGTCCATATCGATAAACGGCGTCAAGGTGGCCTCAGGCGGTCTCGATACCGGCAAGGAAAAAGAGGCCGCGAGGGCCATGAAGACGAGGGAGCTCTATGTCAAGGTCTCGCTCGGGGCCGGTAAGCGCTCTTCAAGGGTCTGGACCTCTGACCTTACATACGAATACGTCAAGATAAACTCGGCTTACAGGACCTAAGGAGGAATTATGGACCCTTTCCTAAAGGAGTCTGAAAGATGGCTCAGGCAGGCTGAGTACGACTTGAGGGGCGCCGAGTGGAACCAGCAGGGCGGCTTTCACGCGCAGGCCACCTTCTGGGCGCAGCAGGCTGCCGCGAAAGCGCTCAGGGCCTTTCTCTTCCTCAATAAGGAGGATGTAAGGGAGACCCGTTCTGTGGTGGACCTCCTCGACAGGGCGATAACCTACGAGGAGGAGTTCAGGGGTTTTGTCGGCTCCGGAAGGAGCCTGGACCTGTATTACAAGACATCCCGTTTCCCTGACGCCATCCCCGGGGGCGTGCCCGCAGAGGTCATCTCCCAGAAGGAATCGGTCGAGGCGATAAGGCAGGCGGCCGATATCATCGCCATAGTCGAGAAGAAGAGAAAGGACTATCTTCCGGAGAGCCTTTGATGCGCGACATGCGCTATTACGGCGGGCCCGCCTGATGCCGGGTGATTTCATTTAATGTCCGAAGACTTCATATTGATCCTGCCCTTCGTTTTTGGGGCCATAATCGGCAGTTTCCTCAACGTCTGCATATACAGGGTCCCCCTTGGGCTCTCGGTCGTTTCCCCTCCTTCAAGCTGTCCGAACTGCTCCAGGCGCATCCCCTTTTATTTTAATATCCCCGTTCTAAGCTATATCATATTGCGCGGCAGGTGCTCTTCATGCGGCGAGCCGTTCTCTTTAAGGTATCCTGTCGTCGAGGCCGCTACCGGCCTTTTCGGCCTCTTTACCGTCTTACGGTTCGGGCTCTCCGTTGAGGCCATCGTCTACTTCGTATTTATTTGCGCCCTCATCGTCATCACCTTCATCGACCTCGACCTTAAGATAATACCGGATGTCATAAGCCTGCCGGGCGTGGCAATTGGGCTTGTGGCCTCGTTTTTTCTCCCTTACCCAGGGGTCCTCAACTCATTCATAGGCGCCATAGCCGGCGGCGGGATACTCTTCCTGGTGGCCTGGGGATATTACATGGCTACAGGCCATGAGGGCATGGGCGGAGGGGATGTAAAGCTTCTTGCCATGATAGGCGCCTTCCTCGGCTGGAAGGGCGTGATCGTGACGCTTCTTTTCGGCTCCTTCATTGGCGCTGTCATAGGCGTCATATTGATGCTCGCCTTTGGCAAGGGCGGCAGGTACGCTATCCCCTTCGGGCCGTTCCTTGCCCTCGGGGCAGCGGTACACCTCTTTTTCGGCGATTGGATCATAACCTGGTACATTGCGCGGGCAACGGGCGTTTAGGATGAGAAAAAAGAGACTGGGGATCAGGTTCCAGCTCACATCCGCCATTGTCATTATGACGCTGGCGGGCATCGGGCTCATAGGCCTTCTGAGCGTCAAGATAGTGGAGAGAAGTGCCCTTTTCTGGAAGGCGAGCCAGGCCGGGGATATGGTCAGGATCGTCCGCGCCTCTTTCAGGATCGAGGACGAAGGAAAGGCGGCGGCCCTTACGGCCGCTGTCTTGAGGGAGGCCGGGATATCGGCCTTCAGGCTCACCGGCCCGGACGGCAGGATCGCTGTTACGGAAGGCGCCCTTCCCGTGGACAGAGGCGCTCTTTTCGCCGCGGATGACGGCATAGAGGCCTATGTATACGGCGGCGGCTGGTTCAAGGGCGCTGGAGAGTCGCTCCGTATCTTTGCCCCGATGGAATGGCAGGGCAAGGGGCAAGGCACGCTCGAGCTTCTCCTCGACCTTCACGATATAAGCTCAGAGCTTTCCGGGGCCAGAAGGTTTCTATTCTTCTATGCCCTCCTCGATTCCGCCATAATAATCGGCGTTGGCATCCTCTTCCTCTCCCGTTCTGTTGTAAGCCCTCTTAAGCGGCTCGAGGAGGCGGCTACCCGGATAGCCGGGGGCAAGCTCTATGAGCGCGCCAGGGTCGATATCGACAACGAGCTTGGGAGCCTCGCGTCATCCTTCAACAGCATGGCTGAGAGGCTTGAAGAAGAGATAAGGAGCCTTGAGCGCGTGAACCTGGACCTTGTGACGGCGCAGGATGAGCTTCTTCGCTCCTCGACCCTTGCCGCTGTGGGGAGGCTCGCCGCGGGTATAGCCCACGAGATCGGAAACCCTCTTGGGGCGCTCCGCGGTTACGTCGATCTGCTGGGCAGAGGCGGGCTTGAGCCAGCGGAGAAAACGGAGATAATCGAGGGGGCCTCGAAGGAGGTCGCGAGGATCGATACCATAGTAAGGGAGTTTCTGGGGGTGGCCAGGCCTACGAAGGCCGCCCTTTCGCCTGTAGACGTGAACTCGCTCCTGAATGAGACTCTCTCGGAGCTGTCGCTGCGTGAGGATTTCAAGGCGGTCGAGGTAAAGCTCGGCATGAGGGAAGCCCCGCTGGAGGTCATGGCTGACGAGGGCAAATTGAGGCAGGTATTCGTAAACCTCCTTATAAACGCGGCTCATTCGATGGAGGGCCAAGATGTCAAGTCGATCGAGATATCGACCGGGATCGAAAAGAGGCCATTTACGCCGCTTGTACGAAGGCGCAAGGACGACCCTCCGCTTCCGGGCGAGGCGGCTGAAAGGGACTACGTCTGCGTATCTTTTCTTGACTCAGGCGATGGAATAGCCGAAGAGCACGCCAAGCGCATATTCGACCCGTTCTTCACCACCAAAGAGGCTGGCAGGGGGACGGGCCTCGGGCTCTTCGTCTCCCAGTCCATAATCAAGGCATACGGCGGGGAGATAACCTTCAGGACATCCGCGGAAGGCTCTGTCTTCACCGTGGCCCTTCCCGCAGGGAGGCAGCAGTGAGGATATTGATAATAGACGACGAAGAGTCGATGCGGCATATGCTCTCGGTCATCCTCAGGAAAGAGGGCTACGAGACGGTATCGTTTGCGGATGCCGCCAAGGCGCTTGAGTGCCTTGAGAACGAGTACTTTGATTTCATTCTGTCGGATATCAGGATGCCCGGCATGGACGGGGTAGCCTTCCTGAAGGCCCTTAAGGAAAGGGGCGCGTCAAAGACCGTTATCATGATGAGCGCCTACGGCACGATGGATACGGCGATAGAGTGCATGAAGCTCGGCGCGTACGACTTCATATCAAAGCCCTTCAAGGCCGACGAGATAATACTGACTGTTAAAAAGGCCGAGGAGAGGGAGAGGCTCAGGAAGGAGAACCTGAGGCTCAGGGAAGAGGCGGCCAGGGAGTACGATATTTCAAGGATACGCACCTCTGACGCCGGGATGCTCGCTATCCTTGAGCTTGTGAAAAAGGTCTCTGATTATTCAACCTCCGTCCTTATAACCGGCGAGAGCGGCACTGGCAAGGAGCTTGTGGCCCGCGCGATACATTACTGCGGAAGCAGGGCATCGAGTCCCTTCGTGGTCGTCAACTGCGGCGCGATACCCGGCCCGCTCCTTGAAAGCGAGCTCTTCGGCCATGTGAAGGGCGCGTTCACTGACGCGCACAGGAACAAGACCGGGCTTTTCCAGGAGGCGGACGGAGGGACCATCTTCCTGGACGAGGCCGGAGAGCTGCCGCTCGAGCTGCAGGTAAAGCTCCTTCGGGTATTGCAGGAGGGGGAGGTCAGGAGGGTAGGGGACAACAAGCCCGGCAAGGTAGATACCAGGGTAGTGGCGGCTACTATCAAAGACCTGAGGGCTGAGGTAAACAAGGGTACGTTCAGGGACGACCTCTTCTACAGGCTTAACGTGATAGAGATAAAGCTTCCTCCTCTGCGGGAGCGTGCCGGGGATATACCGGCCCTCGCCGAGTATTTTGTGGGGAAGTACTCGGCCAGGTTCGGTAAAGGCTGCAAGAAGATCTCAAAAGAGGCTATGGATGCCCTTACCTCGTATCCATGGCCCGGCAACATACGGGAGCTTGAGAACGTCATAGAGCGCGCGATGATACTCGAAGAGGCCGGGACGATAGGCAAGGGATCTCTCCCGATACTTTCCGGCCCTCGCCCGGCAGAGGCGCAGGGCCTCTCTATAAAAAAGGCGCATGAATCGACCGAGAGGGAGCTTATAATGAAGGCCCTCGAGAAGACCCATAATAACAGGACAAAGGCCGCCGCCCTCCTTGAGATAAGCCACAGGGCCCTTCTTTATAAGATAAAAAGTTACGGACTATGAAATATGTGCATAGTTCCATGACACCCCGCCTCATCTGACCTGAATAAAATCAGCTACTTAGGTTTTGGCATGGCATTTGCTTTTAATCACCTCAGACAGAAGTGTCTGAAGGGATGGCGTATATGTCTGGACGTTCAAAAGGCTTTTCACTCGTCGAACTCATAATAGTCATAGCCCTGGCCACCATCTTAATGGCCATCGCCGCGCCCTCCATCATCTCCCAGTTGTCCCACTTGAGGCTTACAAGGACCGTGAGGGACGTAGCCACCGAGCTCAACGCCGCGCGCCTCAAGGCCATAGCCCAGAACACCTCCTTCCGGGTGGACTTCTCCGGCGGCACCTATAACCTCTGGATCTATAGCGGCGGCGCCTGGGTCGATTACCCAACGAGGGGGCAGGGAGAGCTGGGCGCAGGGATAGATATAACCTCGCCGGGCGATACTTTCTCCGTGCAGTTCTACACGAACGGGGCCGCTACCGCCACTACTATATGCGTCAATAATACCCAGAAGTCTGACGACAGGATGCAGATAAACGTGACAGGGACAACGGGCATGATAACCGTTTCCCAGGGGTGCTAAGTCATGAGATGGCGTACTGAAGACGGTTTCACCCTGATAGAGGTCGTTATAGCCATGACCATCCTTTCCATAGGCATACTGGGGATAGCCGGGCTCGCTGGGACCGCCGCGAAGAACTCCGGCTACAGCCAGTCGATGTCTCTCGCCAATAATCTCTCGCAGGAAAAGCTCGAGGCTCTTCTTAGCGTCGATTACAACAATATCCAGGTCACTGATACGACCGCGCCAAGGGCGGACTTGAGGAGGAACTGCACGCAGACGAGCGCTTCCGTCAGCAGGCCCGTATACTCATGCACGCCGGTAGACGCCACACTCACCTCAGGCAACAAGAGCTTCACCTGGTCGTATACGGTCACATATATCGATCTCAGCGGAAACGGGGTCGCCAACCCCACCCTTGACGGGCTGAAAAGGATAGATGTCACGGTTTCATGGACAGACGCGCTCTGGCACGCCACCAAGAGCGTCACCTTAGCAACCATGAGGACGAAAGGTTAAGACGATGGCCCACAATTGCATGTCACTCATAACAAGGCCCGGACGGTTCCGCGAAAGGGGTTTTACGCTGGTCGAGGTCCTCATAGCGATAGTGATAACCTCGGTCGTTTCCCTGGCCATCTACTCCCTTTACACTACCTTCTTCAAGCAGTCGCAGATCGAAGACCTGAAGGTAGAGGCACAGCAGAACGCGAGGGTCTCTCTTAACATGCTCGAAAGGGAATTGATGAACGCCGGATATGCCGCCGGTACCGCGGACGTCATAACCGACGCCACCTCAAGCCTGATCGAGTTCATATACACGGACCCTGAGACCGACACCTCTTTAAGCCTCACCGCCGGGAAAAGGCTCAAGGTCAAGTACTGGCTGCAGACCACCGGCGGCGTCCAGTACCTCGTAAAAAAGACCGACAACTTAAGTGACGCGACGACAGGCTCTACCGAGCAGGTGGCCCCGTACGTGAACAGCATAACATTTACCTATTACGACCTCGACGGCGCAGAGATCGCCGATACGTCGACTCAGCCAGACCGGAACAGCGTAAAGTTCGTGACCGTCAACATGGTGACGCGTACAAAGTCGAATATAGGGAGCACCGGAGCGCCGGCGACCTTTACGCTTGAAACACACATAAGGCTTCGTAACATCGGACTCGGGCAGGTCGCCAATGACAGCGATGCGCCAGCCGGCCCGACGGGCATCCAGGTGAGGGACCCGGGGCTTTGCGGCAGGCTCAAGGTGAAATGGACAAAGAACGCCGAGGGCGACGTCCTGGGCTACAAGATATATTACGGCGTCTCGTCCGGAAGCTATGAGGGCGTCGTGAACGTACCGACGACCATCCTTTCCGGGAGTAACTATACCTGTTCGGATACGGGCTCGGACTATGAGTGCACGATGGCGCCTGGTCTTCCGACGCTATCCTATTCGCCTTCCGATGGAAGCTCTACCACTACATATTACGTTGCTGTAAAGGCATATGACAATTCCCTCAACCACAGCGATTTTTCCTCCGAGGTCTACGGCAACCCGGCAGGGAGCAACTCTGTTTTCGACGCTGGCTCAGATGATTCGACCCTCAACCCCGTCAAGCCCTCCGCGGTAACAGGGTTTTCCGGCGCAAACGGCTCCTCGGACGGTCAGGTGGCCATTAGCTGGACAGCCTATGACACAACTAACAACCCGGACGTAATTGGCTTCAGGGTCTACAGGTCAGAGAGCCCCTTCTCCGATTACCCGCTCGACCCGGCGACCCAGACTGAGGTCGAGTGGATAGCCGGAGAGACTGGAAGCGGCAAACCAACTATATTGAGCCAGACAGCCACGAGCTTTACCGATACCGGCCTTACCGGCTGCCAGACGTATTATTACGCCATCGCCCCGGTCAAGTGCGACACGACCCTTATATCCGATTCCGGCGGCGATTCCGACGAGGAGAAGTACGTCCAGGACGATTACGACGCCACCTGCGGCGATGGCTCCACAGCCTGCTCCGCCGGAACCGGCTTTGCCTCTGTAACCGGCTCTGATACAGCCCCCAATGACTCAACCGCTCCGTCGGCCCCGTCAATTTCCGCTAACGCCGGATGGAAGAGGGTCGCGGTCTCCCTTACTCAGCCGCCGGTGTCGCCTCCGCCGGATGAGCCGGAGGTAAGCCATACATGCGTTTACGTCAACGAAAGCGCGACGTACCCTGAGCTTTTGACCGACACGGATACTTACCCGCTCGCTTCAGGCTGCTATCAGGTAAATACATCGATGACGCCGGACGCGAGGCTCATCCCCGACTCTGGCGGCGTATTTACGGTAGCAGAGCTGCAAAGGTCGCAGTCGACCTCATTTTGGCACGATTCGATGACACTTGAGAACCCTGGCCCGCCTGCGCTCGCCGATACCGGCACTTACTCTTACAGGGCTGTGGCCTTTAACCTGTGCTCAAGAGGGTCAGCCCCTACCGGCGCGCAGGATACGACGATACTTTGCGACGAGGATCCGCCCTCAGGCGAGAAGCCGCCGGCCGTAACCAGCGCGAGCGTCTCCTGCTGCTCAACACCAGTGTCACTTGCATGGACCCAGGTGCCGAGCGATACGAGCAACCCATTGGGCTCTACCCCGGATAACCCGTTCGACCTCGCCGGCTACAGGATATTCAGGTCGACGAGCGCGGATTTCTCGGCATCGACCATGATCTCCGGCGTGGCCCCCTACTGGGGATCGTCCTTTAACGACACCACAGCCTCGGAGGGCACGACATATTACTACCGTATCGTTACGACCGACTGCCCATATGAGAAGATGAACCCGTCTGAAGCTACCATACGGGCCAACATGATCTCCGGCTACCTCAACTCGGTTCTCCTCGGCCCTGTAATGCCCGGGAGCATCATAAGGGACGAGAAGTGCCCTGGCGCCGGGGGCTGCACGAAGGACGACCACAGGGCCGTGCTCACCGGGGTCGATATCGACAGCTCCACCGGCTCTGGCAACGGGTCTAGCTCTGTAACATCGGCGCAAAGGCACAATACCGTCACCATGTTCCTCAACAACACCAGCTCCGGCACCATGACCATAACCGGAGCGACCGTATACTGGGTGAACTCCTCGGCCTACTTAAGGGAGATAAAGATAGGCGGAGGCAGGAGCGGCATGGGTACGATTACCACGAGCCTTGCCGCTGGTCTTACGGCCTCCGGCGGCAGCTCGCCTTACACGAGAGTGGTCTCGAACGCCTCCCTTGCCTCATCGACTGTGCCAGCGGGAGCAAGGTACGTGCCCATGACCTTCACCTTCAAGGACGCAAGCGATAGCTATGTCGATATGCGGGACGACCAACTCCTCATAACGCTCCAGGTGACCAACGACTCTACCGGCGTATCTTCCTGCGTATCTTACCTGACCGTCTCGTTAAGTTCCGAAGGCATATCCGTGCCCTTCGGCCCGAGTATCACGGCCACGCAGCAGAACAAGCCTTCGAGCCCGACCTTCGGGTACGCCGTGCCAGGCTCTACCGGCCTTAACACAGTACCATCCGGGTCGGACGGGGAAGTCGTGGTCGATTCAGGCGCTACCGTCACGGTATCGGCCAGCATAGCAGGCAACACCACCGACGCGAGCACCGGCTCAAAGGTGGCTGTCTCTTCGGCTACCCTTTACTACAAGACAACCGTCAAGACGACGACCACGGCGCCGGCCTCCGGATATACTGCCGTAGCCATGACGAACACCGGCGGCAACATCTGGAGCGCGGACATCCCCGCCAGCGACGGCTACCGCGTCTGGTACTATATCGTCGCGGTCGACAACGACGGCAACTGGGACCGGGACCCGGAGATTGACTACGGGGCCTATGTCTACGACCAGATGGACTTTGACGTCTGCGACGTGACGCCGAGCGCGCCTGCGAACCTCACCTCCACGGGCGGCGCGGCATCCGCTCTTCTGTCATGGGATGCCGTTACAACCTACACCTCCGGCGCCTCTATCGACGCTTCTGACAGCATAACCTACAGGATATTCAGGAATGGGACTCAGCAAGGGAGCGACCAGGCCGGCCTTACCTATACCGATACCGTTGCCACGGGCGTATACAGCTATACGGTAAAGGCGCTTAATTCGTGCTCGACCGAGGAGCGCTTGAGCAGCGCCTCCAATACCGCCGCCACCTGCGTTGGCAGTACCAGCCAGGCGACCCTTTCCGTGAGCCCGACCTCGATATACAGGGGCGACAGCTTCGATGTGACGATAGTCGACTGTCTCGCCATGAGGAACGACGCCCCGTATACCTACGGAACGACGATAGAGACCATAAACACCACGGCAGGCTTTACCGGGTTCAAGACAACGAGCCTCGCTCCGGACGAGTACGCCCCGACCATAACCGAGACCGGCGCGGCCACAGGCACCTTCAACAAGACCATCACTACGACCAGCGACGTGACCGATAGCGGCAAGCTCCTGACGCTTACGACTGACACCATCTCGGTCTATTATCCTTACGCCTCGCCGACGACCAAGACCATAAGCGTTGTGGTAGACCCGTGCACCAATACCCCGAAGGCCCCTACGGGCTTAAGCGGCTCTGTCACAGGGCAGAATGTGACACTTTCATGGACGGCTGTAACGCAGAATACCGACAACTCGGCGATAACGGACCTTGCCGGCTACCGGGTCTACGAGAAGGTCTGCGCCAAGAACAAACCCAACTGCACCGGGAGCGACATAGTCGCCGACTGGTTCCTGCGTACTACGGCGGACTCGGGTTCTACCTCAGTTATTGTCGAGGGTGACCAGGGCAACCTGAACCAGAGGATATACTACTTCAAGCTTACGGCCTACGACACCTGCGGGACGCCGGAAGAGAGCGGGTATTCAAATGAGTGGAATGAGACGAACTGACAGGAGATCTACCCTTAAGGGGACGGCGGGGGACGAGCGTGGCTTTATCCTTATACTCGCGCTCGTCACCATGATGGCGATGACCATAATAGGCCTCAGCCTGGTGATGAACATGACCACCGACGTTCAGCTCTCGCGTAACGAGCGCGACGCCAAGACCGCCTTTCAGCTGGCGGAGGCTGGGATAAACGAGACGATGTCGAGGCTCCATCTGCCGACAGGGAACGCCAGGCACGTAGGGGAGCTCACAGGGGATGCCGGATACCGGACGACCACATGGAACTCGGACGGCTCAAAGGACTTCGGCGTCGACGTGGGAGGCGACAGGAATAGCGCCGATAACCTTAACTATGCCGTGACTATCAGCTACCTCGACGAGACGAACCCCGAAGGCTTCTGCGACAGCAATGGCGCAGGGCCAAACAATTCAGGGAACGCCTCTACCTCACCTGCATCCTGGACCTGCAACGCCAGCCCTGTCGAGATAGTCATGTACGGCAGGGACTTCAAGCTCGCCGACACCGCCACATACATAAGCTACGGCAAGCTCCCGGTATACGAGGTGACATCTGTAGGCACATCCAACGGCACGACCAGGACTGTCGTCGCCTATGTGGGCTCAAGCAACCTGAATACCGATACCGAAGGGGCCATCAATACCAACTCGTGCATCTCCATATCCGGAGGCGCATCTAATATAACCGGAGGCGTCAAGGAGGCAGGCGGCGGCGGCTGCACTACCTGCGACGACACCCTCGCCGGCTGCGCCGCCAAGGCAAACGACGACATGACCACATACCTGGGCGAGGATATATCCAAGATAATAGACTTCGCAAGCGAGAAGCATCAGTGCAAGAACGCCACATGCAGCGCTTCGGGTGACGATATGCCGGCGAGCGGCAAGATAGACACCGTTGTCCAGGACTGGGGCGACGCGGCCGGGGACACCTATTCGACCATGATCTACATAGACAACTCCGGAGGCAAGGAGGCCGAGATATCCGGCGACTTCACCGGGCGCGGCATACTTGTCGTCACCGGCGATCTCAAGCTCAGCGGGAGCCTCACCTATGAGGGGCTGATATACGTATTCGGCACGCTCACCCTTTCAGGCGGCGGCAGCGAGCTGAACGTCACAGGCGGCATAATGGCGGACAATACCGTCTCGATAAACGGCAATATAACGGTCTCATACGACCAGGCAACCCTTGAGGACGTCGCCAAGGAGAACAGCACTTCGTCGATAATCCTGTGGAAGAGGCTGTAGCAGGCTGCTCTAAAATATCCATCCGCGTAGTTGGCTTCAGAGGCTTCTACTACGGCGTACCAAAGAAGTACGCCTTTCTTCCTCGCTCCCCATTTCAATAGGGCCTCGCATATGGTTTTTCAAGCAGCCTGAACAAAACTGTGTTTTTCAATAATCTGCTATAGGGAACAGGCTCGCTCACCCAGGTAACCCACTGTCGCGAAAAAGGAAATTAGAAAAAGCTAAAGCCCTGTCCCTTTGCTCCGATATTATATTTAATTATAGGTCAATTAAAAGAAATCAGTTGACAATTATAGAACGTTGACATAGATTTCATCTAAATACGTTCAGGTCTGACCGACTTCTGATTTCTTCCGATAAAATACCCTGAAGGTGTTGTGACTTATGTGCTTGTGCCATGTCGAAAAATAATCTAAAAAAGATACGTGAGGGCATGCTCCTCAGCAAATCCGAACTCGCCAGGAAAGCCGGGGTCTCCTCGCTTACCATCGACAGGATCGAAAGGGGCTATGCCTGCAGGCTTGAGACGAAGCGGAAGATAATCTACGCGTTAGGGCTCAAGGTGACAGAAAAAGGCAAGGTCTTCCTGGATTGACGGGGGTGAAATGAATTTTTCGTTTACGAGGAAGAAGGACGCGGTGGCCTTCGATATCGGCTCCAACTCCATCAAGCTTGTGCAGATGAACCGGGCCAAGAAGGGCTGGGAACTCATCAAGATGGGCATGGCCGAGCTCCCGCCGGAGGCGATAGTGGACGGGTCCATCATCGACTCGATGACCGTCACGAACACCTTGAGGGACCTTGTAAAGGAACACGGCGTAAAGGTGAAGGACGCCGTATCCTCCCTCACAGGCCATTCCGTCATTATCAAGAAGGTCAGCTTCCCGGCGATGACCGAGGATGAGCTGGCCGACTCCATCCAGTGGGAGGCTGAGCAGTATATCCCGTTCCCCATCTCGGACGTAAACATCGACTTCCAGATACTCGGGGCCGACTCCGAGGGCAGGGGGCAGATGGACGTGATGCTCGTGGCCGTCAAGAAGGACGTCATAAACGACTACACCAACGTCATAAAGGAGGCGGGGCTCAACCCCGTCGTCATAGACGTCGATTCCTTCGCCCTTGAGAACATGATGGAGATAAACTACCCGATAGCCCCTGGTGAGAACATCGCCATGGTCAATATCGGCGCCAGCATAACAAGCATCAGCGTGATACTCGGGGGCCTCACCATATTCACCCGGTCCATACCCATGGGAGGCAACCAGTTCACCGAGGAGATACAGAGGCAATTGAGCGTTAGCTTCAGGGACGCGGAGGACCTGAAGACCGGAAGGAAAGCGGCCTCCGAGCAGGAATCTTCCGAGCTTGCCTCCTCCGTCGGGTCGGTATCCACCAACCTCACCTTCGAGGTCAAGAGGTCCCTTGATTTCTTCCTGGGCGGCGCGCAGGGCTCGTACGTCAGCAAGATATACCTCTCCGGCGGCGGGTCGAAGGTGGCTGGGCTGCAAAACCTGATGCAGGACAAGACCTCGATACCGGTGGAGGTCGTGAACCCCTTCAAGAGCATCGAGGCCAGCTCCAAGCAGTTCGACCGCGAGAGGCTCAAGGAGGCGGCGCCTTTCTTCGGCGTCGCGGTCGGCCTTGCCACAAGGAGGTTCGCCGACAGATGATACGCATAAACCTGCTGCCGGTAAGGGCGGCCAAGAAGAAAGAGTCGATAAGGTTCCAGCTCACGGTAGCCGGATTGGCCACATTTCTGGTGGCGGCCGTGTCGATAGCCTCCTACCTTGTCGTAGGGAGCGAGGCCAGTAGCCTCAACGGGCAGATAGCGGCCGGGAACCAGGAGCTAACCGACCTCAAGATGAAGATAGGCGAGCTCTCCAGGATAAAAGAGCAGAAGAGGATAGTTGAGGAGAAGCTCAGGATAATAACCCAGCTCGAGACCGGCAGGACCGGCCCGGTGAAGCTTCTTAAGAACATAAGCGAGGCGATTCCCCAGAAGGCCTGGATGAAGAGCCTCAAGGATGAAAGCTTCCAGATAACGATAGAGGGCTATGCCTCTGACGACGAGGTGGTAGCCGAGTTCATGAGGGGGCTTCAGAAGACCAACATGGGGACGGTAGAGCTCGACGTCGCCCAGAGGGTCGTTGAGAAGGAGGCTGGGGCCGAGGTGGTGAACTTCATCATCAGGCTTGAGAAGCAAAAACCGGCCAGGGAGACAAAGTAATGGCACTTTCCCTGAAGATAAACCTGGACTCCGTACTTAAGCTCCCCCTCTCGAAGAGGATAACGATAGCCGTAGCTGTGAACGTCGCCCTTGTCGGCATCCTGTACTGGTTCCTCATAGGCCCCAAGTACGTTGAGGTGAAGGAGCTCGATCAGCAGCTTCAGGAGCTTACCGTGAAGCTCAACGAGAACAGGCAGATAGCCGCCGACATCCCGAAGTACATAAGGGAGAAAGAAGAGATGGAGGCCAGGCTTGCCGCGGCTGTCGCCCAGCTCCCGAACGAGAAGGAGATACCGGACCTTATAGACGCAATAAGCAGCTCTGGCGAAAAATCCGGCCTGAAGATACAGATCTTCAAGCCCGGCAAGGAAATAGCGAAGGGCTTTTACGCGGAGGTCCCGGTCAAGATGACCGTCGAGGGCAGGTACGAGAGCCTCTACGAGTTCAGCGTAAAGATAGGCGGCCTGCCCAGGATAGTGAACCTCGGGAACCTGGACATTAAATCCCTCGGCCACAGGAACCGTGTGCCGGTATTGAAGGCTGACTTCGTGGCTACCACGTTCAGGTTCATACCGGCCGGTGAAGAAGGGGCGCAGAAGGAAGGGGAGAAGAAGGGAGCGAAGAAGAAGTAATGGCAAGGACCATCATTACGATCATCGTGCTGGCCATGCTTCCGTTCGTTGCCGCCTCTTGCAACAAGGCGGAGGAGACGGATCAGGTCCAGGTAAAAAGACCCGCCGTGCAGAAGAAGGCCGCCCCCGAAGAACAGCTCGCCCCGAAGGCCGAGGAGCATAAAGAAGGGGACGAACTCAGGCTCAGGAACCCGTTCCAGAGCCACCTCGTGGTAATGAGGGGCGTTGAGGGGGCCAAGAAGATAAAGGGGCCGCTCGAGTGCTGCGAGCTTAGCGCCTTCAAGCTCGTAGCGGTCGTGGTCGGGGTCGGAGAGGACTCCGGCTTTGCCCTCATACAGGCGCCGGACGGCAAGAGGTACGTCATAAGGCGCGGGGACGTCCTCGGCACAAGGGAAGGCAAGGTCGTGAAGCTCACCCCGAGAAGCGTCGTGGTGCGCGAGACGATAAGGGATGAAGATGGCAAGGTGAAATCCAGCGAAGAGATGGAACTCGGTTTACTTGAAAAGCAGAAGTAGGTGTGGGACCAATATAGCCGCCAAGGGCAGTAGTTTACGGAGGTCTTTATGAGTTTGAGAGAAGTTCGGTTGAGGCAGGCCCTCTTCGGTATCGTGCTCGGAGGCGCGCTTACCTTCTCAGGTTGCGCTTCTACAGGTCCCAAGGATATACAGGCAGGCCCTGGCGAGGAGGCCGGCGCGGCTTCTCCAGGCGAAGAAGCGAAGCTTTCCGTTGAGTATATAAACGTCGTCGGCGAGGGCGACAGGGTGCTCATAGGGACTACGGGGACCGTAAGGTACACGGTCTTCAAGCTCTCAGACCCGTCAAGGCTCATTGTAGATATGCCAGGAGTAGACCTCGGTAAGATCGCCCCGAGCCTTGCCGTGGGCAATGATTTTCTCGGTGAGATATCAACTGCCGCATATGGCGAGAACAAGGATATAGGCAGGATAACGATAGGCCTCAAGGAAGGGGTAGACCACGAGGTCAAGTCAGGCGAGAACAGCATACTCGTAAGCCTTAAAAAATCCGCCGATACGGCCGGTAGCGAGCCAGGCTCTGTTCTCATGGCGTCGAGCGAGGCCGTAACCGAGGTGCCTCTTGCCGAAGAGAGTGTACCCGCAAAGGAGGCGGTCTCCAGTGAGACGTCGGCTCCGGCGCAGGTAAAAGAAGAACCGGCTGGGAAGAGCGCGAAGCAGGCCTCAAAGGTAACCGCGATAGAATCGGCCACAGAGGACGGGAACACGGTAATAAAGGTCTTAACGGACGGGGTGGCCGGCAACAACACATCCTTCGCGCTCTCAAAGCCGGCAAGGATCGTGGTAGATATCTGGGGCGTCACCAATTCCACCGGGAAGGACTTGAAGAAGCTTGAGGATAAGTTCGTAAAGGGCGTAAGGATAGGGAGCTACGCCGACAAGACGCGCCTTGTCTTTGACGCGGCCGGTAAGACGCTCCCCCCGCACGCGATAAGCGTCGAGAATGACGCTATCGTCGTCACCATCGGCCCCGGCGTCAAGGCTGCAGCGCCGACGCCGGTACGGGCGGCTTCCCCTGAGGTAAAGCCGGTGGAAACGGCGCAACCAATGGTCATAGAGGCCCCTGTTGCCGCAGAAGCCATCGTGAAGGAGGCCGCGGTAGAGGCGATAGATTACAAGAAGGTCGCCGACAAGGGCAGGCTTACCATCACGACTTCAGCCAAGACCGAGTACCGGGTAAGGGAAGGCAAGGACGGCAAGACCATAGCCCTCGATATAAAGGGGGCGACCATCCCTGACGAGCTTGTAAGGACGCTCGATGCCTCAAAGCTCGGTACAACGGTCGTAAGCGTAAGCTCGTACCAGGACTCCGTGAGCCCCAGCTCTGTAAGGGTGCTCATCAAGCTCAAGGAGAAGGCCCGGTACAGCGTGCAGGAAGCCGGCAACGCGCTCGTCATAGACTTCTCGCAGCCTGTTCAGGAAGCCATGGTGGCGGCCGGGGAAGATAAGGTCATAACCGCGGAAGACGCCGCTGCCGTGCCCGAAAAGCAGTATACCGGCAAGAAGGTCGACCTCGACATGATGGACGCCAATATAGCCGACGTCCTGCGCCTCCTGGCTGAGATAAGCAACATGAACATCATAGCCTCTGATGACGTGAAGGGGACTATATCGTTAAGGCTCAAGAACGTGCCCTGGGACCAGGCCTTCGATATCATCATGAAGACGAAGGACCTCGACAGCGTCCAGCTCGGCAACGTCATAAGGGTCGCCCCGGCGATAAAGATAAGGCAGGAGCGCGAGGCCTTCCTTGCCTCCAAGAAGGCCGAAGAGAAGCTCGAGGAGATGGATATCGAGTTCGTGGCCATCAACTACGCCGTCGCCGAAGACCTCGTAAAACAGGTAAAGAGCGTCCTCTCCGACAGGGGGCAGGTCACGACAGATAAGCGCACCAATACCCTTATAGTGCAGGACATCAGGAAGGGGATCGAGTCGGCCAGGAACGTGATAACAAAGCTCGATACCTCGATACCGCAGGTCCTTATAGAAGCCAGGATAGTCGAGGCGTCATCGAGCTTCGCTCGCGACCTCGGCATACAGTGGGGCGCGGACTTCAAGACCGGCAGCAATACACACACCAATATCTTTGGTTCGTCCCCGCAGGTCGGCCAGTTCGGGGCCGACCCCAGTACGCAGACAGCGACCTTCGATGGCGACACAGTGGCTTACCCAGCCCAGAAGCAGGATTTTTCAGGGAATACAGGCGTTACCAACTACGCCGTTAACCTTCCGGCTACCGGTACCGCCGGGACTCTTGGAGCTCTCGGCTTCATATTCGGCAGGCTGGGCGACCCGTTGATCCTGGATCTCAGGATCTCGGCTGGTGAATCGCAGGGACAGCTTAAGACCATATCAAGGCCGAGGGTCACCACCCTTGACAACAAGGAAGCAAAGATAGAGCAGGGCGAGTCGATCCCGTTTGAGACGACCTCGGCCTCAGGCACCGCCACGACCTTCGTTGACGCCAACTTGAGCCTCACCGTCACCCCGCACATCACGCCCGACGGCAGCGTGCTCATGAACATAAAGGCGTCGAGGAACTCGATAGGCACGTTCAGGACGTCAGGCGGACAGCCCTCTATAAACAAGAAAGAGGCTACGACCGACGTGCTGGTAAAAGACGGCGAGACAACGGTCATCGGCGGCATAGTCATAACCGACAGGAACGATACCGACAAGGGCATACCTTACCTCAAGGATATCCCGGTGCTCGGATGGCTCTTCAAGAGCAAATCGACGACAGACTCTCAGACAGAGCTCCTTATATTCATAACGCCCAAGATAATGAAGGAGAAGGCGGTAGGCTAAAGGGCCAACTTTTTTAGCGGTCATAAAAAATGCACCCCGAAGGGTGCATTTTTTTATTTATGGGAGGGCTAAAAAGGTATATAAATATAGGCTAAACCGCAGGCCAAAAACATTTATTCGGGATGGAGAAGATGCTCAGATACCTGACAGCCGGAGAATCACACGGACCGGTCCTCACGGCCATCGTAGAAGGCATGCCGGCAGGACTTGAGATAACGGCCGCGCAGATAGACGCAGACCTGGCCAGAAGGCAGTCCGGATACGGCAGGGGCGCCAGGATGAAGATTGAGAAGGATGCCGTTGAGATAACCTCAGGCGTAAGGCACGGCGCTACACTTGGCTCTCCCGTAACCCTTCAGGTAAAAAACCGGGACTGGGAGAACTGGAAAGAGATCATGGCCCCCGGGGTCGTCTCTCCTTCGGCTGGGGCAAGCAGGATTGTGACCAGGCCGAGGCCAGGGCATGCCGACCTTTCCGGCGGGCTCAAGTACGGACACAGGGACTTAAGGAATGTGCTTGAACGTTCGAGCGCGAGGGAGACCACGATGAGGGTCGCCGCTGGTGCGCTCGCGAAGAGGCTCCTCGACGAGTTCGGCATAAAGGTCTACAGCTGGGTGGTGGAGATAGGCGGAGTGCACGCCGGCATTAAAGATGAGAAGGCAGAGGCCATTTTCAGGAGGGCGGAGGGCTCGGAGGTGAGGTGTCCTGACGCTCAAGCCTCGACCTCGATGATGAGGCGGATAGATAGCGCTAAAAAGGCAGGAGACAGCCTTGGAGGGGCTTTTGAGGTCGTTATTACGGGCGTCCCGCCCGGGCTCGGAAGCTATTCTCAATGGGACAGGAAGCTTAACGCAAGGCTCTCATTTGCCCTCATGTCCATTCAGGCGATAAAAGGGGTCGAGGTCGGCATGGGCTTCGAGGTAGCGTCGCGCCCCGGTTCAGAGGTCCATGACGCGATATTCTATTCGAAAAAGGGGAAGGCGGCAGGCTCATGGTGGCCTCAGACGCCGAGGTTTTTGAGGAAGACGAACAACGCTGGTGGTATAGAGGGCGGGATGTCGAACGGAGAGGCGATCGTGCTCCGGGCGGCCATGAAGCCGATACCGACGCTCTATAAGCCGCTCAAGTCCGTTGACATAGGCTCTAAAAAGCCTTTCGAGGCGAGCGTTGAGCGCTCTGACGTGACCGCTGTGCCGGCCGCAGCGGTGATCGCCGAATCGGTAGCCGCTTTTGAAGTCGCCAACGCTTTCGTTCAAAAGTTCGGCGGGGATTCGATCAAAGAGATAGCCCGCAATTACAAGGGGTATCTGAAGGAAATAGCGGCCTATTGATGAATATCGTACTTACCGGCTTCATGGGCACTGGAAAGTCGACCGTGGGGAGGCTCCTTGCCAGGCGGCTCGGGCTCAAGTTCGTTGACCTGGACGAGCTTATAGAGGCTGAGGCCGGGATGACGATCAAAGATATCTTTGCCTCAAAAGGCGAGCCATACTTCCGGGATCTCGAATCAGGCGTTGTTAAAAAGCTCGCCTCAGGGGCCTTCGGCAGCTCTCTTGTCGTCTCCACGGGAGGCGGGGCCGTTATCCGTCGAGAGAACCGCTCGCTCTTTAAGGCCTGGGGAAGGCTCGTCTGTCTGAGGGCGTCGGTAGACGAGGTGTTGAGGCGCGTTGGTGACAGGACCGACAGGCCGCTCCTTGCCAGACCTGACAGGAGAGAGGCTATAGAGACCCTCCTTGATGAAAGGGAGGCGGCTTACAGGGACTGCGACCTTGAGGTGGATACCACAGGTGTAAGCATCGAGAAGGTAGCTGAGAAGATTAGCAGTTTCATAGAGGGGCGCTGAAAACCCAAAATCGCGGAAGAAAAACGCTGAAGAAACAATCGCTTTGTGTTATAAGTTGATAAATCCTGTTAGCTGGTGCTGATGAAAAGAATAAAGGTAGAGCTGGCTGAGAGGTCCTATGATATCTCTATTGAACGGGGGATATTGAAGGACATCGGCCCCGCTATGAAGGGACTTGGACTCAAGGGCAGGGCCGCCATAGTCACCAACCCGAGGGTGGGAGGGCTATACGGAAGTACTGTTGCCGAAAGCATTGCCTCATCCGGCTTCACCCCCCAATTTGTGACTGTACCTGACGGTGAGGAGTACAAGAGCCTTGCCGAGGCCTCGAATATATTCGATTTTTTAATAGAGCACAGGTTCGAGAGGAATTCCCCCATAGTCGCCCTTGGCGGCGGGGTCATCGGGGACATGGCCGGGTTCGTGGCGGCGACCTATTTAAGGGGTGTCCCATATATCCAGGTGCCTACCACCCTCCTTTCCCAGGTAGACAGCTCTGTCGGCGGCAAGACCGCCGTAAACCACCCAAAGGGGAAGAACCTGATCGGCGCCTTCTATCAGCCGAAGGCCGTCTTCATAGACCCTGACGTGCTGACAACACTCGACGAGAGGGATTGTAAGGCAGGGCTTGCCGAGGTCATAAAATACGGGGTCATCTGGGACCCGCGCTTCTTTAGCTTCCTTGAGGAGAACTCATCGAAACTGCTCGCGCCAGGGGATGCGTTGGTCAATGCCATCGTCAGGTCTTGCGAGATAAAGGCCGAGGTCGTAGGCAGTGACGAGAGGGAAGAGGGGATAAGGTCGATACTTAACTTCGGCCATACGTTCGGCCATGCCATAGAGGCCGTCTCCGGCTACGGAGCCTACAGGCATGGCGAGGCGGTGGCCATAGGCATGGCGATGGCAGCCGCCTTTTCCGCGAGGCTTGGCATGTGCAAGGACTGCGAGCCGAGGATAACGGCCCTGTTGAACTCCCTCGGGTTGCCGTCATCGCCCCCGGCCATCGCCCCGCAGGATTTCATCGATGCCATGAGGCTCGATAAAAAGGTCCTTGGAAGGCAGATAAGGTTCGTACTGGCGGAGGAGATAGGCAAGGTCTGTCTCAAGGAGGCCGGGGAGGACGAGCTCACAGGGTACCTCTCCTCTTTCGCAAAGTAATTCAATGAGTTGCGTTTTCCTCCTTGACTTGGTGAGCTTTCTTTAATAATTTAGGTCATTAAACCGGGTTTAATAAAGCTATGGGCAACATAAAGGCCGGAGACGACATGTTTTTTACAGCCACGATGGCTGAGGTCCTTGAGGGGCAGGGGCACTATGAGGACGCCCTGATGATCTACAAGATACTCGCGGATACCAGCCCCTGGGACCAGTCCCTGATCTTCAGGATAGAGAGGCTCAAGGGGCTTGCCGAGCGCGGAAGGAAAAAGCCGCGCCAGGACGCGAACTGAAGAGGGCTAACGGATGTCTTTCAGGGAGATACTCAGGGGGCTTGTCGAAGGGGTGGATGGCGCGGTAGCGGCCACTCTCATGGGCATGGACGGTATCTCGGTAGATCAGTACATAAAGTCCGGCGGATATGACGTCGAGACCGTAGGGGTCGAGTACGGCAAGGTAATAGACGAGATAAAAAAAGCCTCTGCGCTCCTTGACCTGGGCGCCGTAGAAGAGGTGATGGTCGCGACAGCCTCAAGCGACCTTGTCTTGAGGATGGCGACACAGGACTATTACATAGCGTTCGTGCTCGTCCACGACTCTAACATCGGGAAGGCGAGATATCTCTTGAGGAGGGCCGCGGAGGCGGCCTCCGTTGAGCTTGCCTGAGGGGATCAAGTTGGCGGTCAAAACAAAGGCTGATCACAGGGCGAGGATCAAGGGCTTAAAGGCGGCGCTTAAAACCGAGAAGGTAGACGCCATCCTTGTAAGCGATATCAATAGCGCCAGATATCTTTCAGGCTTCACCGGCTCCAACGTCTTTATGATAATCACGCCCCGCGAGGCCTTCTTTTTGACCGACCCCCGTTATACGGAGCAGGCAAAGGCCGAGGTCAGGGGCTGTAAGATCAGGATATTCAAGAAGGCCTTTGACGAAATAGCGGATATCGCGAAGGGCTTGAAGGTCAAGACACTCGGCTTCGAGGCGGCAAACCTGAACTTCAGCACATACTCGAAGCTCGACAAGGCGCTTTCAAAGGTAAAGCTCAAGCCTACCGCCGGGGTCGTCGGCAAGCTCAGGCAGAGGAAGGACGCCTTCGAGATAGAGCGCCTTAAGGCCTCGGCCTCTTTACTTGACGCGGGCTTCAAGGCCGCCATGCGCTTCATAAAGCCCGGTGCCGTGGAGGAAGAGGCCGCATTCTCCGTAGAGGTGGCCATGAGGAGGAGAGGGGCTGAAGCCCTGGCCTTCGATACGATCATCGCCTCAGGCCCGAGGGGGGCGCTCCCGCACGGCAAGGCCTCCGGGAAGAAGATAAAAAAAGGCGAGCTGGTCGTAGTTGACATGGGGGTAATCAAGGACGGGTATAACTCGGATGAGACCCGCACCTTCTCTGTCGGAAGGCCTCAGGCCAGGCAGAAGGAAGTCTACCGGATAGTTAAAGAGGCGCAGGCCGTTGCCATTGACGCGGTCAAGGCCGGGGTCAAGGCCTCTGACGTCGACGCGGCGGCAAGGGGATATATAGAGAAGGCCGGGTACGGCAAGTACTTCTCCCACGGCACAGGCCACGGCACAGGCCTTGAAATACACGAGGGGCCTTCGATAAGCCCTATAAGCGAGGACGTGCTCCATGAGGGGATGGTCATAACGGTCGAGCCCGGCATATATATTCCGGGATGGGGTGGAGTAAGAATAGAGGATATGGTCCTTGTCAAAAAGGGCGGATGCGAGATGCTCACAAATTCCATACGGGATCTCGTCATACTTTGAGGAGGATTGATGGATATTAAGGATATAAAAGCCATTTACAAGTTCCTGAGGGAGACCGACATAGTCGAGTTCGAGCTCGAGGGGCCGGAAGGCAAGGTGAGGCTCAAACGGGGCAACGCCTACGCCGTACAAGAGGCGATTGCCGCGCCAGCGGCCGCCCCGGAAGAGGCAAAATCCGTCGAGGCCGCTAAGAATGAGAAGGCCAGGCCCGACAACATAAAGGTCGTTACCTCTCCGATGGTCGGCACATTCTACAGGTCCCCGGCCCCGGACGCCGCGCCTTTCATAGAGACGGGCAGCGTCGTCAGGAAGGCACAGGCCCTGTGCATCATAGAGGCTATGAAGCTCATGAACGAAATCGAAAGCGAGTATAACGGAAAGGTCGTGTCGATCCTCGTGGAGAACGGGCAGCCTGTCGAGTACGGCGAGCCGCTCTTCCATATAGAGGTCTCCAAATAGCAAGCCGTCCCGCGCCTCATGGAGGCAGCGGCCCGCCAAGGAAACCATGTTCAATAAGATACTGATAGCAAACAGGGGCGAGATAGCCGTAAGGATAATAAGGGCCTGCCGCGAAATGGGAGTAAAGACCCTGGCGGTATACTCCGAGGCAGACAGGGAGTCCCTTCACACAAGGCTTGCCGACGGAGCCATCTGCATAGGCCCGGCGAAGAGCAAGGACAGCTACCTCAATATAACTTCCCTTATAAGCGCCATGGAGGTCGCTGATGCCGAGGCTGTGCACCCCGGCTACGGCTTCCTCGCAGAGAACTCCGGCTTTGCCGAGGCATGCGAGAAGTGCGGCATAAAGTTCATAGGGCCCACGTCGAACACCATGCGCCTCATGGGAAATAAGGTACAGGCAAAGAAGCTCGCGGAGGAGCTCAAGGTCCCGGTGCTCCCATGGTCCGACCATGCCGTGGCCGACGAGAAGGAGGCCCTTGAGGTCTCCAAGAGGATAGGCTTCCCGGTGCTCATAAAAGCCGCGGCCGGAGGCGGTGGACGTGGCATGAAGCTCGTTCACACGCAGGCGAGCCTCGGCAGCGCCTTCAATACCGCCAAGACAGAGGCCCTGGCGGCCTTCGGCGACGGAGAGGTCTTCATAGAGCGTTTCTGCGAGCTGCCGCGCCATATCGAGATACAGGTCATGGCCGACGAGCACGGCAACATCATACACCTCGGCGAAAGGGAGTGCTCCATACAGAGGAGGCACCAGAAGATACTCGAAGAGTGCCCTTCTCCGGCCCTCGACCCAAGGCTCAGGCAGAAGATGGGCGAGGCTGCTGTGAAGCTTGCCAAGGGCATAGGGTATACGAACATCGGCACGGTCGAGTTCCTGCTCGACAAGAACAAGAACTTCTATTTCATGGAGATGAACACCAGGGTCCAGGTCGAGCACCCGGTGACCGAGATGGTAACCGGCATTGACCTCGTGAAGTCCCAGATTCAGATAGCCCTCGGGGAGAAGCTTCCGATAAAGCAGAAGAACGTCTCCATGAAGGGCCATTCCATAGAGTGCAGGATAAACGCGGAGGACCCAAAGTCATTCATGCCCTGCCCAGGCAAGATAACCGAGCTCATATTGCCCGGCGGCCTCGGCGTGAGGCTCGACAGCGCCATATATTGCGGCTACACCGTTACTCCCCATTATGACAACCTCCTTGCCAAGCTCATCGTCCACGCGGAGACGAGGGAGGAGGCGATAGCGAGGATGACGAGGGCGCTTGAGGAATTCCATATCGGCGGCATCAAGACCAATATCCCTCTGCACCTTAAGATCATGAGGGACCACGACTTCATCGCTGGAAAGACCAATATAGACTTCCTCTCCAGATTTACGTAACTCTGCTAAAATCCGCATATGACGAAGACAGGCCTTATGCAATGGAGGCTTATACTGGATGAGGACCTGCCGGGAGCGGTGAACATGGCAAGGGACTCCTTCCTCCTCGGCTCGCTTGAGTCGGGGGAGGGCGCTCCCACGCTCCGGCTTTACGGCTGGGACCGTCCGACCATCTCACTGGGCTATCTGCAGGACGAGAGCCCGTTTGCCGGCCTCGGCCTTCCTGTCGTGAGGAGGATAACCGGCGGCAGGGCGGTCCTCCATTGGCACGAGGTGACCTATTCGGTAGCGGGCCTTTGCGGAGACCCCCTTTTCTCAGGCGGCATCTTGAAGAGCTACTCTGTCATAAGCCGGTGCATTACAGCGGCGCTCAGGGATGCCGGGGTGGAGGCCGCCCTTTTCAAGGGCAGCGCCTCGGGAGCGAAGAACCGGGCCTGTTTCCAGTCGCCTTCGAGGTTCGAGGTCCTCGCCGGGGGAAGGAAGATCGTCGGCAGCGCCCAGAGGCGCTTTAGAAAAGCCTTCCTCCAGCACGGCTCAATACTCATGGGCCCTGACACCGAGCTTAATGATATGGTCTTCGGCCCGGGGATCGCCGGGAAGATGGCCTCGGCAGGCGAGTTTAGCACTGTTAGCGCCTCAGAGCTCAGATCCCTTCTGGTCAAAAGATTCGCAGAGGGATTTGGCGTCACCTTCGATCTCTCAGGGCTTACCCGGGAAGATGAGGCGCAAGCACTCTGACAGGCTGCTTAAAATAAGCCCGCTCTGCGACCATAGTCTTCAAAAATCGTCATTTCGGCATTTTTTCACCAACTCGCCGGGTAAACAGTTGCCGCCTCCTGTCCAGTGGAACGTATCTCTCCCAAGTGATTGTTTTTCCTCAAAAACCGGATTATGATATAATTTGTCAAAGGTTTTCCCTTTGGTTTTTAAAAGGAGCTGCCGATATATTAGACTCGGGGGGATATGGCTCTTAAGGAAAAACTCATAGACAAGGCCCAGAAGCTCATACAGAAGGGCTACTATGACAAGGCTATAGCCGAGTACAGGTCTGCCGCCGAGGCTGACCCGAGGGACATCTCCATCCGCCTTCGGATAGGCGACCTCTACGTAAAGCTCGGGAAGAAGCCCGAGGCCGTGAAGGAGTATACCGAGGCGGCCAGGGCCAACGCCCAGAGGGGCTTCTATCTCAAGGCCATAGCAGTCTACAAGCAGGTACTGAAGCTCGAAGACACCCTGGAAGTGCACAACAAGCTGGCTGAGCTTTATACCAAGCAGAGGCTCATAGCCGACGCCATAAGCGAGTACAGCTATATCGTGGCCTGGTTCGAGCGCCGCGGCAAGACCAGCGAGGTGCTTGATCTCCTCAAGAAGATGGTCGAGGTCGACCCGAATAATATCGGGGTCAGGCTCAAGCTCGCTGAACTCTACCAGCGCCTTTCCTTCGACAAGGACGCGCTCGCTGAATACTCCTTCATCTTCGACAGGCTCGTCCAGCAGGGCAAGCTGGACAAAGCCGAGAAGGTCTACCTCGGGCTCTACAATTCCAACCCCGCCGATGAGAAGATAATCACCGGCCTCGCCGAGCTCTACAGGTTAAAAGGCGATACCTTCCAGCAGACCCGTTTTCTAAAACTGCTCTTTGAATATTACAAGGGTTCGGCCAGGAGCGACGAGGCGAGGGAAACGGCTGAGAAGATAATCGGGATAAAGCCTGCCGACGCGGAAGCCGCCGGTTTCCTTAAAAAGCTCAAGAAGGACGAGGAAAAGCCTGTCGAGATACCGGTCGAGGCTGTTAGCGCGCCTCAGGCCGAGGCCGCGCCTCCCGTTACCGGTGAGCCGGCGCTTATCTCATGGCCTGAAGAGGAACTTGAGATATCGGTAGAAGGCTTCGAGGAATCAGATCAGCCTGCCAATGCCGTTTTGGAGCAGGTCGATGTGCCGGTTGCGGAACAAGAGCCTGATGTCCAGGCGGAGACAGAAACCTCATCAGGTGAGATCGAAATAGAGCTTGAAGACCTCCTTAAGGGCGAACTGCCTTTGATGGAAGCGGAGGGCACGCCAGAGGCTGCCCCTGCAGGTGAGCCACCACTTGAAGAGGCCCCTGAAATCGAAATAGAATTCGAGCTCCATGTTGAGGCAGCGCCTGTAGAAGATGTCGCGCCGCAGGAAGATGCAGCTCCTGTAGTGGCGGCTCAGGAAGAGGTGCTGCCCGAAGCCGAGGTTAAAGAGCCGCTTCAGGATGCGGCCGAAGAGATATTTAGCGAGCAGGAGCCAAAGGCGCCTTATGCGATAGAGATAGAGGCCTTTAATCCGCAAGAGGCGGAGCCAGAGGTGGTAGAAGAGAGCGCGGAGGTAGAAGCGGTTGAGGCCGTTCCTCTTCTGGCTGAAGAGGAACATTCCGCGCCTGTCGAGGAAGTGGCCCAGCCTGAGCCTGTTGCTTCTCCGGAAATAGAATTCGAACTCATATCGAATGAACCGCCGCCGGTTGAATCAGAAGAGGCGGCCCAGGCTGAGAGCCCTCAGATAGAAGCGCTCGAGAGCATGGTTGAAGAGGGCATGAGCCCTTCAGGGGTGCTGGACTCTACGGAGCCTGTGCCGGCAGAGGATATCAAAGAAGATCTGAAAGCTATTGAGGAGGAGCCGCTTCCGGAAGAGAAGGGCGAGGATCTCGGATTCCAGACGGAAGAGTCCCTTGAAGACCTTTCCTCCGCCATAGACGAGCTTATGGAGAAGATAGAGCCTGCTCCTCATGAGGCGGCTGAGCCAGCCGGCTCCGTGGCGGAGGAGTATGTCGACCTTTCAGCCGAGCTTGGGATGGAGGAGGCTCTCAAGGACCTCGCAGGTCCCTGGGGAGGCAATGAATCAAGGGAGACCTTCGACGAGTTCAAGACCGGCATCGGTCAGCAGCTCAGCAAGGAGGACTCCGAGACCCATTACAACCTGGGGATAGCGTACATGGAGATGGAGCTCTTTGCCGAGGCCTCAAAAGAGTTCAAGATAGCCCTCAAGGACCCGCGCCTTGAGTTCGACTGCTATTCGAGGCTCGGGCTCTGTTCCATGGCGATGGACGAGCCTCAGGAGGCGGTGGGCTATTATCTTAAGGGTATAAAGGTAGAGGGCCGTTCGATCGAGGAGAGGATCGGCATGATGTACGAGCTCGGGCTCGCCTATGAGGCCGCCGGAGAGACTGAGGAGTCCGAGGAGATATTCAAGGGCATCTACGAGCTTGCGCCTTCGTTCAGGGAGATCGCTTCGAAGGTCAATGAATCGATGAGCCACAGGCCGATGGTGCCGCTCGATGACGGGCTTATCGAGGTAGAGCTCCTGTGAGCCGAAAAGTCGAGAGAGGACAGACGGGCCGAAGAGATTCGGCCCTTTCTTTTTTCAAGGGACTTCAAGGGCTGGCAGGCGACCCTGTGATGAAAGAGGTCGTCTCCGTAGCTGGCGATACAGAGGTCTATCTCGTGGGCGGGGCGCTGAGGAACCTCGCTTTGGGAGTCCCGGCCGCCCCTGACTATGATTTTGCCGTGAAGGATGATATAGCCGCGTTCGCGGCCGAGGTAGCGGCAAGGCTCGGCGGGGCACATTTCGCTTTGGACGCGGAGGCAGGTGTTTTCAGGGTGGTTCTGAAAGATGGGGCGAAAGTTACGCTCGATTTCACGCCGTTAAGCCCTGGTGGCATAGATGAAGACCTCGGTAAAAGGGATTTTACCGTAAACGCGATGGCGATCCCGGCGCGCTCTCTCTTTTCACCAGGCTCGCTGCCTATCGATCCCTTCGGAGGCATTGAGGACGCCCGGAGGCGCGTCATTAAGGCGGTCTCTGAGACCGTCTTTGATGAAGACCCGTTGAGGATGCTCCGGGCGGTGAGGCTTTCAAGGCAGTACTACCTCGATATAACGCCTGATACGTTCTCGCTTATAAAGAAGAAGGCCGGCCTTATAGGAAAAAGCTCTCCGGAGAGGATAAGGGACGAGATAACGGAGCTTTTTCTCGCCAACGGCACCGCCGAGGGCATAGAGCTGCTTTATGGGACCGGCCTCGTCAATGAGATATTGCCTGAGATCTCGGGCTGGGCTTCAGTTCAGGGCTATGACCTTCTCAGGCATACGCTGGCGACGCTTAAGGAGGCTGAGTCGCTTCTCGCTGGTCTGTCTCAATACACGTTCCCTGGTTTTTCTGAAAGGCTAAGGGAATACTTCCAGCGCTCCGAGGGTCAGCTTTCTAACTTGTGCATTTTTAAGCTCGCCGCTTTCTTCCATGACTTCGGAAAGCCTTACGCGATATCAAGGGAAGAGGGAAGGCTTACATTCATAGGCCACGACACAAAAGGGGCAGAAGGCATAAAAGGGCTCTTCCAGAGGCTAAGGTTCAGCAGGAAGACCGTAAACGACCTTTCGTTTTTTATAAAGAACCACCACAGGGTCTTCATGCTCGCTGCCCTTAAAGAACGGAGCTTCAGGGCCAAGGGGCATTATTTCAGAGCCTCCGGCTCATCCGGCGGGCTCATGCTCCTTTGCCTCGCCCTCGCTGACGCCAGGGCCACAAGGGGCTCTGAGGACGCCGAGTTATACTCGGTCGTCCTCGACATGATGAGCTTCTACTACGGGGTTTATACGAAAAAGAAGCCAAAGCCGCTTTTGACAGGGCAGGAGATTATGGATACTTTCGGGGTCGCTGAAGGGCCGCTGGTCGGAGAGATAATCGGCGAGCTCAACAGCCGGGTCGAGCAGGGGTTGATAAGGACCAAAAGAGAGGCTAAAAGCCATATCAGGAAATGGCTCAAGGAAAGAGATCTATAGATGCGCTTTCCTCTATGGGATTATGGGTTTTTACAGCCATAAGCTATTGACAATCGTTTGGCCATAAGGTTTACTGTACTGCTTTTAATCTTCGTTTGATAGAGGGGACAACATATGAGATACGCCTGCATTATTTTCCTTTTACTTATAATGGCGGCGGTGCCCGCCGGAATTAACGCGAAAGAAGGAGCGAAGAAGATGGGAGAGAAGAAGGAAGTAAGGGCAGTAATAGAGACAAAGTACGGGGAGATGGAGATACGTTTCTTCCCTGAGGCCGCCCCCGGGCACGTCGAGAACTTCGTCAAGCTCGCGAAGGAAGGCTTCTATGACGGGACTATCTTCCACAGGGTAATACCCGGGTTCATGATACAGGGCGGGGACCCGAACACCAAGGGGCCTGACAAGGACACTTACGGAACCGGGGGGCCGGGCTGGCATATAAAGGCCGAGTTCAATGACATCCCGCATAAAAGAGGCATCCTCTCCATGGCGAGGTCGCAGGACCCTAATAGCGCCGGCTCGCAGTTCTTCATAGTGGTCAAGGACTCCAACTTCCTCGACGGCCAGTATACCGTATTCGGCGAGGTCGCGAAGGGGATCGAAGTGGCTGACAAGATAGTAAGCCTCCCCAGGAACCCAAGGGACCTCCCGAACGAGCGGGTGGAGCTGAAGGTGAGGATAGTGGAGTAAACTTCGTCTTGCTTTGATAATAAAAAAGGCCCCTTTCGGGGCCTTTTTTATTATTTCATCCACATCGTGTTTTTACTTTTTAGGGAGCTTCTTCATTTCCTTTTTGGCTATGTCGAAAAGCGCGTGGACTTCCTTCCTCTGGGTCTCGTAGAGTGACGGCACCTTGACGCCCTTCTGGACCTTCTCCTTCGCCTTGCAGTTCTTCTTGAGGGGGGTGTCCACGAAGAGCCTGCCCCTGTGCCAGGTTATGGGGTAGGTCCTGCAGATCGTGGGCACTATCCTCTTGGGAAGCTTCTCGGATATCCACAGGTAGAAAAGGGAGCAGCCCTTGGAGCCTCTCAGGTGAAAGGCGCAGAGCTTGTCCTTTTTCCGCACGGCGGTCTCCCTGTAAGCGCCGCCGACATAGTCGTCGTCCTTTTTCAGGACTGTCGAGAAGCAACCCTCGATCTTCGCCCCGATAAGTGGCTCTACGAGGTCCCTGTGCTTGAGTATCATCTTGTAGGACGCGAAGTCCACATCACAGCCCCAGCCGCAGCATTCGTCCTTGCAGGAGCTGCCGTAGCAGCCCTCGCCGAAAAGGCCCGTATGGCTGGTTATCCTCGGGTCTATTTCAGTGATCCTTATCTTGGTAGTGCTTTTCTTCCTGGGTTTTACGGCGGTCTTTTCCTTTTTTACGGCGGTCTTTCGCATTACTCGGCTCATCCTCCTGCTGGGGTTTTGTTCGGTTCAAGGCGGGATCGCTGATTCAAGGCAGTTTATGGACGCTCGTAGCGTCCACGATAATCTTGTTCACAACTCCGTTGACGCCCCATGTAAACCATGCGTCGTCCTCGGCTGCTTCGCGTTCTGCGGCGCTGCCCGTTACTCCTTCGAGCGTTACGACCCAGTCTCTTGTGCGCACCTTGATGCTTGCCGCGTCGACAAGCCTGTCCTTCTCGAGGATGAGCCGCAAGGCGTCGCTTACCTCGTCGTCAGAGTCAGACTCCGAGGGGACCACCTCTATGCTGTTGATGACGTCTGTCGCTCCGGGCACCCACCACGCCAACGCCCCGGCAAGCCTCTTGTGGCTTAAAGACCAGACCTCGCCCTCCAGGTCTACTATGCCGTTTATAACCTCGGTTTCGATCTTCAGGCCTGTAAGGGCGTTCTCCCCCGCGATGGCGTCGTAGATATGTTTTTTTATCTCGTCGTCGGACATGTGGGAGGAAGGCCTTACCCTGAGCCTGTCTATTACGCCGGAGACGCCGTCGAGCCCCATCGCGAAAAGGATCGCCCTCTTTTTTTGAGAGACCTTCTCGACCACGCCGTCGACCATGATTGAGCCGTTCTCCATCTGCACGTCGATGGGAAATGCTACCGGGTCGAGGCGCAACTCGTCAGTGAGCGCTGCCTTAAGGGCCTTTACAGGGTCTTTGGAAGTGTGTCTGTCAGGGGTCATTATCGAAGGAGCCGATCGATGAAAGGATTAAACTGTGTTGAGTATAGCAGAGCATCCTCCCTTTAACAAGGTGTTTTTAAATAACCGCGGCAAAGGCCGGTTCTGCCTTGTTCGGCAGAGATCAATCAGCACGTTTCAACTTGAAAAACCTTTACTTTGGCCTTGCAATGACGATTCTTGTGTGCTAAATTATAAAGATTAAAACCCCTCTTACATCGAAAGTGGGCCTTCGCTCACTTTTTTTGTTTGGGAGAAGAACCGGTCTCCCCGCAATATGTTTTTTGCCGGGCTTCGTCCAGGGGCGGAGGAAGGGATGAAGCCCGAAGGCGTTGAAGACAGGATAAGGCAGCTCGCCCAGCCGGTGGCCGATGGGCTGGGGCTGGAACTCGTCGACGTATCGTTCGCCTCCGAGCATGGACGGAGGGTCTTGAGGGTCTACATAGACAAGCCCGGCGGCATCACCGTGCACGACTGCGAGCAGGTGAGCCGCGAATTCAGCACCATATTGGACGTTGAAGACCCGATACCCCAGAGCTACAACCTGGAGGTATCTTCGCCGGGCCTCGACAGGCCGCTCAAGACCGAAAGGGATTTTGCCAGGTACGCCGGCAGAAGGGCGAAGATAAAGACCATGGAGGCTATTGACGGCAGGAGGAATTTCAAGGCCGTCATAGACGAGGTAAGGGACGGCACGGTGCTCGTGACCGACTTTGACGGAAAGAAGTTTATGATTGCCGTCTCGAATATCGAGAAGGCAAGGCTTGAAATAGAGATCTGAAAAAATTTACAGGAAGAAGCTGGAGGTTTTTGAATGCTTAACTTGGCCAATATAATCGACCAGGTCGGCAAGGACAAGGGGATCGACAAGTATATCCTTATCGAGGCCCTCGAGACCGCGATGCTCAAGGCCGCCGAGAAGAGGTTCGGCCCGAACAAGATCATAGAGGCGCACTACCAGGAAGAGATGGGCGAGATAGAGCTCTTCGTCTTCAAGGACGTTGTCGAAGAGGTCGCGGACCCCGATACCCAGATAGGCTTTGACGCCGCCAGGGAGCTCGACCCGGAAGTGGCCCTCGGTGACAGCCTCGGGGTGAAGCTCGATTCCAAGGAGTTCGGCCGTATCGACGCCCAGACCGCGAAGCAGATAATCATACAGAAGGTGCGTGAGGCGGAGCGCAATATCGTCTATAACGAGTACTCCTCCAAGAGGGGCGAGATCGTAACCGGCATAGTCCAGAGGTTCGAGAAGGGCGACATAATAGTAGACCTCGGAAGGGCGGAGGCTGTGCTCCCGAAAAAGGAGCAGGTCAGGCGCGAGGGATACAGGCAGGGCGAAAGGATAAGGGGCATAATACTTGACGTCAAGGTCGAGGCGAAAGGCCCTCAGATAGGCCTTTCAAGGACGCATCCGGCCTTCCTGATGAAGCTTTTCCAGATGGAGGTCCCCGAGCTGTACGAAGGCATCGTTGAGATAAAAGGCGCGGCGAGGGAGCCCGGCGACAGGGCCAAGATAGCCGTCTTATCACATAATTCGGACGTGGACGCGGTTGGAGCATGCGTGGGCATGAAGGGGTCGAGGGTCCAGGCGGTGGTGCAGGAACTGAAGGGCGAAAAGATCGACATCGTCCACTGGTCCGACGAACCGGCTATATTCGTAAAGAACACGCTCTCGCCAGCCCAGATATCCAGGGTCGTAACTGATGACGCTGAGCACTCGATGGAGGTCATCGTCCCGGACGATCAGCTCTCCCTGGCGATAGGCAAGAAGGGGCAGAACGTAAGGCTCGCCGCAAAGCTCACCGGTTGGAAGATAGACATTCGCACCGAGTCCGATTCAAAGAGCGGCAAGGAGAAGCTCTCTCCTGAAGAGGCCTTGAGAAAAGAGGTCCAGGCAGCCGGCGAAAGGGAAGAGAGGGAGAGGGCGGCCGCGGCAAAGGAAATGGAAGAAACGCTCGGCATCTCTTCAGAGATCGCCGCGACACTCGCCGCAGCCGGGTACGAGGGCTCTGACGGCGTCATGAAGGCCACAAGGGAGAAGCTTCAAAAGATAGAAGGATTGGACGAAGAGGGCATAGACAGCATAATGGACGCTGTTGCGGCCCTCGCCGGGAAGGGTAATGCCTGAGAGGACGTGCCTGGGCTGCAGGTCCGTCCGTGAGAAGGCTTCACTTGTAAGGCTCGCGCTCGGCGGCTCCGGCTTTCTTGAGCCGGACCCATCAGGCAGGCTCGGCGGCAGAGGGGCTTATATATGCCCTCAGGAGAGTTGTCTTAACGAGGCGATCAGAAAGAACGCTTTATCAAGGGCCCTCAAGTCGAAGGTTGAGATAGCCGGCCATGAGGCCCTGTGGGCGCATATAAAGGCCGGTCTCGAAAGAGGCCGGGGTTGAAATTGTTTTCATACTGTTGGGATCCATGGTCCTGGCAATAATTTTCGGGCGAGGAAAATGACACAAAAAGAAAAAGAAAAAGAAAAACCGCAGCAGGCAGTGGATGTCGAGGAAAAGCGGATAAAGCCCTCGGTAATAAGGAGAAGGACTTCCGCGAAACCGGCGCCAGCGCCTGAAGAGACAGTCCCGGCAGAGACAATTACAGCGCCGATAGCCGCCGAGGCCAGGCCAGCTGCGGAGGTGTCTGCCCAGCCAGATAAGAAGGCCCAGGCCGAAGTCGTGCAAAAGCCCGGTGCAGCTGCCGCTCCATCCGCCGTCAAAAAAGAAGAAACGAAGGAAGAGAAAAAAGGCGCCAGGCCCGGAAAGCTCAAGACAAAGGCAGATGAGAAAAGAGAGGCGCTCAAGAAACCTGCTGTCAAGAAGACGAAGGAGAAATCCGCCGCCGAGATACTGGCAGAGTTAAAGGCGGAGGAGGAAGAGGCTATCCCCGCCCTGGTCGAAGAAGCTCCTGTTGCCGAGGCCCCTGCCGCCGAAGCCGCCGTACAGGCGCCTGCCCCCGTCGATAAGGCCATAAAGACAGAGAAGGTATTCAGCAAGGAGCCTGATGTAAGGAAGTTCTTCCCGTCCAGGCGCCCTCAGAAAAAAGACAGGTACCAGAGGGACACCAGAAAAGCGGCCGTACAGGCCCGGCCTATGAAGAAGACCGAGATAACGGTGCCAAAGGCCACAAAGAGGGTCGTAAGGATAGTAGACGCCATAAGTGTAGCCGATCTTTCGCAAAAGATAGGGGTAAAGGCCGGAGAGATAATAAAGAAGCTCATGGGCCTTGGCATAATGGCTACAGTGAACCAGCTTATAGACATGGACGCCGTCACGCTCATCGCCCAGGACTATGACTACGAGGTAGAGAGCGCGGCCGTCCAGGAAGAGAGCCTCATGGAGACAGGCGCCGAGGCCGCTGCAGGGGAGAGGCAGCACAGGGCCCCGGTCGTCACGGTCATGGGCCATGTAGACCACGGCAAGACCTCTCTTCTTGACGCCATAAGGAAGACGAACGTTGTAAGCGGAGAGGCCGGAGGGATAACCCAGCACATAGGCGCTTACCACGTCCACCTCGATAAAGGCGACGTCACCTTCCTTGATACCCCCGGCCATGAGGCCTTCACCGCCATGAGGGCGAGGGGAGCCAAGGCGACCGACATAGTCATCCTTGTCGTCGCTGCTGACGACGGCGTCATGCCGCAGACCATAGAGGCCATAAACCACTCCAAGGCTGCAGGAGTGCCCATCATAGTCGCCATCAACAAGATAGACCTTCCGCAGGCGGACTCCGGCAGGATAAAGCAGGAGCTTACGACCTACGGACTCGTATCCGAGGAGTGGGGTGGCGATACCATATTCATCGAGGTCTCGGCAAAGAAGGGCATCAAGATAAAGGAACTCCTCGAGATGATACTCCTTCAGGCCGAGGTGCTTGAGCTTAAGGCCAACCCGGACTCCCCTGCCAGAGGCGTGGTCGTCGAGGCCAAGCTCGACAAGGGCAGAGGCCCGGTATCGACAGTCCTCATCCAGGACGGCACGCTTAAAGTAGGCGACGCGATAGTCTCAGGCATACATTACGGCAGGATAAGGGCGATGATAGACGACTGGGGCAAGCGCGTAGATGGCGCCGGCCCGTCAATGCCGATAGAGATATTCGGACTTTCCGGCGTGCCTTTGGCGGGAGATACCTTCGCGGCCGTCAAGGATGAGGCCACAGCCAAGCAGATAGCTGCCATAAGGGAGCGCAAGAGCATAGAGAAAGACCGCATGAAGACCGCGAAGGTGAGCCTCACCGACCTTTACGACAAGATAAGCAAGGGCGAGGTCAAGGACCTCAACCTTATCATCAAGGCGGACGTGCAGGGCTCTGTCGAGGCCGTCAAGGAAACGCTCGCCAAGCTTCCGACCGAGGCCGTGAAGATAAGGGTCATCCACAGCGGCGCAGGCGGCATCAACGAGGGCGACGTCATGCTCGCGTCCGCTTCCAACGCCATAGTCATAGGCTTCAACATCAGGCCGGACGCCAAGGCCCAGGCGCTTGCCGAGAGGGAGAATGTCGACCTCCGCCTCTATGACATCATCTACAACCTCGTGGACGAAATAAGGGCCGCGATGGAGGGCATGCTCGCCCCGGTGGTCAAGGAAGAGGTCCTCGGCAGGGCGACCGTAAGGGAGGTCTTCCGTATAACCAAGGTCGGCAATGTCGCGGGTTGCTTCATGTCGGATGGCAAGGCCGTAAGGGGCTCGAAGGCCCGCCTGATACGCGACAACATCGTCATCTATGACGGCAAGCTCTCGTCTCTCAAGAGGTTCAAGGAGGACGTAAAGGAGGTCGCTTCCGGCTTCGAGTGCGGAATGACCATCGAGGGCTATAACGACCTTAAAGTGGGCGACGTCATCGAGCTCTATACTCTGAAAGAGGAAGCCGCCAAGCTTTAACAGGCATGAAATAAGTCCATCTGCGTCGTTATCATCGTCGCTTCTGCTACGGCGTTCACGAAGAGTACGCCTCATTCATCAACGGCGGGAATTGCCTCGCATATGGATCTTTTTGAGCAGCTTGAACACAGTGTTTGTCAGCGACTTAAGGCAGTTTTAAAGATGGTAGTAGGTGTTGCAAGGGTCACGCTCATCCTGCACGCAAGCAATTCCCTCAAGGACAAGCGGCAGGTATTGAAGAGCGTTATAGAGAAGGTAAAGAACAAGTTCAACGTCTCGGTCGCAGAAGTGGGCGGCAACGACGTCTGGCAGAGGGCGGAGATCGGCATCACGGCGGTCGGCAACGACAGGGCCTTTGTGAACTCGGTCCTTGACAAGGTGTTGAATTTCATAGAGGGCCTTCACCTCGCCGAAGTGACGGACAGCGAGATAGAGATAGTGAACTTCTAGGCTGACCTCTCTTGTGTCATCCGCAGTAATTTTCTTTATCGAGGCCCTCGAAGTCCTGAACCGATTCCCGGAAGGAAAAAATAGATGAGCTACAGGCGTGCCGACAGGGTAGGCGACCTTATAAAACAGGAGGTCGCCTCGATGATACTCCACGGAGAGATAAAGGACCCTAGGATAGGGTTCGTGACCATAACAAAGGCGGAGCTTACTCCTGACCTCAAGGAGGCCAAGGTCTATTTCAGCCAGATCGGAAGCGACGCCGACAAGGAAAAAAGCAGGCAGGGGCTCACCAGCGCGAGCGGCTATGTCAGGAGGAGCCTTGCAAAAAGGCTGGACTTGAGGCATATTCCTAAGGTCATGTTCCTGTTTGACGACTCTCTCGAGTATGCTGAAAAGATAGAGCGGGTCATACGCGAAATGAAAGAAGGAGGCAGCCTTTAAGTCAATCAGGGGCTGGATTTCTCATAATGGACAACAGGTTCGAAGAAGTAAAAGCTGAGATAAAAAAAGGCAAGCGGTTCCTCGTGGTCTCGCACGTAAGCCCTGAGGGCGACGCCCTCGGGTCCCTTCTTGGGCTGGCGCTCGCGTTGAGGAATATCGGCAAAGACGCTGTCGCCTACCTTGAAGACCCTGTGCCAGAGCTTTTCATGTTCCTTCCAGGCGCCGACACCGTGGTGCACAGCCTCGAAGGGGCCGCGCCATTTGACGCGACCTTCGCGGTCGACTGCGGCCAGAAGGAGCGCCTCGGCAAGGGTTTTGTCTCTTTTAAGCACCACGGCAAGCTAATAAACGTCGACCATCACGCCACCAACGATTCTTTCGGAGACATAAACGTGATAGAGCCCGGTGCGAGCGCCGCCGGAGAGATGGTCTACGACCTCTGCAAGGCCGCGTCCCTGCCGATAACACGTGAAGTCGCGGTAAACCTCTATGTCGCCATACACACCGACACCGGCTCATTCCATTATTCATCAGCCACGCCAGAATCGTTTATCAAGGCCGGAGATCTCGTCAGGCTCGGGGCAGAGCCCTGGGAGGTCTCCAAGAGGGTCTATGAGAACCATCCGGCAAGGAAGTACAAGCTCCTCGGCATGGTGCTTAATACGCTTGAGGTCATAGACCTAAACAGCAACGGACACGCCAGGGTAGCGATGGTCACGGTATCCCAGGAGATGTTCCGGAAGGCTGAGGCCGAAAAGGACCTCGCCGACGGGTTCGTCAACTACGCCAGGGGGATAGCGGGCGTGGAGGTCGGCGTGCTCTTCAGGGAGGCAGGAGAGCTTGAGTACAAGGTCTCGCTTCGCTCAAAGGGCGACGTGGACGTGGCGGATGTCGCCATGTCCTTCGGCGGCGGCGGCCACAGGAACGCGGCGGGTTTCATGCTCAAGGGAAGCCTTGAAGATGTAAAGAATAGGGTGATAGAGGCGCTCAAGGGTGCATTCGCCAGGGTATAACGGCGTCCTCGTCATGGACAAGCCCCAGGGCTGGACATCCCATGACGTCGTAGCGCACGTCAAAAGAAAGTTGAACGCGAAAAAGGTCGGGCATCTTGGCACGCTCGACCCTCTGGCCACAGGGGTACTGGTCCTTGTCATTGACTCCGCCACAAAATTCGCCTCAAGCCTTGGCGGAGGCGCTAAGGAATATGTCGCTTCCTGCAAGCTGGGCGAAGAGACCGACACATACGACCGAGAGGGCAAGGTCCTGAGCACTTCAGATACCTCGGCCCTTTCACCTGTCGAGATAAAAAAGGCGTTAGAGGCCTTCAAGGGGCGCATAACCCAGGTCCCTCCCATGTATTCGGCCTTGAAGTCAAAAGGTGTCCCGCTCTATAAGCTTGCCAGGAAGGGAGTGACCATAGAGCGCGAGGCGAGGGAGATAGAGGTCTACGAGATGGAGCCCCTGAAGATAGAGCCGCCGATAGTTGAATTCAGGGCCCTTTGTTCCGGCGGCACCTATGTAAGGTCGATCTGCCATGACCTCGGTGTACGGCTCGGCTGCGGAGGCCATCTGGCAGAGCTTCGAAGGACGAGGTCGGGCGCGTTTACGATAGAAGAGGCCGTAGGCCCCGGAGCCGCCGCCGAGGAGCTCTCTCTAAGGGTCATACCGCTCGATGAGGCCCTGAGAAGGGCCTCTGGAGAGGCTGGCGGAGAGCCCTGTCAGGCACATTAAATTTCGCTTTCCTTATTATTAAAACGGTGTTAATATCCTTTTGCCGTCTGCTTCGGCTGCTTGTTTTTATAATCAATGAAAAGGGTTTGCGCCCTTGTCATATAGCTTGATCAGTCAAACGAGAAGGGAGGTAGGAAAGAGTTCAGATGCTGGCAACCGAAAAAAAGCAGGACATTATCAAATCCTACAAGACGCATGAGAAGGATACAGGCTCTCCTGAAGTGCAGATTGCGCTCCTGAGCGAAAGGATCAACAGCCTTAGCTCGCATTTCAAGACGCATAAGGCGGACCACCATTCAAGGAGAGGTCTCCTTAAGATGGTCGGTCACAGGAGAAGGCTTCTTGACTATGTCAAGAAGAAGGACGTCGAGCGTTACAAGGGCATAATAGAAAAGCTCGGCCTCAGGAGATAAAAGATAAGGTGCGGCGGCGCGAAGAGCTTGCGCGGCCAAGCCTGGCGGCGATTACGCCGCCAGGTGTCCCGAATTGTGGACTGGGCCCATCAGATGGGCGTAACCGACAATCAAGGGCACAGGGCGTATTTGCGCTTTGGGCCCTGTAGTATTTTCTACACAAAAGACAGGAGAATAGAAGCATAATGAGTATATATGAGACAACTTACGCCGGCAGGCCGCTTATAATTGAGACAGGCAAGATGGCCAGGCAGGCGCACGGCTCATGCACAGTCAGGTACGGTGATACGGTCGTGCTGGTTACGGCCTGCCGTAACGAGTCTCCGGCCGCGGGAGTTGACTTTCTGCCGCTGACCGTGAATTACATGGAGATGACCTACGCCGCCGGCAAGATACCCGGCGGGTTCTTCAAGAGGGAAGGCAGGCCGAGCGAGAAGGAAGTGCTGGGCTCAAGGCTTATCGACAGGCCGTTGCGCCCGCTCTTTCCCGAAGGATACTTCAACGAAACCCAGATAGTAGCGACCGTACTCTCGGTCGACCTCGAGAACGAGCCGGAGATAGCCGCGATGATCGGTGCCTCCGCGGCCCTCGGGATATCGGATGTGCCTTTTGACGGGCCCATAGCCGGGATCAGGGTCGGGTCGATAAACGGCGAGCTAATCGCCAACCCCTCCATCAAGCAGCAGAAGGAGGGCGATATAGACCTGATGGTGGCCGGCAAGGAAGGCTCCATAATAATGGTCGAAGGCGGGGCGAAGTTCGCAACTGAAGAGTTCCTCGTAAAGGCGCTTGCGTTCGCCCAGAGCGAGATGCAGGGAGTGCTGGACCTCCAGAAGAGGATAGCGGCAGAGGTCGGCAAGCCCAATATGGCGCTGCAGCCCGTCGTAGCAGACCCGGAGCTTGAAGCCAGGGTAAAGGCCTTCGCCGAATCAAGGCTCAACGACGCCCTCAGGATCCCGGTCAAGCAGGAGCGCTATCTTGCCGCCGGGACCCTCAAGAAAGAGACGATAGCCGCCCTTGCGGAGTCTTTCCCCGGTAGGGAAAAAGAGATCGACTCCATCTACGGCGACTTGAAGTACAGGCTCATGAGAGAGATGGTCGTAAACGAGAACAGGAGGGTGGACGGCAGGGGGCCCAGGGAAATACGCCCCATAACCTGCGAGGTAGGCCTGTTGCCGAGGACCCACGGCTCGGCCCTCTTTACCAGGGGCGAGACACAGGCCATGGTCGTCACCACCCTCGGCACCTCCGAGGACGAGCAGAAGATCGATGCCCTCTCAGGGTGGGAGTACAAGAACTTCATGCTCCACTACAACTTCCCTCCCTTCAGCGTCGGAGAGGTAAAGATACTGCGCGGCCCTGGAAGAAGGGAGATAGGCCACGGAGCGCTCGCTGAAAGGGCGGTATCGAAGATACTACCCCAGGAAGGCTTCCCCTACACCGTAAGGGTCGTCTCTGACATACTCGAATCCAACGGCTCGTCGTCAATGGCCACCGTCTGCGGCGCTTCTCTTTCACTCATGGACGCGGGCGTGCCGACAAAGGGGCACGTCGCGGGCATAGCCATGGGCCTTATAAAGGAAGGCGACAAGGTCGTGATACTCTCCGACATCCTCGGCGACGAGGACCATCTCGGGGACATGGACTTCAAGGTTGCCGGAACAGCCGACGGCGTGACCGCCCTCCAGATGGACATCAAGATAGGCGGTGTTACGGCAGAGCTGTTGAAGGACGCCCTCTATCAGGCAAAGGAAGGCAGGCTCCATATCCTCGACAGGATGCAGAGCGGCATCTCCACGCCGAGGGCAGAGCTTTCTGTCTACGCTCCGAGGATAACCACGATATACGTCAGGCAGGAGAAGATAAAGGACGTCATCGGGCCCGGCGGCAAGAACATAAAGGGCATCATCCTTGCGACCGGGGTCAAGATAGACATCGACGACACCGGAAAGGTGAATATCGCCTCCACCGACGGCGCCGCCGCCGAACGGGCCATAGAGATGGTCAGGATGCTCACAGCCGAGGCCGAGATAGGCAGGATCTACAACGGCAAGGTCAAGAAGATCGTCGACTTTGGCGCCTTCGTCGAGATATTCCCCGGCACAGAGGGGCTTGTGCACATATCCCAGCTCGCCGCTGAAAGGGTCAAGAACGTAAGGGATATACTCAAGGAAGGCGATGAAGTCCTCGTCAAGGTCATAGACATAGACAAGGACGGAAAGATAAGGCTCTCCAGGAAAGAAGCTCTCGAAGAGAACATGTAGGCCGCTGAAAAAGTCCATCTGCTTTGTTGTCTTCGTCGCTCGTCACTGCGACGTACATGAAGAGTACGACTCGTTCCTCGCTCCTCGACGCCTCGCATATGGAGCTTTTTGAGCAGCCTGAAAATATTTTGAGTCAGCAATCCGTTCGGGAGGGGCTTTCAATCGGGAGCCCCTCCCGGATTTCGGCTTTCAAGCCGCTTTCTAAAAAATTCCCGGCATAAGGGGCCTCACCAATGTCCTTAGTCCAGAAGACCAGATTAGAAAGCGGCATAGCCGTGATCACCGAAGAGATGCCCGATGTGGAATCATCCTCCATCGGCATTTGGGTGAATACAGGCTCAAGGTTTGAAACCCGAGAGATCAACGGCGTTTCGCATTTCATAGAACATCTCCTTTTTAAAGGCACCGATAAAAGGACGGCCCTCGACATCTCAATGGAAATAGAGAGCGTCGGAGGCGTCCTTAACGCCTTCACCGGCAGGGAATACACCTGCTTCTTCGCCAAGATACTCAATAAAGACCTGCCAAAGGCCATTGACCTCCTCTCGGACATCTTCATCAATTCGAAGTTCGACAGGAAGGAGATGGACAAGGAGCGCCTCGTCGTCCTCCAGGAGATAAAGATGGTCGAGGACACGCCAGACGACATCATCCACGATATCTTCGCGGAAAGGTTCTGGGAAGGGCACCCGCTCGGCTGGTCGATACTCGGTCCGTCAAAGACGATAAAGTCGATGGAGAGGGCGAGCGTGCTCAAGTACTTTAAAGAGCAGTACGCCCCGCACAACGTCTTCATCACAGCCGCCGGAGGGCTTAGCCACAGAAGCGTCGTGAAGCTCCTTAAGCCAGCCATCGGCGCCATAAAGAAAGGCGGGTCGCCTTCGCAGCTCCTGACCCCAGTGGCGGAGCCGGGCGTCAAGCTCATAAAAAAAGAGCTTGAGCAGGTCCATATGTGCATGGGCGTGCCGGTCCCCCCGCAGTCGCACCCGGACAAGTACAAGATATACCTCATGAACACCATACTTGGCGCAGGGATGAGCTCGCGGCTTTTCCAGGAGATCAGGGAGAAGAGGGGGCTTGCCTATTCGGTATATACCTACGTCAACCTCTGCAAGGACGCAGGCTCGCTCATAGCCTACGCGGGCACCTCTGACGACAAGTTCGGAGAGGTCTCCGGCCTGATATTGAAGGAGTTCGAGAGGCTCTCCAAAGACATGACCGCAGTAGAGCTTAAAAACGCCAAGGAACAGCTCAAGGGCGGGATGCTCCTCGGCCTTGAAACGAGCGACAACAGGATGATGAAGCTCGCCAGAGACGAGATATACTTCGGCAGGTACGTGCCCGTTAAGGAGATCGTCAAAGAGATAGACAAGGTCACCCTCGCGGAGATGAAAAAGGCCGCCTCCGAGTTTCTTTCTCCCGATAGAATAACCATGGTCGCCATGGGCAAGGTGAACAACAGACGCCTGCCTTCGCCGCTCAAGGCCATGGTTTAGCGGGTTGGATAAGACTTTCTGTGGGAAACTTTCTGCAGAAAATTTCCCACAGACCCCTTTCAAAGACTTTTAGTTCCCGATCAAAGTTCTTAACCCACCTGCCAGGCCATGGGGCTTGAACCGAGAGGCAGGATATGTTATTAGATCATAAGCGGATTTGGATATGAGGATACTTGTAGTAGAGGATGAGAAGAAGGTAGCGGCGTTCATCAAGCGCGGGCTTGAGCAGGAGAGCTACGCCGTCGATGTCGTTGAGGACGGCGTCGAAGGGCAGAGCTTCGCCGAGATGAACGACTATGACGCCATAATCCTCGATATCATGCTCCCGAAGAAGAACGGCCTCGATGTCCTAAAGGATATAAAGGCGGCCGGGGTGAAGGCACCTGTGCTTCTTCTTACCGCGCGTGATACGGTCCAGGACAGGGTAAAGGGCTTGAACGTAGGCGCTGACGACTACCTTACAAAGCCCTTTGCTTTCGAAGAGCTTCTGGCAAGGCTCCGCGTGCTCATGAGAAGGGGCGGGTACGGCTCTCCCATATTGAGGTTCGCCGACCTGAGCCTCGACCCTTCCACCCGCAGGGCCAAGAGGGGCGGGATGGACGTCGAGCTTACGGTTAAGGAGTACGCCCTCCTTGAGTACCTGCTCCGGAACCCTAACCGGGTGCTCACGAGGACCCTCATAGCCGAGCATGTCTGGGACCAGTCGTTCGACAGCGAGACCAACGTCGTCGATGTCTATATCAACCACTTGAGGACCAAGATAGACAAGGACTTCTCGAAAAAGCTCATCCACACCATAAGGGGCGTGGGATACGTCCTTAAGGACGAATAGGCCCTCTTTAAAGCCTCCTGGCCCCGCCCTTCTCTTTTTGATATTTCCCCGAATAGTAGTATAATGATTTGAAGGACTTCCGGGCTTTCGGAGGCCCTTTTACTATCCTATGATCTCAAACATCGTAAAAAACGAGCTTAAGAGGATCGCGGGGGAGAGGAGCGTCTCTTTTTCGAAAGAGGAGCTTCTCTGTTACTCCTATGACGCTACAAATACGCTCCATCTGCCGGAAGCGGTAGTATTTCCCACAGGCCCTGAAGAGATTTCTCTCATACTCAAGATGGCCAACTCAGAAGGCTTTCCTGTCATCCCCAGGGGCGCGGGCACGGGTTTTTCCGGCGGGAGCCTCCCTGTAGAGGGCGGCGTTGTCATCTCCTTCGAGCGGATGAAGCGGATAATCGAGGTCGATACGGAAAACCTCATCGCCGTCGCAGAGCCCGGGGTGGTCACATGGGATCTGCAGCAGGAGGTCGAAAGGCATGGTCTTTTCTATCCTCCAGACCCGTCGAGCCTCAAGGTCTCGACCATAGGGGGGAATATCGCCGAGTGCGCCGGGGGCCCGAGGGCCGTTAAATACGGGGTCACAAGGGACTACATCCTCGGCCTTGAGGTAGTGCTCCCTACAGGTGAGATAGTAAATACAGGCGTGAGGACGGCAAAGGGTGTAGTCGGCTACGACCTTACGAGGCTTATGGTCGGTTCGGAGGGGACCCTCGGCATAGTGACCAAGGCTATTTTAAGGCTTCTGCCGCTGCCTGAGGCTACGAAGACCATGCTCGCCCTCTTTGGCGACATGAAAAAGGCCGCGGCTGCCACATCGGCCATCATAAGGGGAAAGGTCATCCCTTCCACCCTTGAGATAATGGACAGGGTCTCCTTGAGGTGCGTTGAGGAATATTCGAAGGCAGGGCTGCCTGACGTTGAAGCGCTGCTGCTCATAGAGGTCGACGGCCCGAAGGGGTCTGTAGAGAAGGAGGCCGAGGCCGTGCGCGCGATCTGCCTGGAGTATGGCGCAACGGATTTCAGGGCGGCGGCCGATAAGCATGAGGTAAAGGAGCTATGGAAGGCGAGGCGGGCGATATCTGCCTCGCTCTACAGGGTCAAGCCGAATAAGATAAATGAGGATATCGTGGTGCCTCGGTCCAGGATACCAGAGCTTGTCGAAGGGCTCAAGGGCATATCGAAAGACCGGGGGGTGCTTATCGCGAGCTTCGGCCACGCCGGGGACGGCAATATCCACGTGAACGTGATGTACGACAAAAAAGACCCGGTCGAAGCCGCAAGCGCCCTGGACGCGGTCACAGACGTATTCAGGCTGACTGTCGGCCTTGGCGGGACCATCTCAGGCGAGCACGGGGTCGGCACCGCCAAGTCCAGGTATATCGGGATGGAGCTTACGCCTGTCGCGATAGATGCCATGAAAAAGATAAAGGCGGCCCTTGACCCCAGGGGTATCCTTAACCCCGGCAAGATATTCCCGAAGGCCGTTGAAGCGGAGCCAGAAACGAGCAAAGCCGGGTTTTTGAGATGAAGACGTTAGAGCTACTTGAGGACGCGATAGATAAATGCGTGCGCTGCGGCACATGCAGGGCCACTTGCCCCACGACAAAGGTGCTGGATAAAGAGACCGCTTCCCCGCGCGGAAGGGTGTCGCTCGTCCAGGCGTACTCGAAGGGCGAGTTCGGCCTCACGGATGTATATCTCAAGCACCTTAAGGAGTGCACCCTGTGCGGTGCTTGTCGTTCGAACTGTCCCAACGGGGTGGACACGATCGCCATATTCACCGCGGCAAGGGCCGACGCGATAGACAAGCAGGGGGTCCCGCTGGCCGCTTCCCTGATATTCAGGAACCTTAAAGAGCCCGGCGGGCTCCTGGGATTAGGGTTCAAGCTTGCCGGCAGGCTGCAGGGCCTTCTTTTTAAAGAGTCTTCAGCAGGTACCGGGCTCGTATCAAGGTTTTCGCTCCCGCTCGTGGGAGACGGCAGGCTTGTCCCCCCGCTTGCCGATACTTTTTTCCTCGACCTTCCGGATGTCAAGGCCCTGTCAGGTGAAGATAGAACAGGCAGGCCCATGGTGGCATTCTACTCTGGCTGCGGCATAAACTACATGATGCCTGACCTTGGCGTCAAATCGCTTGATGTAATACGGCGGGCCGGGGCGGACGCGTTCGTGCCACAGGGGCAGGTCTGCTGCGGGATGCCGGCATATGCGATGGGGGATATAAAGGCCGCTTCCGAGATGGCGTTAAAGAACCTCGAGGTGTTGGAGTCCGCCGAGTGCGATTTCATAGCCACCTCATGCGCCACATGCGGACATGGACTGAAGCACGTCATGAAAGAGCTGCTTTCGGACAGGCCTGAATTAAAAGAGCGCCTTGATAAGGTATCGGCCAAGGTAAGGGATATCTCGGAGCTGCTGATAAACGACCTCGGCTTTAAAAACACGGGTGGCGGCAACGGGCCCAAGAGGATAGTGACCTACCACGACCCATGCCATCTTGGCAGGGCGCAGGGCCTGAGGGAAGAGCCGAGACAGGTCATCCAGATGGGCGGGGCCGCGTTGAAAGAGATGAAGAACCCTTGTCTGTGCTGCGGACTCGGAGGCGGCCTCATGTACTCCAACTACGAGCTGTCGATGGAGATAGCCCGGAAAAAGGCCGAGAACGTAAAAAACTCCGGCGCTGAAATAGTCACGACAGCCTGCCCCGGATGCATGGTCCAGCTTAGGGATGGACTCCACAGGTTCGGCGTCAAAGCGAAAGTCGCGCATGTGATCGAGCTTCTGTAGGGCACAGCTCTGCTGACAAAAACTCTGGAGGATGGTCCATTAAATGACATATTTTGTTTTCTGCGTCCACAACCACCAGCCTGTAGGAAACTTCGACAGCGTTATTGAAGAGGCTTACCAGGCCTCCTACTGGCCGTTCCTCAAGGCCGTTGCAAGGCATCCCTCCATAAAATTATCTCTTCATAACTCGGGGTTTCTCCTTGACTGGATCGCCGAAAGGCACCCGGAGTATATAGATCTCGCGCGCCAGATGGTATCGACAGGGCAGGTCGAGATCGTTGGCGGCGGCTATTACGAGCCTGTGCTTTCTGTCATCCCTGAAGAGGACCGGGTAGGGCAGGTAACGATGCTCTCGGACAGGCTCGAGGAGCTTTTCGGCAAGAGGCCGAGGGGGATATGGCTCGCGGAGAGGGTCTGGGAGCCGACGCATCCGAGCATCATAAGGAAGGCCGGGCTTGAGTACCTGGTGGTCGACGATTTTCATTTCGTGAAGGCCGGCTTGAGGAAGGACGAGCTTGGAGGATATTATACGACCGAGGACCAGGGGAACCTCATAAAGATATTCCCCGGGAACGAAACGCTCAGGTATCTTATACCTTTTAAGAGCGTGGATAATTTCGAGCAGTACATGTCCGGGATAAAGAACGGCTTTTTCACGCGCGGCAATGCCGCCATCTACGGCGACGACGGCGAGAAGTTCGGGGTGTGGCCAGGGACCCATAAATGGGTCTTCGATGACGGCTGGCTGGAAAGTTTTTTTGAGGCCATTGAGAGGAACCTCGACTGGATTAAGCCGGCGACCCTTGGCGAATACCTCGACCATGAAGAGCCCGTGGGACATACCTATCTGCCGAATACGTCGTACATGGAGATGGGCGAGTGGTCGCTTCCTGCCGAGGCCTCGCGCAAATACATGCAGCTCATCGAAGAGATAGCCGAATGGGGGGACAAGGGCGACAGCGTCAAGAGGTTTCTGCAGGGGGGCACGTGGAGGAACTTCCTTGCCAAGTACCCTGAGGCGAACTGGATACATAAACGGATGCTCATGGTAAGCCGTGAGCTTAAAGCCCGCGCTGCCGGCAAAAAAGACGGTTCGCAGGCAAAGGGCGAGAGGCACCTTTACCAGGCCCAGTGCAACGATGCTTACTGGCATGGCGTTTTCGGCGGCCTGTACCTGCCTCACCTGAGGACCGCCGTCTACGAGAACCTTATACTCGCGGAGAATATCGCCAACGATGGCGTAAGGTTTGAGGGTGACGCGCCGCATATAACGTCATCTGACATGGACGCGGACAACCACGAGGAAGTGGCCGTGAGGTCAAGGGACTTGAATATCTTCTTGAGCCCCTTTAACGGCGGCTCGGTCTTTGAGCTGGACTACAAGCCAAAGGGAGTAAACCTGCAGAACACCCTTACCAGGTACCTGGAGGGCTATCACTACAAGCTCGAGCGTTCGGCAGAGGCGCAAAACCACTCTGGCGCGAAGTCCATCCACGATATCGTGAAGGTCAAGGAGGAAGGGCTCGAGCGCTATCTTAAATATGACAGGCACCGCCGGGCCTCTTTCATAGACCACTTCTTCGGTGAAGACCTTACCCTGGATACCTTTTACGCGCAGAGCTTCCGCGAGGAGGGCGACTTCGCGTTCAGGAAGTACGCATGCGAGCTTACGAATGTCAGCGCCGTCATGCGGAGGACCGCCGCAGCGTTGGGGCGCAAGCATTCCATGGAGAAGGTAATAGCTACGGCCGGGCGCAACGCCTTCACGGTAGGCTACGAGATAAGGCGAGGCAAGGGGGCCGGAATGGAAGGCTACTTCGGGGTGGAATTGAACCTCATCCTGCCGTGCTGTGACGGTCCCGCAAGCCAGTACAGGAGCGCCTCGGCGGATATAGAGGGAAGCGGCGGCATGGGCCTCGGGAGCACGGGTGTCGCCAGCGGTGTAACCGATATAAAGCTCGTGGATACGTGGAAGGGGATCGGGGCCACGATAGAGCTCGACAGGCCCGCGCTCCTATGGAGGCACCCTGTCCACACCGTATCCCTTTCCGAAGGCGGTTTCGAGAAGATATACCAGGGCTCCTGCCTCCTGTTCCTCTTCCCCTCAGATGCCTGGCACGGCCCGTTCAGGGTTTCTTTCAGGCTCAGTGTCGAAGGTCTTTCCGCATAGACCTCGCGCCATGTACTATGGTAAAAGGTAATCCCCGGCTTGGGGACTGACCACAACCCTGGAGGAGGCCGATGTCCGCAGTCACTTTCGATGAAAAGATCAAACAGATAAAACTCGTCATATTCGACGTCGACGGAGTTCTCACCGACGGAAGGATAATATTCGACGCCGCAGGGGTCGAGACAAAGTGCTTCGACGTAAAGGACGGTCACGGGATAAAGCTCCTTATCCGATCGGGTATACAGGGCGCCATAATAACCGCGAGGGAGTCCGAGGTCGTCTTAAGGCGCGCCAAGGACCTTGGGATAGACCTTGTTTACCAGGGCATAAAGGACAAGAGGCTGGCCCTTGACGATATAGTGGCTAAAAGCGCCATCCCGCTCTCTGAGATGGCGTACATGGGCGATGACATAATAGATATCCCGGTACTTAAAAGGGTCGGCTTCTCGGCAACTGTGGCCGATGGCGTGGAAGAGGTCAGGGGGATGGTCGACTATGTCGCACGTAGACCGGGCGGGAGAGGGGCCGCCAGAGAGCTTGTAGAGCTGATACTAAAGGCCCAGGGCAAGTGGGACGAGGTCATGAGGACGTACCTCGTTTAATGGGGGTAAAATGCCTTTACAGCACTATTTGCCGATGGTATAATTTTTGCTATACTCATGGCAGGAATGTAATCCGCAGTTGTAACTATTTGAAATAATTGGTTTTTATGGGCATGTGATGCCTACTCATGAAACGTAAGATAAGGGTATCCCTTTCAGCCTTCATAATACTCTCGATCGTCGGCCTGGCTCTTCTGGTCTTTATACATTATAAGACCATGGAGCTTCCCCGGGCTGAGTTCAAGGAAGATGAAAAGGTCCAGGTAAAGATAGACAGGATACGTTATTCGGGCACGAAAGATGGCAGGGTGGAATGGGAGCTGGAGGCAGACTCGGCCCGGAGGTCCAGGGAAGAGGACCTTACATCCTTCGATAATGTAAAGGTCACGTTCTTTTCAAAGGACGGCACGCCTTATACCCTCTCTGCCCTGCATGGCAGCTTCAGGGAGAACGCCGGGGATATAGAGGTCTCCGGAGATGTGCTTGTACGCTCGCCCAAAGATGATTACAGCTTAAAGACTGGAAGCCTCAGGTACGCGATAAATACCAAGCAGATGAGCACCGCTGACCGGGTTTTTATTACTTCGGACCGCCTGGACGCTCAAGGGGACGGCCTCACAGCCAGGATAGATTCCGGGGAGTTCCGGCTCCTCCGTAATGTAAAGGCGGTCTTCAAAGGCTCTGCCGTCAGGTGAAACCGATGAATGTAAGCAAAAGTCATGTACTGCCGCTCATCTTCGCGGCGTTCCTTATCCCCGCCTCCGTTGACGCCGCAAAGGCCGGGTCAGAAGACACACCCAGAAAACCCGTTACAGTCACATCAGATATGATGGAAGCGAATACCGGTGAGAACAAGGTCGTCTTCAAGGGCAACGTCGAGGCCGTAGAGGACTTCACTCTTTGTTCCGATGAGCTTAATATCATATATGACGAGAACAAGGACGTAAGCCGGATAGAGGCAACCGGCAACGTGAGGATATTCCAGGACCAGAAGACCTCCACCTCCGGCAGGGCGGTATATAATAGAAAGGACAGGGTCATAGTCCTTACGGAGAGCCCGCAGGTGAAGCAGTGCTCCGATATCGTCAAGGGGGAGAGGATTACCGTCTACCTCGACAAGGATAACGCCCTGGTCGAAAGCGGCGACGGGGGCAGGGTAAAGGCCGTGATAATGCCGAACAAGGACTGCCCGGAAAACAAGGCGCCGGAGAGGCCGATTGGTGAACAAGCAGCTCGCTGTAAAGGGACTCGTTAAGTCCTTCAAGAAAAGGAAGGTCGTCGACGGCGTAAGCCTTGATGTAGAGCCGGGCGAGATAGTCGGTCTCCTCGGCCCTAATGGCGCCGGAAAGACGACGACCTTCTACATGACCGTCGGGCTCATAAGCCCGGACGAGGGAAGCATATCTGTCGGTGAGATGGATATAACGTCCATGCCCATGTACCAGAGGGCCCGCCTCGGCATAAGCTATCTGCCGCAGGAGCCCTCGGTCTTCAGGAAACTGACGGTCGAGGAGAACGTCCGCAGTATCATAGAATATTTGGACTTGCCGGCTGCTGAGGCCGAATCGCGCCTTAAAACGCTTCTTGAGGAACTCGGGGTGCTGCACCTGGCGAAGACGAAGGCGTACGCCCTTTCCGGGGGAGAGAGGCGGAGGGTCGAGATAGCGAGGGCGCTTGTCAACTCTCCCGCGTTCCTGCTACTTGACGAGCCCTTCTCCGGTATAGACCCCATCGCGGTAGGGGACATACAGGACATAATGCTGGAGCTTAAGAAAAAGGGGATCGGCATACTGGTCACCGACCATAACGTGGGCGCGACCCTCGGGATCTGCGACCGTGCCTATATAATAGGCTCAGGGAAGCTCCTTAAGGCCGGCACACCCACAGAGATACTCGATTCAAGGCGCGTCCGCGAGGTGTACCTTGGGGACAGGTTCAGGCTTTAGCAGTGGAAGTATTTAAAACCGTCGCGTAGAGGCTTTCAATAGCATGGCTTACGAACTCAAGCAGGAACTAAAGCTCACTCAGAACCTGGTGATGACCCCCCAGCTGCAGCTGGCGATAAAGCTGCTGCAGCTGTCGAGACTCGATCTCGTCGAGATGGTGAGGGAAGAGGTGCAGACCAACCCCGTTCTCGAAGACCTTTCAGGCCCTGACATCGAAGCTGGCGGACAGGAAGCGCCGCAGGAGGCGCCGCAGAAGCCCGAGGTGGACTGGGAGAGCTATATACAGGAGCAGAGCGACTATAGATCAGGCGGGATAGATTTCAGCGTCAGGGAAGAGGAAGACGACTTCATGTCGAACATATCCTCGCCCGGCGGCAGCCTCTCCGAGCACATATCATGGCAGCTTAAGATGTACGGCTTGCCGGAGGAAGATCTCGCGTTAGGCGAGTTCATAATAGGCAATATAGACGAGGACGGGTATCTGCGCGTTTTGGACAGGGGCGAGATGGGGGATGCCGAATATGAGGCCGCCTCCATCTCCGATATAGCCAGGTGCACCGGCGCGTCTCCTGAAGACATATCCCGCGTGCTTGGCATCATCCAGCAGTTCGACCCGCTCGGGGCGGGCTCTCGCACCTTGAGGGAATGCCTTCTTATACAGGCCAGGAGCCTCCCTGTGCGCGACACCGTCGTGGAGGAGGTGATAGAAGCCCACCTCGACAAGCTCGCAAACAGGAACTTCAAGGCCATAGCCAAGGCTGTCGGCGTTAGCCCTGAAGAGGTCCTCGATGCCGCGAGGATAATAAACAAGAGCCTCAACCCGACCCCCGGCGCTGGATTCGGCGGTGAAGAGGCCAGGGCCATCGTGCCTGACATATACATACACAAGGTCGGGGACGAGTATCTCATATCCCTTAACGAAGACGGGATGCCGAAGCTCAAGATAAGCCAGTATTACAGGCAGATCCTCAAGTCAGGCGGGACGGCCGGCGACCAGGCCAAGGGCTATATACAGGACAAGCTCCGGAGCGCAGTCTGGCTCATAAAGAGCGTCCACCAGAGGCAGCGGACGATCTACAGGGTCGTTGAATGCATCGTAAAATTCCAGATGGAGTTCCTCGAAAAGGGCTTAAAGTACCTTAAGCCGCTCGTCTTGAAGGACGTTGCTACCGAGATAGGCGTGCACGAGTCTACGGTGAGCCGCGTGACCTCGAACAAGTACGTCCAGACCCCGAGGGGGATATTCGAGCTCAAGTACTTCTTCTCCACCGGCATGACCGGCGATGGAGGCACGGAGGTGGCGGTCGAGTACATAAAGGAGAAGGTCAGGAAGATAATAGAGTCCGAGGACTCGAAGCACCCGTTAAGCGACAAGCAGATAGCCGAGATCCTGAAAGAGTCCGGCATAGTGGTCGCCAGAAGGACCGCGACCAAGTACAGGGAAGCCATCGGGTTCCAGTCCTCGAGCAGGAGAAAAGTCTATTTTTGAGGCCCGCAGCGCCCAATATTGTGGCGCTCTGCCTCATGCTTTATGATGTTGACTTTTTCCCCCTTAAAGCTTAAAAAGATAGGGTTCCGGATTCCAGAAAGATGGCCTGAAACACTATTCAAGCTGGCATATTCTTTTATTACATATGGAGGTCATGATACATGCAGAAGAGCGTCACATTCAGGCATATGGAATCTTCCGAGGCCCTGAAAAAATATGCGGAGGATAAATCCGATCGGCTCTCCAAGTACCTCTTTGAGCCGATAGAGATACATTGGGTGCTTTCGGTGGAGAGGATCAGGCACATAGCCGACGCCACCGTTAACGCCAACGGCACGACCTTCAAGTCGCAGTTCGATACTCAGGACATGTACTCTGCCATCGACATGGTCATCGACAAGATCGAGGGGCAGGCGATGAAGCACAAGGAAAAGCTCAAGACGCACAAGCCCCACAACGGCGAGCCCGCCTCGATCAGGTACACTGTCCCGGAGGGAGAGGCCGCAGCCGGAGCGGTCGAGAGGCCGAGGATCGTCAAAAAGGAGAACCAGTTCGTAAAGCCCATGTCGGTAGAGGAGGCTTCCATGCAGATGGATATCATAGGCAAGGACTTTCTGGTCTTTACCGACTCCGCTACAGGGAATATAAGCGTAATCTACAGGCTAAAGGACGGAGATTACGGCCTGATAGAGACGACGAGATAACAGGCCTGCCGTAATCCTCTTATTTTCTTTGCTGGTTTTTGAAGGCCCGGGCCAGACCCGGGCCTTCGGCCATCCCCCCGTTGACTGGTGAAATCTTATGAGACTTGCGGATGTCCTTAGGGAAGAGTACATCATAACAGACCTTGAGGCGCGGGAGAAAAAAGAGCTCCTGAACGAGATGGTCTCCGTTATCATGGTCATAGAGACCGAGCTTGACAGGGACTCAGTCCTGAGGGCCCTTCTCGAGAGGGAAAGGCTTGGGACCACCGGCATAGGCCACGGCGTGGCGATACCGCATGGCAGGGTCAAGGGCTTGAGGGACCTTAAAGTGTTTTTCGGAAGGAGCAGGAAGGGAGTGAACTTCGACTCCATGGACAAGCTGCCTGTTCATCTCTTCTTCCTCATCATGGCGCCGGAGAATTCCGCCTCGGCGCACCTTAAGGTGCTCGCGAGCATCTCTCAACTGCTCAAGAACCAGGAGTTCAGGACCAGGCTCCTTACCGCCGACACGAGATCAGAGATATACAGGGCCATCGTCGAGGCTGAGATAAGGGGCAGCGTTCTGTAAGCGGAAAAGGAGAGCTATGGGCGTACCTGTAAAAGAGCTTATAAACGGAGAGCAGGCCGAAAGGTTCAGCCTCCGGATCATCGCGGGGGAAAAGGGTTTTGCCAGGGAGGTGACTACCTCCAGGATACAGAAACCCGGGCTCCTCCTGACCGGCCTTCTCGAAGAGCTTCATTCGGACAGGCTCCAGATATTCGGCGCAGCTGAGATAAACTACCTCAAGCGCCTCGAAGAGGACGAGCTTGAGGCCATCCTCAAGGTCTTTAAGCCCGAGCTTCCCGCCATAATCGTCACGAGGGACCTCGAACCCCCGGCGTTCCTGGTAGACCTTTGCATGAACAGGAATATCCCGCTCTTCAGGACCCCGCATACCTCCTCGGTGCTCATAGAGCTGGTGACGAAGTACCTTGAGGAGAGGCTGGCCCCTTCGACCACGCTTCACGGAGTGCTCGTGGACGTACTTGGCGTCGGGGTCCTTATCATCGGCAAGAGCGGCATCGGCAAGAGCGAGTGCGCCCTTGACCTGGTCGCCCGCGGGTACAGGCTGGTCTCCGACGACGTAGTGATAGTAAAGCGCATGCCCCCCTCGATCCTCTTCGGGACAAGCTCAGAGCTTATAAAGTACCACATGGAGATAAGGGGCCTCGGCATACTGAATATAAAAGACCTGTACGGCATAACAGCCATCAGGGAAAGAAAGCAGATGGACATCGTCGTCGAGCTGGTCAAATGGGAGAGCGAGACCGAATACGACAGGCTCGGGTTCGAGGAGAACACATTCAATATCCTTGGTGTCGAGCTTCCATACCTTAAGGTCCCGGTAAGCCCGGGCAGGAGTGTCGCGACGATAGTAGAGGTGGCGGCGAGGAACCAGATACTCAAGATAATGGGGCATCATCCGGCGAAGGCCCTTGAGCGCGAACTCGACAACGCCATGAAGGGGTTCAAGCATTGAGCGGTATAAGGCTTGTTGTCTTAAGCGGACCGTCCGGGTCGGGCAAGAGCACGGCCATAAAGGCGCTCGAGGACCTTGGGTACTACTGCGTCGACAATATGCCGGTGGCCCTGCTTCCCAGGTTCATGGAGCTTCTGGCCCGCTCAGGCGAGATAGCCAGGGTCGCCGCCGTCATAGACGTAAGGGAGCGCGAATTCCTGAAGGACGTAACGCCGGTATTTTCCGAGCTTAAGGCGGCTGGCTGCCTCCTTGAGGTCATGTACCTGGAGGCCTCCGACGAGGTCCTGGCAAGGAGGTTCAGCGAGACCCGCAGAAGGCACCCGCTCGCCGCTGAGGAGAGCCCGCTTGAGGGGATAACCAGGGAGAGGGACCTCCTGAAGGAGATCAAGGCCCACGCCGACAGGGTCTTTGACACCACGGAGTTCAACGTCCATGAGCTACGAGACCTCGTAAAGGAGATATACTCCGGGCCGCTTGCGAGGGAGAAGATGGCGCTGAACCTCATCTCCTTCGGCTACCGCTACGGGGTGCCGACCGACGCGGATATCATCATGGACGTCCGTTTTCTCCCAAACCCGTATTTCGTCAGCTCTTTGCAGCGCCTCGACGGCCTCGATAAAAGCGTAAGCGAGTATATACTTTCCAGGGACGAGGCAAGGGAGTTCATCCTGCGGTTCAGTGAGTTCCTTGGCTATCTCGTCCCGCTTTACTGGAAAGAGGGGAAGTCATATCTGACTGTAGCCATAGGCTGCACCGGCGGCAGGCACAGGTCTGTGGCTATCGTAGAGGCCCTGTCCGAGGGGCTCGGCTCTGAGATGGTCCTGGTGCGGAAAAGGCACAGGGACATAAACAAATAAAAACAGCGACGCAGGTGACGAGATGATAGGATCCGTGATAATCACGCATGGCAGGCTTGCCGAGGCCCTCCTGGAAGCGGCTGAATCCATAAGCGGCAGGATAGAAGGCGTAAGGACGCTTTCCATTTCGCAGTCGGATACGGCCGGAGGCATACGGGACGTGCTGACAGCGGCCGTAAAGGAAGTCGACAGCGGAAGCGGGGTGGTGCTCTTTACCGATATGTTCGGCGGCACTCCAACGAACATATCGCTTTCTACCTTCGAGGCCGGAAGGGTAGAGGTCATAACGGGCGTCAACCTCCCGATGGTGCTTAAATACGTGAGCCACAGGTCGGAGAAGAGCCTTGAGGAGCTTACCATTCTTCTCAAGGACTATGGGCAGAAAGCGATAGTCCTCGCCGGAGAGATGCTCAGAGAGAAGAAATAGCGGCGTAATCTCATGCAATTTGTTAAAATATGATTTTGAGCTAAACCATTGAAGGACCAGGACCCATGCTCAAACTTGTAAGGGTAGACGACAGGCTGCTGCACGGGCAGATAATATGCTCATGGGTCCCGTTTATCGGGGCCGAAGCCCTTGTTGTAGCCTCTGACGAGGCTGCCGGGGACCGCCTGGTCGCCGAAATAATAGCCGCGTGCGGCAATAAGGAACTCCGTGTGCACGTGTTGACCCTTAAGGACGCCGTCAGTTTTGTAAACAAGGGCTCATCCGAAAGCATCATGCTCGTCGTCGGGGAACTGACGGACGCCATGAGGCTCTACGAGGAAGGGATGAGGTTCAGCGCCCTTAACCTCGGCAACGTTCACCACGATGACGGCAGGAAGATCACTCCCTCGATAATAGTCAACGCGGAGGACGAGGAGATAATGGCGCGCTTCGAGGATCTCGGGGTCGCAATCGAAATACGTGACGTGCCCAGGAGCGCCCCTGTCGCGTACAGGAAAAACGGCTAAAGGGGCTTGACAGGCGCTGGTCTTTTAAATCTATTGGAAGGCGAAGGAGCGGCAGGAGAAGATGGAGAGTGGACAGGGGCAGGGTCTCCGCCTTGAAAAGACTTTTACCATAAAGAACAAGCTCGGACTTCACGCGAGGGCGGCCTCGCTTTTCGTGCAGCTTGCCAACAGGTTCGATTCAGAGATACTGGTCCGCAGGAACGACCAGGAGGTGAACGGCAAGAGCATAATGGGCATACTGATACTCGCGGCCGCGCAGGGCGCCAGTATAACCCTTATGGTTGAAGGCGTTGATGCTCATGGCGCCATGAACGCCCTGGGCGAGCTTATAGACAACGGTTTTGGCGAGGATTGATGACTGACCCGAAAAAACAGGTCATATTGATGAAGGGCATAGGCGTGTCTTCCGGCATCGTCATCGGGAAGACCTATATCATTGAGCGCGGCAAGGTCGAGCCGGCCCAGTTCTGCTACCTTGACCCTTCCGAGACCGAGCGCGAGATAGAGCGGTTCAAGGCCGCCCTCAGGGCGTCCAGGGACCAGCTCATGCGGATAAAGCACCGGATGGAGCAGGACGGCAAGGGCAAGGAGCACATCCGCATAATCGACGCCCATCTCATGATCCTCAAGGACAACATGCTCATAAATGACACGGTCAAGGTCATAAGCGAGCAGAAGGTCAACGCCGAATGGGCCCTTAAGACCGTGCTCAAGGAGGTCATGGAGTACTTCGAGAAGATGGAAGACCCTTATCTCAAGGAGCGCGCGGTCGATATAGAGCACCTTGTGGACAGGGTGCTCCTTAACCTCATGGGGAAAAAGCACGAGTCGGTTGCCGCCATAAACGAGCCGGTCATCGTGGTAGCCCACGACCTCGCCCCGACGGACACGGCCCAGATGGTCAAGGGCACCGTGCTGGGCTTTCTGACCGACGTCGGCGGAAAGACCTCTCACACGGCCATCATGGCCAGGTCGTTGGAGATCCCGGCCGTAGTGGGCCTTGAGTCTATCACCCGCAAGGCGGAAAGCGGCGACACCATCATCGTGGACGGGACCACCGGGACCGTCATCATAAACCCGTCCGAGAGCGTGGTAGAGGTCTACAAGAGGAGGAGGGAGCGCTACGAGAACTACGGCAGGGCGCTTTTCCACTACAAGGACCTGCCCAGCGAGACGACCGACGGCAGAAGGGTCAGGCTCATGGGCAATATGGAGATAGTCGAGGAGATAGACGCGCTCCTTGAGCACGGGACCGAGGGCATAGGCCTGTACAGGACAGAGTTCCTTTACCTCAACAGGAAAGACCTCCCCACAGAGGACGAGCATGTCAAGGCCTACCGCCAGGTCGCCAGGAAGATGGCGCCGCACCCGGTGGTCATAAGGACCCTCGATATCGGCGGAGACAAGTTCCTTGCGGGTACCGAGGGGCCCAAGGAGGCGAACCCGGCGATGGGGCTTCGCGCGATAAGGTTCTGCCTCAAGAACATGGACATATTCAAGACCCAGCTCCGGGGGATCTTGAGGGCGAGCGCCCACGGTGACATAAAGGTGATGTTCCCGATGATATCCGGCATAGAGGAGATCCGGCGCTCGAAGCAGGTGCTCGAGGAGTGCAAAAGGGAGCTTAAGGCCGAGGGCAAGGCCTTCAACCACGATATAGAAGTGGGCGTGATGATAGAGGTGCCGTCAGCCGCCATGATAGCCGACCTCATCGTCAAGGAGGTGAAGTTCATCTCCATAGGGACGAACGACCTCCTGCAGTACTCGCTTGCTATAGACAGGGTCAACGAGCATGTGGCGTACCTCTATGAACCTTTCCACCCGGCTGTCCTCCGGATGATCAAGGGTGTGGCCGAGGCGGCGAACAAGGCAGGAGTGAGCGTGAGCGTGTGCGGGGAGATGGCCGGAGAGCCCGAGTACGCCCTTATACTTCTTGGCTTCGGGGTGGATCAGCTCTCGATGAACGCCTATTCGATCCTGAGGGTAAAAAGGCTTATACGGTCAATAAGCTTCGCCGAGGCCAGAAAGATATGCAAGAACATACTGGGCTTCGCTACGGCCAAGGACGTGGAAGGCTACATCAACATGAAGCTCCCCGGACTGTACAAGGAAGAGTTCTGGAGCTAAGCAGGCTTCAAATCAGTCGATCTGCGTCGTCGGCTTCAAAGCTTCTGCCACGGCCGCACAGTACGTCTGACCCTTTCCCCCTCGACGCCTCGCGCATGGAGTTTTCCAGGCAGTCCGCCTGCCATTACAACGTGGAAAATCAAATGGCTTTTTTGGTTGACAAACCTTTTGAAAGATTAAATAATAAGAAATTCTTTGCCTTATAATCGAAAAGGAGGCGAAACTAATGCCAAATAGGGAGTATCTTTTCACTTCGGAATCCGTTACCGAAGGACATCCGGATAAAGTAGCCGATCAGGTATCGGACGCCATACTCGATGCCCTGTTGAAGGAAGACCCGAAAAGCAGGGTCGCTTGCGAAACGCTTGTTACGACCGGGCTCGCCATGATAGCCGGCGAGATAACCACCACAGCCCGCATCGATTATCAGGACATAGTAAGGGAGACCATAAGGGACATCGGCTACACCGATGCCGCCATGGGCTTCGATTACAAGACCTGCGCGGTAATGGTCACCCTCGACAGGCAGTCGCCTGATATCGCCATGGGTGTCGACAGCTCTGAGGCGAAGGAGCAGGGCGCCGGCGACCAGGGGCTGATGTTCGGCTATGCCTGCGACCACACCGCCGAGCTCATGCCGATGCCGATAGCCCTCGCGCATAAGATAACCCAGAAGCTCGCCGAGGTGAGGAAGAAGGGGGTGCTCTCCTTCATAAGGCCAGACGGCAAGAGCCAGGTCACCATCAAATACGTAAACGGCAGGCCCGCCGCAGTAGACACGGTGGTCGTCTCGAGCCAACATTCCCCTGAAGTCACTCATGCCAAGCTCAAGGAAGGCATAATCGAGGAAGTCATAAAGAAGGTCGTCCCGGCGGAGCTTCTTACCTCCGAGACCAAATATTACATAAACCCGACCGGCAAGTTCGTCGTGGGCGGCCCGCACGGGGACTGCGGCCTTACAGGCAGGAAGATCATAGTCGATACCTACGGCGGCCATGGCAGCCACGGCGGCGGCGCCTTCTCTGGCAAGGATCCGTCAAAGGTCGACAGGTCCGCATCCTATCTCGCCAGGTACATAGCCAAGAACGTGGTGGCCGCCGGGCTTGCCACAGAGTGCGAAGTCCAGCTCGCGTACGCCATAGGTGTAGCGGACCCGGTCTCCATCATGGTCGACACCTTCGGCACCGAGAAGATACCGGTAGAGAAGATAGAGGATATCATAAAGGCGAACTTCCGCATGAAGCCCGCCGAGCTTATACTGGACCTTAAGCTCCTCCGGCCCATATACAGGAAGACCGCGGCATACGGCCACTTCGGCAGGACCGAGGAGGGCTTCAACTGGGAGCTCACCGACAAGGCCGAGGCGCTCCGCAAGGCCGCGGGCGTAGTCGCCTGAAAAACTGTTATTGATTTGAATGACTTTAGGGGCTTGTAGCCCCTAAAGTCATTCTTTTGTCAGGTCCCTTAAAAACACTTTTTTTGGAGGTAAGATGGATTTCCATGTGAAGAATATCGGGCTCAGCCAGGCAGGGAAGAAGAGGATCGAGTGGGCTGAGCTGGACATGCCAGTGCTCAGGAAGGTGAAGGAGAACTTCTCGAAGAAGAAGCCGCTCAAGGGCTCAAGGCTCGCGGCCTGCCTCCACGTCACAACAGAGACGGCCAACCTGATGATAACACTCAAGGCCGGCGGGGCGAACGTTGTTCTTTGCGCCTCCAACCCCCTGAGCACCCAGGACGACGTGGCCGCCTCTCTTGTAAAGGACTACGGCATACCGGTCTACGCCATAAAAGGCGAGGACAACAAGACCTATTATAAGCACCTGAACGCCGCGCTGGACACCAAGCCCAATATAACGATGGACGACGGCGCCGACCTCGTCTCGCTCCTCCATACCAGCAGGAAGGAGGCCGCCAAGAACATCCTCGGCTCAACCGAAGAGACCACTACCGGTGTCATAAGGCTTAAAAGCCTCGCGGCAAACAAGATATTGAAGTTCCCGGTCATAGCCGTGAACGACGCCTGCACGAAGCACTTCTTCGACAACCGCTACGGCACGGGCCAGTCTACGCTCGACGGGATACTTCGCGCCACCAACAGGCTCTTCGCCGGGTCTACCTTCGTCGTCTGCGGTTACGGCTGGTGCGGCAAGGGAGTGGCGATGAGGGCCAAGGGCATGGGCGCCAACGTCGTAGTAACCGAGATCGACCCCTTGAAGGCGCTCGAGGCCGTAATGGACGGCTTCAGGGTGATGCCGATAGCCGACGCCGCCAGGATCGGCGATATGTTCTGCACCGTGACCGGCAACCTGAACGTCATAAGGAAGGAGCACTTCCTCAAGATGAAGGACGGCGCGCTCGTGTGCAACTCGGGCCACTTTAACGTCGAGCTCGACCTCGCCGGCCTCAAGGCCGCGAGCAAGGGCAAAAGGATAGTAAGGGACTTCGTCGAGGAGTATACTCTTAAGAGCGGCAAGACGGTCTGCGTGCTCGGCGAAGGCAGGCTTATAAACCTGGCCTCGGCTGAGGGGCATCCGGCAAGCGTCATGGATATGAGCTTCGCCAACCAGGCGCTGGCCGCCGACTTCCTTGTAAAGAAGGGGAAGGGACTTTCCGCGGACGTCTACACGGTCCCTCAGGAGATAGACAAGGAGATAGCGCGCCTCAAGCTCTCTGCCCTTGGGATGAAGATAGACACCCTCACGAGCGAGCAGAAAAAGTACCTCGCCTCCTGGGAGATGGGCACATAGGCAAGGCAAGAGGAAACGGGCGGGAAGAGTTGTTTTTCCCGCCCGTTTTTACGTGCGCCCCTGAATTGTAAATTGCTTTACATAATCGTAAGTTGTGTTAAAATATCAACCTAAGGTTGATGGCTGACCTTAAGCCTGCCTGTGAAAGGTGGAAGCGGTATCCTTATGACTGGGGTATCTTTGCGGTGGCAGGAAGTTCTCTTTCTTTTCAAGCGTGCCTCATCCGCACAGGACGGCCCGGTCCAACCCTTCTCCAGGCAGCTTAGCCGCACTCCGGAAAATATCCCTGTAAACATCTGTAGACGGTCCCGTAACAGAGCTTTTCTCAGGTAGAACCTTTCATCCAGGCGGGCGCTGTAATGACTAAAACAGATTTGAAGTCAGAGCGTTTCAGAGAATTTCTGGCAGAGGCCGAAGACATCCTCAACTCCATGGGCAAGGGGCTCAATAAGCTGGGGAAGGGCGTTAAGGCCGGCATCATCGACCCCGCCGTCTTAAACGCCATATTCCGTTCGGCCCATACTCTCAAAGGCATGTGCGGCATCTTCGAGTTCAAGGAGCTTGCCTCGTTGAGCCACAGCCTCGAAGATACGCTCGACCTCCTGCGCCTTGGGAGGATCGCCCTCACCGACGAAGTTATCTATTGCATAATCAGCGCCCACGACCTCATGGTCAAGATCCTTACGGCCAAGGGCACAGGGGACTTCTCCCGTGAAATAGACGAGATTAAGTCTGCTCTGTCCAGGATACACGTCAAGAAACCCAAGCCAAGGGAGGAGTTCGCCAAGGAGCTTGTCTCGGTATTGACCGAGTACGAGGAGCACAGGCTGAGGGAATGCCTGCGCGAGGGGAAGAGCGTACTGATAGTGACCGTCCGGTTCCCTATCACAAACTTCGATAAGGGCTATATGGCGCTCACTGACCTGTTAAGGACCGAGGCAGAGGTGATAGCAACGCTGCCGTCCTCGAAGTCCAGCCACGAGCTTCTCTACTTTGATATTCTCATAGGCACCTGCCGCGACAGGTCGTTCATACTGGGGCTTATAAAAGACGCCGCCGAGGCCGAGATAAGGATGCTCGCGGAGCCTGCCCCGAAGTTAGAGCCCAGGGAGCCGGTCTTCGAAGTCATAAGGGGGACAGGGCAGCATCCCTCGAAAGGCGGGACGCTTCGAAGGGTCAGCAATACCGTGCGCGTCAACATCTCAAAGCTCGACTATATCATGAACCTCATAAGCGAGCTTGGCATGCTGAAATCGAGCATAGCCTCCTTGAGCGGAGAGCTCAAGGGAGACAGCGATTTTTCCGTCTACGGGCTTGAGCTCTCAAGGACCGAGAAGAACCTCGAAAGGAAGCTTTCAGAGCTTCGTGACAGCGTCCTGGACGTAAGGATGGTCCCCATAGGCCAGCTCTTCGGCCGGTTCGACACCTTCCTTGGGAAGCTTTCAAGGGAGGCTGGCAAGGAGATAAGGATAGTCACCCGCGGAGATGACACCGAGCTGGATAAGCTCATCGTCGAGGAGCTCGCCGACCCTCTCATGCACATAATAAGGAACGTTGTCGACCACGCCCTCGAGGCCCCTGCGGTGAGGGAGGCCCTCGGAAAGCCAAGGACTGGCACGATAATACTTTCCGCCTACCAGAAGGGGAACCATGTCGTCGTAGAGGTCAAGGACGACGGCACCGGCATAGACACCGAGCTTGTTAAGGAGAAGGCCGTCTCAAAAGGCCTTGTGACCCGCGAGTACGCTGACAGGCTCTCCCGGCTGGAGGCGCTCGATCTCATCTTTCTGCCCGGGTTCTCGACAAGGGATATCGTGAGCGAGACATCGGGCAGGGGTGTGGGGATGGACGTGGTGAAGGAGAACATAACCCGCCTTTCCGGGATAATAGATATTGAGACCGTAAAGGGCAAGGGCACGAGGTTTCTTCTTACCATACCGATAACCCTCGCTATCATCCAGGCGCTTATAATCGAAGAGTCGGGGAAGAGGTACGCGGTCCCCCTAAATTCGGTCCTTGAGATAGTCGAGTTGCGCTCCTCCTCGCTCGACGCGGTCCAGGCAAACGGGGAGATCAGCATAGAGGGCAGGATGATACCTGCCCTCAGGCTTTCAAGGTTTTTCAGCCACCAGCCTTCCGACAAGGAGGTCGGCTACGGCATTGTGGCAGGGCTTGCCGAGCACAGGCTCTGCCTCGTGGTAGACCACCTGGTAGAGGAGCTTGACGTTGTCATAAAGCCGCTTTCAAGGATGCTCAAGGTCCCTGGCATCGCCGGGGCTACCGATATGGGGGAGAAGGGCACCCTGCTCGTTTTGGATGTGACCGGCATACTCGATCAGGTCGTAAGGGAAAGGAAGCCGGGGCTGCAGCCCCGGCCCGCGATAGTATGAAAGGGCCATGGCTCAAGATAGCCGAGGAGGCGCCGCGCCAGGCCACCATCGCGCCCACAGAGGAGAACTACACCTCAAGCCTTGAGCACAAGAAAGGCTTCGAGGGTACTATTAACGTGATCTCCTTCTTCCTCGGCTTGCAGGAGTATGCCTTTGACGTTGCCGAGGCGGTGGAGGTGCTCCGGCCCAGGCAGGTCACGGAGGTGCCAAGGACCCCCGCTTACATCAAGGGCATACTATCCGTGAGGGGCGAGATGGTGCCTGTACTTGATCTTAAGACGAGGCTCGGCATCGGCACAGTCGAGTGCAGGCCGTCTTCCAGGATACTTATAGTGGCGGTCGACGACCTGAAGGCAGGTCTTCTTGTCGACAGGCTGGCAGGGGTAAAGGAATTCCCGGCGAGCTATCTAGAGCCTCCAGGAGACTCTGAGCATGCATTTTTTCTCAAGGGTATTATAAACGCCGGGGAAAGGACCATAAAGATCCTTGACGCGTTGGCCCTTGTCGAAGTCCAAGAGAGCGCATGAAGAAGGTCAGGTCCAGATATATACAGCCGGATTTCCAGTTTATCAGGTTCCGGTTAGGCAAGCATGAGTTTGGCATGGATGTAAGCCGCGTCAAGGAGATAGTGAGGCTCAAAGAGGTAGTGGCAGAAGGCGTGCCTGGTTTTCTCGAGGGGCGTGTAAAGGTCCGTTCCATGCTCATACCGGCCCTTGACCTGAGGAGAAGATTTTCGCTGCCGGTCGTTCAGTCGGAAAACGTAAGAATAATAGTGTGTTCTGTTGATTCGTTAATAATAGGTCTCATCGTAGACGAGGTCTCTGAGATCACCCTTGCGGCAAAAGAGGCGACCCTCAGGCCAGAGGCAAAGGGGGATGCATGGGACGGATGCGTAGAGGCCAGTGTCGATACCGACAGCGGCAAGGTGATTATACTTGATACAGCCAGGATCCTTACGGATGCTGAAAAAAGAGCGCTTGCCAGCCCTGTTACCCGGCAGGCATGAGGCAATTGGCTTGAACAAGGGATGCGTCCCGTGGTATTTTTATTTGATGAGCGTTTTCTCGCGTAAGAACAAAAAAGCTTATGGAGTGGCGAGGGGGGCTGCCTGCCTCAGGGCCGCCATTACCGTCGTGCTGGCTCTTTTCGTCTTCTCAGGTTGCGCCAGCATCCCTGAAGGGCCAGTTAGAAGGGACGCCAGAGAGATCTACGACGGCGCCGTGAACGCGTACTTGAGCGGCAACCTGCAAGAGGCTGACAGGTCCTTCAAGATGCTCATGGAGGAGTACCCCTTGAGCCCGTACTCCCAGGAATCCGAGCTGATGCTGGGTGACGTGAGCTACGCCATGGAGAGCTACGAGGACGCAAGCTCCTATTACACCAACTTCGTTGCCCTTCATCCCGCGCACATCAAGGCCCCGTACGCGCTTTTCCAGAAGGGCATGAGCCATTTCAAGGACGTGCTCACGCTCGACAGGGACCAGGCCTCGACAAAGAAGGCCCTCTTCGCCTTTGAAGACCTCATCGCGGCTTATCCCGGCTCGCCTTATGTCGCCACGGCAAAGGACCTCTCGGTATTCATGAGGAACAGGCTTGCGGAAAGGGAGTTCTACATCGCCAGGTTCTATTTCAAGCAGAAAAAATATAAGGGGGCCCTTGGCCGCCTGCGTGACATACTCACATCTTATACTGACGCCGGGATAACCGACAAGACCCTCTACTTCATAGGGGAGTCATATATCGGGCTTGGGGAGAAGGAGCTCGCCAACGAGGCCTTCTCCACGCTTATTACAAACTACCCCGGGAGCCCGTACGCGCGCGACGCCAAGGGCCGGATGGGAGAGGTATAGGGCATATGGAGAAGGGCTGGCAGCATAATTACGACCTTGGCAAGAGGGCCTTTGACGAAAAAAAGCTCGATACGGCCCAGCAGTACCTGGAGAAGGTGGCGATCGAAAAATCCGGGTACGCGGACGTACATAATATGCTCGGGCTCATCTACTACAACGCCACCAGGTTCGAGGACGCCATCAGGTCTTTTATGAAGGCCATTGAGATAAACCCGGATTATACAGAGGCGTCGCTCAACCTTTCGGTAGTCTACAACGAGCTCGGCCAGTTCGATAAATCATCCGAGGTATATTCGCTCGCGAAGCTGGCCAGGAGGGGCGCCGAGAGTTACCTCGACCCTTACGTCAAAGGCAAGCTCGCCAATATGCACGCCGACCTGGGGCTTATCTACAAGGACCTCGGCTTCTATACCGAGGCAGCCGAAGAGTTCAAAAAGGCCTTGAGGCTCAGGCCCGAGTTCGTCGATATCAGGACCAGCCTTGGGGTCGTCTACAGGGATATGAAGGACTTTGAGAGCGCCATTCGTGAGTTCAATGAGACCATAAAGGAGCACCCCGATTACCCTGGCTCAAGGATACAGCTCGGGCTTACCCACTACGTCATGGGGCAGCGTGATTTGGCAAAGGCCGAATGGCTGAAGGTGCTCGGAGAGAACCCCGGCAACAAGATGGCCCAGATGTACATGAACCTGCTCCGCACGCCAGCAAAGCCCTGAGCCCCAGGGATCAGTTTCATCTCCGCCCATCGGTTTATCCCTAAACAGCCCCAGCTACGCAGCCGCGGCCAGTCCCGCGCGCCTTGTCTTCTTATAATTCTCGTAGATCATGACTTTTTTCAGCACAGATACCTTCACCATTCGTATTGGGATCGGAACAGGTGCGTCTTTTCCATGTTGGCGAAAAGCCGTTGACATTCCGGAGGATTGGAGTATAATTCTGATGATTCTGATAAGTCTGATTGGTAAGATAATTTGGAGGAGATATGGCGAGGAAGAAGGATGGGGGCTGCTGCGGGACTGATGTAAAGAGGGTGGAGGGCTGCAAGGTAGAGGCCGTCGTAAGCGTTGACGAGAGAGGGCAGATGGTGCTGCCAAAAGAGTTGAGGGAGAAGGCCGGCATAAGGGCCGGAGACAAGCTCGCGGTAGCCACATGGGAGAAGGACGGCGAGGTCTGCTGTATCACCCTCGTCAAGGTAGAAGACCTGGTGGATATGCTCAAACACAGGCTCGGCCCTGTCATGAGAGAGATGCTCTGAGGAGGCTTCCATGAAAAAGAAGACACGGCTCGGAGAGAAGGCCGCTTGCTGCGGGGCAAATACCGCTCAATGTTGTCCAACTGAAGACGCGGGGAAAAAGCCCTTAAGCACTGATTCTGCTGTCACCTGGAAAGACCGCATAGACCATTTCAGATGCAGGATAGGCGCGTACAGGATGAAGTATGTAGTCGTGCCCGGGCTTTACGCCCTGGGCAGCCCTGGCCCCGGCTCAGACGTTTTTGTAACCGCGAACTACAAGATGAGCTTCGATATTTTACGCGGATCTATACCAGGCGTGGACGCATGGCTGCTCGTCCTTGATACCAAAGGCATAAACGTCTGGTGCGCCGCAGGGAAGGGGACATTCGGCACGGATGAGCTTGTAAAAAAGGTATTCTCGGAAAGGCTCCATGAAAAGGTATCACACAGGCGTCTCATACTGCCACAGCTAGGCGCACCGGGTGTTTCGGCCCCTGAGGTCAGGAAGCAGACCGGCTTCAGGGCTATATACGGCCCTGTGCTGGCCTCCGATTTGAAAGAATTCGTAAGCTCAGGCTATAAGGCGAGCGCGGGGATGAGGCTGGTCCAATTCAGCCTGAAGGACAGGCTCGTGCTTACCCCTATGGAGCTCAGGCCCGCGCTCAAGATATTTGCCATCTTCTCTTTACTGCTCTTTGCGTTATCCGGACTTACCACCAGAGGGATCTCCTTCGAAGCGGCAATTGGCTACGGCGGGCCGCTCATTATTTTGGGGCTCGTCTCCGTACTGGCGGGCGCATTGCTTACCCCGGCCCTGCTGCCGTACATACCATTCAGGCCGTTCGCCATAAAAGGCTGGCTTGCCGGGCTTGCCTCTGTTCTCGTCGCCTCGTTTTTTATTCCCGCCCCGGAAAGCGTCCTTTTAAAGGCGGCGTCATTGCTTTTCTTTCCCCTCGCAAGCTCGTACATGGCCCTTCAGTTCACGGGCTCTACTACTTTCACGGGGGCCTCGGGGGTCAATAAGGAGCTTAAGTTTTCGATTCCTGTCTACCTTGCTGGTACGGGTATGGCGTTCTTGCTTTTCATCGCGTTCAAGATAAGCCAGTGGGGGCTCTTATGAGGTATCTGGAAGCTGTTTGTACCCTTGGGTATGATACGGAAAAATGCAAGGGCTGCGGACTTTGCGCCGATGTCTGCCCTCATGGGGTGTTCGTCATGGCGGATAAAAGGGCAAGGCTGACCGATAGGGACCTTTGCATGGAATGCGGCGCCTGCATGAGGAATTGCGAGCACGGGGCCATCAAGGTCAAAACCGGAGTCGGCTGCGCCGCTGCGCTTATAAGGGGAATGGTAACTGGTGATGTCTCGTGCGGCTGCGGAAGTGAGGCGGATAATGGTGATAATGGCAAAGGGGCGTGCTGCTGAGATAATTTTTTAGCTGTTTTTAACAACACAGGACATATCTTGCTTCTAATTAAAGATCGACAGGGGGTAGAAAGTGTTTTTTTGTAAAGTTCCCGGTCAGGGTTGCGAAATAGAGCTAAAGCATACAGCTAAGGAGGCTTAAAGATGTCCAAGGCAGACGAGATCAAGCAGGCTATCGGGGCGCATGGCATGTGGAAGGTAAGGCTTAAGAAGGCTATCGAGACAGGCCAGAGCGAGTGGTCGGTAGCCAAGGTCAAGGCAGACAACAATTGCGACTTCGGAAAATGGCTGCACGGACTGCCTGATCATGAGAAGAAAGGAGAGAGCTGGACGAGGATCAGGAACCTCCACGCCTCCTTTCATGAAGAGGCGGCAAAGATACTCGATTACGCTGTCACCGGGAAGAAGGAGGCGGCGGCCGACGGGCTGGAGCTTGGGAGCGATTTCGCGAAACTCTCCTCTGGTCTTACGACGGCGATGATGAAGTGGTCGTCGTGCTGTTGACTTAAGTACTACTTAAAAAACTACTAAAACGCGAAAGCCCGGGATGACCGGGCTTTTTGTTGATCGCAATCTCACCAATAAGGCTGTTTTACAGCTCTTCTATCGTCCTGTACGCCTGATCGATAGCCAGGCCGATATTTTCGGGTTGAGCCCCGCCGGCCTGCGCCATATCGGCCTTTCCGCCGCCTTTGCCGCCTATTATTGGCGCGAGCCTCTTTATTATCTCTCCGGCGCTGTAGCGTGATACCAGGTCCCTTGTAACGGCAGCAAGGAGCAGCGCCTTGGAGTCCTGCTCGGCCGCGAGAACGACTATGCCGCTTCCGAGTTTCTGCCTCAGGGCATCAGCCATCTCGCGTAGCTCTTTGGCGTCGCCGGCGACCTTCGTGGCGAGAACGCTCACGCCAGCCACCTTGCGCACAGATTCCAAGAGCTCTCCAGCGGCTCCTGCCTTCTCCTTGCCTTTGAGGCGCTCTATCTCTCTGCCAAGCTCTTTTTCTTCCTCGAAGAGCTTTTTTATCCTCTCAGGCACGTCGTTCCTGGGCACCTTAAGGAGCGCCGACGCTTCCTTAAGCGTATCCTCGGCCTGGTTGAGGAACGCGAGGGCAGCTTCTCCGGTCACGGCCTCTATTCTTCTTACGCCAGCGGCTACCGAGCTTTCACCTGTGACCTTGACGATACCGATATCGCCGCTCCTCCTCACATGAGTCCCGCCGCATAGCTCGGCGCTTACTCCCTCGACCTGCACCATGCGCACGAGGTCGCCGTATTTCTCTCCGAAAAACGCGAGCGCCCCCCTTTCTACGGCTTCGGTGTAGGAGAGGACGTCTGTCGTGACCTCCCTGTTTGAAAGGATGGCCCTGTTCGCCTCCTGCTCGATCTTTCTTATCGTGTCAGCCCCCAGCGGCTCGAAGTGGCTGAAGTCGAACCTGAAGTAGCCTGGGGCCACGAGAGAGCCTGCCTGTCTGACGTGCTCGCCTACTGTCTTTCTCAGTATGGCGTGGAGTATGTGCGTGGCGGTGTGATTCCTGCGTATTGCGTTCCTGGCTTCTATATCTATCGCCAGCTCAGCCGTGTCGTCTACGTTTATCGAGCCTTCCTCGATCTTGCAATAGTGGACTATGAGGTTATTTACCGGCCTTCTCGTGTCCATTACCTTGAGGCTGAAGCCCTTGCCGACGATCACGCCCGTGTCTCCAACCTGTCCGCCTGATTCGGCGTAAAAAGGCGTCTCGCCGGTTATGACCTCGACATCTTCGCCGGAGAAGGCCGCGTCTACCGTCTGTCCGTCCTTAATAAGGCAGAGGACCCTTGAGGAGACGGCGTCCATGTGGTAGCCGGCGAACTCAGATGAGAGCCCGGCTGAAGAGAGGCTCTTGTAGAACTCCTGCGAGGAGGACTTGCCTTCAAGCCCCTTCCATGAGGCCCGTGCCGTCTTCTTCTGCTCTTCCATGAGCTTGCCGAAGCCGTCCTCATCGACTGAGAAGCCTTCTTTCCTTATTATGTCGGCGGTAAGGTCCACAGGGAAGCCGAAGGTGTCGTAGAGCTTGAAGGCGACGTCGCCTGGTATTACCGTCGCGTTCATCTCCTTCAGGGCCTTTACCTCTCCTTCAAGGAGGGCGAGGCCGCGCTCCAGTGTCTCAAAGAAGCGTTCCTCCTCGCCCCTGGTGGCCCTGGCGATGAGGTCCCTGGCCTTTACTATCTCCGGATAGATCGCCCCCATCGATTCGATTACCGCCCCGTTCACCTTGTAAAGGAAAGGCTCCTGTAGCCCCAGATACCTTCCGTGGCGGGCCGCCCTCCTGATTATCCTCCGGAGCACGTAGCCACGGCCTTCGTTACTCGGCAACACCCCGTCGGCCATGAGGAATGTTATCGCCCTCGCGTGGTCGGCTATCGCCCTTATGGATACGTCTGTTTCAGGGTTTGCTTCGTATTTGACCGAAGACAGCTCCAGAATCTTCCCTATGATAGCCGAGAAAAGATCGCTGTCGTAGTTGTTGAGCTTGCCCTGCATGACTGCTGAAAGGCGCTCAAGGCCCATGCCGGTGTCTATGCATGGTTTAGGCAGCCCGGTAAGCTTCCCACCGGCGCTCCTGTCGTACTGCATGAAGACCAGGTTCCAAAGCTCCAGGTACCTGTCGCAGTCGCACCCTACGGCGCATTCCGGCCTTCCGCAGCCGACATGAGGCCCCTGGTCTATCAGTATCTCGGAGCACGGGCCGCAGGGGCCGGTATCTCCCATCGACCAGAAGTTGTCCTTCTCCCCGAGCCTTACTATACGCTCAGGAGGGATGGCGGCTACCTTCTTCCATATCCCGGCGGTCTCGTCGTCGCTCTCGAATACCGTTACCCAGAGCCTGTCCTTGGGGAGGCCCATCTCCTTTGCAAGGAACTCCCAGGCGAACTCTATGGCGCCTTCCTTGAAATAGTCGCCGAATGAGAAGTTGCCGAGCATCTCGAAGAATGTGTGGTGCCTGGCGGTCCTGCCGACGTTTTCGAGGTCGTTGTGCTTGCCACCCGCCCTCATGCACCTCTGGCATGACGCAGCCCTTGTATAATCCCTTGTCTCCTCTTCGAGGAAGACCCCCTTGAACTGGACCATTCCAGCGTTCGTGAAGAGGAGGGTTGGGTCGCCTTTTGGCACAAGGCCGGACGACGGCACTATCGTGTGGCCCTTTTTCGCGAAGTAATCCAGAAAACGTTTTCTGATGTCTGATGACTTCATACTCTTTCCCGTTGATAAAATAATATTTTTTTAATATCAATCTCTATTCGTCATCTACAGAGAGGCCGCCCAGGACCTTCATTATGGCCCCGGTTGAAAAGCCCCTTGCCAGCAGGTGCCTGAAGGCCCGCTCCCGCGCCTTGGGCCCTTTGACCGAGCTGTTCCTCTTGAGCCACCTCTTGAGCGCGTCGTTTGCGCCTTCTTCTTCAGGCGCCGATTCAATTAATACCAGTTTTATTATGCCTTCTTCGATCCCCTTTAATGATAGCTCTCTGGCTATCCGCGCTGGCCCCCATGCCTTGTGTCTGGCGCGTGATTCGGCCAGCCCTCTCGCGAACTTCTCGTCGTCGAGGTAGCCAAGCTCGATGAGGTACTGGACGGCTTCTCCGGCCTCGTCAGTATCAAATTTTTCCTTGAGCTTCGTCTCCATCTCCCGGACGCTTCTGGGCCTTATGGAGAGGAGGCGCATCGCCGCCCCTTTGGCGCTTATGCCGTTCTTCTTTTGCGGCCTTTCTTTCATAATGGGGAGGGGAGGACTTAGCAGGCTGAAATAAGTCCATCTGCGTCGTTGCCTTCAAAGCGAGTCAGTGCGGCGTACCAAAGAAGTACGCCTCCTTCCTCGCTCCCCGATTTCATTGGGGCCTCGCATATGGTTTTTTAAGCAGCCTGAACAAAATCTGTATTTTTCAGCAACCTGTCAAGGGACAACAAAAAAGGTCCCCCCTCAGAACCTTTCTATGTCAGCCGGAGGGGGCGTGGCGCCGCCGCCTTCCTTCTCGTTTTTCTCAAAGTCCTTCCATCCCATATCGCTCGTGCCGGAGACACCCTTTACCTTGAGAGCGAAATCAGCCGGGTTACTCGACTGCCTCAGGGCCTCTTCGTAGGAGATGAGCCCCTTGTTAAGCAGAGACATGATGGACTGGTCGAAGGTCTGCATGCCGTATGTGGTGTAGCCTTTGGAGATGGCGTCGGCGATGTCTTTTGTCTTCTCCTTGTCCTCGATGCACTCCCTTATGCGCCCGGTGGAGACCATGACCTCTACGGCCGGCACGCGCGCCTGGCCGTCCTTGGTGGGCATGAGCCTCTGGGAGACTATCGCCTTTATTACCCCCGCGAGCTGTATCCTTATCTGCTTCTGCTGGTACGGGGGGAATACCGATACTATCCTGTTCACGGTCTCCATGGCGTCGATGGTATGGAGGGTGGAAAGGACCAGGTGGCCGGTCTCGGCCGCTGTGAGGGCTATCTCTATCGTCTCAAGGTCCCTCATCTCGCCGACCATGATGATGTCCGGGTCCTGCCTGAGGGCGCCCCTCAACGCGTCCGAGAAGCTCGGGGCGTCCATGCCTATCTCCCTCTGGTTGATGATGCACCTTTTGTCCCTGTGAAGGAACTCGATGGGGTCTTCGGCGGTTATCACGTGGCTGGATTTGTGGTTGTTGATATAGTCGAGCACGGCGGCAAGCGTTGTCGATTTCCCGCTGCCGGTGACCCCGGTCACAAGGACCAGGCCCCTTATCTCGTTTGCGACGGTCTCAAGGACCTTCGGCAGGTTAAGCTCATCGAAGGTCTGTATCTTTATCGGGATGACCCTGAGGACTATGCCGACCGCGCCCCTTTGCTGGAATATGTTTACCCTGAACCTGCCGAGGCCTGGGACGCTGTAGGCCATGTCGAGCTGGTGGTTCTGCCTGAAGGTCTCCTTCTGGGCGTCGCTCATGAGCCTCATCGCTGCCCTGGCTATCTCATCAGGCGCGAGCCTCTCGTGGTTCTTTATCGGCACGAGAGAGCCGTGCACCCTCAGTATCGGGGGCACACCAGCCTTTAGGTGCACGTCAGAGGCCTTGCCCTTGACGGCGACGTTCAGGATGGAACTTAAGTCTATCTCCGCCATTACTTCTGCTCCTCGTTTGTCTTGATGCCGTAGTGCTGGAGTATCTTCTGCTCGATGTCCGCGGCCACCTCCGGGTGCTCACGGAGGTACGACCTCGCGGCCTCGCGCCCCTGGCCGAGCCTCTCGCCGTTGTAGGAGAACCATGAGCCGCTCTTCTCGACGATATCGACGCCGGAGCCGAGGTCAAGGATGTCGCCCTCCCTCGATATGCCCTCGTTAAAGAGGATGTCGAACTCGGCGTCCCTGAAGGGCGGGGCGAGCTTGTTTTTAACGACCTTGACCCTTATGCGGTTGCCTATGACCGAGTCTCCCTGCTTTAGCTGGCCGATCTTCCTTATGTCCATCCTGATGGAGGCGTAGAACTTGAGCGCGTTCCCGCCGGTGGTGGTCTCCGGGCTGCCGAACATGACGCCTATCTTGTGCCTTATCTGGTTTATGAATATGACGCAGGTGTTGGACTTGCTTATGGTCGAGGTGAGCTTGCGGAGCGCCTGGCTCATGAGCCTGGCCTGGAGGCCCATGTGCGAATCGCCCATTTCGCCTTCGAGCTCGGCCCTTGGCACGAGCGCGGCGACAGAGTCTACGACGATGAGGTCGACAGCGCCGCTTCTTATGAGGACGTCGGCTATCTCAAGGGCCTGCTCGCCGGTATCCGGCTGTGAAAGGAGCAGGTCGTCGGCGTTGACTCCGAGCTTCTTGGCGTACGAGAGGTCGAGGGCGTGTTCGGCGTCGATGAAGGCTACTGTCCCGCCCTTTTTCTGCGCCTCAGCCGCTATGTGGAGCGTAAGGGTGGTCTTTCCTGAAGACTCCGGGCCGAATACCTCGACTACCCTTCCCCTTGGGACCCCGCCGATCCCCAAGGCTATATCGAGGGCCGTCGATCCGGTCGATACGGCCGATATCTTCACAGGGGCGCCGTCCTTGCCGAGCTTCATTATCGAACCCTTGCCGAACTGCTTTTCTATCTGGCTTATGGCGAGGTCAAGCGCCTTTGTCTTGTTTGCCGATGTGGTCGTGGGCGTAGTGGACATCTATTGCGGCCTCCTTCTGGGTTTTAAGGTTTGAGAGCGGCTTCTTTCATGGCCGTGTACTCGGCCCCGGTTTTTTTCAGCTCGCTTTTAAAGAGTATTACCGAAGAAACTCTGAAATCCGCCTTTATCTGCGGCTTTATATCTGCCAGGAGCCTTCCCAATGCCTTGCCGTCCCCAATGGATTTTATCCGGCAAAGCGTAAGGTGCGGGGTGAAGGGGCGCTCCTCGCGCTCAAAGCCTATCGCATTGAGGTGCTCTTCCACCTGGCGCTGGAGCTTCGCAAACGATTCGTTCTCCTTTATACCTGCCCATATGACCCGCGGGCTCTTCTGGTTTGGGAACCCGCCAACCCCTTCTACCGTGAGGCTAAATGGGGGGATGCCGGAGGCGGCCTCTTGAAGGGCGCTGCCAAGCTCTTCGAGGCGTTTATCGTCGACCTCTCCGAGGAACTTAAGCGTCAGGTGCACGGCCTCGGGCCTTACCCAGCCCACCGATTTAAAACCCCGGTCAAGGCTCTCCTGTACTGCGCGGAGCGCTTCCTTGACCTCCGTTGGTATCCTTATGGCTATGAAGGTCCTTATTTCAGGCCTCCGTCTGTCTTTATGCCGGCAGCATCCGCGAGCATCTTGAGGGCGGCTTGAGCCGAGCTCTTTTTTACCGACTTTCTTCCGCCCTTGAAGAGGAACCTCTTGACAGTAGTCCTTGAGCCCTTGGATACGGCAATGAATACAAGGCCGACCGGCTTTTTTGGGGTGCCGCCCCCAGGCCCTGCTATGCCTGTTACAGCTGCCGAGATATCGGCCTTAAGCCTGCTTCTCGCGCCTTTAGCCATCTCCGCGGCTGTCCGCCTTGAGACGGCGCCGAAAGAGGCGAGGGTGGCCTTCCTGACGCCGAGCTGTGATATCTTTACGCTATCGTCATAGGCAACGATAGCGCCTTTAAAGTAATCGGAACTCCCCGGCACGTCGGTTATAAGGCTTGAAAGAAGACCCCCGGTACATGACTCGGCGATCGCCAATTTGAGCCCCTTTCTCCGAAGGGATTCTCCTATAAGGGCCGCTATCATATCTTCCCGGCAAGCCAGAGGACGAGATGGGCTGCAATGTTGGCGTATACGCCGGCGGCCAGGTCGTCCAGCACTATACCGGTCCCGCCCTTTAACCGCCTGTCCAGCCAGGATACCGGATAGGGCTTAAGAATATCAAAAAACCTGAAAAGAATAAACACCAATATTGCGTTTATGGCCGTGAACGGAAGCAGTATTATGCCCACAAGATAACCGCTTATCTCGTCGGCCACAATGGAGGGATGGTCGTGAGTACCCTGTATCCTGGAGGCCTCTGATGAGACAGCGATAGAGACCGCGATGACGGCTATCGTGGCCAGAGCCTGCCAATGTATGGCAAGCCCTGACAAGAGCCAGGCTATGGGCACGCCCCATAGCGTGCCGAAGGTGCCGGGCATGACCGGGGCCCTGCCCAGGTAAGCGCCGGTTGCGAGAAAAACGGCCAGGCGGTCTCTCAGAATATGAACCTCCTCATGTTTATATTGAGGAGCACCCCTGCGGCTATCATCGAGGTTATAAGGAACGACCCGCCGTAGCTTATGAAGGGGAGCGGTACGCCGACCACGGGCAGTAGCCCCGAGACCATGCCCAGGTTTATGGTTATCTGCCAGAAGAACATGACGGTAATGCCGAAGGCAAGGAGAAAGCCGAACCTGTCCTTTGAGCCCGTGGCGGTATGGAGCCCCGATATTATGAGGGCGAGGAAGAGCCCTATGACCACGAGCGCCCCGGCAAGCCCCCATTCCTCGGCCAGGGCGGCGAAGATGAAGTCGGTATGGTGCTCTGGCAGGAACATGAGATTGCCCTGCGTGCCGTGAAGGAAGCCTTTGCCGAGCACGCCGCCGGAGCCTATGGCTATCTTGGACTGCATGACATGGTAGCCTGTGCCCAGCGGGTCGGCCTCCGGGCTCATGAAGCTCGTAAGCCGCGCCTTCTGGTAGTCCTTGAGGAAGACCCAGGCGATAGGCGCCATGGCCGCGAAGAGCAGTCCCAGGCCAGCTATGACCCTTGTCCTTATCTTTACGATAAAGGCCATGGACCAGAATATCATCCAGATTATTATCCCGGTGCCAAGGTCCGGCTGCTTTGCTATGAGCAGGAAGGGGATTATCATGATAAGGCCCGGCAGGATGAGGTCTTTAAGGCCCATGCCCCTGTCCGGCACCATCTTCTCGTTAAAGTACTTGGCGAGCATGATTATGAGCGCGATCTTGGCGAATTCCGACGGCTGAAGCGAGAAGAAACCGAGCGAGATCCACCTCTTGGCCCCGCCGAAGGAACTTCCGATGAAGAATACCGAGATTAGGAGCAGTAGCGATGCGCCGTAAATGAAATAGGCTGCGCGCTCCAGATAGGCATAGCTTATGACTATGGCGAAGAGCATGCAGGCCGCGCCTATGCTCATCCAGTAGACGTCTTTTTTGTATATGGACGGCATCTGGGCGTGCGTGGCGCTGTATATGCTCATGAACCCCACGAAGATGAGGGCGATGATGACGGAGAGTATAGACCAGTTGAAATGCGTGAAAAGCCGCCTGTCAATCATCGATAGTCTCCTGCCGGGGGGTACTCTTCCCTGGGGCTCTCACCGGTACGACAGCCGGGTTAGCCTCCGAGGGGTCTTCATCCGGCGACTCCAATTCCGAGGGCGGCGTTTGTGTCTCTATCCCGGCCCCGGGCTCTTCCTTTTCGAGATATGCCTTGAACATCTCTTTGGCCACAGGCGCGGCCGCCGACGCCCCGAAGCCGCCGTGCTCTACGATGACCACTACGGCTATCTGCGGGTCGTCATATGGAGCGAACCCGGCGAACCAGGCGTGGTCGCGGTACTTGTACGCGATGGATTCGATGTTCTTTGTCCTTTTTATGAGCCTTGTGACCTGTGCCGTCCCGGTCTTGCCGGCGATCTTAAGGTCAACGGGCCTGCTGAGGAACCGGGCCGTGCCGCCCTCCTCGTGAGTGACCCCGCGTAGGCCATCCCTTACGACAGCCATCGTCTTCTCGGATATTCCCAGCTCGCCCCTTTTCTCGGACGTTGCTTTGGATATGAGCTTGCCGTCCGGTGTGGTGACCTCATCGACCAGCAGCGGCCTCCACAGCGTGCCGCCGTTGGCGATAGCCGCGTAGGCGTTAAGGAGCTGAAGCGGGGTGGTGAGCGTATACCCTTGTCCCACAGATACCGATATGGTCTCGCCCTCGTACCATTTTATCTTGTAGGTCTTGAGCTTCCACTCCGAGGACGGCACCAGGCCGGACTTCTCATTGTGGAGCGGCACCCCTGTTTTCGTGCCGAAGCCGAAGCGTTTGGTATAGTTTGCCAGGCGGTCTATCCCGAGCTTCAATCCGACCTGATAGAAAAAGGTGTCTGACGATTCCACTATGGCCCGGTGCACGTTTATAGTGCCGTGGCCTTCCTCCTTCCAGTCCCTGTACGCCCTGCCGGCGAACCAGAAGGACGGGCCGGCGTAGATCATGGTGTTCGACGTTATGACCCCCTCTTCGAGGGCGGCGGCCGCGTGGATAGGTTTATAGGTGGAGGCCGGTGGGTACTGCGCCTGTATGGCCCTGTTGTTGAGCACGTTAAGGGGGTTTTCCACTATCGCCTTCCATTCGTCCCTGGTTATGCGGGTGGACAGGGCATTGGGGTCGAACCCAGGAGTACTGACCATGGCGAGGACCTTGCCGGTCTTCGGGTCCATCGCGACCGCCGCGCCGACCTTGCCGCTCAGGGCCGCCCATGCCGCGACCTGGGTCTTTATATCGATGGTGAGCTTCATGTTGTTGCCGGGGTAGGGGGGTATCCAGTTGGCTACCCTTATCTTTCTGCCAAGGGCGTCTACCTCAAGCTCCTTGCCGCCGTCCACCCCGCGGAGTTCGTTCTCAAAGTACTTCTCAAGCCCGTACTTGCCGATAAGGTCGCCGGAAGAGTACCTCTCCTCCTCCTCGCGTTCCTTAAGCTCCCGCTCGCTTATCTCGCCTATGTAGCCGAGGAGATGGGCGGTGGCCTCGCTGAAGACATAGGAGCGCTTCGGCGAGACGTCGAGCATTATGCCTGGTATCTCGAACTTGAAGCTCTCTATCTTTACGGTCTCCTCCCATGAGAGGTCTTCCTTGAGCTTGACCGCGTTGAAGGGCGCCCTCTTCTTGGCGAGCTTCTCGTTGACGGTCTCCTCGTCGATGCCCACGAGCCGCGTGAGCATCTCCTTGGTCCTGGCCCAGTCCTTTACGTCCTCCGGCATGATGTAGAGGTCGAATCCGGGGCGGTTTTCTGCGATCTTTACCCCAACGCGGTCGTAGATAACGCCCCTGGGGGCAGGGGATTTTATCAGGCGTGTCGCGTTGTTGAGGGATAGTTCGTTGAAGTATGAGTGCTCGAGGACCTGCAGGTACCACAGGCGCGCGGTAATGATGAAAAAGAGGGCCCCTACAAGGATGGTGGCGGCAAAGACCCTGCCCTTGAATTCACGGGGCTCCTTGTCCTTGAAATAGCTTCTGCTCAATTCTCGCTGTCCTTGAACTTATGGGAGGTCACAAGGGAGGTAATCTTCTGAAGGAGCGCGATTACCGCTGGTGCCAGGAACGCGGTGACCATGGCAGCCAGGACCACCCCGGAGAAGAAATAGACGTCGACGTCCGTGACCTTGAGGGCGTAATAGGTGAGCGCGCCTTTCATCAGGGCGGCTGCAAACACCCCGGCGGCCCTGATTGCCGGGGTGGTGAACTGGACTATCCAGGCGAGGTAGCGGACCGCCAGGAATATGACGATAAGGGCGAAGGAGCTTGTGCCGATTATCCCGCCGCTGAAGGCGTCGTCCAGGTACCCGAGGGCGAAGGCCGAGATGGCGCCTTCGGCGGAGGCCTTCCTGTAAGCCATGTAAAAGACGATTATGAGTGGGACGTCCGGCAGCGGAATGCCCGGGAAAAGCGTGCTCTTAAGAGCCAGATACGCGATTGTAAGCGGAAGAAATAAGATGAACTCTTTCATTTCGTGCCTGCTGCGCCCGCCACAGGCGGGAACATTCTAATCCGGATTTTAACAGAAAAGACCGGGGGGTGAAAAGAGCTAAAAACGCCGGAGAGCTATTCAGTGTAGAAGGAATCTTCCTTCAGGATCAGCACCTCTTCGAGCCTGCCTGTGTCTGCGGCGGGCCTGACCTCTATGTGCTTGAAAAAGTTATCCCCGCCTTTTTCTATCTTGGTCACCTCGCCTACGACGAGCCCCTTGGGGAATATCCCGGAGAGGCCCGAGGTCACTACCAGGTCGCCGACCTGGACGTCGTCGACCTGTCTGATGTACTTGAGTATGATGCCGTCGGAGCCGTTGCCCTCGACCACGCCTTTAACGCGCGTACGCTGGATGACCACGTCTATGTTCGACCTCAGGTCGGTGGCCAGCAGCACGCGGGCGGTATGGTTCTGTACTTCAAGGATACGACCCACTATGCCATGGGGGGAGATCACCGCGCGGTCTTTCGCGATGCCGTCCTCCTTGCCCTTGTCCACCACCACTGTCCTGGTCCAGCTCTCCTTGTTGAGGGCGATTATTCCAGCGCCGTAGGCGCTGTATGGAAGGCCCTCTCTGTATTCGATGAGGGCGCGCAGGCGCTCGTTCAGCTTAAGCTCTTCGACGAGCCTGTTGTTCTCCTGCCTGAGGGCCGCTACCGTCTTTGTGAGCGTTTCGTTGTCGTCCCTTACGCCGACGAGGAAGACGTAGTCGGTCCAGATACCCTTGACAAAGGCCTCCGCGCCCAGGACCATCTTTTGCGCAGGGGCTACCGTGTACGCAAGGAGTTCCTTGAGGAGATAGCCCCTCTCGTAATCCCTTTTGCCGGTGAGGGCGAGGTGCAGGGAAAAGAGCGCCAGGACGGTAGAGATGATGATAAGCTGGTGCTTTCTTAAAAAAGAGTAGATGTTACGTTCAGATGACCGCATCCACGTTTACCCGGCTTTGCCTTTATCAGTTTGGTATGGTCACTTCCCTAAGGAGCTTCATCTCGTCAAGGACCTTGCCGGCGCCTTTGACGACGCAGGTGAGCGGGTCCTCGGCGATCGTGACCGGTAGCTGGGTCTCTTCCCTCAGTATCGTATCGAGGTTCTTTATGAGCGCGCCCCCTCCGGCAAGGACTATGCCCTTGTCGACGAGGTCGGCGGCAAGCTCCGGCGGGGTCGTCTCGAGGACGTGCTTTATCGCCTCTATGATGGCGTTGATCGGCTCGTTAAGGGCTTCCCTTATCTCGCCGGACTCTATCGCAAGGGTGGTGGGTATGCCTGTTATGAGGTTCGAGCCTTTTATCTCGAGCTTATGCGTCTTCTCTTCAGGCATAGGCAGGCCGAGCGACATCTTTATCATCTCCGCTACACCGGTGCCTATCGAGAGGTTGTACTTCCTCTTGATGTACTGGACGATCACCTCGTCGAGCTTGTCCCCGCCGATCCTTATCGACTTTGACTGGACTATGCCAGCGAGCGATATGACGGCGATCTCGGAGGTGCCGCCGCCGATGTCGACTATCATGTTGCCCGATGGCTCGGTTATGGGGAGGCCCGCGCCTATCGCGGCCGCCATCGGCTCTTCAATCAGATAGACCTCTGCGGCGCCGGCAGAGTAGGCCGATTCCCTTACGGCCCTCTTCTCTACCTGGGTTATGCCTGAGGGCACGCCGATTATTATGCGGGGGCGCACAAGGAGCCTCCTGTTGTGCACCTTGGCGATGAAGTACTTGAGCATCTCCTCGGTGACCTCGAAATCGGCGATGACCCCGTCCTTCAAGGGCCTTATCGCGGTGATGTTCCCGGGCGTGCGCCCCAGCATGGCCTTGGCTTCCCTGCCGACGGCGAGGACCCTTTTGCCCTTGCCGTCTTTTTTGACGGCGACGACCGAAGGCTCGTTGCAGACTATCCCCTTGCCCTTGACGTATATGAGGGTAGAGGCTGTGCCAAGGTCTATCGCGAGGTCGTTTGAGAAAAGACCTAAAAGGTAATTAAACATGTGTTTCCGGACTCCTTTGAAATTAATACGTGATATAAAAAATATTAACAGAAAACATTTCGGCTTGGCAAGGAAAAAAGTTGAATTTACATACAAATTTCATTATGATAACTGTTTGAATCAGATTAATCATCGACCGGGGTAGGCCGGCGTTCAGGAGGCGTTAATGCTCGAGGGTATCAGAAAGAGGCGAAATTCCGTCGTTATATTGATTGCTTTCGCCGCCATCATTGTAGTCTTTATATTCTGGGGTGTAGGGCCGAACTCAGGAGGCGAAGACGCCTCCGGCGTGGTAGCGACAGTCGACGGCGAGTCGATAGGCTCAAGGGACTACGCGAACCTCTACAAAAGGGAGATTGAATATTACCGGAATACATTCAAGGAGCAGTTTACTGAGGAGATGGCGGAGAGGCTCAATCTCAAGAAAAAGGCCCTCGATATCCTTATAAACAGGCTCCTCGCCATAAAAGAGGCAAAGGAGCAGGGCATAGACGTCACCGACAAGGATGTCCAGGACGCGATAAAGGCCATCCCGGCGTTCAGCAGCAACGGCGCCTTCGACAAGGACCTTTACTTCAAGGTCTTAAGCTCGAACCGCATCAACCCCGCCGAGTTTGAAGGAAACGTTGAGGCAGACCTTATAACCTCGAAGATAAGGGATAAGGTCTTGAAGGACGTCATTGTAAGCGAAGAGGATGTCCGCGAGAGGTACTTCAGCGAGAACAGGAAGATAGACTTGAGCTTCATCGCCGTCGACATCTCCGCGGCAAAGGGCGGCATAACCGTTACGGACGAAGAGGCGAAGGCATACCTGCAGAAGAACGCCTCGGAGTTCATGGCCCCTGCCAGGGTGAATGCCTTCTACGCCTTCGCCGGGTTTAACGACTTCAAGGGCAAGGCCGAGGTGACGTCAGCCGAGGTGAAGGAGTATTACGAGAAGAACAAGGGGCGGTTCGAGACCCCGGCGGCCGTTAAGGCAAGGCATATACTCATAAGGTCTGATGCGGCTGCCGCCGACAAGGAGAAGGCCAGGGCAGAGGCCAGGCGGAAGATAGACGATATTCTGAAGAAGGTAAAATCCGGCTCGGATTTCGCGACGATCGCGAAGAAGGTCTCTCAGGACCCAGGGAGCGCCAGGCAGGGCGGCGAGCTTGGATGGTTCCAGAAGGGTGTTATGATAAAGGCCTTCGAGGAGGCTGCCTTCGCGCTCAACAAGAATGAAGTGAGCGGCGTGGTAGAGACCGAGTTCGGCTACCATGTCATAAAGGTCGAGGAGAAAAAGGATGCGGGGCTCAAGCCTGTAAAGGAGGTTGAGCCAGAGATAAAAGAGGCGCTCGCCGGGCAGAAGGCTGTAGAGCTTGCGAGGGAGGCCCTTACGGCGCTTGACGCAAAAGCGGCACAGGCAAAGGGCGATGACGAGCTTAAAAAGATAGCCTCCTCTGCAAAGGGGTTCAAGGCGGGGGTTACGGGATTTTTCTCAGAGGACGACCAGGGCGTGGAGCTTGCGCGTAACGAGCAGCTCAAATCAGCCGTCTTTACGCTTAATCCCGGCGAGGGCTCCAGGATAGTAGAGACCGAAGATGGCGCGTACCTCTTGAGGGCCGTACAGAGGCAGGATGCGCGCGTCCACGACTTTAAGGATGTCGCCTCAGTGGTCAAGGGCAGGATTACTGAAGAGAAAGCAGGGCTGGCAGCAAGGGAGAAGGCCGTCAAGATGCTTGACAGGCTCAAGGCCGGAGAAGATATGGCAAAGGTGGCAGGCTCGGAGAATTTGAAAGTGGCCTCTACCGGCTACTTCAGCCGCACCGACGGCTTCATGCCGCGCACAGGCCTCTTTGTCGGCGACAAGGAAACGCTTTTCAAGCTCGATGAGAAATCTCCTTACTTCCCTGAGGTCCTCTCGCAGGGAGGCCGCCATTATGTCCTTAAATTCGCAGGTGTGAAAGAGGCGCAGGAAGCCGGCCTCGACGCGAAAAAAGAAGAGATACGCGCCAGGGTCCTTGCAGAGAAGCAGGACGAGGTCCTCGGCAAGTGGCTCGCAGGCCTCAGGGAGAACGCGAAGATAAAGATAAACGAAGGCGAGCTCTGATAAAGGCATATTAAAACCGCCGGGGGGAATGCCCCCGGCTGCTTCAAAACCTGTGTGACAAGGCCGGGACGACCGGCCATTTCATTTTTAACAATACGGAGACAAGATGCGCTATTCGAGGATGCTGCTCCCGACACTGAAAGAGTCCCCGGCAGATGCTGACGTCATAAGCCAGAAGCTCATGATGAGGGCCGGTATGATAAGGAAGGTAGCCGCTGGCATCTATAACCTCCTGCCGCTCGGCCTCAGGACGGTAAGGAAGGTAGAGGCCATAGTGAGGGATGAGATGAATAGGGCCGGGGCGCAGGAGGTCCTGATGCCCATGGTCGTCCCCTCTGAGCTATGGCAGGAGAGCGGCAGGTGGGACGAGTATGGGAAGGAGTTGCTGAGGCTCAAGGACAGGCACGACAGGGAATTCTGCCTGGGCCCTACGCATGAAGAGGTGATAACCGACATGGTGAGGAGGGAGGTGCGCTCCTACAGGGAGCTTCCCTTGAACCTCTATCAGATACAGACAAAGTTCCGTGACGAGATACGCCCGAGGTTCGGCCTCATGAGGGGCAGGGAGTTCATAATGAAGGACGCCTACTCCTTCCACGCCACCGCGGAGAGCCTGGACGAGGAGTACGAGAACATGTACCGCGCCTACACGCGGATATTCCAGAGGTGCGGCCTCAAGTTCAGGGCCGTGGAGGCGGAGACAGGGGCCATAGGCGGCAGGTTCTCTCACGAGTTCATGGTGCTGGCGGAAAGCGGAGAGGACGCGATAGCGAGCTGCGCGAAGTGCTCATACGCAGCCAATGTGGAGAGGGCTGAGATACGCGAGCATAGGGCCGGAAACCCCGCTTCAGCGCCTTCCGTCGAAAGGGTATCGACGCCCAACATGAAGACCATCGAGGAGGTAAGCGGTTTTCTCAAGGTCAAGCCTGAGGTTATGATAAAGACCCTTATCTACGAGACCGACAAGGGGCTTGCCGCCGCCCTCGTAAGGGGCGACCATCAGTTGAATGAATTCAAGTTCAGGAACGTGGCCGGCGCTGCCTGGGTGAAGCTCGCCGAAGAGGGGGCTGTGAAGAAGGCTACAGGAGCGCCCGTTGGTTTCGCCGGTCCGGTGAAGCTCTCTATCCCGGTCTACGCCGACTTCGCTGTAAGGGGTATTTCTAACGGCGTTACCGGCGCGAACGAGGACGGAGCGCATCTTATACACGTGCTCCCGGGCAGGGACTTTAATGCCGTCTACTCCGATATAAGGAACGCCGCGACCGGGGATGAATGCCCGAGGTGCGATGGCTTATTTGAGATAAAGCGCGGGATAGAGGTCGGGCATGTCTTCAAGCTCGGCACCAAATATTCCGAGGCGATGGGCGCGACCTTCCTTGACGAGGCAGGCAAGGAGCAGGTCATGACCATGGGCTGCTACGGGATAGGCATCGGCAGGACCGCAGCCGCAGCCATAGAGCAGAACCATGACGAGGCTGGCATAATATGGCCCAGGCCGCTCGCGCCTTTCGACTGCGAGGTGGTGCCCGTGAACGTAAAGGACGACCAGACGCGCAAGGTCTCGGAGGAGTTATACGAGAGCATCCGTAAAGAGATGGACGTCCTCCTTGACGACAGGGACGAGAGGGCGGGCGTTAAGTTCAAGGACGCGGACCTTTTAGGCATACCAGTGCGCGTGATCATTGGAGAGAGGAACCTCAAGCAGGGCCTTGTGGAGATAAAAGAGAGGATGAGCGGGGAAGTGAGGCTTGTCAAGGTCGAAGAGGCCGTCTCCGAGGTGAAAAAAACTCTCAATTTATGATATTGACCTGACTGGGTCGTTTTGAGGCAGCCGCCACCTTTCTCAGGTGGCGGCTTTTTTTTCGTTACTTTTGGGTCCTTTTTCTAAGATAGATGGCGCCGGCCGCAGCGGCGAGCAGGGCCATTGTGCCTGGCTCTGGCACGGCATGGTTCTCGTTGTTGTCGTAAGTGCCGTTGGTGTTGTTTTCGTAAGTGCTATTGGTATTGTTGTTGTGGAAGTTGAAGTTGAACCAGCCCCAAGCATGGCTTGTCGAGGGGCTCGCGACAGTTAAGCCAAGCGCCAGGATAGCGGCTGTCAAGAGTGCTTTCATGCGGTTTCCTCCTTTCAGGTTTGATGTACCTGTTTGTATCGCAATAACAGTGCCAATCGCCAGATCCCTTTAATTTCAAGGAACTCCGTTATTGCGTTGTAAGAATATTTTACAGCGGGGCGGACGGTGATCTCCGGCAAGTATTTGTTCTTGCACGCTTATCCCAGTTCCGCTCCCACTGTAAATTTTTTTCTATCCTTTATTCTTTTTGCGTGACGCTATGATAATGGAGGCAGCGGTCCCAAGCAGGAGCAATGTCGAAGGCTCCGGTACCTGCCTTGGGCCTGACTCGGCGTCGTGGGAGAACGGTGCGAACTCATCCCTGTCGATATCGCCCTCGACCCCATCCTTGGTGTACAGGTCGAAGTGTATAGTGTAATCCCCGTCCAGGTTCGAGACGTCAACGAGGAAGTCCTCGAAATACATCGTGCCATTTGGGTCGGGTGTCGGACCCTCACCGGCATCGTCCTGGGTGTTGTACGCGGTCGCCGTATTGTTCGGGTCGAACGTAAACTCGAACTCAGCGAAGTAGGTCGGGAATATCCCGTGCTTCGAAAGGTCGTTGGCGTCAAAGGCGAGGTTCGCCTCAAGCGGAGGCACTCCGTAGACCATATCCGCCGTGACGTCTATGGTAGTGCCGTTGAAGGTGAAGGAGCCCAGGTCGGTCGAGGTGCTTGTTTGCGGGACCAGCGCCGCCGAGATATAGAACGTGTCGCCAAGAAGGGTGTCCTGGTCCGGGAGGAGCAGGGCATAAAGAGTAAACTGGTCGGACGTCGCCACTATCGTCTCCGTATTGGTGTCGTATACCCCGTCAAGGATGTCCAGCTGTAGCGTCGGCTCGGCATACGCGGCGCCGGCAAAGAGCGTAGTAGCGGCCGCGACCCCTGCTAGTAGATTCCTTAAGCGCCTCATCTCGCACCTCCTCCAACGGTTTATTTGAGAATATGTGAATTGCAAAGGACGTGCCCTTTTTGTAAGTCTCTGATCCGGCTTCTATTTCTTTTTACAGGAGATGAATGGCAGTAAAACTTTTTTCCAGCGATCTGCTATTGATGGAGCTGTTTTTAGTAGCGGACCTGTTCCTAAGTGCCTTGTATTGCGTTATTTTCGCGAAGATACAGTAGACTGGGAACTTTTTTTACAGGTGCCCGGCATTCTTACCTGGCAAGCCGCCTTGACGCAAAAGCAGTATGTCAGGTTGACAAGCGTGGTTTTTGAATTAACCTATTAAGAAAAACATTTTGGGGAGGTGCTGGCATGAAAAGGTTTATGGTATTAGGCTCTGCTCTCGCTATACTGACCGGGTTTTCCGCGCTTCCTGCACATGCCGCGTACGATACCAACGTAGGCTGCGGCCTCGGCTACATGCTCTTTAAGGAGATAGGCCAGGAGAAGACGCTATTCCAGGTATTCGCCGTCACAACGAACGGGACTTTCGGCAACCAGACATTCGGAATCTCATCCGGCACCCTTGAGTGCAAGCAGCCGGCAAGCTTCGTCAGTAACGACAGGCTGAAGACCTTCGTGGCGGCCAACATGGAAACGCTGGCTCAGGATATGGCCGCCGGCAGCGGCGAAACTCTTGTGACCCTTGCCGAGCTCATGGAGGTCCCAACTGAGAAGAGGTCGGCTTTCTACGCCTCTGTCCAGTCCAATTTCAAAAGCATATATACCTCCGCGGACGTACAGTCTGCCGATGTCATTGACAACATCGCCAAAGTAGCTCTTTAAAGGCCGGCCCGGGCTTGAATTCGAGCGCAGTGCAGGGACGTTTTAATCTTTCGACCAGTTGGCCGTGCGGGACCTTTCCCGCATGGCCTCTTTTTTTTCTCTTCCTGTTCTTCGCCTTCCCATCGGGAGCTTTTGCGGAAGTCGATTATAAAGATGAGCTGGCGGATAAGGCCGTAGCCCTCAAACTCCATGAAAAGCGGCAGTGGCAGGTGCTTCTTCATTACAGGCCGACTCTTCCTGGCGGCTATAAGAGCCTTGTGGACGACCCTGCCTTCTTCAATTCGCCTTCCGGCAAGGACGACCCGCTGGAAGAAATGCGCGCCACGATAAGGTCCTTTTTCAGGACCGATACCGACGGAGACCTCCATCCACAATGCAGATTCATTGCCAGGTACAAGTGGCTTGACGAGGAGCTTGAGATAGACTCTTCCAAGCTTCCGGGCCCGGACTGTAAAGGGTTCAGGGAGTTCTCCCGAAACCTCGACCCCAGGTCCGCGGTCCTCATCTTTCCGGTCTCTCACATGAACAGCCCGGCCTCGATGTTCGGCCACACCCTGTTGAGGATAGATTCCGGCAAGGAGTCGAGCCTTTTCTCCTTTGCCGTCAATTATACGGCTGTGACCGGCGAGACCAACGGGATACTCTTCGCCGCCAAAGGCCTCTTCGGTTTCTACAAGGGCTACTTTGGGGTGCTCCCCTATTATGAAAAGATAAAGGAGTACAGCAACCTCGAGAACAGGGACATGTGGGAGTACAGGCTTGAGTTTTCCAGGGAGGAGGTCGAAAGGCTGCTACTGCACCTCTGGGAGCTGAAGGACGTTTATACTTATTATTATTTCTTCGACGAGAACTGCTCTTATAACCTTCTTCTTGTGCTTGAGGCGGCAAGGCCGGGGACGGATATCATTAAATTACTCCCGCCATGGGTGATACCTATGGACACCGTCAAGGCCATTAAGAAGGCGGGTTTCGATTCCGGGTCCGCGCTCTACAGGCCGGCCAAGGCGACAAGGATAAGGCACATTGAGACGACGCTCGGCGCCGGGCCGCGCCTCCTGGCCCTTGATATGGCATTTGGCAGGAAAGACCCAGGCCAGCTCTCTCAAGAGCGATTGAGCAGGGAGGAGAAGGCGCGCGTTCTTGACCTCGCTTCAGAGTACCTTCAGTACAGGTACTCGAGGGAGATGCTCAGTAAGGAAGAGTATACCGCGAGCTTCCTCAAGGTCCTTGGCGCGAGGAGCGCTCAAGGACTTATACCAGAATACAAGGTCGATGCGCCCGTGCCGCCCGAGGAAGGGCACGGCCCGGCAAAGATCGCTTTTGGCGGCGGCGTAAAAGAGGGGGCTTCATTTCTCTCGCTTAAGCTCAGGCCGGCAAACCACGCGCTTATGGACCCTGACCCGGGCTATCTGCCGGGCGCGGCGATAATATTTATGGAAGGCGAGGCGAGATACAATTTTACGGAGAGGAAGCTGACGCTTGAGAGGCTGACCTTCGTCGATATCAACTCGGTCGCCCCGCGCGATGACTTCTTCAAGCCCGTATCATGGAGGGTCTCAGCCGATGTCTTTAGAGAAGAGATGCGCAAAAGAGAGCACAGGACCGTTGCGAGGCTTTCCGGCGGGCCGGGCCTGAGCTACTCCGCCTCTGGCGGTCTGCTCGTCTACGGCTTTATCGGCCCTGAGGCAAAATTCGGGAGCGGCCTTGACGACGGCTATGCCCTGGGCGGCAGCGTCCGGGCTGGCGCCATACGCCCCCTAACCGGCTGGTGGAAGGCGCAGGTCGAGCTCATGGCGGCATCCTTCGGGCCAGGTGACAGCCACGATATCGCCTCAATCGAATTTAATCAGACCTTCTCTGTTAAAAGGGATGAGGCCGTGACCCTTAATGTCAGGAAGGAAAAGTTCGACGGGTTTTATTCGACGGAGGGGGTGTTGTCCTGGAACATGTACTTTTAAACCCGCCTCATATGGTAGAAGGCCCACTTGGCGCACTCATACGCCGGCTGCCAGCGCTGCTGTATGGAACAGATATATTTAAGAAGGGTGTGCTTAAGGAACATCCGGTCGTCCTCAAGCTCTTTCACGTCCTCAGGAAAAAGGTGAAGCTCCTTAAGCGCCGCCTCTTTCTCCTCCGCCGTTATAAGGCTCTTGAATATTATCCTGCTTAAGAGCTTCTGGCATTTGGAGGCCCTCATTGGCTCGTTCGGGAAGCTATCGGTGAACGACAGGCATGCCGGGGTTAAGTTGTAATGCTCAAGCACCCGTTCCAGCTCTTCCCTGTGCTCTTCCGTGTTAATAGTTGAAGCTTCTGTCACCCTTATTCTCCTAACAGGATTTTGAAAAAGTCCATCCAGGACTTTTTCAACTGCGATTTGGCCTGAGTGAATCAGTCCAAATCTTACAGATTGCTCGACTTTTCAAGTCTCGCAATCTGGCAATCCGTCCCTGGATTGCTTGGCAGGATGTTTTTCAACACCCTGCTAAAGGTTTTTTACAGCCTTATAGACCGCCGAAAAATCCTCTTCGCCGGAACCCCTCGACATGGCCACCGCGAAAAGCTCCTTGGCGACCCCGGCTGTAAAGAGTGGCGATCTCAGTTCCCGTGCAAGGTCCTGCAGGTAATGGAGGTCCTTGTACATAAGAGAGGTCTTGAAGTGAGCGGCGTAGTCCTCTTTCAGGAGCTTCTCCTTCTTGGCATCCATTACGGCGGAGCTTCCCGCGCCCTTTGAAAATATATCAAGGGCTGCATGCCTGTCAAGGCCCGCCTTCTCGCTGAGGGCCGTCGCTTCGGCTATGGAGGCCATGAAAGAGCCGAGGAGGAGGTTGTTGATGAGCTTGACCTTCGTGGCAAGCCCCGGCTCCCGCAAAAAGAATATCTCCCTGCCGAGCTTTTCAATGATGGGGAGGGCGGCCCTGTACGGGGCCTCTTCCCCGCTCACGAGTACGCAGAGATTGCCTGTCATGGCCTGGACTATGCTGCCCAGCAGCGGGGCCTCAAGGTAGCTTGCCCCGCGTTCTTTGAGTATCGAATGAAAGGCGCTCACTTCGCTAAAGTGGTTGGTGGTCGTATCTACGATCACCTTGCCCTTGAGCCCGGCGCTAAGAAGTCCATGCCTCATGGTAAGGACTTCGCGGACAGCCGCGCTGTCATAGAGGCTGAGTATTATAAAATCGGCCCTCGTCGAGGCGGAGGCAGGGGTGTCGCTTACAAGCACGTCAAGCTCCCTTGCCTTCGTAAGCGTTCTGTTCCAGGCGTAGACCTCCACGCCCTCGCTTTTAAGCCTTGAGGCGATCGCCTTGCCCATCCGGCCAAGCCCGATAAGACCTGCCCTCACAGGAGCCACTCAGGACCTCTCTATATGGATTTTTACAAGCCTCCTTAATAGTATAGCAGACTTGCCGCTATTTCCGGCGCGCGCCATTATCTCTTGCCGGAAAGGAGGCCGTCGATAAGCACGGATACCTGCCCCGCCCAGTCGGCGCTCCCTTTTTGCGCCATGGCGATACGCCCGTCTCTGTCTATGAGGTACGCCTCCGGGGCGCGCATCACCTGGTAGGCTTCGGCCACAAAGCCGTCCTCATCCCTTATCTTTATGAATGTAAAACCCTCTTTTTCCATGAACCGGCTCACGTCGTAAAGAGAGGCGCTGTGCATGGAATCTGCCCCGACCGCTACTACGACGAGCCCCCTGTCCCTGAACTTCCGGTAGAGCGCCTCTATGGCCTTCAGCTCCTCTTTGCATGCTTCACACTTCATCCTCCAGAAGTAGAGGAGCACTACCTTGCCTTTTTGCTCTGAGAGGCGGAAGGGCTTGCCGGCCATGTCCCTGTAAAGGAAATCAACCGACGGGCTTCCGGCTGTAAGGTTTACTACATACCTGCTTTCATCTTTTTTTGCGCTCTCCCCGCACCCCGCGGCAAGAAGGCAGATCGCGAGCATGGTAAAAAGGGTTTTTTTCATTGGCACCTCCGTTCCGGACGATGATAGCAGATAAGGGCAGGGGAGCGAAAGTGGCTTTTGTCATAAGGCTCCCTCTAAAAATTGTTCTTTTCCCTGACCTCTGCGTCAGGGCTCGTTTTCCAGTAACCCCTTGCCCTTGAAAAATGCTACATTTATATGTTACAAAACCTGTTTAAATCGTTAAATTTTTCTACGAGTGAGGGCAGATGGCTGAGAAGTCCGAAAGATACGGCCACAAGGAGATAGAGGCCAGGTGGCAGGCCGAGTGGGAGAGGAACAAGGCATTCTCCGCAGGGGAGACAAGCTCTCCGAAGTACTATGTCCTGGAGATGTTCCCATATCCGTCCGGCAAGATACACATGGGCCACGTGAGGAACTACTCCATCGGGGACGTGCTGGCGAGGTTTCTCATGATGAGGGGGAAGAACGTCCTTCACCCGATGGGCTGGGATTCCTTCGGCCTTCCAGCGGAGAACGCTGCCATTCAGCACGGCATACACCCAGCCAAATGGACATACGAGAACATAGACAACATGCGCGTCCAGCTCAAGCGCATGGGCTTGAGTTACGACTGGGGCAGGGAGGTGGCGACCTGCTCGCCAGAGTACTATAAATGGAACCAGTGGATATTCCTTAAGCTCCTTGAGAAGGGGATAGCCTACAAGAAGCGTTCATCGGTAAATTGGTGCCCGGAGTGCGCGACTGTCCTTGCAAACGAGCAGGTTGAGGACGGAAGCTGCTGGAGGTGCTCTTCGCCGGTCGAGATGAAGGAGCTTGAGCAGTGGTTCTTTAAAATTACCGCGTACGCTGAAGAGCTTCTTGAGCATACATACAAGCTCCAGGGCTGGCCCGAGAGGGTCCTCGTGATGCAGAGGAACTGGATAGGCAAGTCTACCGGGGCCGAGGTCGTGTTCCCGGTCGACGGGTCAAAGGAGAGCATAAGGGTCTTTACGACCAGGCCGGATACGCTCTTTGGCGTTACCTTCATGTCGCTCGCGCCGGGACACCCGGCTATAGAGAGGATAACGACCGGGGAGAGGAAGGCGGATGTGGAGAGGTTCGTGGCCAGGGCCAGGGCAGAGGCCAGGGACCTGCGCATGAACCCGGAAGAGGTCGTGAAAGATGGCGCGTTCACTGGGGCCTTCTGCGTAAACCCGCTCACGGGCGAGAAGGTCCCCGTATATGTGGCGAACTTCGTCCTTATGGAATATGGCACCGGCGCTGTCATGGCTGTTCCCGCCCATGACCAGAGGGACTTCGAGTTCGCCAAAAAGTACGGACTTCCGATAAAGGTCGTCATAAACCCTCCTGGCGCGGCGCTCGACCCCTCTACGATGGACGCGGCCTATGTAGAGCCTGGCATAATGGTCAATTCCGGCCCTGTGGACGGCACGGTAAGCACCGGGGCCATGGACGCCATCATCGACCTTGTGGAAGAGAAGAAGGCTGGTAAGAGGACGACAACCTACAGGCTCCGCGACTGGGGCATATCGCGGCAGAGGTACTGGGGCTGTCCCATACCGGTCATCTACTGCGATAAATGCGGCACTGTGCCGGTGCCTTTCGAGAGCCTTCCGGTAATACTGCCTGAGGACGTAATGCTGACCGGCAAGGGGCTCTCGCCGCTCGCCTCGTCAGAAAGTTTTGTAAAGACGGAGTGCCCGTCCTGCAAGGGAAGCGCACGGCGCGAAACAGACACCATGGATACTTTCGTCGATTCGTCCTGGTACTTTTTAAGGTACTCTTCTCCCCAGGAAAAGGGGCTGCCCTTCAAAAAAGACGAGGCCGGCTACTGGATGCCGGTAGACCAGTATATCGGGGGTATAGAGCACGCGGTCCTCCACCTCCTTTACGCGAGGTTCTTCACAAAGGCCCTTCGCGACCTCGGTCTCCATGAGGCGGACGAGCCCTTCAAGAACCTCCTTACCCAGGGCATGGTCTGTAAGGAGATAACAAGGTGCCCTGAGCACGGATACCTCTATCCTGAGGAGGTTGTAGAGGGCAAATGCAAGCTCTGCTCGAAGCCGGTAGTAATAGGCGCGGTAGAGAAGATGTCCAAATCGAAGAAGAACGTCATCGACCCGGACAGGATAATAAGCCAGTACGGAGCCGACACCACAAGGCTATTCTCCCTTTTCGCCGCCCCGCCTGAGAAGGACCTCGACTGGAGCGAGGAGGGTGTCGAGGGCTCGTACAGGTTTTTGAACAGGGTTTGGCGGCTCGTTGTCGAGAACTCCGATCTTCTGACTTCAGCTCTGTCATGGAAGCCTGGCGAAGGGCTTGAAGGAAAGGCTAAAGAGCTTCACGCCACCACCCACAGGACGATAAGGAAGGTCACACAGGATATAGAGGAGAGGTTCCATTTCAATACGGCCATCAGCTCGATAATGGAGCTTGTGAACGCTCTTTACCAGTTCCAGTCAACGCTTGACGGCAAGGGGCATGGTACGGCCGAGGCAAGGGTCTTCAAGGAAGCTATAGAAGCGGTGGTGCTGCTGCTCGCCCCGTTTGCCCCCCACATCTCTGAAGAGCTATGGTCGAGGCTCGGGGTCACAAAGCCCGTCTACAGGACGGGCTGGCCCGCCTGGAGCGAAGAGGCCGTAAGGGAAGATGAGATCGAGATACCGGTACAGGTGAACGGCAAGGTAAGGAGCAGGCTAAAGGTCCCCGCAGGGGCAGCGGAGGCAGAGGTAAAGCGGATCGTGATGAACGACGAGAAGATAAAAGAGATAATCACAGGCAAAGATATAAGGAAGTTTGTCTACGTCCAGGATAAGATAGTGAATATGGTGGTCGCTTGAAGCCGCGCTTTTTGTATATACTCGTTCTTTTGCTCTTTGCAGGCTGCGGCTACCACGTCGCCGGAAAGGCGGGGCAGATGCCGGGCGGGGTGGAGACCCTTGCCATACCGGTATTCACCAACAAGACCATCAAGCCCGATATAGAGTCCGCTGTCACATCGGCCTTCGTGAGCGAATTTGTGACGACCGTAAGCGTTGCAGGTGACGCGCCGTTTGTAATGGAAGGGGTCATCACTGCCTACAGCCTTACGCCCGTCTCCTTTACCAAGAGCGACGTAAACCAGGAGTACAGGCTTACGGTCACCATGTCGCTTCGAATACTTAACGAGAATACCGGCGCTGTTATCTGGCAGGACAGGAGCGTTACCGACTATGAGGACTTTGCAGTGAACATAGACGACGTCGCTGCCACAAAGGACAGGGAAGCCGACGCGCTCCGAAAGCTCTCCAGGGACACGGCGAGGCTCGTCAAGGAGCGCATGATGGAGGGCTTCTGAGGTGGCCTTGAAACCGTTATATTACCTCTATGGAACGGACGACTACCTCGTAGAGGAAGCCTTTCTCAAGATAAAGAGCGAGGCGCTCACGGGCGGCTTCGCCTCGATGAACTACCATGTCTACGAGGGCAAGGGGCTTGCCTCCTCTGACCTGGTCTCGACCGCCCAGACCATGCCGGCCTTTGCCGAATGGCGGCTCATAGCAGTCAAAGGGGCCGAGGGCATAAAGGCCGCCCAGGAAAAAGAGCTCGCTGAGTACGTAGCTGACCCGTCCCCGACTACCTGCCTTGTATTCATCTCAAACGCCGCGAAGCTTGATAAGGGCTCTGCCCTTGTGAAGGCCCTTGAGGCCGGGGGCCATACAAAGGCATTAAACCGCCTGAGCGATACAGAGCTTCTCAGATGGATAAAGGAAGAGGCCGTGAGGCAGGGCAAGACGATCGCGGATGCGGCCGCCAGGAGCCTTCTTGAGATATCCGGGACAAGGCTCCGTGATATAAAGGGCGAGCTCGACAAGATAGTCCTTTTCGCCGGTGAGAAAAGAGCGATCGACGAGAACGATGTCGCGGAATCGGGCCTTGAGTGCAGGGAAGAGTCGATCTTCAACCTCTCCGACGCCATAGGGAAAAAGGACGTCAAAGAGGCCTTCCGCGTATACGAGAAGCTCTCGGATGAGGAACCCATAAAGGTGCTCGGGGCCATAGCCCGCCAGATGAGGACGCTCCTTAAGATAAAGGCCCTCCTTAAGAAGGGCACGCCGGTAGAGAGGATCGGCGGGCTTACGGGCCTGTTCCCCAAATACGCGAGCGACTACATAAGGAGGAGCAAGCTCTTTGGTGAAACCGAGCTTGCCTCCGCCATCTTAAAGCTCCTTGCGGCCGACACCGACCTGAAGACCGGCAGGGCGCCCGTTGCGACGGTGCTTCCGAGGGTCATCATGGAGCTTTGCGGGAAGTAATACGTTCATGCAAGGAAACTGTCCATCTGCCTTGTCAGCCGGGTAGGTTGGGTTAGCGAAGCGTAACCCAACAATAAATAGAAGGCATATGCAATATCGCAGTCTAGTAGGGTGCGCCATGCGCACCATTTAGTTTCACAGGGAGTATCCTATGTCAACAGGCTCATTCGTCTGGAACCTTGCGGGGGCAGCCGTGTTTTTCATCCTCTTCCTCAAGACCAGGCAGACGCATAAGGGTTTAGGCACCACCTGTCTCATGCTCGCGGTCGGGAACATTCTCTATATCCTGGCAATCGCATTGATGTGAATGTAAGGAAAAACGGGATTTGACAGCGGGTGGGCTCGGCCCATCACCATTTTCATTTCTTTACTCTGCCCCTATGCCCTCAAACTCCGCCACAATCGGACGGATATACACCTTCATCGACATATCGTTGGAAAGATGCTTCCAACCCCCAAATAAAAAAAGCCCCCAGGTTTTCCGGGGGCTTTGGTTTGGATATCTGTTAAGGCCTTACTTCGCCTTTTCGTTCACTAACTTCGAGAGGCGGGCGGCCTTTCTTGATGCGTTGTTCCTGTGGATAACGCCCTTCGAGGCGGCCTTGCCAAGCTCGGAGACGGCATTGCTGAGGCTTGTCTTTGCCTCGTCCGCCTTGCCCGCGGCTACCGCGTCCTTTACCTTCTTGACAGCCGTCCTTACGGTAGATTTAACGGAGGTGTTCCTCTCCCTCCTCTTTTCGCTCTGCTTGTGCCTTTTTATTGCTGACGCGTGGTTAGCCAAAATACCCTCCTGTAAGCTCTTTCCTCTTAATTTCTGCTACCTTTTAAGGCGCAAATCTGTTAATGTTCGCTCTTGTGCCAGGCAAACTCTGTCCATGAGCCGGCTTGAAGAAAAGATGATAATATTCGTTTTTAAACCTCTTGTCAAGTATTTTGGGGCCGCCCGATGAGCCACGAGAGGAGGATCACCGGGGCCGCCTCCATAATAAGCGCCGCGACGGCCCTTAGCCGCGTACTCGGCTATATAAGGGACGCCGTCCTCGCGTACGTCTTTGGCGCAGGCCTCCTGGCCGATGCCTTTTTCATGGCCTTCAGGATCTCGAACCTCTTGAGAAGGCTTGTAGGGGAGGGCGCCCTCACATCTTCCTTCATCCCCATTTTTACGGAAGAGATGAACAGCCGCTCGAAGGAGGCTACCCGCGAGCTTGTATCGAGCGTATTTACCATCTTCGCCATCATACTTACCATCCTTGCCGTCCTCGGGATTCTCTTTTCAAAAGAGATAGTCTCGATAATGGCCCCGGGGTTCCTCGCGGACCCTGAGAAGTTCTCGCTAACGGTATCGCTGACAAGGTGGATGTTCCCTTATATGATCTTCATCGGTCTCATGGCCATAGCCATGGGGGTGCTGAACTCGTACAAGCACTTCACCGCCCCGGCCCTTGCCCCGGTCCTTTTTAACCTCGCGATAATAGCGAGCGTTTTCGCCATAGCCCCGTTCATCTCTTCCCCGGTATATGCCATTGTAGCAGGGGTGCTCGTCGGCGGGGCGTTACAGCTTTTTTTGCAGCTCCCTTACTTAAGCAGATTCGGCATGTTCCCGGGGCTATCGTTCAAATTCAACGACAGCGCGATAAAAAAGATATTTATCCTCATGGGCCCGGCAACCTTCGGCATCGGCGTATACCAGCTTAATATCTTCGTTACCATGTGGTTCGCCTCCCAGCTCCCTGAGGGGGCTGTATCATACCTTTATTACGCCGGAAGGCTCATGGAGCTTCCCCTGGGGGTCTTCGGAGTCTCTGTCACTACCGCCGTCCTTCCGAGCCTCTCCGAACATGTGGCGAAAAAGGAATGGGACGCCTTCAAAAGGTCCCTTTCGTTCGCCGTAAGGCTCGTAAACTTCGTGATGATACCGGCTACCATCGGCCTGATAATCTTGAGCTATCCGATAGTGGAGGCGCTATTCATGAGAGGGGAGTTCACGCCCCAGGACGCTGCCGCCACCTCCGTTGCCCTGTACTTCTACTCTGCCGGACTTGTGCCTGTGGCGGTATCGAGGATACTTACCTCGGTATTCTATTCCCTTAAAGATACGGCGACACCTGTCTGGGTCGCCGCCATCGCTTTTATCTTCAATACATTCTTCTGCTTTGTCCTTATAGGGCCGTTAGGGCACGGGGGACTGGCGCTGGCGACCACGCTTGCGTCAGCCGTAAACTGTGTTATGCTCTTCGTGATACTGAGGCTGAAGTTCGGACGTATCGGTATGAAAGAGATGGCGTGGTCGGCCCTTAAGGCTTCTGCCGCCTCAGCGGTGATGGGGGCTCTGGTCTATTTTGTAGCGTTCAAGTCGATCGGTGTTACAGGTGGCCTCGGCAAGACATTCCTCTTGACCGCGTGCTTAAGCATAGGAATTGTGACTTATATCATAGCCTCGAAGTATATGCAGGTGCCTGAACTCGTGTTTTTAAAAGGTTTTTTAAGTCGAAGGGGCAAAAAAGCGGGTTAAATGAATAAGGGTGGTTAAGCCCTAACCCGTTGATTTATCTGTCCAATCACTGCTTAAAAAATAGTCAACCTTCATAGCGCCCATAAAATCCGGTTCCAACGTTTTTTGCACCCGCCCTCTTTTCAACAACTTATCCACAGCTTGTGGGGACATCTTCTGAAGCCTCTGTTTTTACCGCTCTTTTTCCTTGGCCTTCGCCTCCTGCCAAAGCCGCTCCATTTCATCTATAGTCGTCGATGAAAGGCCGCCGCCTCTTTCGATGAGAGACCTTTCTATATGATGAAAGCGGGTGATAAATTTTCCTATCGTCTTTCTTAGCGCGTCCTCCGGGTTTACTTCCAGGAACCTGCCTACGTTCACGAGAGTGAAGAGCAGGTCGCCGAGCTCTTCCTCCATATGAGCTGCCGCCCTTTGTCTTACGGCATCCTTGAACTCGGCTACCTCTTCGTCGAGCTTCACCAATACTTCGCTTACGTCCTTCCAGTCAAAGCCGGCCCTCGCGGCCTTCTGGCTCACCTTGTGGGCGCGGAGCAACGCGGGCAGCACCTCTGGAATGCCTTCGAGATATCCCTTCGCCTCTTCACCCTTCTTCTCCAGTTTCTTTATCTCCGCCCACTGCCTCAAGACCTCTTCAGGGGTATCGGCCTTGCTCTGTCCGAATACATGGGGGTGGCGGCCTGTCATCTTCCTGTGGGAATCTTCTATAACGCCTGAGAGGCTAAAGAGCCCTTTTTCTTTTGCCATCTGGCATACGAATATGATCTGGAAGAGGAGGTCGCCCAATTCCTCCTTCATATGGCGCGCGTCGCCGGAATCTATGGCTGATATGACCTCATAGGCCTCTTCTATTATGAAGGGTATGAGCGAATCGAATGTCTGGGCCCTGTCCCATGGGCAGCCGTCCTCACCCCGGAGCCTTTCCATAAGGGCTTCAAGCTTGCCTATATCAGCTATTCTATTCTCCATCGAGTCCTGTCCTTCTCAAGTCATCTTTAGTATTGACGTTTTCAACTGACCGCGCTATCGGCAGGCCAGGGAAGTCATCTTCGGTAAGCCGCAGGGTGTCTATCTCATCCAAAAGCGTGTTTATCATCAAGTCCCCGGCCTTTATATGCTTTTCTATCACGGTGAGGCACCTTTTCGAGTACGCGGCGTGCATGGGATGGAGCATGCCGCCTATGAAGGGCGCTACAGAGCCGGCCTTGCCAGTCCTTTCAGCCACCGCCCTTACGCAAGCCTCGTCAAGGTACGGCATATCGCAGGCGACTACAAATGTGTAATTATTTCCGGAATGGAAAATGGCGGTGTATATCCCGCCCAGGCTACCGGCCCCGCTTATGATATCGGTATAGACCGGAAGGCCGAGGCCTTTATAGATGGCCGCGTCATTTGCCACGATGAAGGACTCTTTGAATACCGAGCTTATGAGCCGGACGGTCCGTTCTATTATGGCGCCTTCGCCTGTAGAGATGAAGGCCTTGTTGAAGCCCATCCGTCGGCTCTGGCCCCCGGCGAGTATTGCTCCTGTCATATTGATTTTGTTCAAGGCTGTCTCAGGCAGTTGATTGGTTGGAATCTGTCGGCAGGTCTTTTCAGGGGCCCTCAAGAGGGTCATCCCTTTTTGATCCTTATCTCTATCTCTTTTGCCTTATCGCACCCCTTGAGGCTCTTTATCATCCCGGAGACCCCGTCACGGAGGAGGTTTTCTATAAATGGCTTGAGCTCGACCTGCTGCCCGTCAACAATGAGGCTTATCCCTGGCTCCAGGTGCTTTTTTATTATCTGTTTTTCGATGAGGTCGGCAACCCCCTTGAAATCATTGATATCGTAGACCGGAAGGCGCCTGCTCACCCGGAAGTCCGAGGCAAAGGCTATGAGGTTTTTATCTTTGGAAGAGACCGGCCTCGACGAGTTTGCCTTGCGGACGACCTCTATTTTGGGAAATCCCGATTTTTTGAAGCCTTCGGTTAATATGACGTCTACATCCGTAAAGTAGGAAGCTATGATCCTCTCTGGCGGCCATTCGCTGGAGGTGTCCTTTATTACCGCGAACTTCTCCGGAGAGGCGAGGGCGACGACGCTTGCCCCGGCCTGCTTATGCCTCCACGAGTCCTTGCCTTCGTGGTCTATCTCAAAGCCGTGGGCGTCGTGCTTCAAGATGCCCACGCTGTAGCCCCTGCGTGTAAGCTCTGAGATGACCATCTCAAGGAGGGTCGTCTTGCCGCTGCCGGATTTGCCTATTATTGATATTATTGGCGCCATAATTTTTAAAGAATACGGATAATATACTATGGGTTACGCGGCGTGTAAATGATTTTTAACCTTGATCGGCGTGAGGACAGGCGAGAAGGGACACCCACTATGATCGTTGAAGCATCAGGGGATGTTCTGTCATGCGGCCCAATAAAAAAAGAGGCGGGCTTTCGGCCCGCCTCCTGGGTATTGTCAGGTATTTTTACATCCCGCCGCCGCTGGTGCCTGCGCCGCTGCGCTCAGAACCCGGTGTCATCTGCCTTTGCTGCTGCTCCATACCACGTTCAGTGCCGGCGGCAGGTGATATCCTGGCGTGTTCAAGCGCCTTCTCGGCGCTGTCTATTGCTTCCTTCGCGCTGTTGACGGCCTGCTTCAGGTGCTCATCCTGCCTTGCCTGCTGCTGGGCCTGCTCGAAGTTCCTCAGGGCGGACCTTAAGTTGTCTATGGCCTGCTGGGTCTGTTTGACAGCCTGCTTCTGCTGCTTGGAGACATCCTGGGCAGCGGCGCCTCTTTGCTGAGTGGCTGCCTGCTGCTCTGTGGTCCCTGCCGTCGCCTCATCTGACAGTGCAGGGGAAGCTGCGAATATTGATAAAAGAAATGACATCGCGACCGCTGAAAGAGTAGACCTCTTCATGCTGTTACCTCCTTGGTATTGTTGGTAAGTGAGAATGGAAGATACGGCAAGTATATGGGGGCTTGACGCGCGCGCCCCTCCTTAAATCTAAGTATACAGCAATAACCCCGGCGCGCAAGCAGCTCTGCCATGGAAAGCCTTGTATTTTAGCTATTTACTTGAATTAGCGGCTGAATTGACTTAAAATATCCGCATGTTCTTTCATCTGTCATGGCTAAGGCGTTTAGCCGGCTCACTCTTTCTGTCGATCGCCCTCTTATCCTCAGCACCCGCGTTAAGCGCCTCTGAGCCTTCAAAAGATCATGGGAAGACCATAGGCCAGACATTCGAAGGCGAGGAGCTGGTCTATGATATCGGCGTATGGTTCTTCAGTAATGTGGCGCAGGGGAAGGTCGTTCTGAAAAGCGACGGCCCGAATACCTATACCGCCACCCTTACCGCCGGTACAAGCGGCTTAATAGATACCCTTTTGCGCCACAGGAAGGACAGGTACGTCTCAAGGCTCAAGATGACCGGGGACGGAAAGCGGTTTGTTACCGTAAGCTTCGAAAAAGAGGTCGAGATGGACGGGAAGTCCGCGAGAAAAGGCACTTACAAGATGGACTATGACAAGAGGATAGTCAGCTGGAAGAGCTGGGGCGCTGGGAAGGAAGAAAAGAGCGGCAACGTGAAGATACCGGAAGGCATGTATGTGGATGACCCGATAGCCGCCTTCTATAACTTCAGGTTCGGGGCCTATGGCGAGGTCGAGCATGGCCGCGAATACGACATAGCGAGCTTCCCGAAGGAGGACCGCTTCCCGGAGATACATATAAAGGTAGCCACTGAAAAAGAGCTTAAAAAGAGGACGAGGTCAGGAATCGTCCCGGACTATCTCGCTGACGCGAGGATAGACAAGGAACTTTTCGGCTCCATGAACGGCGACGTGGAGATACGCTTCACAAAGGGCATGCTCCCAACCCATGCCATAGCAAAGGGCATATTCTTCTTCGGCGACGTAAAAGGCAGGCTGAAGGAGGTAAACCTGACGGACTCCTCCATCAAAAAGGCATCTGAAAAGTAGCCCCGCCTTAAAACCCTCACGACCTGTGGGTCTTCAATAACAGGAAGAGTACTGCCGCAAGCGCAGACATCGCGCTCCCGAAGAGAAACGTCGCGGAAGCCCCTACGTTATCCCAAAGATATCCGGCTATTATGCTCGCGGGAAGGAGCATGAGCCCCACGACCGTATGGTATACGCCGAAGGCGGTAGCCTTCTGCCCTTCTGGGGCAAGAGTGGCAAGATATGCCCTCAGGGTCCCCTCGCTCATGCCCTTGTAGAGGCCGTAGAGTGGAAAAAGTATCCATATGTGGATGGCGCTTGAGGAGAACCCTATGAAAAGGAAGAGTATCGAGTAGTATATGAACCCGGCAAGGATCATGAGCCTGAGGCCTATCCTGTCGGCCAGCGCGCCCATGGGTGTCGATGAGGCGGCGTAAACTACATTGAATACCAGGTATATTATGGGGATAAGCGCGCTTTGTACGCCGAGGTTTTCTGCCTGCAGGATGAGGAACGCGTCCGCGAAGTATCCGAGGGAGAAGACCCCCACTACCAGCAGGTATCTCCTGAAGGGGCCGTTAAAGGATGAGATGGATAATTTTGGGAGCTTGATTACATCTTCCTTTGGCCGTTTCCGTTCCTTTATGAACAATATTATGACAACTACCGCGATAATGGCCGGTATCGCCGAGGCGAAGAATACGAGGCGCAGGTTGTCGACGAATATGAGGAGCAGCACAAATGCTATGCCGGGGCCGATGACGGCCCCGATGGTATCCATCGACCTGTGAAAGCCGAAGGCTAATCCGAGTTTGCTGTTATCTGTAGAATCAGCTATTATGGCGTCCCTTGGCGAGGTCCGAACACCTTTTCCGACCCTGTCTATGAACCTGGCCCCCAGTACCTGTGACCAGGTCGCGGCAAGGGCGATAATGGGCCTGCTAAGGGCTGATATCCCATAACCGGCGCCCATGAGGAGTTTTCTTCGCCCCAGCCTGTCGGAAAGCCACCCTGAGAATACCTTTAATAAAGAGGCGGTAGCCTCGGCGATGCCCTCTATTATGCCGACCGCCGTCTTTGTGGCGCCGAGCACGTTTGTAAGGAAAAGCGGTAGGAGGGGGTAGATCATCTCGGAGGAGATGTCCATGAACATGCTTACTACCCCTGTGAAGAATACGTTGCGGCTTAAGCCGAAGGGATATCTTCTTTCGCGGACGGCAGGCTTCATACCCTGTGATTCTATCGATTTCCCGCCCGTTTGCAAGGCCGAGGAGCTGCCTTCATAAAGGTCTTGACATGGTTTGGCAAAACCGCTAATATCTTACATTCAATATTACCGGAGGATAGTGGAAGATGCACGCGGTCATAAAGACAGGGGGCAAGCAGTACAGGGTTTCCGAGGGAGACGTCCTGAACGTTGAGAAGCTCGCGGGAGACCCCGGCGCCAGGGTCGAGCTCTCAGAGGTCCTCGCTGTAGGCGAGGGCGAAAGCATAAAGCTTGGGACCCCGACGGTGGCAGGGGCCACGGTCGTAGCCGAGATACTCGGCCAGGGCAAGGGCAAGAAGGTAATAGTCTACAAGAAGAAGAGAAGGAAGGGCTACGACAAGAGGCAGGGTCACAGGCAGCTCTTTACCAGCATAAAGATTCAGGAAATAAAGGGCTGATTTTTAAGTTAAGGTCAAGGGAGGGTCTTTACAGTGGCTCATAAAAAGGCAGGCGGAAGCTCAAGGAACGGCAGGGACTCTAACGGTCAGAGAAGGGGCGTAAAGCGCTTCTCAGGTCAGGAGGTATCGGCCGGTTCTATCATAGTAAGGCAGGTAGGCAGCAGGGTATATCCAGGCTCCAACGCTGGCATGGGCAGGGACTTCACCATCTTCGCCAAGGTGAGCGGCATCGTCCAGTTCGAGGACAAGGGAGCCAAAAAGTTCGTAAACATCCTTCCGCAGTAAGAGGGATATGATAACTTGAAAAGGGCGGAATGGAGAGGCGAGTCGGTCTTCTCCGGCATCCGCCCTTTTTATATTTCGTAGATATTGTTTTAAAAACCGTTATAACGAAGACAACGGTCTGCGTATCGAAAGAACCGAAGAGGCAACAATCCCTGAGAATCCAATAACGCATCAAACGGAATTGAAAATATGAAGTTTATTGATGAGGCGAAGGTATACGTAAAGGCCGGTGATGGCGGCAAAGGCTGCATAAGCTTCAGGCGAGAGAAGTACGTGCCGAAGGGCGGTCCTGACGGCGGGAACGGCGGCAGGGGCGCGGACGTGATATTCGTTGCCGACAATCGCCTGTCAAGCCTGCTCGACTTCAAGTACAGGCGCGAGTACCAGGCTGAGAGGGGAGAGCATGGCATGGGCAGCATGTGCTCCGGGAGGGACGGGGAAGACCTTACCATAAAGGTTCCTGTTGGCACCGTCATAAAAGACGCGGATACCGGAGAGGTGATAGCCGACCTCGTGGTGGACGGGCAGGAGTTCCTGTGCTGCAAGGCCGGAAGGGGAGGCAAGGGAAACGCGCACTTCGCGACATCAACGCACCAGACGCCGAGGTTTGCCCAGCCAGGCGAACCTGGCGAGGAGCGGAACCTGAAGCTTGAGCTAAAGCTCCTCGCGGATGTCGGCATAATAGGTTTTCCGAACGCCGGAAAATCTACCCTTATATCGCATATCTCTGCGGCCAAACCCAAGATAGCCGACTACCCGTTTACAACACTTGTGCCAAATCTCGGTATCGTAAAGTTCGGGGACTTCGGCGGCTTCGTTGTGGCCGACATACCCGGGCTTATCGAAGGGGCTCACGAGGGCAAGGGGCTTGGCGTAAAGTTTTTGAAGCACGTCGAGAGGACTAGCATGTTCGTCCATGTGATAGACATCTCCCCAATGACCGGCAGGGACCCTAAGGAGGATTTCGCGGTTGTGAACCGTGAGCTCAAGGGCTTTAACGCGGAGCTTGCCGGCAGGCCCCAGGTCATTGCCCTCAATAAGACAGATATCCCGGAGGCAGAGGAGAAGATCCCGGAGTTATTGAAATTTTTCGAGGGTTTGGGTATAAAGGTATTTTCCATCTCAGCCGCTACAGGCAAGGGGCTAAGGGAGCTGGTCAATTACGTAGGCGCTCATGTGGTAGGTCTAAAGGCCAAGAGCGCCTCCTGAGGCGTATGAAGGACCTGAGGAAGAAGATAATAAAGAGGTCCCGCCGGGTCGTCATAAAGGTAGGGAGCGCCGTTGTCGCGGCCAGGCCTGCGGACGGCCCCGACATATTCACGAGGCTCGCTGACGAGATAAAGGGACTTAAGGAGGCTGGCAGGGAGGCGGCTATTGTAAGCTCCGGCGCCATAGCCCTCGGCATGCGCAGACTCGGTATGAAGGAGCGCCCGGCGACGATCCCTGAAAGGCAGGCCGCGGCGGCTGTCGGGCAGGGCTCGCTCATGGCCCTTTACGATTCGGCCTTCTCTAAAGTAGGAGAGAAGGCGGCGCAGGTGCTCCTTACCCATGACGACCTCGGAAGCCGCAAACGATTCCTCAACGCCCGCAATACCCTTACAGCCCTTTTCAGGCTCGGCATCGTCCCGGTCATAAACGAGAACGACACGGTAGCGGTAGAGGAGATAAAGTTCGGGGATAACGACGCCCTCTCGGCCCTTGCGACCAACCTTGTGGAGGCCGACCTCCTCATAATACTTTCGGATATAGACGGACTTTACGATAAAGACCCCAAGGCCTTCCCGGATGCCAAGAAGCTCGCTTTGGTCGAGGATGTCGACGAGCTTAATATCGACACTATCATAAACACCGCCAACAGCCTCGGCACAGGCGGCATAAAGACAAAGTGCGAGGCCGCCAGGCGCGCAGCCCACTACGGGGCCGCTACCATCATCGCGAACGGGAATAAGCCTGGCATCGTCTCGCGCCTACTGGCCGGAGAGGAAGAGGGCACCCTCTTCCTGCCCAAAGAGGACAGGCTTACGAGCAAGAAGCACTGGATCGCCTTCTCGGCCAGGCCCTCCGGCAGGGTCTTCGTAGACGACGGGGCAAAGGAGGCGCTCCTTAATAAAGGCAGGAGCCTTCTGCCCACCGGCATAAGGGACGTTGACGGCAGCTTCGACGCCGGAGAGGTCGTCCACTGCGTAGACCTTCTGGGCAAGGAATTCGCCAGGGGTGTGGCCAACTACAGCTCTTCTGAAATACAAAAAATAAAAGGGCTTAACACAGCCGAGCTTGTTGGAGTGCTTGGCTATAAGGTCTATGACGAGGTTATACACAGGGATAACCTCGTAGTGCTATAACAGGCATGAAATAAGTCCATCTGCGTCGTTGGCTTCAGAAGCTCGTCACTGCGGCGTACACTCAGGTACGCCGCAGTCATCAAGCGGCGAGAATAGCCTCGCATATGGAGCTCTTTAGCAGCCTGTTAGTATGGTGCGGTGGATTTTTTACGGGAAACCTTTTCGTAGAAAGCTACCTTATCCTGTTACTTTTCCCTTAACTTTTAAAGGGTTCCCTCCGATAGAAACGTAGCGGCAAGGAGTGTGTCTACTGCCGGTCCTTACTGTTGGGGCCCTGTTTGGAATAAAAAATCACTGAAAAACAGGGTAGTTATACCTGTTTTCTCAAGGAGATTTTCATGTCTGTGAAGGATGGGGTTCTTGAAATAGCAAAGGCCGCGAGACAGGCCTCTTTCGGTTTGGCGAAGCTAGAGAGCGCCGCGAAGAACAGGGCGCTTCTTAAGATGGCAGACGGGGTTGTGGCCGCCGCCGCTTTTTTAAAGGAAGAGAACAAAAAGGACATCGAGGCCGCTGAGAAGAAGGGGCTTACGAAGGCCATGATAGAAAGGCTTACCCTCTCGGATAAGGTCATCGCTACGATGGCCGCCGGGCTCCGTGAGGTTGCGGCGCTACCCGACCCTGTCGGAGAGGTGACGAAGATGTGGAAGAGGCCGAACGGCCTCATGGTCGGCAGGATGAGGATCCCTATCGGTGTCATCGGCATCATCTATGAGTCCAGGCCGAACGTCACGGCTGACGCCGCCGGACTTTGCTTGAAATCCGGGAACGCTGTGGTGCTTCGCGGGGGGAGCGAGGCCATAAACTCGAACAACGCGATAGCCAAAATACTCAATGAGGCTTGCGAGGCCTCTGGCGTGCCTTCGCGCTCGATACAGGTAATACCGACCACGGACAGGGAAGCGATACTTGAGATGCTCAAGCTTGAGGAGTATATAGACCTCATAATCCCCAGGGGCGGGGAGGGGCTTATAAGGTTCGTGGTCGAGAACTCAAAGATACCGGTAATAAAGCACTATAAGGGCGTCTGCCATGTATTTATAGACTCTTCTGCGGATATCGACATGGCCGAAAGGATAGCCTTCAACGCCAAGGTGCAAAGGCCGGGGGTATGCAACTCCATGGAAACGCTCCTTGTCCATAAGGATATAGCCGGAAAGTTCCTGCCGGCGATGTTGGAGAAGTACAGGGCGGCAGGGGTGGAGGTAAGGGGATGCGAGAGGACAAGGCAGGTAGTGCAAGATATAAAGGCGGCTACAGTCGAAGACTGGTCCGCCGAGTACCTTGACCTCATCCTGGCCGTAAAGGTGGTGGACGGTCTTGACGAGGCTGTAGACCATATCAACAGGTATGGCTCTCTACATACAGAGTCGATAGTAACGAGCGATTACGCCAACTCTCAGAGGTTTTTGCGCGAGGTCAACTCATCGACCGTCCTTGTGAATGCGTCAACGAGGTTTTCAGACGGCTTCCAGCTCGGCCTTGGCGCGGAGATAGGTATTTCCACCACCAAGATACACGCCTTCGGGCCTATGGGCCTTGAGGAGCTTACCACCCAGAAGTTTATAATCTACGGAGAAGGGCAGATACGGGAGTAGCCTTTTCTTAAATAATTAGTGATAGATAAAATCTTGTCTTTGGGATAGAATAGACGTGGAAAAAGGGGGTATTTGAGACCCCCCTGGGAGGCTCCCGTGGGAGTAAAGGGCAGGCTCAAGGACATGGGCCTGGTGGACATCGTCCAGATATTCAATGCCGAGAGGAAGACGGTAGCCGTGCACCTGGGCTCAGAGCATGGCTATGGACGTGTCTATATAAAAGACGGCCTGATAGTCCACGCCGCCTTCAGGGACCTTACAGGCCCGGATGCCTTCTACCAGCTCCTTTCGTGGAAGGACGGCGAGTTCGAGGTCGAGCCTGACACCCCGAGCCCTGAGAGGACCATCAGCGAATCTCCAGAGGGGCTTATCCTCGAGGGCTTGAGGAGGCTCGACGAGGCCAGGGGCAAGGGGATCGAGCATGGCGGCAACGTCGGCGACATCGAGTCTATAAGGCTTATGAACAGGCTCCTTGAGCTTGGCATACTGGAGAAGGTCTGAGGATGGCAGGGGAAGTCAAGAACATAGCCATAATCGGCGCCAATAAAGAGGGGCTAAAGCTCCTGCCCGTGCTCCTTTCAGACAGGCGGAGCAAGGTCTGCCTCATAGCCGATCCGAACCCAAACGCCATGCTCTTTAAATTGAAGGAGCTCGGCTACCGCATTCCGCCCAAGTTCAATATCGAGATAACGACCGATCTTGAAAAGATAAAGAAGGCGCGCGTAGATATAATCGTAAACGCCCTTCAGGACCACTCTACCGAGAAGTTTCTCGAAGCCCCGGAGTTCAGGGACGTCGAGAAGCTCGGCCCCCTTTCCACGCGCCTTCTCTGGGGGGTAAGGACTTCCACGCCTCAGGAAGGCCCTGGGCAGGACAAGATACACGAGCAGATGAACCTCCTTTCAGCCTTCCGCGAGATAGTCGACGCCGTAAGGCTTTCAATCGACAGAAAAGAGCTGCTCTCCGTGATCTTGAAGCTCGCCACAGAATCGACCATGGCCGAGCGCGGCTCCATCATGCTCATAAACGAAGAGAATATGCTTCGGGTCGAGATAGCCAAGGGCATGGATGAGGAGGTAGTAAGAAAGATCAGGGTCTCCATGGGCGAGGGCGTATCCGGCAAGGTCGCCCAGACCGGGAAGCCGCTCCTTATAAGCGGCAAGGCCAGGACAGGGGAATTCTCCAGGCCGATGGAGAGGAGCGACGTAAAGAGCGCGATGAGCGTCCCGCTTGTCGTAAAGGGCGATGTGATAGGCGTAATAAACGTAAGTTCGAGCGAATCGGTGCACGTATTTACCGAAGACGACCTCGGCTTCCTTTCAAGCCTTGCGGGGCTTGCGGCTGAGGTCATACAGAGGTCGAACGAGTACGAAAGCCTCCGGGTGGACTCGGCTAAGTTCACCTTCTGGAAAGAGGTGGACTCGATCATGTCCACCCAGATACCGCTGGAGCGGCGCCTTGGCGCGGTCGCAAAGCGACTCGTCGAGATAATACCGGGGCTCACCTGTTTTATCTATATTTATGACGACGACTCAGGCAGGCTCATGCTCCAGGCTTCGAGCATAAGGGACAGCAAGGGCATCGGGCTATTGACCTTGAGGCCGGGCGAAGGCATCGAGGGCTCTTCCCTTGAGGGCATGGCCGACACCTTCCTCGTAGATAGGACAGAGCACGGGCACACGAAGCGGGTTTACATGTCCCTTCCGATGATAGCGAAGGGGCAGCTCGTAGGCACCCTGAACGGGCAGATAATCTCGCACCAGGGCCTTTCGGTCTACCATGAATCTTTCCTGAAAGACATAAGAACGCTTCTCGCCGAGAGCGTATGGAAGCACAAGCAGAACGAAAGAGAGAAGATGCGCTCGCGGAAGATGTTCGCCGTGGACGAGGCGGGCCTCGAGATGATATCGATAAAAGACCCGAAAAGGCTCGTCACCATCATCGCAACAACCCCGGCGGCGATACTCGGGGCCGAAGGGTCGCTGCTTCGCATAAAACAGGCAGGCTCGAAGAGGTTCCAGACAGCCGCCACCTTCGGACTTGACGACGCCAAGGTGCGGGAGTACTTCCTGCCGTTCGAGAAGGAGACTGTGATGGAGGTCCTCCGGAGAAAAGAGCCGGTCTCCCGCGAGTTCTCGGAAGACGCCAGCCCCTACATCAGGTCGGTCATCTCAAGGCCGCTTTTAGTCGATGACGAGGTGGCTGGTGTGCTGTCGCTTTTCAACAAGACCGGAGACAACTCGCTTTTCCCGTGCGCCTTCTCAAAGCAGGACGGAGAGATACTCGCGCGGTTCTCGGTCTACGCCGAGAAATCCCTCCTGAACATAAAGACGCCCGAGCCGATGGAATTAAGGAAAGAGGCCGTGGCCTCAGGGCCGCCGCCGCTGCAGATATTCGAGCAGAGGGTCGACGAGGAGCTAAACCGGGCAAGGCGCTTTGACAGGGGCCTTGTGCTCGCCACAGTCCGCATAGCGGGGCTCAAGGACTTCGGCTCCGGCAAGGCCGAGTTCGAATCCGTGCTCGTAGGACACATCAGGAGAAAGACGCGGAGCTTCGACGTCGTCGTAAGGCTTAACGAGGAGACCTTCGGCTTCCTCTTCCTCGACACAGACGAGAAGGTAACGAGGCTCCTTTATTCGATAACCGAGGTCATCGCGAACGAAGACTCTTTCAAGAAGGCCTTCTCCGAGGGCAAGACCGATATCCTTTACGGCTATTCGATCTTCCCGAGGGACGGCGACTCTTTCAAGGAGCTTTTCGCCAAGGCCTCCAACAGGGGCAGGCTGGATGTGAACCGGCCCTATGACCCGGAGTACAAGCAAGCGCACCCATGATAACGGTAAGGTTCTTCGCCATGCTCAAGGGGCTGGCAAAAACAGAGGTCAAGGAGTACGATGTAAGCTCCCCCATCACAGTGGAGGAGCTTAAGTCTTTTATAAAGAGGGATTTTCCGGGGCTTTCGACGCTTATCGACAGCCGCTCACTCCTTATCGCGGTTAACCAGGAGTTCGCCAGGAACGACACCATTGTTACAGACGGTGACGAGGTGGGCTTTCTGCCCCCGTTCTCAGGCGGGTAGTGCTTCGCTTCGCTCACAATGACGTACAATCGCGAATTAATCAGAGATTCCTTAACAAAAATTTTCTCAGGGATGAAAAATGTCTCAGCTCGCAAGGATACAGAATGAGGACTTTTCGATAGATAAAGAGGTAGAGCTGGTCATGGCCGCCTCAAAGGGCATCGGAGGCGTGGTCGTCTTTTTAGGGGCCGCGCGCGATTTCTCGAAGGGTGAGACCATAACAGGCCTCGATTTCGAGCACTACCCCGGCATGGCCGAGAAGAAGCTTGCCGATATAAGGGAGAGGGCGCTTAAGAACTTCGACATTATAGAGATTGGCATAGTCCACAGGGTCGGCAAGATCGATATAGGGGAGAACATCGTCCTTATAGTCGCCGCGTCGGCCCACCGTAACGACGCCTTCATGGCCTGCGAGTGGGCGATAACAGAGCTTAAGAGGACGACCCCGATATGGAAGCGCGAGACGACAGGCAAGGGTGATGTCTGGGTCTCTGAGACGCCGTGAGGAAGATATGGTAACCGTAGGCATACTCACAATGAGCGACAAGGGAGCTCGCGGGGAGAGGGAGGACTTAAGCGGCAGGGAGATAGAGCGCATGATAAAAGAGCTCCCCGCCGAGGTAAAGGCCTATGAGGTCATCCCTGACGAGGTCGACGTTATAAAGGCCAAGCTCATCGAATACGCCGACATCGGATACGATCTGATACTTACGACCGGCGGCACGGGGGTGACTCCCAGGGACGTTACGCCTGAGGCCACAAAGGCGGTGATAGAAAGGGAGCTACCCGGCATGGCAGAGGCCATGCGTGCCGAGAGCCTCAAGAAGACGCCAAACGCCATGATATCCCGCGCTGTCTGCGGGATAAGGAAGTGTTCGCTTATAATAAACCTACCCGGAAGCCCCAGGGCCGTAAGGGAGAACCTCGCCGTAGTAATGCCAGCCTTGAATCACACCATTGAGAAGATAAAAGGCAGTCCCTCCGAGTGCGCGACGCCGTAATCTCCGGATTGGGGCGGAGGCGTTATTGAGTTTAATGGCATAGAGGCAGAGTAAAAAATGGTGCGCAGAGCGCACCCTACAGCTTCGTAGGGTGCGCTCTGCGCACCATTAAAAAATATAAAACATCGGGACAAAATCTCAGGCACATCCGTGAAAGGCAAACCACGGCTCTGTAAGACAGGCAACGCGAGGCTAAGAAGAGATTCAATCCGGTCGTCTCAGTTTTCCAACGCCGCCTCAAGGAGAACAGCAAAAACGGCAAAGTCATCGTCTGCGCCGTGATGAGGAAACTAGTTCACATAATCTATGGCGTAATAAAAACCCGAAAGCCGTTCAATCCAAAAATTGGATCAATTTAGGCTTGACAGGCAAAACGGTATCTACGAAGCTGGCCTGAAGCTTCCGTATCAAAAACAGCGAGACTTGCCGGTCTATTATGACTTCCTCTGTCTCTTCCTGGCATAGTAGCCGAGTCCGGCAAGCCCTGTGCCGAGGAGGATAATCGTGGAGGGCTCAGGAACCGGATTGTTCTGGGTCGGGTTCGTGCCCACATCCTGCCCGCTCGTGAACCTGAAGTTGCTGATGTAGACAGTGCTGTCGTAGATGTGGTCATAGGTGTCCGCAATACCGAACATGAGAGAATAGGTATTGCCGACGGTGAGGCCTCCGACTGTTGTAGAAAGCAGGATGGTTGCGCCGTCAAGCTCTGTGCCTGTGGGACTGCTCATCCAGGCCGAATTTATCGTAATAGGGTTCCCAAACTGATCGTAAGTGACATTGGTGCCCCCAGCTCCGCCAAAAAACGCCCCGAACACATCATTGAACTGGGAACCTACATATTCGGGGTATTCGTCTGAGCCGAAAACAAAATCAAAGCTGAACTGGGTGTTGCCTGCCACGAAATCGAAGAGCAGCAGCGCGGCGTCATAAGTTGTATATCCCGCCAGTCCAGTAAGGTCTGCCTGTCCTGCGGTACCGTAATTCGTACTCTTACTTCCAATCGTATTCGGCCCGTCATTGTAATTGTTGACATTTCCGGTCGAGAGGACTACGCCGCTTCCAATGCCCCAGAGCCCGGAAGAGTTTGTGAATGTGCCGAACTGGCTGGCGTCGCCTGAAACCGATGTCACGGTAACACCGCCAAGCGCGGCTCCGAGAGCTGAGGCGCTGTTGGTCTGGGTTATTGATATTGCACCGGCCTCGCTTGCAGCAGTAAGCGCAATCGCCATTGCAGACAGCATGAACAGTCTCTTCATCTTCGCTCTCCTTTTTTTCGGTAGTCGATAGGATTAATAAGCAAATTGCGTGCCGGAGAGTGCCAGCTGCCTCTAACTGCTTAATATCATGATGGTTTTTTTGTTAAGATAACTGCGACGCTGAGTTACTGAAGCGGCGTGTAATGAATACCGACAAACCAGAAGAGTGCCATTTGAAAGGATTTTCATGATAAATCAGTGAGTTACATGCGATGGGGCGAATGATGTCGGGAGATGAAGGCTGTCTGGATTTCTTTACAGTCATATATGGTGCGCTCTGCGCACCATATATATTTGACCACTTTGTTTTGTCTTATCCTATTTGCCTTTTTTCGGCTGCCAGGGCCCAAAAGCCGCGCCGGTCGGGTCTGAGACCACGCTAAACCACCCTATGTCAGCTTGGTAGGGTGCGCACAGCGCACCCTACCAAGCTGGTCCCCCTCTTTCCTAAAGAGGGGGCAGGGGAGATTATCTTTGAAGGGTTTATAATCCCCCTTACTCCCCCTTTGGAAAAGGGGGAGATTTCAGGCGGGCTTTCAGCCGACTGTTTTTCGAACCTGCCGCCTTGGGCAAAGGCTACGCTCGCTCTCTGCCTCCATCCTCCTCGCTCGCCCCGCCTCCAGCCTTATGCTCGCTTCGCTTATGCCCCGTTTGTATGAAAGACAAATGCTAAAGCCATGAACCAGGGTGATTTTGTCAGAAATAAAACCCAAACCCTACCACCGCCTTGAGGTCTTCGTCATCTTCTCTGGTAAATCCCTGGGGCGTGTCGTAATCTATATAGAGTAGCTCAATATCCGCGCTGTAAGAGGGCTGGGGCCTCCAATCCGCTCCAATCGCGTATGCGATGCCTGTGTCAGTTTCCTTGCCGCCGTTTGACCATTCGATGACCGCGACAGTCCCGTAATAGGCTGAAAGCCTCGGGGAGACCTCCGAGTCCCTTCCAAGTGGATAGAGCCTCAAGCCCCCGACCCATCCAAGCTCGCCGTCCAGTACGCCTGCCCCGGCTGTGGCGGCAAAGTACCTTCCCATGATAGCCTCGAGGTTGGCGCCTATGCCGCCGTAAGGTATGCCGGCGCCTATGCCGGCGCGGAAGTTTCCGGCAGGCATTGAGTCAGAGAGATCTGCGGACGCATCTTCTGCAAGCGCGTTTCCAGCAAAAAGGGCAACGAATATGAAGACGGAGATGGCGAGCGTCTTTATTTTATTCGCAGTCTCAAGCAGAGCTTTGATTGCGGATCTTTCCATCTGATTACCTCCTGAAGGTGTGTCTTATGCTGGCCAGACGGACACTTATGGCGCCGTCGTAATCAATATAAAGATAAAGGGCGTTTTCCTGCCCGTCAAGGGAGCGGCCTTTATAAATCGGGTTAAGGGTTAAAGCCTGAACACGTCTTTTGAAGGCCTTTTTGGCAACCTGTCGGACTTTTGAGGCGCTCGCTAAAGCTTCCTTCCCTTATCGCGCGGCGCGGTTTTTTTTGCCTCGCCCCATTTAAAATCAAAAAATGATATAAAATGATGAGGAGGTGAGTTGAACAAGAGCGAGGTTCCCGGAGGTATGATATGACGGATATCTGGTTTGCGCTGGGGCTTACGGTCCTTGCTGGCATGGCAACCGGCATCGGCAGTGCGATAGCTTTTTTCGCGAGGCGGACGAACTACCGGTTTCTTTCGGTATCGACCGGCTTCTCCGCAGGGGTCATGCTATATGTTTCTTTTGTAGAGATATTCGTAAAGGGGACCAGCGCGCTCACCGACGCTTACGGGGGCTATTGGGGGCACTGGGTCAACGCTGCTTCTTTTTTCGGCGGCATTCTGCTTATCGGCCTTATAGATAATCTTGTCCCGGCGGCGAAGAACCCCCATGAGACGCACCCTAACGCCGAGACGGCGCCGCTGCATAATTCATCCGCTCCAATGCCGGATTTCGCTGCAATAGCAGAAGGCTCGCGAAATGCCGATTCAGGCATGCACGACCACGGCAAACACAATACAAGGCTCCTTCGCATGGGCCTCTTTACGGCCCTGGCGATAGCGATACACAACTTTCCTGAGGGGCTCGCTACATTTTTAGCCGCCCTGCAAAGCCCTGGCGTAGGAATAGCCATAGCCGTAGCGATAGCGCTCCACAATATCCCCGAGGGCATAAGCGTGTCGGTGCCCATCTATTACGCTACCGGGAACCGGCGCAAGGCATTTGCATATTCGGTATTGAGCGGGCTTGCGGAGCCTGTCGGCGCGATAGCGGCCTACCTTATACTTTGGTTGATCGTCGGCAACGGCGGGGGAGTGCCTCCGCAGGTAATGGGGGTCATGTTCGGCGGCATAGCCGGCGTCATGGTCTATATCAGCCTTGACGGCCTCCTGCCCACGAGCCGGGCATACGGCAAAGGGCATGACAGCATATTCGGGCTTGTGTCAGGGATGGGGCTGATGGCGTTGAGCCTGCTCTTGATGAAGTGAAAGGAAGCTCAGACAGCAAGGCATGGTTTGGGGATTTCCGGCTGCCCAAACGCTTTCTCCGTTGACCCCTTTACCCCGATATTGTATAATCCCTGATAATTAATGGGCCTCCCAGGCCCATTTTTTTATTCCTTAAAGCAGAAAGAGAAGATGGCAAAGCATTTCCAAAAAGAGGTCGACAGGCGCAGGACCTTCGGCATAATAAGCCACCCGGACGCCGGTAAGACCACGCTCACTGAAAAGCTCCTCCTTTACGGCGGGGCCATTCAGCTCGCGGGCGCGGTCAAGGCAAGGAAGGCCTCACGCCACGCCACGAGCGACTGGATGGCGATTGAGAAGGAGAGGGGCATCTCCGTTACCACCTCGGTGATGAAGTTCAATTACCGTGATTTTGAGGTGAACCTTCTCGACACCCCAGGCCACCAGGACTTCTCGGAGGATACCTACAGGGTCTTGACTGCCGTAGACAGCGCCCTCATGGTCATAGACTCCGCAAAGGGCGTTGAGCCGCAGACCGAGAAGCTCATGGGCGTATGCCGCATGAGGAACACCCCTGTCATCACCTTCATCAACAAGCTCGACCGCGAGGGCATGGACCCGCTCGATATACTCTCCCAGATCGAGGATAAGCTTCAAATTGAATGTACCCCTCTTTCATGGCCCATTGGCTCTGGCAAGGCCTTCAAGGGGGTCTATAACCTCTACAAGAAGGAGCTGCACCTGTTTACCCCTGGACAGGAGAAGAGGGACGCCGACGGCATCGTCATAACCGACATCGCCGACCCCAGGCTCGATGAACTGGTGGGAAAACAGGCCGCGGAACTGAGGCACGATATAGAGCTCCTGCATGGCGCGGCAAACCCGTTCGACATCGGGGATTACCTGAAGGGCAGCCAGTCGCCGGTATTCTTCGGGAGCGCCATCAACAACTTTGGCGTTAAGGAACTCCTCGACGCCTTTGTAGAGCTTGCCCCATCCCCCGGCCCCAGGGCCGCCGTCGAAAGGATAGTGTCGCCGTATGAAGAGCCCTTTACCGGCTTCGCCTTCAAGATACAGGCGAACATGGACCCGGCGCACAGGGACAGGATCGCCTTCATAAGGATATGCTCGGGCAGGTTCACACGCGGCATGAGGGTCATGCACCACAGGATAGGCAAAGAGCTGATACTATCGAACGCCACCATATTCATGGCGCAGGACAGGACGAACGTCGAAGAGGCCTTCTCAGGAGACATCATCGGCATACACAACCACGGCACGATAAAGATAGGCGATACATTCACCGAAAAAGAGCCCTTGAAGTTCACCGGCATACCGAGCTTCGCCCCGGAGCACTTCAGGCGCGTTATACTCAAGAACCCGCTCAAGGTAAAGCAATTGCAGAAGGGGCTTGAGCAGCTGACCGAAGAGGGCGCTGTCCAGGTCTTCAGGCCCCTTATGGGGAACGACTACATACTCGGGGCCGTTGGGGCGCTTCAGTTCGACGTGACGATAGCGAGGCTCAGGGACGAGTACGGTGTAGAGGCCGCATATGAAGGTGTAGAGGCGCAGAGGGCGCGCTGGATAGACGGGGAGAGAAAGAAGATAGAAGAGTTCGAGAAGAAAAACGTCATGCGCCTTGCGAGGGATACCGAGGGGAACCTTACCTACCTCGCGCCGAGCGAGTGGCAGCTCAACTACACGATAGAGCAGTGGCCGGATATCGTCTTCAACAGGACCAAAGAGCACAGTCTATAATATAAAGACCTGATGCCGCGGCTATACCGGCTGTCGCGGTATTTTTATTTTATATCCTCTCCCCATGGGTGACAGGAGTAAGGTGAGGAGGTAATACCTCCCTCATACAAAGCGTTTTCTGTTGCCTGAAGCGGTACAAAGGGTTAAAATCCTAAATAAACTAATAAGTTATGGACGGAAAGGAAAAAGCGGCGTCAATGGCTAAGGAAGCGGTATACGTTATCGGACACAAGAACCCTGATTCTGATTCTGTCTGCTCTGCCATAGGCCTTGCGGAGCTTAAGAGCGCCCTCGGCGAGGGGGCGTTCGTCCCGGCCCGCGCCGGTGACCTGAACCCGCAGACCGAGTTCATACTCAAGTACAATAACGTCGAGCCTCCAAGGTATATCTCGGACGTGCATCCCAGGGCAAAGGACATCATGTCAACCGGGGTCGTCACAGTTACAGAGCAGACCCCATTCCACAAGGTCCTTGAGCTTATGAGGGAGGAGCAGGTCAGGTTCATGCCGGTGCTCGACGGGGACGGCAGGCCCAAGGGCGTACTCACCCTCATGGAGCTTGCCAAGAGGTATCTTGAGGCCGAGCACTCGATAGAGGTCACTACCTCGCTTGGAAATATCATCGCAACCCTTGGCGCGAGGGTCAAAAACGACACCCTCGGCTCTAAAGAGATAACACTCACAGTCTACATCGGCGCGATGTCAGAGGAGGCCTTCCTTTACATACTCGGTCAGGAGGACCCCGGCAAGTGCGCCCTGATAGTCGGCGACAGGGCTGATATACAGAAGAGGGCCGTTGAGAAGGGCGTCGGCCTTCTCATCATATCAGGCGGCTTCGACGTTGATGAATGCGTTGTGAAGGCGGCGAAAGAGCGCGGCGTAAGCATAATAGTATCTCCTTTCGACTCGGCCACGACCTCGATCCTCGTGAGGGTCAGCACCCCGGCTTACATGGTATGCGAGAGGAGCTTTGAGACTGTATCTCCGGATGACCTGGTCGAGAGCTTAAAGTCAAAGGCCGCCGCCGCGGCCGGGCTGATAGTCCTCGACGGGAACGGGGTCATGCAGGGCGTCATAACAAAGTCCGACATATTGAAGCCCGCCGGCACGAACCTGGTCCTCGTCGACCATAACGAGATTTCGCAGGCCGTGGACGGGGCGGAGAAGGTAAATATAGTCGAGGTCGTCGACCACCACAGGATAGGCAATTTCAACTGCACGCTGCCCATATCCTTCATCTGCGAGCCTGTCGGCTCTACCTCGACGCTCGTATCCGAGCTCTACAGGAGGAAGGACGCCCCCATAAAGAAGGAGGTAGCCGGTATCCTCCTCGGAGGGGTCCTTTCTGACACCGTGATACTGAGGTCGCCCACGACCACGGAGCGCGACAGGGAAATAGTCAAATGGCTTGAGGAGAGGGCGGGCCTTGACCATAACACATACGGGGCAGAAATCTTCGGCTCGACGGCGAGCATAAGCAAGAGGGGGCCGGAGGCGGTCGTCGGGAGCGACTTCAAGGTATTCGAGGCCAAGGGCAAGAAGTTCGGCATCGGCCAGGTCGAGACTATCGGCTTCGACGAGTTCCATTCAGAGGCGCAAAAGCTCATGGACGAGCTCGTCAAGGCCCGGGATAAAAAGGAGTTGAAGCTCTCCGCTCTGCTCGTTACGGATATCACCCTTGGCACATCGCTTCTTCTGGCCACCGGCGAAAAGGAGGTCATCTGCAAGCTCGATTACCCGAGGCTCAAGGAGAGCGTATTTGAGCTTAAAAATGTGATCTCAAGGAAAAAGCAGCTCCTGCCGCATGTTCTGAGCGTTTTTAACGAGGTCTATTAAGAGGCTGCTGAAAAAACAAGTCCATTGAGCGCCCCTTTCTATGGGCGCTCAATATCTCATACCTTCTCTTTATGACATCCTTCAAGCATTTGACTTCTTTGGTTTTTCCCTTTTACCTCAGTTAAAGAAAAATCCAGAATACCTTTGCGGTTAAGCCAGACTGTGGTATACTCCATCTGTCGTTTGAACCCTTTGACGGTTTCTTCTTTCTCCTGACCAATTCCAGTTCCCGTACCTTATCCGCCTGTGAGCCAATCAGATCTTACAATCCGCCAGAGGATAATAGAGGCTTTGAAGGGCAATATGCTTACCGCCAGGGATATATCAAAGGCGGTAGGCATAAGCGAGAAGGATGTCATCTATCACCTGCCTCATATCTCAAGGTCAACCCCCAGGGGAGGGCATGGGGGCCCTTTGTTTGTCGTTGATCCTTCAAAATGCATGGAATGCGGCTTTGTCTTCAGAAAACGGGATAGGCTCAAGACCCCCTCCAGGTGCCCTGTCTGCAGGTCTGAAGGGATAAGCGAGACCAGGTTCGGCATCATTGATGATGGCCTTTAACAGACAAGAGGTTTGAGATGAAGAAGTGCCTTGTTTTGACGGTTGCGGCGGTAACGCTCTTTTTCCTCAACGGTGCCAGCGCCGCCGATGAAATATCTAAAATCGAATTCTCCGCCGGGAAGAGGGTCGATAACCTTGACTGGAACATATCCGGCGTGTCTCCGTATGGGAACGTCGTCAACGTCCTCTCAGAGCTTACGTGGACGGACCTTGAAAGCTACCAGGCCATGGCAAAGGCGAGGATATACCTCGACCGCGTATATATAAGGAGTTACGCCGGGTATGCCTTCATCACAAGCGGAGAGAACCAGGACTCTGACTACAGGGGAGACAACAGGACACTTGAGTACTCGCGGTCCAACAATAAAACGGACGATGGCTCGCTCTGGGACTTCTCCGCCGGTATGGGGTACCTCTTCAGGTTTGCCACACCGGCCGGGGCCCTGGATATAATACCGGTAGCGGGCCTCTCTTATCATAAGCAGAACCTCACCCTGACGGACGGCTTTCAGACCATCTCGCCCACAGGGGACGTCGGGCCGTTCAGCGGCCTCGACAGCACCTACGAGGCCCGCTGGGCAGGGCCGTGGGCCGGGGTAGACCTATCTTACTCCTACAGGAAGCTGTCGCTTTTGGGCTCTTTCGAGTACCACCTCGCCTACTACAGGGCTGAGGCCGACTGGAACCTGAGGACTGATTTCGCCCACCCGGTAAGCTTTGAGCACTGGGCAACAGGCACGGGGGTTGTCATTTCGCTCGGGGCCGAGTATGCTATGGAGAGGAACTGGTCGCTCGCCGGCAGGTTCGACCTCCAGGACTGGTCAGCTTCCGATGGCACGGACAGGACCTATTTCTCGGACGGCACCGCCTCCGATACGCCGCTTAACGACGTGAACTGGGATTCGAAAGCCATAATGTTAGGGGTCAACTACAAGTTTTAGCAGGCTGAACATGATTTTGAGTTTTGAAGCAACATGTAATAACAAAGGATATAAGGTATGGCGGTCAGGCTTCTTCTTGCTTTTTGCCTCCTTGCGCTTATGCCGGTCCCGGCCCATTGCCTGGATGCGTTCCTTGACCAGGAGTCGATGGAATGCCTGGGCTGCCACAATGAGATATCCGTAAGGGGGGCGCTCCTCTGCCATGAGGCTGACTGCGACCATCCTATAGGCGTTGACTACGCCCTGGCCTCAAGTGGGAACCCAGCCCTTGTAAGCATACCCTTCCTTGACCCGTCGATAAGGCTTCCGGAAGGGAAGATCGGCTGCGGTACCTGCCATACCCAATATAAGGCCGGTGAGCACGAGGCGGACTCCATGACAAGGGATGGCTCCCAGCCTGATCCGCTCCTTATAATTGACAATACCGCCAGCAGGCTCTGCATGGCCTGCCACATAAAATAGAAGGCAATGGACGGACTTAAGGGGGGCAGCCCAGGCAAAAAGCCCTTGACACCCAGGGAGAGTTGTATTATAAATCTGTACGATAATTTAATATCGGTAATCTTATCGAGAGTGGCAGAGGGACTGGCCCTGTGAAGCCACAGCAACCGGTTCCGCCTTTGGCGGAGCGCCAGGTGCTAATTCCAGCAAGGTTTTTTAGCCTTGGAAGATAAGAAAGGGTTTTAAGCGGAGCCTCTTCTTATCATAAGAAGGGGTTTTTTTTTGTTCGGTTCTTGGGCTTTGTGCCGGAGGATAAAAGGAGGAGAGGTTAAATGAGTTACATGAAGGCGTTGAAATGCAGGGAGTGCGGAAAGGAATACCCGAAAGAGGCGCTCCATGTTTGCGAGCTGTGTTTCGGCCCTCTTGAGGTCGTATACGAGTACGAGAAGATAAAGGGCGTCCTCACCAGGGAGAAGATAGAGAAAAGGGCGCCGAACATGTGGAGATACAAGGAGCTCCTTCCGATAGAGGGCGAGCCAACGGTAGGCGCCCAGGTCGGGTTCACCCCGCTGATAAAGGCAGATAACCTCGCGAAGGCCATCGGCGTGAAAGAGGTCTACGTAAAAAACGACGCGGTCAACTACCCGACGCTTTCGTTCAAGGACAGGGTCGTATCTGTGGCGATATCGAGGGCCAGGGAGATGGGCTTCAAGATAGCGGCGTGCGCCTCTACAGGCAACCTCGCCAACTCCGTGGCGGCCAACGCCGCGGCCTGCGGCATGGAGAGTTTTGTATTCATCCCGTACGACCTTGAGCAGACAAAGATACTCGGCACGCTCGTCTACGGCGCAAACGTCGTCGCCATAAAGGGCACATACGACGAAGTGAACAGGCTCTGCAGCGAGATAGCCGGGAAATACGGCTGGGCCTTCGTGAACATCAACATCAGGCCCTATTACGCCGAAGGCTCCAAGACCTTCGGCTACGAGATAGCGGAGCAGCTCGGATGGACGCTCCCGAAGCACATAGTCGTGCCTATGGCCGGAGGCTCTCTCATAACCAAGATACACAAGGCCTTCAAGGAGCTTCACACACTGGGCTTTGTGCCGGAGAACACGACCAGGTTCTACGGCGCCCAGGCCGCCGGGTGCTCCCCGATAGTGAACGCCGTCAAGGAGGGGAGCGAGCTCATACGCCCGGTGAGGCCCAATACGATAGCCAAGTCTTTAGCAATCGGCAACCCGGCCGACGGATACTACTCGGCGAAGGTCATGAGGGACTCGGGCGGCTGGGGCGAGTGCGTTACGGATGAGGAGATAATAGAGGCGATGAAGCTCCTGGCCGAAACAGAGGGGATATTCGCCGAGACCGCCGGAGGCGTTACCCTCGGGACGACAAAGAAGCTCATCGAGGCCGGCAGGATACCAAAGGACGAATCAATAGTCATCTGCATAACCGGCAACGGGCTTAAAACCCAGGAGGCTCTCCACGGGAAGATAGGCCAGCCTACCGTCATCAACGCAAGGCTGCAGGAGTTCGACGACCTGGTCAAGGCCAACGGGAAAGAGTACGCGGTAAAGGGTTGAGGATTTTTTCGCTTCTATTTCTCAAGTTTTTTCTGGTATGATTGAGCATTGGGACGGTTCAGCCGTCCTTTTGTGCCAAATACCTAAGTTTTCCAGGGGAAAGGAACCTTGCAGGATATGACCGACCATTTCATCGAAGATAAGTCAAACAAAGTGACTGTCTCCATCGAAGGCCCAGCGCAGAAGATGGATTTCAACGACCTCAAGTCCGGCGGTTTCATAAAGCAGAAGCAGAAGGACCTTTTTACCGTAAGGCTCAGGTGCCCTGGCGGCAAGCTTACCACCGATAAGCTCGTTGAGATATCGAAGCTGGCGCAAAAATACAGCAAAAAGGGGGTCGTCCACCTCTCTTACCGCCAGTCGCTCGAGATACTGTACGTCGATTACAAGGACTTCAACGCCCTTGTGGCCGACCTTGAGAAGGTCGGGCAGAAGGTCGCCTCCTGCGGCCCGAGAGTGAGGGTCCCGACCGCTTGCGGCGGCTGCGAGTACAACCCGAACGGGCTCACAGACACGCAGGGGCTCGCGCAGATGGTCGACGAGAAGTTCTTCGGCACCCCTACGCCGCACAAGTTCAAGACCTGCTTTTCCGGCTGCCCCATAGACTGCTCCAGGACCAAGGAGATGGACCTGGGCTTTCAGGGCGTAGTCGACCCGGTCTGGGTGGAGGCGGACTGCACCGGCTGCACACTTTGCGCCCCGGCCTGCAAAGAGGGCGCTATAGAGTCCGACCCTGATACAGGCAAGCCAATATTCGACCCGATGAAGTGCATCTACTGCGGCGACTGCATTAGGGCATGCCCGACAGAGGCATGGAAGGCCGGGAAATACGGCCATACCGTGAGGGTCGGCGGCAAGCATGGCAGGCACCCCATGGAGGCCAAGGAGGTATGCAAGTTCCTCCCGGATGAAAAGGTCGCCGACGCCGTAAGGATGACGGTTGAATGGTACAACGCCAACGGCAAGAGGGGCGAAAGGATAGGGACAGCTATAGAGAGGGTGGGCCTGGAGAACTATCTCAAGTTCATGGAGCCCGTATTCCAGAATAACCAGTCGGCCGCTGCCGCGCAAGGGTGAGAAGATGTCCGATACCGATATCAAGACGCAAGCCACACTCGATTTAAGGGGGGTGCTATGCCCCATCAACTTCGTCAAGACCAAGCTCAAGCTCGAGACCATGAGCCCTGGCGAGGTGCTTGAGGTGATACTCGATTCCGGAGACCCCATACAGAACGTGCCAAAGTCCATAAAGGACGAGGGGCACAAGATCGTCGAGGTCAAGCGTGAAGGCGACAGCTTCAGGCTGAAGGTTCAGAGGGGCTCTTAATAAGGTCAAGGCTACGCCCAATTTTCGAAATCAGGAGGACAGAAGATGGCTGTAAAGGTGAGGATTCCGACCCCGCTCCGCAAGCTCACGAACGGCTCTGACGAGGTTACCGCCTCAGGCGCGAATGTCGCCGAGATAATAGAAGACCTCGAGAGGAACTACCCGGGGCTCAAGGAGAGGATCTGCGAGGACAATGGCAAGCTCCGCAGGTTCGTGAACATATACCTCAATGACGAGGATATAAGGTTCAAGGAAAATATGGAGACCGCGCTCAGGGAAAACGACGAGCTCTCCATAATCCCAGCCATCGCCGGAGGCGTATCTTGAAGAAAAGGGTCTATCTCACCTACCCGAAAGAGCAGGTAAAGGAGCCGCTTCTTTACTACGTCGGCAAGAACTTCAACGTCATGACCAATATCAGGCAGGCGAGCGTGTCTGACAAGATAGGTCTTGTTGCCCTCGAGCTTGAAGGTGAGCCGGAGGAGATAGAGAAGGCGATACAGTTCTTCATCGAAAAGGGCGTCAAGGTAGAGCCCATCGAGCTGGGTATCATCGAGTAGCCGGAGAGTTTTTCCTGGGATAGACTGCCCCGGCTCTTTTGGGGTAGTTTTTTTCGGAAACACTTGATTTGCAAAGGGAACCCCGCCGTACAGGATGGGGTTCCCTTTTTTTTACCTGCCCTTGCTATCTTGGCCAAAATATCTTGACAGAGTTAGTAAGGTATTATAAGCTTGAGAAGCTTACTAAGGTATTCCATTGCCGTTTTTCCATTGCTGTTTCAGCGGTTTTGAGTTGTAAAGTTCACCCCCCGTGGGGAGGTAATGGGTTATGAGAGGACAAAGGCTGCTTGAGGCTGCCCCGCAGAAGGCATTCTCCGCTATAAAGGGCTCGGTTCTGGACCTTGTTGGCAATACACCGCTTGTAAAGATAAACAACATCACAAAAAACCTGCCTCCTGAGGTAGAGGTCTATGTCAAGTTGGAGGGCTACAACCCGGGAGGGTCGGTAAAGGACAGGGCCGCCCTCAGTATGATACTCGACGCAGAGACGAGCGGCAGGCTCACGAAGGAGAAGGTCATACTTGACTCGACCTCCGGCAATACCGGCATAGCCTATGCCTGGATAGGGGCCGTGAAGGGCTACCAGGTAGAGCTCGTGGTCCCTGCCAACGTAAGCGAGGAGAGGAAGAAGATACTCCACGCCTTTGGCGCGAAGGTCGTCTACTCAAACCCTCTCGAGGGCTCTGACGGGGCGATAAGGCTCGCCTGGAAGCTATACGTCGACAACCCGGAGAAGTACTGCAAGCTCGACCAGTACAACAACCCGTCAAACCCTCTCGCGCACTTCAACGGCACCGGAGTTGAGATAATAGAGCAGACCGAGGGCAGGATAACGCATTTCGTCGCCTCTATCGGCACCGGCGGCACCATCATGGGCACTGGCAGGAGGCTCAAGGAATTCAATAAGGATATACGCGTAGTAGCCGTAGAGCCGGCTGCCGCCTTCCACGGCCTCGAGGGCTTGAAGCACATGGCCTCGTCCATCGTCCCTGGCATCTACCACGAGGACGAGCTTGATGAGAAGGCCCCGGCCCCCACGGAAGAGTCCTATACCATGGTAAAGAGGCTTGCCAGGGAGGAGGGCCTACTGGTAGGCCAGTCCTCTGGCGCGGCCATGTGGGGGGCGCTTGAGGTCGCAAGGAAGCTCAAGAAAGGCCTTATAGTCGTGATCTTCCCTGACGGCGGGGACAAGTACCTCTCCACCCGCCTGTGGGAGTTATAACAGCCGGCCGAAAGGCGGCCCGTCTTAATTAAAGAAGGAGCGATATTTCCGTGATATCCTTTCTCGGCCTCGGCAAAAGCGTAATACAGATATCGAAGTCGGTATATGACGAGATAATAAACCACGCGAAGGAGGCGTACCCCAACGAGTGCTGCGGGGTGCTTGTAGGCACGACCTACCACGCGCCAAAGGTCTTCGAGTCGCACAGGGCGACCAACGCCAACAACGACAGGGCCCATGACAGGTATATGATAGACCCGAAGGAGCTTAATCTTATTGACAAGATAGCCAGGACGCAGGGGATGGACGTCATGGGCTTCTATCACTCGCACCCCGACCACCCCGACAAGCCCTCGGCCACCGACAGGGAATGGGCGCAGCCCGGGTACTCTTACATCATAATCTCTGTGGCAGGCGGCAAGGACGTATCCGCGAGGAGCTGGGGCATCGAGGACGAGAACGCTTCCTTCAAGGAAGAGAAGATAAAGATCATCTGACGGTTCAAAAACGATAGGATTTGATATCCAGTATCTACCTCTGCCCCTGCAAGGGGCTTTTTTTGCATTACGGACGGGAGGGTTTTAAGGAAAATGGACTTCACAGAAGAGCAGATCGAACGGTATTCAAGGCACATAATATTGCCCGAAGTGGGCGGCAAGGGGCAGGCAAAGCTTCTTAAGAGCAAGGTCTTTGTCCTGGGCGCAGGCGGCCTCGGCTCTCCGTCGCTAATGTACCTCGCCGCGGCAGGTGTCGGGACGATAGGCATAGCTGACGGCGACTGCGTGGACTTAAGCAACCTCCAGCGCCAGATAATCCACAATAACGACAGGGTCGGCATGCCGAAGGTCCATTCGGCCATGGAGACCATAAATAAATTGAACCCGGACGTAAATGTCGTGCCGTTCCACGGGCGGCTGAACGTCGAGAATATCAGGGACATAATCAGGGACTATGACGTGGTTCTCGACGGGAGCGACAACTTCCCGACGAGGTTCCTCATGAACGACGCCGCGTATTTCGAGCAAAAGCCGCTCGTCTCGGGGTCGATGTTCAGGTTCGACGGCCAGGTATCGGTCTTTAACCCCAGGAGGGGCTTCCCGTGCTACAGGTGCCTGTACCCTGAGCCTCCCCCAAAGGGGCTGGTGCCTAGCTGCCAGGAGGCTGGCGTCCTTGGGGCGCTTGCAGGCGTCATAGGGGTACTGCAGGCTGTAGAGACGGTCAAGCTCCTTTTGGGCATAGGCGACACCCTTGAAGGCCATCTCATGATATTCGACGCCCTCAAGATGACCTTCAGGAAGGTGAAGGTCAGGAAGGACCCTGAGTGCGGCCTTTGCGGAGACAAGGCCACCATACGCGAGCTTGTGGCATATGAGGAACAGGCCTGCGAATTGAGGACAGCCGCTACTTGCGAGAAGTGATAATAGAATAGGATATAGATGGGCAGATACCTGGACAACCCGGCCTCGCTCAAGATAGACCTGATGCTCCGCGGGATAAGGATGGACGACCCCGTGGTAAAGGCGTGGGCGTGCGGATGTTCCGGGATAGACATACTCCTTCCGCAGAACACCCTTGTCAATATCCCGTGCAGGGAAGAGTTCACCAAGGGTTCTCCTTATACCTTGAAAAGAAGGGGAGAGACCTACACCATAACCGACGGCAATGGAGAGGTGGCTGTCGAGCTTGTGCCACGGCCCGCCTTCTACGGCAGGAAGACCTCTACGGGAGTGCCTTTCTCAGAGATAGCTACAGTCCACGGCAGCTACACGGTCGTGACCCCCTCGAAAAGATGCGACTTCTTCAACAGGAGCATAGAGTGCAAGTACTGCGCCGGCAACTTTAACGTCTCTGGCGGCGCAGGGCGCGACTATACGGTAGAGGAGGTCATAGAGACCGTCGAGGCGGTCCTGAAGGAAGGGGCCTCGAAGACAATCTACCTGTCCATCGGCTTTAGCCCCGGGGACGACGGCGGCATAGAGTTCCTGAGGCCATACATAAGCGCGATAAAGAAGACATTCAACTGTCTTGTGGCGGTAGAGGCCCTTCCGCCCAGGGAGAACCGCTGGATAGACGAGACGTACGCCATTGGGGCTGATTCGCTCCTTTTCAATATCGAGATATTCGACAAGGAGCTCTTTGAGATAATATGCCCCGGCAGGGCGGCGCTCATCGGCAGAAAAAGATATATCGAGGCGCTGGGCTACGCCGCGAAGATCTTCCCGAACGGCACCGTAGCATCCCACCTCATAGTGGGCCTTGAGCCGCCGGGGTCGACGTGCATGGGGATAGACTTTCTGACCGATATCGGGGTAGTGCCGATACTCCCCATATACAGGCCCTCATCGGAGAAGGACTTGAGCATCTCTCCGCTTACCACCGAGATAATACTCCCGGTCTACAAGCACCTGTACAAGGCCGTGAAGAAAAAGAAGGTGAACCTCAACTGGGTGCGGGACCTGAGCATGGTGACGACCCCGGCTGAGATACGGGGCCTGGTGGATGAATCAAAGGGCGGCATAATCGAGAGCTTCTATAAATCGAAGATCGGCATGAGGACAGCGTGGGGACTCTCGTCCCTGAGAAGGAAGCTCAGGGTCGTTGACAAGGACCCTGACCCGACAAAGCACTGAAAGTTTCCGGAGCCGTTTTGTGAGCATAGAGATAGATACCCGGCCCATCTGGCTGATACTGGCGCTTAAGGCGGTAAGGCCTCTTTTCTTTTTCATACTCGCTCTTTTATTCCTTTATTTCATAACCATGCCGGCGCCGGCAGGCCTCGCTCCCGAGGGGCAGAAGGCCATAGCCGTATTCCTTCTCTGCCTCGTCCTCTGGGTCACAAACGTGGTGCCGCTGGCCATAACGAGCCTTTTCGCCATCGTCCTTGTGCCTGTGCTCGGGATACTCCCTCATAAGGAGACCTACGGCCTTTTCGGCAATGAGGCGGTATTCTTCATCCTCGGCGCGTTCATACTCGCCGGCGCTGTAATGCACTCCGGCCTCTCGAACAGGATAGCGCTTAACATAATGAAGAGGTACGGCCATTCGCCGAAAAAGCTCCTTGTGAGCATATTCCTCCTGGCGGCTATACTGTCGTTTTTCATGTCCGAGCACGCCGTGGCCGCGATGCTCTTTCCCATCGTGCTCGAGATATCAAAGGCGCTTGGGCTCAAGCCAGGGCAGTCCAATTACGGCAAGCTCCTCTTCTTTTCTCTGGCGTGGGGGTGCGTCATCGGCGGGGTGGCCACCTTCCTTGGGGGCGCGAGGGTGCCTCTCGCGATAGGCATACTCAAGGAGACGACCGGGGATACCATAGGGTTTCTCGACTACACCATAGCTGTCCTGCCGCTGGTTGTCATCATGCTCTTTGTCGGGTTTTTCCTCCTTACGAGGATCTATCCGGTAGACATAACAGGGGTCGAGAACGCCCGCCAGGTCATCATTAAAAGGCTCAAGGGTCTTGGAAAGATAAGTTTTTCCGAATACGCCGTTGGCGGCGTGCTGGCCGTTACGATCGCGGCCTGGATGTTCCTCGGCGCCAGGATGGGACTGGCGACGATCGCCCTCAGCTCGGTAGTGGCCCTCTTTGTCTTTAAGCTCGTAAGATGGAAAGATATAGAGGAATACGTCAATTGGGGTATAATACTCATGTACGGCGGGGCCATAATACTGGGGACCGCGCTCGACCGGAGCGGGGCCGCCCAGTGGCTCGTAAAAGGGGCGGTCGGGGCGTGGGCAGTGAGCCCGTGGACGATCTTCGCGGTATTTTCGTTACTCGCGATTATGATGACAGAGGCGATGAGCAACGCGGCCGTCATAGCGGTGCTGCTGCCGGTGAGCATCGGGCTGGCCCAGAGCCTGTCGATCGAGCCGTCGGTCGTCACCTTCGCGGTAGCCGTTCCGGCTGGATTGGCCTTCATGTTCCCTATGTCGACCCCGGCAAACGCCATAGCCGTATCGTCCAACTACGTTACGGTACGGGACATGATAAAGGGCGGCGTTATAATGACCGTGGTGGCGTGGATAACCTTCAACCTTGTGGCGGCGTACTGGTGGCCTCTTATAGGCATGGGGTATTGACATGAAAAAGGTGCTCCTGGTACTCTCCGGACATGCCAAGGCCCAAGAGGCCGTCACTTTCGCCGTTAAGAAGGCGAAGGACTGTAACGGCGCGCTCATCGCCCTCTACCTCCTCGAGACAGGCGCCGCAAGTGACGTCTTCGATACCTTCACCGATATAGGCTTCATCGGGGACAAGCCCTCTGCCCAGGTATCCGAGGCGATAATGAAAGAGTACAGGCAGAGGGGATACGAGGAGCTCGGCAAGGTGCAGATAAAGGCGATGGAGGAAGGGGTAGCCTTCGAGCCCCTCCTTGAGCGAGGGGAGCCGGTTGAGAAGGTGCTCTCCATAATAGAGAAGATGGAAATAACCACGGCGGTGCTTGTAAAGAGGAAGAGAAGGGCGTTCTTCAAATACTTCTCCAGGAGCTTCGCGGACGATATAGCCGAGAAGGCCTCCTGCGAAGTTGTCGTCTTTACCGACACCCAGGAACCTATAAAGGAGGAAAAGGGAGATGTCAAAGGCGTGGACAGAGGAAGAACTTAAAAAGATTAGCGATGGTCTTGAGGGCAAGGCCCCGGAAGAGGCGATAAGGTGGGCTGTAGAGAACTTCGCGACCGGCGAGCTTTCGCTTGCTTGCAGCTTCGGCGCGGAGGACGTGGCCCTGATGGATATGCTGACGAAGATAAAGCCCGACGCGAGGGTCTTCTACCTCGATACCGATCTTCTCTTCAAGGAATCACATGAGGTGAAGGAGAAGCTCATGCAGAGGTACGGGGTGACGCTTGAGAAATACGGCGCGAAGACCACACTGGAAGAGATGGCCGCGGAGTTCGGCCCCGAGCTCTGGAAGAAGGAGCCGGACAAGTGCTGCAACATAAGGAAGATGGTCCCCTTGGCCGAGGCCCTCTCAGGGCTCAAGTGCTGGATAACCGGCATCAGGCGCGATCAGGCCCCCACGAGGGCAAACGCGCCTGTAGTAAGCTGGGACGCAAAGTTCGGCCTCGTCAAGATCAACCCGCTCGTCAGATGGACCTCGCAGGATGTATGGGAGTATATCAGGAAGAACAACGTCCCATACTGCTCGCTCCATGACAAGAACTACCCCTCTATCGGATGCGAGCCCTGCACGCGTCCTGTCATGCCCGGAGATGACCCGAGGGCAGGCAGGTGGGCCGGCTTTCAGAAGACCGAATGCGGTCTGCATAAGTAAGGAAAAGATTCTTACGAATAATATGAGGAGGTAGCAGCAAGTGGAAGGACTCATAAGGCCGCATGGCGGGGTGCTGGTGAACAGGGCCCTTGAAGGAAAGGAACGGGAAGAGACGGCGAAGAGGGCAAAGGAGCTTAAGAAGCTTACCCTCAACGACCGCGAGATATCCGATATCGAGATGATATCCATAGGCGCCTTCAGCCCGATCGAGGGCTTCATGTGCAAGGACGACTATCACGCGGTGATGGACACCATGCACCTTAAAAACGGGCTTCCGTGGACGATGCCCATAACCCTTTCTGCCACGGGCGAGGAGGCCAAGGCGCTCAAGGTCGGGATGGAAGTGGCCCTTGCCAACGGAGAGGGCGAGATACTCGCCACCATGCGCATAGACGAGATATTCGCCCATGACAAGGAGAAGGAGGCAATCCAGGTCTACGGCACCGCTGAGGACAAGCACCCCGGCGTAAAGAAGGTGTACGAGATGGGCGACATGCTGCTCGGCGGGAAGATATCGCTCGTAAAGAGGCCCGAGCATACCGAGTTCATCGAAGAGAGGCTCGACCCCAGGGACACAAGGGCCCTTTTCAACGAGAAGGGCTGGAAGAGGGTGGTCGGTTTCCAGACCAGGAACCCGATACACAGGGCGCACGAGTACATACAGAAGAGCGCCCTTGAGATAGTCGACGGCATACTCATACACCCGCTCGTCGGCGAGACCAAGGGGGACGATATCCCGGCCTCGGTCAGGATGAGGTGCTACAAGGCCCTGATAGAGAACTACTATCCGAAGGACAGGGTCGCGCTCGTCGTGAACCCGGCGGCCATGAGGTACGCGGGTCCCAAGGAAGCGGTCTTCCACGCCCTCATAAGGAAGAATTACGGCTGCACCCACTTCATAATAGGCAGGGACCACGCCGGAGTGGGCAACTACTACGGCACCTTTGACGCGCATTACATCTTTGAGAACTTCGACCCGCAGGCCATCGGCATAACTCCGCTCTTCTTCGACCACACCTTCTACTGCAAGAAGTGCGGCGGCATGGCCTCGTACAAGACCTGCCCGCACGATTCCTCCGAGCATGTCGTCCTCTCGGGGACAAAGGTGAGGGAGATGCTCCGTACAGGCGTATACCCTCCGCCTGAGTTCAGCAGGCCTGAGGTCGCCAGGATACTCATAGAGGCTATGCAGGGCCAGCCACAGTAACGAGCAGATGACGGGCCGCCCTTTCGGGGCGGCCCGTCATCTTTTTGCATGCCAGGTCCATCCGTACAGTATTATCAAAAGCCAAGGGGAGACTGAACTTGTATGTTAAAGGTCAGGGAGGAATTTCTAAGGGGAGCTGACGCGTTAGCCGGAAGGCTTACCGAGCTTAGCGACTGTTTTTACAGGAACCCTGAGCTGGGGCTAAAGGAGGAGAAGACTTCGTCCGCGATGCGGGCCCTGCTCAAGGAGGCGGGCTTTGTTGTTGAAGCAGGTATTGCCGGTATGCCGACGGCATTCAGGGCGACCCTTGGCGCCGGAAGGCCCGCTGTGGCCATTCTCGCAGAGATGGACGCGCTCCCCGGAATAGGCCACGCCTGCGGCCATAATATAGCGGGGACCGCTTCCATCGGCGCTGGCGCGGCCCTTGCCATGGCGCTTTCCGGCCCTTTAAAGCCGGGGCAGGGCACGCTCATGGTGCTCGGCACGCCAGCTGAGGAGCTTGGCAAGGGAAAGATAGAGATGATAAAGGCCGGCGTCTTTGACGATATCGACGCCGCGATGATGGTGCACGGATCGTCAAAGAGAAAGGTCGTGAAGCACTTCCTCGGCCTCGTGAGGCTCAACTTTACCTTCCACGGCAGGTCAAGCCATGCCTCTGCCTATCCAGAAGAGGGGATAAACGCCCTTGACGCCGTAATACTGCTCTTTAACTCAGTAGGGTTACTGCGTCAGCAGCTAAGAGGCGATGTCAGAGTGCACGGCATAATAACGGACGGCGGCAAGGCCCCGAACATAATCCCGGAGAGGGCCTCGGCGAGCTTTTACGTAAGGGCGAAGGACTTAACCGAGCTTGCTTCAGTAAGGGAGCGTGTCATAAACTGCGCCAGGGGCGCGGCATCGGCCACGGGCTGCACCCTTGAGGCGGTTGAGGCCGGGGACCTCAATGCCCCGATGAAGATAAACATGGCCTTCGCGGATGTCTACAGGCGCTCTCTTAAAGAGCTTGGATTGGCGGAAGCCACTGAGGCCGCTGAGAAGAACGTCGGCTCATCCGATATAGGCAACGTCTCTCAGGTCATACCCACCATCCATCCGCATGTGCCCATAAGGGACGGCATAAACATCCACACCCACGAGTTCGCTGACGCAACCATCACCCCGGACGGCCACAGGGCGCTCATCGAAGGCGTAAAGGCCTTGGGGCTCACGGCCATCGAGCTGCTCTTTAACCCGGAAGCGATGGAGGCCGTAAAAAAGGATTTTAAGACGGGGGACTAGACTCATCGTCCTTAAGCCCCATCCTGCCTGTGTGTGAAGTCAGCCGCTGTATTTATTGCTTCGGTAATTAGACTTGAAGATGTATTTGTGGTATAACTTGTGGGTATTTACCCCCGGGCGGCTCTTTAAGGCCGTATAAGATTCTGGAGGATTTTATGACTGGAAAGACCTGGGGCCCTGGACTGGCGTCCAGAACCCTCCTTTCAATAGTTATCCTCTCTTTTCTATACTCTTTTTTCTTCCTCGCAAACATTCAAGCAGCAGAGAAGTCGATAACAATAAACGCGACCGGGTCCTCCGCTATCCAGGGGGGCAACGCAGCCATGGCCCGTGACAGCGCCATAGCCGAAGCCCTGAGGAACGCCGTAGAGCAGGCTGTAGGGACGATCATCTCTTCCGAGACGGTTGTCGAAAGTTATGAGGTCTTGAGGGACAGCGTCTATAGCAGGACCCAGGGCTATGTCGTCAATTACGCGGTTACAGGCGAAGCCCGTTCCGGTGATACCTACCAGGTTACAGTCAGGGCCAATGTCGCAACCGGGGACATCGAAGGCGATCTCGACGCCATGGGGCTTCTCCAGAGAAAGGCCGAACGCCCCAGGGTGCTCTTCATGATAGCCGAAAAGAGCATGGAAAGCAGTTCATACTCATCCTGGTGGCAGTCGCGTGAAGCGATAGATATGCCCGATTCGGAGGCCGCCCTCAAGGAGATATTCATCGCCAGAGGGTTTAGCGTCGTTGATACAACCGCGAGCGCTGAAAAAAAAGATATAGCCGAAGGCTACGGCGCAGCCGATGTTTCAAGCCTGTTTGCAAGGGAGACAGGCAAGGGCCTTCAAGCCGAAGTAGTGGTATTCGGCAAGGCCTCTGTAAGGCAGGGGGCAAGCGCTGGCGGCACCGTTGGCACTTATCTCGCCGACATAACGGCAGAGGCTGTGAGGGTCGATGACGGAAGCGTCATCGCGTCGGCGAAGGGGTACGGCACATCAAGGCATATCTCTGAGCGAACAGGTGCCGCCGAAGCCCTTTCGAAGGCATCCGCGGAGCTGGCTAAAGGCCTTATCTCCCAGATAACCTCAAAATGGTCCGGGCCAGCAACGGTCAGGATAACACTTAAGGGCGCGGATTACGATGATGTAGTCGAGTTCAAAAGGCTCCTTAAGTCGAGGGTAAGGGGCATAGCGGCCCTTTACCAGAGGAGCTTCGTGGAAGGGGTTGCCGCATTTGAGGTAGAATCCAGGGTCGCCGCCCAGGCGATAGCCGACGAGATATCGAGGCTTGAGGGCTTCAGGGTGACCGGCGCTACCCAGAATACCATCGAGGTGGAGGCCGGCAACTGAGGTATATTCACATCCCGAAGGGTCTTTTATTAATCGCGCTCATCTTTTTGCTGGCGTCATGCGCCGCTCATTTGCCGAAGTATCCGCCGGACCTGTCGAACCCGGTATACACGGTAGCGGTGCTTCCGTTCTACAACGCCACGAACGACGTCGGCGGGCCGAAGGAGATAAGGGAGCAATTCCAGAAGAGGATAGAGCACAGGCATTACAGGGTGATGCCTTTAAAAGAGGTAGACGAGCTGCTCTTGAACCAGATGGGCATAACCCTTGGCTCTCAGCTTGAGATGACTAACCCGGCACAGCTTGGCGAGGTACTTGGGGTAGACGGCGTGATATACGGCTACGTATTGAACTTCGACGACATCACGACGGGCTTTTATAACGTCAAGAAGGTCAGGGCCGGATTCAAGCTGGTAGACACCAGGACCGGGGCTGTCATCTGGTCCAGGGGCCTGGGCGTCAAAAGTGTCATCGCAGGGACAAAGGCCGGGGTCGGCGTAACGGTGCTTAAAGAGGCGATGGATGACGGCCTTGAGGCCTTCAGCGCCATACAGGGGCTCGATGAAATAGAGGGGCTGAGGGACTGGCGGGTAATCAGGGCGGGGGCGACAAAAAAAGCTGAGGACGCCGCCGCGATATCTCTTGGCGAGAAGCTCCTGACCAAGGCCCTTGGCGTCCACCTCTGGCTTGAGACAGAGAGCATGATGAACTGGGTAATGGCGAGGCTGCCATCAGGGCCGGGAAGGCCTATGCAGCGTGATGATAGGGACCAAAGGAGGTAGAGATGACGGGAAAGACGATAAAGAGCATCATGTTGTTGTTTGTGTTAACCATCGGTGGCCTTGCCGCAGGCTGCGGCATAAAGACCACAGGGGCTGTAAAGGACGACGTGACACTGACCAAGCAGACCAGGGAGCTTGAGGCTGAAGGCGCCCTGTACAGGGGGCCTGAGTACAATATCGCCATACTCGAGTTCGAGAACAAGACGCCGAGCAGGACCATAGGCGTCGGCGAGGCCGCCACCGACATACTGAGGACGATAGTCAAGAACTCGGGGCTTGAGCCGATAGTCGTCACGAAAGAGGAGTTCAAGCAGCAGGAGAGGCTGATTGAGCTTCAGCAGACCGGGGCAGTGAAAAAGGGATTGAAGGACGCGGGAGCCGGGTATGAGTCGCTCGACTTCAGGATATCAGGCTCAGTGACCTCCTATGCCGAGGTAGAAGAGTCGGTAGAGAGGATCATCACCCAGAAGAAAAAGCACATAGCGAGGGTGCAGGTAGACTACTCTCTCGTAGATGTCGCTACCGGCAAGAGCCTTGTAGCCGAATCCGGCATGGGTGAGTACGCGAAGACGACCGGAGGTATCCTCGGCCTTGGCTCAAAGGCAACGGCTGACCCGGGGCTAAGGGACGGAGCGCTCCGTGACGCGCTCACAAAGGCCATGACCAAGATGGTCGCCAAGCTGAACCAGCTGCCTTTCCAGGGGAAGGTCCTTGACGTAGACGGTTCGAGCGTTACCGTGAGGGCCGGGACCAGGAGCAGGCTCGACCCGGGCACCGTCTTCTCTGTCTACAGGCCGGGGGCCGACCTCGTTGACCCGGATACCGGCAGGGTGATCGGCAAGAGGGAGAAGCTCATCGGTGAGGTAACTCTTGCAGAGCACCAGGGCGAGATGATCTCCGAGGCCAAGGTCAGCTCTGGTACGGGCTTTAAGGCTGGGGACGTGATAAAGGTGAAAAAATAGGAGGCCCTGAGATGAGGAAGCTTTCAGCCCTTGCGCTCCTCCTCGTTGTATTTATCTTCTCCTGCTCGAAGACGCCAGTAAGGTGCACGGCGCCAGAGGACAACCCGGCCCACCATTATCTCACCGGCATGGAGCTGCTTGAGGCAGGCAAAACCGATGCCGCCGCCGAAAAGTTCAGCCGTTCCTCCTGGTGCGATGAGAAGTACTCGCCCGCGCACGCAGGAGCCGCCATTGCCATGGCGTTCAAGGCCAGGGACGTAAAGGATGATAAATACCGTAGCCAAGAGGTAAAAAAAGTATACGGAGAACTAAAGGCAGCGAAAAAAAATGCCGATACCCCTGAGGACGAGTTCGCGTGGAGGCTCGCTTCCATGAGGGTAGACAGCATACTTAAGGGCAATGGCTGGCTAAAGGACGTTGAGAAGAGCTACAGGGGAGCCCTGAAGCTCAAGGTCGATCCCGTTAAGCTCCCATACTATCAGGCAAGGGAGTCTGCCGATTACTTCATGGGGATCGCCTACATGGAGGCCAGGGAGTTCCAGCAGGCAAGGGAGCGCTTCGCTCAAGTCCTTAACTCAAGGCAGGAGGGCAGGTGGCACGGACCATCTGACGTGGCGTGGAAGAGGACAGATAAGGCCGTAAGGGCCCTTTCCGGCATAACGCTCGGTGACATCGGAAAGGGGATAGCCCTGAGGGATACGGTTACCAGGGCCGATATGGCCGCCCTTTTCGTAGACGAGATAAAGGTCGATAAGCTTTTCGCGGGACGCATCCCTGAAAAAGCGAAGGAGCCGCCGTTTGTCCCGGCTGACGTCCTTTCAAGCCCGTTCAGGGAAGAGGTCTCATCGATGGTCAAGTGGGGCGTCCGCGGCCTTGAGCCTGTCTATGACGAGAGCACTCGCGCGTATCTTTTCAGGCCCGAAGAGCCGGTAAAGAGAAAAGAGCTGGCATTGGCCCTCGAGGACATAGTGATAAAGCTTACGGGCAACGCAAAGATTGCCTCGGCGTTTTTAGGGCACAGGAACTCGCCATTCCCTGACGTTGAGACCTCTTCGCCCTGGTACAACGCCATTATGAGCGTGACCACAAGGAACCTGATGGAGACCGGGCTTTCAGGCGAATTCAGGCCGGATGAGCCTGTGGACGGGGCCGAGGCGATAATGGCGATAAGGGCGCTTCGCCATCAGTTGAATATCTATTAAGGACAATGTTTGGAAGTAGCCTGACGGAGGACTTGATGTGTAAGATATTTCTATTGCCCGTCTTCATGCTGGCCTTTGCCGTCGCGTCCTGGGCGGGCTTGACCGATATGCCGCAGGAGACGCTCGACCCAAAACAGGCCTTTATGGCAGGTGGGGTTATGGTAAAAGGCGAGGGTGCGGCCCCTGATAAGCCAATCTCACCCGCGCAAAAGAGGATGCTCGCCCTGAGGGCGGCAAAGATAACGGCGTTGAGGGAAGTGGCGGAGATACTTAACGGGGTCGCGGTCACCGGGGAGACGACGGTCAAGGATGCGGCCGCCTCATCGGACGTAGTGCGTACCTCTGTAGAGGGCGTAGTAACGGGGGCGCGGGTCGTAAAAGAGGTCTACGACCCCGCTGCCGCCATGGCGGCAGTTTACGTAACCGTTCCCTTGCAGGGCATAGCCGGATCTCTTATCCCGCTACTTTCAGGAGAGGTCGCCATGCCGCCCTTCCAGCCTGCTGGGGCGGCCTCTGCCATGGGCTATGATGGGCTGATAATCGACGCGCGGGAGCTGGAAATGAAGCCTGCGCTCATAAACAGGATAATCACAAAAGGCGGAGAGGCTATATATGACCCGTCAAAGGTGGCGCGGGAGGTTATCGCCTCAAGGGGCGCCGCGGGTTATACCAGCGGCATCGATGAGGCAATGTCCATCCTCGCTGCGAGGGGCTCAAAGAACCCTCTTGTCGTTAAGGCGAGCGGCGTTGTAAGGGGTACCGACGTCGAGCTTGCGCCGGAAGAGGCGGTGATGGTCTTCTCGGCGAACCAGACCGGCGGATTTTTCGAGGCCGCGAGGGTCGTCTTTGTGTTGAACTGAGACGTTGGAATAAGGCAATCGGGTCTATAATAAAAGCTGGAGGTCGTCTGTGAAAAAGCTCTCTTTTTTGTTCGCGTTCATGTTGGTGCTCTTTACCGGTTCCATGGCTTTCGCTGTCGTCGATATCGAGGGAAGGTACTGGTTTACAGACCTCGACGGCACGGTCAAGGTAACTGAAGGCGGGACAAGCGGAACGGAGATAGACTTAACCGACGACCTCGGGGTCGAGGACGATGATTTTCTGGATGCAAGGATAACCCTTGAGCTGGGGAGCCACAAGATAAGGTACGGGTATATGCCGCTAAAATGGAACGGCAGCAAGACCACTACCCAGAACATAGTCTTTAACGGCGAGACCTACTCGGCCTCGACCGATGTTCAATCCGAGCTTAAGATGGGCTATCACCGGCTTGGATACGAGTACGATTTCATCGATACGCTCAACAACCGCCTGGGTGTGATATTCGAGATAAAGTACTTTGACGGAGAGGCGAGCCTCACGGCCCCGTCAGCCGGCCTCGATGAGACCGAGAGCTTCAAGGCGCCGATACCCACGGTCGGCATAGCGGCCCAGGTCGGGCTTCCATTCCTCCTGAGCGTCGGGGGAGAGGTCACGGGCATGGGCATCGGAAGCGAGGCTTATATCATCGATGGCGAGGCGATGGTGAACCTGAAGCCAGCGCCGTTTGTTGTGATATCCGGCGGCTACAGGATCTTTAAGCTCCACCTTGAAAGCGACGACGACCTCGCGGACCTGACCGTAAAGGGGCCCTTCGTGATGCTCAGGGCTGATTTTTAACAGGCATGAATCAAGTCCATCCGCGTCGTTGGCTCCAGAAGCCAGCCATTGCGGCGTACATAATGAGTACGCCTCATTCTCGCTTCCCGATTTAATTGGGGCCTCGCATATGGTTTTTTAAGCAGCCTGAACAAACTCTGTGTTTTTTTAGCCCGGCTAAACTGTTATTGGCTGGGGCCTGGTCAAACAGGCCCCAGCGCCTTGGATGAGGCATAAAGATATAAAGCCAAAGCCCATATAGCCTTACTCGTACAGTCCATCAAAAGCGACCCCTGAGATTTTTCCTCCTGATCACTTTTAATCACCATCCAAGAAAGATTCTTGACTAGGCATCAATATAGGTGTAATTATTGAGTAAATTTTAATAGGCTAAATCTCTAAAACGTACTCATTCAAGGATGGCTCATTATGAAGGCGGGGCCGCGGGATGCGTTGTATAATTGGAAAAGGGCTGTAATATGGCAAGGTTGGCCGGGGAAGGCGGTATGGGCGTCAAGGAGGCGAATTTGAATAATCTGAAGGAAGGCAGGGATATATTATGAAACCGCGTATCCTTGCCGTTGACGATGACGAGCGGAACCTGGCGCTCCTGTCTGCCAAGCTCGACAGGGATGGCTATGAGCTGGCCACTGCCAGAAACGGTATCGAGGCCTTGCAGCAGGTGACCAGCTTTCATCCGGACCTCATAATAATGGACGTGATGATGCCCCGGATGGACGGGTACGAGGCCTTGCGCCACCTTAAGTCAAGGGAAGAGACGAGGTACATACCTGTCATAATGCTCACAGGAAGGGCAGAGGTAGAGGACAAGGTGCTGGGTTTTGAGGTCGGGGCCGAGGACTATATAAACAAGCCTTACAGCCTCCTGGAGGTCTCAGCGAGGGTCAAATCCCTTTTGAGGATGCGGGCGCTGCAGACAAAACTCAGGGAGACCGAGAAGGTCGCCGCCCTTGGCGAGATGGTCGACGGCATAGCACACGAGATAAGGAACCCGCTTACGGCGATCGGAGGCATAGCGAGGCGCCTTTTTGAGCACGAGACAGAACCGCAGCACAGGGAGTACGCCCAATGGATAATAAAGTCCGTTGAGAGGCTTGAACGGATGATCGAAAGGATCGACGAGTACAAAAGGATCCTCGTATCTACCCTCGTAAAAGGGGATTTAAACAAGGTAGTTGCTGAAGCCACAAACGAAATAAGGGAATTTATCGAAGGGCAGGGGAAGACTATCGAGGTACGGCAGAACCTTATGCCAGACGCGCCGCCGGTGAACTACGACTATGGGAATATGAAGATGGCGCTCTTCAATATCCTCCAGAACTCGGTCGAGGCGATAGAGACAAACGGGGTCATAACGGTTGAGACGGCGCCGGTGGCCGATGAGACGCTCATTATCAGGATAACCGACAACGGAGTCGGGATGACAAAGGAAGAGGTAAGGAAGATATTCAACCCGTTTCAGTCGACCAAGTTCGAGGGCGCTGGCATGGGCCTTACCATAACTTACCGGATAATCCAGGACCACGGTGGTGAGATAGAGGTGGATAGCGCCAAGGACAAGGGCACTGTCGTGACAGTAAGGCTCCACCCGGCAAGGTGATAGATAGTCCTTTGATTTTAAATAGTTAGAATAGTATCTTTAAGGAAGTTCTCATCATCTTTTCCAGGGTAGTCCATGTTGTAATGAAGGCCCCTGGACTCCTTCCTCATCCTGGCCGACTTTATGATAAGCTCGGCTACGGTGGCGATGTTCCTCAGTTCCACGAGGTTGTTGGTGATGGTAAAATCCCAGTAATACTCGTTTATCTCGTTCTTTAAAAGCGATATCCTCCTGTCGGCCCGTTCAAGTCTTCTGTCCGAGCGGACGATCCCGACGTAGTTCCACATGAACCGCCTTATCTCGTCCCAGTTCTGGGTGATCACAACCGCCTCGTCGCTCACTATAGCCCCGCCTGTCTGCCACCGCGGTATCAGAGGCACTTCGTCTTTGTCGGCCTTTATCATGAGGCTCGCGTGGGCTGAGGCCCTGTCAGCGAAGACAAGGGCCTCAAGGAGCGAGTTGGAGGCGAGGCGGTTGGCCCCGTGAAGTCCGGTCCAGGCGACCTCGCCTATGGCGTAGAGCCTCCCGACGCTTGTCCTGCCGTTGTTGTCGGTCTTCAAGCCGCCGCAGGTGTAATGGGCTGCCGGGACTACCGGGATGGGCTCTTTGGTCATGTCAAAGCCGAACTCAAGGCACTTTTTGTAGAGGTTCGGGAAGCGGGCGCGGACGAAATCGGCCGGCTTGCCGCTTATGTCCAGGTAGACGCAGTCGTCCCCGCTCTTTTTTAGCTCGTAGTCTATAGCCCTCGCTACTATGTCCCTCGGGGCAAGGTCTGCCATCTGGTGGTGCGTCTTCATGAAAGGCGTGCCGTCCTTGAGGCGCAGCACCCCGCCTTCTCCGCGTACCGCCTCTGATATGAGGAAGCTCTTGGCCCTTGGATGGTAAAGGCAGGTCGGGTGGAACTGGATGAACTCCATGTTGGCGACCTCCGCGCCAACGCGGTAGCCCATTGCAAGCCCATCGCCTGTGGCTATGTCAGGGTTGCTGGTATAGAGATAGACCTTGCCTGCCCCTCCCGTGGCCAGCACTGTGGCCCTTGCGAGGAAGGTAGAGACCTCTCCCGTGCCCTTATCGAGGACATAGGCGCCCCAGACCGCCTCTTTGCCAGACGGGGAGACGAATTTTGAATGCGGTATGAGGTCTATGGCTATATGCTCTTCGTAGACTGTTATGCCAGTGTGCGCCCTTACCGCCGCTACAAGCGCGTTTTCGACCGCCCTGCCTGTAAGGTCCTCGGCGTGGACGATCCTTCGCTTGGAATGGCCGCCCTCCTTGCCGAGGTCGAGCTCATGGCCGTTCTCTTGCCTGATGGAGAACTTGACCCCGAGCGCAATGAGGTCCTGTATCCTCGCCGGGCCGTCCCGTACCACCAGCTCTGCTATATCTCTGTCGCAGAGGCCGGCCCCCGCGTAAAGCGTGTCTTTTATGTGCGCGTCAAAGGTGTCCTCGGCGCTTATAACGGACGCTATCCCGCCCTGGGCATAGTAGGTGGCGGATTCGCTCAAACCCCGCTTGGTCACAAGCGCGACGCTGCCTGACGAGGCCGCCTTGAGGGCGAACGTTAGCCCGGCGATGCCGCTGCCTATGATGAGAAAATCAGACTTTGTCTCCAAAATGCTCCTGACGCTCAAGGCTGCCTCTAAAGATTGTTCTTTTTCCTGATCGCTACGTCAGGGCAAAAATAAAAATGCTCACATATTATTGTATATGCTGCGCTTTTTATTCCCGCCCTTCCTTGGCCTCAGAAAAAATACCTGATTTTTAGAGATAGCCTGAAAAAAAAATTAAATATTTCCTGTGACTTTTACGATATGAATACCGGGAATTTCAGAGTATGATAAGAGACGCTATTTGTCAATTTTCAAATTGAGAGACTCAGCTAATGAAGAGAAAAAACTTGCCCTTTCCACTTTGCCGGTATAGAATATTTGAGGTATTCTGCCGGTTTGAGCGTGATTCTCAACGTAACGATGAGAAGTCTACCGCTAATACAGGCCTGCTAAACAGGCAAAGACAGAATATGACCAGACCGTTTTTTCTCATTCTGATAATTATAGCGGCGCTCGCCTTGCCAGCGGTTGTCAGGGCTGATTTCTTCCAGTACACCGACGAGGAAGGCACTATCCATATCACCAACGTGCCGACCTCCGCGAAGTACAGGTGGATGATGGTGGAGAGGAGGCCGTCGCTGCTCTCTCCCATGAACCCTGCCTACAAGAAGGTCTCCAGGCAGAAGTTCGATGATATGATAAGGAGCACCTCGCAGAGGTACGGCATAGACCCGACCCTCGTTAAGGCCATCGTGAAGGCAGAATCCGACTTCGACCATACGGCTGTATCCAGCAAGGGCGCGAGGGGGCTCATGCAGCTTATGCCTAAAACGGCCTCCAGGATGGGGGTCAAGAACATCCATGACCCGGAGGAGAACGTGGAAGGAGGCATAAAGTACCTGAGCAAGCTCCTTACCATGTTCAACTGGCAGGTGCCGTTGGCGGTAGCGGCTTATAACGCTGGAGAGAACGCCGTCTTGAGGTATGGTACCATCCCCCCATATGCCGAGACACAGACTTACGTAAAAAGGGTCCTCCGTTACTATGACCAATACAGCGCAGGGACCCAATAGGCCTTTATGCGCAACGGAACAGAGCCCCGCTGGAACCTTCCCAACAGCATCTCTCTTATCAGGATAGTTACAGCCCCGGTATTTGTTTTGATGCTTCTTTCGCCCGGCAAGGGCATGAGCCTCGCCTCTGCCGTCTTCTTCGCGCTCGTATGCACGACAGACTGGCTCGACGGATATGTGGCGAGAAAGAGGGGGATCGTCACTTCGCTCGGCAAGTTCCTCGACCCGCTCGCCGACAAGCTCCTCATCACTACCGCTTTCATAATGCTCATTCCGCTCGGCAGGGTGCCTGCCTGGGTGGTCGCCCTCATGATAGGAAGGGAGATAGCTGTAACGGGGCTCCGCGCCATAGCCTCTGACGCGGGTGTTGTCATAGCTGCAAGCCGCCTTGGAAAGTTCAAGACGATATCCCAGATAGTCTGCCTTGTCCCGCTCCTTGTCCACTACACCTATTACGGCTTTGACTTCCATCTTGCCGGCGCCATACTGCTCTCCGTCGCGTTCATACTGACCATGTGGTCAGGTATCGATTATTTCATCGGGTTTTTCAGGGCTGAAAAGGCCGCTGAAAATTGACAAGTCAGCAGTTCGTCGATAGAATTCCCACAGCGACATCGTCCTTGGCCTCTTCCCCGCAAACCCTCAAAAACCCCTGACAGGAGCGTAGCTCCCCAGTATGCGTATCAACCTTACCAAAAGGTTTACCCTTTACATAGGGACTATCCTTATCGCCGGCCTGCTGGCGCTTATGTACGTTGACCGGTGGTCGAGCTCGACGCTCCTTGAGGAGGTGGCGCTCGGAGAGGCCGGTAAACTTTCCGCGGCCATCTTCGAACAGCTTCATATCTCCATGCGCCTCGGCGGAGGCCGCGCCGAGAACAAGGCTATCATAGAAAGGTACAGGCAGCTGCCTGGCATCGAGGATTTACGGGTCATGCACGGCGAAGCGATAGACAGGCAGTATGGCGTCGAATTGGACGAGGGCCCGGTCGATGAGATTGACAGGATGGCATTGGCAGGCAAGGGGTCGACCGGGATATACGAGGTAGAAAAGGGCTATATGGTGGCGCGCAGCGTAAGGCCCGTCTTCGCTGAGCGGGGGTGCTTGAGCTGCCACAGGGCCAGGGAGGGCGAGGTCCTGGGGGCTGTCTCTGTAGCCGTTTCGCTTTACGTGTCGCTCAAGGGATATGAAGAGATAATAGCATCGCATAACCTGGAGTTCCTCTTGTTGGGAGGGGGCATACTGCTGGCTATCTCTTTAGCCGTGCTCGCGCTCGTCCACAGGCGCATGCTTGCCCCGCTTGCCAGGTTAAAAGAAGCCGCCGAGTCGCTCTCGGAGGGCAGGCTCGATTTCAGGGTGGGGATCAAGACCGGGGACGAGCTTGAGCTGGTCGGCGAGGCCTTCGACAGGATGGCCGACACACTGTTGAGAAGTACCTCCGAGATCAGGGACTTGAGTGAGAAGTACTCGAAGCTCGTCAATGCGGCAACCGACGTCATCGTGCTCATCGACCTCGATACCATGAAATATGTAGAGGCCAACCCTGCCGCTTCCCGCCTCCTCGGTTACTCGAGGGAAGAGCTCCTCGGGTTATCTCCGGAGAGCCTCTACGAGGCCCCTGCCATAGCCGATTACAGGGAGGCGGTCTCAAGGTGGACAGCCGAAGGCAAAGGCTACCTGCATGAAGCGCTGGTCAGGAGAAAGGACGGATCTACGGTGCCGGTAGAGGTCGCCGCATCGGTCCTGGAGTTAAAGGACAGGAAGTGCGTACAGGAGATATGGAGGGACATATCAGAGAGAAAGGGCTTTGAGGAGACGATTAGAAGGCACGTTCAGGAGCTTGAGGGGACCGTTCAAAAAAGGACCTCCGAGCTTGACAGGTCCCTAAGAGATCTTGTAGAGGCGTACGGAAGGCTTCAGCTTTCCGAGCAGAGGCTCATCCAGTCGGCAAAGCTCGTAAGCCTCGGCGAGATGGGGGCGGGGATCGCCCATGAGCTCAACAGCCCCCTTGCCGGCATCCTCTCCATAACAGAGGTGCTCATGTCCAGGCTCGGCAAGGAGAACCCAAGCTACTTCCTGCTCGATAAGATAAAGGACGCGGCCGTGAGGTCGAAGTACATAATACTCGACATGCTCACCTATTCCAGGCCGTCGAAGGCCGGCTTTGCCCCGATGTTCCTGAACGAGGCCGTAAGGGGCACGCTCACCATATTCACCTCTGAGATAAAGACCAGGGGCATAGAGATAGTGGAGCAGTTCGACAGAGAGCTGCCGCAGGTCTTGGGCAACAAGGGGCAGATAATGGAGGTAATACTCAACATACTCAAGAACGCGAGGGACGCCATAGGCGGAAGCGGCAGTATATTCATCAAGACGCTGGTGACGGAAGACAATGGCAACAGGTATTCGACGGCGGAGTTCCGTGACACGGGCCCAGGGGTGCCCCCGGATATCAGGGATAAGATATTCGACCCGTTCTTTACGACAAAGGAGAAGGGAGGCGGGCACAATATCGGGCTTGGCCTTTCCATCTCGCAGAGCATAATAAAGGAGCACGGCGGGAAGATCTCGGTCGAAGAGCACCCTTGCGGCGGGGCTGTCTTCAGGATATCCCTCCCTGTTCACAAGGGGGAGTGAACAGGCCCGCGGCGGGGTCAAGCAAGCAGACATGCAATGGTCCTATTTTCCATTGCATGTCGACAATTCCCCGCGCTCTTCCGCGGAGCTTCAAATGTTTTTCAAGGTATCGTGATAGATGCCGATATAAAAGGAGGCTGGTTTATGGCCCAAATGGCGAAAAAGGTCCTCATCGTGGACGACGAGGAGACTGTCGGCATAGGCATGTCAGAGATGCTCAAGGACGCGGGGTTTGAGGCAAGCTACGCTACATCCGGGAGCGAGGCGCTTCAGAAGCTTGAAACTGCTGATTATTCCTTGATATTCCTGGACATGGTGATGCCGGCCATGAGCGGCCTGGAGACGTTCAGGCAGATCAGGAAGAGGAAGCCAGGCGCTAAGGTTGTGCTCTTTACAGGCTATTTCAAGGATGCGGACAAGGCTATCTTCGAGGGGGTAAAAGAGGGGATGATAGACGTCTACATCAGGAAGCCCTTTTTCTCCGAGGAAATAGTAAACACCGCAGTAAAATACGCCTGAATGTGCCCGGAAAGCCCTTAATCTCCTTTATTTTCGGGCCGTTAGCGCCAATATCTGACGGCCTATTTACCTTGACATCAGGGACTTAATTTAATACGATACTAACGACAATTTTTGTCACTCAAACTATCAGGGACGATGACAGACAGGATAGGCGAGCTTCTTCTAAGGGAAAGACTCATCACGCCGGAGCAGCTGAAGAAGGCGATAGATGAGCAGAAAAAGAGCGGGGGAAGGCTTGGCTTTAACCTCGCGAAGCTCGGCTATATTACCGAAAAGGACCTCACCTCTTTTTTAAGCAGGCAGTACGGTATCCCCACCATTGACCTTTCCGTCCAGGAAGTAGACCACGAGATAGTAAAGCTCATCCCTGAGGACGTTGCCCAGAAATACCAGGTAATACCGGTCACCAGGACCGGCTCTACACTGGTCGTCGCGATGGCCGACCCCTCGAATATATTCGCCATAGACGACATAAAGTTCCTCACTGGCTATAACGTCGAGCCGCTTGTGGCCTCTGACACCGCCATAAAGAGCGCCATCGAGAAGTATTACGAGACCCCTGAGATGGGCCTCGAAGGGGTGCTCACGGAGTTCGACGAGGGCGAGATGGAGGTCATCAAGGAAGAGGAAGAGGTAGACCTCTCGGACCTCAAGAAGGCGGTAGAGGACGCGCCTGTTGTAAAGCTCGTCAACCTCATCCTGACCGACGCCATAAAAAAGGGCGCGAGCGACATACACATCGAGCCTTACGAAAAGCACTTCCGCGTACGGTACAGGATAGACGGCGTCCTGATGGAGGTGATGAAGCCTCCCATGAAGCTCAAGAACGCGATAGTCTCCAGGATAAAGATAATGAGCAACCTGGACATCGCCGAGAGGAGGCTCCCGCAGGACGGCAGGATAAAGCTCAAGCTCTCGAAGAACAAGGAGATGGACTACAGGGTCTCGGTCCTTCCCACCCTTTTTGGCGAGAAGGTCTGCTGCAGGCTCCTCGATAAAGCGAACCTCCAGCTCGACATGACCAAGCTCGGATTCGAGGAGAAGGCATTAAAAGACTTCATGGGTGCCATTCACAGGCCTTGGGGCATCGTGCTGGTAACGGGCCCCACCGGAAGCGGAAAGACTACTACGCTCTACTCGGCGTTGTCCGAGCTTAACAAGATAAGCGAGAACATATCCACGGCTGAAGACCCGGTCGAGTTCAACCTCATGGGCATCAACCAGGTCCAGATGCATGAGGACATCGGGCTTAACTTCGCGGCGTCATTGAGGAGTTTCCTGCGTCAGGACCCGGACATCATAATGGTCGGAGAGGTAAGGGACTACGAAACTGCCGAGATAGCGATAAAGGCGGCCCTTACCGGCCACCTGGTGCTTTCCACCCTCCATACCAACGACGCGCCCTCGACTGTAAACAGGCTGCTTAACATGGGCATAGAGCCTTTCCTCGTATCGTCGTCATGCAACCTCATATTGGCGCAGAGGCTTGCCAGGAAGATCTGCAAGGACTGCAGGGTAAAGGCACCGATAGCTGAAAAGGTGCTCCTTGACCTGGGTGTCACGCCAGAGGAGGCCAAAAAAATGGAGATATGCAAGGGGAACGGCTGCGCCACGTGCGGAGGGAGCGGCTACAAGGGCAGGATCGCCCTCTACGAGGTAATGCCGTTTACCGATACGATAAAAGACCTGGTCCTTAACGGGGCCTCCTCGGTCGAGATAAAGAGGGCGGCCATAAAAGACGGGATGAAGAGCTTGAGGATGAGCGGCGTGACCAAGGCTGGCGAGGGTGTCACGACTCTCGAAGAGGTCTTGAGGGTGACCATGGCCGACTGAGGCCGGGACTTTATTGCGGCCTTGTAACTTTTGTCCTTACGCCGGAGCGCTTTATTATCTAAGATTTTCAGGTAGACTGCGTAAGAACGTGCAACTTAAGGGGGAGAGGTTCATGGCGGTTGAAGGCAATAAATACAATATTCAGGAGCTTCTGCGGGTGATGATCGACCAGGGCGGAAGCGATTTGCATATAACGGCTGGCTCGCCTCCGAGGATAAGGCTTCACGGCAAACTGGCCCCGATGAGCACCCCGGCGTTAACAGGCATTGAATCAAAGCAGCTCTGCTACTCCATTCTGACAGACGCCCAGAAGCATAAGTTCGAAGAGGAAAACGAGCTGGATTTCTCATTCGGCATCAAGGGCCTCTCCCGTTTCAGGGGCAACCTCTTCGTCCAGAGGGGCACCGTGGCCGGCGCCTTCAGGACCATCCCCTTTAAGATCATGTCCTTCCAGGAGCTTGGCCTTCCGCCCATAATGGAAGACCTTTCGAAGAAGCCGCGCGGCCTCGTACTCGTCACTGGCCCCACCGGGAGCGGCAAGTCCACGACGCTCGCGTCAATCATAGACAAGATAAACACCGAAAGGGCAGAGCACATAATAACCGTCGAGGACCCTATAGAGTACCTCCATAACTCCAAGATGGCGCTCGTGAACCAGAGGGAGGTCGGGTACGACACGCACGCCTTCAAAAAGGCGTTGAAGTATATCCTCAGGCAGGACCCGGACGTGGTGCTCCTCGGAGAGCTAAGGGACATGGAGACCATCGAGACCGCGCTCACCATCGCCGAGACGGGCCACCTTTGTTTCGCGACCCTTCACACCAACTCATGCGTGCAGACCATAAACAGGATCGTGGACGTATTTCCCGCTGACCAGCAGCCGCAGGTAAGGGCGCAGCTCTCCTTCGTCCTCGAAGGGGTGCTCTCGCAGCTATTGATACCCAGGGCTGACGGCAAGGGCAGGGTCATATCGCTCGAGGTGATGGTGCCGAACGCCGCCATAAGGAACCTCATCAGGGAGGACAAGATACACCAGATTTACTCGCAGATGCAGGTTGGCCAGGCAAAGTTCGGGATGCAGACCATGAACCAGAGCCTCATGAGCCTTTACTCCAGGAGGCTTATTACCCTCGAGGAGGCCCTCGGGAGGAGCCAGGAGCCTGATGAGCTCCGCCAGATGCTCGTTAACGCTGGCGTGTTGAGGACCGGCGCGCCAACAGGGAGGACGATGTAAGCCATGCCTATTTTCGTCTACAGCGGCAGGACACTCAGCGGGGATGGGAAAAAGGGGGAAATAGAGGCGGCGAGCCTCGCCCAGGCAACCGCTGCCTTGAGGCGCCAGCAGATAATGCCCGCCTCCATCTCGCAGAAGAAGGCGGGGTTCGCGCTCTCCGATATAAAGATACCCGGCCTTGGCAAGGGCGTCAAGACAAAGGACATAGTCATCTTCAGCCGCCAGTTCGCCACGATGATAGACGCCGGCCTCCCGCTCGTGCAGTGCCTTGATATCCTCGCGAGCCAGCAGGAGAACGCCGAGTTCAAGAAGGTCCTCCTCGACGTGAAATCCTCTGTAGAAGGCGGCTCGACATTCGCCGACGCGCTCAAGAAGCACCCGAAGGTATTCGACGACCTTTACGTCAACCTCATAGCCGCCGGAGAGATCGGCGGCATCCTCGATACCATACTTAACAGGCTATCGTCCTTCCTTGAGAAATCCGAGAAGCTCAAGGGCAAGGTAAAGAGCGCGATGACCTACCCGACCGCGGTCATCGTCATAGCCTCGCTTGTAGTAAGCGGCCTGCTTCTCTGGGTCGTCCCCATATTCGAGGATATGTTCTCCGGCTTCGGCCAGGCCCTGCCGGCGCCGACCCAGATGGTCGTCAAGATGAGCAACGTACTTAAGTCCTACTGGTACGCCATCATCGCCACCGGCGTAGGCATAGGAGTTGGTCTCAACAGGGCCTATAAGACCCCCAAGGGGCGCAGGGTCATGGACAAGACCTTCCTTAAGCTCCCGGTGCTTGGCGACCTCATAAGAAAGACCGCCGTCGCCAGGTTCACGAGGACGCTCGGCACGATGCTCTCAAGCGGAGTGCCTATACTCGAAGGGCTTGAGATAGTCTCCAAGACCGCCGGGAACGTCATCATAGAAGAGGCGGTCCTCAAGGCGCGCACCTCGCTCAGCCAGGGCAAGACCCTTGCCGACCCGCTTATGGAGACAAAGGTCTTCCCCGGCATGGTGACCCAGATGATAGCTGTGGGAGAGTCAACCGGCGCGCTAGATACCATGCTCACGAAGATAGCGGACTTTTACGAAGAGGAGGTCGACCAGGCCGTCGAGGCGCTGACCTCCCTTATCGAGCCATTGCTGATGGCCTTCCTCGGCATCGTCGTCGGAGGCCTTGTCATAGCGCTCTATCTCCCGATATTCCAGATAGCCGGCGCAGCCGGAAGCTAAGGGCCAGGATGCAGGCATACCCCCAGAAGGTCCTCAGGGCCAGGCTCCTGGCCATGATGATATTGAGGGTGGTGCTTGCCCTTGCCTTCCTGGGCGTTACCGCATGGTTCCAGGTAAGGGAGTTCTCCTTTTCGAGGGTGAACTTCTTCCCGCTCTACGTCATCGTGGCCGCGGTAGGCTTCCTCACCATTCTCTATGCCCTGCTACTCAACAGGGTCAGGAACCTCAAACTCTTTACTTACGCGCAGCTTACCGTCGATATAGCCCTCGCCACGATAATCGTCTATATAACCGGCGGCACTGAAAGCTATCTGCCAGCCCTCTATCCACTTACCGTTATCGGGGCCGCGATACTCCTTAACAAGCGCGGAGGCTTCTACGCGGCCTCCGTCTCCAGCATCGCCTACGGGGTCCTCATCGACATGGACTTCTACAGGATGCTGCCGATAAAACACAAGCTCATAAGCGCCCCTTTCGCCCCGGCGTGGGAAGACGTCTTCATGACCGTCTCCACGAACATACTCGCCTTCTTTACGGTCGCTTACCTCGCGGGGTACCTCGCCGAGAGGACGGCAAAGGTCGAAAGGGAGCTTGAGGAGAAGGGGATCGACTACGAACGGCTCGAGGCGCTGAACAGGCAGATAGTGGAGAACATCACGAGCGGCATAATGACGCTTGACGACAGGATGCGCATAACGTCCTTCAACCGCGAGGCCGAGAACGTCACCGGCTATACCCTCCGGGAGGTCTATTACAGGGGCGTAGAGGAGATATTCCCGGGCATGCTCGGCAAGGGGTTTGAGTACGCCATGAGCGGGGTCAGGGTCGAGGAGAAGTTCAGGAAGAAGACAGGGGAGGAGATATACCTGGGCTTTACCATATCGCAGGGGCAGGGCGGTGACGTTGACAGCATAATAATATTCCAGGACCTCACGCGGCTCCGTGAGATGGAGGAGGCGCTCCAGAGGGACGAGAGGATGAAGGCCCTCGGAGAGCTTTCAGTAGGCATAGCCCACGAGATAAGGAACCCGCTCGCCTCGATAAGCGGCTCGATACAGATGCTCAGGCAGGATAGCGACCCCACCGGCGACGACAGGAGGCTCATGGACATAATACTCCGTGAGACCGACCGGCTGAACCTGCTTATAACCGACTACCTCCTTTTCGCCAAGCCCGCCAGAGAGCCTCGCGAGACAGTCGACCTTTCGGCCATAATAAACGAGACCGTAAAGGTCTTCAGGAACTGCCCTGAGGCGTCGCGGATAAGCATAGAGACGCATGTAAGCGACAGCTTCCGGCTCCACGGAGACCCCAGGCAGCTGGGGCAGGTCTTCTGGAACCTCTTCGTGAACGCGGCCCACGCGATGGAGGCGGGCGGGCGGCTTACTGTCTCTACAGGCTATACCACGAAAGGCGGCATCTTGCATGACAAGGACGGGGCCGGCTTCGTCGAGGTGACGGTGGCTGACACTGGGGCCGGTATCAGGCCAGCGGACATAAAGAAGATATTCGACCCGTTCTTTTCCACGAAGGACAGGGGCACCGGCCTTGGCCTCGCTATAGTCCACAGGATAATACAGAGCCATAACGGCTTTATAGAGGTTTTAAGCGTTTCTGGCAATGGGGCTACGTTCAGGATATTGCTCCCTATCGAGGAGCGGGCAGTTCTTACTTAGCGGGTTACTATGAGCAAACAGCGTATAATAATAGTTGACGACGAAAAGGACATGAGGGACTTCCTTGAGATAATGCTCAGGAAGGAAGGGTATGACGCGTTGGGGGTGGAATCGGCCCCTGTCGCCCTCGAAGAGATAAAGAGCCGCGGGGCCGACCTCGTCATCTCTGACGTAAGGATGCCCGTGATGGGCGGGGTGGACTTCCTTAAGGCCATGAAGGAAATGGACCCCGAAGCCCTCGTCGTGATGATAACCGCCTACGCCTCCGTTGAGACGGCCATCGACGCGATGAAGGCTGGCGCTTACGATTATTTCACCAAGCCCTTCAATATAGACGAGGTAAAGTTCACCGTAAGGAAGGCGCTGGAGCTTAAGAGGCTGGAGCGCGAGAACAGGCTCCTCAAAAACGAGCTTAAATCCAGGCTCGGCTTCTCCAATATCATAGGCACAAGCCCGAGGATGGCCGAGGTCTACTCTCTCATAATGAGCGTTGCCAAGACAAGGACCAACGTCTTCATAAGCGGGGAGAGCGGCACCGGGAAAGAGCTTATCGCCAGGGCCATACACAACGAGAGCGACAGGAAGGATAGGCCTTTCGTTGCGGTCAATTGCGGGGCGATACCTGAAAACCTCCTTGAAAGCGAGCTCTTCGGCCATGTGAGGGGGGCTTTTACCGGCGCCGTGGCCAGCAGGGAAGGGCTTGCGGAGCAGGCCGACGGCGGGACCCTCTTCCTCGATGAGATAACCGAGCTGCCGCTGCATCTGCAGGTGAAGCTCCTGCGTTTCATACAGGAGAGGAGCTTCAGGCGTGTCGGCGGGGGCAACGACATAAGCGTCGATATAAGGCTTGTCGCCGCGTCAAACAGGGATGTCGAATCAGAGGTAAAGGCGGGGAGGTTCCGTGAAGACCTCTTCTACAGGCTAAACGTCATAAGGATCGCCATGCCGCCTCTCAGGGAGCGCAAGGAGGATATCCCACACCTTTGCAGGCATTTTTTAGAGAAGTACAACAAGGCACTTGCCAAGGACGTAAAAAAGATATCTGAAGAGGCCATGCGCTCTCTTATGGACTATGATTATTCAGGCAACGTCAGGGAGCTTGAAAATATCATCGAGCGCTCTGTTACCCTTGAAGAGGGTACAGAGGCGGCCCTTGAAAGTCTGCCGGACCATCTGAGGGCGCCTCAGCCGTCTCTTCCGGCGCTCTCCGTCGTGCCTGTCGGCGCGCAGGGCCTTGGCGTCCCTGATGGAGGGATGGACCTTGAAAAGACCGTCGAGGATTTTGAAAAGGCGATAATAACCGATGCCCTCAAGAAAGCGGGTGGAGTAAAGAAAAGGGCCGCGGAGCTTCTTGGTCTCTCTTTCAGGTCGATGAGATACAAGCTCAGCAAGTATGCCATCCATGAGGACTGAGCAGATATCAGGATAAGATCGTCGCCCCTGGCTATAAGACCAACATTCAGACGGTCCTGTTGCTAAATCTCTCATTAGCGTTTTTTTGACATAAAATGTCATCTTGACTGACAAAAATTGTTACTTCTTCGGAGCTTGATTTCGTATGATTTTTGTAAGTTGTTGAATTTAAAGTACTTTGCTTATTGGCACGCCAGATGCATTATTAAAGAATCAAGATAATTGTTGTAAAGTTCCCATCTGTTTTTCCGAAATGTATGTAAATATCACTCAAAGGCCGAAAGGAGGAAACAAAATGCTGCAACAGTTCGCAAGGAAGATCAAGAGGGAAGATGGCTTCACGCTGGTCGAGCTTCTGATAGTCGTCGCTATCATAGCCATACTGGCGGCGATAGCCATCCCGCAGTTCTCAGCCTACAGGAAGAGGGGTTATGCCGCTACCCTCAACTCTGACGCCAAGAACGCCTACACGGCCGCGATGGCTTACCTCTCGGATAGCCCAGAGGGGACTTCCGATTGTGCAGTCGCCGCTGAAGTTCCCGGCTATCAGGCTTCAGCTAGCGTGACCTGCACCGGCACAATAGACGCCTCCGCTGGTGTCTTTACGATTGCCGCGCCTGCCGCGTGGGACGTGACCGACGCCACAATCAGCAACGTGGGTACGCTTACCAAGTCGTCCCCGAACCCGTAATAAGGGCTTAACGCCTGAACGGAAGAGAGAATAGAGGGACCCACGGGTCCCTCTATTCATTTAAGCTTAGCCTCAAGCCCTGAAAAGATATGACCAGGCAGATGAACAGACGTAACGTGGCTCTTGCGGCAGCTGGTGCCGCATTGCTGGCCTTTGTTGCCTATCTCCCGTCCCTGGGAAGCGCCTTCGTCAACTGGGACGACGGCCTCTACATCTACGATAACCCTATGATGGGCGCCATCGATCTCTCCTTCATAAAGTGGGCGTTCACCACGAACGATGCCGCCAACTGGCACCCGCTCACATGGATCTCCTATTCCCTTGACTATACTGTCGGCGGAAAAGACCCGTTCGTCTACCATCTTACCAATGTCATCCTTCACGCGGCCAATGCGGCCCTCGTCCTGGTCCTTACGATAATGCTTGCCAGGATTGCCGGGCTTCCCGGCCTCAGGAGTATGATCGCCGCAGTAGTCGCCGCCGCGCTCTTCGCCATACATCCTCTGCACGTGGAGTCTGTTGCGTGGGTCTCGGAGAGGAAGGATGTGCTCTATGGCCTCTTTTTTCTTTCAAGCCTCATATTCTATTTAAGATATAACGAATCTTTCAATTCAAGGAGGAAGCTCTTTTACGCCATCTCGATCGTATTATTTACGCTTGCCTTGATGAGCAAACCTATGGCGATGACCCTTCCTCTCGTTCTCCTTATACTCGATTATTATCCCCTTGAGAGGATAAAGGGGCTCAAGCACGATATCTCGGCCTTACTTTATGCAAAGATACCATTCTTCGTCATTAGCGTATTTTCTGCCACCGCGACGATAATCGCCCAGGACGATAGCGGGGCTATGGTCCCGCTTGAGGTGACGCCTCTGCCGGCTCGCCTGCTTGTAGCTGTAAAGAGCTATGTCTTCTATCTCTGGAAGCTCATCTGGCCCTCCGGCCTCGCCCCGTTCTATCCGTACCCGGGTGTGGAGGAGGTTTACGGGTTTGAGTACATATCAGCAGCCATTCTGTTCGTCGCCATATCGGCGCTATGCCTTTATCGGTCTAAGATACTCGCTTCGGTATGGATTTATTTCATATTGACACTCATCCCTGTCATTGGCTTAGTTCACGTGGGCGCGCAGTCTGCCGCTGACAGGTACATGTATCTTCCAAGCCTCGGCTTTTTTATCCTGGCAGGGGCGGCTCTGGCCTTTTTCTACGCCCGGTTGCATGCTCGTGCGCTAAAAAATATGACTGCTGCAACGGCGCTGCTGGCTTTTGGCGCGCTTTTGGTCCTGACCGTAAACCAACAGCGCGTATGGAAGGACTCTGTCTCCTTATGGACGCATGAGATAGGGCTATTCCCATCGCTGCCAAAGGCCTACCTCTACAGGGGGAGCGCTTTTCAGTCGTCAGGTGAGTACGCTGCAGCTGTGGAAGACCTAAAGAGAGCGATAAGCTTGAATCCGCTATACTCAAAGGCATATAACGAGCTGGGGATCGTCTATGGCGTACAGGGCAGGCTGGACGATTCTGTCCAGGAGTTCAGCAGGGCGATATCCCTCGACCCTTTCTTTGATAGAGCCTACAATAACAGGGGTTTTACCTATTACAAGGCGGGGAAGTTCGACCTGGCCATAGATGATTTCAACAGGGCGGTCAAGGCGGACCCTAAAAACGGCGGGGCATATTATAATATGGCTATGGCTTACATGAAAGCAGGGGACCAGGCAAAGGCCGATATAAGCCTCAGGCAGGCAAGGGCTTTAGGCGTGGCGGAACCCTTACGGAGCGAGTGATGAGAAGCATTGGTGGCATGCACGGACAGGACAGGGGCTTTACGCTGGTAGAGCTGCTGCTTGTGGTCGCTATACTGGCGATACTGGCGGCGATAGCGGTCCCCAGGTTCCAGGCCTACATCCAGAGCGCCACGAGGCTCAGCATGCTATCGGACGCCAAGAACACTGTCATAATGGAAGAGAACTACAAGACAGAGAACCAGACCTATGTTGTCATCCCGTCGATGACCGGCCCCGCTACATTCGCCATTGGGCTCAATTCGGTGAGCGCGAGCAGGGATAATACGCTCGAAGTAACGGCAGGCGGCACAGGTGTCTCGGACTCTTTCGTGGTCACTGTGGAGAACTCGAACGCCGGGCCAGGAAAATCCCCTCTCACATGGATAAGCCCAAGCGCCTGCACCTGGGCTGACGGCAGCCACTGTTGAAAAAACAAACCCCTCTTTTCTAAAGAGGGGCAGTGGAGATTTTTTTTGATAGCCGATTGGTAATCCCCCTCACTCCCCCTTTAGGAAAGGGGGAAGCGCATAAAAAAACCCCTCTTTTCTAAAGAGGGGCAGGGGAGATTACATGTTTTCGTATATAGTCTCTATCACACTTTCGATGTTCGATAATACGTCGACATCTGAAAACCTTATGACCTTAAACCCCTGTTTTTCGATATAAGCATCTCTGATTTTATCTTTTCTTAATCCCTCTTCAGTGTAGTGTTGCCCACCATCAACCTCAATGATTAGCTTTGCATTAGGGCAGTAGAAATCCACGATGTAATCGCCGATTATCTTTTGCCTGTAGACCTGTTTCCCCTTCAGTTGCCTGTTTCTCAATCGTGACCATAGCAGTTTTTCAGTCTCGGTCGGGTTATTCCTGAGTTCGCGTGCATATTTCTTCAGACGGATATTGTAATAGACCATAGAAGGAACTCGGCCGATTGGTAATCCCCCTCAGTCCCCCTTTAGGAAAGGGGGAAGATCACATTGGTCCCCTTTAGAAAAGGGGGTTTACGTGGTCGTCTCGTAAAGGTTCTTGACCTTGAACCCGCCCGGTATCTCCTTTATATCGACGGAAGTGTGGCCGAACTGTTGAAAGCGGTTGGTCTTGACCTTTATGTCGCAGGGGTTGCACCTGCCGTAAGCCTCGCATACGTGGTAGATGTCCTCAAGCGAGTAATCAGGGTCGGTGATGTTGCCTATCGGTTCCCTGCCTTCGTATAGGTCGCTGTGGCATTTGTAGACCCCGCCGCCGCAACCCATGATGAGCTCCGTGGTCTTGCAAAGCACGGTCTCTTCGAAGGTCTTGTCACACGCCCCCTCGTACTTGAAGGTCCCGTACATCTGCCCCTCGTACTCGCCGAGGAACTCCTTGAAGCGGAAGTCAATCCCTGACTTGACGCACTTCTCCTGCGCCTCCCTCACTATCTTGTCCTGAGAGGGGTGCAGCACCCCCCAGATGCCGATGGAGAAGCCGGCGTCCTGCATGCGGAGGACTTTCTTGACGAGAGGGTCGAGCTCCATCTGCTCCGGGTGGTAGCTCACCCTTATCGAGGCGTAAGGGGCGTTCCGGCGGAGCCTGTTCGGGTCGACCTCTTTTATGAACCTTTCGATGTCGAACTGCAGATTGGTGAGGATGTCGATGTGCAGCTCGGGCTTCAGGTTGTTTATTATGTATATGAAGTCCTTGTGCAGGCTCGGCTCGCCGCCCTGCAGCGTGAGCGGCAAGTCGTCCCTGGAGATTATCCTGTTGAGCCCCCTGACCCACTCCTCGCCTGTCAGGTGCTTTTTCGTAAACCCGTCCTTGCCGTAGTGGTTTATGCAGTAGCTGCACTTCAGGTTGCAGGCCAGCGTCAGGAAGGCGGCTATGTAATTGTAATGCTCCGGTATCTTTATCGGCTTGAGTTCCATCTGGTCTACTCCGGCAGAAGTTTTTTTATCTCCTTGAGGACGGTCGCTGTGCTTATGTCGTACATGCATGGCCTGGGTCTGCTGCAGCTGGTCGACATGCAAGGGAGGCAGTCGTACTCCGCCTCCGGAAGGAGCTTTACCCCGTTCTTTACATAGACCTCGCTGGAGAGCGTCGGGCCAAAGAGCGCTATTATCTTCTTGTCGAGGGCGTGGGCGATATGGAGGCCCAGGCTGTCGTTGGTGACTATGAGCTTGCAGGAATTTATCCATTCGATATATTCTTCTATGGATTTGAGCCCCTGCTGCCATGATATCGAGTATCTGGAGCCTATCGCCGCCTCAAGCTCCTTCCAGTACTCAAGGGGCCACGCCTTTACGGGCCACTTCTCGCCGACGTTGAAGTTGAAGCCTATGTCGTAGACCTCTTTTGACTGAGGCTTGTATCCTATTATCGGTATCTCTCCCCGCCATTTGCTCCCGACCATCTCGAAGAGGAAGTCTTCCCAGTACTTCTTGTTGGATAGCTTCTCCTTCTCGTTAAGGCAGAGGTCAAGCACGTGCTGGGAGCCGTCGTAGGCCTTGGCGTCGCCTTCCTCCGGGTCGAACCTGAAGCCGAACCTCCGCCAGGCGTTTAGCGAGTCGGCGAAGGCGCAGATGCCAGCGACCTTCTCCAGGTTTATAATGGTATCGAACCTCTCGGCCCTGAGCTGCAATATCGAGGTCAGGTCGTAGGGCATGATCCTTTCTATGTAGGGGTTGCCCTTAAGGAGCGCTATGGCCTTCTCGTCGACCAGCCAGGTTATGCGGGCGTCCTTGAAATGCGGCAGGAGGACGGTGCTCCGGAGCACGTCCCCGAGGCTGGTCTTACGGCTTATCTCCCCGACGAGAGTCTCGGAGTAGCCGAGTTTTATGATGAGCGTCTTCTCCCTTGCCATATACAGGTTTAATCCTCCCTTGTCATTTTTACCGCTTCGAGGTAGAGCAGAGCGGGCCTGAGGCCCCGTTTTTCGAGCCTGCGTCTCCTTATGAAGTACTCGGCGAAGGAGTGGGCCCTTATGAAGGGGACCCTGTTAGCCGAAAGATATATCGCGTCAACAGCCGCATGGAAGAAGAAGCCGAGCCATAATGCGAAAAGCGGCCCCGAACCAAGCCGGTACGAAAGGGCCAGGAGCGGCACGAGGAACTCGGCCGTGTGAAATACCTCGATGTTGAGGAACTCTGGCTTGAGCCACCTTTCCTTAAGCCATGCGTGGTACCTGAACATCCCCTTGAGGCTAAAGTCCGTGAATCGGTTGTGCCAGAGGAAATCGAGGTAATGGTCCACGTCTATTAAGACCGAGGCCGCCATGAAGACCAGGCTCTCGCCCCAGCCGATGAAGGGAGAGAGCGCCGCGGCCCCCGCCGCGCCGGCTATTACGTGGTCGCGCGGCCTCACTCAGACCTTGCTCATCTCGTCCTTCGTTACTATCTCCTCCGTATGCTTGAACTTCTCAAGCACGAAGCTTTCGTAGATGCCTCTCAGGGTGTTGAGGAACGTGAACTTCATGGGGTATATCCTGGTCTTTACCAGGTAAGCCTTCACAAGGTAATAGAGGACGAAGTATAGGCCGTCAAGGGGCAGGTAGATGAGCCTTTTTACGACAAGGTTGCGGAGCGACGGCATCCACAGGCAGAGCGTTGACAGGAGAGACAGGTTCCTCTGGAGCTTTTTCTCCTCTTCGGTAAAGCAGGTGAGGGGAGAGGTCGACTGGTAGCTCATGTGGAGCTTGTCAAAGTCCCCGTCGAAGTCCCCCCTTGATATGGCGTACTCGGCAAGCTCGGTCTTCGGGTAAGGGAAGAAGAGCGGGAACTCGCCGAAGGTCACGCGGCAGCTCAGGTTCAGGTCGAGGGACTCGATGTCCTCCGCAATGGACGTGCCGGGTATCGCGAATATGGTGTTGGAGAAGGTCGGCACCCCGTGCTTCTGGCAAAGGTCAAAGGCCTCGATGAGCGTCTCCTTCGTCATGTTCCTTTTAAGGACCTCGTTCCTTGTCTTGTCGTTGCCGTGCTCTATCGACATGCTCATCGAGGCGAGCCCCGCCTTTTTAAGTTTCAGCAGGATGGACTCGGTAAGAAGGTTCGCCCTCATGAGGCAGTGGAAGGGGACCCCTATCTCGCGCGGGTATCTCTCCGAGAACTCGTCAAGCCATTGGTCGTCCTTCATGATAAAGATGTCGTCGTAGAACTTTATGAACTGGGTCTCGTACTTTCTCTTCAGCTCCTTCAGCTCTGTCAGCGCCCTGTCGACGCTCATGCGCGAATACAGAGGCCCCTTGCCCTTGTAGAGCATGTTGTACTTGTGGTTGAAGCAGTATGTGCATTTGTAGGGGCAGCCGCGCGAGACCATGAAGCTCCGCATCGGGAACCTTGCGAGGCGCGTGGCGGAATAGACGAGGTCGCGGTCGAGGAAAGGCAGGTCGTCTATCGACCTCCTCCTTTCGCGTATGACCGGCGGCGTGCCGGCGTTGAAGCTCTTTTTCGTGATTATGTTGGGGATGCCGTCGACGGGCTTGTTTTCGGAGAGCGCGGTCAACAGCTCCGGCCACGCGTCGTCGCCCTCTCCGATGCAGATGGCGTCGATATCGTATTTCGCCACTATGTCAGGGAAGAAGGTGGCGTGCGGCCCGCCCATCACCGTAAAGATATCCTTGTTTATGGCCTTTACCTGGTTGTTGGCGGCGAGATAGTACTTGTGTTCGCCCGTCTTGGCGCTGAAGGCGACGACTTGAGGGCCGTACTCCCTTACCTTCTCCCTGAGGTTTCCATCCGCCATTACGGCGAGGGCCGTCTGGTGCCCCTTCTCCTTCGCGAGCGCTGAAAGGAGCATGATCCCCATGGGGTCGATATACTCTACGTCCTTTATAACGAAAAGTATCTTCAACTTGCCGTCTTCGCCTCCGGCCTAACTGGCCTCGATCTGTAATTCGACCTCTCTTTTACCCTTACGTCCCAGAAAAGCGTCAGTATGGCCTTTATAACGCTTACGATGTTCCTTAAGGCGAAGGCCTTTGTCCTGCCCGAGCTCCTCTGCGCTATATCTATGCCGACCTCGGAGTAGCTCGCCCCGGAGCGCAGGAGCCTCACGAGTATCGCCGCCATGTAGGCGAAGCCCCAGGTCTTTAGAGGGACCTTCTTGAGGAGAGGGGCTTTTATCAGGCAGGTGCCGTTATAGTACCTGAGGCTCAGGCCGAACATCGTGTTTATGAGCGCGACGAAGGCCCTCGATATGACGCGCCGTGAAAGCGGCCTTACCTCGGGGTTGGCGGTGTACGGGATTATGACGTCAGCCTCTATAGCGCGGCTCAATACACGCCTTATCGCCTCCGCTGGTATCTCGTTGTCCCCGGGGACCATTATTATATAGTCTTTCCGGGCCTGTCTTACGCCTTCGGTGAAGTTGTAGCCGAAGCCCATGTTCCTTGGGTTGTGGATAACGCGTACGCTTTTTTCGCTTTTTTTTATCTCTTCGGCTATCTTGCCGGTATTGTCGGCGCTGCAATCGTTAAAGATGAGTATCTCATAGGAGCTGAAGGTATTGGCGGCGGAAAGCGCTTCCTTGATGGCGCCGATAGTGCCGAGGATATTGCCCTCCTCGTTATAGCAGGGCACGATTATGGAGACGCTAAGCCTGGACTTTTCCATATTCAAGCACCCTCTTGACCGTCTCAGCCAACGCCTCTTTTCCCGGGTAATAGGCCTTCTCCAGCACCGGGCTTGCCGGTGTCGGGGCCTCAGGGAGGTTTACCCTCGCCGCTGGGGCCTTAAGGAGTAGTCCGGCCTCAGCTATTCTGGCAATGACCTCCGAGCCTACACCACAATCTTTCCAGCCGGTATCCGCGACTACGAGCCGCCCTGTTTTTGCCACCGATTCGGCTACAGTACTTGAGTCCATCGGCTTAAGCGTACGCAGGTCGATGACCTCGCAATCTATGCCGGCAAGGGCGAGCTCATCGGCCGCCTGCATCGCCTCGTGCACCATGTGAGATATGGCGACGATGGTAATGTCCCTGCCTGCCCTTCTGACTATCGCCTTGCCAAGCTCTACCTCGTACATCTCTTTCGGCACATAGCCGGTGTGCTCGTAGAGCCAGCGGTGCTCGATGGAGACTACCGGGTTACCGTCGCGCACCGAGGCGATGAGCAACCCCTTGGCGTCATAAGGTGTAGCCGGCATTACGACCCGGAGCCCCGGTATGTTCATGAACATGGCCTGGAGGCTCTGCGAGTGCTGGGCAGCCGAGCCCCAGCCGCGCCCGATTATGCTCCGTATGACAAGCGGCACGTTTACCTTGCCGCCGAACATGTAATGCCATTTGGCCGCGTGGTTCATTATCTGGTCGAGGGAGAGGGGGAGGAAGTCGACCCTCATGTGGACGAGTATCGGCTTCATGCCGGAGACGGCGGCGCCGACCGCTATGCCGGTTACGCCGTTCTCTGCAAGCGGGGAGTCCATGACCCTTGCCTTGCCGAACTCATCCTGAAGCCCGATGGTAGTGCCGAATACACCGCCTGAGTCATCGACCCCCTCGCCGAGTACGAATACCGACGGGTCGGATGAGAGGAGCTGGGCGGTCGCCTCGCGTATCGCCTCTTTATATGTGAGGCCGCGGAGATCCGGGTTCTCCTTGAGAGCCTTTTCAAATTCTGTCTTATTGGAATATATCTTTGTCCAGGGCATCCTTATGCCTCGAAGTAAACGTCTGTAAGGAGTTCTGAAGCGGCGGGGTAAGGGCTCGCCTTGGCGAAGGCCACCGCCTCGTCTATTTCAGCCCTTATTAAAGAGGCCATATCGTCTATCTCCCGGTCGGTCAGGACGCCGTCAGAGACGAGCAGCTCTTTAAAGCGTTTTATGGGGCACTGTTCCTTCCAGAAGCGCAGCTCCTCTTCAGGCCTGCAGCCCTTGGTCCAGTCCTCATCAGGCCCCACGTGCCCCTTCCATCTATAAGTCCTGGCCTCTATGAGAGAGGGGCCGGTGCCGCCGCGCGCCGCCGAAATAGCGTCCCCGGCGGCATCAAAGACCTCGAGCACGCTGTTGCCGTCAATGCACCTGCCGTGCGCGTCGAAGGCCGCGGCCGCGTCTGATATCCGGCAGCCCGGCTGCCTTGATGACTGGTGCGAGTTGGTGGCGTAAAAGTTGTTCTCGCAAACGAAGAGCACGGGGAGCTTTTTGAGGGCGGCGAAATTGAAGGACTCGTAGAAGGCGCCTTCGTCATATGCGCCGTCGCCGAAGAATATGACGGTGACACGTTCCTCGCCTTTGATGCTTGACGCCAGGGCCGCGCCAACGCCCATCGGTATGCCGCCGCCGACTATCGCGGAGGTGCCGAAGATCCCGTTCTCGAGGTCTATCAGGTGCATGGAGCCGCCCTTGCCCTTGCTGCACCCGGTCGCCTTTCCGTAGAACTCGGCGAAAAGCGGCTTCATGGAGCTGCCCTTGGCAAGGCAGTGGCCGTGCCCCCTGTGGTTGGAGAAGACGTAGTCCTCTTTTTTCAAGTGGGCGGCGACACCGGCGGCTATGGCCTCCTGCCCGATACAGAGGTGCACCGGGCACTTCATCTCCTGCTCCGGGTAAAGCTCGACTATCTTCTCCTCGAACATCCTTATCCTCAGCATGTTCCTCAGGAGTCCGGGAAGCGTATTCGCGTCTATCGCGCCAAGGCCGTATCTTGAGAGCTCTTTTTTCATTGGTATTCCGGTCAGATGAAGTTGACGTGCAAGGATGGGTGCTTAAGCTCCCAGAGATAGCGGTTCACCTCGTCCATCCTGCAGTTCCTGCGGCATTCGGTGGTGTCCAGCTCCTTATCCACGAACTCCATCACTTCCTTGCGCCGGTCGCTCTTCCAGATCTGCTCGAAGCTGTTTTCGTTTATATTGCCCAGGAGGAACCTTTCGTCGCCCAGGAAGGCGCTGCAGGCCCAGACGCAGCCGCCGGCGTCTATGTACGACCAGAAGGGCAGGGCCATGCACCTGTCGTACCTCTTTGTGCCCTCCTCGAGCTTCTTCATGGCGTTCATCCTGAAGACTACGTTGAACTTCGCGTCAGATAGCTTCCTGAGCTCGTCGTTCAGGTAGTAGAAGTCCGTGTACTTGAATTCCTCGTACTGGCGTGTGACGCTTTTGAGGTGCTGGGAGTAGGACTTGATGACCAGGTAGTCGGCGCCTATCTCCTTGGCCTTCCTGGCCAGCAGCACCGCCTCTCCAATGTTCTCCGGGAGGAGTATCATCTGCATGCCGATGGTCGAGGAGAGCTTATTGGCCTCCCTGAACTTCACGGCCTCTCTTATGTTCTCTATTACCCTGGGGAAGTCCTCTGGCTTTGTCCTGTGTATCTTTGAGTAGGTCTCCGGTGTGGCGGCGTTTATGCTGACCTTTATCCATGTTATGGAGGCTAGTGTTGCCTCAAAGAGCTTTCTGCCGAAGAGCACCCCGTTTGAGGTGATGGCGACGTCTATCCCGGAGGCCTTGGTGTGGTTGATGATACCGGCGATATCCTTGTGGAGGAAGGGCTCCCCCTCACCGGCGTACATTATGGACTTGAGGCCAAGCCTGCCCATCTCTGTAAGGCGTGTTTTCAGGATGGAGGCGTCGAGGGAGCGGGCCTGGTATTCCATGTAGTCGAGACCGCAGTAGGTACACCTGTGGTTGCATGCCCCTATGGGCGAGACTTCCATGTACAGCGGGTAGATGTTATCACCTTTCAGCCAATCGCTCACCCGGCCAACATGGTACATGAGCTTGTGGCTGTCGATCCTGAATTCATCCATTATGGCCGCCCGGCAGTCCCTTGCAAGATGTTAAAATCTCTATAAAAGATAGCATAGGTAAACAGCCTAAGACAATACTAAAATACTCTTGTAACCGGAACTGGACGGGCTCCTGTCCCGCAAACCGGCGGTTGAAGCTCCCAGCGGAAACCGCGGGCTTAAGATCGCGCTCGCGACCGGTCATAGCACAGGTTTTTAGAACTGAACCACTACCGCCTGGAAGGCGGCAGGTTCGAAAAACAGTCGGCTGAATTTTTCCCCTTTTCTAAAGGGGGAAAGAGGGGGACCGGGAATATCCATCGCTTCCACCATCGCTTCCAATTGACATCGCGCTTTCAGCCTGGCGTAGGACGTAAGCTTGAAAATCTCATTAGACGCACTGGAAGTCTTCGCCTGTAAGGCGACGGATTTCAGATACCATTGTGAGACATTAAACAAGCGGCTATGATATAATTACATAGTTTGAACGTTCAGGAGAATCGGGATTTGCACAAAACGGTCAGCTTCCCCATAACAGGGATGGGCTGCGCTTCGTGCGCAGCCAAGATAGAAAAGGGGCTCACGGATTTAACCGGCATTGTATCAGCCAGGGTCAACTTCGCCGCCGAGAATGTATCCATATTCTACGACCCTGAATTGGTCAGCATCAAAGACCTTGTAAAGGCTGTAAGAGAGCTTGGCTACGGCTCTGTAGTAGAAAGTGTCGCGATAACGGTCCATGGCATGAGCTGCGCATCCTGCTTAAGCAAGATAACCGCGGCGCTCGACAGGGTCGAAGGGGTCGAAAGCGCGTCGGTTAACCTGGCGACCGGACGCGCTGACATAAATTACCTGCCCGCGGTAGTGTCGATAGACGCCCTTGTAAAGGCGATAACTGACGCCGGTTTCAGGGCCGAGCCTCCGGCAAAAGAAGACGACCTTCTTGCGAAGGACAGCCGTGTTAAAAATGAAGAGATACGGGGTCTGCGTATAAGGTTCCTTTTCGCGGCCTTTGTCTCGGCCACTCTCATGGCAGCCTCCCTCATTGGCCTTCTTGATAGGGCCCCGGACCTTCTCGGCGACCATTTCCCGCAGCTTATACTGGCAACCCCTGTGCAGTTCTGGAGCGGCTGGCGTTTTTACAGGGGCGCGTGGGCGGCCGCAAGGCACAGGTACGCTGACATGAACACCCTTATCGCTGTCGGCACATCCGCGGCGTACTTTTTTAGCGCAGCCGTAACGCTCTTCCCCGGCTTTTTCTCCTCGCGCGGCCTTGCCGGGGAGGTCTATTTCGAGACAGCCTCGGTTATCATAGCGCTCATACTCCTTGGCAGGATGCTTGAGCTTAGGGCCAGGGGGCAGACAGGCGAGGCCATAAGGAAGCTCATCGGGCTTCAGGCAAGGACGGCGCGTGTGGTAAGGCAGGGCGCTGAAATAGATATCCCGGCGAATGAGGTCCTCCCCGGAGAGATAGTCGCCGTGAGGCCGGGGGAGAAGGTCCCGGTGGACGGAGTCGTAACGTCCGGCTATTCGTCGGTTGACGAGTCGATGATAAGCGGCGAGAGCATGCCTGTAGAGAAAAAGGAGGGGGACGAGGTCATAGGGGCGACCATAAATACCACAGGCGCGTTCAGGTTCAGGGCGACAAAGGTCGGAAAGGATACCGCGCTCGCGCAGATAATAAGGCTCGTGGAGCGTGCCCAGGGCAGCAAGCCCCCCATAGCCAGGCTGGCAGACGTCATCGCTTCTTATTTCGTCCCGGCGGTCATAGCCATTGCCGTCGTTACCTTCATCACATGGTACTCGTTCGGCCCCGCGCCAGCCGCAACGATAGCGCTGCTTAACTTCATAGCCGTACTTATCATAGCCTGCCCGTGCGCGATGGGGCTTGCTACCCCGACCTCCATAATGGTCGGGACAGGCAAGGGCGCGGAGCTCGGCATCCTCATAAGGGGAGGGGAGTCTCTTGAGACGGCCCACAAGCTCGATACCGTCGTGCTCGATAAGACCGGGACGCTCACAAAAGGGCGTCCTTCCGTAAAGGATGTCGTGCCGCTTGGCTACGGCCCAGGCATCACCGTTGAGGAGCTCTTATTCTACGCCGCCTCAGCCGAGAGGGGCTCTGAGCACCCGGTCGGCGAGTCTATCGTGAAAAAGGCCGCCGAGCTTGGGATAAGTACGGTTGACGCTCAGGGCTTCGAAGCGCTTCCAGGCCATGGAATAGCCGCGCGCGTGGACGGGAAAGACGTGCTCCTGGGCACGGAGAGGCTCTTGCGGGGCAGGAATATAGCGATGTACAAGGCCGCTGAAGAAGGTGACAGGCTCTCTGACGAGGGGAAGACGCCTGTTTTCGTCGCCATCGACGGGAAGGCGGCAGGGATAATAGCCATTGCCGACACGCTCAAGGAGAACTCGAAAGAGGCGATAGACGTCTTGAAAAGAATGGGGCTTGAAACCGTCATCATGACGGGTGATAACAGAAGGACAGCCATGGCGATCGCGAAAGAGCTTGGTGTTGAAAGGGTACTTTCTGAGGTGCTGCCGGAGGATAAGGCCAAAGAGGTAAAAAGGCTTCAGGCAGAGGGGAAGATCGTAGCGATGGTGGGCGACGGCATAAACGACGCGCCTGCGCTGGCGCAATCTGACGTAGGGGTGGCCATAGGCACAGGGACGGACGTGGCGATAGAGGCCTCTGACATAACCCTTGTCGGGGGCGATTTGAGGTCCATTGGTACCGCTATCGCCTTGAGCAGGGCGACTATCGGGAATATAAAGCAGAACCTCTTCTGGGCGTTCTTCTACAACATCCTGCTCATCCCTGTCGCGGCCGGCGCGCTCTATCCATTCTTCGGGGTGCTCCTTGACCCGATGTTCGCGGCGGCGGCGATGGGGCTTTCATCTGTAAGCGTCGTGAGCAATTCTCTCCGTTTAAGGAGATTCACCCCCGCTGCTATTTAAAGCGCGGAGTGAAATGAGCGAAGGCGGGCCAGATGGCCCGCCTTCTTTTTTTTAAAGCGCTCATCCTTACCGCTTCTTCCGAAGCAGCATCCCCCCGGCTGTCTCTCCGGCAGGCTTTGAGTGGCAGCGCTTGCAGTCCGCGAACTTGAATGAGACCTTTCCGTGGCATGCGCCGCACGAGGCTCCACGAGACATCTCGGTCATGTTGACCCTTGACGAGCCGAGATCCTCTCTGAAAACTTCCTGGTGGCAGGATGAGCAGACGATCATTTCAGAGTGTTTCTTGTGGCTGAAGACCACGTGGCTCACAAAGGGTACCGGCGACTCGAAGAGTATCTCGTTATCCCTGGTCTCGTCCGTTGGAGGGTCCTTCTTTATCGATTTTATAGGCTGCTTTTGGGCCTTCCTCAGGAGCGTCCAGTCTATGTTGCCGAACTTGTCGAATGGAAGCTTATTGTTGGGCAGCAGGTCAAGGTCGAGCCCTGTGCCGAGACGGTCTGCGGTGGCCTTTATGTTTTTCATATCCGCTTTTTTCGGTGAGACGAGCGGCTCTGCCTCGGGTTTGCCGGCAACGTGGCACATCTCGCAGCTTTCGGCTGCGTCGAAGGCCACCTTCCCGTTATGGCACGCTCCGCAGAGCTTGCCCTCGAATATCTCTGTCATGGTTATCGCGTCCGACCTCTTCATCTGGAAGAGCTCCTGGTGGCAGGCCTTGCACTCGAAGTTTATCCTGTGGACCCAGTGAGGGAAGATTACAGGAGAAAGCCCTATGGCCTCCAGCTCCTCCGCCTTTGCCTTCATCAACAGGTTGCCCGGGAAGGATTCGTACCTTTCCCATTTCTCGATCTCGGCCTTCCTCGACTCTTCCTTCTTTATCTCTTCCTTCTGCATCTTTTCTATTTCTGGAAGGAAGGTGTCCACCCCGTGCCATTCCTTGTGCATCGTAGCCATGGCGTTCGCGAGGTCCAGGATGACCATCTTCTCGGGAAAGCTTTCGGCTGCCCTGGCCTCGTCGATAAGCGACTGTATCTCGCCTGGCAGCTTGTCTCTGTTGGTCCTGACAAGAAAACCGAGCGCGTCAAACCTGTTCTGCTCGTAGCTCGTCCTGAAGCTCTTCCTGAACTTGCTCTCCTCGGCAAGGGCCTGCTGGCAAATGGCTGCCCAGCCGAAGGCCGCTATAAGTAGCGTAATTACAGCCTTTCTAATCATCTTCAACCTCAAAAAGTTTTTACCGGATGCGCGGGATTATACCAGTTTTCGCTCGCATATCAAAACAAAACAGCAAGAGAAGACGGCAGACAGTGGATTTCGTTTTGATTTTATTGTATAAAAATAAAAACCATAACGGAGCCGGACTGATGCCTGCAGGTAAAATGAGCATTTCGGTAGTCGTGCCTGTCTACAATGAACGGGAGTACATATCCGCGGTCATAAAAAGGGTGCTCGCAACAGGCATGCTTGACGAGATCGTCATCGTCGACGACTTCTCAAGGGACGGCACAAGGGACGTGCTGAAGGGCATGCAGGCGGAGTGGAATGAGGGGGTGCGCCTCAAGCTCCTCATGCACGACCTCAATAAGGGAAAGGGCGCGGCCCTCCGGACCGGCTTCTCAGAGGTGACAGGCGATATCGTCATAGTGCAGGACGCGGACTTCGAGTACGACCCCAATGACTACTCCAAGCTCATCCAGCCGATACTCGACGGAAAGGCTGACGTGGTCTACGGGTCAAGGTTCATCGGCGGGGAATCGCACAGGGTGCTCTTCTTCTGGCACATGATAGGGAACAAGCTACTGACCTTTTTCTCGAATATGCTTACGAACCTGAACCTCACCGACATGGAGACCGGCTACAAGGCCTTCAGGGCCGGGGTGTTAAAGGAGATAAGGCTTGAGTCGGACAGGTTCGGCTTCGAGCCGGAGATAACGGCCAAGGTCGCCAGGAAGAGGTGCCGCATATACGAGACATCGATATCATACGCGGGGCGTACCTACGAGGAAGGCAAGAAGATAAACTGGAAGGACGGTATCGCGGCCTTCTGGCATATATTCAAGTTCAATCTCTTAAGATGAGTAAAAATGCAATAAAAGCCATCCTTGTCTTTCTGCTATTCCCGGCCCTTGCCCTTGCGCTCTCGCCCGATGAGGAGAATAATATAGGGATATACGAGGAGGCCGGCCCATCCGTTGTAAACATAGTGACCAGCGCCGTATCCTACGATTTCTTCTACAACCCCGTACCCACGACCGGTTCCGGCTCCGGCGTCATAGTCGACAGGCGCGGAAAACGCGGCTACATAGTGACGAACTACCATGTGATAGATGGGGCCAGGAGCCTTGAGGTGACCCTTTTCGACGGCAGCAGGTACAAGGCCGAGGTAGTGGGCTCAGACCCCGGGGACGACCTCGCCGTAATAGCCGTGAACGCGCCGCTATCCAGGCTCAAGCCGATAAGGTTTGGAGAGTCCTCATCGCTTAAGGTAGGGCAGAAGGCGCTTGCCATAGGAAATCCCTTCGGCCTTGAGAGGACGCTTACCGTCGGCACGGTGAGCTCTCTGGGAAGGACGATGAGGGCTACAAACGGCAGGCTCATAGGCGGCATAATACAGACTGACGCGGCCATAAACCCCGGCAACTCCGGAGGCCCTCTCCTTGACAGCCAGGGCAGGATGATAGGCGTCAATACGGCTATCTTCAGCCCCGTAGGCGGCTCAATCGGCATCGGCTTTGCCATCCCCGCGGATACCGTAAAAAAAGCGCTATCCAGCCTGATAGACAAGGGGTATGTTTCGAGGGCGTGGATAGCGCTAACAGGGCAGACGATAGACGCCGCGGACGCCATGGCTATGGGGCTGCCTTCCGGCGGTGTCCTGGTCGCCGATGTGTTCAGGGGGAGCCCTGCCGAGAAGGCCGGTATTACGGCATCTTCAGGCAGCTTAAGGCTCGGCAACGTCATCGTCGCTTCAGGCGGTGACCTTATCATAGGGATAAACGGAAAGGCCGTCTCATCCATGGACGAGCTTAACGGGATCGTAGACGCCGTCGGGGTGGGCGGGATAGCGTCCATAAAGGCCGTAAGAAAGAGCAAGACAATATACCTCAAGGTCACCCTTGAGGAGATGCCGAGGGACTATTGATGAGGCTCAAGGAGATAAGGCAGGAGGTAAAGGGCGTAGGCATCGGGTTCCTTCTGGGGGTCCTGTGCCTGCTTTTCGGGGTATCCTGGGCCGTCTACATCACGGTAAACCATGATTCCATACACAGGCAGCTGAGCGAGTCGGCGAGGGCGGCCCTGGAAGAAAAGTTCGTGATCTCAGGCGCGGGCCACCAGTCGCATCAGGGGCACGTTGGTCATCAGATGGACGCCTCTTCGGAAGATGCGCAGGCGCACATGGCCGGGGCTGAGGGCGAAGTCCACTCCGGGCATGAAGACGCCGCACATGGCCATCTCTCCGGTAGCCGGGATGGCGCGGGCGCCGGGATGGAAAAGGAGCTGTTTGAGATAAGAAAAGAGATATCGGAGAGGGTGGCCCAGGAAGCTGGCCACCATGGCCCTGAAATGGAAGAGGCCCACGAGAGGCTCGCCAGGGGGCACCTGCACGCGATGGGCCTTGGCGTGCTGACCATCAGCGTATCCATGATGCTCGCCTTTGTGCCCGCTGGGGCGAGGACAAAGACCCTTGCCGCAGCCGCTCTTGGCACCGGGAGCTTTTTCTACCCGTTGGCCTGGATAATAATGGGCTTCAGGACGACCGCGCTCGGCGAGGCGGCGGCGGAAGCTTCTGTCCTCCCCATGGCGGTATTCAGCACAGCCCTGGTCTCAGCCGGCCTCCTTATAGCCTTTGTCTGTCTCCTGAAGTGGCTGCTCAAAGGTGATTGAGCCTGTTATTATTTTGGTGATTGACCTTGACAATACAAGGCATCATGAATTATCATAGTATAAGATAACTGAGTTTTCCCGTGACTGACGGAATCAAGGTGGCTACCACTGGGGATCGGGAAACGTGATATGTAGCATGCCGACCGTCTGGGCAAAGACCTGCAGCCAAATGAGGCTGCGTGCTTTGCTATGACGGTTTTTTATTGTCCGTAAGAAAAAACTTGACCCACGACGGTCAGAAGATTATATCTCTTGACCTCCTAAACAAATGGGACACAAGACATTTGAAAGAGGGGTACACCCCTCTTATTATAAAGAGCTTACCGCCGGTAGGCCCATCGAGCCGGCTGCACTGCCAAAGACGGTAACCATACCTCTTCAGCAGCATTTAGGCGCGCCCTGCGAGGCACTCGTCAAGAAAGGCGAGGTGGTCCAGGAAGGGCAGATGATAGGCGATGTAAAGGCCTTCATCTCAGCGCCTGTCCACGCAAGTATTTCAGGAAAAATAAAAGATATAGAGATGGCGCAGCACCCGGGCGGTTTCAGGTGCCTGTCTGTCATCATCGAGGGGGACGGCTCCGCGAAGGAATGGGGCCCTCAGAACGGTGTTGCCGACCTCGCCTCCCTTTCTCCCGAGGCCATACGCGAAGCCGTGAAGGACGCAGGTATCGTCGGCATGGGCGGGGCCGCGTTCCCGACCTCGGTTAAGCTCTCTCCACCGAAGGGCAAGGCCATTGATGCCGTTATACTTAACGGCTGCGAATGCGAGCCATTTCTTACCGCAGACCACAGGATGATGCTGGAGGAGCCGGACAAGGTCGTCTGGGGCCTGCGCGCCATCATGAGGTCCGTAGGCGCCCCAAGCGGCGTCATCGGGATCGAGGAGAATAAGCCCGACGCTGTAAGCGCCCTTGGCAGGGCCGTAGCCGGCTCTTCCGATATAAAGATAATAGTCCTCGAGGCCAAATACCCCCAGGGCGCGGAAAAGATGCTTATAAAGGCCGCCCTTGGCAGGAAGGTCCCTGTCGGCAAGCTCCCCTTTGACGTTGGCGTCATCGTCAGCAACGTCGGCACGGCCATCGCCGTATACGAGGCCCTGAACTGGGGCAAGCCCCTCATAGACAGGGTCGTCACCATAAGCGGCAACGGCGTAAAGGAGCCCAGGAACTTAAGGGTGCGCGTGGGCACGTCTTTTGAAGACGTACTGGCGCTCTGCGGCGGCCTCATCGACTGTCAGGAAGTTGAGGTCTTGAACGGCGGCCCGATGATGGGCGTCTCCCAGCCGACCCTCAACGTGCCGGTCGTAAAGGGCACATCAGGCATTACGGTCATAGCCGCTGATGCCGGAAAGACCTTTCAATACGAGCCATGCATCAGGTGCGCGAGCTGTGTGGAGGCCTGCCCCATGGGTCTCATGCCCTACAGGCTCGGTGATTACGGAAAGGCGTACAGGACCGCTGACTTCAAGGGCTGGGACGGGCTCACTTGCATAGAGTGCGGTTGCTGCTCCTATGTGTGCCCGTCGAAGAGGCCGCTGCTGCAGTGGATAAGGCTCGGGAAGCTCAAGCTCCGCCAGGAGGCCCAGAATGGCCATGGCGAGACAAAATAATGGACCAGAAGACCGTGGAAAACAATAATCAGCTGAAGGAAGCCCCGATCGAGGCGCCGGCCAAGGCGGCCGCAAGGCTGGTCGTATCTCCTTCGCCGCACTTCCTTAACGACGAGAGCATACCGAAGATAATGCACACGGTCGTGCTCGCTCTTTTCCCGGCCGTTGCCGCGAGCGTCTATTTCTTCGGGTGGAGGGCGCTCCTTCTTATCACCGTCTGCGTGACGGCGTGCCTCGCAACCGAGTACGCATTCCAGAGGATAAGAAATAAGCCCATAAAGATATACGATGGCAGCGCCATAATAACAGGCATGCTCCTGGCGCTTACGCTGCCGCCGGGGTTCCCGGTATACGGCGCTGTGCTCGGCTCGTTATTTGCGATAGGCGTGGGCAAGCAACTCTTCGGCGGCCTCGGTTTCAATATATTTAACCCGGCCCTCCTTGGAAGGGCCTTCCTCATGGCGACGTACCCGGTCCTTACTACCACCTGGGTGGAGCCACGGACCGTCCAGAAGGCGGTTGACGCGGTAACGGCCGCTACCCCGCTGGCCCTTGCGAAGTTCGAGGGCAAGGTCGATTTCAATTGGATGGACATGTTCCTCGGCAATACTTCCGGCTCACTCGGAGAGACCTCTGCCATAGCTATAATAATCGGCGGACTTTATCTCAGGTACAAGGGCTATATAAACTGGAAGCTTCCGCTGGGGTACCTGGGCACGATAGCCGCCTTCTCGTCGATCTTCTGGCTCTCCGACCCGGTGAAGTACCCGAGCCCGCTCTTCCATCTCCTCGCGGGCGGCGCGATGCTCGGAGCCTGGTTCATGGTAACCGACATGGTGACGTCTCCTACGACATCGATGGGGCAGTGGATATTCGTCATATGCGCCGGCATGCTGGCGGTGGTCATAAGGCTCTTCGGAGGGCTCCCCGAAGGCGTCATGTACTCGATACTTTTCATGAACGCCTTTGTGCCGCTCCTCAACAAGCACACCAGGCCCAGGGTCTTCGGGGCAGGCGAACGGGGCTAAAGTTTTAGCCCGGAGGTTTTTTTGAACACAGCGATAAAAATGTTTTTGAACCTTGTCGTCATCGGCTCGTTCTCCGGGGCCGTCCTCGCGGGCGTCTTTTCGGTAGCCGACCCGATGATACGCGCCAACAAGGAAAAAGAGCTCAAGGAGGCCATCTTCAAGGTGCTACCTGAGGCCAAGAACATAAAGACCGTTAAAAAAGAGCTTGGCGCTGGCAACCCGGTGGTCGTATATATCGGCCTTGACGAGACTCAAAAGCCTGTTGGGGTGGCCTTCAAGGCCGACGGCGTCGGGTTCCAGGGCAACGTGGGCGTCATGGTAGGCCTCAACCTCGATTATCTTAAGCTCAAAGGCATTGAGATACTCGACCAGACCGAGACCCCCGGCCTCGGAGACAGGATAAGGGAGAGCGCGTTCAAGGACCAATTTAATGGTGTCGAGGCTCAGCCCATGGTCGAATATATAAAATACAGGAAGCCGGAGAAGCCTAACCAGATCCAGGCCATAACAGGCGCCACGATATCCTCCAACGCCGTTGTGAGCAATATAAACAAGGCCGTGGAAAAGGTCCTTAAGGCGTTCCCTAAGGCTGAAGACCTGTCCAAGGCGGCTTCGGAGGAACAGAAGCAGGCGCCGGAGGTAAGACATGGCAGGTAAAGGCCTTGGATATGAGTTCAAAAAAGGGCTCTGGCAGGAGCTGCCTCCTTTCAGGCTCGTTCTGGGGACATGCCCGGCGCTGGCGGTCACGAACTCAGTCGTAAACGGCATCGCCATGGGGCTTGCGACCCTTTTCGTCCTCCTCGGTGCGAATATCATGGTATCTCTCCTGAGGAGGTTCGTGGCCTCGCAGGTGAGGATCGCCTCTTATATCGTCATCATCGCGCTGCTGGTCACAGTGACCGATATGTTCATGGCGGCCTTTTTCCCGCCCATATCAAAAGCGCTTGGCCCGTACTTGCCGCTTATAATAGTCAACTGCATGATACTCGGCAGGGCAGAGGCGTTCGCCCAGAAAAACCCGGTCCTGCCTTCCATAGCGGACGCTCTCGGCATAGGGATCGGTTTTCTGTTGAGCCTCGCCGCTATGGGGCTTATACGCGAGGTCCTTGGCTTCGGGACCATCCTGCATTTCAGGGTCCTCGGCGATTGGTTCGAGCCCTGGATAGTCATGATACTCCCGGCCGGGGCGTTCCTCGTCTTCGGGGGGCTCGTGGCGCTCGTAAACTACATATCAAGCAGGAAGGCCGCAAAGGCGGCCGAGACGGCGAGGGTTTAAATGGAGACTCTTGGAACACTTATACTGATATTCATATCGGCCGCGCTCATAAACAACTTCGTCCTGACCTATTTCCTCGGCATATGCCCGTTCCTGGGGGTGTCGAACAAGACTGAGAACGCCGTTAACATGGGCCTTGCTACCACTTTCGTCATGACCCTTACCGCCGCCGCGACCTGGCCCATATACAACTACGTGCTCGTGCCTTTTCATGTCCCGTTCCTCCAGTACGTCTCGTTCATAATAATCATCGCCGCCCTTGTCCAGCTGGTGGAGATGTACATAAGAAAGTCAAGCCCGGCGCTCTACAGGGCCTTAGGTATTTACCTGCCTCTTATAACAACTAACTGCGCGGTGCTGGGCCTTGCGCTTTTCATGGTGTTGAGGGACTACAACTATCTCCAATCGATAGTCTTCGGCTTCGCAACCGGCGTGGGTTTTACACTTGCGATAGTCATGATGTCCGGCATAAGGGAAGAGCTTGAGTTCGCCGACGTCCCCAGGCACTTTCAGGGTGTTTCCATGACACTTATTGTATCCGGCATGCTAGCCCTCGCTTTCATGGGCTTTGCCGGGCTTATAAGAGGATAATCAAATTTAATGGTAGAGATACTTATAATATCAGCCCTTAGCATGGGCGTCATCGGGGCGGTGCTCGCAGGTTTTCTCGCCTTCGCCGACAGGAAGCTCAAGGTCGAGGAGGACCCGAGGATAGAGGCTGTCATAAACGCCCTGCCGAACACCAATTGCGGCGGCTGCGGGTACCCTGGCTGCAGGCCTTTCGCCGAGGCCCTTGTAAAGGGAGATGCCTTGCCTACCGGGTGCGTGGTAGGCGGCAACGAGGCGGTCGCGCATATAGCCGCCATGCTCGGGGTCGAGGCCGGGTCGATGAAGAGGATGCTCGCCGTGGTGCTGTGCCGCGGAGGCGACGCCGAGTCCGAAAGGCGCGCCGCCTACAAGGGCGATATGAACTGCACGGCGGCCGACATCACCGGCGGGGACAAGTCCTGCACCTATGGCTGCCTTGGGCTTGGGGAGTGCGTTGACGCCTGCGACTTCGACGCCATGGTGATGAACTCCAACGGGTTGCCGGTCGTCTTATACGACAAGTGCGTGGGGTGCGGCGCGTGCGCCAGGGCATGCCCCAGGGACATAATCGAGATGCACCCCGAGGACCACAAGCTCTTCGTCTACTGCAAGAGCAAGGACAAGGGCGCCTACGCCAAGAAGGCCTGCAAGGTCGCCTGCATCGCCTGCGGCCTGTGCGTGAAGGACTGCTCGGTGCCCGGGGGCATCGCCTTAAAGGAAAACCTCGCGGCAGTGAACTACGCTGTCGCCCCCCAGACCGACGAGTCCATAAAGAGGTGCCCCACAAAGTGCATTCTCTTTAACGAGGAAGAGAAGATAACAAAGGCAAGCTACTCTGCTTCAGAGCCAAAGAAGGACCACGCGCTGTAGACGTTCGGACCTGCCCCTTCATTTTCAATTCCTAATAAAAACTTAATGGATTTTTAATTCAGGTCTGTTAATATGTCCATGACTTGTAACGCGCTGAAAAAAGCTAAAAAGTCAGAGGTAAGGCGATAATAAAGATGGTCCGTAGCTTAAAATATTTAGTAGCAATATTCCCGCTTGTTGCATTCCTCGCTCTCGGCATTTCATCCTGCGATTCAGCCAAACAGACGGCCGCTCCTCAACCGGCAAGCTCGGTTACCCTTGGAAAGGGAGGCGAGACGAGGCCGACCCTTCCTGCGTCGAACTTTACCGGTGAGACAGCTGCGGCCTACCAGGCAGCCGCCGAGGTGCCTGAAGTGCTTGACGGCCTGTACTGCTATTGCGACTGCGAGAAGAACTTCGGCCACAAGAGCCTCCTGAGCTGTTTTGTCGACGAGCACGGGGCCAATTGCGATATCTGTATTTACGAGGCCATCATGGCCCATGACCTGCATAAAAAAGGCGTGGACATGAACGGAATAAAAAAGGCGATAGACGAGCGCTTCTCACATCTGAGGCATTAATAAGGAGGCACCTTGAAGAGCAGGAACCTTGTCCTGGCAACCGCTATAGTAACCATCGGGCTCGCGTTTGCGGGTTGCTCAAAGGATAAAGGGCAGCAACCCGGCGGGGAGGTCCAGCAGACGCAACAGGCCCCGCATCCATCGATGGGCAACACCAATCTCGTAGCCGAGCTGGAGGGCAAGCTGAGAGAGAACCCGAAGGACACACAGCTCCTCTGGCAACTTGCTGACGTTTACTTTGAGTCAAAACAGTTCGAGCAGTCCTCCGTCTATTACAAAAAAGTGCTGGCGATAAAGTCGGGCGAGACCGATCTGTATAACGACCTGGGTCTTTCTCTCCATTATCTGGGCAACTCGGCAGAGGCCCTCAAGTACGTTGAGGAAGGCATAAACAAGAACCCGTACCACCAGAGGATATGGCTAACCAAGGGCTTCATACTCGCTTACGGCTCAGGCGATATGGAGGGGGCAAAGGCAGCCTGGGAGAAGGCCAACGCCCTCAACCCTGAGAGCCAGATCGGCAAGGCCGCCGCGGAATATCTTTCAGCTCTGACTAAAAAATAAGGAAGCCTGACCAATATGCCCGATAAAGCAAAGGAAGCGGCTCAAGTCGTCGACGCCAGGTGGTACAAGACTCTCGGGTCCAGGGTCTGGAGCGCTCTTAACTCCCTAAAGCTGACCATATTCATCCTCGTATCCATCGCCTTGACCGCGATAATAGGGACGGTCGTAGAACAGAACTCGCCTGTCGAGGAATATCTCGCCCAATACGGTGAGACGTGGACCAGGGTCATCCTCTACGCCAGGTTTAACGACATGTACCACGCCTGGTGGTTCATGTCCCTCCTGTCTCTTATGTCCATATCCATCATCGTCTGCACCATGGAGAGGTTCCCTCCCAAGTGGAAGTCGTTATTGAATCACAAGGTAGAGAAATTCGACCCAAAGCTCATAGAGAAGTTTGCCCACCACGAGACCCTGCGCATAAAAGAGAGCCCCGAAGCCTTGAAGGAGAAGCTTCTTGGCGTGCTCAGGAAGAAGAAGTTCGGGGTAGTCTCTTCCGGAGGCGGGAAGGAATATTACATCTACGCCTGGAAGGGCAGGCATGGCAGGCTCGGCTCAGATGCGATCCACATAAGCCTGCTCGTCATATTGTTCGGCTCCATCGTGGGCAGTTATGCCGGATATAAGGACTTCTTTGCCGTGAACGAGGGCGGCACCATAAGCGTGCCGCAGGCCGATTTCAATCTCCGGCTCGATAAGTTCTGGATAGACTACTATGATTCGGGCCAGATAAGACAGTTTAACTCCAACCTTGCCGTCATGGAGGACGGCAAAGAGGTCCTTAAAAAGCAGATATGGGTGAACGAGCCTCTGTACTACAAGGGGATAAGGTTCTATCAGTCGAGCTACGGCCAGTCCTGGAACAAGGTTTCAGAGGCTGAAATCGCCCTGAGGAACAAGGACAAGGGCAAGCCTGAGGCGCCTTTTACCGTTAAATGGGATGCCGTGCAGAAAGTCCCCGGCAGCAAGTACTCGGTGAAGCTTGTCGGCTATACCGCGGATTTCGCCTATGACGAGAGGACAAGCACCGTCTTCTCCAAGTCTCCGGAGGCCAACAACCCGGCGGTGATGGTCGAGGTATATGACGACGGGGACAGGCTCGTGTCCACCCCGTGGCTCTTTATGAAGTACCCTGGGATATTCCCGGCCATTCCCGATTCCAGCCAGGACCTCGTCTATCTCGCCCACCGTCCTATAATGTATTCCGGCATCTCTGTAAACAAGGACCCTGGCACCAACATAGTCTGGCTCGGTTCGATCATCATGGGCCTTGGCTTCATCCTGGCCTTTTTCATATATCACAGGAGAATATGGATCTATCTTAAGGACACCGGTCAATCGACCGAGGTCAGGATAGGCGGTACCATAAACAAGAACCAGCTGGTCTTCGAAAAGGATATAAAGGAAATAACCAGCGCACTTTCAACGGATGCGTCCAGGGGGAATAAATGATACTTTCTCTTGTCTTTTTTACGTTCTCGTTCGTCTTTTACCTGATCACGACGGTCCTGTACGTTAGCAACTGGTTTTTAAAGAAGAAGTGGCTTGGGCAGACAGCAACGGCGATGGCCTTCGTCGCCCTGGTCTCCACCTCCATGATACTCATCAGCAGGGCAGGGGAGTCCGGGCACGCCCCCTTCTCGAACCTGTGGGAGTCGATGATGCTCTTTATCTGGGCGACTAACGCGGGCTATCTGCTGATGGAGTACAAGCACAAGCTCAAGTCCGTGGGCGCCGTAGTAATGGGCATCGAGTCATTGGCCATGCTTTCCGCCTCTTTACTTCCGTACAGCTTCAAGGACGCGGAGCCGCTGAACCCCGCCCTGCAGAACAAGTGGCACTGGATGTCTGACATCCTGTCCACATGGGGCCTTCAGAAGTACGCCATTGGCTGGCTCGACTTCCACGTCTTTATGACCTTCGTCGGCTATGCCGGTTTCGCGATATCGTTCGGTCTCGCGCTGCTTTATCTGGTAAAGCACAGATACGAGAACAGCGGGAAACGAAATTCGATCATAGACTCGTTCCCTGATTCGAAGGTATTCGATGAGCTCAGCTACAGGGCTGTCGCCTGGGGGTTCCCTTTCCTCGCGGTCGGCATCGTCTCGGGCGCTGTATGGGCCAACTACGCATGGGGCACATACTGGAGCTGGGACCCGAAGGAGACGTGGTCGCTCATCACCTGGCTGATATACGCGGCGTACCTTCACGCCAGGGTCACGAGGGGATGGAGAGGCACGCGGGCAGCCTATCTTTCCATAGCCGGCTTCCTTGCCGTGATATTCCTGTACTGGGGCGTAAGCTTCATACTCCCGGGCCTGCACGCGTACGCTTGATCAGGGATAGAAAAAAAGATCTCAGGGGATGTGATGAGCGAAAAGTTGAAAAGCGACGATAACGAGAAAGGGCTGCCAAAGACAGCCATAGCCGCAATCATCCTGGCTGTAGTCGCCGCGGTGGTCGTAATAGTCTTTACCCAGAGGCAGAAGTTCGAACCGGTGGTCGCGAACTCGGAGATGATAGACTTCGAGCTCCCGGACCTTTCCGGCAAGATGCACAAGCTGAGCGATTACAAGGGCAAGGTGATATTCCTGAACTTCTGGGCTACCTGGTGCAAGCCGTGCGAGGATGAGATGCCGTCCATGCAGGTGCTCTATGAGAACCTTAAGACATTCCCTTTTGAGATAGTCGCGGTAAGCGTCGATAAGGACGGACCTGAGACCGTCGCGGAGTTCGCGAAGCGCTACGGGTTGACCTTTACCATACTGCATGACAGGAACGGCAAGATAAAGGAGAGATACAAGACAACAGGTGTCCCCGAGACGTTCATAATAGACCAGAACGGGGTCATAGCCGAGAAGATATGGGGGCCGAAGGACTGGACCGACCCTGATGCGACAAAGACCATCATGGACCTCATCAGTTACGGAGCCAGGAAAAAGGGCGAATACAAGGCCGAGGCGAAATAATAGCTTCTGGAGTCACTGACCGTTTTAGTGAGGGAAGGGTCCCAAGATGACAACCGATGTCTCAATACCGCTCGCGTTCATGGGAGGGCTTCTGTCCTTCGTATCGCCATGCGTCCTGCCGCTCGTGCCGTCGTATATCTCGTTTGTGACAGGCATCTCCTTCGAGGAGCTCACCAGCGTGGAAGGGGACAAGTCGCTCAAGAAGGTGATCCTCTTCAACTCCCTCATGTTCATACTCGGCTTCTCCACCGTCTTCGTCGTCATCCTGGGCTCCTCAGCCCAGCTCTTCGGAAGCCTTTTCATGGAGTACCAGGACGTCATACGGAAGATCGGCGGCCTGGTCATAATACTCCTCGGCGTCCACATCATAGGCATCATCAACTTCAACATACTCCAGAGGGACAAGCGCCTCCATTTCTTCCGCGAGAAGCCCACTGGGCTTCTCGGTTCGTTCCTTGTCGGCATCGGCTTCGCCGCGGGCTGGACACCTTGCATAGGCCCGATACTCTCAGCCATCTTCGCCGTGGCAGCCACCTCCGAAAGCCCCTGGTCAGGCATGCTCCTTTTCATAGCTTACTCCGTTGGGCTGGCCATACCATTCCTGCTGACGTCCCTTGGCATCAACACCTTCCTTAAGCACTTCAACAGGCTCAAAAAACACATGCGGGTCGTATCTGTCGTAACCGGCATCTTCCTGGTAGCCACTGGACTATTGATATTTACCAACTCTCTTGGTATTATAGCGGTGTACCTGAATAGCCTGATCCCGAGCCTGAGCTGATCTCTACCTTTACCCTATGACTATGCCGCTCATCGAAGTATATGCCCGTAAGGACTGTGCCCTTTGCAAGCTGCAGGGTTGCGCCCTGTGCATGGAGGCATTGAGCGTAATAGGCAAGGTCAGCCAGGATGTCCCTTTCCAGTGCAAGGAGGTGGACATAGACTCGAGCGATGACCTCATGAGGAAGTACACGGGCGAGATCCCTACTGTTTTTATCAACGGGAAAAAGGCCTTCAAGTATAAGGTCGATGAGGCGGAGTTCAGGAAGAAGGTTAGAAAAGAGATCATAAAAGCCGGGATTTTCCGCCTCTCCAAAAAAGAGCGCTACAGCTGACCTGCCAGCGCCACATCCGATCAGTTTTTTTGTTTTTATTTCCGCCTGAAAACCCATTTAGCCCGACAAAATATGGATTATGGTCAAAGTGGAAACGACAGCGCGTTTTTTTACGCATGATTCACTACCGACGGAAAGCGTAGAAAAACATCATGATACAGCCGTTATCCTCCATCTGTATTATCCGGACCTGTGGGAGGAGACGAGCCTGTATTTAAGGAACATTGAGGGGGATTTTGACCTCTTCGTTTCGATACCTGAAGATGTCGATTTTGCGGAGCAAAAGATATTTGAGGGACATCGTGACACCTATATATATCGCTGTGAGAACAGGGGGCGCGATATCGCTCCTTTTTTGGAGATACTCTCGTCTATCATCGATCGCCAGTATAAATATGTTTTGAAGATACATACCAAAAAAACCAGGCACCGTCAGGACGGCGATATCTGGCGTCATGATCTGATGGAGAAGCTCCTGGGCTCAAAGATGTTGGTCCAAAAAATAAAAGTGACTTTTGAGTCCAATTTGAATACCGGAGTGATCGCTCCGCAAGGGCATGTGCTGCCGTTATCTTTTAATTTGGGCGCCAATGAGCCCAAGGTCAGGAAGTTGGCTGAGATCATCAATATCCCGTATACCGGCGCGCAATTTCAATTTGTAGCCGGCTCGATGTTCTGGTTTCGCCCGTTGGCCTTGAAGCAGCTTTTAAGCCTGAAGCTTTCAAGGAACGATTTTGAGCCAGAGCAAGGCCAGTTAGACGGCACATTAGCCCATGCGCTTGAGCGTTTTCTGGGCCTGTTGCTCGTCTCCTCAGGCTTCAGGATCGTAGAGACGGGAGAAAAAACGGAGACGGACAAGGATTATCGTTTTACAAGACAGCCAATTTTTTTAATAAGGATTTTTAACCGCTTCAAGGCGATGATTAAAGTTTTTTTTTAATACGCTTATAGAAGAGCCGGCCTGAATCTGTCCCGGACAGGGCTCCTGTTATTGCTTTTTCCAATAAAATTCGATATATTTTGACTCAACCGGATAGACGGGATAATAGCTTGGCGGGCCTGTCCACGGGGGCCCTTCGACCTGGCCACTTTAAATATAAGCCTGTTCTTAAATCGAATTTTCCATGAAAAAGCTCATAATACTCGTCTTTTCCATATGGCTGCTGCCGCTTCAGGTCATGGCTGGCACAGCCACCATCACAGACGTGTCGGTTACGAGGCCGCCGCTTAAGGTATCCTTCCATGTAAAAGACGCCTTCAGCAAGGACATAGAGGAGGCGGTAAAAAGCGGCCTGCCGACATCGTTCAACTTCATAGTAGAGATAAACAGGGTAAACCGCCTGCTGCCAAATGAGAACACAGGAAGATGGGAGTTCAGGCATACCGTCAAGTACGACAGCCTCCGTGACGAGTACGAGATAACCCTTGACGAGACAGGGGAGAGGCCGGTGAAGATAAAGGACTTTGGTGAGGTCAAGCGCCTCATGAGCTCATGCTCCGGCGTTACGATAGCCCCGGCACATCTTAAGCCCGGGCAAGAGTACGAGCTAAGGATAAAGGCGGAGATGGACCCGGTAGAGCTGCCGTTCCTTTTTAATTACGTCTTTTTTTTCCTTGAGCTTCTTGATTTTGAGACCGACTGGCACGTGAGACCTTTGCCGTCCCAGACCTATGAATGACAACCAGAAGATAGAGGGGGAAGCCAAAAGGCGCCGCCGCGAGCTTCTTATAATACTGCTCGTAGTGCCCGCCATAATAATCCTCACCCTTGTGGAATCGCACGTCTCCACCATAAGCGGCGACGTGCCTATCGCCACGAACATCCTCATTTTCGGCCTCATAAACCTGAATATCATCCTCCTTATCCTGCTCGTCTTCCTGATATTGAGGAACATGGTCAAGCTCTTCATCGAAAGGAAGAGCCAGGTGATGGGCTCGCGCCTTAGGACCAAGCTCGTCACAGCCTTCGTGAGCCTTTCGATCGTCCCCACAGTCCTCCTTTTCGTGATAGTCATCGGGTTCATAAACCGCTCCATTGACGGGTGGTTCGGGATAAAGGTGGAGGACTCGCTTCAGGAATCCCTTGAGCTTGCCCAGAACTATTACAAGGACATAAACGACAGGGTCGAGGCGGCCTCCAGGATCATTGCCGTATCCATCGTGGCCGAAGGGTTCGGCAGTGATAACGAAAAGCTTGAGCGGTTTATCAACAGGAAGCTCGTCGAGGGGGATTTTTCCACCATCGAGATATATTCGGCCTCTGGCGACAGGGTGCTTTACTCGATCTCGGACAAGATAAACCAGAACATGGTCCCGGACATCGCGCCTGAATCTGTCGTTAAAGCGCTTGCCGGAGAGGCGTCGAGCTACGTGCAGACCATGCAGGTAGGGGACGTGGTAAGGGCTGTCGCGCCGGTACAGGTCTCTGTGGACGGCATGCCAGCAGGGGCGGTTGTCGTCAACTATTACGTCCCACTGAGCCTCATCGACAAGATGAAGGAGATATCCGCCGCCTTCGAGGGGTACAAACAGCTCAAGCTGCTCAAAAACCCCGTTAAGGCGAGCTACTTCACGATACTGCTCATCATAACGCTCCTCATAGTCTTCTTTTCCATCTGGATAGGACGCTACCTCGCCAAGGAGCTTACCGTCCCAATCCACGAGCTTGCCGAGGGCACGCACGCCGTTGCCAGCGGCAACCTCGATTACAGGATAAACGTCGAATCGAACGACGAGATCGGCTTGCTGGTGAAATCCTTCAACAGGATGACAGAGGACCTGAAGACCGGCAAGGGAAAGATAGAGACGGCGAACCTTGACCTCCGGCGCACCAACATGGAGCTTGAACAGAGGAGGAGGTATATCGAGATAGTCCTCGGGAACGTCCCCGCCGGTGTCGTATCGATCGACAAATCCGGACGGATAGTTTCGATTAACAGGGTGGCAGCCCAGATGCTCGGCACTGGCGAAGACTTTGCCCTCGGCAAGAACTACAGGGAGGTGCTCCGGCAGGAGGACAGGGAGGTGCTCCGCGAGATGATCCGCGAGATGACCGAAGTGGGCCTTGAGTCCCTGGAGAAGCAGATGCGGGTCGAGGTCGACGGCAAGGTGATGACAGTGCTTGCCAACCTTAACGCCCTCAAGGACGAATCAGGCAACTACCTGGGGATGGTCGCGGTCCTGGACGACCTTACTCATCTATTAAAGACGCAGAGGATGTCGGCCTGGAAGGAGGTCGCCAGGAGGATCGCGCACGAGATCAAGAACCCGCTTACGCCCATAAAGCTATCAGCTCAGAGGCTCAGGAAGAAGTACCTCGACAGGTTCCCGGAGGATGATACTGTCTTTGACGAGTGCACCATGACCATAATAAAGCAGGTAGACGAGCTTAAGACCCTTGTGAACGAGTTCTCGAGCTTCGCGAGGATGCCTGCCGCGAACCGTAGCCCAAATGACCTGAATGAGGTCATACGCGAGGCGATGGCCCTCTATAAGCCGGGGCGGAAGACCGTCCAGTTCGAGTCTTCGCTTGACGATCTGGTCCCTGTGCTGGATATTGACAGGGACCAGATAAAAAGGGTACTTATTAACCTTATAGACAACGCTCTCGCCGCTATGGGCGACGAGGGCACCGTGAGGGTTGAGACACACTTTCTTGATGAGATGCAGCTCGCCCGCATCGAGGTCATCGATACCGGGGAGGGCATACCGGCTGAGTCCAAGCAGAAGCTCTTTGAGCCGTATTTTTCGACGAAAAAGACAGGCACTGGCCTTGGCCTTGCCATAGTCAATAACATCATAGCCGACCACAATGGCTATATAAGGGTAAGGGACAACCAGCCCAAGGGCACAAGGTTCGTCATCGAGCTTCCGGTGAAGGCGATAAACATATGAAGACCACCATTCTTGTAGTAGACGACGAGAAGGATATACGGGAAGCCCTGCAGGGCGTACTTAAAGACGAGGGGCACGACGTTATCGCGGCGGGGAGCGCCGAGGAGGCCCTTAAAAAGCTTGAGGCGCGCGTTCCTGACGCCATTCTGCTCGATATCTGGCTGCCTGGCATGGACGGGACAGAGGCGCTAAAAGAGATAAAGTCGAGGTACCCTGGCGTACCGGTCATAATGATATCGGGGCACGCGAATATCGAGACAGCGGTAAGGACCACAAAGCTCGGGGCGTACGACTTTATCGAGAAGCCCCTTTCGCTTGAAAAAGTGACCTTGACCGTCGAGCACGCCATAGAGCAGAAAAGGCTTCTGGAGGAGAACAGCCACTTGCGCCTCAAGGCCTGGGCCAAGTACGAGATAATAGGGTCGTCCCAGGTCATGCTCTCTCTTAAGGCCGACATCAGGAAGGCCGCCCCCTCCAACAGCTGGGTGCTCATAACCGGCGAGAACGGCACCGGCAAGGAGCTTGTCGCGAGGAACATGCACCTGCTGTCGAACAGGTCGGGAAGGCCCTTTGTGGAGGTCAACTGCGCGGCCATACCCGAAGAGCTGATAGAAAGCGAGCTCTTCGGCCATGAGAAGGGCTCTTTCACCAGCGCCGTGGCCCAGAAAAAGGGGAAGTTCGACCTTGCCGATAAGGGTACCATCTTCCTCGACGAGATAGGCGACATGAGTCTGCGTACGCAGGCCAAGATATTAAGGGTGCTTCAGGAAAAGAGCTTTGAAAGGGTGGGGGGCACAGAGCTTATAAACGTAGACGCGAGGGTCATCGTCGCCACCAACAAAGACTTGTTGAGCGAGGTAGCCAAAGGCAGGTTCAGGGAAGACCTTTTCTACAGGCTCAACGTCATACCCTTCCACGTGCCGCCGCTTCGGGAGCGCAGGGAAGACATAGGCCTGCTGATAGACCATTTCCTCAAGGAGTTCGCGAGGGAGACGGCCAGGGAGGTTCTTACGGTCAATAAAGAGGCGATGGGCGTGCTCTACGGCTACGACTGGCCGGGTAACGTACGGGAGCTCAGGAACCTTATAGAAAGGCTCGTAATAATGGCCCCGTCCCATACCATAACCGCAGATGACATACCTTCCTATATAAAGGGCGCGCAGCCGGCTCAACCAAGGGACCTTTTCAGGAGGGACCTCCTCAAGGAGGCCAGAAGCGATTTCGAACGTGAGTTCATAACGAGAAAGCTCAAGGAGTTCGGCGGCAATATAGCCAGGACAGCCGAGGCCATTGGGATAGAAAGGAGCCACCTGTATAGAAAGATAAGAAGCTATGGCATAGAGCATGCCGACACGACTGAAACAGCCTGACAGCGTAAGTAGCTGCAAATAGCAAGACCTCACCTGGAAACCCACACCTTGGGAGCAAGCCTCCCGTCGTAAACAAAATATTTAAAATAGTGCTTGACATATGTAAATAATTTGTTACCATAAGCCTGAATTTACATTAAAAGTTAATCAGGGCTTATGGCGCGTCTTTACAAAAAACAGATCGGGACGGTAGCCGTTATGAAAAGACCCGTGGTCCTTGTCGTGGATGACGATGATTTCATCTCAGATACCCTGGAGATAATCCTGGGGGATTCCTATTGCGTACTAAAGGCGAAGAACGGTCCCGAGGCGCTTGGCATAATAAATTCGAGGGCTGTAGATATTGCGCTGTTGGACCTTAAGCTTCCGGGCATGAACGGGCTGGAGACCCTTGAGAGGATAAAGGAGTTCGACGGGTCGATAGAGGTTGTCATGCTCTCAGCCTTTGACAGCGCCCAGCAGGCGGTCACGGCCCTTAAGAAGGGCGCCTATGATTATATAACCAAGCCATTTGACAACGACGAGCTGCTATCAACCCTCGGCAGGCTCTCGGAGGGGCTCAAGCTTAAAAGCGAGCTTGAGTTCCTCAAGGAAGAACTCAACGAGAGCTATAAGGAGAGGTACAGCTACGGGGAGATAATAAGCAAGTCTCCGAGGATGATGAAGATATTCGACCTGATGAAGGCGGTAAGCCGCACGCCGTCAAACGTCCTTATAACGGGAGAGAGCGGCACCGGCAAAGAGCTTGTCGCAAGGGGCATACATTACATGAGCGACAGGAAGGAGAAGCCTTTTGTGGCCGTCAATTGCGGCGCGGTGCCTGCGGAACTGATGGAGAGCGAGCTCTTCGGCCATGAAAAGGGGGCGTTTACAGGGGCACACCAGAGAAAAATAGGGAAGTTCGAGTACGCTGACATGGGCACGATATTCCTTGACGAGGTCTCGACCCTTCCAACGTATCTGCAGATAAAGCTCCTCCGGGTATTGCAGGAGAGGTCCTTCGAGAGGCTCGGCTCCAACACGCCTATAAAGGTCGATATCCGGATAATAGCGGCTACTAACGTCGGCCTTGAGGGCGAGGTCCTGAAGGGGCGTTTCAGGGAGGACCTTTACTACAGGCTCAAGGTCGTGCCGGTAGACCTGCCGGCCTTGCGCGGCAGGAAAGAGGACATACCTCTTCTCGTACAACATTTTTTAGAGAAGCACAGCAGAAAATGCTGCAAAAGGATAGAAGGCGTGGAGGCGGCTGTCGTAAGCGCCTTTATGGGCTACTCGTGGCCGGGCAATATCAGGGAGCTTGAGAACCTGATGGAGAGGCTTGTGGTCCTCGCCCCTGAAGGCGGCGTTATAAGGGCCGATGACCTTCCTTTAGGCCTCTTTACCGGCCTGGAGGCTGGCAACGGCGATTCGCCGGATTTCAGGGACGCGGTAAGGTCTTTTGAAAGGCGCTACATAACAGGCGTGCTCGACAGGAGCAACTGGAACAGGCTTGAGGCCTCTCGCGCGCTCAATATTCACAGGAATACGCTTCTCCTTAAGATGAAAGAGCTCGGCATAAAATCCCCGGGCCATTAATGTCTCACAACGGGACCTGAAATCCCTCGCCTTACAGGCGAAGACTTCCAGTGCGTCTAATGAGATTTTCAAGCTTACGTCCCATGCCAGGCTGAAAGCGCGATATCAATTGGAAGCGTTGGTGGAAGCGTTGGTGGAAGCGATGGATATTCCCGGTCCCCCAGCGTTGGTGGAAGCGTTGGTGGAAGCGATGGATATTCCCGGTCCCCCTCTTTCCTGAAGAGGGGTCAGGGGAGATTATCTTTGAATGGTTTATAATCCCCCTTAGTACCCATTTGGAAAAGGGGGAGATTTCAGTCGGGATTTACACTATGCCGTTTTCATCATCTTATGTCTGATTTTACGCAGCCTGGGCTTGTTAATATTATTCTTCCACCTGATACCTGAGAACTGGCTTCTGTCCGAAGGGGACAGTGGTGAGAACTGATGGATTCAGATATCTCCGCCGCTTGAGTTCAGGGTCATCCGGTTGCTATTGAAAGCCGGTTTACTGCTCTTTTTCCTTCCCGTAAAGTTTCTCTTCGCACTCGGGGCAAAGGCTGTGCGTGAACTCAGCCATCGATCGCTCTTCTATGTATTTTTCAATCCTCATCCAGTAGCCCCTGTCGTCCCTTATCCTCTTGCAGTTCGCGCAGATGGGTATGAGGCCGCTTAAGGTCTTTATCTTGGCGAGGGCCTCCATGAGCTGCTCTTCCCTTTCTTTCCTTTCGGTCACGTCCTGTACGGTACCCCTCATCGACACCGGCCTTCCGTCCCTGAACTCCGTAGAGCCGAGCGCCAGGATGTGCTTCAGTCTGTCTTGCACAGCGATCCTGTACTCGGCCTTGTACGGCTCGCCTTCAAGGGCGCGGGCTATCGCCGATTGTATGGATTCCTGGTCTTCCTGGACTACCGTACCGATGAACTCATCGTATTTGATGGGCGTCCCGGCTGGTCTGCCGAATATCACGTACGCCTCGTCAGAGCCGCAGAAGAGGTCTTTTTCAAGGTCCCATATCCAGTTCCCGACATGGGTCATCCTCTGGGCCTCGGCGAGCATCCGTTCGCTCTCCTTGAGGGCCGTTTCGGCCTTTTTCCTCGCTGTTATGTCCCTCCATGCGGATATGGAGCCCAGGAGCTTTCCGGCGTGGTCGAATATCGGGCCTGCGTTGGCCAGGAGGCAGATGGTCTGGCCGTCGGGCCTGACAAGGACCATCTCCTGGTCTTTTATCGTCCTGCCTTCGTTTAAGGCTATTGTAAGCGGAAGCTCCTCGTTGGCGAGCCTGTGGCCGTCGGGTGCGTATACAGCCCATCTTTCGGCGCGTTCGGCAAGCGTCATGCCCTCGATCCCTTCGCGCTCTGCCCCAAGGATCCTGAGCGCTTCCCTGCTCGCCATCCGTATCTTCTGTTCATGCGCCGATATTATCGTGATGGCCTCCGGGATGTAGTCCATAAGGGCTTCTATGGTGGCAGGGCTCTCCTCGACCTCTCTTTTTCGCCTCTCTTCGGCCTCTTGAAGCTCATCCACGCGCCGTTTGAGCAGCTCTATCTCCATCAAGAGATCTTCTCTTCCGCTCGATGGTACTCCCATGGACTTTCTCCTCTATTTTCCATTATAACAAAAAAACTATGAACGTCGCTCCGCATGGACGGCCCTGTTTTGGGCAAACATGGCGCTCATCGATATTGTAAATTGAAAATAAAGCCCTTTTGTGTTATGAAATCTGTGTTTATTTATTGTGAAATATTTTGGAGGTAATTGATGTCAGGTCATTCCAAATGGGCCAATATAAAACATAAAAAGGCCAAATCAGACGCAAAGAAAGGCAAGGTATTCACGAAGCTCGTAAAGGAGATTATGGTCGCGGCCAAAAGCGGGAGCGACCCCTCCGGAAACCCCAGGCTAAGGCTCGCCATAGAGAAGGCGAAGGCGGAAAACCTGCCCGCTGATAATATCGACAGGGCAATCAAGAAGGGCGCAGGCGAGCTGGGTAACGTCATCTACGAGGAGGGCACCTACGAGGGCTACGGCCCGAGCGGGGTGGCCGTTCTCGTCAACTTCATGACCGACAACAGGAACAGGACCGCGTCTGAAGTCAGGCACGCCTTCTCAAGCCTCGGCGGGAGCCTCGGCCAGAGCGGCTCGGTGGCGTACATGTTCGAGAAGAAGGGGGTCTTCACCTTCGACATGGGCTCTATTACGGAAGAGTCGCTCATGGAGGCCGCCCTTGAGGCCGGGGCCGAGGACGTGGTGACCAACCAGGAAGATAAGGTCTTCGAGGTATATACAGACCCGACCGAGTACGCCAGGGTAAAGGCGTCCTTTGACCAGGCAGGGGTAAAATACTCTAACTCTGACCTGGCGATGATACCAAAGACCACGGTCAAGGTAGAGGGCAAGGCGGCGCAGCAGGTGCTTAACCTCCTTGAAGAGCTGGAGGACCTGGACGACGTGCAATCGGTCTTTGCCAACTTCGATATATCCCCTGAAGAGATGGCGAAACTTGCTTAAGCGAGGTATCCGTTGAGGGTGTTGGGGATAGACCCTGGAAGCTTATCCACCGGCTACGGCGCAATCGACAGGGCTGGCGCGAATAGCTTCACTTACGTCTGCCACGGCAGTATCTCGCCAGGCGCGGGATTGCCGCTTACAGAGCGCCTTCTCGGCATATCCGCAAAGCTGAGGGAGCTCCTTGAGACATACAGGCCGGAGGCCGTTTCAATAGAGTCGATGTTTTTCGCCAGGAACGCTCAGAGCGCCATAACGCTCGCGCAGGCGAGGGGGGCGGCCCTTCTTACTGTGGCGGAGTTCGGCATCCCCGTCTTCGAGTACCCGCCGACAACGGTAAAGCAGGCTGTAACCGGCTACGGCAGGGCTACAAAGGAAGAGGTGCAGAAGATGGTCAGGATCCTTTTAAAGGACCGCGCCCTCTCAGGAAAATCTGACGCTACAGACGCCCTCGCCATAGCGATATGCCATCTGAACAGCCATAATCCAGGACTTAAGATAAAAGGAGAAGGCGTGCTTAAGGCAAAACGCCCTGTATGATAGCGAGCATCAGGGGCAGGATAACGCACAAGTCAACGGAGTCGGTCATCGTCGAGGCAAATGGACTCGGCTACGAGCTCTTCATACCCCTTTCAACCTTTTATATGCTCCCCGGCCATGGCGAGGACGTAAACTTGAGAGTTTACACCCATGTGAGGGAGGACGCCATACAGCTTTACGGCTTTCTTACGCAGGAGGAGAAGGACGTCTTCCTGCTCCTTATAGGGGTCTCTGGTGTAGGCCCCAAGCTCGCGAGGAATATCCTTTCAGGGGTAGCGGTTGTCGACCTTGTCCAGGCGCTTGGGACGTCAGATAAGGCAAAGCTCAACTCGATACCAGGCATCGGGGCCAAATCAGCCGAAAGGCTCATCCTCGAGCTCAAGGACAAGATAGGCTCTATAGCGCTTAAGGCCGCTGCCCCGATGGAAGCCGCGTCAAATGACCCGCTTACGGTCGATGTGGCATCAGCCCTTGAAAACCTCGGCTATAAGAGCGCGCAGGCCGAGGAGGCCGCCAGGAAGGCGATAAAGGCCCTTGGCAGCGAGGCCGCCTTTGAAACGGTTTTGAAAGAGTCCTTGAAGCTGCTCTCGAAGAAATAGCGGACTTTTGAAAAAGCAGCCTGCCAAGGCGATCCATGGATGGGCTTTATTAACATACCGATAGGATTAAAATGGAAGACGAGCGCGATATAACACCAGCAAAGCTCATGGAAGACGACCTTGAGGTAACACTCAGGCCCAGGCTCCTTACCGATTTTATCGGGCAGGAGAAGCTCAAGGAGAACCTTAAGGTATTCGTTGAGGCGGCCAAGGGAAGGAACGAGGCGCTCGACCACGTGCTCTTCTACGGCCCTCCGGGGCTCGGCAAGACCACGATGGCCAATATCATAGCCAACGAGCTCGGCAGCCAGATAAAGGCGACCTCAGGGCCGATAATAGAGAAGACCGGCGACCTTGCCGCCATGCTCACCAACCTTGAGCCAATGGACGTCTTCTTCATAGACGAGATACACAGGATGTCCGCTACCGTCGAGGAGATACTCTACCCGGCCATGGAGGACTATCACATAGACATACTCATAGGGCAGGGCCCTTCGGCCAGGTCTGTGAAGATCGAGCTTCCGAAGTTCACCCTTATAGGGGCTACTACCAGGGCCGGCCTCTTGACCGCCCCTTTGAGGGACAGGTTCGGGGTGATCATCCGCTTTGATTTTTATACCCCCACCGAGCTTAAGACCATAGTCACGAGGTCTGCCGCGATACTCGACGTGGAGATGACCCAGGACGGGGCCGATGAGATAGCCGGCAGGTCGAGGGGCACGCCGAGGGTGGCAAACCGCCTTTTGAGGAGGGTAAGGGACTTCGCCCAGGTCAAGGCAAAAGGGGTCATCACCAGGGAGGTAGCCTCCAGGGCCCTTGACATGCTGGAGATAGACGAGAAGGGCTTTGACAAGATGGACAGGAGGCTACTCCTTGCCATCATAGACAAGTTCGGCGGCGGGCCGGTTGGGATAGAGGCGCTGGCGGCCTCGCTCCATGAAGAGAAGGACGCCATAGAGGACCTCTATGAGCCCTATCTTCTTCAGGAAGGGTATCTTAACAGGACCCCGAGGGGCAGGATCGCCACAGAGCTTTCATATGCTCATCTTGGAAGGCCATACAAAAAGGCAGGCAAGGCCGACACACAGGATGGCCTTTTTTAAGTCTTTCAATAAGTTATACGAAATATCTCATGCAAACTATGAAAGAGGTCGTGACTTTTGATGGCCTCATGGAAAAGGCATCCATGGGCCAGAGGCCAAGGGTGCTGGCCCATATCTGCTGCGGCCCGTGCGCAGTGGCGCCCTTGCGGAAGCTGCTCGGCGAACACGCCGACATATGGGGGTTTTTTCACAATCCGAATATCCATCCCCGTTCTGAGTTCAAAAAAAGGCTTGAGTCCGTAAAGGAGCTCGCGCGCATCCTTTCGTTGCCAGTCATCTGCGACGAGGAGTACTCTCCATCCGCGTTTATAAAGGGCGTAAGGGAGGAGACCATGACGCCTTCCGGCATCCCGCCCCACGGCGGCAGGTGCGCTTACTGCTACTCGACCCGGCTCGACGCAACGGCCAGGCAAGCCGCTCTGCGCGGCTTCGATGCCTTCACATCGTCGCTTCTTTTCAGCATGTATCAGGGGCACGAACAGATAATGGAAGCTGGTATTGAATCAGCCCGGAAGTACGGCATACTTTTCCTGTACGAGGACTTTAGGACCCTCTGGCAGGAGGGCATGGACTCTTCGAGGGGGCTGGGCCTTTATATGCAGAAGTACTGCGGCTGCGTATACAGCCGGATAGAGAGGTATTCAAAAAAGCTTAAAAAAAAGTAAGAGGCTCACATCCGTTTAAGACCTGTCTATTTTTAATCCCCCACTGGTGACAGAGTGCACAAGACGATCGAAATATCAAACAGGGCCCCCGTGGCAGAGCAGGCCGTGGAGATAGTAGAAAGGAAGGGGACCGGACACCCGGACTATATCTGCGACGCGGTGATGGAGCGGATATCGGTCGCTTTGAGCCGCGAGTATCTGAAAAGGTTCGGCACGGTGCTCCATCATAATACCGATAAGGGGCTGCTGGTGGCCGGGCAGGTTGTGAAGGGCTTCGGCGGCGGGAAAGTGATAAAGCCCATGGAGCTTATAGTAGGCGACCGGGCCTCCTACGGCACAGGGCGCTCCCGCGTGCCAGTTGCTGAAATAGCCAGAGAGACCGTTTTTTCCTGGTTCCGCGAGAACCTGCCGCACATAGACCCAAAAAAACATCTCAAGGTCAGGGTCGTACTGCAACCAGGCTCTGTTGAGCTTGCCGGCATATTCGCGAGGCGGGGCAGGGTAAGGGGCGCTAACGACACCTCTGCCGCCGCAGGCTATGCACCGCTTACGCCGACTGAACAGGCTGTATTCGCCACGGAGCGGCTTATAAATTCGCCAGCATTCAAGCTCCGCTTTCCAGAGACCGGAGAGGACGTGAAGGTCATGGGCGTCAGGAGAGGCAGAGAGCTTGACCTTACGCTCGCCTGTCCGCTCATGGCCAGCCTCATCGACAGCGAAAGAGCCTATTTCAGGAAAAAGCGGGAGATACACGCCGCCGTGATGGAATTCCTCTCCACCCGCCCTTTCTCAAAAGTAAACCTCAATTTCAATTCTCTTGACGCGAAAGGGCAGGGCACGCGGGGCGTTTATATAAGCCTTCTCGGCACTTCCGCCGAGGACGCCGACTCTGGCCAGGTAGGCAGGGGCAACCGCGTAAACGGTGTGATCTCGTTAAATCGTCCCATGGGCACGGAGGCGGCGGCGGGCAAAAACCCCGTAAGCCACGTAGGCAAGATATACTCTATATTATCGCATCAGATGGCCAATGAGATATACGAGAGGGTAGAGGGGCTGAAAGAGGTATCGGTCTGGCTCTTGAGCGAGATAGGAAGGCCGATAAACGAGCCAAAGCAGGTCTACGTGGAGGTCAGGCCGGGGAAAAAGCCTCTCAAGGCCCGGATCACCAGGAACGTCTGGAGGATAATCGACGAGTTCCTCTTAAGTATACCGGCTTTCACAGAGGAGCTTTCAAGGGGCGAGCACCCTGTGTGCTGACTACCGAAAGGAGGCTTAAACTGTGGGCAAAGATAATGACCGCTTTAACAAGCTCAAGGTGATACTCATTGAGCGCAAGCGAAAGATGTGGGTCGACCTGAGGGACGAGATCTTCAGGAAGCTTGGCAAGGACTACAATGCCCAGTTCGACACGCCCCAGGACATAGAGGACCTCTCGGTCCTCGACCATGTAGAGGACCTGGGGTTGACGGTCTCCGATATCCGGAGGCAGGAGCTTGAGATGCTCGACGCGGCGCTACGGAAGGTCGAGGAGGGCACCTACGGCAAGTGCGACAGCTGCGGCGTTCTGATAGAAGAGGAAAGGCTTAAGCTCATGCCATATACAGGCTATTGCGTCAGGTGCCAGGCGGAAATGGAGTCAGGCGGAGGAAAAAAGCCCACGATGTAGAGGGCTTTTTTGATTCAGCCGAGTTTCTTTTCCTGATATAATAATCCAGCAGTCCTGCCTTGGAAAAGTGAATTGCAAGCGCAATTGATGTCATGAATCGGAGAGTGGGTTGTGGCAGAGCGGCAGATCTCAGCCGGAGGGGTGATATTCAGGAGAAGGGACGCCGAAGTCGACATCGCCGTCATCTCCACAAAGGGCGGCAAGGTCTGGGGCCTCCCCAAGGGCACGGCAGAAAAGGGTGAGAACCTCGCCAGGACAGCCCACAGAGAAGTAAGGGAGGAGACCGGCCTTGAAGGGCATATAATCGAGAAGATCGGCCATATCGAGTATTTTTTCAGCTTCAGGGATAAAGACGAGATCAAAAGGATATTCAAGATAGTCTATTTCTTTCTCATGGAATATGCCTCAGGCCGCGTAGAAGACCACGACCAGGAGGTCGACGAGTGCAGGTGGGTCACCATAGATGAGGCCGTAGGGCTCATGAGGTTCAAAGACGAGAAGGAAATAATCGAAAAAGCGAAAAGGATGATAAGGGAGCTTGAGTCCAGCGAGGCCACAGGCCAGCGAAGGCCGTAAAAACTCCACAACAACCCCCTGTTTTCACTCTTGTCATTTAATCCATTTTGGGTTATTTTAAAAATTCATTAGATTCTTCGGGTCCTGGGAAATCGTGCATAGCATCCCTCAGAAAAGGAGGCCGACACAGAGTTGTTTTGTCTGCGGAGGCAGTTTTTCAGGCAAGAGGCTTACAGGCCTCAAGGCCGAGGGAAAGTATTATGAGGTGGTCTTCTGCCAGGGCTGCGGCCTGGGCAAGACAGAGCCATTCCTTGAAGAATCGGAGCTTAAAAAGCTCTATTCGAGCACCTACCGTAAGGAGGACTCTACCAGGTTTCCCGCTCCCCTGGAATGGCTTATAGGCATTGTAAGGGATGGCAGGCGAAGGGCCGTCGAGAAGTACGCGCGCAAGGGGCGTATACTCGACATAGGCTGCGGCAGGGGGGATTTCCTCCTCATGATGCTTCGAAGAGGGTGGGAATGCTTCGGTCTCGAGCTCGATGAGCGCGTGAGCAGTTTTAACCGGCCCGGCCTTGAGCTTAGATACGGGAGCCTCTCTGATTCGAGCTTCCCGGACGGGTACTTCGACGCCGTCACGTTCTGGCACGTCTTTGAGCACGTAAGGGACCCAGAGTGGACGCTTAAAGAGTGCGCCCGGATACTAAAGCCAGGAGGGCTTCTACTGGTGGCTGTGCCGAACACGGCGAGCCTGCAGTCCATGACAACGGGCAGCGCCTGGTTCCACCTCGACCCGCCCTTCCACCTGTACCACTACTCGGCAGGGAACATGAAGAGGCTCCTTGAGAAAAACGGGTTCGAGGTAAAAAGCAGAAGGCATTTTTCGTTCGAGTACAACCCTTACGGCTTTCTGCAGAGTTTTTATAACGCCATGGGGCTTAAGCAGAACCTACTGTATGAATACCTGAGGTCGAGATCAGCGCGGAGCGTCAAGACCCGGGCTGGCCTCGCTTTCATGTTCGCGACATTGCCGTTTGTTGCCGTTCTCTCGACCGTCTTTTCAGCGGTTGAGGCGCTCTTGAGGGCAGGCGGCACCATAGAGGTTTACGCCAGGAAAAAGGGCTGATATGGATATGCTTAAAAATATCGAGGTACAAAAGACGGCTAAGAGCAGGCTTGACCCGGCGGCGCTGGAGAACCCTGGCTTCGGCACGATATTTTCCGATCACATGCTCTCGATGGATTTCAGCGACGGCAGGTGGGGTGAACCCATGGTGGTCCCCTTCGGCAACCTCGAAGTCTCGCCTGCCCTCACGACCCTGCATTACGGACAGGCCATCTTCGAGGGGCTCAAGGCCTTTCACGCCCCTGACGGCTCTATAAACATCTTCAGGCCCGATAAGTACCACGAAAGGATGCTCAGGTCCTCGGCGCGCCTGTGCATACCTCAGGTGAGCTACGATGATTTCCTTGCCGGGCTGTCCACCCTTGTAAAGACCGACAGGGACTGGGTTCCGAAGAAGAAGGGCTACTCGCTCTATATCCGCCCCTTTATCTTCGCCTCAGACAACTATCTCGGCGTAAGGGTCTCGGAGACATACAAGTTCCTCATCATAACCTCCCCTGTCGGCGCTTATTACAAGGAAGGCATAAACCCGGTGAGGCTCACTACCCCGGGCGAGTATGTGCGTGCCGTGAAGGGCGGCCTCGGGGCCGCCAAGACCCCGGCAAACTATGCCGCCAGCCTCCTTCCAGCCGAAGAGGCGAAGAAAAAGGGTTTTACCCAGGTTTTATGGCTCGACGCCATTGAGCGCAGGTACGTCGAAGAGGTCGGCACCATGAATATCTTCTTCCTCATCGCGGACGAGCTTGTAACTCCCTCCCTTGAAGGATCTGTGCTCGGCGGCGTTACAAGGGATTCGGTGATACGTATTGCGAAGGAGTGGGGTGTAAAGGTCTGTGAGCGGAGGATATCAATTGATGAGCTATTCGCCGCGTGCGGCAACGGAAGCCTCAAGGAGGCCTTTGGCACCGGCACCGCGGCTGTAATCTCTCCTGTAGGCGAGATACACCACCAGGGCGCTTATATCAGGATAAATAACGGCGAGACTGGCCCCTTTGCCAGGAAGCTCTATGACTACATAACCAGCCTCCAGTACGGGGAGGCCGAGGACAGGTTCGGGTGGGTCTACACCATACCGGCGGAATAACAGAGGGAATGAAGATAACAGAGGAAGTCGTAAAAGAGCACGGGCTTAGCCCGGATGAGTACGGAAGGATAGTAAGCTCGCTCGGCAGGGAGCCAAACCTCCTTGAGCTTGGCATCTTCTCCGTCATGTGGAGCGAGCATTGCTCGTACAAGTCGTCGAGGAAGCACTTGAAGGGTTTCCCGACAAAAGGCGAGTTCGTCCTCCAGGGGCCCGGCGAGAACGCTGGAATAGTCGATATCGGCGACGGATTGGCCGTGGCCTTCAAGATGGAGAGCCACAACCACCCGTCTTTCATAGAGCCTTACCAGGGCGCGGCCACAGGCGTGGGAGGGATACTGCGCGACATATTCACCATGGGCGCCAGGCCCGTCGCCTCCCTCAATTCGCTCCGCTTCGGCTCTCCTGATAACGCGAGGACGAAGTTCCTCCTTGAAGGCGTCGTATCAGGCATAGCCGGTTACGGCAACTGCATCGGCGTACCGACGGTCGGCGGCGAGGTCCTGTTCAACGCCTCGTACAACGGCAACTGTCTTGTGAACGTTATGACCGCGGGGCTCGTAAAAAAAGACAGGATATTCAGGGGCAAGGCGGCTGGCCTCGGCAATCCGGTCATGTATGTCGGCAGCAAGACCGGCAGGGACGGCATTCACGGGGCCACCATGGCCTCTGACGTATTCGGAGAAGGTGGCGAGGAGAGGAGGCCGACCGTCCAGGTGGGCGACCCCTTTGCCGAGAAGCTGCTCCTTGAGGCCTGCCTTGAGCTTTTCAGGACAGATTACGTCGTAGGCATCCAGGATATGGGCGCGGCCGGGCTTACATCGTCAAGCGTCGAGATGGCGTCAAGGGGGAGCGTGGGGATCGAGCTCGACATGGATATGGTCCCCAGGCGCGAGGAGGGGATGACGCCGTACGAGATAATGCTCTCAGAATCGCAGGAGAGGATGCTCATGGTCGTCCGCGCCGGCACGGAGGGCTTCGTAAAGGAGATATTCAGGAAATGGGACCTCGATGCGGAGGTGATAGGGACGGTCGTCGAGGGGAACAATATCCGCATTATAGAGCGCGGCAGGGTCGCGGCCGATATACCAGTTGCTTTCCTTACCGACGACGCCCCTGTCTATGACAGGCCGATATCAAAGCCGGCAGGCCAGGACGAGCTTAACTCACTTGACATATCTGCTATTCCAGAGCCGAAGGACTATAACGGAGTCCTCCTGAGGCTCCTTGGATCGCTCAACATTGCGAGCAAGGGATGGATCTACCGCCAGTTCGACCACATGGTAAGGACCGATACCGTCGTCTGCCCCGGCTCTGACGCGGCTGTGGTAAGGATAAAGGGTACAGACAAGGGGTTGGCCCTTACCGTCGACTGCAACTCAAGGTACTGCTTCCTCGACCCGAGAGCGGGGGCGAGGATAGCCGTGGCTGAGGCGGCGAGGAACCTCGTGGCAAGCGGCGCGCGCCCCATGGCCCTGACCGATTGCCTCAACTTCGGCAACCCGGAAAGGCCTGAGGTCATGTGGCAGATAGTAGAGGCGATAGAAGGCATCAAGGAGGCGTGCATCGCCCTCAATATCCCTGTGGTGAGCGGGAACGTCAGCCTTTATAACGAGACTTCCGGCACCTCCGTCCACCCGACGCCTGCTATCGGCATGGTCGGCCTCATCGAAAAGCTCGACGTCCACACAAGGCAGTGGTTCCTGGAGGAGGGCGGCCTCATCGGCGTTATAGGCGATAGCGGGCCGGGCCTCGGCGGGAGCGAATACTTAAGCGTTGTCCACGGCCTTGAAAGGGGGCTTCCCCCGGCCTTGGACCTTGAAAGGGAGAAGGCCGTCCAGAAGGCTTGTTCGCAGGCCATCAAGGCTGGTATAATATTGTCTGCCCACGATGTCTCGGATGGCGGGCTCGCCGTGGCGCTTGCCGAGGCGTGCCTTAACCCGGACGGCGCGGTAGGCGCCAGGGTCGATATCGGCGGCGCGCTCAGGCCTGACGACGCGCTCTTTGGCGAGGCCCAGTCAAGGATAGTGGTGAGCTTTCATGAGGACGACCTCGCAAGGATGAAGGAGATAGCCCAGGGGGCCGGAGCGACTTTCTCTGTAATAGGCAGGGTCGGCGGGTGTTCCCTGCAGATAGGCGGTCTCATTGATATCGCCCTTGAGAGCGCCAAAGATGCCTGGTCAGGCGCGCTTGACAACTATATACGTTCCTAAAGGTATTTTTCCTATATGAGCCCATTCAGAGAAGACATGTTCAATGACGAGTGCGGTATATTCGGCATCTACGGCCACCCGGAGGCGTCTAACCTCGCCTACCTTGGACTCTACTCGCTTCAGCACAGGGGGCAGGAGAGCTCCGGCATAGTCTCTACCGACGGCAAGGAGATATTTTCGCACAAGGGCATGGGCCTTGTGGCGGACGTCTTCACAAGCAATGATATAGAGAGGCTCCACGGGAACGCGGCGATAGGCCACGTCAGGTACTCTACCGCCGGGGAGTCACACATAAGGAACGCTCAGCCTTTCGTGGTGGAGTACTCAAGGGGCGGCATAGCTGTCGCGCACAACGGCAACATAGTCAACGCCGCGCTCCTCAAGGCCGAGTTCGAGGCATACGGCTCCATCTTCCAGTCGTCGATGGACACCGAGATAATCGTCCACCTGCTGGCTTCCAGCAAGGAGGACACTCTTGTCGACAGGATAGCTGCCTCTCTCAAAAGGGTAAGGGGTTCCTATTCGCTACTCTTCCTTACAAATGACGCGATGATAGCGGTCCGCGATCCACACGGCTTCAGGCCTCTTTCCCTCGGCAGGCACAAGGGGGCGTGGGTGGTCGCTTCCGAGACTTGCGCGTTCGATCTTATCGAGGCCGAATACGTCCGCGACATAGATCCTGGCGAGATAGTGCTTATCGACAAGAACGGCCTGACTTCCTACAAGCCTTTCCCTCCCGCGGCTTACACTCCGTGCGTCTTCGAGTTCATCTACTTCGCGAGGCCGGATTCGAGGATCTTCGGCGCAAACGTGCACGCGGTAAGGAAGAGGTTGGGGGCGAGGCTCGCGCTCGAACACCCGGTCGAGGCCGACATAGTCGTGCCGGTCCCGGACTCCGGGGTGCCCGCCGCGATAGGCTACGCCGAGGCCTCCGGCATCCCGTTCGACAAGGGGATCGTCAGGAACCATTACGTGGGCAGGACGTTCATAGAGCCCAAGGACTCGATACGCCACTTCGGTGTAAAGATAAAGCTCAACGCAATACGGGATATTATAGAGGGCAAGAGGGTCGTGGTCATAGACGACTCCATAGTGCGGGGCACCACCAGCAGAAAGATAATAAAGATGATAAGGTCGGCCGGGGCCAGGGAGGTACATATGAGGATCAGCTCGCCTCCGACCATCTGCCCATGCTACTACGGCATAGACACGCCAAGTAAGGAAGAGCTAATAGCGGCTGTCCAGAGCACGGAGGCCATAAACAGGTACATAACTTCCGATACGCTTGGCTATTTAAGCGTCGAGGGGCTCTATGACGCGGTGCGTCAAGCGGGCGGAAGCTTCTGCGACGCCTGTTTTACTGGAAAATACCCGGTGGACGTTTGTATGAAGCCTGTGCCCCAGCTCGCACTTTTCAAGTGAGCAGAAGGGCCCAGGCCCTATCAAGGTAAAAAGCTGAAGGAGGCTGGAACGTGAGGAAAAGGACTTCTTTGATCATTTTTTCGCTATTGTTGGCCCTCGCCGTCATGGGCGCGAAGGCATACGCGGCTGACCAAGGCCAAGGCGCCGCGGCTGAAGACGATGATCTCGGCATCGGCGAGCAGATGAAGGACGAGGCCGTAAAAAATAAGAAGAAGAAAAAAGAGGAGAGAATAGTCAAGAAAGAGGACCTTCCTCCCATAAAGATGGTATTCATTAAGGGCGGCTGTTTCAATATGGGGGATTTTACAGGGGATGGCGATGATGACGAGAGGCCGGCCCATGAGGTGTGCATTGACGACTACTATATGGCTGAGACCGAGGTGACCCAGGAGCTCTTCGAGGCCTTGATAGGGAGCTTGCCTGCGACCAGGATAAACCCTGATATGAAAAAAGACCCTCAGGCGCCCGTAAATTACGTTACCTGGACCGGTGTGTCCGCGTTCATAAAAAAGCTCAACGAGGTAACCGGCGGCTTCTATCGTCTGCCGTCCGAGGCCGAATGGGAATTCGCCGCCAGGGAGCGCGGCAAGGATATGCGGTGGTCTGGCACCGATAACGAGGCCGAACTCAGGGACTATGCCGTCTTCAGCGACAACAGCGTCATGATGGAGCCTGTAAAAAGCAAACAGCCGAACGCCCTCGGCCTCTATGGCTTGACCGGCAATGTATTTGAGTGGGTCGAGGATTACTTCGATTTCGACTACTACAAGATAAGTCCGCTGGAAAATCCACCCGGCGCTGATCACTCGATGTTCCGTGTCGTCAGGGGCGGCTCATTCCTGGACCAGCCTAGTAAGCTCCGCACCACTTACAGGTATGGCCTTGAGCCCGGCAAAAGTCTTCCGACACTCGGCTTCAGGCTCGTTGAGTGACAGGGACGCTGATGCGCTACCATTTTACCAAAAAGACAGGCGTGGGCAGGGGCCTTGCGGTCCTCTGCGTTCTTTTGTTGTCGGCGGCGCTTTTTCAGGGCTGCGGGGTAGGGAAAGAGTCGGGTAAGCCCGCCGGAGAGGCGGGCTATAACCAGGCTCTCAACAGGTGGTCGCGCGGGTTCAAGGTCTACGAGGGGCTTGAGTCCAGGTTGTATATGAACGCCACTTATAAGAGCGTGGAGTTCAGGAAGGCTTATATACAGAGGTACTCGGAGAGCTATGCCATGGGCCCGGAACGCTCGCAGATGCTCCTTGAAAGGGAGCTTGAGCAGGCCGAAGGGTATAACGAGTTCTTTTTCGCGGCCTATACCCCCGATGAGTCTATCAACGACTTCGATAAAGCGGCCTCGGTCTGGCAGCTTTACCTGGAGGACGGCAGCGGGGGCAAGGTCAGGCCCATATCGATAGCAAGGGTAGAGAACTCTGACGCTGTCATCAGGGAGTTCTTTCCCTATTACGACCTGTGGAGCAAGGCCTACGTCGTAAAATTTCCAAAGTACAATGAGACCGGCCAGGAGATACCCGGCCCGGACGGCCTGGTAAGGCTCACAGTGACCGGAGTAATGGGCAAAGGCGCCCTTGAGTGGCGCTCAGGGGGGAAGTAAGGGGCCGCTCATCTTTATCGTCCCGTTTTTCGCGTTTTTGCTTTTCTTTCGTGCTGCAGATGCCCTGTACATTCCTTAAATCGCCCACCGATCGATTTTCGTGTTAAACTTGGTTAAAATCAATGGGTTGCATCCGGCGGTTTGCCGAAAGGCACGGCCAGGATGCCTTTTTTCTTGCAACACACGCTTTATTATGCTAAATATTTTCGATTAACTACGCACGCGTAGGCTTAAAACCGGCGGTGCCCCTCAGGGGTCCCGGTTGTGAAGTAATGCCACGCGGAGGCTAACCAAAAAAAGGAGGAGTACGGGAAATGGCTTATTTGACAATGAAACAGCTGCTGGAATCCGGCGTCCACTTCGGGCACCAGACCAAGAGGTGGAACCCCAAGATGAAGACGTATATCTATGGGGCCAGGAACGGCATCTACATCATCGACCTTCAGCAGACGGTCAAGCTCTTTAAAGAGTCCTATGATTTTATCAGGAAAACGGCGTCGAAGGGCGGCAGGGTCCTTTTCATAGGCACCAAGAAGCAGGCCCAGAACGCCATCAAGGAAGAGGCCGCCAGGGCCGGAATGGGATACATCAACAACAGGTGGATAGGCGGCTTCCTCACCAACTTCGCGACTGTGAAGAAGTCTATAAACAGGCTCAAGGAGCTTGATACCCTCGACACCAACCCTGTTTTCGCATCTGCTACCAAAAAAGAGCTTTTGATGTTCAAGAGGGAAAAGGATAGGCTTGATAAGTACCTCGGCGGCGTAAAGGAAATGGACAGGGTGCCTGAGGCCATCTTCATAATCGACTCCAAGAAAGAGGCTATCGCCATAAAAGAAGCCCAAAGGCTCGGCATAAAGGTCGTCGCCATAGTCGACACCAACTGCGACCCGGACGAGGTCGACTACGTGATACCGGGTAACGATGACGCCATCAGAGCCATTAAGCTCTTCTCATCCTCCATGGCGGATGCCTGTCTTGAGGGCAAGGCCCTTTATCAAGAGGCCATGCAGGCGAAGAGCGACAAGCAGGCCGAAAAGCCTGAGGCCGTCTCCGCCCCAGCCCCAGCCCCAGCCGCGGCCAGCGAAGGCACCGCACAGGGCTAAATCAAGAGAAAAACTTTTTGGAGGGTTGAGGCAATAATGGAGATTTCAGCAGCGGCGGTAAAGGAGCTTAGAGAGAAGAGCGGGGCCGGCATAATGGACTGTAAGAAGGCCCTTGCCGAGACCAAAGGCGATATAGAGAAGGCCGTAAGCTTTTTGCGCGAGAAAGGGCTGGCAGCGGCGCAGAAAAAGGCTTCGAGGCTCGCTTCCGAGGGCATAGTCGGCAGTTACATACACGGCGGCAAGGTTGGCGTTCTTCTCGAAGTCAATTGCGAGACCGACTTTGTGGCGAAGACCGAGGGCTTCAGCGCCATTGTCCGCGAGATAGCCATGCACATAGCGGCCATGAACCCGCAGTATGTGACGAGGCAGGAAGTCCCGGCCGATGTGGTCGAGAGCGAGAAGCGCATCTATGAGGCTCAGGCAAAGGAGTCCGGCAAGCCTGACCATGTGATAGCGAAGATGGTAGAAGGTAAGCTGGAGAAGTTCTACAAGGAAGCATGCCTCCTTGAGCAGCCCTTCGTGAAGGACCCGGACAAGACCATAGAGAAGCTCGTCATCGAGAATATAGCCAAGCTTGGCGAGAACATCTCCATCAGAAGGTTCACCAGGTTCAAGGTAGGCGAAGGCCTGGAGAAGAAGGTAACTGACTTTGCAGCCGAGGTCGCAGCGGCTCAGAAGTAGGCGAGGGGGCCCGCAAGGGCTCCCTTTTTTTGTTCCATAATCTCACCTTTCAACGGGCCTCGCTGCCCGCACCGGACGTAAAAATGCCAGAGCATAAATACAAAAGGATACTCCTTAAGCTTTCGGGCGAGGCCCTCATGGGCGACAAGGAGTTCGGGGTCGACACCGCCGTAATCAACGCTATCGCGCAGGAAATAAAAGAGGTCTATAACCTTGGGGTCCAGGTGGCCGTCGTCATAGGCGGCGGCAATATCTTCAGGGGTGTTTCCGCGAGCGCGAAGGGCATGGACAGGGCGACAGCCGATTACGTCGGCATGCTCGCAACGGTCATAAACTCGCTCATGCTGCAGGACGCGCTCGAGAAGAACGGCGTTTTCACCCGCGTCATGTCCGCGATAGAGATGAAGGAGCTTGCCGAGCCTTATATACGCAGGCGCGCCGTCCGCCACCTCGAAAAGGGCAGGGTGATAATCTTCGCCGCCGGCACCGGCAACCCGTACTTCACTACCGATACCGCAGCGTCGCTCCGCGCGATGGAGATACACGCCGACGTGATACTCAAGGGAACCAAGGTCGACGGGGTATACGACAAGGACCCGATGAAGGAGAAGGACGCCAGAAAGTACGAGAGCCTCAAGTTCATAGACGTCCTCAAGGACGGGCTCAAGGTGATGGACGCTACCGCCATCTCGCTCTGCATGGACAACAACCTCCCTATCATCGTCTTCAGCGTCAAGACCTCCGGCAACCTCCTGAAGGTCGTCAGAGGCGAGAGCATAGGCACGTTGGTTTCCTGAAATAAAAAATCTGCCGGAGGCAACGGAGAACAGGGATGAAGGAAGAGATATTTTCCGAGATGAAAAAAAGGACCGAGAAGGCCATCGAGGCGCTCGCCCATGAACTGGGCGGGCTCCGTACCGGCAGGGCTTCCCTTGCCCTTCTCGACCACGTCAAGATGGATTACTACGGGACTTCGACTCCCATAAAGCAGATAGCCACCCTTTCGGTCCCTGAGAGCAGGACCATCACCATTCAGCCATGGGACGTATCCCAGCTCCACGCCATAGAAAAAGCCATAATGACCTCGGACCTGGGGCTCAACCCTTCCAACGACGGCAAGATCATAAGGATAAGCATACCTGCTCTTACCGAGGAGAGAAGGAAGGAGTTAGTCAAGCTCGCGAAGAAGTACGGAGAGGAGTGCAAGGTCTCCATACGGAACGTGAGGAGGGACGCTAACGAGGGGCTCAAGAAGCTTGAGAAGGACAAGGGCATCTCAGAGGACGATCACAAGAAACTGCAGAAAGAGGTCCAGGACATAATCGACAAGCAGATACACAAGGTCGATGAGATGGTAGCCCAGAAAGAGACGGAGATAATGGAGGTCTGACAAGGCTGCTGAAAAAGTTCATCTGCGTCGTTGGCTTCAGAAGCTCGTCACTGATAAGGAGTACGCCTCATTCGTCAAACGGCGAGAATCGCCTCGCATATGTTTTTTTAAGCAGCCTGAACAGAATCCGTATTTTTCAAGAACCTGTTAGAGAACTCTCAAGTCCAGGCAAAAACCTATGAGCGATATCACAAGGGAAAATCTCCCCAGGCACATAGCCGTCATAATGGACGGCAACGGACGGTGGGCGAAAAAACGCCTCCTCAACAGGATAAACGGCCACAGGAAGGGCATCGAGGTCGCCAGGGAGACCGTACGCCTCTGCAGGGAGATGGGCATCGCTTACCTTACCCTGTACACCTTCTCGAAAGAGAACTGGAACCGCCCCGCCCTCGAGGTGAATATGCTCATGAAGTACCTCGAGGTCCATCTCCGCGGCGAGGAGAAGAACCTGGTAGAGAACAATATCCGCTTCCGCGCCATCGGCAGAGTCGAGGACCTGCCGGCAGGTGTGAAGGGCGTCATCTCCGACCTCGAGGAGAAGACCCGTTATAATACAGGGATGGTCCTTCAGCTGGCCTTGAGCTACAGCGGACGAGAGGAGATAACCAGCGCCGCGAAGAAGATAGCGAGGCTTGTATCCGAGGGGAGGCTCCTGCCTGAAGAGATAACCGAGGAGACCTTCCAGGCAAACCTCTACACCGCTGGCGCCCCGGACCCGGACCTCCTCATAAGGACGAGCGGCGAGATGAGGATATCCAACTTCCTCCTCTGGCAGCTCGCATATACCGAGATATACATCTGCGACGCGCTCTGGCCGGACTTTTCAGGGGAGCACCTTGAGGCGGCCATAAGGGATTATCAGAAAAGGGAACGCAGGTTCGGCCTGGTCAAGGAAAAAGGGGTTGGCGCGGCTGGATAGCGCCTGAGTCCGCCTTATCGGAGGGTAGTCTGAAAAGGGTAGTCACCGGGATAGTGCTTATCCCGATATTCGTCGCGATAGTCCTGTACGCTTCTGTTTATCTTATACTCGCGGTCTCAGCCGCCATAACCCTTCTTGCCCTCTACGAGTTCAACGGCCTTGCCATTGTCCAGAAGAGGGACGCCATCTTCGACTGGACAGGCGTCATGGCCGGGACCGCGCTTGTCCCCGTGGTCTATTATGGCGGGGCCGGCTCTTTCGCGCCAGCCGCGCTTGTTCTGCTATTCGCTTTTTTCTTCTACGCGATTGTATCCGGAAGAGAGCTTAAGGATGCCTCCCAGGATACAACGCACAAGGCCTTTGGCCTGGTCTACATCGCCCTGCCGCTTTCGTTTCTAACGCCTCTCCGTGAGATAGAAAACGGCCAATGGTGGCTCCTGTTTCTCCTTATAGTGATATGGTCCAACGACACCTTCGCCTATTTTATCGGCAGGGGTTTGGGCGCTCATAAGCTCGCTTCAGAGATAAGCCCGAAAAAAACGGTCGAAGGCGCGGCGGGCGGCATAATAGGCGGCGCGGCTGTAGCGGTATTGTTCAGCTATCTTGCCGGAATGGGCCTTTCTCCGTTAAACGTCTTTGTGCTGGCTGCTGTAATTGGGATCGTCGCCATGATAGGCGATCTTGCCGAATCGGTGCTTAAAAGGGCCGCGGGAGTCAAGGACTCCGGGGCGATAATCCCAGGCCATGGAGGGGTGCTCGACCGGATAGACAGCCTTCTTTTTTCTGTGCCGCTATTGTATTATTATCTCGCCTGTCAGGTTTAGATATCGATGAAGATAAAAGGATTGGCCATACTCGGCTCGACCGGGTCCATAGGAAGGAATACCCTTCAGGTCGTGCGCATGCACCCGGAGAGGTTCAAGGTCGTGACCCTTGCCGCCGGGAATAACGTGGCCCTTGTAAAAGAGCAGGCAGAGGAGTTCAGGCCAGCCTTCATATCTGTAGCAAGCGAAGAGGCTTCCGAAGCCTTGAAAAGGTCGCTCTCCTTTCAAGTCGAGACAGGCTACGGGGTCGAAGGCGCCATGAAGGCCGCCTCTTTTGACGGGGTTGTGATGGCGGTATCCGCAATATCCGGGGCTGCTGGACTCTTGCCGACGATGGCCGCCATAAGGGCAGGGGTAGACCTGGCCCTTGCCAACAAGGAGGCCCTTGTCCTTGCCGGAAGCCTCGTCATTGACGAGGCCGCCAGGCGCGGCGTAAAGATAATCCCGATAGACAGCGAACATTCGGCTGTTTTTCAGTCCCTCCTTGGCCACAGGAAGGAGGATGTCAAAAGGATAATACTTACTGCCTCAGGCGGGCCGTTCCTCACAAGGCCAGTCGATACCCTTGAAAGGGCGACCCCGGAAGAGGCATTGAACCACCCCAGGTGGAAGATGGGCAGGAAGATAAGCATAGATTCAGCCACGCTTTTCAACAAGGGGCTCGAAGTCATAGAGGCGAGGTGGCTTTTCGCGCTCCCTCCCGAGAAGATATCGGTTGTAATACACCCCCAGTCGATAGTACACTCAATGGTTGAATATATAGATGGCTCCATAATGGCGCAGATGAGCAACCCCGACATGCGCGGGGCCATCGCCTATGCCCTTTCGTACCCGGAAAGGGTCCCGTCCGGTACCGAACACCTGGGATTTAGATCTCTTTCCCTTGAGTTCAGCGACCCTGACCCCGAAAGGTTCCCATGCCTTGGGCTCGCTTACGAGGCCTTGAGGCTTGGCGGAGGGGCCCCGGCGGCCCTTAATGCCGCTGACGAGGTGGCGGTGGCGCTATTCCTTGAAGGCAGGATCCCATTTACCGGCATCTACAGGGTTATGTCTCAAGTGCTTGGCAGGCATAAGCCCATGAAAATACAGACAATAGAGGATGTAATAGAGGCCGACAGAACGGCCAGGGAGGCGGCCCAGGAGGCTGCCTCCTCCATATCAGACAGGACATAGTATATAATAGAAAAATGACAACTTTTATCTCTTTTCTAATCGTTCTTGGGATCCTGATATTCATCCACGAGCTGGGCCATTTCGCGGTCGCCAAGGCTTGCGGAGTCGGCGTTGAGAAGTTCTCTTTGGGCTTTGGTCCAAAATTGATCGGCGTAAGAAGGGGTGAGACCGAGTACAGGATATCGGCGCTTCCTCTTGGCGGCTACGTCAAGATGGTCGGCGAGGCGCCCGGTGAGGAGATAACAGAGGAGTTAAGGGCAAAATCCTTTACGCATAAGCCTGTGTGGAAGAAGGCGGCTATAGTTGCCGCAGGGCCGGTCATGAACCTGGTGCTCGCGATAGCCCTCCTTCCGGTCATCTTCATGATAGGCATACAGGTGCCCCTGTACCTTGAAAAGCCTGCCCAAGCCGGCTATGTTGTCCCGGGAGACGCCGCTTCAAAGGCTGGCATCAGGAACGGCGACATCATAAACACGGTAAACGGCAAGGCGATAAAGACCTGGGAGGAGCTCCTTGGAGCCCTTACGATGAGCCCTGGCAAAACACTTGAGGTAGGGTTCTTGAGGGACGGGCAGAGGCTCAATGCCTCGCTTGTCCCTGAGACCTCAGAGAAGACCGGGGCCGGCTACGGTGGCCTGTACCCGCCGATGGAGCCTGTGATCGGCGATATATCCCCCGGGTTTCCCGCGAAAGAGGCGGGGCTTAAGCCCGGCGATAGGATAATATCCGTCAATGGCACCCCGATTGTCCACTGGGCAGAGCTCGAAGTGGCTATACACAAAAGCGGCGATAAAAAGACATTTGTGATAAGGAGGGGGGCCGAGGAGCTGAGCCTTGTGATAACGCCCAGGTACAGCGAAGAGGCGAAGGCCTACCTCGTCGGCATATCCAGGCAGGAAGATCAGGTCCTTAGGCGCTACGGCCTGATCGAGTCCATTGATAAGGGGGTCTCATCCGGCATAGATATGACCTCCAAGCTTTTTGTGGTAATAAAGGGCCTTGTCCTGGGCGAGTATTCCCTTAAGACGCTTGGCGGCCCGATCATGATAGCCCAGGTCGCGGGCAAGGCCGCGGAGAGCGGCCTTGTGGATATCCTTTCTCTCGTGGCCTTCCTGAGCCTCCAGCTCGGCATAATAAACCTTTTCCCGATACCGGTGCTGGACGGCGGCCATATCGTCTTTTTCAGCATCGAGGCCGTAAAGGGCAGCCCCTTGAGCGAGAAGTTCATGACGGTTGCTCAGCAGGTAGGCATCGCGCTCCTTGTCGCGCTCATGGTCCTTGTCACCTACAACGACCTTTTCAGGATTTTCGGATAGCTATTGAAGGTCCTATCGATCGACACCTCTTCCTCGTCGGGCTCCATAGCCCTTATCGAGGACAGAAGGCTCATTTCAGAATGGACTGTCGGGGACGCCGGGACGCACTCGAACTGGCTCCTTGGTTCAATAAAGTCCCATCTGGAAAGCGCCCGATGTCCTGTGGCCGCTATCGACATCTTCGCGGCTGATATCGGCCCAGGCTCGTTCACCGGCTTGAGGATCGGGATATCCACTCTAAAAGGCCTTGCCTGGTCCACTGGAAGGAAGGTGGCCGGTGTCTCGACCCTTGCCTCCCTCGCCATGAATATCCCTTATTCCAGAAAGATGGTATGCCCGGTGCTTGACGCTCGAAAGGGCGAGGTATATGCCGCCCTTTACGATACCGTCTCGGGCCTTCCAAGGGCCGTGCTGCCCGATTCGGTCATGAGCCCTGACGACCTGGTGAAGACCGTCTCGGAGATGAACCTCGGAGATGATATAATCTTTCTTGGGAGCGGCCTTACCGCCTACCTCGATATCTTTAGCGACGCCCTGGGCGGCGCTAAAGTCGCCAGTCAGCCGCTCTGGCAGATAAAGGCAGCGAACGTCGGCCTCCTGGCGTTTGACCGTTTGGATGAGGCGGTAGAGCCTGCGGCGCTTTCCCCGATATATCTTAGGAAATCCGAGGCGGAGCTTAAAAGGCCGTCATGATTGTTTGTATGGACTTAGTGACAATAACGGTATAAAAAATCATTTTTACTATTGTTTTTGGCAAAATATCTGTTTAGTATCAAATTGACAAAGCATTCCCGGTTAGGTTATTATAAAATATCTGCATTTGCCCTTAAAAATTAAGGGCTTTAAAGGCTCTTTTGTGAAGGAAGGCGCAATTATAAGTATTTAAATCAAAGTGGGCGCGGTTAAGATAACCCATCCAAAACCTTCAGGTGGAAAAAAGGTGGCTTTTATGGAAAAACGCGACGAGATCGTCAAAAAGCTTCTTGATGAGGACGAGGGGTTCAGAAAGACCTTTAAGACCCACCAGGATTACGAGAACAAGATAGCCAAGATGGAGAAGAAGCCGACCCTGAGCCCTAATGAGAAGATGGAGAAGAACAGGCTCAAGAAGCTCAAGCTCGCATTGAAAGACGAGATGGAAAAGAGGCTCTCCGATTACAGAAGGCATTGAGAAAGGGGCAACACGCACTCGAGATGGCAAATCGCAGCGACAGGATAAAAAAAGGGCTTGAAAGGGTCCCGCACAGGGCCCTGCTCTACGCCACAGGCGTTCCCACAGGGGAGATGAAAAAGCCCTTCATAGGGATAGCCTCAAGCTTTACAGACCTCATACCAGGCCACGTCGGGATGAGGGACCTTGAAAGGTTCATAGAAAAAGGCGTCCACACCGGCGGCGGATACCCCATGCTCTTCGGCCTGCCAGGGATATGCGACGGGATAGCCATGGGGCACAGGGGCATGCACTATTCGCTTCCCTCAAGGGAGCTTATCGCCGACATGGTCGAGACAGTCGCGGAGGCGCACGCCTTTGACGGCCTCGTGCTCCTCACGAACTGCGATAAGATCACGCCCGGCATGCTGATGGCCGCGGCGCGCCTCAATATCCCGTCCATCGTGGTCACGGCCGGTCCAATGCTCACTGGCAGGTACAGGGGCAGGAGGACGTCGTTTATCCGCGACACCTTCGAGGCCATGGGCCGTTTCAGGAAGGGCGAGATAACGAAAGAAGAGCTCAACTCTTGCGAGACAGGGGCCTGCCCAGGCGCCGGCAGCTGCCAGGGGCTCTATACGGCGAATACCATGAGCTGCCTTACTGAGGTTATGGGCATGTCGCTTCCGTTTTGCGGCACTGCGCTTGCCAACTCAGCCGATAAAAGAAGGATAGCCTTTGACAGCGGCGTGCGCATAGTAGAGCTTGTGAAAAAGAACATAACGCCGAGGAAGATACTGACGAAGGCGGCCTTCGAGAACGCCATAAGGGCGGACCTCGCCCTCGGCGGGTCGTCAAATACGGTCCTTCATCTCCTTGCGATAGCGAATGAGGCGGGGGTGAAGCTTCCGCTTGAGGCATTTGATACCTTAAGCCGCACGACCCCTCATATCACGTCCCTTGAGCCGGTCGGCGAATATTACATGGAAGACCTCCACTGGGCTGGCGGTATGGGGGCGCTCCTTTACAGGCTCCGCGGCCTCGTGAAGGACAACCCGACGGTCTCCGGCAAGAAGATAAAGGCGCTTATAGAGAGCGTCGATTTCATCGATGAGAAGGTCATAAAGCCGCTTGGTGAAGCCTACCACAAGGAAGGCGGCATTGCGGTACTGAAAGGCAACATCGCCCCTCTCGGAGCTGTCGTCAAGCAATCCGGCGTAAGCGAGAAGATGATGCGGTTTACAGGCAAGGCCAGGGTCTTTGATTCAGAAGAGGCCGCCATGAAGGCCATACTCGGTCGCCGGATAAAAGCCGGAGAGGTGCTGGTCATAAGGTATGAAGGGCCCAAGGGCGGCCCTGGCATGAGGGAGATGCTCGCTCCGACGGCCACGTTGATGGGCATGGGCCTTGGAGAAAGCGTTGCGCTTATAACAGACGGCAGGTTCTCAGGCGGCACAAGGGGGCCCTGCATAGGGCACATCTCGCCGGAGGCCATGGAGGGCGGCCCCATAGCCCTCGTTAAAGACGGTGATGTGATAGAGCTTGATATCCCGGCGAGGAAGATAGAGCTTAAGGTAAGCGAGAAGGAGCTTGCCGAGAGAAGGAAGGCGTGGAAGATGCCTTCCCCCAAGATAAAGGGCGGTTGGCTCGCCAGGTACGCAAAGGTGGTAACGTCAGCGAATACCGGCGCGGTTGTAAAGGGCTGAGCGGAAAAACGGGACGGATAATGAAATGAACAAGAGAAGCGGCGCTGAGATTTTGATCGAATGTCTCATCAAGGAAGGCGTTGACACCGTATTCGGCTTCCCGGGCGGGGCGGTGCTCCCCATATATGACGCGCTCTATGACGCCTCGTTAAGGCACATACTCGTAAGGCACGAGCAGGGGGCGGTACACATGGCGGACGGCTACGCGAGGGCGAACGGCAAGCCCGGCGTCGTCATCGTAACCTCAGGCCCCGGAGCCACCAATACCGTTACAGGCATCGCCACGGCCTACATGGACTCTATCCCGATTGTGGTATTCACCGGGCAGGTGCCAACGGCCCTCATAGGGAACGACGCCTTCCAGGAGGCCGATATCGTCGGCATCACCAGGCCGTGCACAAAGCACAACTACCTGATCAAGGACGTGAGGGACCTGCCGAGGATAGTGAAGGAGGCCTTCTACATCGCTACTACCGGAAGGCCGGGGCCCGTGCTCGTCGATATCCCGAAAGACGTTCTTAACGACAGGCTGCAGGAATATAAATACCCTGAAAAGGTCACTATCGACAGCTATCAGCCCAATTACAAGGGGCATCCTGGCCAGATAAAGAGGGCGATCGACCTGATACTTTCCGCCAAGAGGCCGGTAGTGTACGCTGGAGGCGGGGTGATCCTGTCGGATGCGTCGGAAGAGCTTTTGTCCTTTTCTGAGAAGCTCGGCATCCCGACCACATTGACCCTCATGGGCCTCGGCGCCTTCCCGGGCACCCATCCTCTTTTCATGGGTATGCTCGGCATGCACGGCACCTATTGCGCCAACATGGCTGTCACAAACACCGACTGCCTCATAGCCGTCGGCGCGAGGTTCGACGACAGGGTGACGGGCAAGATAGACGAGTTCGCTCCGTACGCCAGCATAGTGCACATAGACATAGACCCGACCTCCATCAGCAAGAACGTCAAGGTTGATATCCCGATAGTCGGGGATGTAAAGACGGTCTTGAAGGAGATCATCAAGGCCCTCCCCAAGTCGCTCAAGGAGCAGAGGAAGGGCATCGAGGGCTGGCGTAACGAGGTAGCCGGGTGGGACGCCAACCACAGGCTGTCTTATAAGCAGGAGCCAAAGGGCAAGATAAAGCCTCAGTTCGTCATCGACAAGCTCTACGACCTGACCGGCGGGGACGCCATAATCACGACCGAGGTCGGGCAGAACCAGATGTGGGCCGCCCAGTTCTTTAAATATGACAAGGCGCGCACCTTCCTTACGTCAGGCGGCCTTGGCACCATGGGCTTTGGCTTCCCCGCGGCCATAGGAGCGCAGATAGCCTTCCCAGGGAAGACCGTCGTGGACATAGCGGGTGACGGGTCTTTGCAGATGAACATACAGGAGCTCGCCACAGCCGTGCAGTACAAGCTTCCGGTCAAGGTGGTGATACTCAACAACATGGTCCTCGGGATGGTCAGGCAATGGCAGGAGCTCTTCTATCAGAAGAGGTACTCCCATACCTGCATCTCGGTTGCCCCGGACTTCGTAAAACTCGCCGAGGCCTATGGGGCGGCGGGCTTGAGGGCCACGAAGCCTGAAGAGGTAGAGAAGGTGCTGCGGCAGGGGCTGGCGATAAAGGGCAAGCCCGTGCTCATGGACTTCAGGGTCGACCAGTTCGAGGGGGTCTACCCGATGGTCCCTGCCGGCCAGCCCATCAACAAGATGCTGCTCGTTTAAGTTTGAGTTTTTCCGGAGGTTTTTTTGTGCGCCATACGATATCAGTGCTTGTCACGAACGAATTCGGTGTCCTCTCAAGGATATCGGGGCTCTTCTCCGGTAGGGGCTTTAACATTGAGAGCCTCTCCGTAGCGGAAACCCTCGACCCCCAGATATCCCGGATGACCATAGTCACGAGCGGGGACGACAAGGTCTTAGAGCAGATAAACAAGCAGCTCAACAAGCTCGTAAACGTCATCAAGGTCTATGATTTCACGAGCGAAGAGCATATCGAAAGGGAGCTTGCCCTCATAAAGGTGAACCTCACGGCGGAGACCAGGGCAGAGATAATATCTATCGTTGACATATTCAGGGCCAAGGTCGTCGACGTGAGCCCGCGCACCTACACGGTAGAGATAACAGGGGATGAGGAGAAGATAAGGGCCATGACAGAGCTTCTTCGCCCCTTCGGGATAAAGGAAATAGTCAGGACCGGCAGGGTGGCGATGGCCAGAAGCCCGAAGCAGAAGTGATACTTACTACGAAAAATCCTTAGGAGGACGCTGATTAATGAAGGTCTATTATGACAAGGACGCCAATCTGGAGAAGATAAAGTCCAAGAAGGTCGCTGTCATCGGTTTCGGGAGCCAGGGGCACGCTCACTCTCAGAACCTGAATGATAGCGGCGTTGACGTGGTCGTCGGCTTGAGGAAGGACGGCGGGTCGTGGAAGAAGGCCGAGGCCGCCGGGCTTAAGGTCATGAACGTGGCGGATGCGGTAAAAGGGGCTGACGTGGTCATGGTCCTCGTGCCGGACGAGCTGCAGGGCGACCTCTACAAGACCGAGATAGGCCCGAACCTCAGGAAGGGCGCTTACCTTGCCTTCGCGCACGGCTTCAGCATCCATTTCTCGCAGATAACGCCCGATAAGTCCAGTAACATCTTCATGGCGGCGCCCAAGGGGCCGGGACACCTTGTGAGGCACGAGTACACCAGGGGCGCCGGAGTACCGACACTTGTGGCCGTCCACCAGGACGCCTCCGGTGATACTTTAGAGATCGCTCTCGCTTACGCGAGCGCCATCGGCGGGGGCAGGGCTGGCATAATAGAGACCAACTTCAAGGACGAGACCGAGACCGACCTTTTCGGAGAGCAGGCGGTACTGTGCGGCGGCGTGAGCGCCCTCATACAGGCCGGCTTTGAAACGCTCACCGAGGCGGGCTACCCGCCGGAGATGGCCTACTTCGAGTGCCTGCATGAGATGAAGCTCATCGTCGACCTCATCTACGAAGGCGGCATATCGAACATGAGGTACTCGATAAGCAATACCGCCCAGTATGGCGACCTCACCAGAGGGCCGCGCATAATCACGGATGAGACCAAGAAAGAGATGAAGAAGATCCTCCGCGAGATACAGTCCGGCGAGTTCGCGAGGGACTGGATATTGGAGAACAGGGCGAATAAGCCCCTCTTTACCGCCCTCACGAGGATGGGACAGGAGCACAAGATAGAGGAAGTAGGCTCAAGGCTTCGCGACATGATGCCCTGGCTCAAGAAGGGGAAGATAGTAGACAAGGCAAGGAACTGACAAGCCGCTACGAGGGTTGTTCATAGATACCCTCCCCGTCAGGGGAGGGTATCTATTTAATAGAAGGCAGTTTACGGAGGTTTTTAGTTGGCAAGGATCCCGGTTGCCAGGGAAGGTTATCCCTTTATACTGGCGGCGTTATTTTGTATAATTGTTATATGGATTGCGGGCTTGGTATGGTTGGAGCTGTTTTTCGCGCCTTTGGGCGTTTTCGTTCTGGCTTTTTTCAGGGACCCGGAAAGGGTTGTTCCGGCAGACGCGAACGCGATAATAAGCCCCGCCGATGGCAAGGTGATAAAGGTGGAGCGGGTAAGGGATGAAAAGTTCCTTAAAGCCGAGGTGCTGCGTATCTGTATATTCATGAACGTCTTCAACGTCCATGTGAACAGGGTCCCTGCCTCAGGCAGGGTCGTTGACGTCATATACAACCCTGGAAAGTTCTTCAACGCCTCGCTCGACAAGGCCTCGCTTCACAACGAGCAGAACGCCGTCATAATGGAGGCTGAAAACGGCAGGAGGTTCGCCTTCAACCAGATAGCCGGCCTCATAGCCAGAAGGATAGTCTGCTACGCGAAGGCCGGGATGAGCTTCGAGAAGGGGCAGAGGTTCGGGCTTATAAGGTTCGGTTCGAGGGTAGACGTATATCTGCCAGCCGGCTGCACCCCGACGGTAAAGGTCGGGGAGAAGGTCAGGGCTGGCTCTTCAATACTGGGGTGCTGGGATGCTTGATAACGAGATAAATATCGAGAACAGCCAGAAGAAAAAGATCAAGAAGGGGGTCTATCTCCTTCCGAACCTGATTACCTCGGCGAGCCTTTTCGGCGGCTTTTACGCCATCATCGCCTCGCTCGACGGCAACTTCGAGTACGCCGCGATAGCCATCATAATATCCGGCATACTCGACGGCCTGGACGGCAGGATAGCAAGGCTCACCGGGTCGAGCAGCAAGTTCGGGGTCGAGTATGATTCTCTGGCCGACCTCATAGCCTTCGGGCTCGCCCCTGGAGTGCTCGTCTTCACATGGGCATTGAGGCCTTTCGGAAGGTACGGATGGCTCGCCGCGTTCCTGTACGTCGTATGCGGGGCTTTGAGGCTGGCGCGGTTCAACGTCCAGATAACCACCGTAGAGAGCAAGCGCTTCAACGGCCTTCCGATCCCTGCCGCGGCCGCTCTCGTCTGCACGACCGTCCTCATGTTCTTCTATATCGGCAGGGGCGAGGAGATGGTCAAGCACGTGACCGTGCTCGTGATCGTCTACGCGCTGGCCTTCCTCATGATAAGCAACGTGCACTATTACAGCTTCAAGGAGTTTAGCCTCTCACAGAGGATGCCTTTCAGGTTTCTTGTCGGGCTTATCTTCCTATTGATAGTCGTGGCCGCGAACCCGCAGCTGATGCTATTCCTTCTTACCTTCGGGTACGTGGCCTCCGGGCCGATAACGACCTTGATAGACAGGAGAAGGAAGATAAACTTAAAAGCGCCCGCCAAGGACAGGCGAGAGCCTAAAGAGGCCGGGGCCAACAGGTAGGAAGATGACGGAGAACAGGGTAAGGATATTCGATACCACTTTAAGGGACGGTGAGCAGTCCCCCGGCGCCTCTATGAACGCCGAGGAGAAGATAACCGTCGCCAAGCAGCTCGCCAAGCTCGGCGTAGACGTAATAGAGGCGGGTTTCGCCTATAGCTCTCCGGGGGACTTCGACAGCGTAAGGAGGATAGCGCACGAGGTCGAGGGGCCTGTCATCTGCAGCCTGGCGAGGTGCAAGCCGGAGGACATAGACGCCGCCGCCGCCGCTCTCAAGGGCGCTCCAAAAACAAGGATACACACCTTTATCTCGACCTCTGAAATACATCTCAAGCACCAGTTCAGGCTGACTCAGAAGCAGGCGCTTGAACGGGCCATAGAGATGGTCAAGATGGCGCGGGGGCACATGGAGGACGTGGAGTTCTCGGCCATGGACGCCTCCCGCACAGAGCCAGCCTTCCTCTATGAGATGATAGAGGCTGTAATAGAGGCCGGGGCGTGTACGGTCAACATACCGGATACCGTCGGCTACGCCCTCCCTGAGCAGTTCGGCGCGCTCATAAGGGGCATAAGGGAGAACGTAAGGAACATCGACAGGGCCGTGATATCGGTACACTGCCATAATGACCTGGGGCTTTCGGTAGCTAATTCGCTCGCGGCCGTGGTGAACGGCGCCAGACAGATCGAGTGCACTATAAACGGCATCGGCGAGAGGGCGGGTAACGCCTCTCTCGAAGAGATAGTCATGATACTCAAGACCAGAAAGGACATCCTCGGCCTTGACACAGGCATCGTGACGGAGCAGATATACCCGACGAGCAGGCTCGTAAGCGGCATAACGGGCATCATGGTGCAGCCCAACAAGGCCATCGTCGGCGACAACGCTTTTGCGCACGAGTCCGGCATACACCAGGACGGCCTCTTGAAGGATAAGTCGACCTACGAGATAATGGTGCCCGAGTCGGTCGGCATCTCCCGCTCCACGCTCGTCATGGGAAAGCACTCCGGGCGGCACGCCTTCAAGACAAGGCTCGCCGAGCTCGGCTACGAGCTTTCCACAGAGGGGCTCGACAAGGCATTCGAGAGGTTCAAGAAGCTCGCTGACCAGAAAAAAGAGGTCTTTGACGAGGACATCGAGGCCATAGTCCAGGACGAGGTCCTTCGTATAGAAATGCCCGACAGGTACAGGCTCGTAAAGCTCAATGTGAAGAGCGGCACCGACACCACCCCTTCCGCCGAGGTCGAGATGGAGGTCGGGGGCGCGACCGTAAAGGAGTCCGGATCCGGCGACGGGCCGGTTGACGCGGCCTATAACGTCATCGCGAAGATAACCGGCACGAAGAGTACGCTCCTCAAGTACTCCGTAAACGCCATCACAGGCGGCACTGACGCGCAGGGAGAGGTCACGGTGAGGCTCAGGGAGGGCGAGCAGATCGTCCTCGGCCAGGGCTCGCATACCGATATAATAGTGGCGAGCGCGAAGGCATATATAAACGCGCTCAACAGGCTCGAGTACAGGAAGAAGGACAGGCGCGAAAGCCTGGTGTTGTAAACTATCGCGGACATGTTCGTCTTTTTAAAGGCGGTCAGTGTCTATTTAATCCCTTGAGAAAGTGAGAGGTTGCTGAAGACTTTATGAGGCAGATGACGATTACAGAGAAGATCCTCGCCAGGCACGCCGGTTTGAAAGAGGTAGCTCCAGGACAGCTCATCAACGCGAAGGTCGATATCGCCCTTGGCAACGACATAACGGCTCCGATAGCCATCCATGAGTTCAAACGGATCGGCGCGAAGAAGGTATTCAACAGAAATAAGGTCGTGCTTGTACCCGACCACTTCACCCCTAATAAGGACATAAAGAGCGCAACACAGGTGAAGATACTGCGCGACTTCGCTAAAGAGCAGAAGCTTACCCATTACTTCGAGGGCGGGGACGTGGGTGTCGAGCACGCGCTCCTTCCCGAGAAGGGCATAGTGCTCCCCGGCGACGTGGTCATAGGGGCGGACTCACACACCTGCACATACGGGGCGCTCGGCGCCTTCTCAACCGGTGTAGGCTCTACCGACCTGGCCGCGGTCATGGTCACAGGACAGATATGGTTCAAGGTGCCGGAGTCGATGAGGTTCGTCTTCAGAGGAAAGCTCAATAAATGGGTGGGCGGCAAGGACCTGATACTCAGGGTCATCGGCGACATAGGCGTCGACGGCGCGCTCTACAAGGCGATGGAATTATGCGGCCCGGTGATAGAGAAGCTCTCGATGGAATCCAGGATGACCATGTGTAACATGGCGATAGAAGCTGGGGCGAAAAGCGGCATAATAGCCCCTGACGCCGCCACAAAGGCTTACGTCGAGAAGAGGGCCGAAAGGCCATACAAGTTTTACGAGAGCGACCCAGACGCGCAGTATTGCAAGACCATCGAGTACGACTGCTCGAAGATAGAGCCGACGGTTGCGTGCCCGCACCTTCCTGAGAACACGAAGAACGTCTCGGAGCTTAAGAACATCACCATAGACCAGGTCATCATAGGCTCGTGCACCAACGGCAGGCTTGAGGACTTGAAGGTAGCGGCGAAGATATTAAAGGGCAAGAAGGCCGCCAAGTACGTAAGGCTCATCGTAATACCGGCGACCCCGCTCATCTACAGCGAGGCGATGAAGCTCGGTTACTTTGACATATTCCTCAAGGCAGGCGCGGTCATAAGCCCGCCCACCTGCGGCCCGTGCCTCGGCGGCCACATGGGCATACTCGCCGCCGGAGAGAGGGCTGTTGCCACCACGAACAGGAACTTCGTCGGAAGGATGGGCGACCCCAAAAGCGAGGTCTACCTCGCCAGCCCGGCTATCGCCGCGGCATCAGCCGTAATGGGCAGGATAGCTCACCCTGACGAGGTATCAAAGTAAGGATGTCTTGAGGGCCGGGCTTTGAAAGCCATACCATGAGAAGATCCCGTCCCTCGCATTACTTCCTTTATGACTTGCTTGCACCGCTCTATGACCTGGGCGTAAGGCTTGCCGCGCTCCCATTTGGCGGTGAGGAGGCCTTGAGGAGAAGGCTCCTTGATGAGGCAGGCATAAAAGAGGGGCAGCGGGTCCTGGAGATATTTTCAGGTACTGCCACGCTCTCCGTAATGGCCGCGAGGATGGGCGCGAGCGTTACAGCCCTTGACGTAACCCATGGCATGCTCAAGGCCGCGGGAGTTAAGGCAAAGGGCGCCGGGGTACGGATGGGCCTTGTTAGGGGTGAAGCTCAAGCCCTGCCTTTTACAGACGCCTCTTTTGACAGGGTCATCGCCTCAATGGGGCTTCACGAGGCAGCGCCTTCCGCCGCGATGGTGGCGCTTGGTGAGGCAAAAAGGGTCATTAAAGACGGCGGCACGCTCGCCATACTCGATTTTCACAGGGCGGAAGGGGCCGCAACAAGGGCGGCACAATCGCTCTTGTTCACGTTCTTCGAGGGAGATTGCGCGAAGGAATGGGTGAGGGGAGACCTGCAGTCGCTCCTTACAGGCCTCGGTTTCAGAGACTTCAGGCGTTCATTTTTCCTGAACAGGTTTTTGCAGCTCGTAACGGTAAAGAAAACATAAAAGAATTTTTTTGAGGTGAGCAGATGAACTTCAAGGGCAAGGTCTGGAAATTCGGAGCCGACATCGATACCGACAAGATAATCCCGGCAAGGTATCTCAATACGTCCGACCCGAAGGAGCTGGCAAACCACTGCATGGAGGACGAAGACCCGTCGTTCGCTTCAAAGGTAGAGCCTGGGGACATAATACTGGCAGACAAGAACTTCGGCTGCGGCTCGTCGAGGGAGCACGCGCCCATAGCTATTAAGGCCGCCGGGGTCGCCTGCGTCATAGCCAAGAGCTTCGCGAGGATATTCTACAGGAACTCTTTCAACATGGGGCTTTCCATACTCGAATCCGAAGAGGTTTTCGCCTCAACGGACCAGGGAGACATACTCGAGGTTGATATCGCTAGCGGCAAGATAGTAAACCTCACCAAAGGCAGGAGCTTTATGGCCCGGCCTGTGCCGCCTTTCATGCAGGAGCTTATAAAGGCAGGCGGGCTCATGGAGTCGATAAGGAAGAGGGGGAATATATGAAGAGAGAAGGGGCTAAAAGCCAGGTCCTCTCCACCGAGAAGCTCCACATAGAGAACAAGACGATATTTGTGGACCTTAAGGAAAACGAGGGTGGAAAGTTCCTGCAGATAGCCGAGCTCTCGAACGACAGGCGCTCAACGGTCGTCATACCCTTGAGCGGCCTTGCAGCTTTCATGGAAGTCCTGCAGAAGATAGCTGGCGGCACGTTTTAAGCGTAGCGTACCGCCAGCCATACTTGTATAAAGGACCTTGTCCCTGTTTTCGCGCGCATCTATAATTCTTCCAAGGAGCAACTGAAGTGAAAAGGTTCAATGTCGCGGTATTGCCCGGAGACGGGATAGGCCCTGAGATAATGGGCGAGGCCATAAAGGTCCTCAAGGCCGTCGGGAAAAAATTCAACGTCGAGTTCGTTCTTGCCGAGGCACTTGTCGGAGGCGCTTCGATAGACGCCTACGGAAATCCCCTTACAGATGACGTATTGAAGCTCGCCCTCGGGAGCGACGCGGTCATGCTCGGGGCCGTGGGCGGCACCAAGTGGGAAGCACTTGATTATTCGATCAGGCCGGAGAGGGCTCTTCTGGCATTGAGGAAAGAGCTGGGACTCTTTGCGAATCTGAGGCCCGCGAAGATATACAACGAGCTGATAGAAGCCTCTACGCTGAAGGCGGAGGTCATTGAAGGAGTTGACCTGCTTGTCGTGAGGGAGCTTACGGGCGGGCTCTATTTCGGCACACCAAAGGGGATCGAGAAGCTACCTGACGGCACCGAACGCGGGGTCAACACTATGGTCTACACCACCCCGGAGATAGAGCGCATCGCCAAGGTAGGCTTTGAAGTCGCCAGGAAACGCGGGAAGAAGCTCTGCAGCGTGGACAAGGCAAACGTGCTTGAGACGACCGAGCTCTGGAGGAAGGTCGTCGTCAGGATGAGCAGGGAGTACCCCGATATCGAGCTAAGCCACATGTACGTCGACAACTGCGCCATGCAGCTCATAAGGAACCCGAAGCAGTTCGACGTCATAGTGACCGAGAACACCTTCGGCGATATATTGTCTGACGAGGCCTCGATGTTGACGGGCTCTATAGGCATGCTCCCGTCGGCGAGCCTTGGGGCCGAGAAGAACAGGGCCATGTACGAGCCCATACACGGCAGCGCCCCTGACATAGCTGGCAAGGGGATAGCGAACCCCATCGCGACCATCCTTTCGGCTGCGATGATGCTCAAGTACTCGTTTGACATGAACGAGGCTTCTGACATCATAGAGAGCGCCGTAGAGAAGGTGCTCGCCAAGGGCTACAGGACCGCCGATATCATGCAGCCAGGAAAGAAAAGGGTCAGCTGTGTTGAGATGGGTGAGGCGGTGTTGAACGAGCTGTAAGATTAAATGTCGTTATAACCGCCCCGCCTTTCGGCGGGGCTTTTTTTTTGCCCTGGTTATTTACCGAGCCAGTCCCTTAATATCATGATAGCCCCGCGTTTATCGAGCGGTTCGTTGTTGTTGCCGCACTTTGGGTCCTGCGTGCAAGAGGGGCAGGCTACTTCGCATGAGCACTCCTCCATGAGGGCCGCGGTAGACGAGAACCAGTCCCGTACACACTCGAAGCCCCTTCTGGTGAGGCCTACCCCGCCCTCGTGGCCGTCATATATGAATATGGCCGCGCTGCCAAGGTCGGTGTTCATGGGGTAGCTTACGCCGCCAAGGTCCATCCTGTCGCAGAGCGCAAAGAGAGGCAGGGCCGCTATCGCCGCGTGCTCTGCCGCGTGGAGCGCGCCGCCGGTGCTGAAGCCTTTTCTTTTTATCCCGTCAAGGATGTCCTCGCCCACCTTCATCCATATGCCGGTCGTGGTAAATACCGATGGCGGGAGTTCAAGCGGAAATTCTCCCAGCCCCTGCTCTGTGTAGATCTGCTTTTTCCTGTAGCCGAGGATACGCTCGGTTATCCTGAGCCTGCCGAATTTGACGATAGTATTCCTGAGTTCAATTGAATCGTCCTCTGAAAGTATCTCCGATTCTTCGTTGGTTATGGCACGCGTGTAATACATGACGTCATTGGCCGGCCTGCAGAGGACCACTCTGTCGCGCATGTCCAATTTATGTACTCTGTACTGCATGCCCTTGTGTAGATAGATGGCGCCGGGGTGGAGGTCGTAGAGGACCCGTGACGAGCTTGACTCGCCAAGGAGCGTCCCGTCCTCTTTTATGATCGAGTAGGCCTCGCCGGCCTCCCTTATCGATACCTCCATCTGAGGGTATTTCCTGCGGGAGAACCAGACGTCGAGCTTGCCGCGCCTTATCTTGCCTTCCGCCTCAAGCTCTGCAATGAGCGGGGCTAACCTAGGCACATTATAAAACCGGTCGTCCGCCTTCAAGTACCGCTCTGTAGCCGCGCATAGCAGATGAGATTTCGTTATGGGCCTGTTCTCAGGGTCGAGCACCGCCGCCTCGGACCTGCGCCTGAAAAAGTCGGCGGGGTTTCTCATGAAGTACTGGTCGAGGGCGTCGGCAAGGCCGACCATGACAATCAGGGAATCCCGGCCGCTCCTTCCCACGCGCCCGCTCCTCTGCCAGGTCGAGCTTACGGTGCCTGGGTAGCCGACCAGTATGCAGACGTCAAGGCCGCCTATGTCCACTCCCAGCTCAAGCGCGCTCGTTGAGATAACGCCCGAGAGCTCGCCGTTAAAGAGGCGCCTTTCTATCTCGCGCCTTTCTTCAGGCAGGAACCCAGCGCGGTATGAGCTTATCGATTCCCTTATGTCGCGGTAGCCGTCGTTTATCCAGGAGTGCATAAGCTCGGTTATCTTTCTCGCCTTTGTGAAGGCGATGGTCTTGAAGCCAGAGCGCACCGATGACGCGAAAAGGCGGGTCGCAACCGTATAAGGGCTTACGCCGAACGAAGGATTAAGGAAGACGAAATGTCGGGTGCCCTGCGGCGCGCCGCTTTTACTTATCGTCTCGAATTCCAGCCCGGTGAGCATGTGGGCAAGCTCACCGGGGTTTGCTATGGTAGCGGAGCAGGCGATAAAGACCGGGTCGCTCCCGTAGAGCCTCGCGACCCTCCGGAGCCTCCGGAGGACGTTTGCCACATGAGAGCCGAATACCCCCCTGTAGGTGTGTACCTCGTCCACTATCACGTACTTGAGGTTTTTAAGGAACCGTTCCCATTTCTGGTGGAACGGGTTTATGGCGAGGTGGATCATGTCCGGGTTTGTGAGGACTACCGCCGGCGGAGATTCGCGTATCTTTTTCCTCCTGTACGCGCTTGTGTCCCCGTCGTATATCTCTGATATGCCCGGGGTATAAGCCTTTCTCCTGCCTTTTCCCGCGCTCTCATGCTGAGGGAGCGGCAGCCTGGAGGCAAGCTCGCGAAAGGCCCCGAGCTGGTCCTGCTCAAGGCCCTTAAGTGGAAAGATATACATGGCCCTTGCCTCAGGGTCTTTGAGTATCGCCTCGGCAACCGGGATATTATAGATAAGGCTCTTGCCGCTCGCGGTCGGGGTCATGACGACCACGTTCCTGCCCTGCCTTACGAGGTCGATGCCCTCTGCCTGATGGCTGAAGAGGCCATCGATACCGAGTGAGGTGAGGGCCGCTTTTACCTCCTGGCTCAACGGCTCCGATGTCTCGGCAAGGAGAGGCTCGCGTGATGGCAACACCTCGTGATGGACCACTTCCTTAAGGTCTGCCCTGCCCGTTATCTCGTCTATGAACGCTTTGATATCCACTCTAAAATATTATCATCTCGCGCCTTGCTTTGCCATGTTTGAGGGGAGTAATCAGGGTTGAGAGGGCAGGGCTACCGGCTTAAGGTCATTTGCGGCAAGTTCACGCTCGATCTTCGCCATGACGGTCTCAGGTGAGGAGACTATCCCCTTCGTGGATAGATGCAGGTTTACGCAGACGATAGAATCCGAGTCGTCCACCCTGTAGGCCAGGAGATAGTAAGGGCCGTAGAACCGGAGAGAGATTGCGATCAGCACGATGATGCCGCCTATCCAGAGGAGCGGTACGCCGGGGTCGTACCTGTAACTCAATAGAGCAGATTCGGTGTAGTCCGCAAGGCTTATGACCGTCCCGTCAACGATTACGGAATCCCCAAGCCTTAATCTGGCGGCATCATCGCTATCCTCATATTTTACCGTTACATACGGGGTGAGCTCCTCGACAGTGCCGTCAAGCCTCGTTACATTGCCGTAACGAAGCCTGCCAAGTAAAAGTGTAGACGTGCTCCCCGGTATCAGGACCGTGTTATCCGCCTTCGCTTCGAGGAGTATAGGGCTGCCGTTTATGCTGAGCTTCAATGCCTGCTCAAAGCCGAGTATATAAAAGGCGTAACCGCCGTACTTAAGCGGCTTGTTTGTCTCGATATCTTCTTCGGCGAGTGTGGAGCTGCTGCGCAATACCTTGACGCGCGCCTTCCGGACTGTCGGGAAGAGCTGGTCGTCTTCGATCCTGTACTGGGGGGCTCGCCAGCCGAGCCCGATGGCGAGCCTCGATTTTCTGTCACCGGGGTAATCGAGCACCGGCGTTTCGACATACTCGGTTGAAAGGCCATCAAGAAGGAGATGAAAGTCGCTTTGAGCGCTCTTCTCCTGCCAGATGGACTGAGCGTTGCCTGTTGTAGAAGGCATGACAGTTTGAGGCGAGCCCGCCTTAAGGGCCATCGTATCATCATAGGCGAAGAGGAATGTAAAGACGAGCCCTGCCATGCAGACTACGAAGCCTGCGTGGTAGCCCCACGTCAACCAGCGGTAAGGAAGGCCTTTTTCCATCACAGTCCAGAGGCCATCCTTATCGACGAGCCTGAAACCGAGGAGCTCTTTTACAACCCGTCTAACCTCTTCGTGCGCGCGATTAGCGTCCTGCGTTACGAGGAAGCTTTTATCCGGCTCGAAGGGGCCGGGGAAGGTCCTTTGGGCGAAAAGGGATTTGTACCTTCCAAAGGTGCAGATGACGAGGTTGAGAATAAATAAAGCGGCGAGGAAGAGGAAGATTGGCGATGAAAAGAGGTCGAGCAGGCCTAACGCCTCTACTGGAAAGACGAAGCTGCCGCCATCATTAATGTAATCGTCCATATCAGCGCCCTGCGGGAATATGCTTCCAGCCATGAAGGAGAGGGCGAGGAGGCCGAGGATAATAATCGAGGTCTCGACAGATGAGAGCTTTTTATACGACAAGGCAAGAACGCCTCTCAGCCGCCTCACGATGACATCTCGCCGTACGATCTTGACCATCTCCTTTAGCATAGGCTACACCGCATAGACGTGCAGGCCCGGTATGCCAAGGAGGCTGGCGAGCCAGTTGGCACCAGGGAAGGTCATGAGCATGCAAGCGAAGCCCAGGAGGTTGAAAAATGAGGCTGGAAGGCCCTTGAGCGTCGGGACCGCCTTTGCATGCAGATAGATGGCGAAGACAAACCATGTTACAAGCGACCATGCCTCAAACGGATCCCATATCCAATACTTGCCCCACGCCGCGTTTGCCCATGCCGCGCCAGATAACAGGCCGAAGGTAAGAAGCGGAAAGCCGAAGAGGACGAGCTTCATGGAAGCGTCATGAAAACCATCCATCATCCCTGCTGTAAGTCCGTACCCGGCAGCCCTGCCATAGAGGACAGACCGCTTAATGGCAAGCCAGCTTATCTCTATGGCCGCGCTTACGGCAAAGAAGGCGTATGAGAAGAGGGTCAGCATGAGATGCCATTCGAACCACCAGCTCCTGAATTGTGGAGGAAGCGGGCCGATAGCCGGAGAGCGCTCAAGCAACGCGTAAAGCGAAGCGCTCATGGCGAGCGCGGCTACGATGGCGCCGGGCAGGTATACCCCCTTCCACTTGCGTGAGACGAAAAGCCATGTAAGGACGGCGGAGCAGGCGAACCATGAAAGGCTCTCATACAGGGTCTGGATCGGGACCCTTCCGGCTTCAAAGGCGCGAAACGTTATCAGGGCAGCGTGAGAGACGCCGGCTGCCCAAAGGACCGTGTACGCGGCCTTGCCAGAGAAAGCCCCTCTGGTGAGGACGTGAAATATATGAAGGATGAGAGAGATGCCGTAGGCAAACGCTATAGCCCAGAAAAAACGGAGCTCTACCGAGAGCAGGAAGGAGTCCCTCGAAAGGATAGAGTCGTAGGACATCACGAAAATCTAACACGTCCCATTTGGTTTGACAAGCGGCATCTTTAGGGTTAAGATTTACAAAATGTAAGAGCTGCCATGACCGAAAACCTGCCGGGCAGAGTGGTGTTTTGCTATTAAAAATCAGGCAGTTAGCGTCAGAAAGGGATTTTATATAATGCAGAAACTCAGGTGCCATTGCTGCGGCAGGGAGCTTCCCAAGGGCAATCTGAAATATATCGTAGAAATACGCAGTTTCGCCGATTTTGACGGCTACCTGGAGGACTTTGAGGGGGATGTGGAGGAGGGGATAAACGACCTGCTCGACGCGATGGAGAACATGGACCCCAAGGCCCTTGAGGAGGACGTTTCAAGAGAGCTTATCTATATACTTTGCAAGACCTGCCGTGACAGGTTCACCAGCGATCCGTTCCAGACAGGCAAAGCCGTATTCGAGGGAGAGGACTTAAAGGGCACTATCCACTGAGCCCAAGTCTGCCCCGACGCTGATGCGCTACGCTGTCATCTCAGACATCCACTCAAATATCGAGGCGCTCTCCGCTTTCCTGAAGGCCGCGGAAGGCCTCCGCGTCGACAAGATAATCTGCCTTGGCGACATCGTCGGCTATAACGCGAACCCTAATGAATGCATAAAGCTCCTGAAGGATAACGGGGCTTTGTGCGTCATCGGCAACCATGATTCGAGGGTTGCGGGCTTCGAGGAGCCGACAGATTTCAACTACCATGCCGCGGCCGCTGTCTACTGGACAAGGGACGCCGTCAATGAAGAGAGCATGGAGTTCCTGAGGGGCCTCCCGAGGGATATCCTCGTCAACAGGAAGTTCATGGCCGTCCACGGCTGGATAAATAATACTGACAGGTACATACTCGGGCCGAGGGACGCCGAGAGGAACTTCGACCTTATGAAAGAGGCGCGGAGCACCTTAAGCCTTTGCTTTTTCGGCCACACGCACGTCCCGGCGGCCTATAGCCATGAGGACGGGGAAGTAGTCTTCAACCAGGAGAACCCCCTTAAGCTCAAGAAGGGTGTAAGGTACCTCGTCAACCCGGGGAGCATTGGACAACCGCGCGACCGTGACCCCAGGGCCGCCTTCCTCATCTACGACAGCAGGAAAAACCAGATAAACTTCTACAGGTTCGAGTACGACATACACTCGACGGCGGAAAAGATACTTGCGGCAGGCCTTCCGGAGAGGCTTGCGGAAAGATTGAAGCTGGGGTGGTGAAAGGTGAGAAGTAACTTTTGTTTTATTGACCGAAATCCCCAGCGATTGTAGCTTTGATTTAGAAAGGAGAGGTCTTTTAGACCTCTCCTTTTTTATGTCCTGTACTTAATAAAACACCGCGGGCATAAGGCGTAGCGAGCCTAAGGTTGGGGGAAGGGCGAGCGAGCCGAGGAAGAAGGAGCGAGGCATTTTGCGAGCGACATAAGGGGCGAGCGAAGAGGAAGGGGGTGGAAAGCGAGCCGAGCCTTATGCCCAAAAAAAGCGCGGCAGCGCGCAAAAGGTCTTTTGAAGGATTATGAAGATGGAATTGTATATCTTAGAAAACAGGGGAGCCGTCTTCTACCCGCCTATCAGGCTCATCGTCCTGCTGCACTTCTTGAATATGTTCTCGTTTATCGTATGCCCCTTGGGTTTTTCGCGCACGGCCTCCTGAAGTATCCTGACTATCTCTTCATCGCTTGAGCCATCCCGGAGCGGCGTCCTTAAGTCTACTTCGTTGTCAGAAAAGAGGCAGGTCCTCAACTTGCCGTCGGAGGTGAGGCGGAGCCTGTTGCAGGAGCCGCAGAAGTGCTCAGATACCGGGCTTATGAGGCCTACCTCGCCTGGGGCCCCCTTGAACCTGAAGCGCCTTGCCGGGCCTCCCGCGCCCGTCTGGTCGGAGACAGGCTCAAGCGGGCCTGCCGCCGCTTCGATGATCTCTTTTATCTCCCTTGCGGTCAAGCACTTGTCCCTCTGCCAGCCCTCCTGGGTGTTGAAGGGCATATACTCGATATAGCGCACATGGAATGGCCTTGTCCTGGAGAGCAGCGCAAAGTCGACTATCTCGTCGTCGTTAAAGCCCTTTATGACGACCATGTTTATCTTTACAGGTGTCAGACCGACTTTTAACGCCTCGTCAAGGCCGTCGAGCACCTGCTGGAGATTGTCCCCGCGGGTCATCTTGATGAACCTGTCCCTTTTCAATGAATCGAGGCTTACGTTGACCCTGTTGAGCCCGGCCTCCTTCAAGCTCCGCGCGTACTCCTTAAGGAGCACTCCGTTAGTGGTAAGGCTCAAGTCCTCTATGCCGGGGATATCGGCTATCTCGTGAAGGAATTCGACTATCCCTTTCCTTACAAGCGGCTCTCCGCCTGTGACCCTTATCTTTTTTACCCCGTTGGCAGCGGCGATCCTGGCGAGACGGAGCATCTCTTCGTACCGGAGGATGTTCTTCGGCTCGGCAAGCTCTATGCCCTCCGGCGGCATACAATAAACGCAGCGCAGGTTGCACCTGTCTGTAACAGAAAGGCGCAGGTACTCTATCTTGCGTTCGTATGCGTCTACAAGGGGCTTCATAATCATTCAGTCGATGAACTCAGAGTTGTCGGGCCTTTTGCGCGTTACCGGGGCAGGTTCTGTGTCGATCATGAAGAAATCCGACGGCTGAGTCCTGCTCCTGGCGGTTGATACCTGCGTTGGCGCGGTCCCTGCCTTGAATACCTCGAATACCGCTTCCTGCGTTGACGGCCCGGCGAGAAGGCCCGTATACGGGTCGACCCTTGCGAACTCAAGACCGTCAGGTATGGGGAAGCTCCTTGCCGGGAGCTTTTGTGCCGCGCCCTGCATGAACTTGAGCCATATCGGAAGGGCCGCCTTTCCGCCTGTCTCGCGGTGTCCAAGCGGCTTTTCATCATCATAACCCATCCAGGCCCCAGCGGCAAGACCGGGTGTATACCCCACGAACCATGCGTCGTTAAGGTTGTTGGTGGTGCCCGTTTTACCGGCTGCAGGCCTGCCGAGGGCCCTTGCCCTCATGCCGGTGCCTGATTCGACGACGCTTTGAAGGAGGCTTGTCATCAGGTAAGCGGTCTGGGGGCTTATTACCGGGGTCGTGTACGGAGAGTTCTCTTCGAGTACGCGACCGGCCCTGTCGGTGACCCTTGTAACGAGGAGCGGCTCCGGCTTAACACCCAGGTTGGCGAGCGTGGAGAAGGCTACAGTCATCTCCTGGAGAGTTACGGCCGATGAGCCGAGGGCAAGGGAAAGGTCTCTTGAAAGAGGCGAGTTTATCCCCAGAAGCTTCGCGTACTCAAGAGCCTGGTTTATGCCTATCTCCTTTAATACCTTTATCGTGATTATGTTCCTCGACCTCGTTATGGCCTCCCTGACGGTCGTTGGACCGTAGAACTGCTCGTCATAGTTCCTCGGCCTCCAGGAGGTCTCCTTTTCAGCGTCTTCGAAGACTATGGGCGAGTCCATGACGATAGTGGCCGGGGTAAAGCCGCTGTCCATCGCCGCCGTATATATAACGGGCTTGAAGGAGGAGCCGGGCTGCCTCCGGGCCTGTGTTGCCCTGTTGAACTGGCTCTTTGAGAAGTCGAAGCCGCCGACCATCGCCAGCACGGCGCCGGTCTCCGGCTCTATCGCCATAAGCGCGGCCTGGGCAAGGGGTTCCTGCTCAAGCTTGAGGGGTATTACCGCCCCGGGGCTATCTGGAGGGCTCTTGACCATTACCTGCACCACGTCGCCGGGCTTGAAGAGCCTCTTGAGCTCCTCCTGCTTGCCGTTGTCAGCCTGGCTTGTGGGGTTGTAGAGCCTGGCCCATTCCATGTCCCTGGCTGAGATGACACCGCTTCTGCCGCCTATCTCGACGCTTAAGGAAGAGTCCTTTGCGTTGAAGGCCGTAACGGCGGCAAGGTAATACTTGCCGGGCTGAGGCGGGTCAAAAAGGAGTTTTTTGTCCATTTCTTTCTTGAACGACGCGGCTTCTTCGTCGCTCTTGAGCACCTTGACAGGCCCCCTGAACCCGCGCCTTTTGTCATGCTCGCGAAGCCCTTCGTCGACGCCCCTGTTAGCGGCCTTCTGCATGTCGACGTCGAGGGTCGTATATACATCGAGCCCGCCTTTGTACAGTAGCTCCGTGCCGTATTTTTCCTCGAGGTACTTTCTTACCTCTTCCGTGAAGTAGGGGCCGGCCCAGAGGCTATCTGAACGCCGCGGCATGAGCCTTATCTTTTCTTGCGCCGCGATCTCGGCCTCTCTGGCTGTTATGTGCTTTTCCTCGGACATCCTGCCGAGTACGTACTCCTGCCTCTTTTTGGAGAGGTCGAGGTTCTCGTACGGGGAGTACTTGCTCGGGGCCTTGGGAAGCCCTGCGAGCAGGGCCGACTCCGCCAGGGTAAGCTCGCTTACGTCCTTTCCGAAGTAGGTCTCCGCGGCGGTCTGGATGCCGTAGGCGCCGTTGCCGAAGTATATCTGGTTGAGGTAGAGGTGGAGTATCTCGTCTTTATTGAGGTTCTTCTCTATCCGGAAGGCCATTATGGCCTCGCGTATCTTTCTCGCGATGGTCCGTTCGGAAGAGAGGAAAAAGCTCTTTGCCACCTGCTGGGTAATCGTTGAGCCGCCCTGGACCACACGGCCTGCCCTGAGGTTTTTGAGGAAAGCCCTGAAAATGCTCGTATAGCTTATGCCCTCATGCTCGTAGAAGCCGGAGTCCTCGGCTGAAAGAAAGGCGTTTATGAGATGTTTCGGGACCCTGTCCAGGGTCACTATGACCCTGCGCTCGATATAGAACTCCCCGATAAGACGGTTGTCCTGGGACCATACCTTCGTGACCAGGTTCGGGTTATAGTCCTGGAGGCTGTCGAGCGGAGGGAGGTCGCGCGTGAAGTAAAGGTATGTGCCTAAGCCTGCCGCGGTGAAGGCCAGAGCCAGGATAAGCAGTATCTTGAGAAGACGCATGACAGAAATGATAACAGAAAACACTCAGGTAAAGCAATCGCAATCCCCGCCTTTAAACCGGGGCTGAACTCGGATCCCGCCTGTTTCAGCTCCCCTTGTCTATTGAAAAACAGGGGTGGTTGGGTTAAATTGGATAATATGGTCAGACTTGAAGACATATTGGAGAAGATAGCGGCCTACAGCCCCAAGGCGGACCTGGAGCTTGTAAAGAAGGCCTATGTCGTCTCCGGGGTCATCCACCAGGGGCAGATAAGGCAGTCCGGGGAGCCGTACCTTACCCACCCGCTGGAGGTCGCGAAGATCCTCGCGGACCTTAAGATGGACGTCCAGAGCGTCGCCACGGGGCTTTTGCACGATACCGTCGAGGACACCCATACCACCATAGAGAGGATAGAGGAGCTTTTCGGGGCCGAGATAGCCGGCCTTGTCGACGGACTTACCAAGTTGAGCAAGATGACCTTCGAGAAGAAGGCAGACCGCGAGGCCGAGAACTTTCGAAAGATGATCCTTGCCATGGGCCGGGACATCAGGGTCATCCTCATAAAGCTTGCCGACAGGCTCCATAATATGCGGACCCTCGGGGCGCTACCGCCAGCCAAACAGAGGAAGATCGCACAGGAAACGCTCGATATCTACGCGCCTTTGGCAAACAGGCTCGGCATAGGCTGGATAAAGACCGAGCTTGAGGACCTGGCCTTCATGTACCTTGAGCCGGAGAGGTACAAGGACTTAAAAGACAAGCTCGCCGCGGCCATAAACGTAAAGGAAAACTTCATCGGCACCGTCAAGGAGCAGATAGAGGACAGGCTCAGGGAGCACGGGGTAGAAGGAGATGTCTCCGGGAGGCCGAAGCACCTGACCAGCATCTATAAGAAGATGAAGGAGCAGGACGTAGAGTTCGACAAGATCTACGACATCATGGCATTCAGGGTCATAGTTAAGTCTTTGAAAGACTGCTACGGTGTCCTGGGCATCATCCACTCTACCTGGAAGCCGGTGCCGGGCAGGTTCAAGGACTATATCGCCATACCCAAGCTCAACATGTATCAGTCCCTCCATACCACGGTAGTAGGCCCGTTCGGGGTGAGGATGGAGGTGCAGATACGGACCGAGGAGATGCACAGGGTCGCCGAGTACGGCATAGCAGCCCACTGGAAGTACAAGGAAGGCAGGGAGGGTGAGAAGGGCAAGGACGACAGGAGCTTCGCGTGGCTCCGCCAGCTCCTTGAGTTCCAGAGGGACCTGAAGGACTCGGAAGAGTTCATGGACTCTCTTAAGGTCGGGCTTTTCCCGGAGGAGGTCTTCGTCTTTACCCCCAAGGGCGACATAAAGCAGTTCCCGCTGGGCGCTACACCTATCGACTTCGCCTACTCTGTCCATACGGACATAGGCAACAGGTGCTCTGGCTCCAAGGCCAACGGCAGGATGGTGCCGCTTAAGTACAAGCTCAGGAACGGGGACATAGTTGAGATAATCACGACCCAGAACCATCACCCGTCCAAGGACTGGCTAAAGTTCGTCGTTAGCTCCAGGGCAAAGGCCAGGATACGGCAGTGGATAAAGACCGAGGAGAGGGCAAAGTCCATTACTCTCGGAAGGGATATACTGGAAAAGGAGATATCCAGGCACGGCCTTGAGCCTGGTAAGGTGCTTAAATCCGACGACCTTGAAAAGATAGCATCGGGTATGGGGATGCAGGGGACCGACTCGTTGTACGCCTCGGTCGGCTATGGCAGGATATCCATCAATCAGGTGTTGGGCAAGCTCCTGCCGCCGGATAAGCTCAAAGAGAGCCAGAAGTTCTCCTTCAAGAGAATGTTCGACAAGTGGAAGCCCGCCGAGAAGGACAGGAGCGCCATCATAGTAAGGGGCGTGGAGGACGTGCTGGTAAGGTTCGCCGGGTGCTGCAACCCGCTTCCCGGAGACGAGATAGAGGGCTTCATAACACACGGCCAGGGCGTGTCGGTCCATGCCACAGGTTGTCCGAACCTCCTGCACATAGACAGGGACAGGAGGATAGAGGTGGCCTGGGACAAGAAGGCCAGGTCGATGAGGCCGGTATCCATCCAGGTAGTCTCAAGGAACGAGAAGGGCCTCCTGGCCGAGATGACCAACGCCATAAAGACTGCGGACGCCAACATAACGAGCGCCGACATAAGGACAGACCAGGACAACAAGGCGATATGCACCTTCGAGGTCGAGGTGAGCGACGCGAACCACCTTAAGACCATCATCTCGGCCCTGAAAAAGATAAAGAAGGTATCAAAGGTCGAAAGGATTAAAGCGCTTAAAGCAAGGGAGTCTGAGGCTGAAAGCGTATCCTGAGCAGGCTGCTGATATCAATAACCCATCGGAGTGGCTATGAAGAAGGAAGAGCTAAGGACTGAAAAGGCGCCCGGCGCCATCGGCCCCTATTCGCAGGGGGTGAGGATAGGGAGGTTCCTCTTCCTCTCAGGGCAGATACCTGTTGAGCCGTCCTCCGGAGAGGTATTGTCGGCTGACATAGGGCCGCAGACCAGGCAGGTGCTTAAGAACCTGCAGGCGGTCCTTGAAGAGGCCGGGGCGAGCATGAAGGACGTGGTCAAGACCACCGTCTATCTCAAAGACCTCTCGAAGTTCGGCGAGATGAACGGCATCTACGGAGAGTTCTTCACGCCGCCTTACCCGGCGAGGGCGACCGTAGAGGTCAGCGCCCTGCCAAAGGGAGTCGAGGTCGAGATAGACGCCATAGCCGTTGCGGGCGACGAGGAATAAAAAAGGCCTGCCGGGTTCACGGCAGGCCTGAGAGGAAACAGGCGTATTTAGGCGGCCTTTACAACGGCCCCTGTACGGATGCACCTGCTGCAAGCCTTTATCTTCTTGACCTTGCCGTTCCTGATGGCCTTGACCGGCTGGAGGTTGGGGTTCCACCTCCGCTTGGTCTTGTTGTTGGCATGGCTTACGTTATTTCCGAATGACGGGCCCTTTCCGCATATCTCACATGTGGCTGCCACGGGATTACCTCCGAAAAGATTTGAATTGTAATTTTTAGCATAACCGCAATCCTTTTGCAAGTTTTTTTTAAAAAAAAGTAAAGTAAAATGGTTTTCTGACGAAAACCTTTAGACATATGAAAAACCTGAGCAAAATACAGCTTATCGCGGCCACGGCCTTGCTTGCCGCTCTCCTCATCCTTTTCCTCGATTTCGTCCACGATACGAGGGCTTACAGGCCTGCCATATCCGTTGCCGACGCGATAGTCGTCCTTACCGGGGGGAGGGGGCGTACGGAAGAAGGGCTTGCCCAGTTCAGGAAGGGTAAGGCCGGCCTTCTTATATTGAGCGGAGTGCATGAGGACGCCGACCTCGACGCCATATTCCTCAACAGGATAAACAAGGTCGAGCGCTCGAAGATAATCCTTGAGAAGCAATCGACCAGCACCTATGAGAACGCCATAGAGGTGAGGAAGATAATGGAGGAGAGGGGGCTTAAGTCGATGGTGCTTATTACCTCCGGCTATCACATGAAGAGGGCCTATTACACCTTTACCATGGTAATGCCTGACATGAGGACCGAGGCCTACTCCATCTCGACCCCCAACTTCGACGGTGAGAGGTGGTGGAGCGGCAAGAGCCTGGGCCTTTTGGCTGTCGAGTTCGTGAAGTATTACTGGTATGTAGGCAGATTCACCGTAACAGGCATGAAATAAGGCCAATCTGCGGCGTCGTCTTCAAAAGGCGGTATCAGATATCTATACTCTCACCCGGCTTCATCACCTTGACATCCACCGGCTTTCCCGCAAGCCCTTTTCGGAATATCTCCGGGTCCTGCCTTATCATGTCAAAGGTATTGTAGTGCATCGGGACGACGGCAGCAGGCTTAAGGAAGCCAACGGCCCTTATCGCGTCCTCTATGCCCATGGTGAAGTTGTCGCCAATCGGCAGCAGGGCGCAGTCGATGGGATTTATCTCCCCAATGAGGGCCATGTCGGAGAAGAGGCCGGTGTCGCCCGCGTGATAGATCGTCTTGCCGCCCATGCTGACTATCAAGCCGCATGGGTTCCCGACCGGGCCGGTATCGGTTGTGGAGCCGTGGTGGGCTATCGTCAGCTTCACCCGGCCGAATGGGAATGTGTAGCTCCCGCCTATGTGCATAGGGTGGCCTGTCGCGCCCCTTTCGGTACAGTAGTTCACGAGCTCGAAGGTCCCTATGACAGGGGCCTTGTTGGCCTTCGATATCTCTATCGCGTCGCCAAGGTGGTCTGAGTGGCCGTGGGTTACAAGCACGGCATCTACCTTGATTTCCGAAGGCTTTATCTTCGCAAGCGGGTTGCCGTTAAGGAACGGGTCGATTATGACGCGCTTGCCATCGGCCTCAATGATAAAACAGGAGTGCCCCTGCCATGTGATCCTCATCGCTCCTCCTTTTGAAATAGCCTTGAGCCGTCAAACAGGCCTAAAATCCCCGTATGATAAGCCCTTCGCGCTTTAACAGGGCAGCCGTGACCCCTATGCCGTTTACGCAATGGCTGTTCCTGCAGATGGAGCCGACGCCGCAGGACGGGCTCTTCTCCTTGAGGAAAGCCTCATTCGCGCCTGTAAGCCTTGCTATCTGCAGTACGTCCATCGCGCCCTTCATGAACTGTACGGTAACGTCCTGGCCGAACTCGTCGATGACCCTTGCCGCGCCAGCAAGCACCTCGATCCCGTCTCCCTGGGCTATCTGTGCAGCCGGCCTCGGCGTGGGCAGGCCGCCGAGCTGCTCCGGGCAGACCGGTATCGCCTGGCGCCCTTCAAGGAGCGTTATCGCCTCCGTGTTGCAGGCGTCGCTGCCGTCATACCGGGTCCTGAGTCCCAGAAGGCAGGCGCTTACGATGACAGGTCCGTTGTACATTGGAATAATGTTTTGCGCCCCTAAAAGGTAGCAGCCCTGGGGTTTTCCATCGTCCCGGAGGGGGCCTCGCTCTTTCGTACGAATACCCTCCGGCCCCTGACCTCTAATCTGCCCTCTGAGAATAGCTGTATCGCCTGCGGGTAAATCCTGTGCTCTTCGGCGAGTATCCTCTTTGAAAGCGACTCAACTGTGTCCTCGTCTTTTACAGGCACTACAGCCTGTATTATGATCGGGCCGCTGTCGAGTCCGCCGTCGACGAAGTGGACGGTGCAGCCTGAGAACTTTACGCCATAGTCGAGGGCCGCTTTCTGGACCTCAAGGCCCGGGAACGACGGGAGAAGGGAGGGGTGTATGTTCATTATCCTCATGTGATAGGCGTCAAGGAGGACCCTCGATATTATCCTCATGAACCCGGCGAGCGCGACAAGCTCTACGCCGTGCTCCTTAAGGACACGGACGACTTCGGCGTCATAGGCCTCTCTTTCGGGGAAGTCCTTTACCCGTATGACCGCCGTGGGGATGCCGTGTTTTCTGGCGCGCTCGAGGGCGAAGGCATCGGCAATGTTACTTATGACGACCTTTATTGAGGCGTCGAGCTTGCCTTTTTCAACTGCTTCTATTATCGACTGGAGATTCGTCCCGCTGCCTGAGACAAGCACCCCTATAGCGACCATTACAATATACCCGATTTTCCTGTGAACTCTACCTGTGGGCCTTTGCCCCTGCGGCGGGCGACCTCGCCGATGGTAAAGGCCTTTTCCTTGAGGGCCTTGAGCCTTATGAGGACGGCTTTCTCGTCCTTTGCCCTGACTATGAGGATAAGGCCTATGCCGCAGTTGAAGGTGCGGAGCATCTCTCCAGTCTCTATCGAGCCGCCTTCCTTTATGAGTCTGAATATCGGAGGGACGGGCCATGAGCCATTTTCTATTACCACTGATACCCCGTCAGGAAGAACCCTGGGGATATTGTCTGTAAAGCCGCCGCCTGTGATATGGGCCATGCCGAGCACGTCGTGCTCTTTCATGAGCTTGAGGACCGGTTTTACGTATATACGGGTGGGGGCAAGGAGGACCGAGCCTATATCGGTGGTAAAGCCCTTCGGCCTGTCTTTTACCTTAAGCTTCAGGATATCGAATATGACCTTCCTCGCCAGCGAAAAGCCGTTGCTGTGAAGGCCGCTTGAGGCAAGGCCAATGACCCTGTCACCGGGCCTTATCTTCGAGCCGTCGATGAGCTTTTTTTTGTCCGCCACACCCACGGCAAAACCGGCGAGGTCGTATTCGCCTGTTTTATATAGCCCTGGCATCTCAGCCGTCTCTCCGCCTATGAGGGCGCATCCGGCGAGCTTGCATCCCTTTGCTATCCCAGTTACGACATCCGCGGCCCTCTTCGCGTCGAGCTTGCCGGTTGCGAAATAGTCGAGGAAGAAAAGCGGCTCTGCCCCGCTTACGAGTATGTCGTTTACGCTCATGGCGACAAGGTCTATGCCGACTGTGTCGTGCCTGTCTGCCATGAAGGCGACCATGAGCTTTGTCCCGACCCCGTCGGTAGATGAGACAAGGACCGGCTCTTTAAGCCCCTTGAACCTGCCGGAGAAGAGGGCTCCGAAGCCGCCGATATCTCCAAGCACCTCTTTTCTGTAGCTTGACCGGACAGCGGGTTTGATGAGACTTACAAGCCTCGCGCCCTCGTCGATGTTAACGCCTGCCTGACTGTATGTAAGTTTTTTCATGAGCTATAGATTAAAGCAAAGCGTTTTTGAAGTCAACGGGTATGCGTTTGAAAATTGGCTTCTCCACGATCACGGAATATCCGTTGATGAGAGCGGATAAAGGTTCTCTTTATGCACAATTTTTTGTGCGGTGCATAAATTATTGTGCATAAATCCAAATAAAGCATTTCGCCTTGATTTGCCATCCTGTTAATTAGACTAAATATTTTTTTACATCAAGCCTTGGCATACCAGTTGCAATAACAAGCCATTAAATCCTAACAATACGGATCTCGACACAGACTTCTGGATAGCACGCCCGCATTCAAAGGGCGTGCCGGGCAGGTGCCTAGAATCACACTATAAGGAGGGAGAGAAGATGCGTATTACTGAGATCAAGGTGCTTCCGGTGGATGGGGATGAAAAGCTCAAGGCCTACGTGACGATAAAACTTGATGACTGCTTTGTCGTAAGGGACATGAAGGTCATCAAGGGCAATACCGGTTATTTCGTGGCCATGCCGGCGAAGAAGATGAAAGACGGCACGTACAGGGACCTTGTCCACCCTCTCGACAAACCAACAAGGCAGATGCTTGAAGACCAGGTCATGGATGAGTTCAAAAAGATGCAGGCCGGCTTCGAAAAAGGAGAGCAACTGTCAAGGGCTATCTGACCAAATGGCCGGCGATCCCCGCCGCCGGCCTCTCCCGCGTTCGTACGGCATTAAAGGCGCGTGCTCAGCCGGTAAAGATCGAGAGCGGGACAGGTGCAGTCAATGAGAGACCTTTTAAGTAGCGCAGGCAGCCGCTCCATGATGGCGGCGTCGAATATGGCTGTCAGAAGGTATCCGCTTTCCGTGACATTCATTTCTACTTACAGGTGCAACTTCAGATGCGAGTACTGCGATATCTGGCGCCTGAGGGATGATGAGCTTTCTACCGATGACGCCATACGGATGATAGACGAGTTCTCGGATATGGGCATGAGCAGGCTCTGTTTTACCGGCGGTGAGCCGCTAACGCGGGACGACATAGGCGAGCTCACCTCCTATAGCGTTCGAAAGGGTGTTTTTACGTCACTTTTTACGAACGGCTCGCTCCTCGAGGATAATATGGAAAAGCTCAAAGAGCTGGACCTCATCATAGTAAGCCTCGACGGGCCTGAAGAGGCGCACGGCAAACTGAGGGATGGAGGGAGCTACAGGCAGCTCGCCTCAGGCATCAGGGCCGCCAAGATGGCTGGTCTTAATGTCTGGACAAATACCGTTATCACGAAAGAGAACCTCGACTATCTGCCTCTTATGGTCGACGACGCGCAAAGGCTTGGTGTAAAGATGACATTCCAGCCGGTCTTGAGCTATCCTTTTTCATCTGACGTATCCAGGATAAGCTCCATGTCACCGGAGGGCAAGGCTTATATGAAGGCCATCCAGGGGCTCAAGGAGCTTAAAAAGAAGGGGGCTCCGATAGTCAATTCGCCTGAGTACCTCGACCACATAAAACTGCCGGTATGGGGCTTGAACAGGAGGGAGTGCTGGGCTGGAAGACTTTATTGCGCGGTAACCCCGACCGGCAATGTCGCCCCGTGTTATCCGGCGTTCTATTCAAAGGAATGGCCAAGCGGAGCGCTCCTCGGATATCGTGAGGCCTTCGAGAAGATCGGCGAGGTAAAATGCGCTGGCTGCTACACAGAGCTCGCTGAGAGCGATCTCCTGTACTCCAGCTTTCTAAGGTCAGCTTAAGAGACTTGAAAAGTCCATCTGCTTTGTTGCCTGCGTCGCCTGTGAATACGGCTTATCAAAAAAAGTTATCTCATCCTCGCTCCTCCTTATAACCTATGTGATAACCTGCGTGGCTTTTTTCAGTGAAGCCCCGCACAGGCGGCTTCGCGCGTTCATCTCTGTTTTCCAATAAAAATCCTTGATTAAAAATATTTCAACGTCGCGTTTGACGTCCTGAAAAGCCGGATTATACTCTGACCGGAGGCGGTTTATCTTTTAGCAGGCTGTTGAAAGCAATCCATGGACGGATTGCCAAATCGCGAGACTTGAAAAGTCGAGCAATTTGTAAGATTTGGACTGGTTCACTCAGGCCAAATCGTAGTTGAAAAAGTCCAGGAGGACTTTTTCAACATCCTGTTAGTCCGCCTCTCCAGAAGATTCTCCATAGGAGTTTTTGTTGAAGGTCGCCCTTGTGCACGACTGGCTTACCGGGATGAGGGGCGGTGAGAAGGTGCTGGAAGCGCTCACCGATATCTTCCCGTCAGCAGACCTCTATACCCTTGTCCACGACAGGGGAGCGGTATCCAAAAAGATAGAGGGCAGGCGGATAGAGACCTCGTTTATTCAGGGGCTCCCTTTCTCACGAAAGGGGTACAGGTACTACCTGCCCCTTTTCCCCATGGCTATAGAGGGTTTTAACCTCAAGGGATATGACCTTGTGCTCTCAACGAGCCATTGCGTGGCCAAGGGCGCCATACCGCCGCCGGGCGCGCTCCATATCTGTTACATACATACGCCGATGCGCTACGTTTGGGATATGTATGACGCGTATTTTGGGCGGGAAAAGGGCGTCAAGGCCCTTGTAGCACGGGCCACGGCCCATTACCTGAGGCTCTGGGACTCGTCCACGAACGCGAGGGTCGACCATTTCATAGCCAATTCAAGGCACGTGGCGAAACGTGTCGAGAGATTTTATGGGAGAGGGGCCGAGGTCATCCATCCGCCGGTGGATTGTTCCAGGTTCAGCCTCAGGGGTATTCGTGGCGATTACTACCTTATAGTCTCCGCTTTCGCGCCTTACAAACGTATCGACCTCGCCATCGAGGCCTTCAACGCATCAGGGCGGAAACTCGTAATCGCTGGCTCCGGTCAGGACGAAGCGAGGCTTAAGCGGCTCGCCATGCCTAACATAGAGTTAACAGGGTGGAAGGATGACGAGGGGCTCGCGGCGCTCTATCATGGCTGCAGGGCGCTTATTTTCCCTGGCGAGGAGGACTTCGGCATCGTTCCCCTTGAGGCGATGGCCTCAGGGAGGCCTGTAGTCGCTTATGGGGTTGGTGGCGCTCTTGAGACCGTCGTGCCGCCAGGTTCAGCTGGGAACGCAACAGGGCTTTTTTTCCTGGAGCAAAACCCATCCGCTTTAAACGAGGCGCTTTCGGCCTTCGAACGCCTGGAAGGTTCTTTCGACCCGGCGGCGATAAGGGAGCACGCGCTCTCGTTTGACAGGGCGGTTTTTAAGGATAAGGTGAGGGCGTTCATAGAGGAAAGGTACTCTGAACATACATCCTGGACCGGTTATGCTGAAAAAACACAGCCAGCTCTTTGAGAGCCTTCTCCTCATAGCAGACCTCGTCATCATCACCTTATCCTGGGTGCTCTCTTTCCACATCCGTTTCCAATCCGGCCTTGTCGCTACACCCAAGGGCATACCGGACTTCCTCGCCTACAGCCTCCTGCTCTTCCCGATAATCGCCATCTGGGCGGTGGTATTCAAATGGTTCGGCCTCTATCGCCCGAAGAGGACAGATAGCCAGGCGGAGATATTTGATCTGGTCAAGGCCTGCGCCGCGTCGATGCTCTTCTTCATAGCTTTCACATTCTTTGCCAAGCAGTACGAGTACTCAAGGCTTGTCTTCGTCTTCTTTACTGTCATCAATATAGCGGCACTGAGTGTCGAGAGGCTTCTCTTCAGAAAAGCCCTCAAGCTTATTCGGAGGAAGGGCTACAACCTGAGGTACGCCGTTATTGTCGGCACAGGCGCCCCGGCGAGGATGGTGCTCGATAGGCTCGAGTCCCACCCGGAGGTCGGGATCAAGGTCGAGGGGCTCATATCCGCTGACGAGGCTCAAAAGGGACGCCTTGTGGCAGGGGTGCGGGTCGTCGCAGATCTCGATGGGATAAGGGGCTTTATAAAGGAGAGGCGCATAGACATCGTCTTTATAGCCCTTTCATGGGACGAGCACTCGCTGGTAGAGGAAGCCATCAAGGGCATTGGGGACGAGGCGGTAGATATCAAGGTGATACCCGATATAGCGCGGTTCATAACGCTTCGCGCAGGGGTGGAGGAGTTCGAGGGCATGCCGATACTCAACCTTCAGGGCTCGCCCCTTTACGGCTGGAACATGATATTGAAAAGGGCTTTTGACATCACGTTCTCGCTTATGGCGATCGCGTTCCTGGGGCCACTTATGCTCGCGGTATTAGCGCTCATAAAGGCAACTTCGCCGGGCCCGGCCCTTTACAGGCAGGAGAGAATGGGCATTGGCGGGGATACCTTCCAGATACTGAAGTTCCGGACCATGCGCCCGGACGCTGAAAAAGAGACAGGCGCGGTCTGGGCGAGAAAAGGGGACCCGAGGCGCACGGTATTGGGGGCTGCGCTTCGGGGAACGAGCCTGGATGAGCTGCCACAGCTCTTTAACGTCCTCCGCGGGGATATGTCCCTTGTCGGCCCAAGGCCGGAGAGGCCGGTCTTCATAAGAGAGTTCAGGCGCGACATACCCAGGTACATGCTCCGCCACAGGATGAAGGCAGGTATTACCGGCTGGGCGCAGGTGAACGGCTGGAGGGGCAATACGGACATAAGAAAAAGGATAGAGCACGACCTTTATTATATTGAGCACTGGTCCCTTGCCTTCGATCTCAAGATACTCTTTCTAACGCTATGGAAGGGCTTCGTGAACCGTAACGCGTACTGAAAGCCCCATCATCCCGCCTGAAAACCCGCTGTAAACATTTTAAAAATCCACCAAGTTATGTTAATATAGCCCTTCCAAAAAGACGAATCCGTAAGGTTTTGACAGACGATGATAAAGGCAATAGTCCTGGGGCTCCTGTGTTTTATCATATTCCTCGCCGCCCACGCGTCCATATACGGGGGCCTAAGCCCAAGGGCCCGCCTGAAAAGGCTTTTGTCCCTTTTCGCATATGTCCTCCCGGTTTACATAGCGGCCTACTTCCTGACCCCGTCCGGTTACCTGGTGCTTGCGCCAGTCGGCGCTCCTGGCAGGCCGCTTATAGGGCTTGAGACCGTTTACAGGCTCACGCATGTCATCAACTTCCTCGGGGGGATCTTTGTGTACGCCTTCCTCTTCATGAGCTATTTGCAGTTAGACTGCTGGAGAAGAGGCAGTTTCCGCTGAGGATCTTTAGAAGTCCGGCTTTCTTGACATAGGGACTGCGCGAGATTATACTGAGCGATAACTCTCAAGAATTCAGGTGTTTTTCCGCTGGTTACGGCGCGCCAGCTAAAAAAAAATAGTCTTTGAACGGAGGTCCTTCCACATGAATATCTGTGTCATCGGGACAGGGTACGTAGGCCTTGTTACCGGCACCTGCTTCGCTGATTTCGGCGTGAACGTATCCTGCGTTGACAAGGATGCCGAGAAGATAAATATGCTCAACAGGGGCGAGATACCAATTTATGAGCCCGGCCTCAAGGAGCTTGTCGACAAGAACATAAGTGAGAAGCGCCTGACGTTCACGACGGAATTATGCGAGTCGATAAAGAAATCCCTCGTCATCTTCATAGCCGTTGGCACGCCGCCAAAGGACGACGGCTCCGCCGACTTAAGCTATATAGAAGAGGTCGCGCGCACCATAGCCGCCAATCTTAACGGCTACAAGGTCATCGTCACGAAGAGCACCGTGCCGGTCGGCACTGGAAAGTTCATCGAGGATATCATCGAGAAGGGGCAGGGCGGGGAGCACAAATTCGACGTGGTATCGAACCCGGAGTTCCTCAGGGAAGGCTCTGCCGTAGAGGACTTCATGAGGCCCAACAGGCTGGTCCTCGGCGCCAGGAGCGAGCAGGCCATAGCCATCATGAAGGACCTCTACTCACCGCTTTATCTCATAGAGACCCCGTTCGTCATAACCGATGTAGAGACCTCCGAGCTTATAAAGTACGCGTCCAACGCCTTCCTCGCCACCAAGGTATCGTTCATAAACGAGGTAGCCAATATCTGCGAGAGGGTCGGCGCGGACGTGCGCATGGTCGCCAAGGGGATGGGCCTCGACAACAGGATAGGCTCCAAGTTCCTGCACGCGGGGCCGGGGTACGGCGGGTCGTGCTTCCCCAAGGACACGATGGCGATAACCAAGATCGCCAGGTCTCACGGGTATGTCTTCAAGATCGTCGAATCGGTCATCGAGGTCAACAGGGAGCAGCGGGAGCGGATGATCGATAAGATAAAGGGGCTTACTGGCGAGCTTAAGGGCGCGCGCATCGGCATCCTCGGCCTCGCCTTCAAGCCCAATACAGACGACATAAGGGAATCTCCGGCCATGGACATAGCCGAGAAGCTCCTTGCCGAGGGGGTCTCTATAAAGGCCTATGACCCCGCAGGCATGGAGAACGCCAGGAAGGCGATGCCTGAGACGGTCCAGTTCTGCAACGACGCCTATGAGGTGGCAGAAGGCTGCGACGCGCTCGTTATTCTGACCGAATGGAACCCGTTCAGGAAGCTCGACCTCGGCAGGCTAAAGAGCCTCCTTAAGGCCCCAAGGATAATTGACCTGAGGAACATCTACGACCCGGAGGTAATGAAGAAGATGGGTTTCGAGTACGTATGCGTGGGAAGGGGAGAGACGAAGACCGGGCTTACCTTCGCCAGCACCTTTAACGCGCCTGTTACAGAGCCCAGGTAGCCCAAGAATTGTATTGACTGTCCTGTCTATACGTTGTATATGTAATATGAAGTGAACGTACGACCGGGAAATAAAGCCGGATTTATCACGCTAAAGTCAACATTCTGGCTGCTCTTTCTTGCTTCCGCTATCTATGGCGCGTATATGTTCGCCCCTCCCTACTTCGGATATTTGATGCTCAAGACCGACGTGGAGGAGGAGGCAAAGGTCGCGCACATGTATACGGACGAGGAGCTTGCTGGCCATATCATCAAAAAGGCCTCGGCCTGGTCCATCCCGCTCTCTGAGGAAAATCTGTTGATCGAGAGGGAGGCGGAGGATATCACAATCTCCGTGCATTACAGGAAAGAGCTCGATTTTTTCAACCAGTACAGTAAAACGCTTGTTTACGACATAAAGGTGCATAAGCCGCTAAGGGATGCAAGCGGCAGCATGCGCTGAAACAAAAAACCCTTTTAATTTAATCCTGAGAGATTAAAAACGGGGAAATAAGTGGCATATCACATGAAAACAATCCTGTTGCCTCTGTGCCCTTTTGGGTCCAGGGGTATTTTTTTGCCAACTAATCGATGAAAAAAACAGTATTGGACGATAAGGCCATAGACAGGGCCCTGGCCAGGATAGCCCACGAGATACTCGAGAGGAACAAGGGCACCGAAAAGCTCGTCATCCTCGGTATACCGACGAGGGGGTACCATCTTGCCCTGAGGCTCCAGAAAAAGATAGAGGAGATAGAAGGGGTGAGCCTCCCTGCCGGCGCCGTGGACGCCACACTTTACAGGGACGACCTCGGCATTAAAAAAGACCAGCCGTCTCTCAAGAAGATGGAGATACCGATATCGATAGACGGCATGAAGATAATAATGGTCGATGACGTCCTCTTCACCGGCAGGACTATCAGGGCGGCGATGAACGCGCTTATGGATTTCGGCAGGCCAATCGCGATACAGCTTGCAGTGCTGGTAGACAGGGGGCACAGGGAGCTTCCCATCAAGGCCGACTACGTGGGCAAGAACATACCGACGTCCGTAAAAGAAGGGGTCAAGGTACATCTCGAGGAGATTGACGGCGTTAGCGAAGTCGTGGTGGAAGCGCCGGAAGCGAAGCAGGAGCAAGGCTAAACGATGCGGCTTAAAAGAAAAGACCTGCTCGGGATAGAGGACCTCGAAAGGGACGAGATCGAGCTGATACTCGCTACGGCCGAGTCCTTTAAAGAGGTCTCCGAGAGGGAGATAAAGAAGGTCCCCACCTTAAGGGGCAGGACCATCATCAACCTCTTCTACGAGGCATCGACCAGGACACGGACCTCCTTCGAGATAGCCGCGAAGCGCATGAGCGCTGACGCGGTGAATATCTCGGTCTCTTCAAGCTCGGTTGTAAAGGGCGAGACCTTGAGGGATACCGCCAAGAACCTGGAGGCGATGAGGCCCGATTGCATCGTAATACGGCACTCATCTTCAGGCACCCCGGGCATGCTCTCGAAATATCTCGCCTGCCCTGTCGTGAACGCCGGTGACGGCGCGCACGAGCACCCGAGCCAGGCCCTCCTCGACATGCTTACCGTGAAGGAGAAGAAGGGCACGATAGAGGGGCTGAAGGTCTCGATAATCGGCGACATCACACATTCCCGCGTAGCCCGCTCGAATATATATGGCTTCACGAAGATGGGCGCGGAGGTGACGGTTGCGGGGCCGCCGACGATGCTGCCGGCTGGAATAGAGAAACTCGGGTGCAGGGCCACTTCAAGCATGGATGAGGCGATAAGGGGTGCGGACGTAGTGATGATGCTCCGGATCCAGATAGAACGGCAGAGCGAGTCCTTCTTCCCGAGCGTAAGAGAGTACTCAAGGCTTTACGGCCTCGATGAGACGAAGCTCAAGGCGGCGAAGGACGATGTGGTGATACTGCATCCGGGCCCGATAAACAGGGGGGTAGAGATATCCACTGAAGTGGCGGACGGCCCCTATTCGGTCATCCTGGACCAGGTCACAAACGGTGTCGCGGTGAGGATGGCCATATTCTACCACCTGCTTGGCGGGGCGAAGGAAGAGCATACAGAGGTAGCGAGATGACGAGGCTTGTGATAAGGGGAGGCCGACTGGTCGACCCGGCGCAGAATATAGACGGCTTTTACAATATCTACATCATGGGCGGCAGGGTGGCATCGGTAAAAAAGGCCGAGGCCGACACCTCCGAGGTAGGCCCGGGCGTAGAGGCCATAGACGCTACAGGCAAGGTTGTAATGCCAGGCTTTATTGACGCCCACGCGCATCTGCGCGAACCTGGCTACGAATATAAGGAAGACATAAGGACAGGCAGCCTGGCCGCTTCAGCCGGGGGCTTTACGGCTGTCATGTGCATGGCAAATACGAAGCCCGTAAACGACAACGAATCGGTCACGAGATATATACTCAGGCGCGCGGAAGAGGCGGGCTGCCGGGTATACCCGATAGGCGCGCTTAGCGTTGGGCAAAAGGGTGAGCGCCTCACGGAGATGGCGGAGCTAAAGGCCGCCGGTTGCGTTGCGGTATCGGATGATGGAGTGCCTGTCGTTGATAGCGCCTTTATGAGGAGGGCGCTCGAGTACTCCCTCATCGTCAATATCCCGGTCATAAGCCATGCCGAAGAGCCGTCCCTTGTTGGCGGGGGAGTCATGAACGAGGGTGAGGTCGCAACCCGCCTTGGCCTTCGGGGCATACCCAACGCCGCTGAGGACGCGATGGTCGCAAGGGACATAACGCTATCCGAGCTTACCGGAGGACGTTTGCATGTAGCGCACGTAAGCACCAAAGGCGCTGTCGAGCTTATAAGAAGGGCGAAGGAGAGGGGGGTAAAGGTCACGGCTGAAGTAACGCCGCACCACCTCGCTCTTACTGACAAGGCCGTTTCGGGCTATGACACGAACGCAAAGATGAGCCCGCCGCTACGCTCTGTTGAGGACGTAGAGGCATTGAGGATTGGCGTCAAGGACGGCACGATAGATTGCATAGCGACCGATCACGCGCCGCATTCGATAATCGAAAAGGACGTAGAGTTCGACAAGGCTTCCAACGGCATAATAGGCCTTGAGACGGCCTTCTCTGTCGTCTACGGCCTTGTGGAGGCTGGTATCCTTACGCTCAGCCAGGTTGTGAAGGCCATGTCTACGAACCCAGCAAAGGTCTTCAAGCTCGAAGGTGGAAGGCTCTCAGTGGGGAGCCAGGCCGATATCACCATCGTCGACCTGGGGCAGCGCTGGAAGGTGGAGCCAAGGGAGCTTAAATCAAAGTCAAAGAACACCCCTTGGGCAGGCTTAGAGCTTAAGGCGGTAGTCCTTAAGACCATAGTGGCTGGGAACGTCAAGTTCAGCAGGCCGTAGTATTTAAGACGTAATCTTAGTATAATTGTTAAAGCAACCGAATCTATTAATATTTTGAGGTGGCATGTTGAAAAAAGCAATACTGGCCCTCGCAGACGGTACGGTCTTCGAGGGCTTATCCTTCGGCGCGGATGGCGAGGCCTGCGGAGAGGTCGTCTTCAATACCTCCCTTACCGGGTATCAGGAGGTCCTGACAGACCCGTCATACAAGGGGCAGATGGTCACGATGACCTACAGCCAGCAGGGCAACTACGGCATAAACGCCGAAGACATGGAATCCATCCGGCCTTGGGTGGAGGGCTTTATCGTAAAAGAGCCATGCCTTTTCCCTTCGAACTGGCGCTCGACCGAAAGCCTGATGGGATATCTGATCCGGAACAGGATAGTAGGCATATCAGGGATAGACACCAGGGCGCTCACGCGCATCATCAGGGATAAGGGCGCGATGCAGGGCATAATATCGACCGTTGATGGCGACCACGCGCGCCTTGTCAGGAAGGCACAGTCCGCCCCCAGCCTCGTCGGAAGGGACCTCGTTAAGGAGGTCACCTGCGCGAAGGCCTACGACTGGCACGGAGAGCTCTGGGACCTTGACAAGGGCGGATACCCGAAGACCGATAACGCTAAAAAGAAGTTCAGGGTCGTTGCTTACGACTTTGGCGTAAAGAAGAACATCCTCCGTAACCTCGCCTCAGCGGGCTGCGACGTAACGGTCGTCCCGGCATCCACCCCGGCTGAAGAGGTCCTGGCCTTAAACCCCAACGGCATATTCCTCTCCAACGGCCCAGGTGACCCGGAAGCGGTCTCTTACGCCAGAGAGACCGTCGGCAAGCTCATCGGAAAAAGGCCGATCTTCGGCATCTGCCTGGGACACCAGATACTCTCGCTGGCCATCGGCGGCAGGACCTACAAGCTCAAGTTCGGCCACAGGGGCAGCAACCAGCCGGTGCAGGACCTCACGACCAGCAAGGTCGAGATAACCTCGCAGAACCACGGCTTCGCCGTTGACATCGATTCTCTAAAGGGCATAGCTGACCTCACTCATATTAACTTGAACGACAGGACCTGCGAGGGCATTGCGTTGAAGGGCAAGCCTGTCTTCTCGGTCCAGTACCACCCAGAGGCGTCTCCCGGCCCCCATGACTCGCAGTACCTCTTCAGGAGGTTTACCGAGATGATGGAGGCCAATAGTTGAACGCCGTATCCCGCACTCAATCCGGAGGTCTTTAGTTGCCGAAAAGAACTGATATAAAGAAGATACTGATCATAGGCTCAGGCCCTATCGTCATAGGCCAGGCCTGCGAATTCGACTACTCTGGCACACAGGCGTGCAAGGCGTTGAGGGAGGACGGCTACGAGGTAGTGCTGGTGAACTCGAACCCCGCTACCATCATGACCGACCCGACCCTTGCCAACAGGACGTACATAGAGCCCATAACGCCAGAGATGGTCGAGAAGATAATCGAGAGGGAGAGGCCGGACGCGCTCCTTCCCACCATGGGCGGCCAGACCGCGCTCAACGTCTCGGTAAAGCTCGCTGAATCCGGCGTTCTTGAGAAGTACGGCGTAGAGCTTATAGGCGCCAGGCTCCCGGCCATAAAGAAGGCCGAGGACAGGGACCTCTTTAAGCAGGCGATGCAGAGAATAGGCCTTGAGGTCCCGAGGAGCGGTGTGGCAAGGACCTTTCAGGAAGCTGACGGGATAATCGAGACGATGAACTTCCCCGCCATCATAAGGCCTTCGTTCACCATGGGCGGCATGGGCGGCGGCATCGCATACAACAGGGAAGAGTACGAGCATATGGTCAGGTTCGGCCTTGAGTGCAGCCCGGTGAGCGAAATACTCATAGAGGAATCTGTCATCGGCTGGAAGGAGTTCGAGCTCGAGGTGATGAGGGACTGTAACGACAACGTCGTCATCGTCTGCTCGATAGAGAACCTCGACCCCATGGGCGTGCACACCGGCGATTCCATCACGGTCGCGCCTGCGCAGACTCTTACCGACAAGGAGTACCAGGTCTTGAGGGACGCCGCCATAAGGATAATAAGGGAGATAGGCGTCGATACCGGCGGGTCGAACATCCAGTTCTCAATGAACCCGGATAACGGAAAGCTCTACGTCATCGAGATGAACCCGAGGGTTTCGAGGTCGTCGGCGCTGGCGAGCAAGGCAACGGGCTTCCCGATAGCGAAGATAGCGGCAAAGCTCGCGGTAGGCTATTCGCTCGATGAGATACCGAACGACATAACGAAGAAGACCCCGGCCTGCTTCGAGCCGACGATAGACTACGTGGTGGTGAAGATACCGAGGTTCGCCTTCGAGAAGTTCCAGAAGGCAGACCCGACCCTCACAACCCAGATGAAGTCAGTTGGAGAGGCGATGGCCATCGGGAGGACTTTCAAGGAGGCCTTCCAGAAGGCGCTTCGCTCTCTTGAGATCGGGTGCAGCGGCTTCGACAGGGTGGTAAGGAAGAACAGGCCTGAGCCGCGCTTCAAGGCGACCGAGGCGGAGATGGATGCCATCAGGGCCATGCTCAAGACCCCGCGGTCGGAGAGGCTCTTTTTCATAGCGGAGGCATTGAGGGCAGGCCTCCACGTCGATGACATATTCGAGCTTACCAGGATAGACCGCTGGTTCCTGAATAATCTGAGGGAGATAATCGATATCGAGGAAGGTATCTTCTGGCAGGGGCGCCAGGGAGGTCTTTCAAAGGAGATGTTGAGGAAGGCCAAGGAGGCCGGCTTCTCCAACAAGATGCTCTCGTCCCTGACAGGGACTCCCGAGGCCGACATGAGCAAGGCCCTTAAGGAGGCCGGGGTCGAGCCGGTATTCAAGACGGTAGATACCTGCGCCGCCGAGTTCGAGGCCCATACGCCGTACCTTTATTCATCATACGAGCGACCCTTCTTCCACGTGTCAACCGGCGATCTTCCGAAGCTCGCCTGCGAGGCAAGCCCGACCGGCAGGAAGAAGGTCATCATACTCGGGAGCGGGCCGAACAGGATAGGGCAGGGCATCGAGTTCGACTACTGCTGCGTGCACGCGAGCTTTGCGCTCCGGGAAGCCGGGGTCGAGTCCATCATGGTCAACTGCAACCCGGAGACCGTCTCCACCGACTACGATACCTCTGACAGGCTCTACTTCGAGCCGCTGACCTTCGAGGACGTCATGGCCATAGTCGATAAGGAGAGGCCTATGGGCGTCATAGTCCAGCTCGGCGGGCAGACCCCGCTCAAGCTTTCCGTCGCCCTTGAGAAGGCCGGGGTAAAGGTGCTCGGCACTTCATCTGATTCGATAGACATGGCCGAGGACAGGGAACGGTTCGACAAACTACTTGAGAGGCTCGGCATAAGAAAGCCCAATAGCGGGACGGCGCGCTCCATAGACGAGGCCGTAAGAATAGCCGGGTCGGTCGGCTACCCTGTGATGGTGAGACCGTCTTACGTGCTCGGCGGACGGGCCATGGAGATAGTCTACGACGAGATGAGCCTCATAGACTACATGATGAGGGCGGTAGAGGCCTCTCCAGAGCACCCCGTTCTTATAGACTGTTTTCTGCAGAACGCCACGGAAGTAGACGTCGACTGCATAAGCGACGGAGAGACGGTCGTGGTAGCGGGCATCATGGAGCACATAGAAGAGGCCGGGGTCCACTCTGGCGACTCCGCCTGCTCCATACCCCCTTATTCGCTCTCTCCGGGCCTGATAGATGAGATAAAGAGGCAGTCGGTCATGCTCGCCAAAGAGCTTAAGGTCATAGGGCTCATGAACGTCCAGTACGCCGTGAAGGACGGGGTTGTCTACGTACTTGAGGTGAACCCCAGGGCTTCGCGGACCATCCCGTTCGTTAGCAAGGCCATAGGCGTGCCACTTGCCAAGCTCGCCACCAAGCTCATGATCGGACTTACGCTTAAGGAGCTTGGATTCACGGCTGAGGTCGCTCCGTCTTATGTCTCGGTCAAGGAAGCGGTCTTCCCGTTCATCAAGTTCCCCGGCGTCGACATACTCCTCGGCCCTGAGATGAAATCCACAGGCGAGGTGATGGGCATCTCCCAGGACTTTGGCGGGGCCTTCGCAAAGGCGCAGATAGCGGCTGGCAACAGGCTCCCGCTTTCGGGCACCGTATTCATAAGCGTGAGGGACGCGGACAAGCAGGAGATGGCCGTTGTCGCGAAGGAGCTCAAGGAGTGCGGCTTCAATATACTGGCCACCGGAGGGACTGCCAGGTTCCTCTCTGGCCGTGGCGTGAGCGTAGAGACGGTGCTGAAGGTGACCGAGGGCAGGCCGAACATAGTAGACATGATAAAGAGCAGGAAGGTGGACATGGTCATCAACACCTCCTTCGGCGCCAAAAGTGTCGCCGACTCTTATTCCATCAGGAGGTCTTCAGTAGACCTTGGCTTGCCGTATTTTACTACTGTGGCCGGGGCAAAGGCTGCGGCCCAGGGCATCAAGGCGATGCGGAAGGGAGGGCTTGACGTCAAGCCGCTGCAGGAGTATCATGACGGGCTTAAGTCCGATTTCAGGCCCTTAAGCAGGACCCTGACCACTTAAGCCTCATGCGAAATATAATAAAATCCCTCGGCATAGTCTACGGTGATATAGGCACAAGCCCTATATACACCATTACTGTCATCTTCCTTCTCCTGGAGCCCACCTTTGAGAATGTACGGGGTGTGCTCTCGCTCGTTTTCTGGACCCTTATCACCCTTGTCACCGTCCAGTACGCGTGGCTTGCCACGACCCTCGGCAAAAAGGGCGAGGGCGGCACTATAGTCTTAAGGGAACTCCTGCTCCCTTATCTCAAGGGCGGCAGGAAGATAGCCTTTATTTCGATACTTTCCTTTATAGGCGTTTCTCTCCTGGTCGGCGATGGAGTCATAACCCCGGCCATCTCCATACTGAGCGCGGTCGAGGGCTCGACCCTCATACCGGGTTTAGAGAACCTGAGCCAGACCGGTATCGTCATGATCGCTGGCCTCATCGCGATCGTGCTGTTCCTCTTTCAGAGAAAAGGGACCGAGAAGATGGCCTGGGCCTTCGGCCCAGTGATGCTCATATGGTTCTCGTCGCTTGCCGTCTCTGGCATCGCCGGCATAATGAACGAGCCAGGTGTGCTGGCAGGTGTCAACCCGTATTACGGGATGAAGTTCATGGCCGACCATGGCCTTGCAGGCTTCTTCATCCTCTCCGAGGTGATACTCTGCGCCACCGGAGGAGAGGCCCTTTACGCTGACATGGGGCACCTCGGAAGGGCGCCGATCGTCAAGGGATGGTACATGGTCTTCGTCGTCCTTGTGATCAACTATATGGGGCAGGGCGCCTTCCTCCTTACCCATCCGGAGACCAAGAACGTCCTCTTCGAGATGGTCTTCAGCCAGGCGCAGTTCCTGTACGTGCCTTTTCTGATCTTGAGCATCTCGGCCACGATAATAGCTTCGCAGGCTATGATAAGCGGTATGTTCTCGATAGTCTACCAGGGCATCACCACGCATATCATGCCCCTTTTCAAGGTCGATTACACCTCCCGCGAGATGAGGAGCCAGATATACATTCCGTTCGTAAACTGGTTCCTCCTCGTAGCCGTCCTCTTCATCATGTATGTCTTCCAGGCTTCCAGCCGCCTTGCCGCCGCTTACGGGCTTGCCGTAACGGGCACGATGGCGGTCACCGGCATCATGATGACCTGGATATTCTTCCGGAGGGGAGATTATTTCAGGACCGCCGTCTCAGTCTTTATCTCGATCATAGTTTTTATCTACTTTTTCTCGAACATCTTCAAGATCCCCCACGGAGGCTACTGGTCGATCATCATAGCCCTGCTGCCGTTTTCAATCATACTCATATACACAAGGGGCCAAAGGAGGCTATACAGGGCGTTGAAGCCGCTTAACAGGGACGCCTTCCTCATAGGCTACAACCAGATCTACAAGGCTTTGCCCAAGATACACGGCACAGCCCTGTTTTTCGCCAAGGACGCGAACGAGATAGCCCCGTACATCGTCCATACGATGTTCAAGAACAACATCATATATCACGACAACGTGATAGTCTCCATAACGAGGGAAGACTCCCCCTATGGGATATCCTCAAGGTCCGGCGAGGAGCTGGCGCCGGGGCTCAGAGTCTTCGAGATACGCTCAGGATACATGGAGGTCGTAGACGTCGAGGCGATACTAAAGTCCTCAGGGATAAACGAGAAGACCATATTCTACGGGCTCGAGGAGATATCCACCTCGAACATCTTCTGGAAGGTATTTTCTGTCATAAAAAAGCTTACCCCGACCTTCCTTATATTCTATAAGCTCCCTACAAACAAGCTCCACGGCGTCATAACCCGCGTAGAGATGTAGCCATGAAAGGTACGAGGCTCGGTGAGATCCTCGAGGCTTTTCTCAAGCCATTGAGGTTCGCCTCAAAGGATGGTTTTCAGCACCTCGGCTCGCTTAAGTCGGTGGAGCCGCTCATCTCATCGCTTACCGCAGAGGCCCTTTCCCTTCAACTCCCGTCAGAAGCCCGTTCAGGGATACAGAAGCTAAGAGAGCTTTTCTCAGGCTTCGACAGCCTTGACGCGCCACTTAAAAAAGAGCGGATAGAAAGGGCGTTCGAGGCCATACGTTCTATCAGTTATCCAGCCACCCCATTGCCCTTGCAGCCGGCAGAGGCTGAAAAGAGGCTTGCCGCCCTTAAAACACCGCTTACCTATGTAAAGGGCATCGGCCCAAAGCTTGCCGAGAGGTTATCTAAAAAAGGCCTTTCGACCGTCGAGGACCTGCTCTATTTCCTGCCAATAAGATACGAGGACCGGAGCAGGATAAAAAAGATACGCGAGCTTATCCCGGGGATGAGCGAGGCCGCCACAGGCGAGGTGCTCGCTATCGGAGAGGCGAGGTACGGTAGAAAGAGGGTGCTTGAGATGGCAGTAAGCGACGGCAGCGCCATCCTCAAGGTCAAGTGGTTCAACTTCGGCCCGCATATAAAAAAGCGGTTCAAAAACGGCCAGCGCCTCATCATATTCGGCCAGGTCTCCGCGTTCGGCGCGCAAAAGGAGATGATACACCCGGACATAGAGGTGCTCTCTCATGACGAGGAGCCTGGCCTTTCAGCGGACTTTGGCGGCATCGTCCCCATATACTCGCAGGTCGAGAACTTCCACCAGAAGACTATACGGAAGATTGTAAGGGGCGTGGTCGATGAGTACGCCCGGAAGGCGGTAGGCGGGGTGCCCTGCGGGGTATCCGAGAGGCATGGCCTCCTGGGCCTTGCCGCCGCTATGAGGGAGGCCCACCTGCCTGAAGGAGGGCCCGAAGCCCCGATCGCCGCCAAAAAGAGCCTCGCCTTCGACGAGCTATTCCTCCTTGAGACAGGCCTTGCCATGAGAAGGATGAGCATAAAAAAGGAGAGCGGCATATCGTTCAGGCCCGATGGAAAGCTCGAAGACGGGCTTAAAAACCTCCTTCCGTTCAAGCTTACAGGGGCACAGGCAAGGGTCGTCGATGAGATAAAAAAAGACATGTCCGCTCCGCACCCGATGAACAGGCTCATACAGGGGGACGTGGGCTCCGGTAAAACTGTAGTCAGCCTCATAGCGGCTCTTACCGCTATCGAGACCGGCTTTCAGGCGGCCCTCATGGCCCCGACCGAGATACTCGCCGAACAGCACTACCTTTTGTCGCACAGGTACGCCGAATCGCTGGGCTTAAAGGCCGTTCTTCTTACAGGCAACGCCACGAAGGCGGAAAGGAAAAAGAGGCTCGATTCGGTAAGGGATGGACAAACTCAGTTTGTCATCGGCACCCACGCGCTCATACAGAAGGATGTTGAGTTCAAGAAACTGGGGCTGGCCATAATAGACGAACAGCACAGGTTCGGCGTCGTACAGAGGGGAGAGCTCAAGAGAAAGGGCTTCCGCTCGGAGCAGGGCATATCCCCGGATATCCTCATTATGACCGCGACACCCATACCGAGGACGCTTTCGATGACTGTATTCGGCGACCTTGACGTATCAATAATCGACGAACTGCCACCCGGGAGAAAGCCGGTCCAGACAAAGGTCTTGAGAGAGAATCAGAGGCCGTTTGCCTATGAGACGATAAGAAGAGAGCTTGAAGGCGGAAGCCAGGCATATATCGTCTATCCGCTCGTTGAAGAATCGAAGGAGCTGAGCCTCAGGGACGCTACCAGCATGAAGGAGCACCTGCAGCGCGATATTTTCAGGGAATGGAGGGTGGGGCTCCTGCACGGGCGGATGAAGTCAGGCGAGAAGGAAGCGGTCATGCGGGATTTCAAGGAAAACCGCCTGAACATACTCGTATCAACAACCGTCATAGAGGTCGGGGTTGACGTGCCCAACGCCACCGTGATGCTGATAGAGCACGCTGAACGTTTCGGCCTCGCCCAGCTTCACCAGCTCCGCGGCAGGGTGGGCAGAGGCACTAACAGCTCTGTATGCATGCTTGTAGCCGGGTGGACGAACTCTGAGGACACTTACAAGAGGCTCAAGGTCATGGAGGAGACCAACGACGGCTTCAGGATAGCCGAAGAGGACTTGAAGATACGGGGGGCAGGGGACTTCATCGGGACACGGCAGGCGGGACTGCCGGATTTCCGGACAGAAGGGGCTCTGTCTGATTTAAGCCTCCTTAAGAAGGCGAGGGAAGAGGCTATCGGCTATCTTAAGGGAAACCCCGGCCTTACAGGCCCTGAAGGCGAGGTCATCAAGCGAGTGCTCAAGGCCAGGTGGCAGGAGAGGCTTGAGCTGGCGGAGATAGGGTAGGAGACCAAACCTTTTTCCATTGACAAAATAATGTCCGGGATAGTATTGTTTATAATTCAAAAAACCGCGTCTATATACTAACTTCGGGAGCATGAGATGGCTGAAATAATACCTTTCAGGGGTGTGCTTTACGATCCGGCCAAGGTCGGAGACCTTACCAGGGTCATGGCGCCGCCCTATGACGTAATACCTCCGAAAAAGCAGGACGCTCTCTACGAGCGCCACCCGAACAACATAATAAGGCTGATACTCGGCAAGACCGCCCCGGAGGACAGGGACGGGAACGACAGGTACTCGCGCGCCGCGACCGACTTCCAGAAGTGGCTTGGCGAAGGGGTGCTCGCGCAGGACGAGCGGCCGGCTATCTATTACTACTACCAGGCATACACTGAGAAGGACGGAAGCACGCAGACGAGGAAGGGTTTTATAGCCCTTTCAAAGCTGCAGGACTTCGGCAAGGGCATACACCCGCACGAGAGGACCCTTTCAGGGCCAAAGGCCGACAGGCTCAAGCTCATGCAGGCCTGCGACGCCAACTTCAGCTCCATCTTCTCACTCTATTCAGACCCGGCCCTTACGGTGAACAAAGCCCTTGACGCCGCGATCGCCGGCAGAGAGCCCGATATAGACGTTTTGGACGACGACGGCATAGTGAACAAGGTCTGGAGGGTGGATGACCCCAAGGTCCTCTCTGCCGTCGCCGCGTCGATGGACGACAAGGCCCTTTTCATAGCGGACGGCCATCACAGGTATGAGACGGCCCTCAATTACAGGAACATGCAGAGGGAGAAGAAGCCTGACTACACCGGCAGCGAGCCCTTTAATTACGTGATGATGTACTTCTCCAACATGGACGACGAGGGGATGACGATATGGCCGACCCACAGGGTCGTCCACAGCCTCAAGGGCTTTGACGCCGATGGGTTTGTCGCCAAATGCGCCGAGCACTTCGACATCAGCGAGTTCCCTTATAAATCAACCGATGAGCCGAAGGTCAGGGAGCAGTTCCTCAAAGAGCTTGAGGCCTCTGGAGCGAAGGATGTCGCCCTCGGCCTGCACATCAGGGCGCGGGACAAATATTACCTTCTTTCCATCAAGTCTCACGATATGGACAAGGTCTTCGGGGGCTCCATCCCCGATGTATTCAAGAGCCTGGACGTTACAGTGCTCCACTCCCTTGTCTTCGCCAGGATACTGGGCATGACCCAGGAGGCGCAGGAGAAGCAGGAGAACCTTATTTACGTAAAGAGCTTTGACGAGGCCATAGCCGCCTGCTCAAACGACAACAACCAGCTCGTCTTCCTCCTTAATTCCACGAAGATAGAGCAGGTGAAGGCGGTGGCTCTCGCCGGCTTCGTAATGCCGCAGAAGTCGACCTACTTCTATCCCAAGCTCCTTTCCGGCCTTACGATAAACTTCCACGGCATAAAGGCTCTCAAGACCTGTTGTTGCCATTGACGGGCCCCCGGGTCGCGGAAGATGAAACGCTCGAAAGCCTCGGCCCGTACTTCTTCGTACAGAGGAAGGCGGGCCACAGGCTCACAAGCGATACCGTAGCCCTCGCAGAGTTCGTCCTGCCGTCACTTTCAGAAGAAGATTCAGCCATCGACATAGGCTCCGGCACCGGGGCCATCCCGCTTATCCTTGCCTGGAAGTCAAAGGTAAGAAAGATCGTCGGCGTAGAGATAGACCCTTGCGCTGCCGCTGTAGCGGAGAAGAACATCCAGGCTAACGGTTTGGAAGGCAGGGTGGAGATAGTACAGAGCGACTACAGGGAGCTTAAAAAGCTCTACCCGGAAGGCTCTTTCAGCGTGGTAGTAAGCAATCCTCCCTACTTTAGGGCAGGCGTGGGGAGGATAAGCCCAAATAAGGAGAAGGCTGCTGCAAGGACGGAGCTATCCGGCGGTATCGCCGACCTGATAGATATATCAGCCTATTTCATGGGTGGTCATGGACGTGTCTTCTACGTCTACCCCAAGGCGAGGCTCGCCGAGATGCTCGAAGGGCTCGGCAAGGCGGGGCTCAGGGCGAACCGGTTAAGGTTTTTGCCGGTTGGAAGCAAAGAGGGTTTATTTCTTATAGAAGCCGGAAGGGATGGAGGGCTTACGGTCGAATATCCGTAAGCTACGACTTACACATCCTCATCACGCGTTCTATGAGGTTTTTAAGCCTCGTGTCCCTTATGCTACCGGTGGTCTTTTCTATGAAAGATTCTTCTTCCGGGGTAAGCGGCCTTGTCGGGACCTCCGGTTTCCGGGCCTTACGCCCTTTGACCTGACCGGCCCGGAAGACTATCTCTGTAATAGCCCCAGGGCCCAATGTCTCGTTCAGCCGTCCGATGATGATGGTCTTCTGGTAGTTTAGCTCCGTCATCCATGGAGAGCTTTCAACGGAGCAGAAAAGGACCGTTCCCATCAGCCTTTCAGGGCAGGCCCTTTTGGCTATGGCCTCGCCAACGCAATCGGGCCAGAGTTTCTTAAGCCTGAACTCTCTTAGCCTCGCCCCGAGGTTGAGGTGCCCGAGTGTTGCGTCAAGGACCGAGCTGATAGTCGCGTCCGACCCTGTCCGGCGGGGCCGCCTTGGACGCTGAGACATCTCAGGAGGCCTTTCTGTTGAGCCTGCCGCCGATGAATTGCCCTGCCACCGCCCCGGCGACCATAAGCGGGAGATACTGGTAGCCCAGGCCCGCCATCGTGCGCATGACGAAGATGAATGGGATGGGGAGGTGGATATACAGGAACCACTGTACCGAGAACTTCCTTGTCTTTACCCTCAGATATCCGAAAGGGAGGTTAAGGAGCATGGCGGCAATGGTCAGGAGCGCAAGGAGTATGAGAAGTTCCGAAGTTGTCATCAGATCAGGGTAACAAAAACATCTCAGGCCGTCAACCGCGGTTTTATGGCCCGGTCGATCGAAAGACGCGCTTCCAGCCCGCCGCCATCGACCAAAAGCCTTTAAAACCCTAAAAGATGTGTTGACATGCAGGCTCGAAATCCTATATATTTGTAGAATTTACGTCAGCCAAAAGCCATTTATCCGCTGTCAATATCAGGTGAAGCGGATTATAATATTTAAGGTATACTTGTAACAGGGCGGCCCCAGAGCCGCCGTGTTCTCGTTTTTATGGGAAAAAGCGATGTTTGAGTCACTTTCAGATAAATTCAGGAAGATACTTCGGGACGTCAGGGGGAAGGGCACCCTGACCGAGGCCAACGTCCAGGAGATACTCAAGGAGGTCAGGCTCGCCCTCCTCGAGGCAGACGTGAATTTCACGGTCGTTAAGGACTTTGTCGCGTCCGTGAAGGAAAAGGCGATGGGCAGGGAGGTCCTTGAAAGCCTCTCCCCGGGCCAGCAGTTCACAAAGATAGTCCATGACGAGCTCACAGCCCTTCTCGGCGGCGAGGACTCGGCCCTTGAGCTTAAGGGAAAGCCGGCCGTCATCATGATGGTAGGTCTCCAGGGCTCAGGCAAGACGACCACTACGGCAAAGCTCGCGCTGCATCTTAAGCAAAAAGGCAGGAACCCGTATATAGTCCCTGCCGACCTTTTCAGGCTTGCCGCGGTCTTGCAATTAAAGAAGCTCGCAAGCGAGATCAAGGTCGACTGCTTTGACAGCGAGAACTACAAGTCCCCCGCTGATATATGCGCGGAGGCCTTCAGGATCGCCGGGCTCAAGGGGTACGACATCCTCCTCGTCGATACCGCCGGAAGGCTCCATATAGACGACGCGCTGATGGCCGAGCTTAAAACACTCAGTGGGATACTCTCCCCGAGCGAGGTCCTCTTTGTGGCCGACTCGATGACCGGCCAGGACGCGGTCAATACGGCGAAGGGCTTTAACGACGCTATTGGCATAACAGGGGTCGTGCTCACAAAGTTCGACGGAGACGCCAGGGGAGGCGCGGCCCTTTCAATGAGGGTCACGACCGGCCGCCCCATAAAGTTCATCGGCACCGGCGAGAAGGTCGACGCCATCGAGGTATTCCACCCGTCGAGGCTTGCGGGCAGGATACTCGACATGGGCGACGTGCTTACCCTTATCGAGAAGGCCCAGAGCGCCTTTGACGAGAAGCAGGCCAAAGAGCTTCAGCAAAAGCTCAAAAAGGACGATTTCACGCTGGAGGATTTCAAGGACCAGCTCCAGCAGATAAAGAAACTGGGCTCTCTCGATTCTATCCTTTCAATGGTCCCGGGCTTTGATGCCCTTAAGAAGTCCAAGGACATCAGTATTGACGAGAAGGAGATAGCGCGCATCGAGGCCATAATAAACTCGATGACCAGGGAAGAGAGGCGCAACCCCTCGGTCCTTAACGCCAGCAGGCGGCAGAGGATATCAAAGGGGAGCGGCACCAAGGTCCAGGACGTCAACAAGCTCGTCAATCAATACGCCGGGATGCGCAAGATGATGAAGAAGTTCAAGAAGGCTGGGCCAAGAGGGCTCAAGGGCCTTTTTCAGAAGATGATGTGATCTACAAACAAAAAGACGGAGGAGTACAGCAGAATGGCAGTAAAGATCAGGTTGACCAGGCACGGCGCAAAGAAAAAGCCTTTTTACCGTATCGTTGTAGCGGACTCAGAGGCCCCAAGGGACGGTAGTTTCCTCGAGGTCATCGGGACCTACGACCCCATGACCGAGCCTGCCCAGGTAAACGTCAAGGGCGACAGGGTGACGTTCTGGCTCGGCAAGGGCGCAGTCCCGACGGATACCGTTAAACAGCTCCTTAAGAAGGTCTCTAAAGCGGCCTGAAACGGAACGGAAACAGGGCGGACAGCTGAATAGGGGGAGAAGCCGGTACCTATACCAGAACTTCTCGGAGGCATCGCATGAAGGACCTAATCGAGTACATCGCAAAGGCTCTTGTCGATCATCCGGAGGACGTAAGGGTAATAGAGGTAGTAGGCGAGAGGACTTCCGTAATAGAGCTGTCAGTTGCCAAGGAGGACCTTGGCAAAATAATAGGGAAGCAGGGCAGGACCGCGCGGGCCATAAGGGTCATACTCACCGCGTCATCGACAAAGCTCAGGAAACGCTCTGTTCTGGAGATAGTTGAATAAAGACGTCGAACTCGTCCTGATCGCGAAGATAACCGGGGTACACGGGCTTAAGGGCGAGGTAAAGGCCGTTGCCTACGGCGTACTCGACGACATCCATTGGGATACCGTCATCCTCGCCGGCAAGGGCAGGCACGAGGCCAGGCGTGTAGTACGGGCGCGCAAGCACAAGGGCGGCTGGATCATCGAGCTGGAGGGGTGCCATGACCGTAGCGCGGCAGAGGCGCTCGTAGGCCTCGAGATATCGGTTAAAAAGTCCGAACTGCCTGAGACCGCTGAGGACGAGTACTATTATTTCGACCTCATCGGCATGGAAGTCTATACCGACGAGTCGAGGTACATAGGCCGGGTCACCAACGTCATCTCGACCGGCGGTAACGACGTCCTTGAGACGACCGGCCCTTGCGGCGATGTCCTTATCCCGGCGATAGAGAGCGTCATAGTGAGCGTCGATACCGGGACGAGGAAGATAACGATACGCCTTATCGAGGGGCTGCTTCCATAAGTAAAGTAGAAAGATGCCCCAAGATGGTCTTTGAGATACTGACCCTTTTCCCCGAGTTCTTCTCATCCCCTTGCCGCCACGGAGTTATCGGAAGGGCGCTGTCAAGGGGGCTCATAGAAGTAGTCCCCCACAACCTAAGGGACCATACCATCGACAGGCACAGGACTACCGACGACTCTCCCTATGGCGGAGGCCACGGGATGGTCATGAAGGTGGAACCTGTGGTGAAGGCGATAGAGGCGCTCAAGGCCAGTGGGCCGGCAAAGGTAGTCCTTACCACCCCGCAGGGCGAGCGCTTTACGCAAGGATTGGCAAGCGAGCTTACAATACACAAGCGGCTCATCATGGTCTGCGGAAGGTATGAAGGCTATGACGAGCGCATAAGAGAGTACGCCGATTACGAGATATCCATCGGCGATTATGTACTTTCTGGCGGCGAGATACCGGCGCTTGTGATGATAGACGCCGTGGGGAGGCTCATCCCCGGCGTCCTCGGCGAGCCTGAGTCAGCCGAAGGCGACTCCTTTAGCTCCGGGCTCCTTGAGTTCCCGCAGTATACAAGGCCCGAAGATTTCAGAGGCATGAGGGTCCCGGACGTGCTCCTTTCAGGCAACCACGCTGAAATAGAGAGGTGGAGGAGGCAGGAGGCCCTGAGGAGGACCTTCAGAAGGAGGCCGGACCTCCTTGAGGGAGCGTCTCTTGCCGACGAAGATAGAAAGTTCCTTGATGGGCTCCGGGACGGCAAAAGGGAATAATAAAAAAGCTCATTTTTTTATTGCAATTTGTTTGTCTTTTAGGCACAATTAGTGCTTAAAATTTTGAAAAAGGTTAGAACATTCACGGAGGATAACATGGGAGTCATTCAGGATATCGAGAAGGATTTTATCAGGACCGACATTCCGGCGTTTAACCCTGGTGATACCCTTCTTGTGAGGGTCAAGATCAAGGAAGGCGACAAGGCAAGGGTCCAGCCCTTCGAGGGCGTCGTGATAAAAAAGCGCGGCGGCGGCGTAAGGGCGACTTTCACGCTCCGCAAGATATCATACGGCGTTGGCGTAGAAAGGATATTCCCGGTCAATTCCCCGGCGCTTGAGTCTGTAAAGGTGCTTACCAAGGGTATCGTCAGGAGGGCCAAGCTTTACTACCTCCGCGACCTCAAGGGCAAGGCCGCAAGGATCAAGACCAGGAGATAACGGTTGCAACGGAAAGCCCGGCCCAAAAGGCCGGGCTTTTTTATTGCCGGACCCCCTATGGACATCCACGAAAAAGAGGCCAACTCAGCAGGGTACAGATTTGTCGCCGGTGTTGACGAGGCTGGCAGGGGGCCTCTGGCCGGCCCTGTAGTCGCAGCCGCCGTCATCTTCCCTTTCCCGCCGCCGCTCGACCTGGGGATAAAAGACTCCAAGGCTCTTTCAGGCAGGGCAAGGGCCGCTCGCCTCTTCGACATATTCAAGGAAGCTTCTTCCGTCGGCGTCGGCATAGTCTGGCCAGCCGAGATAGACCGCATAAACATCCTCAAAGCCTCGCTCAAGGCCATGGAGCTGGCCGTAGGCAAGCTCTCCATCAAGCCTGATAAGATACTCGTTGACGGGAACATGCCCATCAACACCGGCATCAGCCAGAGGCCTATTATCTCAGGGGACTCGTTGAGCGTCAGCATCGCCGCGGCTTCCATCGTCGCCAAGACGGCGAGGGATGCGATAATGGAGTCCTATCACAGGCGCTACCCCCAATACAACTTCATATCGAACAAGGGTTATCCGACAAGGGAACACCTTGAGGCGATAGACATCCACGGCCCCACGCCCATTCACAGAAGGACGTTCAGAGGGGTCATAAAAGGGATCTCCGCAGGGCCGGAGGAGAGGTGAACAGAATAGCTGTAGGGAAGGCCGGGGAGGACGAGGCCGCAGGGTTCCTTGAGAGGCATGGCTACAGGATACTCGAGCGGAACTTCAGGTGCAGGTACGGCGAGATAGACATAATCGCGCGTGACGGAAAGACGATCGTCTTTGTAGAGGTCAAGACCAGGGGCTCGGACAGGTTCGGCCCGCCGGGCGCGAGCGTTGACGGGAGAAAGCAGAGGAAGATGACGATAACTTCCTCTTTTTATCTTGAAGGACTCGGGCATACGGACCCTGACATCCGTTTCGACGTAGTTTGCATTGAGATGAAGGATGGCAGGGCTCAAATAGAGCATATACAGGACGCTTTCGAGGCGGGGGAGTAAAGGGCATGAAGGAATGGATTTTGGCAAATCGTATATAAAAAGAATTAAAAATACGCGCATCTTTATGTACGCTTGAATTTGCGGCTGGTACATGTTATAAGACCAAATCCCGGAGAAAACTGAAGATATGCCAGAGAGCGTACAACAGAAGCTTCAGCTGCCGATAACGCAAGGCACTGAGATCGTCGTCGAGATAGAGGATTATTCTATCAGGGCCAGGTGCGACTTTATCGGCATGAGGCAAGGCCAGTACATCATGTTGAGCTTCCATGACACGGTTTTGCGCACCGACCAGCTGAGGGACCTGAATGTCGTGGTCCGCTACCTTTATAAAGGCACTGTCTTCGGCTTCAAATCGAGGGTCATGGGCCTGCTGGCCTCGCCTGAGAGGCTCCTCGTCATCGCCTATCCGTACGCCCTGGAGGAGTTCAAGGTAAGGCACTGCCAGAGGTATGAGTGCATACTGCCTGCCACCGCCTCTTTGGAAGGCTGTGAGGCTGAGGCTATCCTGATAGACATAAGTTCTGAAGGCTGCAGGTGCTCGATAAAGACAACCGGTTGCGCCAATAGAGATGCCATTTACAATGCCATTGAGCTGGGCAGAGAGGCATCCATCAAGGTGGAGCTTCCCGGCGCCTCGGATAAGCTTGTGCTCTCCGGGGCCATGAAGAATATCGTAAAAGACGAAGGCAGGATAGTACTTGGCGTCGCCTTTGCCTCATTAAGCGAGGAGTCCCGAAAAAGGCTCGAAAGCTATATCTTCTTCCTGTCGGCTGTTAAAGAGGCGCAGGCCTCCTGAGCCTTCCAGCGCCTTAAGTCCCGGCCTTAGAGAATCCTTCCAACCCGTACAGATAATTCGGCTTTTTAAATCTCACAATCTATTGAACATTAGATGGAAATGGGGCCTTATTCAAGACCTCCTGGTCGTCTCATGTCTCTAAACTGTTGTTATCAGGCGGTTTTTGATATAAAATATCCAGATGACTAAGGGTAACAGAGGTTTTACACTTATCGAACTGATGGTCGTTATCGTCATCCTCGGCATCCTCGCTGCCATAATAGCGCCGCGGATAGTCGGCAGGACAGACGAGGCCAAGGTGACGGAGGCCCGTGTTCAGATAATGAACCTTGAGACAGCGTTGAAGCTCTACAAGCTGGACAACGGCTCGTACCCTTCGACCGACCAGGGCCTTGAGGCCCTTACAACCAAGCCGGAGACCGGGAAGATACCAGCCAACTGGCGTGAAGGCGGCTATCTTGAAAAGAGGAAGATACCGGCAGACCCATGGGGCAACCCCTATGTCTACGCGTCTCCGGGGCAGAGCGGCGACTATGACATCGTCACTTACGGCGCAGACGGCAGTCGCGGTGGCGATGGGTTTGACGCTGATATCGAAAGCTGGAAACTGGACTGACAGGTCCATGGAAAACTCGCTATGCTCGAACGAAGACGAAGACAGGCCAAAGGCCCGCCACAGGCCAGAGGCCGTAAAAGAACCGCCGCAAGCCGCAAAAGACGTCCATCCGTACCCCGCGCAAACGGTTTCTCCCTGCTGGAACTTATCGCTGTAATCGCCGTAATAGGTCTCGCTCTCGCTGTAGTCTTTCCCAGGCTTCAAGGCCTGGAAGACCGTTATCTGGACTCAGACGCCCAAAGGCTCTCCCTTCTCGCTGTCTTTCTCGGAGAGAAGGCATCCGCCACAAGGCATTATTACCGGATGAGGTTTGATCTCAAGGGCGCTGCCATAACGGTTGAGTCATCCGCTGACGGCGTTGAATACGCCCCGGTGGCAGAGGCAGTCAGCCGTGGCCTCAAGCTCAGGCGCGGCGTGGAGATAGACGAGGTCTCGGCGCCAGGGCTCGGCAAGGTAAGGCGCGGAGAGGCGGCGATAGCGCTGTCGCCGACGGGGGGCCCTCCTTTCGAGGTGACGCTTGTCTCCGGCAAAAGGAAGGCGCTCGTCTCATACAATCCCTTTACTGGCAGGGCCTCGGTTACGGACCCGGATAAAAAGGTCAGCGATGGATAAGCGGGGTTTTACGCTCATAGAGGTGATGGTCGCCCTGGCGATACTCTCGGGCGCGGTGGTCGCGCTGCTCGCGAGTTTCAACTACCACCTTGGCGTTGCCTCCGGAAGCCGTGATGAAGTCCTGGCAACCGCCCTGGGGCTTGAGAAGATGGAAGAGATAAAGCTTGGAGGCAAGGCGGAAGCCCTTGAAGGCACCTTCGGCAAGGCGTATCCCGAATACAGGTGGAGCCTTGTCCAGGAGGATACGGCGCTTAAGGGGATTAAAAGGCTTGAGCTCAAGGTCAGCCGTGAAAAAGGGAGGCCATTTTTCCTTGTCTCGTACATCAAACAGGAATAACGGCTTTACCCTGATAGAGGTCATGGTAGCGGTGGCCCTTACAGCCGTCCTCCTTGTTGCCCTATATTCGGCCTTCTTCTCCATTGCCGGGGCTGGCAGGAAGGCAGGGGACAGGGCAGAGAGCTTTGTAGAGGCCGGGAGGCTCATCGATAGATTTACAACAGAGGTCAGGTCAGCTTATTTCAGGCGTGGAGACACTCGGACCTTTTTCCAGGGCGGCAATAAAGGCGGGGACTCGGAATTGTCTTTTACGACATTTACATTCCCGGTCGCTACTGGTGCCCCCACAAGCGACCTTGTTGCCGTAAATTATCATATTGAAAAGGACGGCCTTGAAAAGCGCCTGGTAAAAGAGGTATGGAACCCGTATCTGGGCACAAAAATGGGATTCAGCGCGATAAGGGATATAAGAGAGTTCGAGGTAAGCTACTTTAACGGCAAGGACTGGTCAAAGGCATGGGAGGCAACTATTGAAGGCTCTGCGCCGCGGGCCGTAAGGATAAGGATAGTCCTCCCGACCGGTGAGGAGATCGTCCAGACCGGCAGGCTTATGATAAGATAGATTATCATATAAATAGTGTAATTATGCGTATTTTAAGAGAAAATAAATCTGAAAGCGGCCTTGCCCTTGTCACCGTCCTGCTCGTTACCGCGGTGCTCGCCACCCTTGTGACAGATTTTATCTACAGGACTTATATCGCTTCTTCGAGGGCAGGGAACCTGAGGGATTCGGCAAGGGCGGCCCTTATCGCCGGGGACGGCGTGGCCCTTGCCAGGGCTGGACTCGAAGAGTTTTTGAAAAAGGACGCCAATATAGTCATGGACCCGACCGGCATGGTCTTTTCTCAGCCGGTGGGCGAGGACTTAAGCGTGGAGATAAGGGCTGTTGACGAAAGGGCAAGGCTTTCAACCCGGATAGCTTACCCATTGACCGGGGTGCTGGAGCCAAAGGCGCATGGCAGTTTCCTGAGGCTCCTTAAGGTGGTCAAGGCCGAGGATTCCCTTGCTGACCAGCTTGTTGACTGGATAGATAGCGATACCACCCCAAGGGGGCGAGGGGCCGAGGAAAGTTATTATATGACACTTGCGGAGCCGTATAAGCCCAGGAATAATTACCCGGAGAGCGTCGACGAACTTCTTTTAGTCAAGGGGTTTACCCCTGAAGTATTAAGGTCGATCGGGCCTTATATCACTCCTTATGTGCCCGACGGACTCGTGAATATAAATACCGCGCCAAGGACAGTGCTCATGGCCCTTACGGAAGAGATGACAGGGGAGCTTGCGGACGAGATCATAAAGTACAGGAATAAAACGCCTTTCAGGGACAGGTCAGATGTAATGAAGGTGCCGGGCTTTGAAAAGACCGGCTTTGGCCTGCAGGACCGCGTGACCGCCACATCGAGGCTCTTCAGGGTCTATTCGAGGGCAAAGTCAGGCGAGGTCATCCGAGAGGTCGAGGCTGTCGTGCAGGTCGGGGGAGGGATCCTCTACTGGAGGGAGATGTGACGCAGAAGAAAAGCCTGATCATTGACATCGGCAAGGAGAAGGTCTGGGCCGGGGTAATAGCCGGAGTCAGCCCTGACAAGCGCGCCTTCCTTACCGCCGAGATACCGCCGGGTGAGGGCGGGCTAAAGGCGGCCCTGGCCGCGGTACTGACAGAGGCAGGGGTTAAAAAGGGAGGTGAGTTTCAGAGGGTCCTCGTGAGCGTGCCTGCCGAGGACCTCTCCATCAGGATAGTCGATATGCCCTTCAGCGAAAGGAAGAAGGTGCTCGAGGCCCTTCCCTTTGAGCTGGCCGGCCTTCTGCACGTGGAGGTGGACGAGGTCGTAACCGATGCCGTTCCGCTTGGTGAAGGCAGGTTCCTTGCCGTGGCCGTTGAACGCAGGCTCATAAGCGCTTACCTTGAGCTTTTCAAGTCCCTGGGGGTCGATCCGGTCTGGGTCGGCTCAGGGCTTTTTGCAATTCCGGCTCTCATGGGAGATTACGGCAAGGAAGGGGTAAGGGCGCTGCTCTTTCCCGGCGCCATGGCCGTGACAGAGGGCGGGAGCCCACGCTTTTTCAAGCCCGTAAGGAGGCTCGACGGGGTGCGTCTCGGAGCCGCGTTCCTCGACGCTGAGGGGCTTGATGTAGACGAGGTCCACTATGCCGGGTGGGATGAAGCGGAGCTAAGCGGGATATTCCATGGGGCAAGGCTCATCCCGCTGGGATTACCCGTTGGATGCTCTTATGATTGGGCCCTCATCTGGGCCCTGGCCCTTATCGACGGAAAGGGGCTTCTGGGAGAGACGGTCAACTTCAGGCGCGGTGAGTTCGAATATACAAGGGACAAGGTGACTTTGAGGAAGGGGCTTAAGCTCGCCGCCTCTCTTGCCGCCCTTCTTGCCATCCTTTTGACCGGGGACCTGTACATAAGATATCTCGGCCTTTCCGCTGAGCTCGATTCCTACAGGCAGTCTCTGAGGGCGTCTTACCTTGAGCTTTTCCCCGGGGAAAGAAATGTTACGGACCCGGTATATCAGCTCGAGGCGAGGCTCAAAGCCATTCAAAAGGAGGGGGAGGCGCTGGGCATGGGACGAAGCGCGCTTGACGCCTTGAATGGCGTTGCCCAGGCAGCGCCACAGGGGCAGGGCATCAGGATAACCGAGCTTACACTTGCCGAAGACGGCAGGGTAATAGCAAAGGGAGAGGTCTCTAACTTCGAGGCCGCAAGCTCCCTTAAAGAGGCTTTCGCCAGAGGGCGGTTCAGGGACGTGAGCCTCGATGAAACAAGGGCGAGGCCCGAAGGCGGGGCCTCCTTCAGCATTAACGCGTATCTGAGGTAAAACGCACATGGAACGAAGGGCTATATTGCCAAAGGGCATCTTCAACAACGTATTCATGGGATTTGAGAGGAAGAAGGCGTATCGGTACGCCGTCTACGCGGGCATCCCGCTTCTTATCCTTGTTGTCGGGTTTACGCTATACGGCAGGTATCTGCATCTTAAGAAGTCTGTTGCCGCCGCCGAGCGCAATATCGGCAGGATGGATACTCTCAGGAAGGAGTACACCGAGAAGAAGGCCGCCTTCGAGACGATGGCGGCAAAGGTCATCCCAACAGGTGTCTCTCCGGTCTCGGCCATAGAACTGATGGCGAAAAGGACCGGCATAAAGGATAAGATAATCTCGATAAAGCCGCTTGAGGAGAAGGGCGTTTCAGGATATACGGACCGGGCGGTGGAGGTAAGGCTTGAGGCTCTGGACATGAACCATCTGGTAAACTTCCTCTACCAGGCGGAGCACGGCGACCGTCTTGTCATAATACGCGACCTCTCGATCAAGGAACGTTTCGAGAACAGGGAGCTCCTGGACGTGACGCTCAAGGCCTCTGTTGTGACTAAACCATGAAGTGCCTGGATTGCCTACTCGGGCCTGTTAAGTATAAATGACAGGAGAAAGAATGCGAGGGCGATAAGGACTATCGTGCCGCCGCTGGCGAGGTCGAGGTAATACGAGAGGAAGAGCCCTGATATTACCGAGGAGAGCGAAAAGGCGATGGAGATGAATATCGTCTTCCTGAAGCTCAGGTCGAACTGCCTGGCGCTCACTACCGGTATGACCATGAGGGCGCCTATAAGGAGTATGCCGACGATTCTCATGGAAAGGGAAATGGTGACCGCCGCCAGCACGACTATCAGGAGATTTAACTTCCTCGCATTCACTCCGCCAGCCTCGGCGAACTCCTCGTCAAAAGATACCAGGAAAAATTCCTTGTAGAGAAGCGTTATCGCCAGAAGCACGGCGACGAAGACCGCTGAGAGCATGTAGAGGTCTACCGGGCCGATGGTAGAGATGCTGCCGAAGAGATAGCTCAGGAGGTCCACGTTAAAGCCCCTGGCCAGGCTTATTATGACGACCGCCACGGCAAGGCTGCCTGAAAGGAATATGGCGAGTATCGATTCGGCGAAGAGGCTTTTTATGCCGCGGAGCCTCTCTATCGCAACTGCCGCGAGAGTTGACGCGGCGATCGCCGAGACGACCGGCTGCGTGTTCGTAAGGACGCCTATGGCCACACCCACCAGCGAGACATGGGCGAGAGTGTCGGCCATGAGCGAGTAGCGGCGAACGACAAGGAATACGCCGATAAGCGGGAGGATGACCGAGATGAGTATCCCGGCCGCGAAGGCCCTCCTCATGAAGTCAAGCTCGAATATCTCTGGCATTTTCTTTAGACGGCCTCCTCAGTGCCCGTGAAGGATGAACTTGACCTTCTTGCCGTAAAGCTCCTGCATGTAATCCTCGTTTATGAACTTCTTTGGCGAGCCGTGGCAGACAAGCCTCCTGTTGAGGCAGAGGACCGATTTTGCCTGGTGCGCCACTACGTCGATGTCGTGGGATATGAGCAGTATCGTTATCTTTAAATTCCGGTTCAGGTCCTCTATGAAGGAATAGAACTTCTCCTGGGCCGTGACGTCCACCCCCACGTCAGGCTCGTCGAGGATGAGTATCCTGGGGTCGCTCGCAAGCGCCCTTGCGATGAAGACCCTCTGGCGCTCTCCACCGGATAAGCGCCCGATAAGCCTCGTGCTGAGCCTTGCCACGTCGGTTATCTCCATCGCCTTCGCTACCGCCGTCAGGTCATCCTTTGAAAGCCTCCTTAGAAGCCCCATACGCGCGGTCCTGCCGCTTCTCACCACCTCTTCCACGGTCGCAGGGAAGTAGACCTCGGCTGTAGTCCTCTGTGGCACGTAGCCTATGAGGTGCCGCCTGGTGAAGGATTCCTGCGGCTCTCCGTATATCCTTACCTCCCCGGAGGTCGGCCTCAGGAGGCCGAGTATGACCTTGAAAAGGGTAGTCTTACCGCCGCCGTTAGGGCCGATGATGCCGAGGTATTCGCCCTCTTCGACGGAGAAGGAGATATTCTCAAGGACAGGGTTGCCGTTGTAGTTGAAGCTCAAGTCCCTGACTTCTATGCACTCTGTTTTTTTCATCTGCAATCGAGGGCTGTCTTGAGATTGGCGAGGTTCTCTCTCATTATCGAGATATAGTCCTTGCCGGATTTTTTTTCATCTGGCGTAAGCCCTTCTATGGGGTTGAGGGTCAGGACCGTCGCCCCGGTCTCCCTGGCTATCGTTCGGGCTGTACGTGGATTTCCGAGAGGCTCGGTGAAGATATATCTTATCCCCATGTTTTTCATAAGCTTCGAAACCTCCGCCATGCGCCTTGGACTCGGCTCCTCGCCTGAGAAGACCCCGGTGACAGGGAAGATATTCAGATTATACCTTCTTCCGAAGTAGCTGAAGGCCTCGTGAGAGACTATGATATCCCTTCTGGCGCATGAGGAAAGCGTACTCTTGAATTGGTCGTCGAGCTTTTGAAGCTCAGCCTTGAATCTTCTTGCGTTCTCCTTGTAGTAGGCGGCGTTTACCGGGTCGAGCTCGATGAGCTTGTCCCTCAGTATATCTGCCATTTGAGAGGCCAGGACCGGGTCGAGCCAGATATGGGGGTCGAGTGGGCCGTGCTCATTGCCTTCGTGGCCTTCCTCTTCCGTCTCCTTCAGGGTGAAGCGGTCAGATATCCTTACAGTGGTTACACCCGCCCTGGCAAGCTCAGGAGCGATCCTCTCTGCCCACGGGTCGAAGCCAGCGCCAAGATAGACAAAGAGCTTCGAGGCGACAACCCTCCGTATGTCCCTTGGCGTTGGCTCAAAATCATGCGACTCCGCCCCCGGGGGAACGAGGTCAAGAACATCTATATGCTCGCCGCCGGTCTTCTCGATAAAGTGGGCGAGGGGATAGAAGCTCGCCGCCGCTCTGATCTTCCCATCCTTTGGCTCCTCCGGCTGCCTGTACGTCAAAAGGACGGCTATCGATAATATGATGACCGCCAGGACCGCCATGGCGACGGCGTATCGTTTCACGCCTGCCACCTGCATGTCTGGCATATCCCCAGGAATTCGAGCGAGTGGTTCGTCACGTGGAAGCCACGCGACCTTAATATCTTCTTCTCCTGCTCTTCGAGGTCCCCCTCCAGCTCTATCTCCTCTACCTTCCTGCACTTGAGGCATATAAGATGGTGGTGGTGCTCACCTGTTGCCAGCTCATATCTTTTGGCCCGCTCGTGCGGGAACTGTATCTCCTTTATGACGCCGTGCTCCTTGAGGAAGGCCAGCTCCCTGTAGACGGTGGTCTTGTTGAAGGTAGTAATGCTTTGCCCGAGCATGCTGATGACTTCGAGGGCGGAAAGGGGGAGGGCGTTCGTGATGAAAAGCTCCACCACGCCCCTGCGGATGCGCGTGAGCCTGAAGCCCCTGCCAGATAGCTCCGAGAGTATCTCATTGAGTCTTTCAGCCATAACCCTGATTCTAATGCAACTAAGTTGCGTCTGTCAACGTTCTTTTGAAGCAGACGGCTTTTCGTATCTGCCGCTTGACAATCGGTGGCGAGATGATATGATAGTGAGCACTTACTCACCATAGTTGTTTTGGACAGGACGATGAAGGACATGGAAGAAAAACCGGTCAGAAAAAGGCCAGCGCCGCCTCGTGCGAGGATGAGCGGGGATGAGCGCAGGGTCCAGATAGTGAAGGTCGCCGCGGACCTCTTCGCCCGCAATGGCTTCCGCGGCACCACCACGCGCGAGATAGCCCTGAAGGCCGGCATAAGCGAGGCGGTGATATTCAAGCACTTCAGAAGGAAAGAGGATCTCTACAAGGCCATCATAGACTCCAGGTGCGCTGACACGGAGGGCGACAGCCGCCTGCTGACACTCCTTAAGGGCAAGCAGGGCAAGGAGGTCTTCAGGACCGTCGCCACTCATCTGCTTGAAGAGCACCGGAAGGACCCGTCATTCCTGCGCCTTCTCACATACAGCGCGCTTGAGAAACAATCGCTCTCCGAACTCTTCCTTAAGACAAGGGCCCTTGAGCTCCTCGACTTTCTCGAAGGGCATATAAAAGAACTCGTGGCCGACGGTTCGATGAGGCCGGTCGATACGGCGCTGGCCGCGAGGGCCTTTATCGGGATGGTCATACATTACAGCATCGTCCAGGAGCTTTACGGTTTCAAGCGACGCTTTACAAGGCCTACGCAAAAGGTCGCGGATACATTCGTAGACATATTCTTCGAGGGGATGAAGAGGAGGTAGTCATGGCGGGGCTAAAAAGACCATCACCGGGCCGCGCGTTTGCGGCGATCGCCGTCCCTATCGCGGCGGTGCTGCTCGCCTTATTGCCTGACAGGGCCTTTTCACAGGAAAGGACACTTACGCTCGATGAGGCTTACAGGCTCGCGGTAGCCAGTCACGAGAGGGTCGCTTTAGCCGGCGAGGGGATGAAGCAGGCCGAGGCCGACCTCGGGAAAACGATAGCAAGGGTGCTTCCGAACATAACCGCGGAGGGAAGCTACACGAGGTATACCTCTGAGAAGAGCTCCGCTGCATTCGTCATCCAGCCAAAGTCCAGCACCAACGCTGAACTGAGGATAACCCAGCCATTGTATTCCGGCGGCAAGGAGTGGGCCATACAGAGGCAGGCCAGGCTCCAGATAAAGAGCGCCAGGGCCGGGCTTGAAGGCGCGCAGGAGGGTGTGCTGCTCGACACATCGCGGTCGTATTACGGTGTGCTCAAGGCCCAGAAAGACCTCGCGATAAAGAAGGCCGCCTTGAGGCGCGCCGAGGAGAGGCTCGACGTCGCAAAGGCCAGGCTTAAGGTCGGCGAGGTAACAAGGTCAGCGGTGCTGCGTGCCGAGGCTGAAATGGCTGGCGCTGAGGCCGAGCTGATAAAATCCGGGAATAGCCTTGAGAACGCGAAGACGCTCCTTAAGAGGATGACTGCCATTGAAGATAGTTTTACGGTCTCCGAGCCGCCCCCCCTTCCTCTTGCCGTGAAGCCCGCCGCAGAGCTGGTGGATGTGGCCTTAAAGGAGAGATACGACTATTCCCAGAGGCTCTTTGAGGAGAAGGCCGCTACCGAAGGCATAACGGTCGCAAGGGCCGGGTTCAAGCCATCTTTAAAGCTTGAAGGTCTTTACACCTGGCGCGACCAGGAGCCGGCTACTACGTTTTTGCTGGAGGAGAGCGCGTCCGGTACCTTGAGGCTCACCTATCCTATCTTCGAGGGGTTCCTGAGAAAGGCTGAGCTGAATGAAGCGCGCAGCAACCTCCGCGAGGCGGAGCTTAGAAGGCTTGGCCTCAGGCGGGATATCGAGGTGCAGATAAGAGAGTCCTTGAATAATGTAAGCGCTGTCGAGGCGCTGGTCGAATCGTTCAGGCGCCAGCTCGCGTTCGCGGAAGAGGACTACAAGATGGTATTCGAGCAGTTCAGGTTCGGGGTCGCTACAACAGTTGACGTGATCGACGCGGAAAATACCCTTGTATCGGCGCAGAGCTCGTACGCCAACGCGGTATATGACCTGGAGCTTGCAAAGATAGACCTTCTGTATGTTACCGGCACCCTCGTGCCGGGGGTTAAAGAATAATATGACCGGAGTCCGTATGAAGACATCTCCATTGACGTTATTGGCAATAACGGCCTTTGCTGTCCTTGCGTTCCATGGCTGTTCCGGCAAGGAGGCCCCCAACGGGCAGGCCAAAGGGGCTCAAGCGAAGGAGGCCCAGGCGATAAAGATCACTACAGCCGCGATAGAGGGCAGGAGTGTAGAGAGGACGGTCGAGGCCACCGGCACACTGGCGGGCTGGGACGAGGTAATAGTGTCGAACGAGGCCTCGGGCACTGTGCGGGAGATAAGAAAAGATCTCGGCGACAGGGTAAGGAAAGGAGACGTCCTTGCGGTCCTCGACCAGCGCGAGGCGAGGCTTTCTCTTGACCAGGCAAGGGCAGCGCACCAGACGGCCTTAAAGGCGCTTGAGCGCGAGAAGGCTACCCTCGAAGAGGCCAAAACGATCCACAGGCGCTACGAAGAGCTTTTTAAAAGGGAGATGGTCTCCGCCAGCCAGTACGACGACGTGAAGACGAAGCTTGAGGTGGCATCCTCCCAGTTCAACCAGGCGGAATCAGGGATCGAGGAGGCGGCAGCAAAGCTCGCTCTTGCCGGGAAAAGGCTCGCGGATACCATCATAAAGTCCCCGATAGACGCGACGGTAAGCAGGCGGGCCATCTCCGCTGGCGAGTATTTAAAGGACAAGACAGATGCCTTTACGGTCGTTTCAACCGCTACGCTTAAATTCAAGGGGACTGTGGCTGAGGCATCAGCGCCTATGGTCGCAATCGGCCAGGAGGTCAGGATAAATGTCGAAGCCTTCAAGGATAAGGTCTTTAGCGGCAAGCTCACAAGGATAAGCCCTGCCGTAGACGTCCGCACGCGCACGCTTGAGCTCGAGGCCTCTGTGCCGAACGCGAAAGGCGCCCTCAAGCCGGGTTTCTTCGCCAGGGGCGTCATATCGACGCACAGGGAAGGCAACGTTGCCTTCGTTCCTGAGTCCGCGGTCTATTCCTTCATAGGCATTAACAAGGTCTTCGTCATCGAGAACGGGGTAGCCAGAGAGAAGACGGTGCAGGTAGGCGCGAAGGACGGGGGTATGCTGGAAGTAAAAGGCGAAGCCTTAAAGCCGGGGCTCAAGGTTGCGGCCTCGAACCTCCCGAACCTATTCGACGGCGCCAAGGTAGCCAAAGAGGACTGAGATCATGTCGCTATATGAGATATGCATAAAAAGGCCTGTATTCGCGACCATGCTTATCCTGAGCCTGGTGGTCATGGGCCTCGCGTCGTACCGCGAGCTTGGGCTCGACCTTTTCCCGAAAGTCGACCTGCCGACTGTCACGATAACTACACGCCTTGAGGGCGCGAGCCCGGAGGAGATAGAGAGCCAGATAACCAAGCCCATCGAGGAGGCCGTAAACACCATAAGCGGCATCGATGAGTTGCGTTCTACCACTATCGAAGGCCAGTCCCAGGTCTTCGCCACCTTCATCCTTGAAAAGGACATAAACGTCGCTTCCGACGAGGTGAGGGACAAGGTCTCACGCATCCTGTCCGATCTTCCGCCAGGCACCGATTCCCCGATTATAGAGAAGTTCGACCCGGATTCCTCTCCAATAATGTCGATGGTCGTCTCAGGCAAGCGCTCTGCCAGGGAAGTGACCGAGATTGCGGACAAGAAGATAAAAAGGCAGCTTGAGGCCGTCAAAAACGTCGGCGCCGTGACCCTTGTCGGCGACAGGAGACGTGAGATACAGGTCGTCATAGACCCTGACAGGCTTTCGGCCTACGGCCTCTCTATCGCCAAGGTCAGGGATGCCATAAGGAAACAGAACGTAGAGGTCCCAGGCGGCAGGATAACCTGGGAGGCCACGGAGCAGGGGCTTCGCACCATGGGCAGGGTCGAGGACGTCTCGCAATTCGAGGAGCTTATCGTCTCTGACATGAAAGGCGCGCCGGTGCGCCTGAAGGACCTGGGGCGTGTGCTCGATACCGAGGAAGAGCCGAGGTCCATATCGAGGCTCGATGGCAATAGCGCCGTATCGGTGCTTGTCAGAAAGCAGTCAGGAACAAATACCGTCGAGGTAATAGACAAGGTTAAGGAGAAGATCGCCGAGATAAAGGGCACGCTTCCGACTGACATCGAGCTTGAAGTCGTAATAGACCAGTCCAGGTTCATAAAGAAGGCGGTAAGCCAGGTCGAGGAGCACCTTGTCATGGGCTCGATACTGGCGAGCCTCATAATACTCCTCTTTATCCGCAACTGGAGGACCGCCCTCATTGCCGCCATCGCCATCCCGGCGTCTATCATAAGCACCTTTACCATCATGAGGTATTTCGGCTTCACGCTCAACAACATGACGCTTCTGGCCCTGTCGGTCTGCACCGGCATAGTCATAGACGACGCCATAATAGTCATCGAGAACATATTCAGGCACATGGAGGAGGAGAAGAGGACGCCCTTCGAGGCCGCAGTAAAGGGCACCAAGGAGATCGCCCTGGCTGTCATGGCTACGACCCTTTCCCTCGTCGTCATATTCCTCCCGGTGGCGTTCATGCAGGGCACTGTCGGCAAATTCTGGAAGAGCTTCGGCCTCACAGCCGCCTTCGCGATCATGATCTCGCTCCTCGTTTCCTTCACCCTTACCCCGATGCTCGCCTCAAGATTTCTGAGGCTCCGGGAGGCAAAGGCCGCTTCCAGGGAATCGAAGATATACACCAAGGCTGAGGGGGCATACTTAAAGCTCCTCGGCTGGTGCCTGCGGCACAGGGCGATAGTCATCGTAGCGGCTGTCGGCATACTCTTTTCAGTAGTCCCGCTCATGAAGATCACCAAGGCCGAGTTCATCGCCGACGACGACATGAGCGAGTTCGAGGTCATAGTGGAAACGCCCCCCGGCTCTTCCCTTGATAAAAGCTCCGAGATAATAAGGGAGGTCGAAAAGAAGATAGCCGCCATACCGGAGGTGGAGCATACCTTTACTTCCATAGGTGTAAGGGGGCAGTATCTTTCAAACGTCACCGACGCCTCCATCTACGTCGACTTGAAGCACATGAGCGAAAGGGAGAGGGACCAGAAGGAGCTGATGCAGGAGGTGAGGGACCTCTTGAATGGGACCCCCGGCCTCCGGATAAGCGTACAGAACATAAATCTGGTCTCAGGAGGCGGGTTCAAGGCTACTCCCTTCAACCTGGTCCTTCGCGGGCCGGAGCTTAAGATGCTCGACGAGTACTCGGGAGATCTCATAACGAGGCTCAAGGCGATCCCTGGCTTCGTTGACACGGACACAGGCCAGGCATTGAAGCACCCGGAGCTGCAGGTCCATATCGACAGGCGGAAGGCCTCTGACCTGGGGGTAAGCGTTGACGCGATAGCAGCGAGCCTCCGTACCATGGTCGGCGGCGAGAAGGTCTCGCTTTTCAGGGAAAAGGACGAGCAGTATAACGTAAGGCTCAGGCTCAGGCAGGACTACAGAAATAGCCAGGAGAGCATCTACAGCCTGACCGTTCCAGGGGCCGACGGCATGCTCGTCAAGCTCAACAACCTGGCAGAGCTTACCCCCGGCACAAGCCCTGGCCAGATAGACCGCTACGCGCAGGAAAGGCAGATAACAATCATATCGAACCTGTACAACAAGCCGCTCGGCGAGGCCATCGCAGACGCCAACAGGACCGTCAGCGAGATGAAGATGCCGCCTGAGTACTCCACCTCGTACCTTGGCAGGGGAAAGCTCATGGCCGAGGCATTCAAGAACTTCCTCATAGCGTTCGTCCTGAGCCTCATATTCATCTACATGGTGCTCGCGGCCCAGTTTGAAAGCTTCGTCTACCCGCTCTCCATCATGTCATCAATATTCCTCGCCATACCGTTCGGCATCTTAAGCCTCATACTTGCCGGGAGCACGCTCAATATCTACAGCGTCATGGGCATGTTCATCCTCATAGGGGTCGTCAAGAAGAACGGCATACTCCAGGTCGACTACACCAATACGCTCAGGGCCCGCGGCATGGAAAGGTATGAGGCACAGATGCTCGCCAACAAGGTCAGGCTCCGCCCGATACTCATGACGACCTTTTCGATCATCGCCGGCATGCTGCCTGTGACCCTCGGCAGTGGTGACGGCTCGGCGGCGAGGGCCTCGATGGCCGTCGTTATCGTTGGCGGCCAGGCCATGTGCCTCATCATAACCCTGGTCGTAATACCCGTCATATACTCTGCCCTCGACGACATAAAGTTCCCGGCATTCCTTAAACGCTTCAGCTTTCCATGGAAAAGGCGCGCGGCCGGGATAACCCAGCCTTGACAAGCGCTCCAGGCCAAGCAAGACTTTAAAAGGCTCAGGGATGTTCTCTCTTTTTTTGCCGTGGAGGGTCTATGAGGGTCCTTTTTGCGGGGGATGTGATGCTCGGGAGGCTTGTAAACCGGGAGCTTCAGAGGAAACCCCCGGAGTTTCCATGGGGCAATACACTGCCGGTATTCAGGGAGGCGGAGGCCCGGATCATAAACCTCGAGTGCGTCATCTCTGACAGGGGCCGCCCATGGTCAGCTACTCCGAAGGTCTTCCATTTCCGCACGGACTCAAAAAACGTAGAGGTGCTGAAAAAGGCCTCTATCGACGCCGTCTCTTTAGCAAATAACCACACACTTGATTACGAGTACGAGGCCCTTTCAGATACCATCGGCGCGCTCGACAGGGCCGGGATAAAGCATGCCGGCGCCGGAGTGGATATTGAAGAGGCGAGCGCGCCTGCCTTTTTTGATATCGGGGGGAAGAGGGCGGCGATGATCGCCTTTACCGACAACGAGCCCGGCTGGGAGGCGAGGCCGCACAAGCCCGGGGTCTACTACGTCCCGACCAGCCTCGACGACCCAAGGGCCCAGGGCCTTTTTGACAGGGCTGCCGCGGCGAAGAAGGAAGCGGATATCCTTATCGTGTCGGCCCATTGGGGGCCTAACTGGGGCTACACCCCTCAGGGCGCACACATCCCGTTTGGGCGCAGGCTCATTGAAAGCGGGGCTGATATCGTCTTCGGCCACTCATGCCATGTATTCCAGGGTATAGAGTTCTACAGGGGCGGAGCCATCATATACGGCGCCGGGAACTTCATAGACGACTACGCTGTTGACGAGAGCGAACGGAATGACGAGTCGTTCATATTCGTGGCTGACGTAAATAAAAAAGTCAGGTCTATACGCCTTTATCCGACTATAATAGAGAAGTTCAGCGCGCGCCTGCCTGGGTCGCCGAGGACCGAGCTTATAGCAGCCAAGATGAAGAACTTGAGCGCAGACCTCGGTGGCAGGGGCGAGTGGGATGATAAGAAGGGGCTTTTGACCATTTTCCCGCGCTAAAGGCTCGCTTGAGTTTTTATGACTGAAATCATATAATTAGAGGATAAAACATTGTATATTTTAAAAGAGATATTTCCAGATAAGGAGGAATAAGATGGCAGAGATCACCGGCAATATGACCACCGGAGAGGTTACGACCAGATGGCCCTCGACAAAGGAGGTCTTCTCAAGGCACTTTGGCTCTGGCTGTTTTACCTGCCCGGCTTTCGGCGGAGAGCCCATTTCAATGGCTTGCGCCATGCATTCGACGGATGTAAATATTTTCGTCTCCGAACTCATAGAGGCAGCGAAGAAGGACGAGGCTCAAGCCTGAGACTTTTTCCCAAAGGGCGGCTGGCTTCATGCCAGCCGCCCTTTTTTCATTTCAGCAAACGGCTTGACATATCGCCACAGCGGGAAAAGAATCAATCATGCGATTCCACGGGAGACGCAGATGAAACTCGCTGTCTTTGAGGTCGAAGAATGGGAAAAAGGGGCCTTCGAGAGGCTCGACTCGGGCCATGACATGAGGTTCCTGCATGACCCTCTTACATCCGGTAACGCCGGCCCCTACGCTGACGTGGATGTGATATCAACGTTCATCTACTCAGAGCTTGACAGCATTACGCTAAGCCACTTCCGGGACCTGAAGCTCATCGCCACCCGCTCTACAGGCTACGACCATATAGACATGGCATATTGCAGGGGGCGTGGCATAAGTGTAGCGAACGTGCCCACCTATGGCGACAATACCGTCGCGGAACATGTCTTTGGCCTTCTACTGGCGATAAGCCACAACCTGGTCGACGCTGTCGACAGGACGCGCAGGGGTGATTTTTCTCTGCTTGGGCTTCGCGGCTTCGACCTCAAGGGAAAGACTATAGGCGTACTCGGCACAGGAAGCATCGGCAGGTGCGTCATAGACATAGCAAAGGGCTTTCACATGGATGTGCTTGCCTATGACCTTTATCCGAAGGAGGAGCTGGCGTCAAGGGTCGGGTTCAGATATGTCTCTCTCGAAGAGGTCCTGAGGAAGGCAGATTTCATAACCCTCCATGTGCCAGCCACTCCAGAGACCGACAACTTCCTTTCAGAGCGCGAGTTCTCCATGATGAAGACTGGCGTAGTAATAATAAATACCGCCAGGGGGAGCCTCATAGACATACAGGCGCTTTTAAGGGCGATAACCACAGGCAAGGTCGCGGCTGTCGGCCTTGACGTCCTGCCTGAAGAGCCCGCGATCCGTGAAGAGGCAGAGCTCCTTCGCTTCATAGCCCAGAAAAAACCGCTTGACGTCCTTCTGGCCGACCATATCCTGCTGCGCCTCAGGAACGTGCTCATAACCCCGCATAGCGCTTTCAACACGAGGGAAGCGGTCCAGAGGATACTTGATACGACCATCGACAATATAGCGGCCTTTGCGGCAGGGGTGATTAAAAACAGGGTGATTTGAAGCGCTCTGTTTATAGAGAGCCCCTGGCAGGCTTGGCGCCTGTTGGTCGAAGGGTGCGGAGATAAGCGAGATAACCCTCAGATTGCTTAAGCCCCAGGTCATGGGCTTTTTGAGCGTTCATTTTGAACGACATAAATATCGTCATCCCAGTTCACGAAGCCGTTTTTTAATGATGGAATATAGACGATGAAAGCGACCAGGGCGGGCAGAAGAGATGCGGCTATAGCGGCTTTGCGAAGATTATCGGGTTTTTCTGTCACTATCTCATCCATATGTTGAGGTCGACACAAAGCAGCTATAGATTTTCGACTTATTGTAAAAACATAGCATGAGCGAGTGCAGCTCTTCAATCGTTTTTCATTTTTGAATGAGAGTAGCCCGTTTTATCGCAATGGCAAGCGGTTTTTTTTGATTGACATAGTCTGTTTTTTCTGAGAAGATTATGCACTCAACTTTTGTTGTAAGTAGTTGTACAAAATAAACTATTACTTAGCCCCCGTAGCTCAGATGGATAGAGCAACGGATTCCTAATCCGTGTGCCGGACGTTCGAATCGTCTCGGGGGCGCCAGAAAAATCAAGGGGTTACGGGTTTTAAGCCTGTAGCCCCTTTTTCTTTTGCTATTCTAAAATTCAGTCCCTTGACACTTTTCTCCTGAGAGAGGATAATCAGCGTATCTTTCCCGCGAGGTCTTTGGATGCTGAAGCTCATGTGCTGGATGGCCTCTTTCGGTAGTACGAACGCCAGGGTCTACCGTGATATCGCTAAAAGGCTCGGCAATGGTAATGAGACAGCGCGTTTTTTAAGAACGCTTGCCAGGAGCGAATCAGAGCTTTCCAGGGCCCTTCTTTCATCTGCAGATAAAATTGGAAGGTCAGGCAGGAACTGCATGGCCCCGGAAGGCCTCCACGGCCTCAGCGAGCTTGTGAAGGACTCTTTCGCGTTTCTAGGCGTATCAATAGAGGCGGGGGAGGAGGCCTTTATCGAGGGGCTCCTCCAATGCGAACAGCTTAAATGGACGAGCATCACGGTCCCGCTCGCCTCAAGGATAGCCGAGTTCCCTCAAGCCGCCCAGGTACTTGCCCACGCGCAGAAACACAAGCGGAAGATAGATCGTTTTTTTGAGGATCGCGCCCATTTAAGGGACTTAAGCTTCCGTCTAAAGGCCTCTCAATCTGTCTGGGTGGAAAGGTTCCTGCTGGTAGGTGATTTTCACCCGGAGGTAGCGACAGCGCTTAAAGAGGACGGGATAGTCGAAGTCGCCTCGCACGGCGAGGAGGCCATAGAAAGGCTCCGGGAAAACTACTACGCCGCGGTCCTTTCTGAGACCGGTCTTTCGCGTATCGACGGCATCGAGGTCTGCAAAAAGGCCTCCAGGATATTCCCCGGCATAGAGGAGAGGTTTCTTTTCATCTACGGCGAGCTGACGAAAAAACAGAGGGGCTTCATCGACCGTAAAGGGTTGAGGCGCGTACCTAAGCATACGCGCCCTGAGAAGGTCAGGAGCGAGGTCGCCCTGATACTCGAGCGTTGACACGTAGTAGTCTCCGGTTTTGAATAACGAATTAAAAAGGAGGAGCGTCCCTATGTCGGTTGAGGCCTATGTCTTCATTGAATGCGAGCACGCAAAGTCAAAAGAGGTGCTCGACAAACTCCTTCAGATAGGAGGCGTCAAGGACGCGAGGATAGTGACAGGCCCATACGACCTCATAGCCCTTGTGGCCGCCTCGAACTTCAAGGTCCTTGGGGACGTGCTCATATCAAGGATACAATCCATCCAGTATGTTAAAAAGACCCTGACAAACGTCATTATAGAGTAGACTCTCCGCCAGAGACCCAGCCAAAAGGCTTCGCCCATGTTATACTTTATCTATGAAGAGCAGGGTCTCTATCGCAAACAATCTTGACGTTGAAACGGCCGTATGGAGCGCCCTCGACGCGATGGAGGGGCTTTCCGCGCTCTTCATCGGCAAGCATGTCGCCATAAAGCCCAATGACACATGGGCCTCGAAGGACGACCTTACCGCCTGCACACAGGCAGACACCTTGAGGGCGGTCGTAAGGTACGTCAAAAATTATTTCCCTAAAAAGCTGACCGTCTCAGGCGGGGCAGGGGCAGGGGAGACGGCAGATGTCTTCAGGCTCCTGGGCCTCGACAGGGTGATCGCTGAAGAGGGTGTCGAGTTCTTCGACCACAACAGGCCCCCTTTCAAGGCGGTGCCGCTTGAGTATGGGCCGCTAAAGGAGGTGATGGTCAATGAACGGGTACTGGATTATGAGACCGTCATATCGCTTGCGCAGCACAAGGAGCACCACCTCGCCACAGTCACCCTCACGATGAAGAATATCTCGATGTCCTATCCTGCCGCCGACTACTACGGCCACCCGAGGGCAAAAAGCCTGCATCCGCATGATATCTTCACTGACATACAAAAGTTCATCGCTGGGATGTGCAAGACCTTCCCCATCGGGCTCGGCATAATCGTAGGACATCCGGCCATGACAGGGACCGGCCCCATTGGCGGGCATACCTTTGAGAGCGGCATCGTCATAGCAAGCAAGGATTGCGTCGCTGCGGACACTGTCGGAGCGCGTATTTTAGGCTATGACAGGGTAGAGCATATAATCGAGGCTGAAAGGCTCGGGGTCGGCACGGCTAATCTGAATAATATCGATCTGGCAGGGGTGCGGCTGGATGAAGCGAGACGTCTTTTCAGGGAAAGGGAGCGGCAGGCCGCCGCTTAATCGTAGTAGGCGCTTATCTCGCTGCGTACACCGGAAAGTTCATCAGAGAACTTGTCGAGCTCCTCTGCCGTAACTCCGAGATCTTTCATTATCGCGGAGTGCATTGGCGAGATGACCGCGTATTTATCCTTTTGCTCTGTAGAGAGAAGGTTGGCCAGATAGACGGTCTTTACAAGCGGCGGGAGCGTTTTGGTATCTTCAAGGCAGGCTTCCGGCGTGTGGTGGTACCTTATCGCGTGCACGCAGTCTTCCGGCAGCTTGCATTTTTCGATAAACCAGGTGCCTGCCTCGGCGTGGTCGGCCCCGAACACAGACTTTTCCCTCCCAAGGCAATTCCTGTCAAAGGCGCAGACCTCAAGATATTCCTTGTTCAATACCTGTATCAGTATTGGGCGGCCGATGTCGTGGAGAAGGCCTGCAAGAAAGGCTATCTCCTTGTTCACAAGCCCCGATTTTTTGGAGATCATGACAGAGGCCATCGCCACCTCGAAGGAGTGCCCCCACAGGGAAGAGAGCACTTTCCTCGTCGACGGATTCGGGACATTGAATATGGTCGATGATACTGCCAGCCCTTTAACCATTTCGAAGCCGAGTACGAGGATCGCCTGGTGGATGGAGCTGATCTTCCTTGGGAAGCCGTAATAGACGGCATTGGAGACAGCCACGACCCTGGAGGCTATCGCCTGGTCATGTTCGATAACGGCTTCGAGGTCGGAAATCCCTGACAAAGGGTCGTCGGTTATCTCGATTATCTTCTTGAGAACCGTAGGAACGGTAGAGACCTTGAAGATATCGAGTACCTTTGACTTGAGCGCCTGGCGCTTCGCCTCTTCTGCCTCGCCCGAATGTATGTCTGTTACTGTATTCCCCATATACCCCATTGTCCGCTATGCATTTATTATCGGCAAGGGATGATCAAACTTTAGAAAAAAAACAAAAAAATCAGAATCCTTGATAATAAAAACCTTACTTTAATCTCCTCGATTTACTTATGTTTTTTTCGGGGTGGTTTCAGCTATATAGTAATAATATCCACTAAAACAGGAGGCACGGTGCCTATTCCGCTCAAATTGACCAGTCGTTCCGCCGCAAACTGACCACGCATTCCGCTTGAAACTGACCAGGGCCGGAGCGCCAGCGACGCTGGTGTTTCCGATATTACATTCCCTGGTCAGTTTGA